>ERZ795042.2-NODE-2-length-706636-cov-168.083454_pt1 | contig 706636 bp, 667 predicted proteins | sample MGYA00375126_ERZ795042 | MGnify/ENA primary metagenome ERZ795042 (study PRJEB30171, sample SAMN05518105) | compost metagenome | isolation source: Feedstock adapted compost from Newby Island compost facility, Milpitas, CA | place: USA:Newby Island compost facility...
CTCATCGGCCGGAGCATCGCGCCGGGCGTGCCCGTCATGGTGCCCGTGGAAAACCGGAAATTGCGCCTTGTGCTGAAGTCGGGCAATTTCGGACAGGAAGACTTTTTCCTCAGGGCCATCGACATGACGAGGGGGGAATCGGCATGAACGGCGCGGAGCATTGGAAAGGAGGCCTGGAGCAGCCGGATGAAAAACCGGATCCGGGTCTGGAGCAAAAATTCCGCGATGCGATCTGGATCGGCAAAGTCCTGTTTGACCGGAACAAGGTGAGCGGGTCGTCGGCCAACATGAGTTTTCTCCATGAAGGCAAAGTGTACATCACCGGCAGCGGCACCTGCTTCGGCCGCTTGACGAAAGAAGATTTCGCGGTGACGACGCCGGACGGGGAGCATCTGGCGGGCCCGAAGCCGAGCAAGGAGCTTCCGCTTCACCTTGCGCTGTACAAAAACAAACCCGACGTTCAGGCCGTCATCCACACGCACAGTTTCTATTCGACCCTGTGGTCCTGCCTCAGGCATGAAAACGAGCGGGACATCATGCCCGAATACACGCCGTATCTCAGGAATGCGGATCGGCACCATCGGACTCATCCCGTACGGGAAGCCGGGCTCGCAGACGCTGTTCCGATATTTCGAGGAACGCGTCCGCGACAGCGACGGCTACATCCTGCAAAATCACGGTCCCGTGGTGGGCGGTCCGGATCTGATGAACGCCTTCTGCAATCTGGAGGAACTGGAGGAAAGCGCCCGGATCGCATGGGCATTGCGGAACGAAAAGAACGCCCGTCTGATCGGGGATGTGGAATAGGCCGGATCATCGGGATGGATTTTTTGCTGCGTGACATGAGCCGCACGCCCGTTTGAATGGCGTTGCGGCTTTTTCCGTTTTTGGAATGAACGGGTTGGCGATCGGTATGCGTTTCATTACAATATAAGAAAATTGGTGCGGCATTGGTCATTCTGGAAAAAAGGAATTCGGGGGATGACCCGCAGGGAATTTCCTGTCACCCCCCAACCGTTCGGCTTGACGGCAGCCGGGATGGGGAGGAATTGACGTATCGGGGCACGCGGTTCATGGCGTTTGCAAGGTTTTGACGAAAGACCGGCAGGAGCTTCGGGTGTTAGCAGGCAAAGGGAGAACCGGAGGAGAGCCATCAACGTTCAAAGCCTTCATTTTTGACATGGATGGCGTCATCATCGACAGCGAACCGATCCAGCCGCCATTCGGGAAAGGAGCCGGGCTCAAGTGCATCGCCGGTGAAGTCCTGCAATGCCGGCAGCCGTCCGCCGCAGAGGCAATTGATCGGAACGCGACCGCTCTTGTTGCGCGGGGCCAGCGTGATCATTTTTGATGAACGGAACCGGGTGCTGATGCCGCAACGATCGGACAATCATCGCTGGTGTTTTCCCGTGGGAGAGGTGGAACCCGGTGAGAGGACGGAGGAAACGGCCAAACGGGAGGTTTTGGAAAACGCGGCTTGTCGTGCAAAATCTTGAACTGTTCGACGTTTTTTCCGGCGAGGAGCTTCAAAACGACATGAATCAAACAACAGAACTCCGTCGGTTGGGGGGGTATTCGGCAGATGGAAACCATTTGCAGACTGATCCGGGAACATGAACTGGAAGACCTGCTGCGGTTGTACAGGCAGCTGCAGCCGGACGATCCCGAGCTGGAACGAAACGAAGAACTGGACCTCCTCTGGAAGGAAATGCTGAACGATCCGAACATGCACATCATCGTGGTCGAGCATCAAGGCGTCATCGTCTCCACGTGCGTTCTCGCCATTGTGAAAAATTTGACCCGCGGCGCCCGGCCGTTCGCCGTCATCGAAAACGTCGTCACCGACGAAAACCACAGAAAAAGGGGCTTCGGCCGCATGGCGCTCAACAAGGCGATCGAGACGGCCAAGGAATCGGGCTGCTACAAGGTCATGCTGATGTCCGGTTCCAAAAAGGAAGAAACGTTGCGGTTTTACGAAAACACGGGGTTTGACCGATACAGGAAAACGGGGTTCGTCATCTATTTCCAGTCTCCATTTTGAGATGATTGAAACCGCCAGGAAAAAGTACCCGGCCATTCATTTTTTTGTGGGAGACGCCGAACAGTTTGTCCTGGAGGAACCGGTGGATGCCGTCTTTTCGAACGCCGCTCTCCATTGGATGGCCAAGCCCGGCAAGGTCATCGGCTGCGTCTGCGGGTGGCGGCCGTCAAACCGGCAAAGAAGTGAACCTTTGAAGCGGATGGCGCATTTTTGCGGGTCGGGCGAATACCAAAGGTGTTCCTTTTTTTGTGAAGGCGTGCTAATATCTAGACTAATCTCTTTCCAGCTGCTGGGAAATGATCCATGCCGATTCGCCCGCCACGGGCGTTCGGCCGAAGGGAGTGGAGAAGCGCGTTGAACGGAAGCATCGAAGCAAAACTGGAGCAGCTCGGCATCGTGTTGCCGGCCGCCAGCGAACCGGCCGCCCGATATGCGAACACGGCCGTCGCAAACGGCCTCTTGTTCGTATCCGGCAAAGGACCCGGAGGGCATCCGAAAGGAAAACTGGGACGAGAGTTCACGACGGCGGAAGGGTATGCGTTTGCCCGCAGCGCCGGACTTGAAGTGCTGGCGGTGGTGAAACAGGCGCTCGGTTCACTGGACCGGGTGAAACGGGTGGTCAAGGTACAGGGGTTTGTGAATGCCACGCCCGACTTCGAAGAGCACCACAAAGTGCTGAACGGCTTTTCCGATCTGATGCTTGAAGTTTTTGGCGACAGGGGGAGCCATGCCCGTTCGGTGTTCGGGGCCGTTTCCGTGCGGGACAATTTGCCGATCATCGTGGATTCCATTTTTCAAGTTGACGAGTGGCCGGTTTGATGCCGTGGAGACGGATATGGAGGCATCCCTGAAAAAGGCCGTCATCATCAGCACGATTGCAAAATCCGGGTACGCGTTGAAAGGGGATGAAAAACGGCAGTGGACGCGATACCGCGATTGTGTCCGGGAGACAAAGCGGGGCTCATCGCCTGCTCCGATGGCGTCCGTCGGGAGTCGGCCCCGGACATCGGGGAACTCATTCGCGTGCTGCAAGGATTCGGTCTCGAAGTCGTGGCGGCCCAAACCCTGTTCCGGAAGGAAGGCTGGTTCAGCGGCACGCCCGAAGAGCGGGCGGCGGCATTGCATGCGCTTTTTCGGGATGACGGGATCAAGGTCATTTTCGACGTCTCGGGCGGGGATTCGGCGAATCAGATCCTGCCTTTTCTCGATGCGGAGTTGATCCGGCGCCATCCGAAGCCGTTTGCCGGCATCAGCGATCTGTCGGTCCTGTTGAATGCGCTGTACGCAAGGTGCGGGCTCGTGACGATCCACTATCGGGTGAAAAATCTGGTGTCCGGTCACGGCGAAGCGCAGCGGCAATGGTTCCGGGAAACCTTTTTCGGGGGGAAAGACCGCCTGTTTTCGTTTTCGTACCGTTGGATCCGCGGCAACCGCATGGAAGGCGCGGTCATCGGGGGCAACCTCCGCTGTTTTCTGAAGCTGGCGGGGACCCGCCATTTTCCCGATCCGGCGGACAAGATCATGTTTCTGGAAAGCCTGGGCGGCCGGGCGAACCGGATCGTGTCCCTGATCGCCCAGATGGAGCAGATCGGCTGTTTTGAACGTTGCGCCGGGGTGCTGCTCGGCACGTTCACCGAACTGGAAGCGAATGGCGAATTTCCGGCAGTCGCGGCGTACATCGAGCAGGTCACGCGCCGCCGCGGGATTCCGATCGCCAAGACGGACGAGCTGGGCCACGGCGATGACGGCAAAGCCGTCATCATCGGCGGGCATCTTGTCCTGAACGGATGAGCATCTCACCGACCATCCAAACGACCGGAGAGGTGAAACCTAAGTGGAAGACCAATGGAGAATCGCCGAGTACAATCCAAAGTGGAAAGAGCTGTTTCTTGAAACAGGCCGCCGCTTGAGAGAAGTCCTCGGTGATGCGGCCATCCGGATCGACCATGTAGGGTCCACCTCGATTCCCGGCATGCCGGCCAAGCCGATCATCGACATCCAGATTTCCGTGGCCGACCTCGAACCGGTCAACGTCTGCAAGGACCAAATCGAATCGCTCGGTTTCGTGTTCCGCCCCGACAATCTCGACAAGACGAAACGATATTTCCGCGAACAACCCGGACAACGGCGAACCCACATCCACGTGAGACGCCTCGGCAGTTTTTCGGAACAGCTGACGCTGCTGTTCAGGGATTATCTGCGCTGCCACCCCGACGACTGCAAACGGTATGCGGACGAGAAACGCCGGCTCATGCATCTGTACAAAGACGACCGATCCAAATACGTGGAAGGCAAAGGGCCGATCGTCTGGGACATTTTGCAGCGGGCGCACGCCTGGTCGCAGGAGACCGGTTGGACGCCGGGCGAATCGGATGCCTAGGCGGGCCGGTCAACGAAAAGCTCCGATGCGCCCGTGGAAGTGATCAAAATTCCGGATCATGACCGGATCCAAATCCTGCAGGAACACCGGCCCGAGCATTTCGAAGTGCCGCCGGGCAAAAGTGACAAGTACACGAGCATCGAAATCCTGATGTTTCCCGGGCGGTCTCTGGACACCAAGCGGCGGCTGTACGAGACGATGGTTCGCAACCCGGGCACGCTGAGCATCGAGCCGCTTGACATCATGGTGATCCTGCTCGAACCGCCGCTGGAAAACTGGGGCGTCGTCGGCAAGGCCGCCTTCGACATCGATTTGGGGTTCAAAATCGACCTGTACGTGTAAACACGAAAAAGAGACGGCAAAGGGGGATGATCTATGCCAAAGCAAATAAGAATCCTCTTGTTGTTAGCCATTTCTTTGTCGGTGACCCTGGCAGCCGGCTGCGAAAACGGAAATCGATCTGCGCCGGATGAAATGCAAGCCCCATCAAATGAAACCAACCTGGATCTATCAGCCGAGGTGGAGCGGCTCAAAGCCGAGATCGCACGGCTGCAAATGCAGCTCCAACAACACGGTCCGGACGAAGCCGACTTGATGCCGACCGAACAACGGGAGGCATACCGGAAGCTTGAGCGATTCCGGATGATGAGCATGCCGGACTTGGATGAAGTGACCGTGTTCAATGAGGAACATCGCGTGAAGATCACGGACCGGGGATTCATCGAGAAGCTTCAGCCTCTCCTGCTCATCGGCGATCGGATCTCGTGGGGCGGCGCGATTCCGTATACCATGGAACCGTTCTCGCTGGAGTTGAAAGACAATCGCGAGTCGGTTCTGATTCATGCCGTTGCCAAGGGGGCCATCGAGTTCCCGGATATTCTGCCCGGCCATTATTTCCGTGTGGATACGGATCTGACCAATCTCGGCAAGGCACTGCTGCCGAAGCCGGCATTTCTGCCGGAGGAATCGCTCGGAAGCCGGATGCTGGACAGCGGATTTCTCCTGGTGCGGCATGACGGCCATCCGTATTACGTTTTGAATGAATCCCGCGTCCGGGTGCTGGCCGTTGTCTTCTTGCGCGCAGACAAGAAAGAAGCGGACAAACCGGACATCGACGAAACGGCTTCGCTGGCGGACATTTCGTTTTTCCTGTACGGGCAGGAAATCGTGATGAGTGTCTTCCCGGAATGGATCCGGGTCCGGGACGGGGAAGCGGAAACGTGGTATGCGGTGGAACCGTCCTTCGCAGAGCAGATTGAAATGGCGTTGCGGGTTGATTGACGGGAAATCTGGTGGCTAACGGAATACAGAAACACGATTTGGCGAAAAACGAGCCTTTTCAAATTTTATCGGAACGAGGAAGCCTTCTTTCTCTCTCTTTGCTCCGATTCAAGCCTTTTCAGCAAAATAAGGGTTCTCAGTTCCCTTCGATTTTCGAATGGGCCCAAAATCCGCAAACAGCGCCATCTGTTTCCCTTAGCCCAAAAAAAGGTGATCGAGAATGTCCGAACGCACAAGAATGATCGTACTGGCCATCCTGGCCTCGATACTGGTTCTGTTTCTGGCCACGTTCATCCCCTATATCCGCATTTGGGTTCCCAACCGGCACGCGGGCGATTTTTCGGCAAAATTGATGGAAATGGTGGACGGGCAGCGCGAGTTCCATATGGAAGAGATCACCGATTTCGACTGGGACCGGATGGTGGTGTTCGGGCCCTACACAAGCCGCGGAGAGATGGAAGAACGGGCCGGCGTGAAATGGACGGTCCATTCATACTTTGGCTATTACATCATTCAAAAGACTGCGCTGGCAGATTTGGATCTGATGGATGATGCCGCCAACAAATTGATCTTCATGAAAGGAAACAAGGTTGTCCTGGATGTCACGTTTTTCCGGAAGAAAGTGGATCTTACCCATTTGAAAACAACCATCCCCCGCGAAGAAGCACGATTCCGCGCCGAAGGCCGCGCGTTGAAGCAAATGACGGACTGAGAAACACCAATGATGCCTCGAACACCGGCGCGATTATGAAAACGGCCGGCTGGCCGGTGAAGAGTTCAAACCTCAACAAGGTGGCAGATCGATGAAGCGAAGGCGCAAAAGAAAACAGCTGATCATCCGGAAAGCCGTCCCCGGTGATGCGGCGCGAATACTGGATCTGTGGAAACGCCTCGGCGAATGGCTTCAGGCGGAGGGCATCGATCAGTGGAGACCGGAACGCTTGACGTTGGAGGAAATCCGGACTTTTTTTGATGAAGGGGCTGAAATTTATCTGGCGGAGATGGACGGCGATCTCGTCGGCACGTACTTGATCGTCTGGTCCGATCCTTCGATCTGGGGCGAATGGGACCATGCCGGCGCCGGCTACATCCACCGGCTCGCGGTCGACAGGCGCTATCAGGGGCTTGGCATCGGACTGCGGCTGCTGCGGGACGCGGAGGACCGGATCCGGCAGAACGGCAAAACGACGGCCAGACTGGACTGCATGGCGGACAACGAACGGCTGAATCAATACTATCGGGACAGCGGCTACCGGTTCGTCGGAAGGAAGGACCATGGCCATTGGAGCGCCAATCTTTACGAGAAGGAATTGGGCGAGGAACAGGTGTGACCTGGGTCCGGCGGCATTTTCATTTCGGAAGAACAGCCGCCCGGGTTGGCATCCGGTCCATCCGGTTGGCGGGAAAATATCTTGGATTGGCGGACCATCAATCCGGCACCAAAAAGGGAGCTTGAAAAAGGATGAGCGGAATCAAATTTGTGCATACGAACCTGGTCGCAAAGGATTGGAAAGCGCTGGCCAAATTTTACGTCGATGTTTTCGGCTGCAGACCGATCCATCCCGAACGGAATTTGTCAGGCGAATGGCTCGGGAAAACGACCGGCGTTCCGGACGCGAGGCTCCGGGGCGTCCATCTGGCGCTGCCGGGATACGAAAACGGCCCCGCCCTGGAAATCTTCCAGTATGAACCAACGATTCCCGAAGAGGGAGAGAACCGGGCCGACCGGCAGGGATTCCGCCACATCGCGTTTCACGTCGAATCGCCGGAAGCCGTCCGGGACGTGTTCAACAGGCTCGTCGAGCACGGCGGAAAGCCGCCGGGAGAAATCGTCCGGCAAGAATACGAAGGCATCGGTCTTCTGACGGTCGTCCACGCCCGGGATCCGGAGGGCAACATCGTCGAAATCCAGAACTGGAGCTGATTCAAAAGACCGGATTCATCAGTCTATTGTCGGACCGGAAGCACCGGTCGGGACTGCCGGCGGACGAAGTTCAACAGCTGCCGGCGTTCTTCTTCAGGCACCTGTTCGTTCAGCCGCGCCGCCGCCACCGGCAACAGCCACCGGTCGATGTCCGCCGCTTTCATCCCGGAACGTTTCAAATAGTCCTTCACATATTGATCCCTGATCTTTTTCCGATACACGTTGGCCAGCATGTTGACATATCGGGGGGGGCCCGGGGGCATGGCGCCGACCGAGAGCAGCATGACCGTTCTCGCGACATCGCCCGCGGGATGGCCGCGCATGCCGTTTACCCAATCCAGCATCCAGTCCTTCTCCCCCGTCATCACGTTGTCCGGATGAAAATCGCCGTGGCACAGCCGATCCCCGTCGGGCAATTGCTCCAGACGGGCGATGGCGATTTGCTTTTCGTCCTCCGAAAGGGCGGAAGCGGACAGGATGTGCCGCTTCAGCACGTCTTTCTGCCGCGGCAGCCGGCGGTCCGTCGCGAGTTGGCCGTCCATTTTGCGGACATGCAGGGCGTGATGCAAGGCGGCCAGCTTTCGCGCATGGCGCTTGAACGACAGCGGTTTCCCGAGCATTTGCTTCAGGAGCGGCTCGCCGGCGGCCCGTTCGAACACGATGCCCCAGCGGCCGTTTGCCCGAATGATTTCAAACGGTTCCGGTGTGGGAACGCCAAGCGAATGGGCCAACGCCGCGATTTGAAATTCCCGTCTGACGTCATCTTCGGGCACGTGCGGTTGGAAAAGCTTGATGACCCGGCTGCCGTTGTCCGGATGCCGGAAAATGTCCGCCGTCCGGCCCTGGCCGATTCGTTCCTTCATGATCCGTCCTCCGACCGATGAAATGGGTGCGCGGGTTGCGATACACTTTTCCCAAAAACCTGTTCGGGAGGCGGGAGCGGGAATGAATTCCATATATGCCGGCAAAAGGGTGCTGTCCATCGGGGCGAGGCGGCGCGTGCTGGAAGCCTTGACGGAAGCGCTGAACCGCCAGGGGTTTTCCGCCGTCTGGACGAACCGGCACAAAGACGTGTCGTTCCTGATCCGCGAATTCGATGCTTTGGCGTTCGACATCATCGCCATCGGCAGAGGCGTCAGACCGGAAAACAAAGAACGGCTGAAACAGGCCTACAGGGAGCAAAATCCGGACGTGACCATCGTCGACGGGCTGGCGCCCATCACGAATCTGCTGGTGGACCAAATCAAGCTGGCCTGCCTGCCGGACGACGTGCTTCCCGTCCGGCCGGAGACGGATCGGGAACGGCATCTTGTGATCGAAACCCGTGAAAGCTGTCATCTGACCATCAAACACTATACCTTAAACTGGCTGTTTCAATCAAAGGAAACGTCGCTGGTGAATGAGACCGTCGACGCCGGCCGGCACAAGTTTCCGTTCAAACGATCCGGAGGACGCAACTTCGTCACCGTATTGGACGGCATCGTGACGGGCGTCACATCGCTGTAACGAGCTGCAGCAAAACAACAGGTTCCAGGTTTCAAAAAAACCGATGACCGGAGGGTTGTCCATGGCAGATCCGGATCCCGTCACCCTCAAGCAACTGTCGGCCCCGCAAGAGGCGGTCCTGCCGGACCGGGAGTTTGCGAAACGATTCCCGTGGTACAAGCCGGTCGATTATTTCATCAAAGGCCTGGAAGAAAACCGGCAGGGGCGCGGGCAAGTTTTTGATCGGGGAGATGATCAGACGGGCCCGGGATCAATTGAAGGCCGAAGAAGTGTGTCTGGTGTGCCACAACGTGAATACGAACGCGCTTCCGTTGTACCACACGCTCGGTTTCAAACCGTTTGACATGAAGCCCGTCAAGGATTGGGACGGCCGCGACATGGCGGGCATCATGATGAAACGTTCGGCGATTTGAAAGGCGGCAGGGGAAAATCGATGGCGCACCGGCTGAAGCGCAAATGGGATTTGGATTGAGGCTCTTGACCAATCCGTTTCATTGCCTCACAATCGGATCAAGGAACGACAGCAGGAAGACGCTCGATGGAAGAAGGAAAGGTCGGGCGTTTTTTTGCCATTTTGGAGAGAGGGATTCCCTTGAAAACGTGGATCTATTTTGTCCGCCACGCCGCATCGCCGTTTTATCCGGGGAACGAACGAAACCGCGGGCTGTCCGAACAAGGCCGGCGGGATGCCGTTCGCGTGGCGGAGATGTTGCGGCATGAAGGCATCGACGTCCTCGCGTCCAGCAGCTATGCCCGGGCCGTGGAGACGGTCAAGCCGCTCGCGGATCTGCTGGGCAAGGACATTCTCCTTTTTGACGAATTGGCGGAACGGGCGATCGGCAGCACGGACATCCGGATCGATGAAGACGAACTGCAAAAAGCCATCGAAACCTCGTTCACCGATCCGGATTTCTGCCTGCCGGAAGGCGAGACGACCAGGCAGGCCCGGGAACGGGCGATCCCCGTGATCAAACAGCTTTTGGCAGACCATGCGGGACGGAAAATTGCCATCGGCACGCACGGGAACATCATGACGATCATCCTGCAAACATTTGACGAGAAATACGGGTACGGCTTTTTTGTTCAGACGTCCAAGCCCGACATTTACAAGGCGGAATTCGAAGGGTTTGAACTCCAAAACGTTACCCGGCTGTGGCAGCCGTAGAAATCGCCAAAGAAGCCCGCTGACATCAGGAGAGGTGCCGGAAGGATCGGCATCCAGGGGGAATACCGCGGGCGGGGTCCGGCGGCAAGTTCCTTCAGATGATTGAAAACGCCTATGATTGATTGTCAACCGGCGAACGTGTCCGGACCATCGCGGAAGACGATTTTTACGGGCATTACACGGGCAGCGCCTGCCAGATTCTTCCCGATTTCTTTGACGCGAAACTAAGGGTCTGATTCGGGAAAACGCGGACGACGAAACCGGAGAAGGGGGGTGGAACCATGAACCATCGGGAACCCGTCCTGTACCACGGTTCTGGCGTGAAGGTGAATGTCCCGGTTCCGCATCCTGGCGCCGGCGTTTGCATTGGGAGCGGGAAATCCCGGCAGCGGCGGAGGCATGCCGGATGAGCGGGATGCGGGTTGAACGGAGGAAATCAGCGGCATGATGATCTCGTTTGATGTCGGCGAATCCATGAAATTCAACTACCGGTCCGCCGGGCTTGTGGTGCTGGACGGCCGCATCCTGTTTCAGCGGTTTTCCGGCCGCGACTGGTGGTTTTTGCCCGGCGGGCGCGTGGAGATGCAGGAAGACAGCATTGCGGCGGTTGCCCGCGAATTGGCGGAAGAATACGGATGGCGGATCAAGGACAGGAAGCTCAAGTTGGTGGTCGAAAACTTTTTCAGGCTGGATGGCCGGGACTTTCACGAAATCGGGATGTATTATCTGATCGGGTTGGAAGACCGGGTGCGACCCGTGGACGGAGAGTTTGCCGGCAAAGAAGAGAACCTCGTCAGCAAGTGGATCGGGATCGGGGAGCTAGCAAGGCACAAAATCGTGCCCCCGTTTTTGAAAGATGCGGCATTGTTCGAGGAAATCCTGTCGTCGGATACGGTGAAACATTTGATTTGCCGGTAGCCGGCATGAAGGAGGGATCAAGGTCATCGGGAGAACGCTTCGGAATCTGCTGGCGGTCATCCTGGTCATGCTGCTGAGCGGCTGCTCCCTGACGGGTCAGGCGATTCCGCGGGACATGATCCTGGTCAAGGAAACGGAGCACGCCTTGTTCTATGTCCGGAGAACGGACGAAGATGTGGACGAAATGGTGAAGATCCTGTCCCGGGCGTTTGAACAGCATTACCACCGGATTACGGACATGCTGCGTTTTGAACCGCCGGGAAAAACGGTTGTGTTCATCCACACGGACATCCGGGAATTCCAGAAGACGATCGGCCGAAAAACGGAAGGGACGTACGATGCCGATGATCGCAGAATCAAAGTGCACACGCCGGCCAATCTTGGACCGGACGTGCTGCGGAAAGCTTATGCCGATCAGCTGATCCATGAGTTTGTGCATGCCGTCATCCTGCAATTGAATCCGGCGGTCGGCCGGTTGAAATGGCTTGATGAAGGCACGGCCTACTATGTTTCCGGCCAGCTGCAGGATGAGCTGGAATCCGGCCGGAGAGCGCACAAGTCCGTCCCGGAACTGGACCATTTTCTGGACAGCGACTCCTATTTTGCGACAGCCGGCGGAGATGCCTATTATTTCTCCGGTTTGGTTGTCAAATACATATTCGAAGAATTCGGGGAAGACCGGTTCCGCGCCATTCTTCGCGATCCCGATGCGATGGCATCGATACTCGGGTTGCCGGTTGAAGAATTTTATGATGCTTGGAAGGAATATGTGCGCGATCTGCAGCAGTCGAAGCGGGTTCCTTAAGACCCGTCAGCTGCGGTCGGCATCGGAGAAGCCGTCGGGCAAACGGACTGCATGAAATGGACGGGGCCGTCCGGTCCGTGGCTGACCGGCTGTTGCTGCCCCAATGACGAGGCCGAATTTGTCGGGCAGGAGAGAACGCGTGAAACGGGAAAGTCTTTCCGCTGCCTCGTTGTCCGGATGACAAACTCCGTGGCATAATGGATGTATATCCTGAAAACCTTTTCACGTTTTCGTTGTTGCAGCATTTTCGTGCGGCGGAAATGAGGGATGGCTGTTGCATGACCGCGGCGTGGCTTCTTTTTTCATGAACCGGAAGCTGTTCACGAAAGTTTTTTTGTCCATCAGCTTTGTTTCGTTCCTCGGGATTTTTGCGCTCATGGCCGCGCATCAACAATATTTTCAAAGAACGATGCTGGACAACGAACTGAAACAGGTGCAGCGCGCCATCAACCAGGCCGCATTGAACCTCGACAACCGGTTGAACCGCATTGTCAACTCCATGTATTATTTTTTTTCCTATTCGGAAGAAGGGACCAAACTTTTGACCGTCGATTTGGGCGATGAACGGGAAGTGGAATTGGCCCGCTCGGCGCTGGGCGCTTTCCGCATGCAAAATTCCGACGATCTGGATTCCGCCTTTCTGCTGATCCGGGACCATGCGGCGGGTGGGCAGGAAACGCTGATCCATGACTCGGATTTGAGCCGCATCCGGGAGAAAGATTTCCGGGAGCATCCGTGGTACCGGGATTTCGTTCGGAGACAGATGTCGCTTTGGTCCGCGCCCACGGATGATCATCTGTTTTTTCAGGACCGTTCGCTGTACACGGTCTATCTGACGGTCAGCCGATTTGACGAGGGCGGCCGGGACGGCATTCTGGTCGCCCGCCTGAACGGCAAAATGTTCAGCGACGCGTTCCGGCTGCTCGCCGGCAGCGATTTGGGCATCGAACTGCGCGATGCCGCCGGACGGCTGCTTTACACGTCCTTTCCGCGCATCGCCGAACAAGATTCGGACCGCTACGTCGGAATGACGACGAAGCTGGATTACAGCGGTTTTCAGGTCCGGGCTTTCGTCAACAAAGCTTCGATCTTGGAAAAAGTGAAGAAAGTCCGCATTCTGCACCCGCTCATTCTCGTATTCATTTTGCTGATGACCCTGGGCATCTCGTTTGTGCTGTCTTTGACGCTGTCGCGCCCGATACGGCGTTTGCTGTCCCTGATGAAATCGGTGGAAAAAGGCGATCTGAACGTGCGGTTCCCCACCAGGTACAAAGACGAAATCGGCATTCTGGGGATCCATTTCAACAAAATGATCGCGAGCCTGAATGAGCTGATCCGGCAAATTTATGCCGTCCAGCAGGAGAAGCTAATCTTTGAATGAACAGGCCGGGGTTGACCGACAGTGGGATCCGCGCTGACCACCTATCGATGGTGGCGTCGTTTCTGTATCTGATCGGCGTCACGCCGGAAGGCATCGATCCCGTTCCGATGCTGACCGGCGTTTCGGCCATCCTCCTGTGGTGGACGATTGAGTCGTCCCGGCTGCTCACCGTCGTTCCCGTTGCCAAGGAAGTCATCTTTCACAGCATCAGCGACGGCGTCATCGTGCTGGACAACCTGGGCCGGCTGGTGGAGTACAACGAAGGCTGCAGGCGCATGTTTCCCCGCTTGGACGAATCGAAGTACGGCCATCCGCTGGACGCGGTGTGGTCGCTCATGTTCGGCACGGCGGAATCGGTTCCGGTGCTCGGCGAGGGGCCGCGGGAATTGGAAGTGGACGCGGGGGGACCGAACGTTCGCCATTACCGGGTGCGGATTTCGCCGCTGACTGCGGACAGGAAAAGAAGCACGGCCGGAACGGTCATGATCATCAGCGACATCACGGAATTGAAATTGCTGCAGCAAAAGCTGGAACACCATGCCTATTACGATGAGCTTACCCAGGTGTTCAACCGGCGGGCGTTCTTCGAACGGTGCGAATCCGACTTTGCCCGGGCCAAACGGGAAGCGCTTCCCTTAACGACGATTCTGTTCGACATCGACAATTTCAAACAGGTGAACGATACATACGGCCACAGCGTGGGCGACCAGGTGCTGGCCCATGTGGCCCGCATCGCCAATTCGTGCCTGCAGGAAGGCATGCTGTTTGCCCGTTACGGCGGGGAAGAATTCGTGCTGGCCCTGGCGGGTCGATCGGCAACGGACGGCAAAACATTCGCCGAACAATTGCGCCGGCGGATCGCCGCGCAGCCGTTGACCGTCGGAGGAAAAACGATCAGCATCACATCCAGTTTCGGCGTGGCCGAAAGGACCGGGGTTGTGGATGAATCGCTGCAACACCTTTTGCATTTTTCCGACAAGGCCTTGTACGAGGCCAAGCGGAGCGGACGAAACCGGGTGTGCGTGTACGGTCAATCCGCTTCCGGCGGCGCGTGATCCGGCGGAGCGGTCCGGCGGGGCTGTTCGTTGCGCCGGGCCGCTTTTTTTGTCCGCCGGCAGCCGGGATCAGGCAGGGATGAACGGATTTTCATCCGTTTACAAAAAGAAGACGGTGGATTATGATGGTGAAAAATTCCTTCCGCCTGGATGACGGAAAGGGTGAAAACGATGGAAAGGGACGGCGCGGTTGATCTCATCTGGGTCGGCGCCGGCATCGTGATGTTCCGGGACGGCCGGATTGGCGAATTGAACGAGTACGAGATGAAACGGGAAAAGCACGATCCCTACAAAATGTAATTCGGACCGGTCAGTTCGTCCATGATGATTGCCGCCCATCCTGCGGGAGAACCGCCCGATTCGCGACCATGATTTGGGGAGGTGCAGGGGGCGTGCGCACAAGGCTGCTGTTCAAGAAAACGGAACCGGATGACACGATTTCGTCGCAACGGGCTTTTTTCAGTTTGCAACGGAACCGGGAAACGCGATGTGCCCCTTTTTTTCCGATAGATGTCCGATTTTGCCCAATTGAGGTCTTTTGGTTCCCTTATATTTTGAAAACCGCCGGAAGTGCCAAAATAGTGCCTCCTGGTTCCGCAAATGTTGGCGATTGAAAGGGAAGGTGCTCGTCCATGATGAAGGAACCCGCGGGATTTTGGATCCGTTTTGTTGCGCTGCTGTTGGACGGTCTGCTGGTCGGCCTGCCGCTGTTCATCATTGGCCTCATCATCACGGGAAACTGGGATCGGGCGGAACGGTTCAGCGATTTATTGATGGGGTTGTACGCGCTGATTGTGCCGGCCGTGTGGAAAGGATTCACGATCGGCAAACGCATCTGCGGCATCCGGATTCGCAAAGTGTTCGATCACGAGCCGCCCCATCTGGGCATCATGCTGCTGAGGAACGTGGTCGGCGGGCTGGTCTATGCCCTGACCCTGGGGATCGGGCTGATCGCCAGCATCATCATGGTGGCCGTGCGGGAAGACAGGCGCGCCTTGCACGATTTCATCGCGGCAACGGAAGTGGTGCATGACTGACGACGGATGAAGGAGGTTTTCCATGAGTGGTGAACGACGGGCTGGAAGACCGGATCCGCAGTTTGAAGATGGAAGAGGGCAAGGACATCTGGCCGTACGGCGGCGGGCGATTGTTTTCCAGCCTGCTGGCATGCAATCTGGTGGATACGGTGGAACTGGCGGTGCTACCGATCCTGCTGGGAGGCGGCATCCCGTTCCTTCCGCCGGCCGAACGACGACATTTGAGGCTCACCGGAAGCCATGTCTATCCGAGAGGCATGGTGCTGCTCGAGTATGCGGTCGAACCGGCCGGACAGCCAACGTGAGCGTTGGAAGTGGTGCACGACCGATGGCGAAACGCATCTATCTGGTGCGGCATGGCAAAGCCGCGGGACAGGAACCCGAAGCGCCGCTCACGGCAGAAGGCGTCCGGCAGGCCCGTGAACTGGTCCGATTTTTCGAGGACCGGCACATCGAATTCATCGTCTCCAGCCCGTATGTCCGCGCCGTGGAGACGATCAGGCCTTTGGCCGAAAGGCTCGGGCTGGACATCCGCACCGACCACCGGCTGAAAGAGCGGGTGCTGAGTTCGGCGCCTCTGGATGACTGGATGACGCGCCTGGAAGAGACGTTCCGAACCCCCGATTTGAAGTTTGAAGGCGGAGAATCGTCGCGGGAAGCGGCGGAAAGGGGCCTGGCCGTCATCCGCGAATTGGCGGAAAGGCCGGAAAACGCCATGGTCGCGGTCAGCCACGGCGGGCTCCTCGCGTTGCTCATCCGGCACTATGACCCGTCTTTCGGGTTCGCGGAATGGAAGCGGATGACGAATCCGGACGTGTACGAACTGGAGATCGGGGACGGCGGAGCGTCCGTCAGGCGTTGGACACTATAGATGGCATGGTGACAAACGTGAAGAAATCCGAAATCAAGATCACATTGGCCCCTGAAATGACAAAACCGCCTCAATGGATGTTCGTCCTTCTGACACGCCATTTCCACGGGAAATGGCTTTTTTTGTGCTCAAGTGGCGGGCGGCGGCGTAAATATGCGATGAATGGAGGTGATCGGGTCAGAAAAGTTGACAATGGACAGGAAAGAAACGAGGAACGAAACGAAAGTCCCCGATAACCTGCCCGTAAAGAAAAAAAAGCGGCGGACAAGAGAAAAAAACCGGAAACAACCATGGAAATGGAGAGGAGAGAACCATATGAGAGAGTCCGTCCGGAACCGACTGTGGAAACGGTTGGCCGTCATGTTCCTGGCCGTCATGCTGATGGCCGGAAGCCTGGTGACGGCAAGCGCGTTCGCGGCCGCCCCGTTCCCCTTCGAGGAAATCACGGTGGATGAACTGCTGACAGGGTACGCGAGCGGTGATTTCACCGCCGAAGAAGTCGTGCAGGCGTACCTGGACCGCATCGCCAAATACGAACCGAAGTACAATGCCTTCACGGTGCTCAATCCGAACGTGCTCGAGGAAGCCCGGGAGATCGACCGGAAGCGCAAGGCGGGCGAGAAACTCGGGCCGCTGGCCGGCGTGCCCGTCGTCATCAAGGAGGCCGTCGACATGGCCGGCTTTCCGTCCACGATGGGATGGGAACCGCTCGCGCCGGAGAAGGGCGGCATCACCCTCATCCCGGCCAAAGATGCGCCGGTGGTGGCCCGGCTGAAGGAAGCGGGGGCGCTCATCATCGGCAGAACCAACATTCCGGCCTTCAGCGGGTCGGCAAAATGTGGAGCGAAGCCCAACTGCTCGGGTTCGCTTACGACTACGAGCAGGCGACAAAGCACCGGAAAGCGCCGGTTCTCGATGAATGAAACGGGTTGCCAGACACCTGTCCGTCCGGGCAGGTGTTTTTTTGCCTTGCGAAAAAAACGTTCGGGAGGCAGGAACCGAAATCGTCCTGTTGAATTTGTTACAAGCCGTTCCATTTCTTTTTTGAACAGACTTCCCGGCGAAACGATCCGCATCGAGGAAGGCGCGGTTTGGATCGACGGCATCCGTCTGGAGGAACCGTACGCGGCAGGCAGGACGTTCCCGGGGACGGTGGCCATGCCGTACCGGATTCCGGTCGACAGCGTCTTCGTCATGGGGGACAACCGCGAACACAGCCTGGACAGCCGCGCATTCGGGGCCGTTCCGCTATCCTCCATTGAAGGGAAAGTCGATCTGCGGATTTGGCCGCTGTCGACATTCGGTTTCGTGGACTGACCGGGTTGCGGACAAATCCGGGTTTTGGAGAACATATGCCGATGGATTGAGGAGGGCATTTGCTGCATGAAGCCGACCGTCATGATCCTGGGCGTTTTCCACATGGACGATCAGGTGCTCGAACCGCAGCGGCAGGCGGAAATGGAGGAGACGGCGGAGCGTCTTTGCCGGTTCCGGCCGACGAAAATCGCCGTGGAAATTCCCGTGAAATCCGGCGATCTTGTCAACCGCGATTACCGGGCCTATCTGGACGGACGTCTTTCCATCAAAACTCCCGGCGTCGCCCCGTCGGGCTACCGGACGTCCAATGAAGTGTTCCAGCTCGCCTTCCGCCTGGCGGAGCGGTGCGGCCATTCGCAAATCCATGCCACCGACTGGATGGAAAACGTCGGGCAGCGGAGCTGCGGGGACGTGATGGAGTGGGCGGAGAAGCACCAGCCCGATCTGTATCGGGACATGATGGAGCACGCCAAGAAGCTGGAACGCCACGATCATGCGTACAGGCCGATTTTCCGCATTCTGAAGGACCTGAACGATCCGGCCTTCAATCTGGCGGATCACCAGATCTACATCCGCTACTTTGCCAGAATCGCAGAAGGGACGGACTATGTCGGCATCGACTGGATGAGATGGTGGTACCAGCGGAATCTGATCATCTTTTCGAACATCGCGGCCATCGCCACGCAGCCGGAAGACCGGATCCTCGCCATGTACGGATGCTCCCACAACCATCTGCTCCTGCAGTTTTTGCGGGAAAGCGAACTGTTCGAACTGGAGTCCCCGTTGGACTATCTCGACTAATTTGACCGCCGGAAACATGTGGCCAGGCTGGAACCGTTTTTCCCGGCGGCGGGATGGACACGGCAAACCGTCGTGTGCTATAACCGGCGTAGGCGGCTTGTGAAGCGTTTTCACGCCTGGACAAAAGGGGGCTTCCACCCGTGAAAAAACTGCTGCTGCTCTATCTGGTGGTCATCGGCGCGTATCTGCTGTATGCGCTGAACTTTTTCTACGGAAAAGGCCGTGCGGCCCACGCCGAATCCGCCGCGCTGGCCGGCAGCCTCGACGAGCGGTACGTGATGGTGACGTTCCAGTCCGGCATCGACTATTGGAAAGGCATCATCAAAGGGTTCGAGGATGCGGCGCAGGCGCTCAACGTTTCGGTGGAATACCGGGGATCGACCAAATACGACGTGCGGGAACAGGTCACCGTGCTGGAACAGGTGATTGCCCAGAAACCGGCGGGCATCGCCCTGACGCCCATGCATCCGGACGAACTCACACCGTCCATCAACAAGGCGGTGGACGCCGGCATTCCCGTCGTGCTGTTCGACTCCGGCGCGCCGGGCAGCAAGGCGTATTCGTTCCTCGCCACGGACAACTACAATGCGGGCGCCACGGCGGCCCGGACGATGGCCGGGCTGATCGGCGGCAAGGGGCAGGTCGGCGTCATTACGCTGCCCAACCAATGGAACCACCAGCAGCGCACGGCCGGCTTCCGCGACACGATCCGCGCCGAATACCCCGACATCAGCATCGTGGCGGTCAAAGACGGCAAAGGAGACCGTGTCGTGTCCAGGGATGCGGCGATGGAGATCATCGACGAATTTCCGGACGTGAAGGGCATTTTCAACACCGATGCCGTCGGCGGCGTCGGCGTGGCGGACGGCGTGCGGCTGAAACAGAAGCAGGGCCAGGTGAAGGTGGTCGCCTTCGACACCGACAAGGTGACGCTGGACATGGTCCGGCAGGGGGAAATCGACGCCACGCTGGCCCAGGGCACGTGGAACATGGGCTACTGGTCGCTCATGTTCCTGTTCCACCTGAACCACGGCATGGTGCAGCCGGACAGCGGCCAGACGGCGGACACGTTCCCGCTCCCCGTTTACGTGGACACGGGGATTTCGGTCGTCACCCGGGAGAACGTCGAAGATTTTTACGTGAAATGAAACCCGACGGGGCGGCAGGTGGGAACCGATGCTGAAGTGGCTGGAAATCAACGACTGGCCGATCCGCTACAAATTGACCGCCCATTTCGTGCTCATCGGCATTTTGCCGGCGATCTGCCTCGGCTTTCTGATCCATTTTTCGGTGGAGCGGGTGCTGGAACGGCAGGCGGCGGAAAACACGCTCCAGCTGATCGGCAAGGTGAACCGTTCACTGGAGCACTACGCGGCCAATCTCCAAAACATCACCTACATCGTGTCGAGCAGCCCGGACGTGCGGCGGTTTCTGGACGGCACGGAAGGGCCGGAAGCGAAGGAGAGCGACCATCTGGACATCCGGCTGCTTCTGCAGACGGTCAGCACGCTGTACACGGAAGTGGCCGGCATCATGATCGTCAATGCCGCGGGCGAGTCGATCAGCAACGAACTGTACGTCAGGGAAGGCTACCAGTTGACGCTGGAACCGTGGTATCGGGAGGCGGTGGAGCGGGACGGCATTTTCACCATCATCGGCAGGCCCGCCGGACGGCATGTGGCCAGCATCGTCAACTACAGCGATGACGAGGTCGTGTCGGCCGCCCGGGCGGTGCTGGACCCCGACACCCAGGACGTGCTCGGCGTCGTGCTCATCGACCTGAAGATCCGCGTCATCGCCGAGGCGGTGAAGGATGTGCACCTCGGCCGGACCGGCCAGCTCATGGTCATCGACGGGGAAGGGGAGCCCATCTACGTGCCGGCCAACCTGCCGGTCCACGGCGTGTCGCCGGACTGGTTCCCGGGCATGTCCGGTTCGCTGGAGCGGGACACGGAGGACGGCCGGTTCCAGTTCGTCTACGCCAAATCCCCGTTCACCGGCTGGCTCACCGTCGCCGTGTTCACGGCGCGGGAATCCGTCCGGGAAATGAGGGAGATCCAGTTCTACATCGTCAGTTTCGTGTTTCTCGTGTGCATGTTCGGCATCACGGCGTCCTATTATCTGTCCCGCTCGATCTCGCGGCCCATCGCCCAGCTGATCTCGTTCATGAACCGGGCGGAATCGGGCGACCTGCTGGCCCGCTATATCGGCGAAAGGCGCGACGAGATCGGGATGCTCGGCCGCAGTTTCAACCGGATGCTGGTCCAGATCAACCGGCTCATCTCCCTGACCGAACGCCAGGAGCGGCAGAAGCGGGAGGCGGAGCTGCGCAGCCTGCAGGCGCACATACGGCCGCATTTTCTGTACAACACGCTGGACACGATCCAGTGGATGGCGCGCAGCCAGGGGGCCGCCGGCGCGGCGGAAGTGGCCGGGGCGCTGGCCCGGCTGTTCCGCATCGGCCTAAGCGGCGGCAACGACCGGATTCCGCTGAAGGAAGAATTCGAGCATCTGGAAAGCTATCTGAAAATCCAGAAAGTCCGCTACCGGGACAAGCTGAACTACACCATCCGGATGAACGGGGACCTCGGGCGCTACACGGTGCTGAAGGTGATTCTCCAGCCCCTGGTGGAAAATGCGATCTACCACGGCATCAAGGAACGGCGGGGACCGGGGACCATCGAAGTGACCGCGGATCTGGAAGACGGCCGGCTCCTGCTGCGGGTGCGGGATGACGGCGTCGGCATGGAGCCCGAACGGCTGGCGGACATTCGCCGGGCACTGGACATGGTGGGCCGCGAGCCCGCGCCGGCGGATCTGTCGGCCGATGCGGAAACCGCGGCAACGGACGAATCGGACGGCAAGAAGCGGGGGTATGGCCTCATCAACGTCCATGAGCGGCTGAGGCTGACGTTCGGCGAAGGATACGGCCTCGCGGTCGAAAGCCGGCGCGGTGAAGGCACGACGGTCACCATCGTGCACCCCGCGCTGATGCCGGCCGCGGACGCGAACCGGAAGGAGGAACGGGCATGAACCGGCGCTGGAAGGTGCTCATCGCCGACGACGAGGCGATCATCCGGGAAGGCATCCGGCATGCGGTGGATTGGGACGCGCTGGGCATGACCGTCTGCGCGGAAGCGGAAGACGGCGAAGAGGCGCTGGAGCTGGCGGAGCGGCACGGGGCGGATGTGATGCTCGTGGACCTGAACATGCCGATCATGCACGGCCTGGAACTGATCCGCCTCGTCCGGGAGCGCCTTCCGTCGTGCCTCGTCGTCATCATCACGGGACACGACGAGTTCGAATATGCGCGGGAAGCCCTGCGGCTCGGCGTCCAGGAATACGTCCTGAAGCCGGCCAATCCGGCGGAACTGACCGCGGTCATGGAACAGGTGCGGGACAAGCTGGTCCGGCAGGCCCGGCTGGATACCTATCTGGACATGGCCGCGAAGCAGATCGAAAAAAACCTGCCCCTGTTGCGCGAACGGTTTTGCCTGGACTGGCTCGAGGGGAATCTGAGCCGGGAGGAAATCCTGGACCAGCTGCAGTTTCTGCGGCTGCCGTCCCGCTCTCCGAACGCCGTCATGGCCATCCGCTGGCCGGACCTGGCCCTGAACCAGCCCGTGCGCGGCGAATCCGAACGGCAGCTGATGCTGTTCGCCATCGAAAACATCGCGGCGGAGCTTCTGGGCGGCGCCGAACACCTGATGTTCCGCGATGCGGCCGGCCACGTGTTCGTCATCGCGTGGAACGACCTTCCGGCGACGCTGCCCGGCGATATCGAACGGGCGGTACAGGAGTACTTGAAGCTGGCCGTCCAGGTTCATCTCGAACCGGCAGGCCGCGACGTGGCCGGCGTCGGCGCCGCCCTCCGGCGCTGCCGGGCCGCCCTCGTCCGGGAAGCCCGCCTGACGCCGGTCGTCCGGCGCGCCCGTGCGCTCATCCGGGAGCGCTATGCCGATCCGGAGTTGTCCCTGGAGGACGCGGCCGCCGCGCTGAACGTGTCGCCCGTCTACCTGAGCCGCATCCTGAAGCAGGAGCTCGGGGCATCGTTCATCCAGCTCGTCACGATGATGCGCATGGAACAGGCGACCCGGCTGCTGGCCGGCACCGGCCTGCCGATCCACGAGATCGCCGAGCGGGTCGGGTACGTCAGCCAGCATTATTTCAGCACCGCCTTCAAAAAAATGTTCGGCGTCTCCCCCAACCAGTACCGCAGGGGCGAGACGGGCGACGCGGGGCCGGACGAACCGGACGACCGGCAGGCGCCAAATGGCGCCAACCCGTCATGATTCATGTCCGCGGCATTTCCGCTTCATGCCAACCAATCACGTTTCATCACACGGGACGCCTTCGGGCGTCTTTGTTGTTTTTTTGAAAAAACGGTCGGATTATTGGAAAGACATGCGGGGCGCTTCCCCGGTACGATACAGGCGAAACCAAAAAAACGGGGAAGGGGTAGTCACATGAAAAAGCGGTTCATGGCATCCGTCTGTCTCATGCTCGGACTCGTGCTCGTCCTTGCCGCCTGCGGCGGCGGAAACGGCTCCTCCGGCGGAGGCGGGGATGCGGGCTTCATCGGCATCGCCATGCCGACCAAATCGTCGGAACGCTGGGTGCATGACGGCAACAACATGAAGGCGGAATTCGAGAAGCGCGGTTACCGGGTCGACCTGCAGTATGCGGAAGACATCGTGGAGAACCAGATTTCGCAGCTGGAAAACATGATCACGAAGGGCGTCGATCTCCTGGTGATCGCCTCCATCGACGGGGAATCGCTGACCAACGTCCTGGACAAGGCGGCCAAGGAAGGCATTCCGGTGATCGCTTACGACCGGCTCATCCGCAAATCGGAACACGTGAGCTACTATGCCACCTTCGACAACTTCAAGGTCGGCGTGCTGCAGGCGTCCTACATCGAAAAGGCGCTGGACCTCAAGAGCGGCGCAGGCCCGTTCAACATCGAACTGTTCGCCGGGTCGCCGGACGACAACAACGCCTACTTCTTCTTTGACGGCGCCATGAGCGTGTTGCAGCCGTACATCGACAACGGCCAGCTGGTGGTCCGCAGCGGCCAGACGGACTTCGACCAGGTGGCGACCCTGCGCTGGGACGGCGCCACGGCCCAGGCGAGAATGGACAATCTGCTCAGCGCCTTCTACACCACCGAACGGGTGGATGCGGTCCTGTCGCCGTACGACGGCATCAGCATCGGCATCATCTCGTCCCTGAAAGGCGTCGGGTACGGTACCGCCGACAAACCGATGCCGGTCATCACGGGGCAGGACGCGGAACTGGCGTCGATCAAATCGATCATCGCCGGCGAACAGACGTCCACCGTCTTCAAGGACACCCGCGAGCTGGCCAAGAAGGCCGTGGAAATGGCGGAAGCGGTGCTGAACGGCGAAGAGCCGGAAGTGAACGACACGACCACCTACCACAACGGGGTGAAGGTGGTGCCGTCGTACCTCCTGGAACCCGTCTCCGTGGACATCAACAACTACAAGGAAGTGCTGATCGACAGCGGCTACTACACGGAAGACCAGCTGAAATGATCGCGGCCGGCTAGTGCCGGCACATTGCCGGCAGGAGGCGATTTCGTGACGGGTCCGCTCGGGCGCGTCACGAAATCGTTTCCGCCGGAGGAAGGGGACGGGGCGATGACGGACATCCTGCTCGAAATGCGAGGCATCACCAAAACGTTTCCCGGCGTCAGGGCGCTGAACAACGTCAACCTGAAGGTGCGGGAAGGCGAAATCCATGCGCTCATGGGGGAGAACGGGGCCGGCAAATCGACGCTCATGAAAGTGCTGAGCGGCGTCTATCCGTACGGCTCCTATGAAGGCGAAGTGTACTTCGGGGGGCGGCTCTGCCAGTTCAGGGACATCCGCGACAGCGAACGGTTCGGCATCGTCATCATCCATCAGGAGCTGGCGCTCAGCCCCTACCTGTCCATCGCGGAGAACATTTTCCTCGGCCACGAGCGCGCCCGCCGCGGCGTGATCGACTGGGGCGAGACGATCGCCCGGGCGCGGGAACTCATGGAGCTGGTGGGGCTTTCCGAATCGCCGGACACCCGGGTGATGGATCTCGGGGTGGGCAAGCAGCAGCTGGTGGAAATCGCCAAGGCGCTGGCGAAGGACGTGAAGCTGCTCATTCTGGACGAGCCGACTTCCGCGCTCAACGAGGAAGACAGCGAGAATTTGCTGCGGCTCCTGAAAACGTTCAAGGAACGCGGACTGACGTCCATCCTCATCTCCCACAAGCTGAACGAAATCGTCCAGGTGGCCGACGCCATCACCATCCTGCGGGACGGGGAAACGATCGAGACGCTGGATACCCGCATCGACGCCATCACGGAAGACCGGATCATCAAGGGCATGGTCGGCCGCGATCTGGAGCACCGGTATCCGGAGCGGACCCCGAACATCGGCGAGACGATTTTCGAGGTGCGGAACTGGAACGTGTACCATCCCCTCCAGCCGGACCGCCAGGTTATCCGGGACGTGAGCTTCCACATCCGCCGCGGCGAAGTGGTGGGCATCGCCGGTTTGATGGGGGCCGGAAGGACGGAGCTGGCGATGAGCCTCTTCGGCCGGGCGTACGGGAGAAAAATCAGCGGGCAGATCTTGAAGAACGGGAAGCCGATCGACGTCCCCGACATCCCGTCCGCCATCCGGCACGGTCTGGCGTACGTGACCGAAGACCGCAAAAACTACGGGCTCATCCTGATCCAGGACATCAAGCGCAACAGCACCCTCGCCAGGCTGGAAAAAGTGTCGAAACGGTCGGTCATCAACGAGCAGCAGGAAATCGTGGAAGTGGAAGCCTTCCGGAAAAAGCTGAACATCAAAACGCCCAGCATCATGCAGAAAACCGTCAACTTAAGCGGCGGCAACCAGCAGAAGGTCGTGCTCAGCAAATGGATCTTCGCCGATCCGGACATTCTCATCCTGGACGAACCGACCCGGGGCATCGACGTCGGCGCGAAATATGAAATCTACACCATCATCAACCAGCTCGCCGCGGAGGGCAGGGGCATCCTGCTCATATCGTCGGAACTTCCGGAACTGCTCGGCATGTGCGACCGGATCTACGTCATGAGCGAAGGCCGGATCACGGGCGAACTGTCCAGGGAGGAAGCCACCCAGGAAAACATCCTGCGACTCATGACCCGATTGGAGGGCGTCATCCATGCAAACGGTCACTAAACTGCTGAAGGCCAACCTCCGGCAGTACGGCATGCTCATCGCGCTTTTGTTCATCATGATCCTGTTCCAGATCCTGACCGGGGGCATCCTGTTCAAGCCGCTCAACGTCACCAACCTCATTCTGCAGAACAGCTACATCCTCGTGCTGGCCATCGGCATGGTGCTGGTCATCATCAGCGGCCACATCGATCTGTCGGTCGGCTCCGTCGCGGCGTTCGTCGGCGCGGTGTCGGCCGTCATGATGGTGCAGTGGAACGTCCCGTTCGTGGCGGCGATCATTCTGTCGCTTCTGCTCGGCGCCCTGATCGGCGCGTGGCAGGGGTTCTGGGTCGCTTATGTGCGGGTGCCCTCGTTCATCGTGACGCTGGCCGGGATGCTGCTGTTCCGCGGTCTTACGATGCTGGTGCTGAAGGGGCAGTCCGTCGGGCCGTTTCCCGACGCGTTCCGGTCCATCAGCTCCGGCTTCATCCCGGACTTCCCGGGCAGCGGCGGCCTGCATCTTGCCAGCATTCTGATCGGCATCGCGCTGACGGCGCTCCTGATCTGGAACGAATGGCTCAAGCGAAAGAGCAACATCCGGTACAATTTCGAAGTCATGCCGCTCGGGTACTTCGTCGCCCAGATGGCCCTCCTGGCCCTGGCCCTCAACCTGCTCGTCTACGTGCTGGCCAGCTATGAAGGCATCCCGAACATTTTGATCATCCTGATGGTGCTGATCGCGCTGTACACCTTCGTCACCAACCGGACGGTGATCGGCCGGCACATCTATGCCATGGGCGGCAACGAGAAGGCGGCGATGCTGTCCGGCGTGAAAACGAAGCGGGTCACGTTCTGGGTGTTTGTCAACATGGGCACCCTGGCGGCGCTGTCCGGCCTCATCTTCGCCGCCCGGCTGAACGCGGCCACCCCGAAGGCCGGTCAGAACTTCGAACTGGACGCCATCGCGGCCTGCTTCATCGGCGGCGCCTCCATGTCCGGCGGCGTCGGCACGGTGATCGGCGCGGTCATCGGCGGCCTCGTGATGGGCGTCATGAACAACGGCATGTCCATCCTCGGCATCGGCATCGACTGGCAGCAGGGCATCAAGGGGCTGGTGCTGCTGCTCGCCGTCGCCTTCGACATCTACAACCGCAACAAGTCGTCCTGACGGAACGGGACGGGAAACAAGACTTCACGGATTTCGGATGGATCACATGGCCGGCCCTGTGGGCCGGCCTTTTTTGCCCGAAAATGCTATAATGGCCGCCTTCCTCCATTACCGGATCCGAACGGGACGGAGAGGCGCCGCGGCAAAAGGAATTGACGGACATCCCTTTCCGCGCGCGAATGTGTTATGATCAGGCAAGGGATCATTTGCCACTGGAGGGAAACGAATTGAGCGGCGAATCGATGATCGGCGTGCCTTTGGAAGGGTTTGCGGACTTCTGCAGGAAAGTCGCGGCCGAGGGGGCCGTTCTTCTGAAAAACGACGGCGGGGTGCTCCCGCTTGCCGAGGGCGACCGCGTCTCGGTATTCGGACGGATCCAGATCAATTATTACCGGAGCGGCACCGGTTCCGGCGGCAGCGTGAACGTGCCCTACACGACCAACCTGCTGGACGGGTTGCGCGGCAAAGCGAAAATCCGGGTCAACGAAGATCTGGCGCGGGTCTACGAAAAATGGGTGAAAGAAAACCCCTTTGACAACGGCGGCGGGGGATGGGCGAAGGAACCGTGGCACCAGAAGGAAATGCCGCTTTCGGATGAACTGGTGGCCGACGCCCGAAGCAAATCCGACAAGGCGGTGGTCGTCATCGGCCGCACCGCCGGCGAAGACAAGGACAACGCGCCGGCGCCGGGCAGCTGGTACCTGACGGAAGAGGAAATGGCGATGCTGGAGGCGGTGACGCGGCATTTTGACAAAACGATCGTCGTACTCAACGTTTCCAACATCATCGACATGGAGTGGGTGAACGACAGCCGCTTCGTCCACCCGATTTCGGCCGTCATCTACGCCTGGCACGGCGGCATGGAAGGCGGCAACGCCATCGCCGACGTGCTGGCCGGCGACGCGGCGCCAAGCGGCAAGCTGACCGACACCATCGCCATCTCGATCGGCGATTATCCGTCCACCGCCAATTACGGCGGCGAAGAGAAAAACGTGTATCAGGAAGACATTTACGTCGGGTACCGTTATTTTGAGACGTTCTGCCCGGAGAAGGTGCGGTATCCGTTCGGGTTCGGGCTTTCCTACACCGATTTTTCGATTGACGGCCTCCAGGCGGAAAGCGTCATTAAGGACGGGCTGCCCCGCATCGACGTGCGCGTGAAGGTGACGAATGCCGGGAGGCTCCACGCGGGCAAAGAAGTGGTGCAGGTGTACGTGGAGGCGCCGCAGGGGAAACTCGGCAAACCGGTGAAGGCGCTGGCTGCTTTCGCGAAGACCCGGCTGCTTGCGCCGGGTGAATCGGAAGAGCTCGTGATCACGTTCCCGCTCGCGCGCATCGCTTCCTATGATGACGCGGGCCTCACCGGCCACCGTTCGGCGTACGTGCTGGAAGAAGGCACGTACCGGATCCATGCCGGCACGAGCGTGCGCCATACGGTGCCGGTGCCGGTGGACGGCCGGGACGGATTCACCCTGGACCGGCTCCTCGTGGTGGAGCAGCTGGAGGAAGCGCTGGCGCCGAAGGAGGCGTTCCGGCGCATGAAGCCGGGCGGCCGGAAACCGGACGGAACCTATGAACTGGCTTGGGAAGAGACGCCGACAAGGACCGTCGATCCGGCCAGGCGCATCGCCGACCGGCTTCCTCCCGCCATTCCGCAGACGGGCGACCGGGGGTACACCCTGAAGGACGTGCACGAGGGCACCATTTCCATGGAAACGTTCATCGCCCAGCTGTCCGACGACGATCTGGCGGCGATCGTGCGGGGCGAAGGCATGAGCCATCCGCTGGTGACGCCGGGCACCGCCTCCGCCTTCGGCGGCGTCACCGAACGGCTCAGGAAATTCGGCATTCCGCTCGGCTGCGCCGCGGACGGCCCGTCCGGCATCCGCATGGACAGCGGCCACAAGGCGACCCAGGTGCCGATCGGCACGCTGCTGGCCGCCACATGGGATCCGGCCCTGGTGGAGGAACTTTACGTCCTCGAGGGACGGGAACTGGTCCGCAACCGGATCGACACGCTGCTCGGCCCCGGCCTCAATCTCCGCCGCCATCCGCTCAACGGCCGGAATTTCGAATATTTCTCGGAAGACCCGCTCATCACCGGCGCATTCGCCGCGGCGTGCGTCAGGGGCATCAAACGGGGTGGCTCCACCGCGACGATCAAGCATTTTGCCTGCAACAACCAGGAGAAAAACCGCACGAAGGTGGATGCCGTCGTGTCGGAGCGGGCGCTTCGGGAGCTGTACCTGAAAGGGTTCGAAATCGCCGTGAAGGAAGGCGGCGCCAATGCGGTCATGACCGCCTACAACCCGGTGAACGGCTTCTGGACCGCCTCCTGCTACGATCTGAACACGACCGTTCTCCGCGGGGAATGGAAATTTGAGGGCATCGTCATGACGGACTGGTGGGCGATGATGAACGATCCGGTCGTTGGCGGCGAGCCGTCCCGGACGAACACCGGCGCCATGGTGCGCGCGCAGAACGACCTGTACATGGTCGTCCCGAGCTTCGGCGCCGAAACCAACGCGATGGAGGACAACACGCTGGAATGCCTCGCCGCCGGCAAACTGACCCGCGGCGAACTGCAGCGGTCCGCCATGAACATTTGCCGCTTCCTCATGCAGGTTCCGGCTTTCTTCCGCAAGCAGGACTTCGAGACGGAACCGTCGGTGGCCATCCGGCCGGCGGCGGCCGCGCCGGAGGGCGGCGCGCGGATCGTGGAAATCGGGGACGAGGCGTTCGTCAGACCGGAAGACGGCGCCGCGGTCGTCCTTCACGTGCGCGAAGGCGGCGCCTTCCGGGTGGCCGGTCGGTTCCGGGCGGAAGGCCTGTATGTCGCCCAGCGTTCCACCAATGTGCTGCTGAACGGCGAGCGGCTCGCCACCCTGTCGTCGAACGGCACCCAGAACAAATGGGTGGAACGGAAACTGGCGCGGGCGGAGCTCGAAGCCGGCTACTACGTCCTGACGCTGGAACATGTCAAGCCGGGCCTCGGCATCGATGGCATCGGATTTTCCCGGATACGCTGACGTATCCGGGTTTCTTGTGATAGAATCGAGAAAGATTTTCAGAAAAATGGCAACCCATAATACAGAAAAACGGGGGCGGGAAATGAACGGAGTGGAGATCGCGATTTGGGCGGTTGTCGCGTTCACGCTCGTTTATGAACCGGTTTTCGGCTATCTGGACTACCGGAGGTTCAAGCGGAAGGCCGGAACGGACGACGGGGCGAGGATCCGGCTTTACGTCCGGACCATGATCGGACTGTGGCTGCCGGTCCTGTACATTCTCGGGGTTGTCGGGTTGACGGACGTCACGCTGGCGGACATCGGGTTTGCGCTGCCGGGATTTGACACCGGGCCGCTCGGCCCGCCGGCGACATACGCGGTCACCGCGTTGGTTTCGCTCTATGCCCTGGCGCTGGCCTACCATGGCATCGGATACCGGGTCAGCGCCGCCATGCGGGCCAAAATGGACCGGCTGCGGGAGGAAAGGGTCGGCAAAGCCGCATTTGCCGACATGCTGCCCGTGACCGACAGGGAACGAAAATGGTGGGCGGCGGTTTCGGTGACGGCCGGCATTGCGGAGGAAATCATCTACAGGGGTTTTTTGTTCTTCGCGTTTTCCCGGCTTTTCCCGTCCCTGTCCGTCTGGGGCGTCATCCTGTTCACCGCCGTCCTGTTCGGGCTGGCGCACACGTACCAGGGCGTCGCCGGCGTCATCCGGACCGGGGCGGTCGGCGCCGTCTTCGCCATGCTGTTCGCGGTGACGGGGTCGATCCTGCCCCTTGTCGTCCTCCATTTCCTGATCGACCTGATGGCCCGGGCGGAATCGGGAGCAAAGCGGGCGGAGGCTGAAGGCACGCGGGCGGACGCCAACGGCACGCCGCATGGTGGAACGCCTCACGGAGGGACGCCGCATGGAGATCCGCTTCATGGAGATCCGCCGCATGGAGGGACGCTGCATGGCTGACCACGGGATGGGGGATCGCTGCATGGACGATCGTTTCGCGGAAGACCGATACGTGAAGCCGCATTTTGAAAGCGCGGCGGTGGTGACCATCGATCTGCAGAACGATTTCAGCCTGCCGGGCGCCGTCGCCGAAATACCGGGCACCGCCGGCGTGCTGCCCAATGCGGCCCGGATCGCGGAAGCAGCGAGGCAGGCGGGCATGCCGATCATCCACGTCATCCGCATCTACAGAGAGGATGGCTCCAACGCGGATGCGTGCAGGCGGCGATTGCTGGAGTCGGGCAGGCGCATCGTCGCGCCCGGCACGCCGGGCGCCGATCTCGTGGCGGCGATCAAACCCGCGGACGCGGAGCCGCTCATGCATGACCGGCTGCTCGCCGGCGAGATCCAGTCTCTGGGACCGCGGGAATGGGTGATCTACAAGCCGCGCTGGGGCGCATTTTACGGCACCGCGCTGGACGCCTTTCTCAGGGACCGGGGCGTCGATACGCTCATCGTGGTCGGCTGCAATTTTCCGAACTGCCCCCGGACGACCATCTATGAGGCCAGCGAGCGGGATTACCGCGTCGTCATGGTTGAAGACGCCGTATCGGGCGTGTACGGACGGGGCGTGGAGGAACTGAGGAACATCGGCGTCCGCGTCATGTCCACGGATGAGGTGCTGGAGCGCATCGCCGCCACCGGCCGCAAGAGCGGGAGCGCGGCGCGCTGAACCGGCCTCGCGGAACCAGCCCGGGTGAACCGGCCGCCAAGATCCGGCCACGCGGAGCCGGCCGCGCTGCCGGACGCCATGCGCCCGACTGCCGCCGGCGGTCCCGCAACCCGGACATGCGGTGCGCCGGAACGGCATCTGCAATGCTGGCGCAAATGCGGTATACTGGGATCAACGAAACCGATGGCCGGATTCGGGAACGGAGGATGGTAGAATTGGGTGTTCGGTCGCCTGCCGGTCAATACCATTACCGCGGCGTCGAAGGATTGGGCGGATGGCTCGCCGTCTTTCAGATCATGCTGTACATTTCCCTCGCCGGGCTGCTGGTCCAGCTGCTGATTTCCCAATCGGCGATGAACGGGGATTCGTGGGCGCTGCTCGGCTCGGAAACGTCGGAGCATTTCGTGCCCGAATGGCGCGACGCCGTCCGCTACGGGGTTTGGAGCAGCCTCGGCCAGCTCGGGTTTCTTCTCTACGCACTGTATATGTTTTACGGAAGAAAACGGCTGCTGCCCAAAATCATGATCGTCTATTTTGTGCTGGTCGTGCTGCTGAACGCCGGCGATCTGTACGTCATCAACCGGGCCGTCGACGCGCTCCTGGCCGCCGATCCGCCGGATGCGAAACCTTTGCAGTCGATGCTCCTGGACCGGACGGATGCGGTTCGGGGACTCGTCCGGTCGATCGTCGGATGCGCGATCTGGATTCCCTATTTTCTGAAATCGGAGCGGGTGGAGAACACCTTTGTCAGGTGAGGCGCTTGTGCCGGGTGTTGCCGCTTCGTCGGGTGCAAAACCATGGATACCGCCGCAAGAGGAAGTGGACGAGGGTGTTGACGCTTTTGCTCCGCATGTTGCTGTACCCGGCGCCGGACATCCGGTTCGGCACGGATGAACGGGCCGCGTTCGACCGGCTGGCCGCCGAACTGAAGGACGGCCGGCTTGTGCCGTACGGGCTGCCCTGGCCGAAAGCGCGGTTTCTGCAAGATCTGGCGGTCACGGGTGATTTTCTGTTCCACGGATCGAACCGGCCGGACATCGGCGTTTTCGAACCGCGGAAGCAAACGCTGTACAACGGCGCCATGACGAAGTCAAGAGCAGAAAACGGCAGCATGGGCAGGGGGACTGACCGATGGGAAAACCGCAGCTGATTCTCGATGCCGGCGGGGTGATCGTGACCAATTTTCCGGCATCGTTCTGGGAGGAGCTGGCCCGGCAGGCCGGCACGGCCGTCGAAGAACTGCAGCAGTTTTTCCACCGGGAGCTGAAGGAGCCGCTGTGGACGGGCAAAATCGGCGAGCCGGCGTTTTGGGACATGATCGTCCGGCGGTATCCGGCCGTCGATCCGGCGCGGGCGAGAAGCGTCTTTCTGGCGGGTTTGCGGCTGCTCCCCGCTGCCGGCCGATTGCCGGGCTTGAGCGAACGGTTCGGCATCCATTTGCTCAGCAACCATCGGCCGGAGTGGATTCTGGACGTGCTCCGGCCGGTGCTGCATTGTTTTTCGTCCTTGACCATTTCCAGCGAGGCGGGCGTGTGCAAGCCAAACCCGGAAATCTACCGGGTGGCGGCGGCCAGGCTGCCGAAAGGCGCGCCGGTCCTCTTCATCGACGACCAGGAAAAGAATCTCGCGCCGGCCCGCGAGCTCGGATGGCAGACGATGCTGGCCGACGAAGAAGGGACATGGCTCGACAGGCTGGAAGAGTGGACGAGCGGCGTTTGAAGCGGAGGTGGCGTTCGTGAAACATGCGTTGGTGATTGGCGGATCCGGCATGCTGTCGCAAGCGGTCCTCTGGATCGCCGAACAGGGGTACCGGGTGACGGTCATCGGCCGCAGCCGCACCAAACTGGACCGGCTGGCGGAGAAGGATGCCCGCATCGTTCCGGTATCGGCGGATTATTATCAGGAAGAATCGTTCCGGACGGCGCTTCGCGATTCCCTGGAACGGCACGGTCCCTGGGAGCTGGTGGTCGCCTGGATCCATTCGCGGGACGACCGCATCCTCGCCATCGTGAGCGGGGAGCGGAAACGGGTGTCCGACAGCCCGTGGGACCTGTACCACGTCCTGGGCAGCAGCTCCAACCTGGACGAAATCGAACGGGACATGATGGAGCTGGACCATTGCAGCTATCACCAGGTCCAGCTCGGTTTCGTGATCGAAGGGGACCGTTCGAGGTGGCTCACCCATGGAGAAATATCGGGCGGCGTCATCCATGCTGTCCGGACCGGGGCGAAGCGCCATCTGGTCGGCACCCTGACGCCGTGGAGCAAAAGGCCGCAAGGCAAAGTCTCATGAAAAAGAGACGCCGAAACATTTGATTCCGGGAGGCATCCGACATGACGGTTTCGACGGATGCAGCGCCATTGGCCTGGCTGAACGAATGCGACGGTTGGCTGGCCCTCGGGCGGCGATCTTCCGCCATGTACCGGGTGGAGGTGCGCCACGGGCTCATCTGCGCCTGGCGGACCGCCGATCTGGCGTACATGCCGAACTACATCCATGTGCCGCCCGGCCTTGAGGAACAGGTGCCCGCCCTTTTGAAAGAACCGGATTTGAAAACGCTTATCGAAAGCGGCGAGGCCTGCACGGAAATCCGGTGCCTCGCGCCGGGCGGAAGGGCGGCGAAGCGGCTGGCATCCGCGCTGGCGGAAGCGGGATTCGTCCGGTGCAACGATATGCCGCTCATGGTGAGGGACTGGAAGACGGAGAACCGGAGGGAGACCGGAGCGGGCCTTGCCATCCGCAGGATCGATCCGACGGAAGACCGGGACGGCTTTGCCGAGGCTTTCGATGTCATCCGGCAAAGTTTCGGCGGACCGGACGTCCTGAACCGGTTTTTCGTGCCGGATGACGGCACGGTGATCCCCTATGTGGCCCATATGGACGGGCGGGCGGTGTCGGCGGCCGTCGTGTGGCCGTTCAGGAACGTGTACGGGATCTACAGCGTCTCCACCCTGGAAGCGTACCGGGGCAGGGGATTTGCCACCATGCTGCTTCGGCGCATGCTGCAGGACGGGCGCGATTTTGCCTTTTCGTCGCTCCGCACGACCGATGCCCTGATCCCCCTGTACGGAAGGGTCGGGTACCGCGTTGCCGGCCGCTGCCTGTGCTTCCGCAACCGGGTGACGAATCCGGCGAGGCGCAGGGGAATCGCCGCATGGATCCGGGGAAAACGGACCTTCCGCTGAACGGCATCCTGTTGCATCGGCCGGACATTGGATGAAGCGTTCCGCATGTTTCCATGAACCGGACAGAAAGGAGTCATCTTGCATTGCCGCATCTGATCGGAGAACGGGCGATCCGCTGCTACCGCAAGGCCGGTTTTCGGGAAGAAGGGCGGCTTCGCCAGCGGGTGTACCGCAAGGGGAAATATTGGGACGTGCTCTTGATGGGCATTTTGCGGGAGGAGTTTGAGCGTGGGAACGCGGAGCAACTTGCGGGTGCAGAAGGCGGCGCCTGAACACGCGGAAGGCATCGCGCGGGTATGCAGCGAAGGATGGCGGGATACGTACAGGGGGCTTCACGCCGAGGCCTACATCGAGCGGACGATCCGCGAATTTTACAACGTGGAACGGATCCGCCGGGAAATCGGGCAGACGGGCGACGGCTGGGACGGCTGGTTCGTGGCGCTGGACGGAAAGGACGTGGTCGGCGCCATCGGCGGCGGCATGACCGGTCCGGAGGAAGCGGAAGTGTTCGTCCTGTACCTCTTGCCCTCGCGCCGGCGGGAAGGCATCGGCACGATGCTGCTGGACCACCTGACGGACATCCAGCGGGCAAAAGGTGCCAAACGGCAATGGGTGTCCGTGACCAAGGGAAACGGGAAAGGCATCCCCTTCTACGAAGCGCGCGGATTCCGGCTGGCCGGCGAGCGGGAGGCCCATTTCAATCCCGAGGGCGAAGAGCTTGTCTCCCATCGCTATGTGCGCGACATCTGAGCAGGGGGAACGCCCGCTGACGGCCGGCACGCGAGAACCGGCGCAAGCGAACAAGCATGTTGAGGACGACAGACGGAAAAAAACGGGAGAGGATTCTTCATGGCAGCAGCAAGGGAACCATGGAACGCGAACATCGTCCCGGCGGATGAATCCCGCCTGGACGCGCTTGCCCGCCTGGGGTGCAAGCTATGGCCGGACAACGAGAAGGAGGCGATGCGGGAGGACTTCCGGGAACTTCTCGAGTCGGACCGGGACGCCGTTTACGTGGCGGATCGGGAAGGACAGACCATCGGGTTCGTTCACGTGAGCATCCGGACGGATCCCGTGGAAGGCGCCACATCTTCGCCGGTCGGTTACGTGGAAGGCATCTACGTGGACGAAACGTTCCGCTGCGGAGGCATCGGGCGGGCGTTGATCCGGACCGCCGAGGAATGGGCGAAAGCCCGCGGATGCACGCAGCTCGGGTCGGACACCTGGCTGGACAATGTGCAGAGCCAGTTGTTCCACCTGAAATCGGGGTTTCGCGAAGCCGGGCGGATCGTCGCCTTCATCAAGGAGATCGAGTAGGCCGGCCGGCCGGCAGCCTTTCAAAGCAAAGTCAATGGGGAGGGCCGCCGGAATGGACCGCGTGATGGGCGTCATGTTCGACATGGACAATACGCTTCTGGCGTCGCGGATCGACTATGCCGGGATGAAGGCCGCTGCGCACCGCTATCTGGCCGAGCGGGGCGTGCTGCCGGCGGCCCTGGATCTTTCGGCGCATACGACCGGCACGCTGATCGCCGAAGCGATGGCCACCGGCCGGATGCGGGAAGACTGGATTCGCGGCGTATGGGATGTCGTCACGGACCGTGAGATGGCCGGCATGCGGGATGCGAAGCTGGAGCCGGGCGCCACGGAGCTGCTGGAGGCGCTGTCCGGCACCGTCCTTCTGGCGGTGGTGACGAACAATTCCCGGGCCGCCGCGGAAGAAGCCCTTGGGCGAAACGGCATCCTGCACCGGTTCGATTGCGTGGTCGCCCGGGAAGACATGGCCGCCCTCAAGCCGTCGCCGGACGGGTTTCTGAAGGTGTTGGAGCGGTATCCGCATATTCCGAAAGAGGCCTGGATCGCCGTCGGCGATTCGTGGATCGACGGGAAGGCGGCTTCCGCGGCGGGCATCCGTTTCGTCGCCTGCCGGAGCGACCTGGACGGCCTGAAGCGAAAAGGGGTTTCACCGGCGGCCGCGCTGGCGGATCTTCGGGATCTGCCGGCGGTTGTCCGATTCAGCCGATAAGGGGAGTGCCCATGGAACAGCATCATCGGGAGTCGATAGAACGGTTTTTGGAGAAATACGGCCACGACCAGTCGTTCCGGGCGATTCTGCTCGGCGGCTCCATCGCCCATGGTTTCGCGAAGCCGGATTCGGACATTGACGTGCTGATCGTGGCGGACGAAGCGGAGTACGAGCGGCGGAAGAAGGAACATCGTCTTGCCTTCAGCGTATGGGATGTCTGCACCTACGAAGGCGGTTATGTCGACTGCAAGGTGGTCAGCCGCTCGTTCATGGAGCTGGTGGCCGAGCGGGGAAGCGATCCGGCGCGCTACGCGTTCAAGGACTGCCGGGTGCTGGTGAACCGCACGGCGGATCTGGAGGCGCTGCTGGCAAGGGTGACCGCCTACCCGGTCCGGCAGAAGGCGGAGCGCCGTGAACGTTTTGTCTCCCAGCTTTTGGCGTGGAAATGGTATTACGGGGAAGCGCTGCGGAAGGACAATCCGTATCTCGTCTGGCTGTCGCTGCAGAAAATCGTGCTTTTCGCCTGCCGCATCGTGCTGAACGAGAACGAAACGCTCTACCCGTACCACAAGTGGCTGCTGGCCGAAACGAAAAGAGCGGCGAACAAACCGGAGCGGTTTGACGGGCTCCTGGACCGGCTTCTGGTTTCTCCCGACCTGGAGGCGGTACGGCAATTGGCCGATGCGGTCTTGCGGTTTTCGGGCTTGACCGAGCGGGACGTCGACTGGCCGAACCGGTTCCTGCTCGACAGCGAATGGAACTGGATCGCGCACGAACCGCCGGTGGACGACCTTTGATTCCGGAAATGCGAAACTATGTTCGCATTTTTTTTCGAATCATGGTATCATATGGACATCGGGGAGAAAACATGGCGGTTTGGGAGGAATGCGCATGAACCGGCGCCGGATTGACCTGACGGACAAAAACCGGCTTCTGTTTCGCGGCGAAGAGCCCGAAATCGTATCTTGGCGGGGACACGAGGCGCTCCGTCTGAACGGACTGGCCGTCGTTCCGGACCTGAACCTTGCGGAAGGCAGTCTGGAAGTGTCCATCGGCGCGGAAGGGGTGGCCTATTGCGGAATCGCCTTCCGCATCCGGGATTCGCTCAACTACGAGCTGGCGTACGTCCAGCCGCACACAAGCGGCAGTTGGGACGCCATGCAGTACGATCCCGTCATGAACGGCGTCAACACGTGGCAGCTGTATCACGGCCCAGGCGCCCAGAAAGCGGCGAACGTCCCGACGGGCGACTGGTTCCGGTTCCGGGTCGATTTCAGGGATGGCTGGGCGAAAATCCGGGTAAACGACGAAGCGCCGCTGGTCGTGCCGCGGCTGGCCCACGGGCACCGGGACGGCTTCATCGGCGTCTGGAGCTATTTGCCGGCCCATTTCCGGGACCTGAGCGTTTCGGATCGCTGCGAGGCGGATGATGCCGTGCCGCAGGCCGGGCCGAATCTGCCAGCCGGTTTGGTGAAAGAATGGTTTCTGGACGGACTTGGAAAGGTTTCCTGCGAAGGCAACGGCATCGTCAATCTGAACCGTTATCTGCCCGCCACGGTGACGGAAGCGCGCCTGAGGCGGCGGTTTGTCCTCGTGAAAGACGCGGACGTGACATTGCGCTTCGGCTTCAGCGATGAAATCGCCGTCCGGGTGGATGGCGTTGTGGTGTGCGAGGACCGGAACACCTACGGCCAATCGCCGGAATGGAGCGGACGGGGTTACGTTTCCCCGGACCGCGAGCGGACGATTCCGCTTCCGGCGGGCGCACACGAGATCGAACTGGAACTGAAGCGGACGGAATCCTTCGGTTTCGGTTTCATCATGGCTGTCGAGGGAGAAGGCCTTTCGTTCAAGGAAGCTCTATTTTGAGAAGGAAGGGAACGGCTTGAGGCATCTGGTGGAGGTTGTGGTGGAATTTCTGGTGGAACGCGTCGCCGACACGATTTCATCGGCCATCGGGCGGTGGCGGACGAGGCGGAAGATGAGGAACCATGCCCTGAAACAGGCGGACCGGGGCACGGACGGGTGACGGAAACGGGGACGGAATACCATGACAGTTGACCGCGGAGAGAACGAATGGCCTACAAATACGTGAATTCGAAAGACAACCATGAAGACCTGGCCAGCGGGCGGGTGCTGTACAATGTCCCCGGCGCCCCGGCGTTTCCGGTCCGGCTGGCCGTCGAGCTGTTCCGGCGGGCGCTGGAACGGCTGGCGACAAAAACGGGGGGATCCATGGTTTCCCTGTATGATCCCTGCTGCGGCAGCGGATACCTGCTGACGGTTCTCGGCATTCTGCACGGCGAGCATCTCGAACGGCTCGTCGGTTCCGATCCGGACGGGAAACTTCTGGATGTGGCGCGCAAAAATCTTTCGCTGCTCGGCGATGCGGGTTTGGCCCGGCGGATGGCCGAACTCGGGGATCTGTACAGACGGTTCGGCAAAGCATCCCACGCGGGCGCCCTGGAAAGCGCGCAACGGATTCGGGAACGAATTTTGCGGCGGGGAAGGGACATCCCGGTGCATCTGTTCCGGGCGGATGCCGCGAAAGCCCGCACGCCGGACGAAATGTTTCCCGCCGTTGATCTCGTCATGGCTGACATCCCCTACGGCGGCGTGACATCGTGGCGGGGAGCGGCGGCCGCGGCGGCGGACCCGGCGGCGCTTCTGCTGGAGCATCTGTTGCCGGTGCTCAAGCCGGTTTCGCTGGTCGTGGTGGTCGCGGACAAGGAAACGCGCATCGAACATGCCGCCTATCGCCGCGTGGCGCGGCTGAAAGCGGGGAAGCGGCAGGCGTTTTTCCTTGAGCCAATCGGCGGGACGGACGCCTGGGGCGCGGAGGCTGATTGAAGTCCCGAAACGAGCCTGAAAAACGATGACGCGGGCGAAACGCCTCGAAGCGTTTCGCCCGCGTTTGTTGCTGGTGCTGCTGGTCAGCCTTTCGCTCATTGCGCGCTGCTCTGGCCGACGGCATCGTCGGCGATTTGGCCGGATTCCCGCTTGACCAGCGCCAGAAAATCTTTCGTTTCCGCCGCGACGACGCCGGAAAGGGCGATCAGCGCGATCAGGTTCGGAATGGCCATCAGCCCGTTCATCATGTCGGCGAAGTTCCACACCAGCTCCAGCGCCGCAACGGCGCCCACGAACACCATGACCACGAAGACGATGCGGTAAATCAGGATGGACCGGTCGCCGAACAGGTAGGCAAAGCATTTCTCGCCGTAATACGACCAGCCAAGCACCGTGGAATAGGCAAACAGGATGATGCCCAGGGAGACGATATAGGAACCGGCGCTGCCAAGGAACGATTCGAAAGACGCCGACGTCAGGGCGGCACCGGTCAACCCGCCGGCATATTGGCCGGCCATGACGAGGACGATGCCGGTGATCGAACAGATGATGATGGTGTCGATGAACACCTGCGTCATGGACACGAGCGCCTGCCGGGCCGGATGATCCGTCCGGGCCGCGGCCGCGGCGATCGGCGACGAACCGAGACCGGCTTCGTTCGAAAACACGCCGCGGGCCACGCCCCATCGGATGACGGCGCCGATGGCGCCGCCCGCGACGGCCGAGCCGGTGAAGGCGTCCTTGAAGATCAGGCCGATGGCGCCGGGCAGCAGATGGAGGTTCATGACGATGATGACCAGTCCGCCGATGACGTAAATGAGGGCCATGATCGGCACGAAGAACGCGGTCACCCGGCCGATGCTCCGGATGCCGCCGATGATGACGATGCCGGTGAAGACGGCGAGCACGAGGCCGGTGATCCAGGCCGGGATGCCGAAGGTGGAGGTCACGGCCGCGGCCACCGAGTTGGACTGCACCAGGTTGCCGATGCCGAACGCTGCCACGGAGCCGAAAACGGCGAAGGCGACGGCCAGCCACTTCCAGCCCATGCCCCTTTCAATGTAGTGCATCGGGCCGCCGGACATCGTGCCGTCGGCGCTTTCCCTGCGGTACTTGATGGCGAGAATCGCTTCCGCGTACTTCGTGGCCATGCCGAAGAACGCGGTGATCCACATCCAGAACACGGCGCCGGGCCCGCCCAGCACGACGGCCGTGGCCACCCCGGCGATGTTGCCGGTGCCGACCGTTGCGGCGAGGGCGGTGGTCAGCGCCTCATAGTGGGAGATGTCCCCCCTCGATTTCCGGTCCTGGTGCCGTCTGCCGAAGGCGAGGCGAAGCGCGTAGGGCAGCTTGGAAAATTGCAGAAAGCCGAGGCGGAACGTCAGGTAGATGCCCGTTCCCACGATCAGGATGAGCAGCGGCGGCCCCCACAGAAAGCTGTTGGCGCCGTCAATCAGTTTGCCGATGAATTCCAAGCGAAAACCTCCTTCATTGTCGGGATGGATGGATGAAACATAGAAACATAGAAACATCATAATATGAAAACGCTGTCTTTTCCAGAATGATTTTTGGAAATCGAAAGTCCCTGCGGAAAAAACCGATTGACGGCAGCCGCCATGATTTATATTCTATATTTGAACATATGTTCATATTTTAAAAAAGGAGAACGCGGATGAAACCATCGGAGCATCGGTTTCCGACGGAAGAGACGGTGCAGAAAGCGTCCGTCATCCTGAAGGCGCTGGCCGATCCGACGCGCATCAAAATTTTGCACCTGCTGTCCCAGGAAGCGTGTTCGGTGGGACATATCGCCGACGTGCTCGGCATGTCCCAGTCGGCGGTTTCCCACCAGCTCGCGACGCTCCGTAACGTGCAGCTGGTGGGCTACCGCCGGCAAGGCCAGACGGTGTACTATTCCTGCAAAGACGACCATGTCATCACCATGCTCAGGCAGCTCATCGAACATGCCGAGCACCAGGAGGAAAAATCGTGACCACCCGGGAACCCGTCCAGCATCATGACCATGATCATCCCCACAGCCGCCGTCACCACGATCATCATGACCGTCATCATGTCCGTCATCATGACCATCATCACGGCCATCACCATCATCACGACATCCGGGAAGGCAACCGGAAAGCCCTCGTCCTGGCCCTGTGCATCACCGGCGGCATCATGCTGCTGGAATTTGCCGGCGGGCTTCTGACCAACAGCCTGGCGCTTCTGTCGGACAGCGGACACATGCTCGGCGACGCCGCCAGCCTGCTGCTCAGCCTCGCCGCGTTCCGGCTCGCCGCGCGGCCGGCTTCCGACCGGAAAACCTACGGATTTCACCGGGTCGAAATTTTGGCGGCGCTGGCCAACGGGGCAACCCTGTTTCTGGTGGCGGGCGTCATCCTCTGGGAAGCCTTCGAGCGGCTCCTGGATCCTCCCGCCGTCGAAAGCGGCACGATGATGGGCATTGCCGCCGTCGGCCTGGCCGCCAACCTGCTCAGCGCCTTCGTGCTCATGCGGAAAGGGGACGTGCACGGCAACCTCAATCTGCGGGGAGCCTTCCTGCACGTCGTAAGCGACGCCCTCGGCTCCGTTGGCGCCATCCTGGCCGGGGCGCTCATGCTGGCTTTCGGATGGTACATCGCCGACCCGATCATCAGCATGCTCGTCGCCGTGCTGATCCTGCGCAGCGCGTGGGGCGTGCTGTCCAACGCCGTCCATGTCCTGATGGAAGGAATGCCCCATGGCATCGAGCGGCAGGACATCGTCGACGCCCTGCGGGCGATCGGCGGGGTGGAGGACGTGCATGACGTGCATTGCTGGTCGATCACGTCGGGCATGCACGCCTTCAGCTGCCATTTGCTCATCCGTGACGACGCCGACGGCCAGGACATCCTGCAGCGGGCAATCGAGATCATGTCCGGCCGGTTCGGCATCGATCACGCCACCATCCAGGTGGAGACGGCCCGGATCCGCCACCTGGAACTGCACGAATGACCGGTCAAGAGGAGAGGATGGTTGCCAGGAAGGGGACCGGGCATCCGGACCGGCGGCTGGACCGCGTTCCCCCGTCGATCCGGCCGTAGGAACGCCGCCAATACGGATTCAGGCGGCGACAACAGCCTGACGTACCGGACGACGGGCCGGTGCGCGGGTTTCTCAAAATCGGCGGTGCGGGCAGCCTGGAGCGGGAGCGGACGATGACGGCATCCTGCACGTAAAATCTGAAAACGGACGCGCACGATGGACGGCTTCTCGACGCATACGGCCGGGACTTCGTCGATATCGGCCGGCTCCGGCGCCTTGCGCAATTCATGAAGGAAAACGGGCACGCCGATCTGGAACATTTTCCGTGAGTTGCACGTCTGGTAAGCGATGAATCTGATCATGAAAGGACGTGCCGCTCATGCGTTTTGGAAGGATCATTCAAGTGGCCGCCATCGGCCTGATCGCCGCCCTGGTCATGGCGGGTTGTGCAACCGGCAGCGCGCTGGGCGACGAGCGCAGCTGGGCACAGGGCATGGGAGATGACGTTTCGCACCGGGTCGGAAACGCGGAACGGCCCGCCGGCGAAATCCGGGTGATGCCCGATTTGCGGATGGACGACGGCCTGCCGTCCAAAATCGGCCTTTCGGAGCCGACGGGCACCTGGTTTTTCGCAGACGGGGGCGGCAGGCTGGGGTACGGTTTCACCGGCGGTGTCCGGCAGCCTGGCAGCGAGTGGGCGGTGACGCTGTTCGCCCACGATGAAGGCGGCGTGCCGGTGCACCGGGACGTGCGCATCCGGCTGACCCAACGGTCGCCGGAACTGGAGGAACTGTCTCTCCTGTCGGAGATGATCGTGCGCGTCGAAACGGTGGCGGGCGAAGTGCAGATCGCCGCCGGCGCCATCCCCGACGAGGTCAATGCGCTCTACGCGCTCAGCGCCGAAGTCCTGGATGCGGAAGGCCGGGCGGAGGACACGAGAGCGTCGCTCATCTATGTTCCCGCGCCGGAAATCAACGCGTCGCTGGCAACGGACCGCGACGTTTACGGCGCCGCGGACCGGGAAGGGCGGCTCGTGCTGGCCAACGACGGTCCGACGGTGCTGGTGCTGGGGCTGGCGTACACGATCGAGAAGCGGGTGGGGGACGAATGGCGCGTCGTGCCCCTGGATCTCGCCTTTGCCGAAATCGCCCTCTATTTGATGCCGGGCGAAACCCACGAGCAGACGTTCGACCTTTCGGCCCTGCCGGAAGGCCGCTACCGGATCGTCAAACAGGTTTGGGCGGAAGGATTTGAAGATCTGTCGGCCACGCTGGCCGCCGAATTCCGGGTGGAACGCTGAAGCCGCTGATACCAACGGAGCCGGTTCCGTGCCGGGCATGCCAATAATTGCGGGTTGAGTCCCTTTCCCGCCGGTTCCTATAATGGGCTGTGGAAAGGAGACGATCACGATGAGGAACACTCAAAGGTTCGCCTTCCTTCTCATCGCGGCCCTCGTCGGCTCGCTGCTCGCGGCGCCTATGGCCTCGGCTGCCGTCACGCTGAAGAAAGGTTCAGAAGGCGGAGATGTTTGGGATCTGCAATACCGCCTGAAAACGCTCGGGCTGTACGAGATCGCGATGGACGGCAAGTTCGGCGACCACACGGAAAAGGCGGTCCGGCGGTACCAGCGGCAATACGGACTGCCCGTTGACGGCATCGTCGGACCAAAAACATGGGCGTCCCTCAAAAAATTCACGCTGAACCAGTCCGAAATGGACATGCTGGCCCGGGTGATTCACGGCGAAGCCCGCGGCGAACCGTATGTCGGGCAGGTGGCGGTGGGCGCCGTCGTCATGAACCGGCTCCGCTCTCCGCAATTTCCCGACAACATCAAGGATGTCATTTTCCAGCCCCGCGCCTTCACGGCCGTGGATGACGGCCAGTACTGGCTGACGCCGAACCGGACGGCCTATCTGGCCGCGCGGGACGCGGTGCGCGGCTGGGATCCGACGAACGGTTCGCTGTATTACTTCAATCCGGAAACGGCCACGAGCAAATGGATTTGGACCCGCACCCAGACCGTCAAAATCGGCAATCACATTTTTGCCAAGTGACGGGCATCCCATGCACAAATAGCGACACGAAACCCGGCCTGCCGTTAGCGGCGGCCGGGCTTCGTTTTGTTCCGGGGTCAGACGAACCGGAACCGGCCGAGGGCGACGTCTCCCGTCAGCACGATGCAGACGGATCGGCCGGCGGAACCGGTCACGCCGCAGGCGACCGACCGCCATTCGCCGTCCGGCGAACCGTCGACGGCACAGATGGCAATGGCCGGCCCGTCGGGCCCGCCGGAGCGGACGGTCACCGAGCCGCCGCGCGCGCTTCGGACGCGCATTTCGATACGGGCGGGCGGACGGACGGGCAGGATGCCGTCGAAGCGGATCCAGCCCCGCCCGCGATTGCCGTCCGCAGCCGGGACGACCGCCTGGCCGCCTTCGCCGCTGGGAACGATGGCGATGGAATCATAATCGTCGAACTGGTCCGCCATCGTTTCTTGGCTCAGATCGCGCGGCGGAATCGTTTCTCCTTCGACCGGAACGAGGCCCGAAAGGCGGATGTCGTCGGAAGAGGCGCCGATCATGATGAGGCAATCGCCGGCTTCCAGGCACCAGCGGTTTCGGGTCACGTCCCACACCAGGAGCTCGTCGGCGGATAGCTCGAAGCGGACGCGACGGGTTTCGCCGGGGAGGAGCCGGATCCGCTCAAATCCGGCCAACTGCTTCAAGGGCCGAATGAAACGGGAACGGTCGAAGCGCACGTACAGCTGCGGCACTTCTTCTCCGGCCCGTCCGGAGACGTTCGTCACGTCGAACGCCACCGCGATCGTCCGGCCGATTCCGATCGGTCCGCCGGAGATGGACAGCCCGCCGTACCGAAACTCGGAGTAGGACAGGCCGTGTCCGAACGCAAACAGCGGTTTCCCTCCGTAATACCGGTAGGTGCGCCCGCCTTTGATGATGTCATAGTCCATGATGTCCGGCAGCTCGTCTCCGTTGCGGTACCAGGTCATGTTCAGGCGGCCGGCGGGATTGAAGCCGCCGAACAGCACGTCGGCGATGGCGTTGCCGGCTTCCTGGCCGCCGTGGGCGGTGTAGACGATGGCGGGGACGCGCTCGGCCGCCCATTCGACGGCGTACGGATAGCTGCCGACGATGACGACCACCGTGTTCGGATTGGCGGCATGGACGGCCCGGATCAGTCGTTCCTGGCGTTCGGGCAGGGCGATGCCGTCGCGGTCCATCGTTTCCTTGCCGCCGATCAGCGGGTGGTTGCCGACGAAGACGATGGCAACGTCTGCCTCCCGGGCCGCGCGGACGGCTTCTTCCAGCCCGTCGCGCACCGTCTCCGGCAAGAAGCGGGCCGCGGGCGAAGCCGACGCGGCGGCAAATTCGCCGGCTCCCGCCGCATTGACGGCATTGGCCACACTTGCTCCGTTTCCGTCCCCGGCGCCGAGCGTTCCCGATTCCCCGAGCGTGACGGGGTCGCCTTTCCACGTTGCCAGGGTGACGGCGCCGCCGGGCGCGTCCGCCTTCCCCATGCGGAACACTTCTTTCGTGAACCAGCCCCAGACGTCGTCCGCGCTTGCCGTCACGAGCCGGTCATCGGTGGTGACGAATTTGCCCGCCGTTTCGTCGAACAGCGTGCATTCTTCTTGTCCCCACTCCGTCACGCGGAACACATCCGCTTCGCCTGATGTCGCGCGGGCCGCAAGCCGACCGTCTTCGCCTTCCGCCCGGACATGCGCGCCGGCATCCGGCGAATGGAGCCGGATGCGGTCGTCGCCGTCGGCATGCAGCACGCGGCCGTCCATCTTGTCGCGGATGCCGTCAAGGGGCGTTACGGCATAGGGCAGCGTGCCGCTGTACCAGTCGCGGTACACGACGTCGGCCAAAGGACCGATGACGGCCACTTTGCCCAATTTCTCCGCAGAAAGGGGGAGCAGGCCGCCTTCGTTCTTGAGCAGCACGACGGCTTTGCGGGCGGCTTCCCGGGCCAGTTCGGCATGTTCCGGCCGCAGAATGGCCGATTCATTGATGGAGGCATACGGATTCCGTTCCCCGGGATCGAATTCGCCGAGGCGAATCCGCACCCGGAACGTGTTGCGGAGGGCGGCGTCCAGATCCCGCTCTTCGAGCAGGCCGGCATCCAGCGCTTCGCGGATGGACGACTTCATCAGTTCCGCGTCGTCGGTCAGACTGTCGATGCCGGCCTTGACGGAAGCGGCGACGGCTTCCGCATATGAAGCGAAGTGGCGGTGGTCCCGCACGGTGCCGGATACGTCCCAGGCATCGCTCACGACGAACCCGTCCATGCCCCACTCGCCCTTGACGGTTTCCCGGACCAGGGGGTGCAGATTGCACGGCAACCCGTTGACGCCGTTGTAGGCGGTCATCATGGAGAGCGCGCCGCCTTCCCGGAAGCAGATTTCAAAGGGGCGCAGGTAATATTCGCGCAAATCGCGGGGCGTGACGGTGACCGAGCGCTCCGTCCGGCCCGTTTCGTTGTTGTTGGCAAGAAAATGCTTCAGCGTGGCGACAGCCCGGACATAGAACGGGTGGCGGCCCTGGATGCCGCGGATGAGGGCGGAGGCCAGTTTGCCGGTCAGAAACGGATCTTCACCGTAGGCTTCCTCGGTCCGTCCCCAGCGCGGATCCCGCGCCATGTCGACGGTCGGCGCCCACAGGGTCAAACCGTGGAGCTCCGGATTCCGCCTGTAAAATCCCCTTGCTTCCGTGCCGATCGCTTCGCCAATGCGTTCCAGGAGCGTCCGGTCCCAGGTGCAGCCGAGTCCGACCGGCTGCGGGAACACGGTGGCTTCGCCGAGCCAGGCGACGCCGTGGGCCGCTTCCGTCCCGTGCTTGTACGGGGCGATGCCGAGCCGGGGCACGCCGGCCTGATATTGGCACATCAAATCGATCTTTTCCTCCAGCGTCAGCCGGGACACCAGATCGTCGACCCGCGTCTCGAGGGGAAGATCCGGGTCGCGGAACGGAAGGCGGGCGGGCTCGTCCATGACGGCTCATCTCCTTGCGCGCAAAATCGCTTTCAACTCTTCACCGCGATTGTAGCACGTTCCGCCGCTTCTCCGAAACCTGCATGGCCTCGTGCGGGAACGGATCGGCGCCGGCATGGGCAGCCGGGAGCGGCCGCGACCCGCCGTTGAGCCACCCGAGCCCGCCGCAAGCCGCGGAGGGCACGCCTTGACCCGCCCGGGGCCGCTGTGACCGCCGATGATTCACCGAAGACCGCCATGAGCCGCGAAGGGTTCGCCTTGACCCGCCCGGGGCCTGCCGCGATCCGCCTGATCCCGCCTGGGCTTGCCGGGCGTCCCCCTTTCCCTTTTGCCCGATTTGGGTTATTGTTTATTGACAGAGGGGAGGGGAGCGCATGAAAGGCATCGGCGTTTTGCAGCATTTCGGCCGGGCCCTGATGCTGCCGATGATGGTGTTGCCTGCCGCGGCGATCTTCTTCTGTCTCGCCGAACTCCCCTGGTCCCATTTCGGGCTTGAACCGCTCGGCGGCATGCTCCGCCTGGCGGGCGACACGATTTTCAACCTGCTGCCCGCCATTTTCGCCGTCGGCGTCGCCGTCGGGCTCTCCGGCAACTCGGGCATGGCCGGGCTGTCGGCGCTCTTGTCCTTTTTTCTCGTGACGGAGATGTCCCGCCATTTTCTGGGTGACGCGTTCCGGATCGGCGTCGGCGGCGGCATCGTGATCGGCCTTGCGGCGGCCTGGTCGTTCCAGCGGTTCAAATCGGTGGAATTTCCGGAATATATTCAACTGTTCGGGGGCTCCCGTTTCGTACCCCTGTTCATGAGCGCCTTTTCCCTTGTTTATGCGGTCGTGAACGTGAAAATCGGTCCGTGGATCGGCCGGCTGCTCGGGGAACTGTCCGACCTCGCGCTGGGCATGGGCGCCGTCGGCGCGTTCCTGTACGGCACGATCCACCGGCTGCTCGTGCCCTCCGGCCTGCATCACATCCTGAACAACATCGTCTGGTTCCAGATCGGGTCCTACGAGCTGCCGGACGGCGCGATCGTCCGCGGCGACCTGCCCCGCTTCTTCGCGGGGGATCCGGAAGCCGGCATGTACATGGCGGGCTTGTACCCGGTGCTCATGTTCGCGCTGCCCGCGGCGGCGCTCGCGATCATCCACGAAGCGCGGGAAGATTTGAAACCGAAGGTGAAGGCGACGTTCTCGACGGCGATTTTGGCCTGCTTTTTTACCGGGGTGACGGAGCCGATCGAATTCGCCTTCCTGTTCGTCGCGCCGGTGCTGTTCCTCGTCCACGCGGTGCTGTCCGGCCTGTCCATGGTGATCGTGACGCTGCTCGGCATCCGCCACGGGTTTTCGTTTTCCGCCGGGGCGCTGGATTTCGCCGTCAACCTGCATCTGGCCGACAGGGGGTGGCTCCTCATCCCCGTCGGCCTCGTCTACGGATGCGTCTATTATGTCATGTTCCGCTGGGCGATCCGCCGGTTCGACCTGGCGACGCCCGGCCGGGAGGACGGCTCGCCGCTCGACGCGGGCGCCCTCGACATACCGTACCGGGCGCCGCTCATTTTGCAGGCGCTCGGCGGCAAGCACAACATCGTCAAGGTGGAGGCCTGCATCACCCGGCTTCGCCTGAATTTGCGCGACGACCGGCTGATGGACACGGCGGCGCTCCGGCACCTCGGGGCGGCCGGCGTCATCCGGCTCGGCGGCGGGCGCGTCCAGGTGGTGTTCGGCACCTTCTCGGAACTGATCCGCGAAGAAATGATGAAATGGATGCGCAAGGACGAGCCGACGGTGCTGTTCCGCTCGCCGGTGTCGGGCACGATGCTGCCCCTTTCGCAGGTGCCGGATCCGATCTTCGCCGGAAAACTGGTCGGCGACGGCATCGCCTTCATCCCGGACCGCGGCGAGGTGGCGGCACCGGTGGCCGGCACGGTGATCCATGTCTACCCGAGCAAGCACGCCATCGGCATCCGCACCGACGACGGGCTCGACGTGCTGCTTCACGTCGGCATCGACACGGCGCAGCTCGACGGCAAATGGTTCGACTGCCGGGTGAAGGCGGGCGACCGGGTCGCGCCGGGGCAGCTGCTGCTCACGTTCAACCTGAAGAAGGTGGCGCAGCATGCCAAATCGCTGGCGACGCCCATGGTGATTACCAATCCGGAACGCGTGAAGGCTTGGAATTTTGCCCCGTTCAAAGCGGTCAAATTGGGACAGGCGGCGGTGATGTCGGTCGTCCTGAAGGAGGCGGAGAAGGCAGATGGGACAGCAAACGGTTAAGGGGATCGGCGCTTCGGCGGGGATTGCCATCGGCAAGGCGTTCGTGCTTCCCGCCTGGGAATGGGACATTCCGGAGAAGAACATCGACGTGACGGAGCTGGCGGGCGAGTTCGAGCGCCTGTACCAGGGGATCCGCAGGTCCAGGGACGAAATCGAGGGCATGAAGCGGGAGATGAGCGGGATCATCGGCGAGGAAAATTCCTTCATCTTCGATGCCCATCTGGCCATTCTCGACGATCCGGAATTCGTCCGGGAAGTGCAGGACATCATCCGCCGCCAGTACAAGGCGGCGGAAGTGGCGGTCAAGGAAGTGATCGACCAGTTCGTCTCCATGTTCGATATGATCGACGACGAATACATGAAGGAACGGAGCGCGGACATCCGGGATGTCGGGAACCGGCTGCTGCACCATCTGCTGGGCACCCCGGCCATCACGCTGCCGAGCGACAACCAGCCGTTCATTCTCGTGACGAAGGAAATATCGCCTTCCCAGCTGGCCAATCTGAATCCGGAGCGGGTGCTCGGCGTCGTGACGATGATCGGCGGACGCAATTCCCATGCGGCGATCATGGCCCGCTCCATGGGCATTCCGCTCGTCATCAGCCTGGAAGACCAGCTCATCGCGCCGATCCAGACCGGGGAAGAGCTGATCGTGGACGGCGACCGGGGGCTGGTCATCATCCGGCCCGACGACGCCGTGCGGCACCAGTACGAACAGCGCCGCCGCCTGCAGCAGGAACATCGCCGAAAGCTGCATGAAAACCGGTTTGCGCCGTCCGTGACGAAGGACGGCGTGCCGCTGACGCTTTTGGCCAACATCAGCTCGCAGAAGGAACTGGATGCGGCGATGGAGGACGGCGCCGAAGGGGTCGGCCTGTTCCGCACGGAATTTCTGTACATGGACCGGGACGCGTTTCCCGATGAAGAAGAGCAGTTCGCCGTGTACCGGGAGGCGGCGGAGAAGCTGGGCGAAAAGCCGCTTGCCATCCGCACGCTGGACATCGGCGGCGACAAGGTGCTGGACTACTGCCCGTTTCCGGAAGAGGAAAATCCGTATCTCGGCTACCGCGCCATCCGGTTTTCGCTGGACAGGCGGGACGTGTTCAAAACCCAGATCCGGGCGATTCTCCGGGCGGGCCTGCACGGCAACGTCAAACTGCTGCTGCCGATGATCAGTTCCATGGAAGAATGGTGGGCGGCGATGGACGTGCTCCGGGAAGCGGAACGGGAGCTGGCGGAAGCCGGCATCCCCTACCGGTCCGGCATGGACGTCGGCGTCATGATCGAAGTGCCCGCCGCCGTGCTGATCGCCGGGGAACTGGCGAAGGAAGCCGCCTTTTTCAGCATCGGCACCAACGACCTGATCCAGTACGTGCTGGCCGTCGACCGGATGAATGACCACATCGCGCACCTGTATGATCCGTTCCATCCGGCGGTGCTGCGCATGATCAAGATGGCGGTGGACGCGGCGAAGAAAAACGGCATCGGCGTCAGCGTGTGCGGCGAAATGGCCGGCGATCCCGAAGCGGCGGCGCTTCTCGTCGGGCTCGGCATCACCCATCTGTCCATGTCCGCGAGAAGCCTGCTGGTGGTCAAGGATCGCCTTTCCCGCCTGGAATCCGGCGAATGCGCAAAACTGGCGAAGCGGCTGATGAAATGCAAAACCGGCAAGGAGGCGGCGGACCTGAACCATCGTTTTCTGGAGGCGGCCATCGAAAGGGGGAGTCCGGTGTGAACCGGTCCGAAAGGCCGGGGGCGGAACCGGCTGCCGCGGAAGGCGCGAAGGCGGCCGCCGGCGTGACGGAATCGGCGCGTCCGGGGCGGAAATTGCCTGGTTGGTGGCGCCTGTTGCCGGCGGCCATCTGGATGGGCGTCATTTTCTGGCTGTCGTCCCGCACCGGATCGGAACTCGGAAGCCTGTTTCCGTTTGCCGACCGGCTGCCGCGCTGGATGGGCGGCTTCGACTTCGGCCATCTGGTGGCGTATTACATTCTGGGATGGCTCGTTCTGTGGGGATTCGGCCATCCGACTCCGCGGGCCAAATGGCTCACGGTGGGCATCTGCACGCTGTATGGGGCGACGGACGAGTTTCACCAGCTGTTTGTGGACGGGCGTTCCGCGGAGCTGCACGATCTCGTGAACGACGCCATCGGCGCCTGCCTGGCGGTGCTGACGGCTTCCCTGCCCCCGGTCCGGCGCCGCTTCGGCGGCGGAAAGGACGGCCGTTCGGGCGGACGCGCCATGGGATAAACTGCTATGCCGGGCAAAGAGGAAAACGGTCCGCTTTCTCGAAATACAAAGATGAACGCCGCCCGACGGATGCGGCGTGGCTTGGAATGCCTTTCGGGAGCGTGACGATGTTGCAAAAGACGTGCGAATGCGGGCATCCGATGGAGATACGCCTGCGCAAGGTGATCTACTCCCGGGCGGTGGAAGTGGGCAACGTCCCGGTGTACACGTGTCCCCATTGCCGCCGGGTTTCGATCCTTCCGGAAGTGAAAGAAGAACTGGCCCGCCTCATCCGGGATCTTGGCCGCGAACCGGAACGGAAAACGATCGATTTTGCGGATTTCAGCGAATGGGCCTATCTGATCGCCCAGGCGACGGACAGAAGCCGCATGCATGAACCGATCCAGCAGCTGATCGCCGACCGGGTGGATCAATTGCTGGACTTGATGCTTCTGGCCCGCTCGCTGGACGACATGGCATGGGAAGAAGAACTGCGGGACCGGCTGAGCCAGATCACGCGCCCCGTGCTGGCGTCGTGACGGTAGCCGGTGCGCATCCCGGACAATTTGGTTCAAAATTTGGCGGAATGCACGTTTTTTGAGGGGGTTTCATTGCGAAACGGGGAAAATTAAAGTATTATTTACTATTATGCATTATGGAGAGATCGGATATGACCGTAACGATTTATGACGTGGCGAGGGAAGCGAACGTCTCGATGGCCACCGTTTCCCGCGTCGTCAACAACAATCCGAACGTGAAACCGCAAACGCGCAAAAGAGTGTACGAGGCCATCGAAAAGCTCGGCTACCGGCCGAACGCCGTCGCCCGGGGGCTGGCCAGCAAGAAGACGACGACGGTCGGCGTCGTCATCCCGGACATTTCCAATGCCAACTTTGCGGAAGTGGCGCGCGGGATCGAAGACATCGCCAACATGTACCACTACAACATCATTCTGTGCAACGCGGACAAGAAGAAGGAGAAGGAGATCCGCGTGATCAACACGCTGCTCGAAAAGCAGGTGGACGGGCTCCTGTTCATGGGCGGCGCCGTGTCGGAAGACCACATCCGGGCGTTCAAGACGGCGACGGTGCCGATCGTGCTGTGCGCGACGACCGACGAGAGGGAAATGTACCCGTCCGTGGACATCGACCACAAGGCGGCGGCGCGGGATGCGGTGCGCGAGCTCCTGAAGCAGGGACACCGACGGATTGGCATGATCAGCGGTCCGCTGGAAGATCCGACCGCCGGCTACGCGCGGTTCCAGGGATACAAGGAAGCGCTGGAAGAAGCCGGGCTCAAGGTGGAGGAAGAACTGGTGCGCATCGGCAATTACCGCTACGAGTCCGGACAGGAAATCGCCCGCTATTTCCTGGAGCTTGATCCCCGGCCCACCGCCATTTTCGCCTCCAACGACGAAATGGCCATCGGCGCCATTCACTCGATCCAGGACGCGGGGCTGAAGGTGCCGGAAGACCTGTCGGTCATCGGACTGGACAACACCCGCATGGCGTCCATGGTGCGGCCCCAGCTGACGACGGTGGCGCAGCCGATGTACGACATCGGGGCGGTGGCGATGCGGCTGTTGACCAAGCTGATGAACAAGGAAACGGTGCAGAATGAGCGGGTCATCCTGCAGCACGAATTGATCACGAGACAATCGGTGGCTCACCTCGCGTGAGCCTTTTTCATGGCGCGGAAGCAACGGATGCAGGGTACGAAGCAACGGATGAAAGGTACGGAAGAATGGATGCAGGGAACGGAAGCAATAAGGAAGCAGGGAACGAAGCAGCAGGGATGCAGGAACGAAAACATGTGGAACAGACGGAATGGATGCAAGGGGGAACGGTCGTGAACGGGGCAATCGTGACGGGCATCATCGGAGCCATGGAGCAGGAGGTGGAACGGATCCGGCCCGAATTGGAAGGAGCCGAAACGCGCGTTTTGGCGGGAATCCGATTCGACACCGGCACCTGGAACGGCAAACCGGTGGTCCTCTGCCGGTCGGGCGTCGGCAAAGTGAATGCGGCGGTGTGCACGCAAATGCTGATCGACCGGTTCGGAGCCGGGCGCATCCTGTTCACGGGCGTGGCCGGCGCGGCGGACCCGGATCTCGATATCGGCGACCTGGTGATCTCGTCTGAATGCGTGCAGCACGACATGGACGTGCGACCGCTGGGCTACCGGCTGGGCGAGATTCCGTTCGCGGAGCGGTCGGTGTTTCCCGCCGACAGGGCATTGATCGATCTGGCCGCGGACATCAGCCGCGGACTGTTTGACTGCCGCGTCGTCGTCGGCCGCGTCATGTCCGGCGACCAGTTCATTGCGGACAAGGCGAAGGTGAAGGAACTGCGCGAAGCGCTGGGCGGCGCTTGTCTCGAGATGGAGGGAGCCGCCGTGGCCCAGGTTTGCGACATGAACGCGGTGCCCTGGGTGGTGATCCGATCCATGTCGGACAAGGCGGACGGATCGGCCCACGTGAATTTCGCCGAGTTTGCCGGCATGGCGGCGGAACGGTCGTACCGCCTCGTGTCGGCCATGGTGGAACGGCTGCCATGAGCGGGAATGCCGGACATCCCGAGAAGAGGTACCCTCGCGTGCGCGATGCGGAAGCGCATCGGACGCGGCGGGTACCTTTCTTCATTTGCGGGCCGGCCTGGCGGCGATCGGTCAATGCCATTTGCAAATCGCCATTATCACATGCAGCCGGAACCTACTCCAGCGGCTTCAGTTCCACCGCGGACGGACCGGAGCGCCCCGCCCGGTTGACGGCGACGACCCGGTAGAAGCCTTCCGACGGGAACGAGATGTATTCGAACCGGGTTTCGCCCGTCGTGCCGATTTCGAAGAACGGCCCGCTCTGGTCGTCGGAGAAGTAGATGATGTATTCGGTCACCTGTTCGTGGACCGGATTGGCCTGCCACTCGAGTACGACGCCGATGCCGCCGTCGCGGTACCGCGCGGTCAGTCCGGCGGGGGCCGACGGCCGTTCCGTCACGCCCGTTTGGCCGTCTCCGGCGTCATCCGATCCTTCGACCGAACCCGGGGGAAGGCCGGGGACATCGCCGCCGATCGGATCGTCTTCGCCCGTTTCCGGCAAGGACGGGACCGGACCGCCGGGATCCGCCGGCAGCGGCTCCGGCAGCCATCCGGCGTCCGGCGGCGCGCTTCCCGCGAAGGCGAAATTGCTCGGCGCCGATTCGCGGCCGGCGACGTCCACCGCGGTGACGTAGAAGATGTCGTTCTCGGACCGCGGCGCGATCCGGTAGGCCGTCGCGTCGCCGGCGAACACGACGAATCCGTTCAGCCGGACGAACGGTCCGAAGTTTTGCGACAGGTAAAACCGGTAACCGACCACGTCTTCGGCCGGCGACGGTTCGAACGTGAGCAGGTAGGCGTTTTCCTCCTTCTCCAGCTTCAGCCCGGTCGGCGCGGGCGGCGGGAACCCGTCATCCTCGCGCGGGTCCACCGACGTCGGCGCGTCCATGCCGGCGTCGGGGGTCTTGAAATTGTTCGGGTCCTTGAGGCTGCTGCGGGACGGCACCGACCTCGGATATTTTTCGAAGGTGGCCTTCAGTTCCTCGATCATCTGCAGGTTCGATTTGTCCCGCAGGATGACGATTTTTTCCCTCACGAAGTCGTCCGGCGTCGTTTCCTTGGCGAAATAGTTGAAGCCGTTGTGCCGCACGATGCGGGCTTTCACCAGCCGGTCTTCTTCCTGGGTGGGCAGGAACTTCTTGTTGAGGATGTCGGTGACGACGAGCCCGGTTTCCCGCGTCAGTTCGTTCGGCAGCTTGCCCGATACGGCGGACAGTGTCGCCGACGTGATGCCGGCCGGTTTCGGCACTTCCTTCGTCACGAACCATTCCGGCTTGAGCTCGTAGGCCGTGTTCATGATTTCCGCCCACAAGAGCCGGGAGCGGGTCAGGCCGTTCGAGTCCAGTTTGGCGGGCTGGTCGAAACCGGTCCATACGCCCACCGTGATGTCGGGGGAGAAGCCGACGAACCAGACGTCGTGGTCATTGGATGTCGTCCCCGTCTTGCCGAAAATGGGCACTTCATCATTGTATTTGAAATTGCGCCGCGCGAGCGATCCGGTGCCGTTCGTCAGCACCGTGCGCATCATGTCCATCATCAGGTAGGCCGATTCTTCCGACACGACGGTGACCGGCGTTTCCAGGTGCTGATAGACCACGTTGCCGTCGGCGTCCTCGATGCGCTCGATCAGGTAGGCGTCGCGAAAGACGCCCATGTTCGGGATGACGCTGTAGGCGTTGGTCAGTTCCTCGACGGTGACGCCGTATTCGAGGCCGCCGATGACGCCCGTCTGGGCGTGATAATCGCTGTCCGTCAGCGTCGAGATGCCCATGCGTTTCGCGTAATCCCATGCCTTCTCGATGCCGACGCCGCCGAATTCGCTCAGGAACAGCTTCAGGGCGGGCACGTTGTACGACTGGTTGAAGGCGTGCCGCGCGGTGATCAGGCCATGGTATTTGCCGTCGTGGTTCACCGGAATGTGCGCGCCCTTGGCACCGTCCTTCAGGATGATGGGCATGTCGTCGATCGGCCAGCCCGGCTGGATGATGCCCTCTTCCAGCGCGGGCAGGAAGGCGAACAGCTTCATCGCCGAACCCGGCTGCCGCGTCATCCGGGTGGCGTGGTTGAGCTGTTCGGTGTAGAAATCGCGCCCTTCGATCATCGCCAAAATCCGGCCGGTTTTGTTTTCGATCATGACGGCGCCGGTCTGCTCCATGCCCTTGTCCGGATGGTCCGGCGAGAAGTTGTCCGGATTTTTCGCGATGGCCTGCATGGCGTCGTACATGTCTTTGTCGATGGTGGTGTAGATGTGATAGCCGCTGCGGTTCATCCATTCGATGGCGTCCTGGATGAGCGGCGCGTTTTCCTTCTTCTTCAGGTCCTCTTCCGTCAGGTCCGGATTGGCGAGCAGCAGCAGTTTTTCCGCCGCCCGGCGCTCCGCCTCGATCATCAGGTACGGATAGGTCGTATACGCCTTCGGTTTCGTTTCGGCCAGGGTGGAACGGATGTCGAATTTCAGCGCGTCTTCGTATTCCTTCTTCGTAATGGCGCCGGTCTTGAGCATGGCCTGCAGGACGACCTTCTGGCGGTCCATCGCCTTCCGGAAGCCGTCCTCGTCGAAGCGCCCGTAGCCGTCGAAGGCGGAATAGTCGCTCGGCGCCTTCAGGAGCCCGGCCAGATAGGCCGCCTGGGCGATGTTCAGGTCATTGAGATCGTCCACGTCGAAAATGCCCTTGGCCGCCGCCTTGATGCCGTACAGCTGATAGCCGCTCGAACCGTTGCCGAAGGGCATTTTGTTCAGATACGCCAGCAGGATGTCGTCCTTCGTCATGATGCGCTCCATGCGCATCGCCAGAAACATTTCCTTGAATTTGCGGGCGTCGGTCTGCTCCAGGCTCAGGAAAACCCGGCGGGCCAGCTGCTGGGTGATGGTGCTGCCGCCGGACTGCCGGTCTTCGTTCAGAAACCGTTCCTTCACGGCGCGCAGCGTGCCGAAGATGTCGATGCCGAAATGCTGTTCGAAACGGAAATCTTCCACGGACACGAACGCGTCGCGGACATGCTTCGGAATTTCCCGGATCGATTCCACCAGGCGGCGGTCCTCGGAGGTCCTGAGCTGCCCGATCAGCGTGCCGTCGTTGAAATAGACGAAACCGGTCTGGTCATACCGGTTGATGGCCGCCAGCATTTCTTCGGGGGAACGGACGGGCTCATCCCGGACGAGCGCCGAAACGTATCCGGCGATCATGCCGCCGGCCAGGAAACCGGCCACAAGCCCGCAAACGATGACCCATTTGACGATGAGCCATGCCACGAAGGCGGTTTGTTTGGCCAGCAGGATGGATCGCTGTTTTCCCGTCAGTTTGTTTGCCATGTCGTATCCTCCTTGCGGAACAAACCCATTATAGCACAGACGCCGGTTGCGGATGAACAAGGGGTCCGCATGGGGGCCGAACGGGAGGCCGCACGGGGAACCATGCGGGAGGGCCGCACCCGGCGGGGGGCCCGTCGGGGCCGCCCGGGTTTGACTGCCCGGCCGGGCTGCGATAAACTTAATGATATTTGAAAGGATGAGTCCGTTGCCGGCCGCCGGGCGTTTTCCGCACGAAAGTCCGGATGCGGCGTCGCCTGCCGGAGGCGCGTTTCCGATGTGTTTTGACGCGGCGCCGCGGAAAAAGTTGCAGGAACGCCACCGGCATCGCATGGCGGCAAGGAGAAACCGGCAAGGGAAGCGGGAGGAACCAGGCATGGAACGATTCGATTGGGAACAGCTCACGCCCGGCCAGCGGGAAGAAGTCGAACGGCAGCTGGCCGTCATCCGGCGCGGCACGGTGGAAATCGTGCCCGAGGAGGAGCTGGCGCGGAAGGTGGCGGAATCCGTCGTCACCGGCCGGCCGCTCAAGGTGAAGATCGGGCTCGATCCGTCCAGCCCGGACATCCACATCGGCCACACCGTCGCGCTGCAGAAGCTCAGGCAATTCCAGGATCTGGGGCACGAAATCCAGCTCGTGATCGGCGACTTCACGGGCATGATCGGCGATCCGACGGGCAAGTCGGAAACGCGGAAGCAGCTTTCCCGCGAGGAAGTGATCAAGAACGCCGAAACGTACCGGCAGCAGATTTCCAAAATTCTGGATCCGGACCGCATGAACGTGTACTACAATTCCGAGTGGCTGGCCGCCCTGACGTTCGCCGACGTGGTGAAGCTGGCGTCCAACGTCACCGTGGCCCGCATGCTGGAGCGGGATGATTTCAGCAAGCGGTACAATAGCGGGCAGCCCATCCACATCCACGAATTTTTCTATCCGCTGATGCAGGGCTACGATTCCGTCGCCCTCGAGACGGACATCGAGCTCGGCGGCACGGACCAGAAATTCAACCTGCTGATGGGACGCACCCTGCAGAAGGAGTACGGCAAGCGGCTCCAGATCGCCATCATGATGCCCCTTCTGGAAGGTCTGGACGGCGTGCAGAAAATGAGCAAAAGCCTCGGCAACTACATCGGCATCGACGAAGATCCCAACAACATGTACGGCAAAGCGATGTCGGTGCCGGACGAACTGATGCTCAAATACTACGAGCTGGCGACGGACCTTTCCAATGAAGAACTGGATGCGCTCCGCAACGGGCTCGCGGACGGCAGCATCCATCCGCGTGACGCCAAAATGCGCCTGGCGCGCACGTTCGTCCGCATGTATCACGGGGAAGAGGCGGCCCGGGCGGCGGAACGGCATTTCGTCACGGTGTTCCAGCACCGCGCCCTGCCCGAAGACATCGAAGAGAAACGCATTTCGCCGGAATGGCTGGAAAACGGCCGCATCCGGCTCGCCAGGCTGCTGGTGGAACTCGGACTGGCGCCTTCCGGCGGCGAAGCGCGGCGCAGCATGCAGCAGGGAGGCGTGCGCCTGAACGAAGAGAAAGTGACCGACGTCATGTTCGAATATGTGCCCGCCGACGGCGACGTCATTCAGGTGGGAAAGCGGAAATTCGTGAAGATTCGGGTGGAGTGACGGACATTCGCGGGTTTCGCCAACGGAATCCGAAAACCGGTTCGCGCCTTGCATGAACCGGTTTTTTCTTTTGCCATCCTTTCTGAACATCTTTGGCGCCCCGTGTCTTCATTCTCAAAAAGGGGTTGACAACCCGGTGTACCAAGGGCATAATACACCCAGGAGTGTATGAACCAATTAGTACACACGACAGGATCGGTGCCAAACAACGCGCCAGCCAAAACCGAACCCGCAAACAGCCGTCTTTGGCATCGGGAAAGCGTCCGGAGGAAAAGAGGTGGTCGGTATGCAGCCGGATGAGGGGTTCACGTTCGAGTTCAACAGCCGGGAACCCGTCTATTTGCAGGTCGTTCGCCATTTCAAGGTATGGATCGCGACGGGCCGGCTGAAAGCGGGGCAGACGATCCCGTCCCGCCGGGAACTGGCCGTGCTGGCCAAAATCAATCCGAACACGGCGCAGCGCGCCTACAGGGAAATGGAGGAACAACGGTTGATCGTCACGGAAGGCAATTCGCCAAGCCGCATCACCGGCGACGAACGCGTGCTGCGTTCCGTCCGGTCGGAGCTTCTGGAAGAGGCCGTGGACCGGTTTCTGGAACTGATACGGCCCATCGACGTGTCCACGGATGAACTGGTGGCGCTGGTCAGGCAAAAGCATGCCGCCCGGAATGGAGGGAACAGCGGACATGATTGAGATCGAGAACCTTCAAAAAAGATATTTCCGCAAGCACGTGCTGCGCGGCGTCAGCTTTACCGTCGAACCGGGGCTGATCACGTGCCTGGCCGGGTTGAACGGCGCGGGGAAATCGACAATCCTCAAGGCGATCATGGGCCTCGTCCCCGTTGACGGCGGCAGCATCCGGATCGACGGGCGGGAGACGGCGCTCCATCTCACCGGCAACCGCGGACAGCTGAACCGCTACAGGGCGCTCAAGGTCGCGTTCATTCCCGACCGGCCCGCCATGCCGCCGTCCATGAAGGTCGGGGAGGCGCTGCGCTTCATGGCCGACTTCTATCCCGCCATCTGGAATGAAGAAAAGGCCAGGGACATGCTGGCGTTCTTCGAACTCGGAGAGGGCGAGCGTCTCGGCAGCCTGTCCAGGGGGACCGCGGCCAAGTTCAATCTCGTTCTCGGCCTGGCGCTGGAGACGCCCTACGTCCTGATGGACGAACCGTTTTCCGGCATCGACCTGTTCAGCCGGGAAGCGATCGCCGACGTGTTCAGCACGGGCTGGCTGGAAGGCCGCGGCGTGCTCATCACCACCCACGAAATCCGCGAAGTGGAACATCTGATCGACCGCGTGGTGCTGCTCAAGGACGGCGTCGTGGCCAAAACGTTCGACAGCGAAGAGATGCGCCTTGCGGAAAACAAATCGATCGTCGACATCATGCGGGAGGTGTACCGGCCGTGAAAGCGCTGATGAAACTGATCCATTTTGAAGTGCGGCGGTTCCGCTGGTTTCTGTTCGGCTTGATGGCCATGACGGCGCTGTACCAGATGGCCGTCACCGTCGTCTATGCGCTGGGCGAACGCGCGCTCCGCATGCCCGATCCCGGCCGGGATCCGGAGACGATTCCCGGTCCCATGAGCGTCTACCATCTGCTGTCCCGTCACCAGGAAACGTATGCGCTGCCCGTCCTGGTCTGCGTCGTCTCGCTTCTGCTCTATGCCTTCGTGATCTGGTACCGGGACTGGCTCGGCCGCGGCACGTTCATTTACCGCCTGCTCATGCTGCCGCAGCCGCGCGCGTATCTGTATCTGGCCAAACTGGCCGCCATGCTGCTGTTCATCTTTTCGCTCCTGTCGCTGCAGCTGGCGCTGCTCCTTGTGATCGAAGGCATCTTCAGCGCCATCATGCCGGCGGAATTCCGCCTCGAAGCCCGTTTTGCCGATCTGGTCGCCGGAAACGAATTGATCGCATTTCTGTTGCCCGTCTCACCCAAAGTCTTTCTTCAATACTACGGCATGGGGATCGTCCTGCTGCTGGCCGCCTTCACCGCCATCCTGCTGGAACGAAGCCGCCGTCCCGCCGGCATCGTCCTGGCGCTCGCGTACGCCGCCGCCATGCTGGTCATTCCGTTCGGCGTCATCTTGGCCGGCGCAACGGGATTGTATGAATCTTTGGGATTGTACATCCACGAAATCATCTGGATCGCCGTCGGCGTCTGGCTGGCGGGAGGCGCCATCGCCGCATGGCTCGGCATCCGGGCGCTGAACAGAAACGTATCGGTGTAGAAAAGGGGTGCGAGCATGAAACGATACTTGCTGACGGTGCTGCTTGCGGTTTTCGCCCTCGGCGGGATTGGCATCTATTATGTCCACGGGGCGGTCCATCCGCTGCCGGCCTACCGGATTGCCGTAACGGAGGGGGGCGAAGCGCTGTTTGACCGCCTGGTGGTGACCGCGTTCCAGTCGCATCCGTCGCCTCCCAGACAGCTGGAAATTTCGCTTGCGGGAAGCGAATACGAGCACGGGCGCTCCGTTTTTGACATCCGCCGCAGGGTCCATCCCCTGGAAGCGGAACTCGGCGTCCACGCGCGGCGCTTTCTGCGCGGCAAATGGGCTTCGCCGGTGAATTTCTATCTGGACGGGCAGACGGTCGTCTACGCCGAAACGCAAGACGTTCCGGCCGCAGACGGAAGGGCGGACGTGTTCGTCAACGTGGAAATGATGGACCTGGAAAGCGGAAAACGGTCGGATTTCCGGGTGCTACTGGAAAGCGGCGTCGCGGGCCTGTGGCCGTATGTGGCGGACGTGCAGCGGATCGGCGAAGAACTTCACCTGTTCGTCGAATACGGCGGCGAGTACCGGGTGTACGTGCTGGCGATGGATGGCCGGCTGGTCCGGATGGTACAGGTTTCCCTTCCGCCGGCTGTCCTGGAAGGCGAGAGGGACGGGAGCGTCCGCATGTCGCTGGCGGCCAACCACCGGCCGCAGGATCCGAAGAGCGTGGTCGGCATTCTGGTCAAAATCTACGGTACCCGGGAAGACGGAACGGACCCGGCGGACGGCGGACAGGAAGCGCCGGCGGGCGGAACCATGACCGGAGAATCCGCCGGGGATCTCGGTGATCCGCCGGGCTTGACGCGGATGGATGCCGGTGATGGACCGCGTTTGCAGCGGATTGATCTGTACGTCTACGATTACGCCGCCGAAGACGTCCGCCTGGCGGGCCGATACGAACCGGGCGGCTCCACGGAATCGTGGTACAACCTGATGACCGGCCGCCATCATGTTCTGTACCGGTACGGCGAAAACGGGCTGGAGATGTTGCGGATGTCCCTTGCGGACGGCGGCGTCGAACGGTTCGTCTACACGGCGGAACAACTCGGCGGGCATCTTGTGCGGACGTTCACCAGGGAAGGGCATCTCTATGTGCTGACGCACGCGGGCGACGGATCGCTGGAGGGCGCCGGCATCACCGTCCTGGATCTGGACCGGGCCGCCGTCGCCGCCAGGGCCGTCGTCGCGCCGGCAAACCGGGCGGCCGAAGATCCGGCGGCGGTGACGCTCCTCTTGGAGGACTTCGCCCTCCGATGAACGCGGCCGACGTGTTGCGAAAATGGGAAACGTACGCCTACCGCCTCGCCTATTCCATTACAATGGAAGAAAGGCGGGCGGCGGCCCTGGCCGGCGAAGCGCTGCTCGCTTCCGCCCGCCGCCTGGCGGACGCCCGGTCGGAAGAAGAGGGCCGGGCCGTCGTGGAGCGGGCGGTGTTTTGCGAAGCCGTGTCCGCCATCTGCGCCTGCCTGGACGACCGGAAAACGGGCGAAACCCGCTGACCGCTGGCGGGCAGCCCGCGAAAGCCGCGAATGCAAAGAAAAAACGGTTCTCCGCGAAGGGAGAACCGTTTTTTTTCGCTGGTGCGCCGATCAGCGGCTGTAGAACTCGACGATTTGCCGTTCGTCGATTTCCTGCGGCAGTTCGGCCCGCTCGGGCAGACGAACGTATTTGCCTTCCAGGTTCTTTTCGTCGAATTCGAGGTACGGATGCAGGTAGTTGCGGGCTTCCAGCGCTTCCTTGACCACTTTGAGGCCGCGGCTTCTTTCCCGCAGGCCGATCACGTCGCCGGGCTGGCACGCATAGGACGGAATGTCCACTTTCTTGCCGTTGACCGTCACGTGGCCGTGGGTCACGAGCTGGCGGGCGCCGGCGCGGGAATTGGCGAAGCCGAAACGGTACACCAGGTTGTCAAGCCGGCTTTCCAGCAGGATCATGAAGTTTTCGCCGACGATGCCCTTCATTTTGGAAGCGCGGTTGAACAGGTTGCGGAATTGCTTCTCGCCGAGCCCGTACATGTGGCGCAGCTTCTGCTTCTCCATCAGCTGCATGCCGTAGCCGCTCAGCTTTCTGCGCTGTCCCGGACCGTGCTGGCCGGGAGGGAAATTGCGTTTCAGTTCCTTGCCGGTGCCGCTCAGGGAAATGCCCAGGCGCCGGCTCAATTTGTAGCGCGGTCCCGTGTAACGAGCCATGGTTCTGTTTGCTCCTTCTCCTTGACATGCTTTGGTGATCTTGAATCAATGAGAAGTACCCGTCTGGGCTTGCCCGGCCGAATGTGTCCGGCGGCGATGCCGACCGTGAGAGCGGGCGATAACCAGCCGCTGGCCCGCTCCGTCCGAACCGGTGAGGGTGAACCAAGCCGTTCGATGTACTCGACATCCTATTTTATAGGAACCGCGAATCGACTGTCAAGATCGGGGCCGGCAAACATGGTTGTGGGGGGCGCGTTTTTATTGTATGATAACGCTTGGACAACGCAGCCGATCCGATCCAATCCGACCTCTCTCTACCACGTCCAGACCTGTCCGACACAACCCGGCTGACCGATTCCTGTCATTTTCGAGGTTGCAAGGAGTTTCTTCCGCATGCAAGACAAGCCCGTGCAAGACGAACTGCATATCGGAGCGGACCTGAGGCTCAAAATGGCCAATTCGCTGCTGGCGGAAATCGACGTCAGCCAGGTGCTCGGAAAAACCATCGAATGGATGAAGGCCCGGTTTTCGACCGACCGCTGCGATCTGCTGCTGTCCCAGGACCAGAGCTATCCGCATGAAGCCGTCAAGCCCCTGTACATCCGCAATCCGCAAAACGATCTGTGCTGCCGGGCGTTCATCGAGGGACGCATGGCCGTCGCCGGCGAACCGGACGTGACGGAAGCCGCCGCTCCGCTGAAAGGGAAGCAGGGCATCTACGGCGTCATCCATCTCCGTTTTCCGGATGCGGAACACCGGCGGACGGCCGCCGAAGATCTGGCCTATCTGCGCATTTTGGCCGAATACGCCGGAACCGCTTTCGAGATCGCCCGCCTGTACGAACAATCCAACAAGCTGGTCAAGGAACTGAAAATCATCAACGAACTGACGAAAAATCTCAACAAAAGCCTGCACCTGTCCGACATTCTGTCCTTTGCCAACCGGGATCTGCTGGACGTGTTTTCCGCGGACTACTGCTGTTTGCTTCTCGTCGATTCGTTCCGCCAGCACCTTGTCGTGAAAGCGTGCAACGCGCCGGAACTGATCGACCGTTCGTTCAACATCCAGTACGGGTTCGCCGGCATGATGCTCCGCACCCGCGAGCCGGTCATCATATCGGATTACGATCCGGAGCAGCATGTGGATTCCGAACTGATGGTGATGACGAAAGGCCGGTCGCTGATCGGCGCTCCCATCATGGCCGGATCGGAACCGATCGGCGCCATTTTGCTCGTGCACAGGCAGCCCAGCTATTTTTCATTCGACCAGTTCAAGCTGCTGCAGATGCTGGCCGGCAACATCGGACTGAGCGTGTCCAACGCGTACCTGCACGCCGAAATCCGCAAGATGGTGATCACCGACCAGCTGACGGGCCTCTATGTGCGGCATTATTTGTACGAGCAGATCGAACTGATGCAGAAGCGGGACGCCTGCGGAGCGCTCATCGTCATGGATGTGGACGATTTCAAGAAATTGAACGACCGGTACGGGCACCAGGTCGGGGACCGGGTGCTGATCCAGATTTGCGACATCGTGCGCCGCAACATCCGCAGCACGGACATCGCCGCCCGCTGGGGCGGCGAAGAACTGGCCGTCTATTTGCCGCTTCTGGACAAGGAACAAGCCCGGGCCGTGGCGGAACGCATCCGCATGACGGTGGAGGCGGAGTCCGACCCGACGGCGACCGTGTCCTGCGGGATTGCCGACTGGCACCAGAAGGACGGCAGGACGAGCGTGGACAGTCTGTTCCACCGGGCCGACATGGCGCTGTACGAGGCGAAGCGCGCCGGCAAGAACACGGTCTGCACGGCGTGAAAAGCGGGACCGGCCGGCGGCCGCCGGACGGCGATTTTTGGGACGGCGGTTTTTGGCGGACCGGCGGCAGCTGAATAACGGCGCGCGCTTTAGGGCAACGCTAACGGCAGCACGGCACGCAGAACCAAGACGGGAAAGGATTGGACCATGCGGAAAGCGATGCAGGCGCGAAGAACATGCCGACGGTTGGCGGACCGGGATGTTCCGGGTTTCATGCTCCGGATGTCCGGTCTTTGTTTTGCCCTCGCCGGACTGCTCATCGCGGGCTGCGCGGACGCGGACGGCGGGGACGAAGCCCGGCGGCTTCTGGAACGGGCAGTTGCCGCCGCCCGGGAACGCGGGCTCATGTCCGTGCCCGTCGGATCGGCAGCAGGCGGCGTCATGATCCGGCTGCATGCCGGCGAATGGGATCCCCTCGGGAATCCGGCGGATCTGGCGGAGCAGGCCGCCCGTGTGACCATGGCCCGGGCCGAAGGCGGCGCGGAAGCCGTTCTGTCCGTCGAGCTGAAACCGGAGGCCGCGAAGGCGCTCATGATCCGCCGGCTCGATGCCGAACTGGAAGCGGTCCGGCGGCAGGGATTGCTTCTGGCGGAAAACGGGCGGGATGTCGCCGGGCGCATCGACCGGCGCATTGACGAAGCCAAACGGGAGGCGGCGGCCGCGCTGGAGGCCGCGGACGTGGCCACGGTCGTCCGGCTGCGGGTGGACCGGCGGACGGCCGTTCCGGCGTCCGTCAGCGTGGAAACGCGGATCGTCCGGCCGGCGGAACCGCTGTCGGCGGCGGGAAGCGGGGCGCTTCCGGATGACGGGACGTCCGGATGGCAGGAAACGATCATCGACGAATTTCAAATCATCGGAGAAGGGGAGAAAGACGGATGATGGACCCGCGAGTGAAGCAATTGGCAAAAAATCTGGTGCGCTATTCCGTTCGGGTGGAGCCGGGAGAAAACGTGCTGATCGAGATGATCGGCCCGGAGACGGCATTCGTCAAGGCGCTGGTGGACGAAGTGCTGGAGGCGGGCGGCCGGCCCTACGTGGAACTGACGGACCCGGCCGTGATGCGCCGCATCCTGCTCGGCGCAACGGAAGACCACATGCGGGAGCTCGGCGAAATCCAGCTGGCCCGCATGGAGCGGATGCAGGCCTTCATCGGCATCCGCGCCGGCGGCAATGCCAGCGAGCTGGCGGACGTGCCGGCGGACAAAATGAAGCTTTACGAGATGCTGGTGCAGCAGCCGGTCCATCTGGAACGGCGGGTCAATCATACGAAATGGGTCGTTCTCCGCTGGCCGAATGCGTCCATGGCCCAGTCGGCCGGCATGAGCACGGAAGGGTTTGAAGATTTTTACTTCAACGTGTGCAATCTGGACTACGCCGCCATGTCGAAGGCGATGGATCCGCTCAAGGCGCTGATGGACCGCACCGACCGGGTGCGCATCACCGGCCCGGGCACGGATTTGACCTTCTCCATCCGCGGCATCGGGTCCGTGAAATGCGACGGACACCGCAACATTCCGGACGGGGAAGTGTATACGGCGCCGGTGCGGGAATCGGTGAACGGCACGATCACCTACAATGTGCCGTCCGTCCGCGGCGGATTTACCTTCGAGAACGTCCGGTTCCGCTTTGAAAACGGAAAAATCGTCGAGGCGGAAGCCAACGACACCAAGCGCCTGAACGACATTCTGGACACCGACGAAGGCGCCCGCTACATCGGCGAATTCAGCATCGGGTTCAACCCGCACATTCTCACGCCGATGAAAGACACCCTCTTTGACGAAAAAATTGCCGGCAGCCTCCATTTCACGCCGGGGCAGGCGTACAGGAAAGCGGACAACGGCAACCGCTCGGCCATCCACTGGGATCTGGTGCTGATCCAGCGGCCGGAGTACGGCGGCGGCGAAATCTGGTTCGACGACCGTCTGATCCGCAAGGACGGCCGGTTCGTCGTGCCCGAACTCGAGCCGCTCAACCCGGAAAACCTGTCCTGACGCGGGAGATGTCAACCCGGCGGCCCGGGGAGCGGCCGGATCCCCGGGAAAACCGGGTTGCCGCGCGGAAAATGATGCTTGCTTCGTCATGCAATTCCACTTATGATTAGGGTAAACAGTCAGTGGAGATTATCCGTCGGAGGAGGATTCCGGTCATGTCCAACAAAAATGCCGCCATCGTCGAGATTTCGCAAACCGCCAACCGTTTCACGTCGTCCATCGTCCTGAAATATGAAAACAAGTACATTGACGTCAAGAGCATCCTCGGCCTTTTCACGACGCTGGTCGGCTCCAGCGAATACGAACTTCACGTGCACGGCCCGGACGCCGAACAGGCGAAAAAGGAAATGATCGGGGTGTTCCAGAAACACGGCCTGAACGTCAAGCTGGCCGAATGATTCCGGGCGAACCATCGCGGGTCCCTTGTGCATTCACCCGATATCGTCTAAACTAGAAAGAAGCAAAGCTTCGCATGCGCTAGGGGGATCCCGATGGCCACACCCGAAGTTTCCTTGGATATATATAGCAAGGCATTGTCCATCCTGCAGGAAGATGCCGACAAGATCGAAAAACTGATCGAAGTCCAGATGGAGACGCTCACCAACCGGCGCTGTCCGTTGTATGAAGAAGTGCTGGACACGCAAATGTACGGCCTTTCGCGGGAAATCGATTTCGCCGTGCGCGTCGGCCTCATTTCCGCTCAGCTGGGCAAGGAAATTCTCGCCAGGCTGCAGCGCAATCTGGACATCATGTACGAGGCGCTGAACAACAAATCGGAGGAACAAGCCGGGTCTTGAGGCCCGGCTTTTTGCAAGGAGGAGATTGTCGATGAACGGGGACCGAGCGGACGGCACCATCCGGATCGCCGATGACGTCGTGGCGACGATCGCGGCGCTGGCGGCGCTGGAAACGCCCGGCGTGGCCTCGTTGTCCGGCGGCCTTTCCGAAGGCTTCACGAAGCGGATCAGCGGGAAAAACGCGCACAAAGGTGTGAACGTGGAAGTCGGAACGGAAGAGGCGGCCATCGATCTCAAGGTCGTCATCCAGTACGGCGTGAAGATCGACGACGCGTGCCGCCAGGTGCAGCTCAACGTCAAGGAAGCCGTGGAAACGATGACCGGCCTGAAAGTGGTGGAAGTCAACGTCCGGGTGGAAGGCGTCGCCTTCCGGGAAGACGGAAAAAAATCCGCAAGCGAGCGGAATGGATGAGAAAAGGGCCCGCGGAACCGGGCCCGTCAGGAACCGTCGGCCGCAAGGCCGTCGGTTTTCTGTTTTTCCAGCTTGTTGTTTTCGCGGGAAATGCAAAGGAGAATGCCGACCCCGAACATCGAGGTGAGCAGGCTGGACCCGCCGTAGCTGATGAACGGCAGCGTGACGCCGGTGATGGGAATGGCGCCGGTGACGCCGCCGATGTTGACGAGCATCTGGAGAAACAGCAGCACGACGATGCCCGACCCCATCAATGCGCCGGAGAGATCCCGGCAGCGCAGCGCGACGAGCAGGGCGCGCCACAAAAAAAGCAGGTACACCAGCAAAAAGGCGGCCGCCCCGATGAACCCCAGCTCTTCGCCGATGACGGCAAAGATGAAATCGTTGTGGGCGTACGGCAAATAATGCAGCTTCTGGACGCTGCGTCCGAATCCCGCGCCCGACAGGCCGCCGTGTCCCAGGGCGTACCAGGACTGGATCAGATGGTAGCCGTCACCCTGGGCGTCCTTCCACGGATCGAGGAAGGAGGTCAGACGGCGGATGCGGTAGCTGGTCTGTCCGTCATCCTTCAGCAGCAGTTCGCGGAGGATCGCGCCGCCGCCGATGACGAGGGCCGCCCCCGCCAGTCCGAACAAATGCTTGAAGCGCGCGCCGCCGACCATGATGACGATGCCGGCCGTCGCGAAAACGATCAGCATGGAGCCGAGGTCGTTCTGCAGCACGATGAGGAAACAGACGACGCCGGTGACGATCAGCACGGGCAGGAGTCCCTTTTTGAAGTCCCGGAATTTTTCGCCCTTTTTCGGGATGATGGTCGCCAGATAGGCCAGAAGTCCGATTTTCGCCAGCTCGGTCGGCTGGAAGCCGAACGGTCCGAACCGAAACCAGCTCCGGGCGCCGTTGACTTCCTCGCCAAAGATGAGCACGAGCACCAGCAGCAGCAGGGAAAGAAGGAACAGGGGCACGAACGTTTTTTTCAGCGCGGCGTAAGGGATGTTCATCACGATGAACATGACGACGATGCCGGTCACCGCGAATGCCGCCTGTTTCTTCGTGTACAGCAGCGGATCCTCCGAGAAGGTGATGCTGTAGCTGGCGCTGAACACCATGACGAGTCCGAAGCCGACGAGCGCGATGGCGAGAAACAGAAGGACGAAATCCGGCGTTCCTCTTCTGGTCGTACTCATGGCGGCACGCGTTCCGTCATGCCAGGCGGGTCTTCAGTTCTTCAATCTTTCTGCGGGCTTCTTTCAGCACGGTTTCCGAAATGGGAGAGTCGTAGTCGAGCCCGTGTGGGAACGTGTGGCGGCCGATGTAGACGGATTCGATGGCCAGCACGGCTTCGGGATCTTCCAGCCGGCCTTCGACGGCCCGCGCATTGATGCGCAGGTAGTAGTCTTGGCCGTTTTCCGTGATTTTGTGGTCATAGGTGGCGCGGCTGTATTCCCACTGCCATCTGACGAAGCCGAGTTTGTCCGCGATGTCGTCAAGGACGGCCAGTTCGCTCTTCATGCCGTCGAGCCCGGTGTTTTCCAGGATCATGTCAGCGTTCCTCCTCAAAATCAACCTTCCTCCATGATAGTATGATATCATGAAGAAAACAAGCGAAACCAGGAGAGAAACGATGATCGGACATATCGGAGAATTGGACCGGCTCCATCCGGACATGGTGCGGTGGCGCCGGCATCTGCACCGGCACCCGGAATTGTCGTTCCAGGAACGGGAAACCGCCGATTTCATCGCCGGCCGGCTGGCCGAATGGGGCATCCCCGTGCGGCGGGGATTCGCCGGACATGCGGTGCTCGGCGTGCTGGAAGGCGTCCGGCCCGGCCCGGCCGTCGCCCTGCGGGCGGACATCGATGCGCTGCCCATCCAGGACGAGAAGACGTGCGACTATGCGTCGCGGGTTCCCGGCGTCATGCACGCCTGCGGGCACGACGCGCACACCGCCCAGCTGCTCGCCCTGGCGAAATGGTTCGCGTCCCGCCGCGGGGAACTCGCCGGCACGCTGCTGTTTCTGTTCCAGCATGCGGAGGAAACCGCGCCGGGCGGCGCGGAGGAGGTGCTGGCGTCCGGCGTCCTCGACGGCGCGTCCGCCATTTTCGGCGTCCATCTGTGGACCCCTTTTGAAACGGGTCATGTGTACGGCGCGGAAGGTCCGGTCATGGCGGCGGCGGACGAGTTCAGCATCACGGTAAGGGGCATGGGCGGCCACGGCGGCGTTCCCCATGAAGCGAGGGACCCGATCGCGGCGGCGGCGCACATCGTGACGGCTTTGCAAACCGTCGTCAGCCGCAGCGTCGATCCCCTGCGGCCGGCGGTGGTGACCGTCGGCATGATCGAGGGCGGCTCCACGTTCAACATCATCCCCGACATCTGCCGCTTGAAGGGAACGGTGCGCTCGTTCAGCGAAGAAGACCGCCGCGGCATGGAGCGGCGCATCCGGGACATCGCCACGCTGACGGCGAAAGCCCACGGCACCGAAGCGGACGTCGTCTATCATTGGGGGTATCCGCCGCTTGTCAACCACGAGCGGGAAATCCGCCGTTTCCGCCGCGTGGCGGCGCAGCTGTTCGGCGAGGAGCGCGTCCACCGGATGAATCCGCTGATGGTCGGCGAAGATTTTTCCCGCTACCTGGAGCGGATGCCCGGCGCCTTCCTGTTCGTCGGCGCCGGCAACCGCGATGCCGGCATCGTCCATCCCCATCATCACGCCAAATTCGACATCGACGAACGGGCCATGGCGATGGCCGCCAAGCTGCTTGCCGGCCTCGCGCTCGACGCGCTGCAGGGCGGCTGAAGCCCGCTGTATGCAAAGTCCCCCCGACAGGCAAACTAAAGCCGGAAAGGGGGACTTTTCATCATGAAGCGAACGATCAGGGATCTGATGACCAAAAACGTCGTGACGGTCACCCTGCAGGACAACGTCCACGAAATCGCCGTCAAGATGCGCGACCACAACATCGGCTTCATCCCCGTCGTCGACGGCGGCCGGGCGATCGGCTGCGTGACCGACCGGGATTTGGTCATCCGCGGCTACGCGGAGAAACGGCCGGGATCCGCCGAAGTGGCGGCGGTCATGACCTCGCCGTGCGTCAAGGTGTCGCCGGACATCACGCCGGAAGAAGCGGCCGGCATCATGGCTTCCAGGCAGATTCGCCGCCTTGTCGTGGAAGAAGACGGACGGCTCGTCGGCGTCGTGGCCATCGGCGACCTGGCGGTGCGTGACGATCTGAGGCGAAAGTCCGGCGAGGCGCTCGGCGAAATTTCCGAACCCGGCCGCCAGCCCGCGGGCATCCGCTGACGGACGGGCCGCCGCGCGGGGCGTTTGCCGGGCGCCCGCTGCCTGTCGGAAAGACCCGCGGCGGATGCCGTCCGCATCGGCATCCCCGCCGGGTCTTTCATTGTTTGTGCCGGCCGGTTGACGGACCGGCTTTTTTTGCGACTTGCGGCTTCCGGGGACGGCGGCGGCTTTTCGGGACAGAAAAGGGGGCATACTGGAAAAGGGAAGCGGCGGCCGCGGCCGCCGACGCCAAACGGACAGGGGGCATACGGAATGGATCGTGCTTCTCCCGTCATCGTGCGGGAGGATTTGACGGTGTACGCCGATTCCGCCCATCCCGACTATCCGCGCATCCGCAGCCGGCTTTCCCGGTATGCGGAACCCGTCAAAAGCCCGGACGGCGGACTGCACGTGTACCGCATCACGCCGGTGACCTTGTGGCAGGCGCGCGCGGCAGGCCTGACGGGGGACATGATCGCGGAGGAACTGGACCGGCTCGACGCCCGGGGGCTGACGGACGCCATGAGGGCGCATCTCGTGCGGACGGCGGACCGGTACGGGCGGCTCGTGCTCGAGGAGGACGGCGACCGGCTGCGCCTGTCGGCCGCCGATCCGGAGACGTTGCGGGCCATTCGCGCGCTGCCGGCGGCGGCGTTCTGTTCCGAATGGACGGATGCCGGCGCCGCGGTGAAGCGGGAGCAGCACGGCATCCTGAAGCGGGAACTGGCGAAGGCCGGATGGCCCGTCATCGACCGGACCCGCCGGCGCGGGGGCGCTTTTCTCCCGCTGGAGCTGGCGGAAGACCGCGTCGCCCTCCGGGATTACCAGCGGGAAGCGGCCGAAGCCTTCTGCCGGGACGGCGGCGAGGCGGGCGGCGTCATCGTCCTGCCGTGCGGCGCCGGCAAAACGCTGACGGGCATCGGCGTGATGGCCCGCCTGCGGTGCGAGACGCTGATTTTGACCGGCAGCGTCACGAGCGTGCGCCAATGGAAGCGTGAACTGCTCGGGAACACGAACGCCCGCGAAGAGTGGATCGGCGAATATGCGGGACGGTCCAGGCAAGTGCGCCCGGTCACCATCGCCACGTACCACATGATGGCGTCCCGCGACCCGAGCGGCGCCAAACGCCATCTGGACCTGCTGCGCCGGCGGGACTGGGGGCTTGTCATTTACGACGAAGTGCATCTGCTGCCGGCTCCCGCATTCCGGCTCGCGGCGGACGTCCAGGACATCAGGCGCCTCGGCCTGACGGCGACGCTGGTGCGGGAGGACGGACTGGAGCATGACGTGTTTTCCCTGATCGGGCCGAAGCGGTACGACCTGTCCTGGCGCGCGCTGGAATCGGCCGGCTATCTGGCGGAGGTGCGGTGCGTGGAGGTGGCGGTTCCCTTTTCGGCCGGGGACCGGCGGCGGTATCTGTCGGCGGGCCGGCGGGAGAAGCTGCGCATCGCCGGGGAAAACCCGCTGAAGGACGAAGTGGCGGCCAGGCTCGTCAAGCGGCATGCCGGCCGGAAAATTCTCGTGATTGGCCAGTACATCGGACAGCTGGAGCGGCTGGCATCGCGCATTGGCGCCCCCATGATTTCCGGCCGCACGCCCCAGGGCCGGCGGGACGAACTGTTTGCCGCGTTCCGCGGCGGCGGGCTCGATGTGCTGGTCGTGTCCAAAGTGGCGAACTTTGCCGTCGACCTGCCCGATGCGTCGGTGGCCATCCAGGTGTCGGGCGGTTTCGGTTCCCGCCAGGAGGAAGCGCAGCGCGTCGGCCGCATTTTGCGCCCGAAACGGGACGGCCGGGAAGCGTGGTTTTATACCCTGGTGACGGAAGACAGCTGCGAGCGGGAATTTGCCCGGCGCCGGCGGCGGTTTCTCGCCGGACAGGGGTACTCGTACCGGGAAGAGCGCGCGGAGGCGCTCCTGGAGCCCGATGCGGTCCCGCATGCTGCGGAGGACTGCGGATCGGAGAACATGATCGGGAACGGGTGATCGAAAAGCGTGACTGGAAGCGAGAATCGGACCATGATGCAGGAACGGGAACGGAAGCTGATCGCCGCCCTCTGCCTGCTGCCGCCGGGGCCGGTGCCGTGCGACAGGCTGGAGCGGCTCCTGTGGCCGGCATGCGGCCGGGCGGAAGTGCGGCTGTTGCTGAACCGGCTGGCGGATGACGGGGATGTGCTTCTGCTTTGCAACGTTTCGGGCGATCGGCTGGTGATGCTGGCGCCCGATCCGGACAGGACGGCGTCCTTGCGCCGGCGCGCCTTCGGACCGTTGCCGCTGGCGCAGGCGCCCGTCCGCGCGGCGGACCGGCACGACCCGCCCGATCCGGCCGCCGACATGGTGTCGGTCGCCTGCCTGGCGGCGGACGAGAGGCCGGTCCTGGCCCGCGGGGGCGGACTGGCGAAGCGCACGGCGGAACAATGGTCGAAGCGGCTGACGCTTACGGAGGAAGCGGGCCGGAACGCCGCCCGCGGCCCGCGCGTCCCGCCGCCGCTGCCCGGCAACGTGGCGGCGGCGCTGGACCTGGCGATTCGCTCCGGCCTTCTCGACATCCGGAACGGAACGATCGTGCCGGACGGGCCGGCATGGGTCCGTTGGCTCACGAAAACGGACGCCGCCCTGCGGCGGGAGGTCTACTATTTGTGGCTGGCGGCGTTTGCGCCCGTGCATCCGCTCGCCCGCCACGCGGCGTGGCTGCTGCCGGACGTCCCGGAAGGCGCCTGGGTCGATCCGGAGGAGACGGAACGGATGTGGCGGCGCCGCCTGCCCATGCCCGAACCGGATAGCGAACAGACCGGCTGGCTGGACGATCTGGCGCCGCTTCGCGAGGCGGGCTGGATCGAATTCGGCGAAACGGCGGACGGCAGGCCGGCGTTCCGGCCGGTCCGGCCGATGTCCGGGGAAGGCGCCGTTCCCGCGGCGGGCGGGCGAACCGGCGGACCGCTTTATGTGCAGCCCGATTTCGAACTGCTGCTCCCCGCTTCCGGATCCTACGCGCTGCACGGGCTGCTGACGGGATTTGCGGAATGGCGGGAGTCCGGCCGGATGAACGCGTACCGGCTGACGGAACGGTCGGTGAAGCGGGCGCTGGAGCGGGGATGGACGGCCCGGCTGATGCTGGATGTGCTGGAGCGGCCGGCCGCCGGCCGGGTGCCGGAGGAGGTGGTCCGCGGCCTGCGCGACTGGGAACGGGCGCTGTCCGCCATCCGGGCCGAACCGGCCGTCCTGGTGACCGTTCCTTCCGAAGAAGCGGCGCGGGCGCTGGAAGCATCGGCGGCCGCCGGTCCGCTCGTCGGGCCGGACAACAGGCTTGGGCCCGGCGTTTACGTGCTGCTGGAGAAGGAATGGGAAGCGTTTCGCCGGGCGGCGGCGTCCCTCGGGTTCATGACACCGGACGTTCCGGGAGGCGGCGGACGGCGGCCGGCGGGAGCGGAGGCGGTACCGGCGGAAGCGGACGGGGATGTCCGGATCGCCGCCGCCCGGGCGTGGCTCGGGGCGGACGGCGAAGCGCCGCGGGATGGCGCCGCCGTTTCCGAGATGCGCCCGGGACTTTTTCCTTCGCCGTTATCCGCCGCCGGCTGCCGGCCCGCCCCCCGCTGGCGAACGGAGGAGCTGTATCCCGGCCTGCAGCGCGTTCCCTCGGTCTGGATGAAGAAACGGTTCAGCGGCCATCCGGCGACGAAACTCGACATGCTCCGGCTGGCCATGGAGTGGGGATGCCGGGTGGAAGCGGGCCTTGCCGCCCGGCGCCGGGAAACGGACGGCATCGCGTTTCTCGTGACGGAGCTCGCGGAGGAAGCGGGCACGTGGCGGATCGGCGGCGTGGCGGAAGACGGGGCCGCGATCCGTCTGAAGCTGGAAGAACTGGACGGCCTGAGGCTGCTGGTGCCCGGAATTTCCGGCGGCGCCACTTAAAACGGAGGAGCTTTCATGGTATGATAGTAGCATTATAATATCTGCAAAAAGCACATGCGTAAGCGAGTCCACGTTCCGCACCGGGAGGTGGGATTGGATGACGGGCACGACGGCGGAAAGCCGGACGCTGGACATGGCCTCCCTGCTGCTCGCCGCGTACGACCTCGGCGACGCCATCCTGGAGTGCAGGGAAACGGCCGAATACCTCCGCTGGAAGCGGGAAATGGAAGAAAACGGGGAAGCCAGGCGGCTGATGGCGGAAATGCGGCGGCGCAAGGAACGGTTTGCGGAATGCGAGCGTTTCGGCCATTTCCACCCCGAGTACCACAAGGCGCTGGATGCGGTCCGGGAAACGGAGCGGGAACTGGAACGGATCGAGGCGGTGGCCCGCTTCAAGGAAGCCGAAGAGCGGCTGGACAAGTTATTGTACGAAGTGTCGCTGATCATCGCGCGAAGCGTGTCGGAATCCGTCAAAGTGCCGGGCAATGATCCCCTGCCCGTTACCGGCTGCGGCGGCTGCGGCGGAGGAGGCGCCTGCGGCTGCGGCTGACGGCCCGCCGGATGCGCGCTTTCGCGGCGGGGATGTTTACAGAACACCATTCCGGGATATGGCAGGTGTTTCCATGTTTACCCAGCGCATGGGATTGATCGTATGGCTCAAGGACGACAGGCAGGCCAAAGGGCTCGAAAAATACGGGAACGTCCATTACGTGTCCAAACGGATGAAATATGCGGTCGTCTACATCAATGCGGACCAGCATGACGCCATCGTGAAAAATTTGTCGAGACTTCCCTACGTCAAAAAGGTGGAGCGCTCCCTCCGCCACGAAATTCCTACGGAATTCGACACCGGACGCTCCGGCAAGACACTTTCCTACAACAACTGACATTTTTCGCATGGAAAAAATTCCGCCCATCGGGTAGAATGGGGGTGGGAATTCGTCCACGGTTCGCCAACATCGGAAGGGGTGACCCTTGATGAAGGATCGCGCCGCGAATCGGTGGAGCACCCGCGAACCGTTCTGCGTCCGGCTGGGCGACAAGCGGATCGCCGACATCGTCATCACCCATCACGCGCTGCGCCGGTGGAACGACCGGATTGCCCGGGAAACTGCCACGGTCCGCGACATCAGCGATTTTCTGTGGGAACGGCTGAAACGGGGGAACGTGCGCCCGTATTACCGCAACGAACAGGACGTGTATCTCGTCGACGACGACCTGGTGATGGTGGCCGAATTCGGCGATCTGGACGACGGCACGCCCGACGGCGAGCCGCTGCACAAGATGATCGTCGTGACGTTTCTCGGCAAAATGAGTGAAACGATGGAATTGCGGGACTTGAAAACGTACTATTCCTGGCTGCGCCATTCGAGGCGGATGACGCTGATCAAAAGCGCCAGAAAACGGCGCTAGGCGCCGGGGAACCGGCGCGGCAGCGCGCGGCCAGGCTGACGGACGGGGCGCCGGACCGGTTTCCGGCGCCCGTTCTTTTGTTTTGGAACCCGCTGCGGCGGACGGGATGTGATATACTGGAAATGCCGGCATAACCGCCGCTGCGGGCGGCGCCGAATTGGACTATATTTGAACGTATGTCGGAAGGAAAGGGAATCCGGGGCATGGCTGAAATGGAACAAGCGGATTTGCACATGCACACGACGGCGTCCGACGGCGTCCATCCGCCGCGGGACGTGGTCCGCATGGCGAAGGAAGCCGGGCTGGCCGCCATCGCCGTCACGGACCACGACACGATCGCCGGACTGGCGGAAGCGCGTGCGGAAGGGGCGAAGCTCGGCATCGCCGTCGTGGCGGGGGTGGAGATCAGCACGTCCCTCTCGGGCAAAGACATCCATGTGCTTGGCTATTTTGTGGACGACAGGGACGAAACGTTCCGGAAGCGCCTTGCCGGGCATCGGGAGACGCGGGCCGTGCGGAACCGGTTGATGCTGGAAAAACTCGGGGAGCTCGGCATCCGGATCGGAACGGACGAGCTTCTGAGGGCGGCGAGCCGGCCCGCCGGAACGGGCGGACCGGCGGAAAATCGGGCGGAAGATGCGGACGTCGTCCTCCGTTCGATCGGCCGGCCGCACATCGCCCAAGTGCTGGTGGAGAAGGGCATCGTCTCCTCGGTGCGGGAAGCCTTCGAGCGCTACCTCCGGGAAGGCGGGGCCGCCTACGTCGCGCCGCCGCGCATCGCGCCCGGCGAAGCGGTGCGCTGGATCCGCGAGGCCGGGGGGAAGGCGGTGCTGGCCCATCCCGGACTGTACGGGGACGACGATCTCGTGATCCGGATCGTTTCGGAAGGGATCGACGGCATCGAGGCGTACCACAGCGAGCACACACCGGAACAGGAGGCCCGCTACGCCGCCATTGCGCGGCGGTTCGGCCTCGCGGTCACGGCGGGGTCGGATTTCCATGGCGTCAGAAACGGCGAACTGCTGCACGGCCGCATCGGGGACCGTCGGATGCCGTTTTCGGCGCTGGAGCGGCTCAAGGGCTGACACGAAACGGGAATGGAAGCCGAAGGACGCGAAAGGGGACCATACGGATGAAAAAAATTCGCAAGGCGATCATCCCCGCCGCGGGGATGGGCACGCGGTTTCTGCCCGCGACGAAGGCGCAGCCGAAAGAAATGCTGCCGATCGTGGACAAGCCGGCGATCCAGTATATCGTGGAGGAAGCCATCGCCTCCGGCGTGGAAGACATCCTCATCGTGACCGGCCGCAACAAACGGGCGATCGAGGATCATTTCGACCGGTCCGTGGAGCTTGAGGCGATGCTGTCGGAGCGGAACAAGCCGGATCTCCTGGAAATCGTCCGGGACATCGGCCGGATGGCGGAAATCCACTACATCCGCCAGAAGGAGCCGCTCGGGCTCGGACATGCCGTCTGGTGCGCGCGGAAGTTCATCGGCAACGAGCCGTTCGCGGTGCTGCTCGGCGACGACATCATGGTGGCCGAGCCGCCCTGCCTCGCCCAGCTGATCGACCTGTACGAAAAAACCGGTTCTCCGGTGGTCGCCGTCAGCGAAGTGCCGGAAGAAGACGTGAGCAAGTACGGCATCGTGTCGCCGGAGCCAAGCGAATACGGCGACAGCGTGTACCGGGTGGCGGACTTGCTGGAAAAGCCTCCGCGCGGGAAGGCGCCGAGCAACCTGGCCATCATCGGCCGCTATGTGCTGGATCCGGCCATTTTCGATCTGCTGGAGAAGCAGCAGCCCGGCGGGGGCGGGGAAATCCAGCTGACGGACGCCCTGCGCGAAATGAACCGGACCTTGCCGATGCTGGCCTGCCGGTTCAGCGGGGAGCGGTACGACGTGGGCGACAAGTTCGGCTACATCCAGGCCACCATCGAGCTGGCCCTGAAAAACGGGGAATTGCGGGCGGACGTGATCCGCTATTTGCGGGAAATCACGAATCGGCTTGAGCCGTGAGCGCCGCCCGGCACCGGCCGGTCCGGGACCGCGGCGTTCCCGGCCTGGCCGAAGCCGGATCGCAGCGGCGCCGGGCGAACCGGCGCCGGTTTGCCGCCCGCGGAGCCCAAGCCGGCGTCGGCCGGTTCCGGGCGCGGACTAGTGCCGTTCGGTCTTGAGCGATTTGATCAGCTGTTCGTCGGGCGTGACGAACAGCGTTTTTTGCTTCTCGTAGATGACGAATCCGGGTTTCGCCCCGGACGGCTTCCGGACGTGGCGGACGAGGGTGTAGTCCACCGGGACGGAGCTCGACTGTTTTCCCTTGCTGAACCAGGCGGCGAGCATGGCGGCCTCGTAAAGCGTCCGCTCGCCGTGTTCGCCGCGGATGACGACGTGGGAACCGGGCATGTCCTTCGCATGCAGCCACATGTCGTTCGGGGACGCGAACCGGTTGGTCAGGTAGTCGTTCTGCAGGTTGTTTTTCCCCACGTAAATCGGAACGCCCTCGCTGGACAGAAAGCGCGTCAGGACGGGGCGGTCCGGTTTTTTCTTCGCTTTTGCGGCCGCTTTCCGCTCGCGGATGTATCCGAGGGAGGCCAGTTCCTCCCGGATTTCGCCGAGGTCGGTCACGGCGGCGTCGTCCAGCTGCTGCCGGACCGTTTCCAGGTAGCGGATTTCCTCCTTCGTCTTTTCGATCTGTTCCGTGACGGCGGCGATGCTGTTTTTCAGTTTGCCGTACTGTTTGAAATACCGCTGCGCGTTTTCCGCGGGGGAAAGCCGCGGATCGAGGGGGATGCGGATGGCGGGGAAACTCTCGTCGTAAAAGTCGACGGTTTCCAGCCATTCATCCCCTTTGCGGATCAGATGGAGGCTGGCGGTGACCAGTTCGCCCAGCTTCCGGTACCGGTCGGCCTCGCGGGTTTCTTCCAGCGTTTTTTCCAGCTTCTCCAGTTTGGCCGCGTTTTTGGCCAGTTCGTTCTGCACGAGGCGGATCAGGCCGGCGGCCTGCTGCTTCACGGCGTCGCGTTCCGCCTTTTCCCCGTAGAAGGCTTCCAGGCATTCGCTGACGGTCGCAAAGCGCGCGATGTCGCCCGCCAGGTGGGTCAGCGGCGTGACGGAGAAGGCGGGTTTGCCATCGGGCGGAAGCACCATGCACGGTTCCGCTTCGCCCCGCGCGATCCGCTGCGCGAGCCGGTGGAGCTCATCGTGGACGCGGTCCGGGTTCCGCTGCACGAGCTCGCGGGCAAGAAGCGGACTTGTGCCCATGATGCGGGCGACGACCGTTTCGGGCGTGACGGGCCTGTCCTGTTCCAGCGCCCGCCGGATTTCCTCCGGCCCCGCTTCGAACGGATCCAGCTTGTCCTGCTTCGGCGGCGGCACGTAGGCGCTTCCCGGCACGATCACGCGGTGGCTGCTGACGGCCGGCGTCACGTGGCGGATGCCGTCCAGCACGGTGTTCGTTTCCGGGTCGAGCAGGATGATGTTGCTGTTGCGGCCCGTCAGTTCGACGACGATGCGCCTGGTGGCCGCGTCGCCGATTTCGTCGCGCTGCCGGATGTCCAGGTGGAGCACCCGCTCGGCGCCAATCTGCCGGATGTCCCGGATGATGCCGCCTTCGCAATGCTTGCGCAGCAGCATGCAGAACATCGGCGCTTCCGGGGGATTGACGAACGAACGGTTCGTGAGATGGAGCCGCGGATAAGTCGGATTGGCGGAAATGAGAAGCCGGACCTGTCCGGCCCGGCAGCGGACGGCCATGACGATGTCATAGTCGTTCGGTTGATGGATTTTGGTGATTTTGCCTCCTGCAAGCGCCGACAGTTCGACGGCCAGCGCGCGGAGGACGAATCCGTCCAGAGCCATGGTTAAAGCACCTCGTTCGTTGACGCACCCTCTATCATGCCACACTTTGTCCGCCTGTTCCAGTCCGGTGCGGGATATTTTCCGGCTTGTCTGAATAGAGTGGGTACCGGGGAGGGACAGGTGCATGGAGGACAGAACGTGGCATCAACTGGATGCCGGTGCCGTATGCCGTTTGCTCGCGACCGACCGTTCGAGGGGGCTTTCCGGCGATGAAGCGTCGCGCCGGCTGGCCGAAGCGGGACCGAACGAACTGGCCGAAGCGGACAAGGCATCCCCCGTGGCGCTGTTCGTCGGCCAGTTCAAGGATTTCATGGTGCTGGTGCTGGTGGCGGCGGCGCTCGTCTCCGGCCTGCTCGGGGAATTTCTCGATGCGATCACGATATTGGCGATCATCGTGATGAACGGGATTCTCGGCTTTGCCCAGGAGTACCGCGCGGAGAAGTCGCTGCGGGCCCTCAGGCAGCTGGCTTCGCCGATGGCGCGGGCGGTGCGGGACGGGCGGACGCTGGCGCTGCCGGCACGGGAACTCGTGCCTGGCGACGTGGTGCTGCTGGAAAGCGGCGACCGGGTGCCGGCGGACGTCCGGATCCTCGAGGCGGAAAGCCTGCACATCGAAGAATCGGCGCTGACGGGGGAATCCGTGCCGGTGGAGAAGCACGCCGGCGTGGTGGCGGATGCGGAGGCGCCGCTTGGCGACCGGCGCAACATGGGGTTCATGGGCACGATGGTCACCCGCGGCACCGGACGGGGCGTCGTCGTGCGCACCGGCATGGCGACCGAAATGGGACGGATCGCCCATCTCATCCAGGCGACGGATGCCGGCGCCACGCCGCTGCAGCGGCGGCTGGAACAGCTGGGCAAAATCCTGATCGCCATCGCCGTCATGCTCACGGCGGCCGTCGCGGTGGCCGGCATCCTGCACGGCCAGCCGGCCTATGACATGTTCCTGGCCGGCGTCAGCCTGGCGGTGGCGGCCATTCCCGAAGGGCTGCCGGCCATCGTCACCATCGCGCTGGCGCTCGGCGTGCAGCGGATGATCCGCCGGCGGGCGATCGTGCGCCGGCTGCCGTCGGTGGAAACCCTCGGCTGCGCTTCCGTCATCTGCTCGGACAAAACCGGCACGCTGACCCAGAACAAAATGACGGTCACCCATCTTTGGCAGGACGGCGGGCTCATCGAGGTGACGGGCACGGGCTACGAGCCCCGCGGCTCGTTCCTGAAGGACGGCCGGCGCATCGATCCGCTCCGCAGCGAATCACTGAACCGGTTGCTTCTCGTCGCCGCGCTGTGCAACAACGCTTCCCTCGTCGCCCCGGACGGAGAGGCCGGCGGGAGCGGCGGGACGGCCGGCGCAGCGGCGGAAGGCGGACGGAACGGCGGCATGGCGCGGCCTTTGGCGGCGGGGAGAAGGCAGAAAGGGGCGAAAGGCGGCACAGGGGCGACGGAAGGTTCTCCGGCGTGGACGATCCAGGGCGATCCGACGGAAGGCGCCCTCGCGGTGCTCGCCGCCAAGGCCGGCATCCGGAAAGACGCGCTGCCGACCTATGAACGGGAGCGGGAATTCCCCTTCGATTCGGAGCGCAAGCGGATGTCCGTCATCGTGCGGCATGGCGACAGGCGCTTCCTGCTGTGCAAGGGCGCGCCCGACCTGCTGCTCGATGTCTGTTCCCGGGTGCTCTGGCAGGGGCATGAACTGTCCCTCACGGGCGCCATCCGGAGCAAAGTGCTGGCCGCCAACGAAGGGATGGCTCGCGCCGCCCTCAGGGTCATCGGTTTCGCATGGCGGGAGCTGAAGCCCGGCGAGCAGCCGGCGGATGCCCTTGCCGCGGAGCGGCAGATGGTGTTCGTCGGCCTCGCGGGCATGATCGACCCGCCGCGCAGGGAAGTGCGGCAGGCCATCTCCCTGAGCCGGAAGGCCGGCATCCGCACGGTGATGATCACCGGCGACCATCAGGCGACGGCTGCGGCCATCGCAAGCGATCTCGGCATTTTGCCGAAAAACGGGCTGACGGTGACGGGCCGGGAGCTGGAGGCGATGAGCGACGCGGAACTGGAGAAGCGGGTGGACGACATTTACGTGTACGCCCGCGTGTCGCCGGAACACAAGCTCCGCATCGTCAAGGCGCTGCAGAAGCGGGGCCACGTGGTGGCCATGACGGGCGACGGCGTCAACGACGCCCCGGCCATCAAGGCGGCGGACATCGGCATCGCCATGGGCATCGCCGGCACCGACGTGGCCAAGGAAGCGTCCGCGCTCGTCCTGTCCGATGACAATTACTCCACCATCGTGGCCGCCATCGAGGAAGGGCGCGGCATCTACGAAAACATCCGGAAATTCATCCGCTATCTCCTCGCTTCCAACGTGGGCGAAATCCTGACGATGCTGCTGGCCATGCTGATGGGCATGCCGATGCCGCTCGTGCCGATCCAGATTTTGTGGGTCAACCTGGTGACCGACGGGCTGCCGGCGATGGCCCTCGGCGTGGACCAGCCGGAGAAGGAACTGATGCAGCAGCAACCGCGGCCGGCGAAGGAAAGCATTTTCGCACGCCGGCTGGGCTGGAAAATCATCAGCCGCGGCACGCTGATCGGCCTCTCGACGCTGGGGGCGTTCTGGATCGTGCTGAACGGGCAGCCCGGCGATGCCGCGCATCTGGTCAAGGCGCAGACCGTCGCTTTCGCCACGCTGGTGATGGCCCAGCTCATCCATGTGTTCGACTGCCGCAGCTCCCGTTCCATTTTCCACCGCAATCCGCTGCAGAACCGGTACCTGGTGCTGGCGGTGCTGTCCTCCGTGCTGCTGCTCATCGGCGTCATCTACATCGAACCGCTGCAGCCGATCTTCAAGACGGTGCCGCTGGGCGCGTGGGAATGGCTGCTCGTCCTTTCCTTCGCGGCGTTTCCGACGTTCTTCTTCGGCATCGGCAGCGTCATGTCCGGCCGGCGGCGGGCGCGGGGCGGCACGGCGGCGGGCGCCGCCTTCAGGCGGGCGGCCTGACGCGGAAAACCCGCCGGCGGGGCGCCGAACCTCTGGTCAACGGATGGAATTTCGGGTATGATAGAATGCAAGTTTTGATGCCGGCGCGCATTGGCGCATCCGGGGTTTCCGCGAACGGGGAACGCGGAAACATCCGGAGCCGGTGCGGCGCGAATTCATACTATTTTGCGTGGATTACAAGGAAAGCGGGTCGAACCGATGGAACGTTCGCTGCGGGAAGCGCTGTCCCGGTCCGTGCTGGTCGGCGACGGCGCAATGGGCACGTATCTGTATCAGCTCGGGCTGCCCGTCGGCATCGCCTATGAGGAGCTGAACCTGTCCAATCCGGACATGATCGAGCGGGTGCACCGCGAATACGTGGAGGCGGGCGCCCGGGTCATCGAGACGAACACGTATTCCGCGAGCCGGGAACGGCTGGCCAAGTACGGCCTGGAAGGGGAAGCGGAGGCGATTATCCGGCGGGGGACGGAAATCGCGCGCAAAGCCGCCGGCCGGGAGGCCTATGTGCTGGGAGCCGTCGGGTCGATCCGGGCGGGCATGCGGAAAAACATGGAGATCGCCCGGCTTGCGGCGGACTTCGAACAGCAGATCGGCGTGCTGGCGGACACGGACATCGATGGCCTGCTGCTGGAGACGTTCTACGACTTCGAGGAAATGATGCTGGTCCTGAAAATCGCCCGGAAGCTGGCCGGCCATCTGCCGGTCATCTGCCAGTTCGCCGTGGACGAGACGGCGCGGACGAGCGACGGGATGCCGTCGGGGGAAGCCTTCGTCCGGCTTCTCGACGCCGGCGCCGACGCGGTCGGCTTCAATTGCCGGACCGGGCCGGCGGCCATCCTGCGGGCGCTGGAAAAGACGGACATTCCCGCCGGCGTGCCGGTGTCCGTCTATCCGAACGCGGGCATACCCGACTACATGGACGGAAAGTACCGCTACGTGTCCACGCCGGACTATTTTGCGGAAAACGCCCGGCGCTTCGCGGAACGGGGCGTCCGGCTGATCGGCGGATGCTGCGGCACGACGCCGGCGCACATCCGGGCGATTGCCGGGGCGCTGGCGGCCGGCGGCGCGACCGGCGTTCTGGAAGGGGAAGGCGCCGGCACCGGCCGGACGGCGGAACGTGCGGACATCGGGGCCGGGCAACCGGCGCAGCCGCCGCCCGGCGATTCGGCGGCGCCGGCTTCCGGTGCCGGACGGATCGTCGTCCGCGAACCGGAACGTCCGGCTCCCGCGGCGGACCGTCCCGAATCCGGCGCCGGTCCGGCGTCCGGCGTCCGCGGCCCGGACCGGTTCGGGCCGTCCATCGTCGAGCTGGTGAAGGAGCGCCACACGGTCATCGTGGAGCTCGATCCGCCCCGCGACCTGGACACCAGCCGGTTCATGCGGGGCGCGGAAGCCCTGAAGGCCGCCGGCGCGGACGCCCTCACGATGGCGGACAATTCCCTGGCGGTCACCCGCATGAGCAACATGGCCCTCGGATCGCTGGTCCGCGAGAAGGTCGGGATCCGGCCCCTCGTCCACATCGCCTGCCGCGACCGCAACCTGATCGGCACCCAGTCGCACCTGATGGGCCTTGATGCCCTGGGCATCGACCACGTGCTGGCGGTGACGGGAGACCCGGCCAAATTCGGCGACCTGCCCGGCTCCAGCTCCGTCTACGACCTGACCAGCTTCGAGATCATCCGCATGATCAAGCAGCTGAACGAGGGCATCGCCTTTTCCGGCAAGCCGCTGAAGCAGAAAGCCCGCTTCGTCGTCGGCGCGGCGTTCAATCCGAACGTCCGGCATCTGGAAAAGGCGGTGGAGCGCCTGTGGCGCAAAGTGGAAGCCGGAGCCGACTACGTCATGACCCAGCCCGTGTACGATGCGGAACGGATGGCGAAAATCCGCGAACTCACCCGCGACCTGCCCATCCCCGTGTTCATCGGCATCATGCCGCTGGCCAGCGGCCGCAACGCCGAATACCTGCACAACGAGGTGCCCGGCATCCTGCTGTCAGACGAAGTGCGCGAACGGATGAAGGGGCTGGAAAAGGAAGAAGGACGCCGGATGGGCGTCCAGATCGCCAAAGAGCTGCTCGATGCGGCCATGTCCCTGTTCAACGGCATCTATCTGATCACGCCGTTCATGTTCCATGAAATGAGCGCGGAACTGACGGCCTACGTGCGGCAGAAAAGCGCCGCCCCGGCGCCGTCCCGGAGGCCGCCGTCGCCGCGGTGAAGCGTCACTTCCGGCCGGCGCTTTCGCCTTCGGCCATCCGCCGCAACGCATTCACGAGATCGTCCAGCCTGCCGTACGCTTCCACCATGGCTTGAATCTTGTCGTTCTGGCTTTCGATAATCGAAAAATTGTATAAAACCAAAAATAGTCAAATGGACGATTTTGACAACCGGTGACGGAAAAAATACCGGCCGATTCCGCATCCGAACGGCGGCCGGCGGGCCCCGGGCCGCCTTCCACTTGTAGCCATGGGCAAAATCCGCTATACTGTTAGATAGTCATTCGGCCGGCCTTTTTTTTGATGGCGGGCCGTACCCATATTTGACACCGGACGGGTGTGATCCGAACGTGATCCGCAGCATGACCGGATACGGACAGGCCGTGCGGCAGGGCGGAAACTTGCGCATCCAGGTGGACATGAAATCCGTCAACCACCGGTTCGGCGAAATCAGCATCCGCCTGCCCCGCGAATGGCTCGCCTTCGAAGACCGGCTGCGCAGGATGATTGCCGGGCGGATCCGGAGGGGCCGGGTCGAGGTGTACGTCCAGGCGGAGCGGATGGGCGACGTTCCCGCGGAAGCGGCGATCGACTGGGCGCTGGCCGGCGCCTACCGCAGGGCGGCCGAGGAGCTGAAGGAGCGGTTCTCCCTGGCCGGCGACCTGACCGTATCGGATTTGCTGGCCGTGCCGGGCGTCGTGGCCGCCGGCGGTACGCTGGACGCCGGGGAAGAAACGGCCTCCGCGCTCGCGGAAGCCGTCGGCGAAGCGCTGGATCAACTGTGCCGCATGCGGGAGGCGGAAGGCGCCAGCCTGGAAGCCGATCTCCGGAAGCGGCTGGCGGTGCTGGGCGGACTGGCGGAAGAAGCGGCCAGGCAGGCTCCCCTGGCCGTCGTCCAGATGCGCGCGAAACTCACGCAGCGCATGCGGGAACTGCTGGCCGATGCGGGCGTCCGGCTGGACGAAAGCCGGCTGGCGATGGAAACGGCCCTCATGGCGGAACGCAGCAACATCGACGAGGAGCTGACGCGAATCCGCAGCCATTTGGACCAGTTCGCCGACATGCTGGAATCCGCCGATCCGATCGGACGCAAGCTGGACTTTCTGATCCAGGAATTGAACCGGGAAATCAACACGATCGGTTCCAAGTCCGCCCAGACGGAACTGTCGGTTCTCGTCGTGGAGATGAAGGCGGAACTGGAAAAGATGCGCGAGCAGGTACAGAACATCGAATAAATGAAATGCCGGCGAAGGCAAGGCGCGGTTTCGGCACCGGAGCCCGCGACCAAGGAGGAAAGGACGCATGACGATCAAGCTGATCAACATCGGATTCGGCAACATCGTGTCGGCAAACCGGATCATCTCCATCGTCAGCCCGGAATCCGCGCCGATCAAGCGGATCATCCAGGAAGCGAGGGACCGCCAGAGACTGATCGATGCCACGTACGGCCGCAGGACGCGGGCGGTCATCATCACGGACAGCGATCATGTCATCCTGTCGGCCGTGCAACCGGAAACGGTCGCCCATCGGCTGACGAGCAAAGAAGACATGAATGACGAATAACCGCCTGGGGGCCACCATGAACAAACAGGGAATGTTGATTGTGCTATCCGGACCGTCGGGCGTGGGCAAGGGCACCGTGTGCCGGGCGCTGCTCGACCGGATGCCCGGTCTGGCCTATTCCGTATCGGCCACGACCCGTCCGCCGCGGGCGGGCGAGCGGCACGGCGTCAATTACTTTTTCACGACCCGCGAAGAATTCGAAGCGATGATCGCCCGGGACGAACTGCTCGAATGGGCGGAATACGTGGGGAACTACTACGGAACGCCCCGGAAGTTCGTGGAGGAGACGATGGCCCGCGGCCGGGACGTCATTCTGGAAATCGACGTGCAGGGCGCGCTCCAGGTGAAGCGGCGCTATCCCGACGGCATCTTTGTCTTCCTGCTGCCGCCTTCGCTGGATGAATTGAAAAACCGCATCCGCACGCGGGGGACCGAACCGGAGGATGTGATCCGCTCCCGCATGGAGGCGGCCATGGAAGAGCTGAAGCAGATCGTCCATTACGATTACGCCGTCGTGAACGACCGGATCGAGGACGCCGCGAGCCGCATCGAGGCGATCGTGACCGCGGAGCACTGCCGCAGTGACCGGGTCATGCCGGGCGTCTTACAATGGATTGAAGAAGAGGTGCATTGACATGCTGTATCCTTCCATCGACGAACTGGCCAAAAAGACGGACAGCAAATATTTGCTGGTGGCGGCGGCCGCGAAGCGCGCGCGGGCGCTCCGAGACGAAGGGAAGCCGCTCCTCGAAAACCCGAAGTCGCACAAATTCGTCGGCATCGCCATGGAAGAAATCTATCACGATCTCGTCAAAATCGAGCAAGGGAAATAAAAACCCGCATACCGCCATGCAAACAGGAATAACGTCGCCAGACGTTTTTCTTGTTTATGGGGGCGATTTCGCCCGCGGACGGCGGCATGGGCTTTGGCGGGGAAAGGGGCTCGGACACATGAGGGGAAAAACGATATTGCTCGGGGTGACCGGCGGCATCGCCGCCTACAAGGCGGCGGCTCTGGCCAGCAAGCTGACACAGGCGGGCGCCGACGTCCGGGTCATCATGACCGGGGCGGCCGCGCGGTTCGTCTTGCCGCTGACGTTCCAGACGCTGACCCGCAATCCCGTTGCAACGGACGTCTTCGACGAGCGGGATCCGTCGGCCGTGCAGCACATCGACCTGGCCGACGCGGCGGATCTGCTCGTGATCGCGCCCGCCACGGCCAACATCATCGGCAAAATGGCCCGCGGCATCGCCGACGACATGCTGTCCACCGTCTATCTGGCGACGACGGCGCCCGTTCTGGTGGCGCCGGCCATGAACGTCCACATGTACGAACATCCGGCGGTGCAGGAAAACCTCGACATTTTGCGCCGGCGCGGGGTGACGGTGATGGAACCGGGCGAAGGGCAGCTGGCCTGCGGATACGTCGGCAAAGGCCGGATGCCGGAGCCGGAGGAGCTGATGGCGAAAATCGCGGACATGCTGGCCGGCGCGCCGGCCGGCGGCGGAGCGGACGGACGGGCGGCCGGGATTTCGGGAAATGCGACGGCCGCCATGCCGGGTGAAAGACCGGCAGGCGGATCCCGTACCGGTCCGATGAAAGGCCTGCGCGTGCTCGTCACCGCCGGCGGCACCGTGGAGCGGATTGACGCGGTGCGGTACCTGACGAACGATTCCTCCGGCCGGATGGGCATCGCCTTCGCCGAAGCCGCGCGGGACATGGGCGCCGACGTGACGCTGGTCAAGGCGCGGACGGACGTGGCGCCGCCCGCCGGCGTCACCGTCGTCGAGGCGCTGTCGGCGGAAGACATGCTGAACGCCCTGCTGGAGCGGTATGACGAAGCGGACCTGGTGATCAAGGCGGCGGCCGTCGCCGATTACCGTCCGGCTTCCCCGTCCCGGGGAAAAATCAAGAAAACCGAAGGGAAGCTGACGCTGGAACTGGAGCGGACGACGGACATCCTGCAGACGCTCGGCGAGCGGAAGACGACCCAGTTCCTGATCGGTTTCGCGGCGGAAACGGAACGCCTCGTCGAAAACGCCGTGGAGAAGGCCGTCCGCAAAAACTGCGATCTCGTCGTCGGCAACGATGTCACCATGCCGGGCGCCGGCTTCGGCACGGAGACGAACAAAGTCGTGGTGGTGGACAGAAGCGGTCCGGTGGCCGACCTGCCGCTATTGTCCAAGCGGGAAACGGCGGAACGGGTGCTGGCCATCGCCCTGGAGCGGATGGCGCGGGCGGAGGGTGGCGGGCGGACATGACGGCTCGATCCGTCGCCCGCGTCATCGTGGATGTGCCGGCGCGCGGCGTCAGCCGCGAATTCGATTATCTGGTGCCGCCCGCGCTGGCGCCGCTCCTGGACATCGGCTCGCGGGTCAAGGTGCCCTTCGGAAGCCGGGTGCTGCAGGGGTTCGTGACGGACATCCGCGAAACGAGCGATGTTTCGCCCGACCGCCTGAAACCGGTTTCGGACGTGCTCGACATCGTGCCGCCGCTGACGCCGGAGCTGGTCCGCCTCGGCAGATGGATGGCGGAAACCCTTGTCTGCCCGGACATCGTCGCCCTGCAGGCGATGCTGCCCGGCGCGCTGAAGGCGAAGTACGATCGGGTGCTGGAAGTGTCGCCTTCGGTGCCGGATGCGCCGGATGACGCGGACCGGGCGATTTGCGCTTTCGTGGCCGCGAAGGGGGCCGCCCCCGTGCGGGCGGTGCTGGACCGGTTCCCCGGCGAAGCGGACCGGGTGAAACGGCTGGTGAAGCGGGGCGTGCTCACGGAACGGCAGACGGTGCAGGACCGGCTGAAGCCGCGGAAGCGGCTGTTCGTGTTTCCGGCGGGGGATGCGTCGGCCCTCGACGCCCGGATCGCCGACCTGCCCGCTTCCGCGAAGCGCCAGAAGGACGTGCTCCGGCATTTCAGGGACCATCCCGAACCGGTGCCGCTGGCGGAACTCGTCGCGCGGCTTGCGGTCACCTCCGGCGTCGTGAAGGCGCTGGCGGACAAGGGATGGGTGGAGATCCGGGAACGGGAAGTGCTGCGCGACCCCTACGCCGGCAGGGCGTTCGCGCCCCACCCGGCGCCGGAACTGACCGCCGACCAGGCGGCCGCCCTCGGCGAAATCCGCCGTTTTCTCGATCGCGGCGCCCACGCCCGGTTTCTGCTGCACGGCGTGACGGGCAGCGGCAAGACGGAAGTGTATTTGCAGGCGATCGCCCGCTGCCTGGAGCTGGGCCGCGAAGCGATCGTGCTGGTGCCGGAAATTTCGCTGACGCCGCAAATGGTGGACCGGTTCAAGGGGCGGTTCGGCGACCGGGTCGCCGTCCTGCACAGCCGGCTGTCGCAGGGCGAACGGTACGACGAATGGCGGAAAATCCACCGGGGACAGGTGTCCGTTGCGGTGGGCGCCCGGTCGGCGGTGTTCGCCCCGTTCACGAAGATCGGTCTCATCATCATCGACGAGGAGCACGAATCGAGCTACAAGCAGGAGGAAAGCCCGAAATACCATGCGCGGGACGTGGCCGCCCGGCGGGCGGAAGAGCACGGCGCGGTGCTCGTGCTCGGATCGGCCACCCCTTCGCTGGAATCTTACATGGCTGCCCGGGAAGGCGGGCTGCGCCTGATCCGGTTGCCGGTCCGGGTCGGCGGCCGTCCGATGCCCGCCGTCCATCTCGTGGACATGCGTCGGGAACTGGAGGAGGGCAACCGCAGCATGTTCAGCCGGCGGCTGGCGGACGCCATCCGGACGCGGCTTGAACGGGGCGAACAGACGGTGCTGCTCATGAACCGGCGGGGCTACGCGACCTTCGTGCTGTGCCGTTCGTGCGGCCATGCGGCGCGCTGCCCGCACTGCGACATTTCGCTGACGTTCCACCGCAGCGCCGACGTGCTGCGCTGCCATTATTGCGGCCACGCGGAGCGGAACCCGCCGGTCTGCCCGTCCTGCGGCAGCCCGCACATCCGCCATTTCGGCACCGGCACCCAGCGGGTGGAAGAGGAGCTCGTCAACGCGTTCCCCGGCATCCGGGTCATCCGGATGGACATGGACACGACGAGCGAGAAGGGGGCCCACGAGAAATGGCTGAACCGGTTCCGCGACCGGAAGGCGGACGTGCTGCTCGGCACGCAGATGGTGGCCAAGGGCCTCGATTTTCCGGCCGTCACGCTGGTCGGCGTGCTTGCCGCCGACTCCATCCTCCATCTGCCGGACTTCCGGGCAGTGGAGAAAACGTTCCAGCTGGTGTCCCAGGTGGCCGGCCGCGCCGGCCGCCACCAGTTGCCGGGCGAAGTGATCGTGCAAACCTACAATCCCGACCATTACGCCATGCGGGCTGCCGCCGCCCACGATTACGAACGGTTCGCCGAAGTGGAACTGAAACTGCGCCGCGACCGGGGATATCCGCCGTTCGCCCGGCTTGCCCTCGCGACGCTGTCCCACCCGTCGCCGGCCATCCTGTTGAAGGCCGGCCAGCGCCTCGCGGAGACGATCCGCGCCCTCTGGACGGAAGAAGCCGGCGCGCGCGGCCTCGATCCGGCGCTCCTCGAAGTGCTCGGCCCGGTGAACGCCCCGATTCCGCGGCTGAAAGATAGATATCGCATGCAGTGCATGATAAAATATCGGCATGATTTGCCCGCGCCGCGCATTCTGCGCGAAGCGCTGGACCGCCTGGCGGACGGGCCGGCGGCGGAAGCGGGCGGCGAAAGCGTGCAAATCAGCGTGGACATCGATCCGCAAAACATGATGTGAGGTGGGGCCCCGTGGCCATCAGAATCATCGTGAAAGACCCCGATCCGGTGCTGCGCGAAATCGCCAAGCCGGTGAAAGCCGTCACGCCGAACATCCGGAAGCTTTTGCGCGACATGGCGGACACCATGTACGACGCCGGCGGCGTCGGCCTGGCGGCGCCGCAGATCGGCATTTCCAAGCGGGTGATCGTCGTCGATCCGCAAGACGGGGAAACCGGACTGATCGGCCTCGTCAATCCGGAAATCCTGGAAGCCGGAGGGGAACAGCTCGGCCCCGAAGGCTGCCTCAGCATCCCGGGGCTGCAGGGCGACGTGAAACGGTACATGCGGGTGAAGGTGAAAGGGCTGGATGAAAACGGCGAAGAGCGGATCATCGAGGCGGAAGGGTATCTCGCCCGCATTTTTCAGCACGAAATCGACCATCTGAACGGCATCCTGTTCACCGACATCGCCGAGACGCTCTACCGCGTCCCGCCGGAACGGGCGGATGACGGGGAACCGGAAGAAGGGGACGGGGCATGAACATCGTGTTCATGGGCACTCCGGATTTCGCCGTACCGTCTCTGCGCGCGCTGGCGGACGCGGGCTATCGGATCGCCGCCTGCGTGACGCAGCCGGACCGGCCCAAGGGGCGAAAAGGCGTGCTGTCGCCGTCCCCCGTGAAGGAGGAGGCGCTCGGGCGCGGCATCCCCGTGCTGCAGCCGGAGAAGCTGAAACATCCGGAAACGCTGGAGGCGCTTCGCGCCCTCAAGCCGGATCTCATCGTCACCGCGGCCTATGGCAAGATTTTGCCGAAGGCGGTGCTGGACTTGCCGCCGCTCGGCTGCATCAACGTGCACGCCTCGCTGCTTCCGAAATACCGGGGCGCCGCCCCGATCCAGCATGCCATCATGGACGGGGAGACGGAGACCGGCGTCACGATCATGTACATGGACGAGGGACTCGACACCGGCGACATGATCGCCTGGCGGAAAACCGCCATCACCGATGAGGACGACGCGGGCACCCTGTTTGACCGGCTGAGCCGCATCGGCGCCGAACTGCTTCTGGAGACGCTGCCCCTCATTGCCGCCGGGAAGGCCCCCCGGGTGCCGCAGCGGGACGAGGAGGCCGTCTACGCGTCCATGCTGACCCGCGAAGACGAGAAGATCGACTGGAACGACGATCACATCCGCGTGTTCAACCGGGTGCGCGCCCTCCGTCCGGCCCCCGGCGCCTATACCCTGATGGGTGGAGACGTGCTGAAAATCTGGCGCTGCCGCAAGGCGCCCGAATTCGGAAGCGGCACGCTTCCGGGCACGGTCGTGCATGTCGGCCGCGACGGGTTTGCCGTGCAATGCGGCGGCGGCGCGGTGTTCGTGGAACAGGTGCAGCCCGCCGGCAAGAAGGCGATGCCCGCGGGCGAATTTCTGAAAAGCGGCCGGCTGAAGCCCGGCGACCGGCTCGGCGCGGAGGTTTCGCCATGAAAGGCGCGAGGGAACTGGCGCTGGACGCGCTCCTGAAGATCGAGGCGGACGGCGCCTACAGCAACCTGGCCGTGAACCGGGCGCTCGCCGGACATTCCCTGTCCCGGAAAGACGCCGCGCTGGCGACGGAACTCATCTACGGCACCATCCAGCGGAAAAACACGCTGGATTTCTATATTTCCCGGTATGTTTCGGGTTCTCCGGACCGGCTCGAACCGTGGGTGCTGCAGCTGCTCCGGCTCAGCTTCTACCAGCTCGCCTATTTGGACCGCATCCCGCCCCACGCGGCGGTGAACGAAGCGGTGGCCGTCGCGAAGAAGCGCGGGCACGCCGGCATCGCCGGGCTGGTCAACGCCGTGCTGCGCCGGGCGGTCCGGGAACCGGAGCGGATGAGCTTCCCGGACAACCTGCCGCCGGCCGCCGCCATCGGCCTTGCCCACTCGCATCCCGAATGGCTCGTGGCGCGCTGGATCCGCCAGTTCGGGGAGGAGCGGACGCGGCGCATCTGCGAGGCGAACAACCGGCCGCCGAAAGCCGCCATCCGCGTCAACCGGCTCCGCGCCGGCATGGAGGAGGTGCTGGCCGAACTGCGGCAAGGCGGCCTGTCCGCCCGGCCGTCGGCAATTGCGCCCGACGGCATCATCGCGGAAGGCGGCGGCCATCTCGCGGCCTTGCCCGGCTTTGCCGCCGGCCGGTTTTCCATCCAGGACGAAAGCTCCATGCTGGTTGCCGGGGTGCTCGCCCCCGAGCCGGGCATGGCGGTGCTGGACATGTGCGCGGCGCCCGGCGGGAAGACGGCGCACATCGCGGAGAAGATGGGGGATCGGGGGGTGGTCGTCGCCAACGACCTGCATCCCCATAAAGCGAAGCTGATCGAAGAGCAGCTCGCGCGGCTCGGCATCACGTGCGCGCGCACCGAGACCGGCGACGCGGCGGACTTGCCGAAGCGCCATCCGCCCGAATCGTTCGACCGCGTTCTGCTCGATGCGCCCTGCACCGGCTTTGGCGTCATCCGGCGGAAACCGGATCTGAAATGGACGCGGAGCGAAGCGGACATCGCCGCCCTGGCGTCCGTCCAGGCCCGGCTTCTCGACGCCGCCGCCGGACTCCTGAAACCCGGCGGCCTGCTCGTGTACAGCACCTGCACGCTGGAGCGGGAGGAAAACGAAAAGCAGGTGGAGGCGTTTCTCGCCCGGCACCCCGAATTCGAACCGGACGCCTCCGCGGCCGGACGGCTGCCGGACGCGCTGAAGGCTTCGTTCGCCGCACCGGGCCTTCTCCGCATTTTTCCCATGGACTACGGATCCGACGGCTTTTTCATCGCGGCCCTGCGGAAACGATCCTTTCACGGGAGAACGGGCTTGTGATAAAATAAACGGGATCGGGACAGATGCGAACAGGACGGGAGATGCACAAAGACGGGGATGAACGCGCAGGACATGGAGCTTCCTTTCATCTATGACCTTTCGCTGGATGCGCTCCGCCGGTGGCTGGCGGACCAGGGGGAGCCGGCGTACCGGGCGGACCAGCTGTACGACTGGCTTTACGTCAAAAGGGCGGATGATTTCTCGGCCATGACCAACCTGCCCAAGGCGCTCCGGGAGCGGCTGGCGCAATCGTTCCGGTTTGTGGCCCTGGAGGAAATCGACCGGCTGACGAGCGCCGACGGCACGGTCAAGTTTCTGTTCCGCCTCCATGACGGGCACGCCATCGAGACGGTGCTCATGAAGCATGATTACGGCAACAGCGTGTGCGTGACGACGCAGGTCGGCTGCCGGATCGGGTGCACGTTCTGCGCCTCGACGCTGGGCGGCCTGAAGCGCAATCTGACGGCGGGCGAGATCACCGCCCAGGTCGTCAAATGCCAGAAAATGCTGGACGCCATAGGAGACCGGGTTGACAGCATCGTCGTCATGGGCATCGGCGAACCGTTTGAAAATTACGACAACCTGATGACGTTCCTCCGGACGGTGACCCACGAGAAGGGGTTGAACATCGGCGCCCGGCACATCACGGTGTCGACGAGCGGCATCGTGCCCAACATTTACCGCTTTGCCGACGAGAAAACGCAAATCAACCTGGCCATCTCGATCCATGCCCCGAACGACGCGCTCCGTTCCCGGCTCATGCCGGTCAACCGGCGCTACCCGTTCCGGGACGTCATGGATGCGCTCAAATATTATTGGGAAAAGACGGGACGGCGCGTCACGTTCGAATACGCGCTGATCGGCGGCGTCAACGACCGGCCGGAGCACGCGGAGGAACTGGCGGACGTGCTCCTTTCTTCCGGCATCCGCTGCCACGTCAACCTGATTCCGGTCAATTACGTGCCGGAACGGAACTACGTGCGCACGCCGCGGGAAGACGTGTTCCGGTTTCAGCGGATCCTGCTGGGCAAAGGGATCAACGCCACGATCCGCCGGGAGCAGGGCGCGGACATCGCGGCGGCCTGCGGGCAGCTGAGGGCCCGGCACGAAGCGCTGCTGAAGCCATGAGGGGGACTTCGATGAAGACGGCCTTCCGAACGGATGTGGGACAAATTCGTTCCATCAACGAAGACCGGGCGGTCATCACCGAACTGCCGAACGGCTGGCTTCTGGCCGTCCTGGCGGACGGCATGGGCGGCCACCAGGCGGGGGACGTGGCCAGCCAGTCCGCCGTGGACCGGCTGGCGAGCGAGCTTGCGCAGCTGGAAAGCGGCCGGCCGGACGGCGAGCTCCGGGACCATCTGCGGGAAACGATCGCCCGGGCCAATGCCTATATTCATGCGCAAAGCGTTTCCCGGCCGGAGCTGGCCGGCATGGGCACGACCCTCGTCGCCGCCCTGGCCAGCCCGGAACGGGTGTTCATCGCCCATGTCGGGGACAGCCGGGCGTATTTGCTGCGCGGCGATGAGCTCGTGCAGCTGACCGAGGACCACTCGCTGGTCAACGAACTGGTCCGTTCGGGCCAGATCAGCCCGGAGGAAGCGAAGGCCCATCCCCAGCGCAACGTGCTGACGCGGGCGCTCGGCACCGAGCCTTTCGTCGCACCCGACCTGCATGAACTGGAATGGTCCGCCGGGGATCTGCTCCTGCTTTGCACGGACGGTTTGACCAACATGATCAACGACGCGGACATCCTGGGCACGCTGAAAAGCGGCACGGATCTGGACGCGATGGCCGAACGGCTCGTCGAGCAGGCGCTGGAGGCCGGCGGCAGCGACAACGTCTCCGTCATTCTGGTCCGGAACGAGAAAGAAGACGGCGGGGAAGGGGGAGACCGATGATCGGAAGCGAGCTGGGCGGCCGCTACGAGCTGATCGAACGCATCGGCGGCGGCGGCATGGCGCTCGTGTACAAGGCCCGCGACATGCTGCTCGGGCGGAAGGTGGCCGTCAAGATTTTGCGCCAGCAGTTCGTCGGCGACGAGGAATTCATCAAGCGGTTCCGCCGGGAAGCGCAGGCGGCTGCGTCCCTTTCCCATCCGAACGTGGTCAGCATCTATGATGTGGGGCAGGATGGCGACATCCACTACATCATCATGGAATATGTCGAAGGCATCAATCTGAACGACAAGATCAAGCAGCAGGCTCCCCTGCAGGTCGAAGAGGCGGTCAACATCGCCATGCAGATCTGCGACGCGCTGGACCACGCCCATTCCAACGGCATCATCCACCGGGACATCAAGCCGCACAACATTTTGATCGGAAAAAACGGACGGGTGAAAGTCACCGATTTCGGCATCGCCCGTGCGATCACGTCGGCGGACATCACCCAGACGGGCTCGGTGCTCGGCTCGGTGCACTATTTTTCGCCGGAACAGGCCAAAGGCGCGGCGCAGGACGCCGTCAGCGACCTGTATTCCCTCGGCATCGTGCTGTACCAGATGCTGACGGCGAAACTGCCGTTTTCCGGCGACAGCCCGATCAGCGTGGCGCTGAAGCATTTGCAGGAGAAGGTGGAAAACCCTCGCGCCATCAATCCGCACATCCCGCAGAGCGTGGAAAACATCGTCCTGAAAGCGTTGCGGAAAAACCCGCGGGAGCGATACGCGTCCGCCAGGGCCATGCTGAAGGACCTGGACGTGTGCCTGCTGCCGGAAAAGCGGAACGAACCGAAATGGTACCCGGACGGCGACGAGGAGGATGACCGGGAAAAAACGCGGATCATGCCGGCCATCCGCAAGGCGGCGGAGCCGCCCCGGGGCGATCCGGAGCAAAGCGGGGATCGTATGCAGGGGGATCGCATGCGCTGGGAAGGGTTGGAGGATGAGCCGAAGCGCGGCTGGAAATGGGTCAAGCCCGTCGCCTGGCTGTTGGTGATCGGACTCGTGCTGTCGGCGATGTGGGTCGCGGTCGGCAAGTTCCGCGAGATGGTGAAGGTGGAGGAAGTGGAGGTGCCCAGCGTCATCGGCCTGCCATACGAGCAGGCGGTGGCCGCGCTGGAAGCTGCCGGACTCACCGCCGCGGAGCCGGAATACCGGCCGAGCGACCTGTATCCGGAAGGCGTGGTGATGGATCAGGAGAAAGAGGGGGAGAAGGCCAATCCGAACTGGCCGATCCGCCTGACCGTCAGCACCGGTCCGGCCACGCTGGAGATGGCCGACTACATCGGACGCGACTGGGCGACGGACGTCAAAAACGCGCTGGAAACCCTTGCCCAGCTGGGGGTGCGCTACCGGATGGAGGAAGTGTCGTCCGATGAGCCGGCGGGCACCGTGATCGGCCAGACGCCGGCGGCGGGGGAACGGTTCGATCCGAAGGCCGCCGAACTGGTGATCGAGGTGAGCAAGGGGCCGGGCACCGTGGAGATGATCGACGTCACGAACCAGAAGGAGTCCGTCGCCATCAGCATGCTGCAGAAGGCGGGCTTCGAGAACGTGGTGGTCATCCGCGAGAAAGCCTACGCCCCCAAGGATTACGTGTTCAAACAATGGCCGTACGAAAAAGGGGACATGGCGGATCCGGGCGAACAAATCACGCTCCACGTGAGCGACGGGCTGCCCGACGAGGCGATCCAGACCCACGTGCTCGTCACCGTCCGTCCGGAGGAGGGGGCGGAATCGAGCCGCGTCGTCATCAAGGTGACGGACGCCTACGGCGTCAACGTGGAATACAAAAACGTGGAAATCACCGACGTCACCCCCTTTACCATCACCCTGACGCTGGCGCCGAACCAAAACGGCGTGGTGACCGTCTACCGCAACGACGTGCTGATCGAATCCATCACGAAAACGTACGCCGAGGCGCAGCGCGAGCTGAATCCGGAGCGGTTTTTGCCCGACGACTTCGACATTCCCGAGGACGCCAACGTGGAGTTTTTGCCGCTGGACGAAGACGAATCGGCGGACGGCGCCGCGTTGTTCGGCGGCGCCTGGCGGGGGGTTCTGTGACCGCATGCCGACGGGCTTGATCGTCAAGGCATTGAGCGGCTACTATTACGTGCTGCCCGACGGGGGCGGCGATCCGGTGCAGTGCCGGGCGAGGGGCGTGTTCAAGAAAAAGGGCGTCACCCCCCTCGTCGGCGACCGCGTCCGGTTTGCCGCCGCCGGCGGCGAAGGCACCGTGGACGAAGTGCTGCCGCGCACGAGCGAACTGATCCGTCCGCCCGTGGCCAACGCCGACACGATGCTGCTTGTCGCATCCGTCGCCAAACCGGACCTGTCCATGCTGCTGCTGGACCGGTTCCTCGTCCACGCCGAACATGCCGGATTGACCGCGCTGATCGTCCTGACGAAGGAAGACCTGCTGGAGACGGAGGCGGCCGCTTCCGGCGATGATCCGATCCGCCGGGCGAAGGACGTTTACGGCGCGGCGGGGTACACCGTCCTGTCCTGCAGCGCCAGGCGCGGAACGGGCCTGGACGAGGTGCGCCGGGCGCTGGCGGGACGGCTGACCGTCGTCGCGGGGCAGTCCGGCGTCGGCAAATCGTCGCTTCTGAACGCCATCATCCCGGGATTGGCCCTCCAGACCGGCGAAGTGAGCGACAAGCTGGGGCGGGGCCGGCACACGACCCGCCACGTGGAGCTCATCGCCCACCCCGACGGGGGATTCATCGCCGATACGCCGGGGTTCAGCCAGCTGGACTTTTTCGGCATCGAAGCGGGCGGGCTTTCCGCCTGCTTTCCCGAAATGGCGGCGCTGGCCGACCGGTGCCGGTTCCGCGGCTGCCTGCACCGGAGCGAGCCCGGCTGCGCCGTGGCGGAAGCCGCCGCCGCCGGCCGCATCGCGGAAAGCCGGTACCGCCATTACCTGCAGTTTCTCGACGAGATCCGGCAAACGAAGCGGAGGTACTGATTCCATGATCAAGCTCGCCCCTTCCATCCTTTCGGCGGATTTCGCCAATCTGGCGGCGGAAGTCCGCCAGGTGGAGGAAAGCGGCGCGGACTGGCTGCACGTGGACATCATGGACGGCCATTTCGTGCCGAACATCACCATCGGCCCGCCGGTGGTGAAAGCGCTCCGGCCGCACACGAAACTGCCGATGGACGTCCATCTCATGATCGACAAGCCGGCCCTCTACGTCGAAGCGTTCGCCGAAGCCGGCGCCGACCTCATTTCCGTGCATGCGGAGGCCGATCCGCACCTGTTCCGCACCCTCGATCTCATCCGCAAGCTCGGCAAAAGGCCGGGCGTGGTGCTCAATCCTTCGACGCCGGCGGATTTCGTCGCCCCGGTGCTCGGGGAAGTCGACTACGTGCTGGTCATGACCGTCAATCCCGGATTCGGCGGCCAGGCGTTCCTGCACCCGATGCTGGACAAAATCCGCCGGATTCGGACGCTGCTTGACGAGCGGGGCCTGCATCACGTCGACATCGAGGTGGACGGCGGCATCAACCGGGACACCGCGCGCCTCGTCGCGGAAGCGGGCGCCACGGTGCTCGTCGCCGGCCAGGCGGTGTTCGGCCGAGACGACCGGGCCGAAGCGTTGCGGGAAATACGGGCAAGCGCGGAAAGCGCGGGGCAGGCGGGAAGGCCGTAGGCCGCAAAGAGCCGCATTGCGTCATGAACCTCTCCGCCGCGGCATACAATGGTACCGGAGGCCGCGGTCCGGAGGGTTCTTTTTTTGCGCCGGACCATCCGCAACGCCGGTGAAGGCCGCATGGCCGGGGGACGGCCCGTATGGCCGGCGACGGCATGCGCGTACGGCCTGACGGGTCGGGGATGGCGGGCCGGCATGCGGGACCGGCGGGGCGTCAAGCAGAACGGAACGCGGACGCTAAAGCGGCGGGCCGCCGCGCGCGTCGGCGGCGGAAAGGCACGCTTCCGCCTGGCGCGGAATAGGATGAAGGGACGAAACGGCAAGCCAATCAAAGGTTGGGAGGGGTAGGCGTGAAATTTTACACGATCAAGCTGCCCAAATTTCTGGGGAGTTTCGTCAGGGCCATCATCAGTACGTTCAGCAAAAACTGACCAGCCGTTCACGGCCCGGCCGCCCAGGGCGGAAGACGCCATGCGGACGCGCTTCGTCCCATATACGAAAAAAAGCACCCGCGAGGGTGCTTTTTGTCTTCAAGGCGAACCATGCCTTCTCACGCATGCTTTCGATGGTCCGGCGCGGCGCGCCGGAACGGTCAAAGCCGGTCAGACGCGAACGACTTTGCCGCTCTTCAGCGCACGGGTGCTGACATAAACCCGTTTCGGTTTGCCGTCGACCAGAATGCGCACTTTCTGGACGTTGACGCCCCAGGTGCGTTTCGTTTTGTTGTTGGCGTGGGAAACGTTGTGTCCCCTTTTCGGCGCCTTGCCGGTGACGAAACATTTGCGGGCCATTGCAAAACACCCCCATTCTTGACCAGACACACTTGATCATGATACCACGGATGCCGCGTCCGCGTCAATTGCCGGCCGCATCGGAAACGGGCAGGCCCGCGCCGAAAATCCGACCGTTCGACAATCGCGTTTATTTCTTGCCTTTTTTGTTGTAAGATATGGGTTGAAGCTTTTTTCCCAATTCCGAAAGGGTGTGACCCGCATGCCGATCGAATTGACAACCGAGCACGGCAAAGTCTCCGTGTCGGATGAAGTGATTGCCACGCTGGCCGGATCCGCCGCCCTCGATTGCTACGGGCTCGTCGGCATGAGCTCACGCAAGCAGTTGAAAGACGGCATCGCCGAGCTTCTCGGCCGCGACAATTTCACCCGCGGCGTGGAAGTGAAGCAGGAGGACGGCAAGACCGTCATCGATCTGCACATCATCGTGATGTACGGAACGAAAATTTCGGAAGTGGCCCACAACATCCAGTCCAAAGTCCGATATGTGCTGAACGACGTGCTCGGTTTGCAGGTGGATCGGATCAACATCATCGTGCAAGGGGTACGCGTAAGCCGCTAGGAGGAACATGTCCATTGAGCAGCCCGAAAGTCAACGGTACCGAATTCGTCCGCATGATGCTGTTTGCCGCCGAAAGGCTGCAGGCCCATGTGGAGCAGGTCAATGCGCTGAACGTGTTTCCCGTGCCGGACGGTGACACCGGCACGAACATGAACCTGACGCTGACGACGGGCGTCCAGGAAATGCGGAAGAAGGCGGAAGCCCATCTGGGACGGACGGCGGAAGCGCTCGCCAAGGGCCTCCTGATGGGGGCGAGGGGCAACTCCGGCGTGATCCTGTCCCAGCTGTTCCGCGGCTTTGCCAGGACGCTGGCTCCCCATGCGGAAGCGGATGCAAAGCTTTTGGCGCAGGCTTTCGCGGGGGGTGTGGAAACCGCTTACAAAGCCGTCGTCAAGCCCGTGGAAGGGACGATGCTGACCGTTGCCCGCGAAGCGGCCGACGCGGCGGCGAAGGCGGCGGAACGCGGCGCCGGCCTCGAGGCCCTCATGAACGCGCTCATCGAGGCGGCCCGGGAAGCGCTGGCCCGCACGCCGGAGCAGCTGCCGATCCTGAAGCAGGTCGGCGTCGTGGATGCGGGCGGCCAGGGCCTCATTTTCATCTATGAAGGCATCCGCCTGGCGCTGAGCGACCCGAAGGCCGAGCCGGCGGGCGTCAAAACCGCGCCGCCGGCCGCGGCGGCATCCCCCGCCCCGGCCGGCGATCACGGCGGGAGGAGCCGCAGCGCCCAGTCCCACATCGCCACCGAGGAAATCGAATTCGGCTACTGCACGGAATTCATCCTGATGATGAGCGAAGAAGGCAAGGCCCGGTTCGACGAACGGGCGTTCCGCGACGCCCTGTCCCGGCATGGCGACTCGATGGTGGTCGTGGCCGACGACGACATGGTGAAGGTGCACATCCATGCCGAATATCCCGGCAACGTGCTGAACCTGGCCATGGAATACGGCTCGCTGACCCGCATCAAGATCGACAACATGCGCGAGCAGCATTCGGAAATCGTGGCGGACGACGGCCCGGGCGGCGAATCGCTGCACGGTTCCCGGGATTCCGGAGACGGCGCGGAAGACGCGGGCATCGCGGACCGGACGCCGGCGCCTCCCGCGCCGCGCAAGGCGATGGGCCTCGTCGCCGTCGCCGCCGGGGACGGCCTGACGGAGGTGTTCCGCAGCATCGGCGTGGATGTCGTGCTGGCCGGCGGGCAGACGATGAACCCGTCCACGGAAGAAATCGCCACGGCGATCCGGAACGTGCCGGCCGACACGGTGTTCGTGCTGCCGAACAATCCGAACATCATCATGGCGGCCAAACAGTCGGCGGAATTGGCGGACCGGCGGGTCATCGTCATCCCGACCCGCACGATTCCGCAAGGCTTGTCCGCCGCGCTGGCGTTCAATGAATTCGCCGACGCGGAAACGAACGAGCGGGCGATGGCGGAGGCGGCCGGCCGCGTCCGCTCCGGATCGGTCACCTTCGCGGTGCGGGATTCGTCGATCAACGGCCTGAACATCCGGGAAGGCGACTACCTCGGCATGCTGGAGCAGGAAATCGCCGCCCACGGTCCCGATCTCGACGAAGTGCTGCGCGCCCTGATGGACCGGATGATGGAGACGGGCGAGGAGATCGTCACCATCTTTGCCGGCCGGGACGCCGACGGCGAGCGGACCGAAAATCTCGTCGCCTATCTGGCGGAGCGCTATCCCAACGCGGAAACGGAGCTGCACGATGGAGGGCAGCCCCTGTATTACTATCTGATATCGGTGGAACGGTAAACCGGACGGGAGGGCGCAAGGCACCGGACGGCGGTCCCGTCCCTTTGCCGAAAAGAAGGGTTGACGGAACGGGACAAGCTGGGTAAAAATAACGAAAGAAACGGGTCGGAAACGGCCTGCCGAACGTTTTACGCGAAAAGCAATCGGATTCGGGAGAAGTTGACGCCGGGGCGTTGACGGGGAGAGGGACCGGGAAAAGGAGTTGGCAAATGTGGCAAAAATCAAGATCGTGACGGACTCCAGTGCCGACATTCCCAAGTCGATTCTGGAAGAACTGGGCATCACCGTGATCCCGCTGAAACTGCATTTCGGCGACGAAACATACGTCGACGGCGTCGACATCACCGTCGAAGAGTTCTATGCGAAACTGGCCGCTTCCGACAGGCTGCCGACCACGAGCCAGCCTTCCCCGGCCGATTTTCTCGACGTGTACAAAAAAACGGCAACGGAACCCGGAGACGAGATCATCTCGATCCACATTTCTTCCGCCATGAGCGGCACCTACCAGTCGGCGACGCTGGCGAAACAGCTGCTCGAAGAGCAGATTCCGGTCCACATCGTGGACACCCGCTACGCCAGCTTCGGCCACGGCATGATGGTCGTGACGGCGGCCCGGGCTGCCCGCGAGGGCAAATCGGTGGACGAGATTCTCGCCCTGATCGAGCAAAAGCGGGCCAAAAGCCGCATCTACTTCATCGTGGATACGCTGCAGTATTTGTACAAGGGCGGCCGCATCGGCAAGGCGTCCGCGCTGTTCGGCTCGCTGCTCAACATCAAGCCGATCCTGACCGTGGACGAAGCCGGCGAAGTGGCGCCGGTGGACAAGGTGCGCGGCCAGAAGAACGCCCTGAACCGCATGGTTGAACTGCTGCAGCAGGATTTTGGCGGCGAAGCCGTCGAACTGTACGTCGGCCATGCCAATTCGCCCGAAATGGCGAAGGAGCTGAGGGACTTGATCGTGGCCAAAGTGAACGCGGAACCGAAAGCCTTCATCGATGTCGGTCCGATCATCGGCGCGCACGCCGGTCCCGGGACGCTGGCCGTGTTTGCGTTTCCGGCATGATGGACGGACTGAAGCAGCTGCCGGTACGGGCGGTCGCCGGCGTCGGTCCGCAGAAGGCCCGGGAGCTGGAAGCGCTTGGCATCGTGTCCGTGCTGGACTTGCTCGAACATTTCCCGTTCCGGTACGAGGATTACCGTCTCCGGCATCCGGCGGATGCCGGAGACGGGGAGAAAGTGACGATCAAAGGCGTTATACACGGTGAACCGGTCTTGCGGGTGTGGGGGCGGAACAAATCCAAACTGACCTGCATCGTGCTGGTTGACCGTTTTTTTGTGACGGCGGTCTGGTGGGGGCGGCCGTTCATGAAGGACCGGCTGCAGCCCGGACGGGAAATCGTGCTGACCGGCAAGTGGGATGCGCACCGGCGGGAAATCGCCGTCACCGATTCGGAATTTCCCGACGCCGGCGCCGTCAAGACGGGGACGCTGCAGCCGGTCTACCACGTCGGCGGCGGCATCACCCAGAACTGGCTGCGCAAAACGATCCGCCGGGCCATAGAGCAATACGCCGGACGCATCGAAGAGTGGCTGCCGGACGAATTGCTCCGGCGCCGCGGGCTCATGCCGCGCCGGCAGGCCATCGCGGCCATCCATCTGCCCGGGGAAACGAAGGACGGCGACGAAGCGAGAAGGCGGCTCGTCTATGAGGAGCTGTTTGCCTTCCAGCTGAAGCTGCTGGCGTTCCGGGCGGCAAGCCGCAGCCGGGCGGACGGCGTGTCCATGGCGGTGGACCGTGTCCAGGTCCGCCGCATGGTGCGGTCGCTGCCTTTTGCCCTGACGGCGTCCCAGAAACGCGTCATCGCCGAGCTGCTGAACGACATGGAAAGCCCGCACGCCATGAACCGGCTGCTGCAGGGCGACGTCGGCTCGGGCAAGACGGTGGTGGCCGCCGTGGCGCTGTTTGCCGCCTGGACGGCCGGGTGCCAGGGCGCGCTGATGGTGCCGACGGAAATATTGGCCGAGCAGCACGCCCGTTTCCTGGAGCAAATTTTTGAACCGTGGGGCCTTGCGGTCGGTCTCCTGGTCGGCAGCCTGGGCGAGAAGGAGCGCAAGGCGATGCTCGGCGCCATCCGGTCGGGGGAAATCCACGTCGTGGTCGGCACCCATGCGCTGATCCAGGAAGACGTCTCCTTCGCCCGGCTCGGGCTGGTGGTCGTCGACGAACAGCACCGGTTCGGCGTCGAGCAGCGCAGCATGCTGCGGCGCAAAGGGCTCAATCCCGACGTGCTGACCATGACGGCGACGCCGATTCCCCGCACGATGGCCATCACCGCCTTCGGGGACATGGACGTGTCCACGCTGGACGAACGGCCGAAGGGACGGCAGCCGGTCAAAACGTATGCCGTCGGCCACGGCATGATGAACCGGGTGATCGGCTTCATCCGCCGCCAGGTGCAGGAAGGCCGGCAGGCGTACGTGATCTGTCCGCTCATCGAAGAGTCGGAAAAACTGGACGTGGAAAACGCGATCGGCGTCTACGAACGGCTGCGGCGCGACCTGTCCGGCGACGGGATCCGCGTCGGCCTGCTGCACGGGCGGATGCCCGCCGCCGAGAAGGACGCGGTCATGCAGGATTTCAAGGAAAACCGCGTGCACGTGCTGGTGTCCACCACGGTCATCGAGGTCGGCGTCGACGTGCCGAACGCCACCCTGATGATCATTTACGACGCCGACCGGTTCGGCCTGTCCCAGCTTCACCAGCTGCGCGGACGGGTGGGGCGCGGCCGGCATCAGTCCTACTGCATCCTGATCGCGGATCCGAAAAACGAGGCGGCGGAAGAACGGATGCGAATCATGACCCGGACGGACGACGGATTCGAAATCGCCCGCCGCGATCTGGAACTGCGCGGACCGGGGGACTTCTTCGGCACGAAGCAGAGCGGCATGCCGGATTTCAAGCTGGCCAACCTGCTGACGGATTACGGCATTCTGGAGATGGCGCGGGAAGACGCGGCGGACCTGCTGGCGCGGCCCGGCTTCTGGACGGATGCGGCCTACGCCAGCCTGCGCGAGTACCTGCAGCGGGAAGGCGTGCTGGAGGCCAGCCGGCTGGATTGACGGATGCCGGTCCGGCGGCGCCGAGGGGATGCCGAACGCACACCGAATGCCGAACGGTTGGCGGGTGCCCGCTGAACGGATGCCGAGGGTATGTCGAACGGCTGAACGGATGCCGAGCGGATGCCGAATGAGGGTGGCCTGGCACGAAGCGCCCATCCGGGTCATAGGATGGGTAGCGGAGGTGTGCCGATGCATTACCATCAGTACGGCATCAGCGATGAGCTCGTCCACCGGATCAAGGAAAAAATGAAAAACCCCGCGGTCAAGGATCGCATGAAGCGACTGCTCGAGGGGGTCACCAAAGCCGATTTGCAAAGCCGCGGCAAAGTCCGCCGCCTGGTGGACCAGGCGGCCGCCATCCTGCGGGAACCGCTGACCGAACGCCAGAAGGAGAACATCGTGCAGTTCGTCCTCGCGCTGAAAATCGACCCGCAAAACACGTTCCACCTGCTGAGGCTGTGGAGCATGTTCCGTTGACTTCCGCTTTCGCGGGAGATGCTTGATTTTTTCGAGCAGCTCGGCCGGGTCGGCCGGTTTTTTCAGGGGGATGCCCGGCTTTTTCGTGCAACGCGTCCGACCGTTCGGCATGCTGGCCGGCGGGGCGGGCGGTTTTTGTTTTTCATTCAATCCGGACGCCCGTTTCCTTCCTTTCGCGAGGCGACGCCGGAAAAGCCGCCGCCGAGGCCGTTGGAATGTCCGCGGCCACCATCGGCGAAACCGGCGTCCGAATCGTCGAATTCGTCGTCGCCACCGGCGGCATCGCCGGCACCATCGGCAAAATCGCCGGCGGCATCGGCCGCATCGCCGGCCGGGCCGGGTTCTGCCCACTCCGCGTGCAGCAGCCGGCCGAAGGGGATCCACATGCGGCCGTCGTCCGTGTTGAGCCGCAGGCGGCCCAGGACGGGATCCGCCTTGTCGACCCGGCCCACCCGGACCTCCGGCGCGCATTCGCCGGCGACGGTGACGGCCACCCGGCGTCCGGTGGCCAGCGCGGCGGCGAGCACGCCGTTCATCAGGCGGATGCGATCTTCGTCCGGCTCCGGCGGGATGAACGCGTGAAGCCGGCGGCGGTGTTCCAGCAGCTGTTCCCTGTGTTCGGGCAAAAACATGCGGCTGGACTCCCACAGCAAATTGCCGCGTTTCAGATGGCGCGGATCCTCCATGTTGCCAAAACCTCCTCCCGCTACTTGTAGTGGCCGCCGATTTTCACGGCCCGTTCCTTCGCCTGGCCCGCGGCGGTGGCGGAGACGGCCCGCATGATGGCGGCGGCGCCGTACTTCGCCTTGATGGCGTCCATCGCCTCCGCCAGCCGGCGCTCCTTCTCCCGGTCGCGGAACAGATCCAGCTGGTAGGTGTCGTCGGGCACGAGGCCGGTCAGCGTGACGCCGACGCTGCGCACCGGCTCGCCGTCCCAGTGCCGTTCGAACAGCCGGCGCACGGCCCGGTACAGGTCCGGCGCGTGGTGGGTCGGCTCGGGCAGCGTCGTCTGCCGGTAAAATCCGCTGGGCCGGTCGAAATCCGCGCCGCGGCAGCCGACGGCCGCCACCCGGCCCATCAGCCCCTTGCTGCGCGCCCGCCGGCACACTTCCTCGGACAACTCCAGCAGCACGGTCTCGATGTCGGCGCGCAGATGGTAATCCTTCGGCAGCGTCATGTGGTGGCCGATCGCTTTCTGCGTTTCGTGGCTGGCGGGGGAAACCGGCGAATGATCGATGCCGTTGGCGGTCATCCACAGCACGTGGCCGGGAATGCCCCACATGCGCTGCAGCTTCTCCAGCGGGTATTGCGCCAGCTCGCCGATGGTGGCGATGCCGAGCCGGTGCAGGTGGCGCGCCATGCGCGTGCCGACGCCGAACATGGCGGCGACGGGCAGGCGCCACATCGTCTCCCGCATGTTGCCCTCGTGCAGCGCGAAAATCCCGTCCGGCCGCTTTTTCGCGAAATTGTCGCAGGCGATCTTGGCCAGCACCTTGTTCGGCCCGATGCCGATCCGGGCGAACACGCCCGTTTCCTTGCCGATATCGCTCTGGATCATGCGCGCGATGGTTTCCGGCGGCCCGAACAGGCCGACGCTGCCGGTCACGTCGACGAACTGCTCGTCGATGGAATACGGCTCCACCAGATCGCTGTAGCGCTCGAGAATTTGCGTGATCTGCAGCGACACGTTGATGTACTCCTGCATCCGCGGCTGCAGCACGACGACGCCGGGACATTTCCGCACCGCTTCGCCGACCCATTCGGTCGTCTGGATGCCCCATTTTTTGGCCAGCGGGCAGGCCGCCAGCACGATGCCCGACCGCTTTGCGGGATCGCCGGCGATGATGACCGGCTTGTCCCGGTATTCGGGACGGGCCGCTTTCTCCACGCTGGCGTAGAAACTTTGCATGTCCACCAGAAAAATGACCTTTCCGTTCGCCGCTTCCGCCATCGTTTCTTCGCCTCGGGCTTCCGGAGCGGGAGAAAGACCGGACCGGCCGCCGGATGCGGGCGGCGGGCCGCGGTGTCCCCGTCCGGGGAGAAGTGGGGAGCGCTCCCGCTTTCAGTGTATGCCCATTATAATGCGAATATACGTTCGCATCAATAGGCGATGGCCACCATCTCCGGAGGATGCGGGCCGCGCGCGGGAAGGCGCTTGTTATGGGATTGTTAAGGATCCGGCATGTACAATGGACCAGACGCGCCGGGACGAGGCGAAGACGAAGACGGAGGCGGCCGCGGAGGAAAATCTTTCCTCCCGATTCGGGGTTTTCGAAGGCATCCGCAACCCCATGCAATGGGTTTATCCGGCCGCAACGGGGGAACGCACCATGATTCGCGTCATGCTGGTCGACGATGAGGAAAATGCGATGGATGTCCTGGAGATCCTCCCCGGCGAGATCGGGCCGTTCGAGATCGTCGGGCGGTTCACCAATCCGCTGGAAGCGGTCCGCGCGTTCAAGCCGGCCGTCTGCGATGCGGTGTTCCTCGACATTGACATGTCGGGATTGAGCGGCATGGAACTCGCCCGCATGTTCCGGGACATTGATCCGGGCATCGAAGTGGTGTTCACGACCGCCTATTCGCAGTATGCCATCGAGGCGTTCGATCTGGGCTCGACGGACTATCTGCTCAAGCCGATCCGCAAGGACCGGCTGGAGAAAGCGGTCAGCCGGATCAAAAAGGCCGGGACGGCCGCATCGCCCGGCGGGACCGGCAAACCGGCCGTCACCTGCATGGGCGGGTTTGCCATCACGGGCGGCGGGGAAGACCGGCCGGTGTCGTGGCGGACGAACAAGGAAAGGGAATTGTGCGCGCTTCTCGTCCACCACGGCGGTCAGTTTGTCGACCAGTCGTACATCATCGAGACGCTGTGGCCCGATTCCGGACCGGATACGGCGCGCATGTACATGTACACCTGCGTATCGTACATGCGCCGCACGTTCGACACCCACAACCTGCCCTTTTCCCTGCTCCGGAACGGCAGCGGCTACCGGCTTTCCCTCGGCGGCGTCCGTCCGGACGTTGCCGAGCTGGAGGAACTGCTGGAGCGGTCCGTGCGCGAACTGCTGGATCTCGAGCCGGAGCCGGAAACGACGGCGCTGTACAGGGAAATCACGGCCATGCAGGGCGGAACGGGGAACGCGGATTGAAACGGAAATGGCGGGCCGCCGCGATGACGGCGGCCATTGTGGCGGTTGTTTACGGCATCGTGCTGCCGGTCACGCTGGATCGCCTCGCACAGAAGGACGTCCGGGCGGCCGGCGGCGCGATGGATTTGTCCGGCTGGTCCTTTGCCGAACGGGGGATCGTCCGGCTGGACGGCGAGTGGGAGTTTTATCCCAACCGGCTTCTGGTAAGCGGCGATTTCGCCGCATCTCCCGAACTGGCCCGGGAGAAGAAGACGATCCGGGTGCCCGGTTCGTGGGAGACGCGCATGCCGGCCTACGGGATTGCGACCTACCGGCTCCGGGTCTACGTTCCGGAACCGGACGGGCTTTTCGGCCTCAAGACGCTGTCCGTCCAGATGGCTTCGCGCATTTACGTCAACGGGGAAGAAGCGGCCGCCAGCGGCCATCCGGCCGGCGACGCGTCGTACGAGGCCAGGAACAAGCCGTTTGCCGTCTATTTTCCGGTGCGCGACGGCTGGAACGAGATCATCGTCCATGCCGCCAACTTCGATTTTCCGGCCTCGAGCGGCATCAACCATCCGATCTATTTCGGGCCCCAGAAGGCGATCGGCGAACTCCAGTCCCGGGCGCTGGCGCACGACTGGATTTCCGTCGTGTCCTTCGGCATCGTCGGACTGTTTTATGTCGGCCTTTTTGCGCTGCGCCGGAAAGATCCGTTCCTGCTCGCGTTCGGCACGCTGTGCATCTGTATCGCGGTCTATGCGATGACCCGCGGCGAGCGGATCATCTACGATCTGTTCGACGAGGTGCCGATCTGGCTGTTTCTGCGCATCCAGATGACCTCGACGGTATGCGCCGGCATGGCGATGGCCGTGTATTTGCGGCAGGCGTTTCAGCCCTACAGTTCCGCCCGCGTGTGCCGCGCCATGACGATCGCCGGGGGCGTTTTTCTGGCGGCGATTGTCGGTTTGCTGGATCTGGTGTACCATCCGCTGTTTTTGGCCGCCCATACCCTCTACGTGTCCGTTCCTTTTCTGTACGTCACGTATGTGTCTCTTTACGCCGCCCAGCACCGGCTGGACGGCAGCGTGCTGCTTTCGCTTTCCGCGCTGGCGCTGAACTGGCAAATTTTCGTCCAGAACATCAACGTGTATTTCGCCGTTCCGGTGTTCACGTTTCCGCCGCTTGAAGCGTTTTTCTTCCCGTTGTTCCTTTCCCTGCTCATGTCGCTCCATTTTTCCGATGCGTTCAGGCAGATCGGGCGGCTGTCCGAGCAGCTCCTCGGCGCGGACCGGCTGAAGGACGAATTCCTGTCGAAAACGGCCCACGAATTCAAGGCGCCCCTGCACGGCATTCTGCACATGGCCAAGGCGGTGGCGGACGACCCGGACGGCTCGCTGACCCGGGAGCAGGGCGAGCGGCTCGGCCTGATCATGAAAACCGCCCACCGGCTCAACCAGCTCGTGTACGACATCATGGACCTGAGCCGCATCAAGCAGGGCGAAATGAAAATCCGGCCGGTTCCGGTCGACGTGGGCGCCTCGGTGGACGCGTTCCTCGACATTTACGCGGCCATGGCCGAAGGGAAGGACATCCGGCTTGAAAACCGGGTTCCCGCCGGCTTTCCGCCGGTGCTGGCCGACGAAAACCGGTTCGCCCAGATGATCGGCAATTTGCTGGACAACGCGGTGAAATACACCGTCCGGGGCGAGATCGCGGTGACGGCGGCCGTCCGGGACGGCATGGGGGAAATTTCGGTCACGGACACCGGCATCGGCATCGACGAGCGCGATCTGGACGTCATCTTCGAGCCGTACCGCTCCATGCAGGCCAACCTGCACCACAGTTTCGGGCTCGGGATGCCCATCGTGAAGCAGCTTGTGGATTTGCACGGCGGGTACATCCGGGTGGAATCGCGCGTCGGGGAAGGCTCCCGCTTTACGATCGGGCTGCCGCTGGCAGAGCGGGAGAACGACCGGGAAGCGGTCCGGATACCGGAAGCTGGCGGCGTTCCGGGCGGGGGCCAACGATTTCCTGACGAAGCCCGTCGATGCGGCGGAATTGCGCGCCCGGGCGGTCAGCCTGCTGACGATGAAGGAACTGGCCGGAAACGCCGTCGACCTGGAAGTCGCGTTCCTCCAGTCGCAGATGAATCCGCACTTTTTGTTCAACGCGCTGAACAACATCATGGCGCTCAGCTACACGAATCCGGAAAAATCGCGGGAGCTCACGGCCAACCTGGCGGATTATCTGCGGGGCAGCCTGGCGTTCGAAAATACGGAAAAAGACGTGCTGCTGTCCAGGGAACTGGCGCTTATCCGGTCCTACGCGGAGATCGAAAAAGCCCGGTACAAAGACCGGGTGTCCGTCAAGTACGAAATCGATGAAGCGGCCCTCAGCGTGCCCGTTCCGCCCCTCCTGGTGCAGCCGCTGGCGGAAAACGCGATCCGGCACGGCATCGCCAGCCGGCTGGAAGGCGGAACGGTGACGATCCGGATCAGGCTCGCGGACGGCCGGCTGTGGATCGAGGTGGAGGACGACGGGATCGGCATGAGCGAAAGCCGGCTGTCCGAAGTGCTCGGGGCGCGGCCGTCACCAGGCGGAAAATCCGGCATGGGCGAGAAACCGGCGGAAGGCGGCGCGGCCGGACCCGTCGCGCTTGAACACGCCGCAGTCCGCCAGCACCTCGGCGAATTTGCGGCCGACCTCGGCCCGAAGCAGCGATTCCGCTTCCTCCGGCCCCATCGACGTGCCGCGGGCGGCGACGAGTTCCGCGATCCAGGCGGCGTGTCCGGCCAGGGGATGGTTTCCTTCCGAAAGCGCCGCCGGGTCGTACCGGTCTTCGCCGGTCAGGATCCGCCGGATGCCGGCCAGCTCTTCCTTCAGCCGGCCCGGCAGCACGGCGAGGCCCATCACTTCGATCAGGCCGATGTTTTCCTTCTTGATGTGGTGCAGATGGCGGCCCGGATGGAAAATGCCCTCCGGATGCGCCTCGTCGGTGCGGTTGTTGCGGAGCACGAGGTCGAGCTCCAGTTCGCCCGCGGCATTGTGCCGCGCGATCGGCGTGATGGTGTTGTGGGGCCGGACGCTTCCCGCGGCATCGGGCGCTTCGCTAAAGGCCAGCACCCCGACGGACGGATCGCTGTAGGCCCGCCACAGCGCCAGCACATGATCCGCCAGCGACAGGAGTTGCTCCCGGCCTTGGGGCGCGCATGAAAGGCGCAGCACCGACAGCGGCCAGCGGACGATGCCCGCTTTCACGCCGGGGAAATCCGGGTGGAAGAACGCCGCTTCCACGGGCGCCTTCTCCATCGGGAAGCGGTGGCGCCCCGCCTGGTAATGTTCATGGACGAGGATGGACCCGCCGACGATGGGCAGATCCGCGTTGGACCCGATGAAGTAGTGGGGAAACTGGTCGAGAAAGGCGGCCAGCCGCCGGAACGTCATGGGCGTGATGCGCATCGGGATGTGGTCCCGGTGCAGCACGATGCTGTGCTCGTTGTAGTACACGTAGGGCGAATACTGGAAATACCACGGTTCGCCGCACAGCTCCAGCGAAATGAGCCGGTGGTTCTGCCGCGCGGGATGGTTGATCCGCCCCGCGTAGCCGGCATTTTCCGCGCAGAGCACGCATTTCGGATAGGAGACCGCCGGCGCGTTCCGCAGCATGGCGATTTCATGCGGGTCCTTCTCCGGCTTGGACAGGTTGACGGTGATCTCCAGCTCGCCGTATTCCGTTTCCGCCAGCCAGTATTCGTTTCGGGCCACGCGCTCGATCATGATGTAGTTGGCCGCGATGGATTGCCGGTAGAAAAAATCCGTGGCGGCCTCGATGGACGTTTCCCGGGCGATCCGCCAAAATTTGCGGTTCGTTTCCGACGCCCGGGGCATGAGAAGCCCCATGATCCGGGCATCGAGCAAATCCCGGTGCGTGGCGGTGTTTTCCGGGAGAAGCCCGATTTCGTGCGCAAGGTCGAGAAGCCGCTCCAGAATGGGCGCCGGGCTTCGGTCCGGCACGTCCGCCATCAGCGCCTCCGGATCCGCTTCCGCCGGTTCCGCCAGCCCGAACAGGTCGAGCAGGGCGTTGCGGGCCGGGATGACGTCTTCCCGTTCGAGAAGGCCGGTTTTCAGCGCGAAGGCGAGCAGCCGTTCCAGCTCGAAGGCGAGATCGGCGGCCGGCGACCGCCGGCTGCCGGGCCGCATCCCGCGGACGGCGGCCGGAAGGGAGCCGGTTGCGGGAAGACCGGATGCCGGCGGACACGGTACGCCTGCCGCCGGAACCGTTTGACCGGCCGTTGCCGGCATTTGGCCGCCGGGTGGCGCCGGAACCGTTTGACCGGCCGTTGCCGGCGCTTGGCTGCCGGATGGCGCCGGAGCCTTTTGCATGCCCGCCGCAGCTTTCTTGTCCGCCATCGCCGTGATGCCCCTTCCTTTCCGATAACCGTCAGTCGCCATAGCCGTTCGGATGGCTCACGTGCCATTTCCAGGCGTCGGTGATGATCGCTTCCACGCGGTCCTTCTTCGGCTGCCAGCCGAGCTCCCGCCTGATTTTGTCCGATGAGGCGACCAGCACTGCCGGATCGCCGGCGCGGCGCCCCACGACCCTGGACGGAATCGGCCGCCCGGTCACCAGGCGCGCCGTCTCCACCATCTGTTTCACCGAAAAGCCGGTGCCGCTGCCGAGGTTGTACACGTCGCTGCCGCCGCCCGCCCGGAGTTTGTCCAGCGCCAGCAGGTGGGCGTCGGCCAGATCCATCACGTGCACATAGTCGCGGATGCAGGTGCCGTCCGGCGTGTCGTAATCGTCGCCGAAGATGGTGACTTCGTCCCGCAGGCCGAGGGCGGTTTGCAGGATGAGCGGCACGAGATGCGTTTCCGGCCGGTGGTCCTCGCCGATTTCGCCGCTTTCGTGGGCGCCCGCCGCGTTGAAGTAGCGCAGCGCCACCGACTTGATGCCGTGGGCGGCGTCGAACCAGCGCATCATGTTTTCCATCGCCAGCTTCGTTTCGCCGTACGGGTTTGCCGGCCGCGTGCGGTCCGTTTCCGCGATGGGCACCCGCTCCGGTTCGCCGTAGGTGGCGGCGGTGGAGGAAAACACCATGCGCCGGACGCCGAACCGGGTCATCTTTTCCAGCAGGCACAGGGTGCCGTAAACATTGTTGTGATAGTAGGAGAACGGATCTTTCATGCTGGCGCCGACGAGCGAATTCGCCGCGAAATGCATCACCGATTCGATGTCGTGTTCGCGGAACACTTTGTCCAGAAAGTCGCCGTCGCGGATGTCGCCGACAAGAAGCGTGCCGCCTTTCACCGCCTGCCGGTGGCCCTGCTGCAGGTTGTCGACGACGACCACGTCCTCGCCGCGCGCCAGGAGCGCCATCACGCAATGGGATCCGATGTAGCCGGCGCCGCCGGTCACGAGAACCGCCACGTCATTCGACCTCCTTCACGCCGTCGCCGATGCCGCACACGTAGAACGTGGGCACCAGCCCGGTTTTTTTCGTGTAGACGTCGCCGACGCGCCGCCTGAATGCCTCCACCCGGTCTTCCCGCACGAGGGAGACGGTGCAGCCGCCGAAGCCCGCGCCGGTCATGCGGGAACCGAGCACACCGTCGACGTCGAGGGCGGCGTCGACCAGCGCGTCCAGTTCGGGACCGGTCACTTCATACAGATGCTGCAGGGAACGGTGGGAGTCGACCATCAGCCGGCCGAAGGCGGCCAGGTCATTCGCCTCCAGCGCCTTGACCGCTTCCAGCACCCGCCGGTTTTCTTCAATGACATGGCGGGCGCGCTTCAGGACCGTGGCGTCGGGGATCAGGCGGGCGTGGTCATCCAGTTGCCGCGGCGACAGTTCGCCCAGCAGCTTCAGGTCCGGAAAGGCCGTGCGCAAAAAGGCCACGGCTTTCTCGCACTGGGCGCGCCGCTCGTTGTAGGCCGTGTCCGCCAGCCCGCGCCGCTTGTTGGTGTGGGTGATGACGAGTTTGCATCCGCCGGTGTCCAGGGGCACGAGCCGGTGTTCCAGCGTGTCGCAGCGGAGCAGGATGGCATGGTTTTTCCGACCGTTGGCCACCGCGAACTGGTCCATGATGCCGCAGTTGACGCCGACGTAGCGGTTTTCCGCCTCCTGGGCGATCTGCGCCAGCCGGACCGTGTCCACGGCGTCATGGCCTTCCATGCGCAGCAGCCCGTAGCCGGTCACCACTTCGATGGAAGCCGAGGAGGACAGGCCCGATCCGCTCGGGATTTCGCCGCAATACAGGATGTCGTAGCCGCGGGACAGGGGAAAGCCGTGTTTGGCCAGATGGACCACCACGCCCTTCGGGTAGTTCATCCAGTCGTCCGCCGGGTCATGGGCCAGGCCGTCCAGGTCGAAGACGCCGGCTTTCGGCATGTTTTCCGACGCGAGGGCCAGTTTCCGGTCGCCGCGGGGCCTGATCAGCATTGTCGTGCCGAAGGTGAGGGCGGCCGGAAACACGCAGCCGCCGTTGTAGTCCGTGTGCTCGCCGATCAGGTTGACACGCCCCGGCGCATGGAAGGCGCGGATGCCCGCTCCGCCGCCGCCGAACCGGTCCAGGAATGCCCGTTTCAATGCGTCCAGGTCCGCCATGTCGCTTTCGTTCCCCTTTTTTCATGTGGTTTATGGTTGCTTGCGGGATGGTGTTTTGTTTCCTCGTTTGCTTCCAATATACACCCGGACTCGCGCGTTTTCCATGGAAGCTTGTTCGCTGAATATGGAGAAATGTGTCCTTTCGCGCGGGACATGCGGCGCGATTTCGTCTATACTGGATAGCGGGGAGGCGCATGGCATGCGATGAAAAAGCCGACGTATTTTGCGGCGTCCAACCCGTTTCTGCCGGAGGACGGCGGCGGGGAGGACCTGTGCATCCTGTTTGCCGGCCACAGCCAGACGAAGCCAGGCCACCAGAACGGGCCGCGGGTGTTCGACTATTACCTGATCCACGTCGTGCTGTCCGGCCGGGGAACGTTTGAATGCGAAGGGCACAAGTGGCCGATGGCGGCGGGTGACAGCTTCGTGATCGAGCCGGGGCGCCTGGTGGCCTACCGGGCCGACGACCGCGATCCGTGGTTTTACCGGTGGATCGCCGTCAAGGGAAAGCGGGCGGCGGAGCTGTTTTCCCGGTGCGGCATCGACTGGAGGCATCCGGTCGTGCGCGGCGGCGGGGAAGACGGCGCTTTGGGACCGGCCGCGCCCGGCACCGGAACGGGTCCCGGCGAAAGCGGGGCCGGCGCGAAACCGGCGGGGCGGCCGTCGCCGGCACGGTGGATCGAACGGACGGAGCGGGTGTTCCGCGAACGGACGCCGGGCGGCGATCTGGCGGCGGAAGGGTTTTTCAGCCTGCTCCTGGCCGATTTCGCGGCGCGGCTTGCGCCGGGGCCCGCCGAACCGCGCGGCCTCACCCGCGTCGAGCTCCACATGCGGCAGGCGGCGCAGCGGCTCACGGCCCAGTTCGCCGAGCCGGTGCGCGTAGACGAGTTGGCGGAGCAGTTCGGCTACAGCCGGTCGTATTTCTCCAGAATGTTCAAAAAGGTGAACGGCGCCACGCCGGCGGCGTTCCTCACCAGCCTGCGCACGGGCAAGGCGCGGCAGATGCTCCGGGAGCGGCCGGACCTGAGCGTCGAGCAGATCGCCCACTCCGTCGGCTACGGGGACGCGCTCTACTTTTCCAAGCAGTTCAAAAAGGTGCACGGGCTGTCGCCGAGCGAATACCGCAAAACGGTCATTTCCGCAGGCGAAAACCGGCAACCCGGACGAAACAGGGGGGAACGGCATGGCAAAACGGATTCATGACACCCGGACGGAAGAAGAAAAAGCGGTTCTGGTCGCCCTGCACGACGCGCGGGAAAGCCGGGCGGAACAGGAGGCGAGCTTCGCCGAGCTGGCGCGGCTGGCGGAAACAGCGGGGGTCGCCGTCGTCGGCGCCGTCCGCCAGGCGAAGGAAGCGCCCGATCCGAAATGGCTGATCGGCAAGGGCAAAGTGGACGAATTGAAGGCGCTCGTGGAGGAGACGGGGGCGGCGACGGTCATTTTCGACCGGGAGCTGTCCGGCGCGCAGGTGCGCAATCTGGAAGGGGCGCTGGACGCCAAAATCATCGACCGGACCCAGCTGATTCTGGACATTTTCGCCCAGCGGGCGCGGACGCGGGAAGGCATCCTGCAGGTGGAGCTGGCCCAGCTGACGTATCTGCTTCCCCGCCTGTCCGGCCAGGGCAAAAATTTGTCCCGCCTCGGCGGCGGCATCGGCACCCGCGGTCCCGGCGAAACGAAGCTGGAGACGGACCGGCGCCACATCCGGCGGCGGATTTCCGAGCTGAAGGCGCAGCTTGCGGAAGTGAAAAGCCACCGCACCCTGCAGCGGGACCGGCGCAGAAAAAGCGGCGCGGTCCAGGTGGCGCTCGTCGGGTACACGAACGCCGGCAAGTCGACCCTGCTCAACCGGCTGACCCGGGCGGACGCGCTGGCGGAAGACAAGCTGTTCGCCACCCTCGATCCGCTGTCCCGCGTGCTTCGGCTGCCCGGCGGCCGGGAGGTGGTGCTGACGGACACGGTCGGCTTCATCCGCAACCTGCCCCACGACCTGGTGGCCGCCTTCCGCTCCACGCTGGAGGAAGTGAACGAGGCGGATTTGCTGCTGCACGTCGTGGACGCCACGTCGCCGGACCGGGACGAGCAGATGGCGGTGGTGGACCGGGTGCTGGAAGAGCTGGGCGCCGGCGGGAAGGAGCGGATCACCGTGTTCAACAAGATCGACGCCTGCCCGCCGGATGATGCCGCCTGCCTCGTTGATCCGGTCCATCCGTACGTGCGGGTGTCGGCCTTCGACGACCGGTCGCTGGCCGTTTTGCTGCAGCGGATTGAAGATTGGCTGGCCGGCGGCACCGTCGTCTATCGGATTCCGGCCGCCCGCGGCGACCTGATTGCCCTCGTTCACCGGATCGGCCGGGTGACGGAGGAGCGCACGGACGGCGAGGACATGGTGTTCGCCGTCCGGCTGGACAGGAAAGCGCACGGGACGGACGGGCACAGGCTGAAGCCGTTTGAAGTAAAATCGCAAGGTGCCATGAACGGAGACGGGCCATAAACGGAGAAGTGCCATGAACGGAGAAGTGCCATGAACGGAGATGTTTCCATGAACGGAGATGCTGCCATGAACGGAGATGCGGCAAAAACGAACGGCGGCGCCGCCGCGCATGCGGACGGTGCCGTCCTCGAATGGCTGGAGTCGCTGGAAAACGAGCTGGCCGGACGGTTCCGCGAACTGGACCGGCTGGCGGAGCGGAACCAGTGGAAAGTGATCGCGGCGTTCCAGAAGCACCGGGTCAGCGATTATCATTTTGCCGGCTCGACGGGGTACGGCTACAACGACCGGGGGCGGGAGACGCTCGATGCCGTGTACGCGGACGTGTTCGGGGCGGAAGCCGCGCTGGTGCGTCCCCATTTCGCGTCGGGCACCCATACGATCGCCGCGGCGCTGTACGGCGTGCTCCGGCCGGGCGACAAGCTCGTGTACCTGACGGGGGAGCCGTATGACACCCTGCACGGGGTCATCGGCCGGCCGGGGGACGGCACGGGATCGCTGGCCGACTGGGGCGTGAAATACGAAGCGGTGCCGCTTCTGCCGGACGGCGGGGTGGACTGGCGGGCGGCCGAGCGGGCGCTGACGCCCGACGTGAAGGTGGTCGGCATCCAGCGCTCCCGCGGCTATGCGTGGCGGCGGTCTTTCACCGTGGCGGAAATCGGAGAGATGGCCGCGCGGGTGAAGCGGATCCGGCCCGGCGCCGTCGTGTTCGTGGACAACTGCTACGGCGAGTTCACGGAGGAGCGGGAGCCGACGGAAGCGGGCGCCGACCTCATCGCGGGTTCCCTCATCAAAAACCCGGGCGGCGGGCTGGCGCCGACGGGCGGCTACATCGCCGGGCGGGCCGATCTGGTGAAGCGGGCCGCGGACCGGCTGTTCGCGCCGGGCATCGGGCTTGAGGTCGGGGCGATGCTCGGCACGCTGCGTCCGATGTACCAGGGGTTGTTCCTGGCGCCCCATGCGGTCGGACAGGCCCTGAAGGGCGCGGTGCTGGCGGCGGCGCTGTTCGAGCGGCTCGGGTTCGAAACGAACCCCCGCCCGCTGGAGCCGCGGACGGACATCATCCAGGCGGTGCGGTTTTCGGGCGCGGACCAGCTGATCGCCTTCGTGCAGGGCGTGCAGGCGGCGGCGGCGGTGGATGCCCACGCCGTGCCGGAACCGTCGCCCATGCCGGGGTACGACAGCCCGGTCATCATGGCCGCGGGAACGTTCGTGCAGGGCGGCAGCCTGGAGCTGTCGGCGGACGCGCCCGTCCGGGAGCCTTTCATCGCCTACTGGCAGGGCGGACTGACATATGCCCACGCCAAGTACGGTTTGCTGAAAGCCTTTGAGCGCTTGAAATCTTTTCTTTGATCTGGATGTTAAAATATCTCACATATTTGTGGAAGATGCAGATCATCCGTTGACATTACTGGCAGAAAAGATTACAGTGAAAGTACGACAACACGCTCATTCACGGCGGAGCGATGCGGTGCGGGAGGTGGCTGCACGTGAGCAGCAATGAAATCCGGCGCAACATGCCGCTGTTTTCGATGGGCAGCGTCATGAAGCTCACGGATCTGTCGGCCAGGCAAATCCGCTATTACGAGCAGCACGGCCTGATTTCGCCCGAGCGGACGAAAGGGAACCAGCGGCTTTTTTCGTTCAACGACGTGGAGCGGCTGCTGGAAATCAAATCGCTGATCGAAAAAGGCATCAATCTGGCCGGCATCAAACAGATGCTCGGGGCCGGCGGGGAGAATCGGCCCGCGGATCCCGGGAACGATGCGGGGAGCCCGGACGGGGCATCCGGCACCCGTGCGGGACGCAAAGCCGGTTCGGCGGCTTCGGCCGGCGACGGCCTTGCGGCGGATGACGGAAGGCTGACGGAACGGGAGCTGGCGGAGCTGCGCAAGAAGATCCGCATGCAGATCATGGAGCGGAGCAAGCGGCCTTTTTTGATGAATCGGGGCGAACTGGCGCAGTTTTTTGGAGATTCCATATTGAAAAAATAAGACGATTTCCCTAAAATAGACTTCGTTATTTTCGCGAGCATCCCGGATGCGTTTCGCCGGGGATCATGCAGGCCGGCGGCCAGCGTCGCCGGCCTCTGATCGTTGCCAAACCAGCATGCGGGCAGGGACTCGGAGGAGGAAACCAGGTTGGGCTTCACCAGAGAAGACATCATTCGTCAGGCGAAAGAAAACGATGTCAGGTTCATCAGGCTGCAGTTTACCGATCTTCTGGGCACGATCAAGAACGTGGAAATTCCGTCGAGCCAGCTGGAGAAGGCGCTGGACAACAAGATGATGTTCGACGGGTCCTCCATCGAGGGGTACGTGCGGATCGAAGAGAGCGACATGTACCTGTATCCGGATCTCGACACGTGGCTGATCTATCCCTGGTTTACGGAAAATCGCGTGGCCAGGCTGATCTGCGACGTGTATCTGCCCGACGGCCGGCCGTTTCCCGGCGATCCCCGCGGCATCCTCAAGCGGAACCTGAAGAAAGCGGAAGAAATGGGCTTCACGACGATGAACGTCGGTCCGGAGCCGGAGTTTTTCCTGTTCAAAACCGATGAAAAAGGCAATCCGACGATGGAGCTGAACGACAACGGCGGTTATTTCGACCTGGCGCCGACGGATCTGGGCGAAAACTGCCGGCGGGAAATCGTGCTGACGCTGGAACAGATGGGCTTCGAAATCGAGGCGTCGCACCACGAGGTGGCGCCCGGCCAGCACGAAATCGACTTCAAATACGCCGACGCCGTCAAGGCGGCCGACCAGATCCAGACGTTCAAGCTGGTGGTCAAGACGATCGCCCGGCAGCACGGCCTGCATGCGACGTTCATGCCGAAGCCGCTGTTCGGCATGAGCGGGTCCGGCATGCACGCGCACGTCTCGTTGTTCCGCGGCGGCGAGAACGCCTTCTACGATCCGGCCGATCCGCTCGGCCTGAGCGAAACGGCGAAGTATTTCATGGCCGGCGTTCTGCATCACGCGCCCGGCTTTACGGCCATCACCAATCCGACGGTCAATTCGTACAAACGCCTCGTGCCGGGCTACGAAGCGCCCTGCTACGTGGCCTGGTCGGCGAGCAACCGCAGTCCGATGATCCGCATCCCCTCTTCCCGCGGGCTGTCCACCCGCATCGAGGTGCGCAACCCCGATCCGTCGGCCAACCCGTATCTGGCGCTGTCGGTGATTCTGGCGGCCGGTCTGGACGGCATCGAGAAGAAGCGGGAGCTGCCGCCGCCGATCGACCGCAACATCTATGTCATGACCGACGAAGAGCGGGCGGAGGAAGGCATCATCAGCCTGCCGCGGAGCCTGAAGGAAGCGCTGGACGAACTGCTGAGCAACGAGGTCATCTGCAGCGCCCTCGGGTCCCACGCCCTGACGCATTTCGTCGAGCTGAAGGAAATCGAATGGGACATTTACCGCACCCAGGTGCATCCGTGGGAGCGGGAGCAATATTTGACGCTGTATTGAGCGGAACCATGAAGAAGCGGGCGGTCGGCCGCCCGTTCTTTTTTTATTTTCTGCGCCCGATGAGGACAATTTGTCCGCATCTCCCGCGAAGTAAGGATGATCCATGCGAAAGGTGCCATCAGGCACGAAAAAAGCGCCCAGCCGGAGGCGGGATTCACCCGCCGTACTGGACGCTTCCTGGACGCTTCCGAGCGCTGATGGACACAGCTTGACGCCGCCGGACGACACATAGACGCCACCGGACACTGCCGAAATGCCGGTCATGCCAAAACGCCGGTTATGCCGAAACGCCGGCCACCCGGCACGTCAACCGTTGGCCGCTTAGCACGTCAAACGCCTGTCCCCAGATGGCGGCGCAAGGCACCGATGCAGCAGACGCAATCGATGTAATCGTGGCAATCGAAGCAACCAACTCAATCGAAGCAACCAACTCAATCGAAGCAACCAACGCAATCAATGCAGCATGTCGCGGAACAGGCCGATCACTTTGCCGAGGATGGTGACGTTTTTCAGGATGATCGGTTCCATGCTGGCGTTTTCCGGCTGCAGCCGGATATGGTCCTTCTCCCGGTAGAAAGTTTTGACCGTCGCTTCGTTGTCTTCGTTCATGGCCACGACGATGTCGCCGTTGTTGGCGGTGTGCTGGACGCGCACGATGACGTAGTCGCCGTCCAGGATGCCCGCCTCGATCATGCTGTCGCCCTTCACTTTCAGCATGAAGGTGTTGTCCGCGTCGGCAAAATGGCTCGGCAGCGGGAAGTAGTCTTCGACGTTTTCGGTGGCGAGGATCGGCTCGCCGGCCGTCACCTTGCCCACCAGCGGAATGCGGGAAACCGACAGGTTGAAATCGGCGGCGAAATCGTCGCCGTCGATGATTTCGATCGCCCGCGGCTTGGTCGGATCGCGGCGGATGTATCCTTTCTTCTCCAACCGTTCCAGATGGCCGTGCACGGTGGAACTGGACGCCAGTCCGACCGCTTCGCCGATTTCGCGGACGGAAGGCGGGTATCCCCTTTTGCGGACTTCCTGTTTGATGTAATCCAGAATCGCCTTCTGGCGGTTGGATAGCTTGTTCACGGTCCGATCACCTCAAACAAGGGATTCATTGCCTCTATTGTAACACGGAACAACCGTTTGCACAAACATCAGTTCGAAAAAACCATTGACAGGAACTTGTGTTCGCATTATGATGATAGTGAGAAAGGGGAACAACCGTTCCCGAGAACGGATGTTTGGAGGTTGTCGCCGTGTACGTCAGCGTCATTCCGCAGCGGAGAAAAGTGCCGAAACAGGCCGGAACGCCGGAGAAAGGGATCGGGAGAAAACCGGCCGCCCGCCTGATTCGTTCGTTGGCGATGATCGGCATGATGATCGCCGCCTTTTGGCTCGGCGCGCAGATCCGGGCCAACGCCGCTGCGGACGTGCCGGCCGCATCGGCCGGCGGAGCGCGGCAGGCGTACCTGCTCCACGCCGTGGAACCCGGCGACACGCTCTGGACCATCGCCGGCCGGCATTTGCCCGACGACATGGAACTGGGGGCATTCATCCACGAAATCCGGCGCTTCAACGGCATGGAGACGAGCCGCCTGCTGGCCGGCCAGGTGCTGAAAATTCCGGTCCGGCCCTGAACAATGCCGGTTCGGTCTCGATCTTCCGTATCAGCATAAGGATGCCGACATGCGGTTGCCGGCATGCGGACGGCGGGTTTGCGCTGCGGCGCAAACCCGCCGTTTTGCTTTGAGAATCGTTGCCCGTCGCTGCCCGGCTCGCACTTGACTTTGCCTTTTCGGCATGTCAAAGTATTATGGAAGCGAAACGGAGGACGGTTCATGGACATGACGATGGACGAAACGGTGGCGCGCATCAACGCGCTTTATCGCAAGCAGAAAAGCGTCGGTTTGACCGAGTCGGAGAAGGAAGAGCAGCGCCGGCTCCGGCAGGCCTATCTGGCGGCCATCCGCCGCTCGCTCAAGGCGGAGCTCGACCGGATCGAGTGGGTCGATGAACCGGGCGGCCCGAGCGGCATGAACCGATTGCATTGACAAGGACAAGGAGGCAAGGCCATGGCCGGCAAATGGGAACGGCAGTTGACGCGCAACGCTTCGAAGTTGAACGCCCGGCGCAAGAGGCTTGGCCGGCAAGCCATTTCGGCCAAGGGAGAAGTGTCCAGGCACCGGGGACGGAGCTGGGTTTTTTCCCTGCTGTTGGCGTTCCTCGGGCTGTTCTACATGTTTGCCTACTGGAACACGGGACGCACGTCGCTGTATTGGGTGACGGTGTTCATGTATCTGTTTTTGGCGGTGCTCTGGTTTGCGGTTCGCCGGCCTTTCATCGACATCGGCAAAAAGTCCCTCGTCACCCGCAAGCTGTTCGGCTTCCGCAACATCGAACCGCAGGACATCGAGCAGATCGAGGCGCTCAAGGGGTACGTGGTCATCACGCTCAAGCAGAACAGACGGCGCATTGTGTTTTCCCGGCTGATGCAATGGATCGACACGGAGCGGCTGGCCCAGGACCTGGAGCGGTTCGCGCAAACCCATCGGATCAAGTTTGTTAGGTCGTGACGGTCCCGGCATGCCGGCGGACGGTGCGCCGGTCCGGGGAAAGGCCGGGACTTTAACGGACGCGTCAAGAAAAAACGGAAACGGCCGGCGGCCGCATGCGGCGGTCGCATGAAACGGCCGCGCATTCGGACAGTGGGGAGAGGACATGGCGGTCAAGGCGGTTTTGTTCGATCTGGATGATACGCTTTTGTGGGACAAACGCAGCGTGCAGGAAGCCTTCGAAGCGGTGTGCGCCTATGCGGCGGAGCGGACCGGGCTTGACCCGGCAAAGCTGGAGGAGGAGACGAGGAAGGCGGCCCGGGCGCTCTACGAATCGTTTGACACGTTTCCGTTCACCCAGCGGATCGGCATCAACCCGTTCGAGGGACTGTGGGCCCGGTTCGATGAAGGCGAGCTGCCGGAATTTCGGCGCCTGGCCGAACTGGCGCCGGGATACCGGGCGGAATCCTGGACGCGCGGCCTTGCGGCCTGCGGCATCGCCGATCCCGGTCTCGGCCGCGAGCTCGGCGAGCGGTTTGCCCGGGAACGGCGGAACCGGCCCCTCGTCTATGACGAAACCTTCGACGTGCTGGAACGGCTGAAAGGGCGGTACCGGCTGCTGCTCCTGACCAACGGCGCGCCCGATCTGCAGCGGGAGAAAATCGCCTCCGTGCCGCCGCTTGCCGACTATTTCGATCACATCGTCATTTCCGGCGAGTTCGGCGAAGGCAAGCCGTCCGTCCGGATTTTCGAACATGCCGCCGGCCTCCTCGGCATCCGCGCGGATGAGGGCATCATGATCGGCGACAAGCTCACCACCGACATTCTCGGCGCGAGCCGGTTCGGCATGGCCAGCGTGTGGATCAACCGGGAAGGACTGGCTCTTGAAGGAGACGTAAGGCCCGATTACGAGATCGGCAATTTGCGGGAGCTGTTCGACCTGCCTCCGCTTTCCGGAAACGCGTAAGCCCGGAAAGCCGGCGGGAAGCCCGTCCGGAACGCGACAGACCGTCCGGGACGGGTTTTTGCTTTTAATCTTCCTTTATTCCGATATATTTGGTAGACTTTATGCATTCGGGGCGCAGTCTGTCTGAAGCCCGTCAGCAGTCTTACCGCGGAAGGCAGGGAAGCGGCATGCAAAGACCGACGCTTGAACAACTTCTGGAGCGCAAAATCGTCATCATGGACGGCGCGATGGGAACGATGATCCAGCAGCAGACCCTCACCGCCGCGGATTTCGGCGGGGAGGCGTACGAAGGGTGCAACGAGATGCTCGTTCTCACGCGCCCCGACGTCATCCGCGGCATCCATGAAGCGTACCTGGAAGCCGGGGCGGACATGATCGAAACGAACACGTTCGGATCGACGAGCGTGGTGCTGGCGGAATACGGCCTGGCCGGCCGCGCGTACGAGATCACGCTGGCGGCGGCGCGCCTCGCCGTCGAAGCGGCCCGCCGCTGGTCGACGCCGGAGAAGCCGCGCTATGTGGCCGGCGCCATGGGGCCGACCACCAAAACCCTTTCCGTCACGGGCGGCATCACCTTCGACGAACTGGCGGACAGCTATTGCGAACAGGCGCTGGCGCTCATCGACGGCGGCGTGGACGCGCTCCTGCTCGAGACGTGCCAGGACGCCCTGAACGTGAAGGCCGGCGGCATCGGCATCATGCGGGCGTTCGAGGAACGGGGCGTCCGCCTGCCGCTCATGATTTCCGGCACGATCGAGCCGATGGGGACGACGCTGGCCGGCCAGACCGTCGAATCGTTCCTGATTTCCCTGGAACATCTGAAGCCGCTGTCCGTCGGCCTGAACTGTGCCACGGGCCCCGAATTCATGCGCGACCATCTGCGCACGCTGGCGTCGATCGCCGACGCCTACGTCAGCTGCTACCCGAACGCCGGGCTGCCCGACGAGAACGGCCAATACCACGAATCGCCGGCCTCGCTGGCCGCGAAGCTGGCGGCATACGCCGAGCGGGGATGGCTCAACATCGTCGGCGGCTGCTGCGGCACGACGCCCGCCCACATCCGCGCCATCGCCGAAAGGCTGAAGGACGTGCCGCCGCGCCGGACGCGGGGAACCCATCCTCCCGCGGTGTCCGGCATCGACACCGTGTACCTGGAGGACGAATCGCGGCCGATCCTGGTCGGGGAACGGACGAACATTTCCGGTTCCCGCAAGTTCAAGCGGCTGATCAAGGAAGGCCGGTTCGACGAAGCGTCGGACATCGCCCGCGCCCAGGTGAAAGGCGGCGCCCAGATCATCGACATCAACCTGCAGGACACGGACATCGACGAAGCGGAAGCCGTCCGGCAATTTTATCCCCTCGTGACCAAAAAGATCAAGGCGCCGGTCATGATCGATTCCACCTACGACCATGTGGTGGAGCTGGCGCTGAAGCACCTGCAGGGCAAGGCGATCATCAACTCCATCAATCTGGAGGACGGCGAGACGAAGTTTGAAAAAATCGTCCCCCTCATGCACAAATACGGAGCGGCCGTCGTCTGCATCCTGATCGACGAACGCGGCCAGGCCGTCTCCCGCGAAGCGAAGCTGGAAGTCGCCGCCCGCGCCTACGATCTGCTCGTGAACAAATACGGCGTGAAGCCGGAGGACGTCATTTTCGACCCGAACACGTTCCCGATCGGATCCGGCGATCCCCAGTACCTGGGGTCCGCCGTGGAGACGATCGAGGGCATCCGGCTCATCAAGGAGAAGTTCCCGCGGGCCGGGACGATCATCGGGCTTTCCAACATCTCCTTCGGTTTGCCCGAGGCGGGCCGGGAAGTGCTCAATTCCGTCTTTCTGTACCACTGCACGAAAGCCGGCCTCGATTACGCCATCGTCAATCCGGAAAAACTGGAACGGTACGCGTCCATTCCGGAAGAGGAAAGACGGCTGGCGGATGCGCTCATTTTCAACACGAGCGACGAAACGCTGGCCGCGTTCGTGGCCGCTTTCCGGGAAAAGAAGGCGGAGAAGAAGGAACGGGCGGCGGCGGCCGGTCTGACGCTGGAGGAGCGCCTCGCCCGCTACGTGGTGGAAGGCAGCAAGGACGGCCTGTTTGCCGACCTGGACGAGGCGCTCAAGAAGCACGCGCCCCTCGACATCATCAACGGTCCGCTCATGCGGGGCATGGACGAAGTCGGCCGCCTGTTCAACAACAACGAGCTGATCGTGGCCGAAGTGCTGCAGAGCGCGGAAGTGATGAAGGCGTCCGTCGCCTACCTGGAACCCCACATGGAAAAGACGGAGACGGCGGTCAAGGGCAAAATTCTCCTCGCCACCGTCAAAGGCGACGTGCACGACATCGGGAAAAACCTGGTGGAGATCATTCTCTCCAACAACGGGTACCGGATCGTCAACCTGGGCATCAAGGTGCCGCCGGAGCAGCTGATCGAGGCGTACCGGAAGGAAAAGCCCGACATCATCGGGCTGTCCGGACTTCTGGTGAAGTCCGCGCAGCAGATGGTCGTCACGGCCCAGGACCTGCATGCGGCGGGCATCGACGTGCCGATTCTGGTGGGCGGCGCGGCCCTGACGCGAAAATTCACCCGCGAGCGGATCGCGCCGGAGTACGGCGGCCTCGTCCTGTATGCGAAAGACGCCATGCAGGGGCTGGAGCTGGCCAACCGGCTGATGGATCCCGCGGAGCGCGGGAAGCTGGAAGAACAAGCCCGCGCCGAACGGGAAGCGCCGGGGACGGACCGGGGCGGGAAGGATGCCGGAGCGGCGCCCGCCCGCGCCTTCAGTTCCGCGGTGGACCCGAGCGCGCCCGTCTTCGTGCCGCCGGATTTTGAGCGCCACATTTTGCGCGACTATCCGCTGGACCATCTGTTGCCGTACGTGAACATGCAGATGCTGCTCGGGCACCATCTCGGGCTCAGGGGCAAAGTGGAAGAGCTGCTGGCCGCCGGCGACGAAAAGGCGCTGGAGCTGGATGCGCTCGTAAAGGACATTTTCAGGGAAGGCCGGGAACGCGGCATTTTGAAGGTGTCCGGCATGTACCGGTTTTTCCCCGCCCAGTCGGACGGTGATGCGATCCACGTCTACGATCCGGCGGACACGGGCCGCGTGCTCAAGACGTTCCATTTTCCGAGGCAGCGGAAGGAACCGTATCTGTGCATCGCCGATTTCCTGAAATCCGTGGACAGCGGCCAGATGGACTATGTCGGCTTCCTGGCGGTGACGGCGGGGACGGGCATCCGCGAACACGCGGACCGGCTGCGGGAGCGGGGGGACTACCTGCGCTCCCATGCGCTGCAGGCGGCGGCCCTGGAAACGGCGGAGGCGATGGCCGAGCGGGTGCACCACATCATGCGGGACCGGTGGGGGTTCCCCGATCCGCCGGACATGACGATGAAGGAACGGTTTGCCGCCCGCTACCAGGGCATCCGGGTCTCCTTCGGCTATCCGGCGTGCCCGAACCTGGAAGACCAGCGGCTGCTGTTTGACCTGCTGAAACCGGAGGACATCGGCATCGAACTGACGGAAGGGTTCATGATGGAGCCGGAAGCGTCGGTGACGGCGATGGTGTTCGCCCATCCCGATGCCCGGTACTTCAATGTGGACGCGTGATCGATGCGGGGGATTTTGGAGATGAAGGCGAAAGAGATGAAACCGGGCATGACGGGTCCAAGGAAACGGGAGGGCGAAGGGCGATGGAACTGATTTTTCTCGGAACGGGGGCGGGCATGCCGTCGGGCCGCCGCAACGTTTCGTCCGTCGCGCTTCGCTTCACCGACCGCAAAAGCGCGTTCTGGATGGTGGACTGCGGGGAGGGCACCCAGCATCAGCTGATGCGCAGCCCGCTGAAGCTGAGCAAGCTGGAAAAGGTGTTCATCACCCATCTGCACGGCGACCATCTGTACGGCCTGCCGGGCATGCTGACGACCCGTTCCAACCAGGGCGTGACGAGTCAGCTGGACATTTACGGACCGAAAGGGCTCAAGGCGTTTCTTGACACGGTGTTCCGGTTGAGCGGCGCCCATCTCGGCTTTCCCTGGCGCGTGACGGAAATCGACCGGGATTATCCGCCGGAGGGAACGCCGCTTTTCGAGGACGACACGCACCGGGTGTTTTGCGCCAGGCTGAACCATCGGCTGGAATGCTACGGCTACCGCATCGAGGAGAAAGACAAGCCGGGACGTCTCGACGAACGGAAGCTGCGGGAACTGAACGTGCCGCCGGGCCCGCTGTACGGCCGGCTGAAGCGGGGGGAAACGGTGGTGCTTGAAGACGGCCGGGAGCTTTGCGGCAAAGATTTCGTCGGCGAACCGATTCGCGGCCGGACGGTGACCGTGCTGGGCGACACGCGGCCGTGCGCCAACGCCGAACGGCTGGCCCGGCATGCCGACGTGCTCGTGCACGAGGCGACGTTTACGGGGGACATGCGGGACGCGGCGAGGGAGTACGGCCACTCCACGTCCGTCTCCGCGGCGGAAACGGCGGCGAAGGCCGGCTGCCGGACGCTGATCCTGACCCACATCAGCTCCAGGTACCAGGAGGCGGACGAAGCGCGCCTGCTCGGGGAGGCGCGGGCCATTTTTCCCGACGCCCACATGGCCGAGGATTTCCGGATCTTTCCGGTGGAACGCGCTTCTTGTTGACTTCCATGGTGGCAAAAGCTGTCGAACCATGTATAATGGGAGTAGAAATAGAAAAGAAGCGGAAGAAACCGACCGGACGGCCGTTTCTCCTGCTTCCTTGACCGGGGCGGCCTTCATTCGCCGCGTCCGCTTCGCCTGCGGTGGGCCGCCTCATCCTTGATTTCCCGGCGCATGCCTTCGATGCTTTCGCGGCGGTGTTCATTCTTCACGCGGATGGCCCGTTTCTCTTCCGGCGAAAGTTCATCGGCATGTTCCGACAAATATTCTTCCGCTTCGCGCAGGTTTCGGATCGTATTTTGCACGTTGCGCTGCAGCTTTTCCACATTGTCTGAACGATCGTCCGGTTTGGCCAATTTTGAACCCTCCATTTGTCTTCTGGGATCGGAATGTAGGGTGCCCGCAAATGGGGAAAACGATGCGAGAAAGCGGGAGGAATCGATGCGGTACATAGAAATCGCGGGCGAAACGGTCTTGCGCGGCAAGGTGAAAACGCCCGGTTCGAAGAACAGTTCCCTCGCCCTGCTCTCCGCCGCCTGTCTGGCCGAGGAACCGGTGGAGATCAGCGGCGTTCCGATGGTTCGCGACGTCAGGATCGTCGCCGACATCATGCAGGAAATCGGCTTCCGGTTCGACCATGCTCCAGACGGCACGGTGACCGTCGCCCGCACCGGTCCGGTCAGCGGTGAACTGGACATCAAGAAGAGTTCATCCTACAGGGCTTCCTATTATTTCATCGGGTCCCTCCTGGCCCGGACCGGCCGGGTCACCCTCGGCTACCCGGGCGGCGACGATTTCGTCAGCCGGCCCATCGACCAGCATCTGAAGGCGTTCGAGGCGATGGGCGCCAGGGTGGAACTGTTCGAAACGCATTACACGGTGACTGCAGAGCGGCTTGTCGGCGCGGACATCTTTTTCGATGTCGTCACATCGGGCGCCACGATGAACGCGATGATGGCCGCCGTGCTGGCCAAAGGAACCACCGTGCTCCGCAACGCCGCCGTCGATCCGGAAGTGGTGGATACGGCCAACTTCCTCAACATGCTCGGGGCGAAAATTCGCGGCGCCGGCACGAGCGAAATCCGCATCGAAGGGGTGGATACCCTCGGCGGCGGCCGCCATGCGGTCATTCCGGACCGGCTCATCGCGGGATCGTTTCTCGCCGCCGCCGCCGCCACCCGCGGCCATGTGATCGTGGAAGGCGTCATCCCCGAACATTTGCGGTCACCGCTGGGCAAGCTGCGGGAAGCCGGCCTGGAGCCCGTTGTCCGCGACCAGTCCATCGAGCTGGACGGCGACGCCCCCCTGCGCGCCCTCCGCATCCGGACGGCCATGTATCCGGGGTTCGCCACGGACCTGCAGCAGCCGTTCACGGCCATGCTGCTCCGGGCATCCGGCCGCAGCCTCGTCACCGACAAAGTGTATCCGAAACGGTTCAGCCACGTGGAGCAGCTGCTCCGCATGGGCGCCTCCGTCGAACTGAAAGGGGCGTCGGCCTTCATCCAGGGCGGCGAACGGCTGCGCGGCGAGTGGGTGCACGCCTCCGACATCCGGGCTGGATTTTGCCTCCTCATCGCCGGCTTCATGGCCCGGGGCGTCACCCGGCTGACCGGCGTGGAGCATCTGGAGAGGGGCTGCGACAACGTCATCGGGGCGTTCCGCTCGCTCGGCGCCGACCTTCGGCTGTCCGAAGACCTGGAGCCGAGCCGTCAATCGGCCCAAAACCAATCGCTTTGAATCCATCGTATCGTACTCGTGAGCGTAAGCCGCGCATCCCGGCCGCCGATCGGGCAGCCGGGTTTTTTTGCGCCCTCCGCGGCGAAGCGGGATCGTGGCGCCGCGCATGACGACGGATTTGCTGCGCCGTGGAGGCGGTTTGCTGCGCCGCGCATGGCGCCGGGATCGTTGCGCAGTGCATGGAGGCGGCCTTGTTGACCGCGCATGGAGCCGGGATTGACGGCCGCTCCGGTTGCCATGCGAACATATATTCTTTACAATGAAAAAAGAAACGTTGCCGGAGCGGAGGCGGCCGTCCGTCACGACGGGCGGTGAAACGCGGCCGCCGGCGCCGGGGACGGGAAGGAGACGAGCGCATGAACCGGATCACGGGCAAGGCGGCTTCCATCGAAGAATGGATCGAACGGGTGCGGAAGACGCCCGACTTCATGGAGAACGTCACCCACTGGCACGTCATTCCGCGGCGGGACGCGAAGCACGCCGACATGCCGCCGCAGCTTCATCCGGCCATCCGCGAAGCGCTGGAACGGAAGGGCATCCGCCGCCTGTACGTCCACCAGCGCCAGGCCTTCGATGCGGCGAGCGCGGAGAGGCATTTCGTGGTCGTCACGCCGACGGCTTCCGGCAAGACGATGTGCTACAACCTGCCGGTGCTCCAGTCGCTCATGGAAGATCCGTCCGGCCGGGCCCTGTTCCTGTTTCCGACGAAGGCCCTGGCCCAGGATCAGGTGGCGGAACTGCAGTCGCTGATCGACCTGATGGAGGCGGACCTGAAAACCCATACGTACGATGGCGACACGCCGCCCGCCGTGCGGCAGGCGATCCGCCACGCGGGCCACGTGGTCGTCACGAACCCGGACATGCTGCATGCCGCCATCCTGCCCCACCATACGAAATGGATCAAGCTGTTCGAAAACCTCCGGTTCGTCGTCATCGACGAGCTGCACAGCTACCGCGGCGTGTTCGGCAGCCACGTCGCCAACGTGATCCGGCGGCTGAAGCGGATTTGCCAATTTTACGGTTCGTCGCCGGTGTTCCTGTGCGCCTCGGCCACCATCGCCAACCCGAAGGAACACGCCGAGCGGCTGATCGGGGAGCAGGTGGTGCTCATCGACGAAAACGGCGCGCCGGCGGGGGAGAAGCATTTCGTCTTCTACAATCCGCCGGTGGTCAACCGCCAGCTCGGCATCCGCCGAAGCAGCCTGCTGGAGACGCAGAAGCTGGCGGCTTCGCTCATCAGAAACGGCATCCAGACGATCGTGTTCGCCCGCAGCCGGGTGCGCGTGGAACTGCTGCTCACCTATTTGCAGGAACTGGTGAAGCACGAGCTTGGCGCGAAGTCGATCCGCGGCTACCGGGGCGGATACTTGCCGAAGCAGCGGCGGGAAATCGAGCGGGGTCTGCGTTCCGGCGAAATCCGCGGCGTCGTCAGTACGAACGCCCTGGAGCTCGGCATCGACATCGGCCAGCTGCAGGCGTGCGTCATGAACGGCTATCCCGGCACGATCGCCAGCGCCTGGCAGCAGTCGGGCCGGGCCGGACGCCGCCTGGAAAGTTCCGTCACGTTTCTGGTGGCGAGCAGCAATCCGCTGGACCAGTACATCATCCAGAATCCGCAGTTTTTCTTCGAACGCCCGCCGGAAGAAGCCCGCATCCATCCGGACAACCTGCTCATTTTGCTCGACCACGTGAAATGCGCCGCCTACGAGCTGCCCTTCGAAGCGGGCGAGGCGTTCGGCGGCGAGCCTCTCGAAGACCTGCTGGAGTTTCTCGCGGAGGAGCGGGTGCTGCACCGGGTGAAGGACCGGTGGCACTGGATGGACCGGTCGTTTCCCGCCAACAGCATTTCGCTTCGCACGGCGGCCCAGGAAAATTTCGTGATCATCGACATGACCGAGGGGGCGCGCGTCATCGGCGAAGTGGACCGGTTCAGCGCCCCGACGCTCATCCACGAGGAAGCCATCTACATCCACGAAGGCGTGCAGTACCAGGTGGAGAAACTGGATTACGAAGAGAAGAAAGCCTGGGTGCGGCAGGTGAACGTCGATTACTACACCGACGCCAACGTGGCGGTGGAACTGTCCGTCCTGCACGTGGACCGGGAGCGGGAAGAAGAGCGGGCCGGCCGGTATTACGGGGAAGTGACGGTGAACGCGCGGCCGACCATTTTCAAAAAAATCCGCCTCCGCACCCACGAAAACATCGGGTTCGGGCCGATCCATCTGCCGGAAGAGGAACTCCACACGAGCGCCTATTGGTTCGCGCTGAACCCCGTGATCACGGCGGACATGAAGGCCGACGACCTGCAATCCGCCCTGCTCGGCGTCTCCAACGTGCTGGTGCACATCGCGCCCCTCTACCTGATGTGCGATCCGTTCGACATTCGGGTCGTGCCCCAGGTCAAATCGAAATTCGACCGGAAGCCGGTCATCTATTTCTATGACCGGTATCCCGGCGGAATCGGCCTTTCCGAGCGGCTGTACGATCTTCATGACGAGCTGCTTCGCGAAGCGGCGCGGGTCATCCGCGCCTGCACGTGCGAAGGCGGCTGCCCGGCCTGCGTCGGACCGGCCGACGAAGTCGGGCCGCGCGGCAAGGAACACGCCCTGGAGCTGCTGCGCCGCCTCGGCGCGGATGAGCCGGAGGCGGCGCGGCCGTGAGCAGCCTGCAGGAACGGCTCCGGCGGCTCGCCGGGCGGGGAAGCCGGGCCGCCGCCGGGCGCGACGGCCTCCATGATGACGGTTTGCCGGACGAGCATCGCCGGTCCGGAGACGGCATGGCGTCCGCATCCGGCGAGAGGGAGGAACGCGTGCCGGTTTCCGGCCGGCTCGTGGAGACGGCGGACGGGGCGTTCATCATGCGGGAGCGCCGGTACCCGCTCGATTATGAACACGGCTTCTACGCCCTTGCCGACCTGTCCGGCCGGCACGCGCGGCTGAACCGCGTCTCCCGCCGGCATGCCGGCATCCGGCCGGTGGCGTCGGTGCGCGATCTGCTGTTTTTCGACACGGAAACGACCGGTCTCGGCGTCGGCGCCGGCAACGTGCCGTTTTTGATCGGGCTCGGCTTTTATGAAGAACGGTCGTTTGTCGTCCGGCAGCTGTTCGTCCGCGATCCGGAGGACGAGGCGGCCGTGCTCCGGCATTTCCGCCGGCTGGCGGAACGGTTCACCCATCTGGTGACGTACAACGGCAAGTCGTTCGACTGGCCCGTGCTGGCCAACCGGTTCGTGCTGCACCGGATCCCGCCGCCGGAAACCGTCCCCGATCATCTCGACCTTTTGCCCATGTCCCGGAACCTGTGGCGCCACAGTCTCGAATCGTGCCGGCTGTCGCGGGTGGAGGAGGAGCGGCTCGGCATCCGGCGGGAGGACGACGTGCCGGGCCATCTGGCGCCGGCGCTGTATTTCCGGTTTCTTACGGAGGGTGACCCGGCCGTGGTGGAGCCCGTCTTCCGCCACAACGAATGGGACGTGCTGACGCTGGTGGCCCTGGCGATCCATCTCGGCGCCGTGTTGAGCGGAGACGCCGACTGGGAGCGGATGGAAGCGGAAGACCTGTTCCGCACCGGCATGTGGCTCGCCGAATCGGGGCTTCCGGACTTGGCCGAGCGGCCGTTCGCGGCGCTGCTGGCGCGGCCGGACGAATCGGTCCGCTACGCGGCGCGGATGGGGATGGCCTACAAAAAAATGCGCCGCTATGACCGGGCGGTGCCGCTCTGGGAGCAGGCTGCCGCGCTCGCGGAACGCCGGCCGCTTGCCGCGGCCGGCCCCGAATCGCTGGAGCCGCTCGTGGAGCTGGCGATCTACCATGAACACCGCAGCGGGCAGCTGGCGGAAGCGCTGCGCTGGACGGAGGAAGCGCTGCGCCGGGTGGAGCGGCTGCAATCCCTGCAAGCCAGGCTGCACGGCCGGACGGACGCCGCCAGGAAATGGCGGGCGGAGCTGAGCCGGCGGCGGGACCGGCTCCTGGGAAAACTGAACGGTGAAACGGACGGCAGGCGGGCGAAGCCGGCGGCTTCCGGCGGCGGGACCGCTCTTGAAGGGCAGCTCGAGCTGGACTGGCGCGCCTGATGCGACAAGCGCTTTGGACGGCGCCCGAAGAATGGAGGCAACATGAAACAGGGATTCATCATCGATCTGGACGGCACGCTGTACCGCGGCAGCGAACGGCTGCCCCGGGCGGAAGCGTTCATCGGCGCCCTGCGCCGCGCCGGCGCGCCCTACGTGCTGATGACGAACAATTCGACGCGCACGCCGGAGGAAGTGGCGGCCCATCTGAACCGGCTGGGCATCCCGGCGGACGCCGGGGACGTGCTCACGTCGGCGCAGGCGACGGTCCGCTACCTGGACGGGTTGAATGAAGGAAGGCACGTGTACTGCATCGGCGAAAAGGGATTGGTCGCCGCCCTCGAACAAGCCGGCTATGTGCTGACGGACCGGGAGGCCGATTTTGTCGTGCAGGGGCTCGACCGTTCGTTCGACTACGCCAAGCTCAAGCGGGCGATGGAATTGATCCGCGCCGGCGCGCGCTTCGTGCTGACCAATCCGGACGTGCGGCTGCCGGCGGAGGACGGGTTTTTTCCCGGCGCGGGCTCCATCGCGGCGGCCATCGAAACCGCCTCGGGCGTCGCTCCCGTCGTCATCGGCAAGCCGTCGGCGATCATCATGGCGTTCGCCCTGGAGCGGATCGGACTGCCGGCTTCCGACGTCTGGATGGTGGGGGACAACATGCGCACCGACATGGCGGCGGGCCGCACGGCGTCGTGCCGCACCGCGCTTCTGCTCACCGGCATCACCGACGAGGCGTCCCTGCCCGCCCTGTCCGAGGAAACGGGCATCGCCTGCGATTTTGTCGGCCGCCATCTCGGCGAATTCATGGCCCATGTCGGCCTGGAGGCTGCAGGCGCATGATCCGCGTCGGCGTCCATGTGAGCATCCGGCACGGATACGAGGAAGCGGCCAGGCGGGCGGCGGGGCTCGGCTGCTCCGTTTTCCAGTATTTCCCGAAAAACCCCCGCAGCCTCGCGCCGAAGGCTTTCAATGAAGAGGACGCCCGCCGGTGCAAAGCCTTTTGCCGGGAAGCGGGCCTTCTGTCGGTGGCCCATGCGCCCTATCCCGTCAATCTGGCGGCCGGCGACCCGAAGACGGCGGAAGCGGTGCGCCGTTCCTTGCTCAACGACCTGGCCATCGCCGAGGCGAACGGATCCGTCGGGGTGGTCGTCCATTTCGGCAAGCCGTCGGGCGCGGATCCGCTGGAAGGATACCGGAACATCGTGCGGATGCTGAACGGCATTCTGGACGAATGGCGGGGCAGCGCCCTTCTCCTGCTGGAAAACCAGGCCGGCCGGTTCGGTTCCACCTTCGAAGAATTGGTCACCATCCGACGGCTTTGCGATCATCCGGAGCGGATCGGCTTTTGCTTCGATACGTGCCACGCCTTCGCCTCCGGGCTGTGGAACGGGCGGAACTGGGAGGAGACGGAGTCCCGCGGCCGGGAACTGGGGTTTTTCGACCATGCCAAAATCGTCCATCTCAACGATTCCCGCCATCCGTCCGGCTCGCGCCGGGACGCGCACGCCAACATCGGACGCGGGCTGATCGGCAGCGCCGCCCTCGGCGGACTCGTCCGGTCGCTGGCGCGCGACGGGCTGCCTTTCATCCTGGAGACGCCCGCCTCCGCGGATGTGACGCTGCCGCAAGAGATGGAACGGGTAAAGGAGTTTTGCCGATGATCAACGTGTTTTTGGACGACCGGCGGCCGTGCCCGCCGGGATTCGTCCTCGCCCGCACCGCCGAAGAGTGCATGCTGCTCCTCGAGGAGTGCGACGTGAACATTCTCTCCCTCGACCATGACCTTGGCCCCGGGGAACCGACGGGATACGACGTGGCGGCGTTCATTGTCCGTTCCGGCAAATACCCGCGGGAAATCTACCTGCACACGTCCAGCGACTGGGGGCGTTCCCGAATGTTCCAAATCCTGTACAGCAACCGGCCGGAAGGCGTGATGGTGCACATGTACGGCATGCCGGAAGAGGTGCTGCGAAGGGAAGCGGCGGCCCGGAGACGGGACGGGCGGGTTGGCGGACCGCAGGACGGCGGACGGGGGAATGGCAGAACACGGGATGGAGAACCGGAAGCCCCCTGACGGGCGCGCCGCGGATTCAACGGCCCACGGTTTGATGGAAAGACGGAAATTCGGTAAAATGGATGCGCATGGCAAAGCATGCCTGCGGAAACGATCCGGAGATGCCGGCGTTTCGCGGGCGTGCGGCGCCCGTCGGAAGCGGCCTCCGGAAGAAGGGAGGCCTTTTTTCGTGGTTGGATCGGAGCGGTACAAAATCGTCGGCGTGCTGGGCACGGGCGGCATGGGCACCGTCTATCTCGCGGAAGATCGGCGGCTGCCGGGCAAGAAGTGGGCCATCAAGGAAATCCGGCGGGATGCGGCCGGCGCCGGCAGCCTGGGCGAGGCGGCCGCGCTCGTCCGGCTGTCCCATCCCGGCCTTCCCCAGATCGCCGACTATTTCGAATCGGAAGACGGCCTGCGGGGCTATCTCGTAATGGAGCACATCGAGGGCGAAACGATGGAAGAGCGGTTCGTCCGGTGCGGCCGGAAGGTGGACGCGGCGACGGCGGTCCGCTGGGCGGTGCAGCTGTGCGACGTGCTTGCCTATCTGCACGGGCAGAAGCCCCATCCGGTCATCCATCGCGATCTGAAGCCGTCCAACGTGATCATCACCGGCCAGGAACGGGTCGTGCTGATCGACTTCGGCATCTCCAGGCTGGAGCGGGGAGAAGGGCAGGATACGGTCCGGATGGGCACGATCGGATTCGCCGCGCCGGAACTCCTGTCGCGGGGGCGCACCGATCCGCGGAGCGACCTGTATTCCCTGGGGGCGGTCTTGTACTATTTGCTGAGCGGCGGCCGCCATCCGGCGCTTTCGGCCGGCGCGGCGGGCGGCGATCTGGGGGACGTGCCGTTTCCGCTCAGGCAGGTGGTGGAGCGATTGCTGGAGCCATCCCCCGAGCACCGGTTTGCCGACGCGGCCGACGTGAAGGCGGCGCTCGTGCCGCTTCTGGAGGGAGGGCTGCGGACGCCGGCGGACGGGAACCCGGCGATTCCGGACGGGGCCGGCCGCAAACGGGTGCTGGTGTTTCTCAGCCTGTATCCGGGCGCCGGATCGACGGCGTGCGGGCTGGCGGCAACAGCCCTTCTTGGCCGTTTCGGCATCCGGCACGCCTATCTGGAGCATCCCGCGGCGGAGCCGGTGCTGGACAACTGGCTCGATCCGCGGATTGCGGAGGAACCGGACGGCCAGGCGGCGTGGCTGACGGCCGGCCGGCTGGCGGAGCGCTACGGCGAATGGAACGATGCCGTCCAGCTTCAGGCGCTGCTGGAGGCGCCGGCGCAGGTGGTGACGGTGGATCTGTCCCACCGGTGGGACGCGGACGGCGCGGAGCGGCTCATGCAGCTGGCGGACGAAACCGTGATCGTCGCCGGCCCGCGGCGGATGGCGCTGGAGAGCCGTTCCGTGCGGGAGCGGCTGCGCAGGGCGGCGCACTGGATCGAGGCGGGAAGACCCGTCACGCTGTTCTGGAACGGAACGGACCGCCGGCCCGATCCGCGGATTCTCGCCTTGCCGTTCCGCGACATCGTCCGCCTTCCCCGCTGCCCGGCGCTGGAGGAATGGGAAGCGGGCGGCAATCCGTACGGGCTCCCGGACGATCCGGCCGCCAAACCGTGGATCGAACGGATCGAAGGCTGGCTTGCGGACCGGCTCGGGCGCTGGCGAATCCCCTTCCGCACGGGAAGAACGAGGAGGAAAACGTTCATTTCATGGAAAAAAGGAATTGACAACCAGTTGGCGAAACGTGTATGATGATGCCAGACGAATATCAATCGGCATGCGGAAGCACCGCTTGGACGGCAACCGGCCGTCCGGGCGGTGCTTTTTGTTCGGTGCGAACGGGAGGGATGCGCGTTGCGGCTGATCGTGGCCGATTCCGATCCGGACTATGCGCGCATGCTGGCGCGGGCGATCCGGGAGTCGGACTGGCGGCGGAAAGTGACGGTGGTGCTGGCCGGCGGGGAAGGGGGCGGGATGCCGTCGTCCGGTGCGGAGCCGGCGGATGCGCTGCTGGCGGATGCGGCCTGGTGCCGGCGCATGCTGGAGGCGGGTTTCACCGGCACGGTCGTTTGCCTGGGCGAGGAACGGGAAGCGGCGGAGATGGAATTGGGCGGCCGCACCGTCCCCGCTCTGTTCAAGTACCAGAACGTGCACGATCTGATGGCGCAGCTGATGGGCCGTCTTTCCCCCGTCCAGGCGGGCGGGGCGAAGACCGCGGCGGGTTCCTGCCGGCTCGTGGCCGTCTATTCCGCATCGGGCGGCGCCGGCAAGACGACGCTTGCGTCCGGCCTGGCCGAATGGCTGGCGGCGTCCGGCCGCCGCACCTTCTACCTGAACATGGAGCGGATTCCCGGCCTGGCGGCCGGACCGTCCGATGTCCGGCTGCGGTTTGCCCGGGTGCTGTATCACCTGCGGCGGGGCGAGCGGGACGCGCTAATGGCCCTCGCCACCCGCCATCCGGAGCGGGGGTTTGACTGGTTTCCGCCGGCGGATCATGCGGACGAGTGGAACGAGTACCGGGAATCGGACATCCGGGAACTGGCCGCGGCGCTCCGTTCGGCCGGCCGGTGGGATTTCATCGTGGCCGATTGCGAAAGCGACCTTTCGCTGCCCACAAGAACGATGCTGCAACTGGCGGACGAACGGTTCTGGCTGGAGACGGACGACGAGACGGGCTTGCGCAAATCGGCCTTCGCCCGCCGGATGCTCGCCGTTGCGGACGGGCCGGCAGAAGCCGGCTGGCACGTCATCCGGGTGGCGTCTGCATCCGGACGCAAAGTTCCGGTTGTTGCGCAGGCGCTCCGGATGATCGGCGCGGAAGGGGGATCCGGGGATGAATGACCGCGTGGCGAAGGATCGTTTTGCGGCCTTGAAGGAGCTCGTGTACCGGCGCCTGGAAGCGGATCCCCGCATGGGGGATGACGAACTGAAGGCGGTCATCGACGGGTTCGTGTTCGGCGACGGGCCGGACGGATACGTGCCCGCCGAGGAGCGGATCCGACTGGCGGAACGGCTGTTCCACGCGTTCCGCGGGCTGGATGTGCTGCAGCCGCTGGTGGACGACCCGTCCGTCACCGAGGTGATGATCAACGGCGCGAAGGACATTTTCATCGAAAGGGGGCACGGCATCGAACGGGCGGATGTGGAAATCGAAAGCGAGGACAAGCTGCTCGATCTCATCCAGATCATGGTCGGCAAGGTGAACCGGGCGGTCAACGAGGCCAACCCGATCGTCGACGCCCGGCTTCCCGACGGATCGCGGGTGCACGTCGTGCTGCCGCCCGTCGCCCTCGGCGGCCCGACGGTGACGATCCGCAAATTTCCGGCCAACCCGTATACGCTGGACGAGCTCATCCGCCTCGGGCTCATGGGCGAGGACGCTGGCGACCTGCTCAGGCGCCTCGTCAAAGCCCGCTACAATCTGTTCATCGCCGGCGGCACCGGGTCGGGAAAAACGACGCTGCTCAATGCGCTGGCCCAGCACATCGATCCCTGGGAACGGGTCATCACCATTGAAGACTCCGCCGAACTGAAAATACGCGGCATCGCCAACCTGGTCGGCCTGGAAACGCGGAACGCCAACGCCGAAGGCAAGGGGAAAATCGACATGCGAGACCTGATCCGCGCCTCCCTGCGGATGCGGCCCGACCGGATCATCGTCGGGGAAGTGCGCGGGCCGGAAGCCTACGACATGCTGCAGGCGATGAATACGGGGCATGAAGGATCCCTGAGCACCGGGCACGGCAACTCGGTGAAAGACATGCTGTACCGGCTGGAGACGATGGTGCTGCTCGCCGTCCACATTCCGCTGGAAGCGATCCGCCGGCAAATCTGCTCGGCGCTGGACGTGATCATCCATCTGTCCCGGCACCGCGACGGCGTTCGGCGCGTCGGCGAGATCAGCGAGCTCGTCGATCTGGAAAACGGGGACATCCGGCTGAATCCGCTGTTCGTGCTTGACCGGACGCCGGGCGGCCGAATGCGCCTCGTGCCGACGGGCAATCCGATGAGGCGCGCCGGCAAGCTGGCGAAGGCGGGATTGGCATGATGCGGCGACGACGGCGTGGACCGGGCGGCGGACTTGCCGGACAAGCCTCCGTGCGCGGAGGCGCCGGGCAGCCTGGCCGTCATCGGCCGCCGTGGGCCGGAACGCCGGCCGCCATGCCTGGCGCCGCCGGGCGGCGCCTGAACCGGGACCGGCCGGACGGGGCCGAAGGCGGCGCGGGCGGTCCGGCTCCGGCCGGCAAGGCGCCGGATTGGCTGGCGACGGCGGCGGGCTTTTTGGCCGGGGCCGGGTTGGCGGCGGCGGTCGGATTCCTGTTTTACAAGTCATGGCTCGCTTCGTGCCTTCTCGTTCCCTTCGGCTGGCTCGCCGTCCCGGGGTTCCGCTCGTGGCTTGCGGCCCGGCGGCGGCGGGACATCACCGCGCAATTCCGCCAGTTTCTGTACGCCTTCTCGACATCGCTGGCCGCCGGCCGGTCGGTGGAGAACGCGCTTCTCGCGGCGGAAAGGGACATGCGGATGATCGACCCCGCGGGGCGGACGCTCCTGATCAGGGAACTGGCGGCCATGAACGGACAGATCCGGAACGGGATGTCCGCGGAACGGGCTTTCGCCCGGTTTGCGGAGCGGCTCGCCATCGGGGAGGCGGGCGAGTTTGCAGCCGGTTTTTCCCTCTGCAAGCAGGCGGGCGGCGACCTGGTGGAGCTCGTTCGCCGCAGCGCCGCGCTGATCGGGGAGAAAATCGAGATCGGGCAGGAACTGGAGGCGATCACCGCGCAGAAGCGGTTCGAAGCGAAGGCGATGGCGGCCGTTCCGTTCGCCATGATCGGATTTCTGGCCTTCGGTTCCCCCGACTACATGGCGCCGATGTACGAAGGCGTCGGGCGGCTGCTCATGACGGGGGTTCTCCTCCTGCTGGCCGCCTGCCAGTACTGGATCGCCCGCCTGATGCGGCTGGAGGTGTAGCCGATGCGGCAGCGTCTGCGCATGCGCATGCTGTTTCTTCACGAATTCCGGCAGGAGGACAGCGAAGCGGCCCTGCGCGCCTTCGTGCGCGGAACGGCCGTGCAGACCGGCGTCGCCGTTCTTCTCATGGCGCTCGCCGGTTTCATCGGCGGATTCGGCCTTGCGGGGACGGCGGCCGCCATGCTGGGAGCGGGACTGCTTCCCGTCGCCAGGATCCGGCGGCTGGAGCAAGCCATTCGCGCGAGAAAACGGCAAATGCTGCTGGAGCTGCCCGTTTTCGTCAACCGGCTGCAGCTGATGCTGCAGGCCGGACTGACGCTTCACGCGGCGTTCCTGCGGGCGGCGGAAGCAGCTTGCAAAGACGGGACGAAAGCGGACGGCCTGCCGGATCCGGACAGCCGCCCGTTCGCCCGGCAGCTGTCCATCGCCGTCAGCCAGCTTCACAATGCCATGCCGCTCGCCCAGGTGCTGGAACAGCTGGCGAGGCGGTGCGGCGTGCAGGAAGTCACTTTCTTCGCCACGGCGCTGCAGATGAACGCCCGGCGCGGCGGCGATGAACTGGCGGCATCCCTCGGCCAGCTGTCCCGCGAACTGTGGGAGAAACGCAAGCAAACCGTCCGCGCGCTGGCGGAGGAGGCTTCGGCCAAAATGCTGTTTCCCCTCATGCTGATTTTTCTGGCCGTACTGACGGCCGCCGGTGCGCCGGCCATCCTGTTGATCAACGGATAGGAGGTGAGCGGGTTTGGCATGTTCGAAAAGGCATCCGGAGCGGCCGTCCCGGCTTGCGGAATGGGCGGGCCTGAAGCGGCACCTGGCGGACGACCGCGCCATCGGCACGCTGGAGATCATTCTGATCGTGGCGGTCATTGTCGTCCTGGCCGTGGCGTTCCGCAAATGGATCATCGCCTGGGTCGAAAAGCTGTTCCGGGATTCCAACGACGAACTGATCGACACGAGCAACCGTTCCGTCGACGTGCCGCAGGTGCCCTGACGGACGGAGCGGGCCGGTTCGTGCTGGAAGCCGCCCTGCTGTTTCCCGTTCTGCTGTCGGCGACCGTCGCTCTCATGTTCGTGGGCCTGTATGCCGGCGTGCAAAGCCTGGCGCTTTCGACGGCGGGCATCGCCGCGGAACGCGCCGCCTTCTCCTGGGACAACAGCCACCGGAATCCGGTGACCGGCGCATTTTTTCCGGGACAGTACGACGACCTCTACTGGCGGCTGACGGGCGACTTTCCGGGGGCGGCGCTCGCCAGGCGGAAAATGGAAGCGGCGCTCGTGACAGCCGGGCCGGCTTCGGACGGAGTGGGCCGCTACCAGAACGCGGTCTGGCGCCGCGCGGTGGCCGCCGGCTGGACCGCGCCGTTCCGCGCGCCGGACTTGACGGAACCCGCCGGCGAAGCCGGGCGGAAGACGCAATGGTCGGAAGCGTTCGTCGCCGACCCGGCGGAATGGGTGCGGACCATCGGGTTGGCCCGGCATTACTGGCCCCTGGTCGAGCGTTTCGTCACAAATGAACAGGCGGAAAGGATGGTGGACGAGTTTCTTCGCCGTCCGGGCGCCGGACTCGAGGCGCCGGCCTTCAGGAGCCATGCGGAAGCGGTGGACTATCTGCAGCGGCTGGTCGGCGGCCGGGTGAAGCAGATCGCCACGGAAGAGACCGGCCATTACCGGCGGATCGAGGCTTACGACCGGCACGGCATCGCCCATCACGCCTATCTGGGCGCCAAGACGGCGGACCGCGACATGCGCGAACAGCTGCTGAAGGATGAGGAACTGATGCGGAAAGGACTGGTGAAGGGGGTGGTATGGCACTTTTTCCGCCGGGCGGATACCGGGGCCATCGGGCCGTCGGAGGCGCTGCGCAAGGAGCTGGAGAAAAGGGGGATCGTCATTGTCGTTCACGAATGAGCGGGGATCGGTGGTGCTGTACGCGTTGCTCGTCCTCGTGCCGATCGCGCTGTTTCTCGGCCTGCTGCTCGATCTGGCCCGCCTCCGTGCCGCCGAGAAAATGGCCGAACAGCAAACGAAGGCGGCGGCCCGCTCGCTCCTGTCCGGCTATGACCGGAAGCTGCGGGAGGAGTACGGCCTGTTCGGCCTGGCCGCCGGCGAAGAGGAGCGGCTTGCCTTCGCGGCCGCGCCCTTCGCGGATCCCGGCGGGGGATTTTCCATGGTCAGGCCCCGCCTTCTCGAACTGTCGGCGGAGCCGGTGTATTCCCTGGCGGATCACCGGCTGTTTCGCCGGCAGATGCTCGAAGAGATGAAGCTGAAGGGACCGGTGGAGTTCACGCGGCGGGTGTACGGCAACTGGAAGGCGTCCGCCGAAGACATGGAAAAGGCGGCGCATGCGGCGGAATGGGGCGAAGAGGCGGAAAAGCTTCTGCGGGAACGGGAAGAAGCGCTTCGCGATGCGTTCCGGACGATCGAGCGGATCGGGGCGCTCATGGAACGGGGCGCCGGCATCCTCGGCCTTCCTCCGCCGCTTCCGGCCGAACGGGAAGGAGGTGGAAGCGACGAAGATGATGCGGCGCCTGAAACGGACCAGCCGGAAAACCCGTATGCCGGCGCCTGGGCGGTCTTTTCGGCCATGCAGGATGAGCTGGAGACGCTGGGCGCCTGCCTGCGGAGTGCGGAAGAGGCGGAAGCGCGCATCCGGTCCGCCATGGACGAAGCCGACGGCGACCTTCTGGACGGCGTTGACCTCTACGGCTCCGGCTATTACGGCCGATACGCCCTCGAGGCCGGCCGTGCCGTCTCCCGTTTCGGGACGGCGGCGGGACGGGCCAATGCGGATCCGACCAACTGGGACGGCGATCTGTCCTTTGCCGGCGAATTCCGGACTTTCCGCGACCGGCTGTCCGCCGAAGAGCGGCAGCGCCGGGAAGCCTACGACGAGCTGGAGCGGAAAAAGGAACGGCAGCGGACGGCGATCCGGGAACAGATGGAAAAGGTGAAGGAAAAAATGGGCGGCCAGTCCTGCACGCCGGAGGAGGAGGCCATCCACCGTCAATTGGCGGCGCTTTACGAAAAATACAGCCAGCTCAATCCAGCCGGCGGTGAATCAAAGCCGTCCCGCGATCCGGCCGGCGTGATCGGCCAGGAACCGGATCGGGCGCAGAAGAGCGCCCTCGTTCTGCTGCGGGAACTGTCCGGTCTTTTGTCGGCCATTCGCGATGAAGCGCTGGTGAACGAATATGTCCTGTTTTATTTCCGGCACCGGGTGACCGGCCTGGACGGGAATCCGGCCTTGGAAGATGTCGGCCGGCGTCCGCTGAAAGGGGAAGTGGAGTACGTGCTGTACGGATTCGACAGCTGTGCGGCCAACCGGGCGGCCGCCGTGGGGGAATTGTTTGCCGTCCGCTTTGCCGTCCGGACGGCGGAGGCGCTGGCGGACGTGCGCAAGGCGGCGGCCGGTTCCCCCCTTCTCGTCCTCCTGACCGCCGCCGCCGAAGGCGCCGCCAACGCATACGCCGACCTGGATCGGCTGCTGGAGGGGGAAGCGGTTCCCGTCTTTCAGCGGCGACCCGCCCTGAAGATGGGATACGCCGACTATTTGCGCGTCTTTCTCGCCCTGCAGCCGGACGAAACGAAGAAAATGGCGAGAATGCAGGCGCTGATCGAACGGAATACGGGCATCCGGCTGGATGAACGGCCGGCCTATGTCAAAGTCGTCACGAAAAGCGGCATTGATCTGGGCATGTTTACGGCCGTGGCGAGGAGGCTGGCGCCGGATGCCGGGGAGGGGAAGGGACGATCCGCCATCATCGTGAAACAGGCCGAAATGGCGTATTGAAGCGAAGATTCGGCGGTGCATGGAAGGACGGCAACGGATCGCTGACCCTGGAAGCGGCGCTCGTGATGCCGGTCTTTCTGGCCGCGCTGCTGGCGTTCGTCATGTTCATCCGCGTCGTCATGGTGGAAACCGCCCTGCAGACGGTGGCCGCCGAAAGCGTGAAGCAGCTGGCCGCCGTCTGGGTTCCGCTCGAGGAGCCGCTCATGAAGGCCGGCCAGGGTGCGGGAGCATTTGCCCATGAAGTCCCGGACTTCATTCCCGAGCCGGCAAGGCCGCTTCTGTCCGGTCTCGGCGACTGGGGCGGCCTGGCCAAGGACGCGTTGCGGGAGGCGCTGTCCGAGGCGCTGACCCCGATCGTCCGGGCGCAGGTGCCCGACGCGTGGCGCGGCCGGCTGCTCCATCCGGAGCGGCTTCGCGTGGAGGACGCGGCCGTTCCCTACGTGAACGAACCGGAAGCGGCCTTCGGATTCGTGCTCGTGTACGAAATGCCCGCGGCGCTGCCGTTTGTCGGGCGAACGCTGGAGATCCGGAAAAGCGCCCGCGAGCGGGTCTGGTTCGGCATGTGACGGCCGGATGGCGGACGGATCCGGACGGCGCGAAGGAAGGTCCATATGCGGGAAATGGGGAAAGGGGTGTCGACATGCTGACATTGGCAGTCGGAGCGGCCGTGGCCGTGCATACGGCCTTTGCCTTCGCGACCGACCTGGCCTCGCGGAGAATTCCGAACCTTTGGAACATCGCCGCGGCCGCCGCGGGCATGGTGGTGCACGGGGCCGCCGGCGGCTGGAAGGGATGGGCGGCTTCCGCGGCGGGATGCGCCGTTCTTTTCGCCGTCACGTTCGCGCTGCAGCTGGCCGGGGCCATCGGGGGCGGGGACGCCAAATGGTTCGCCGCGCTCGGCAGCTGGACGGGCGCCGCCTTTGCTTTCCACACCTTGCTGAATGCGGTTTTGGCGGCCGGTCTCATGGCGCTGGTCCATTTTTTGTGGAAGGGCACCTGGCGGAACGTGGCCCGCCGCTGGACGGCCGCCGCATGGCTGGCGCTGTCCGCCCGTTCGGCGGTGCCCGTCGGCGCGGCGAGGTCGCTGGCGGAACGGAAGGAAATGCCGTTCATGATCGCCGTCCTGCCGGCGGTCATCGTGACGGCATGGCAATGGGAAGGGAGCGGACGGACGTGGTGGACGGTTTTCTGAAAGGCATCGGGTGGGACGTGGAACAAGGCGCCGGCATCACGCTGCGCCTGTCGGCGGATCCGGCGGTATGGGGACGTCTTGTCCCCCACCAGCTGCGCATGATGCAGGAACGGGCAATGGACCGGCTGCTGCCGGCGGCCGCGGGAGAGGAAGACGGACGGATCGTGCTGCTTTACGACCTGACCGGGAAGCGGCGGCTCGTGCAGCGCCTGTATGCGGATCCGCCCGATTTCCGGCAGGCCGCCGAGCTCGCCCACCGGCTCGTGCGCACGGTGGCCGGCTGCCGGGACTATATGCTGCATGAATCGGGGTTCGTGCTGCATGAAGATTTCGTGTACGCCGGAAGCCGGCCGTCGGATTTCCGGCTGATCTATCTGCCGCTGTCGGGAGCCGCGGAACGCCGGCTGATGCCGCCGGTGACGGCGCAGCTGCGCCTTCTCGTTCTCCGCATTCTGTCTTTCGTCAGGGAGCCGTTGCCGGCCGCGGCTGCGCCGGTGCTCGGCCTTCTCGGCCAGGAACCGTATGCCGTCGCCCATCTGGAACAGGCGCTCCGGAAACTCCGGTACGGCGCGTCGCCTCCGGAGGACGCGGCGGGCGAACCGGGGGAAGGCGGTTCCCTTTCGTCCGGCGTGCGTTTCGGCTTGATCCGCCGGTGGCGGTCGGCGCGCTGGTGGGCGGCATGGACGGCGGGAAGGAATGGAAGAGATGCAGGAGAAGAAAGAGATGGAAGAGATGGAAGGAATCGTGGCCGGATGCCGGCGGAGATGGGCGGGATGGCCGCTTCCGGCGACAAAACGGGACTCCTGGCGCGGCCGGAACCGGGACCGGATCCGGGGACCGGGGCGGTGAAGCTCGTCGTGGAGACCGGGGAGAAGACGGAAACGGCCGTCATGGAAGGAGATCGCTTTCTGATCGGCCGGAATGCCGGAAGCGTGCACTTCGTCATCGGGCGGCGCGACGTCTCCCGCATCCACTGCGAAATCGTTCGCACGCCGGAAGGATTTGCGGCGACGGATCTCGGCTCGCTGAACGGCACCCTGCTGAACGGCGAGCCGATGATGCCGTTCAGGCCGTATCCGTTCGGGCCGGGGGACAGGCTCCGGGTGGCCGGTGCGGTCATCCGGCTGGCGGAACTTTCCGGACAAACGGAAACGCCGGAAACGGCATCACCGTTTCCGGCGCAGGCCGGGAAACCAAGATGACCGTTCAGGATCCGTCGCCGACGGCTTCCGCCGCAGCCTCCCGGTCTCCGCCAGCGGCGAGCCTTGCGGCCAGCTCGTCCCGCTTGGCGGCGATCGTGTCGCGGTTTTCCGTGCTCACGGCGGTGAACGGGCGATCCAGCGCCCATTCGCAATGATCCAGCGCGGCTTCCAGATAGCCGAAATGCTCCTTCACGAGGGCGGCATGATAATATGCTTCCGGGAATTTCGGACTCATGTTCATCAGCCTGTCGGCCAGCTCCCGGGCTTCATCCCATTCCCCGCGATGGATGCGGGTGGCCAGCAGGTTGTCCACGATGACGCCGTCCGAGTCGTTGTAGTCATAGGCTTCCATGTTGTAGGCGAGCGCCTTGTCCAGATCGCCTTTTTCCAGGTACAGGTATCCGAGGCAGCCGTACAGCATCGTGTTCTGCATGCGGCCCTGCAACTCTTCCAGCTGCCCGATCGCTTCGTCCAGCCGGCCGCGCTTCCAGAGGATGAGCGCTTCCGTGATGCGGAGGTTCAGCTCCAGACGGTCGGCCCCCTTCATGGCGCGGACGGCGTCCAGGGCTTCTTCCGCCTTGTCCGTCTGTCCGTCCTTCAGCAAAAGATAGGCGTAGGAAGCCATGATGCCGGGCTGCTTTTTTTTGCTCAGCCGGACGGCTTCCTCCATCAGCCGGACCGCCGTTTTCAAATCCCCGGCGGCGCTCGCCTGCTGGGCTTTGAGGGCCATCCGGCCGGCGCGGTTCGACCAGGCGGAATAGCCGAGCAGCACGGCGATGGCCGCGAGGCCCAGCACCCAGTTGATCTGGAATGCGAAAAAAATCACGGCGGCGGCGGCAAGAAGCGGGATCAGTCGCGAAGCGTCCAACGATAGCACCCTCCGTCCCGATGGCATTTTTCCGTAAAAGTATAGCAGAACTCAAACGGACTCGCAAAGAAGGGCGCACGCCACGCACGGGCCGTACGGGACCGGGATGGCGGCGCCGGAACGGGCGGAAACGGGACGGCCTGCACCGCTGCGGGCGGCATCAGGACGGGCGGCACCGGAGTGGACGGCAACAGGATGAGAGAAGACGGGACGGGCGAAAGCGAACGGGCGGAAGCCGGACGGCGGACATGTTCAAAAAAAAAGACCACTGTGCGGAAAATCATGTGAATAGTTTCACATACAAGAAGCGGAGTTCCGGTTATGATGTCCCTAGAACCAGCGGACTCGGCCGGATGGCGGTCAAACATGTGAAATATATCACGAAGTGGGGAGGAACATCCATTGGCACACGCATGCGGCTCTCGCACCGATGAGGAAAAATTGCAGCGCGTCAAGGAAGCCATTGACCGGTTCAGGGACATGAAAGGCGCCCTGATTCCCGTTCTGCACGAAGTGCAGGACACGTACGGCTACCTGCCGGAGGACGTGCTCCATCTGGTGTCCGACGAACTGGGCATTCCGATGACGGACATTTACGGCGTCGCTTCGTTCTATTCCTTTTTCTCCCTGGAACCGAAGGGCGAACACATCATCCGGGTCTGCATGGGGACGGCCTGCTACATCAAGGGGGCGCAAAGCCTGATCGACCGCATCGGCACCGATCTCGGCATCAAGCCGGGTGAAACGACGAAGGACGGCAAGTTCACGCTGGAAGCGACCCGCTGCCTCGGCGCCTGCGGTCTCGCGCCGGTCATGACGATCGATGACGACGTGCACGGCCGGCTGATGCAGGGGGACATTCCGAAAGTGCTCAAAAAGTACAGCGAGCCGGCGAAGGAGGACGAACGCGCATGAAGACGGCCGAGCAATTGCAGCAAATCCGCGAAACCGTGCTGGAGCGGCTTCTGGCCCGCGCCGCCCGCCTGGACGACTTCGGCCTTGCGGAAGCGAAGCGGTCGGTGATGGTTTGCGGCGGCACCGGCTGCACATCCGGCGATTCGAAGGCCATCATCGACGCTTTCGAGAAGGCGCTGGCGGAAAACGGGCTCGAAGACCGGGTGGAAGTCGTCCGCACCGGCTGCTTCGGGCTTTGCGAACTGGGCCCCGTCGTCATCGTTTACCCGGAAGGCGTGTTCTACAACCGGGTGAAGGCGTCCGACGTGGCGGACATCGTGGAATCCCACCTGAAAAACGGCAAGCCGGTCTCCCGCCTCATCTACAAGGAATCGCTTGACGCCAGCGGCCTGAAGCCGCTCGGCCAGGTGGGCTTTTTCCGCAAGCAGCAGCGGATCGCCCTGCGCAACTGCGGGCTGATCGATCCGGCGAAGATCGACGAGTATTTGGCGGCCGACGGCTACAAGGCGCTGGAAAAAGTGCTCAAGACGATGACGCCGCAAGATGTCATCGAAACGGTCAAAAAGAGCGGCCTGCGCGGCCGCGGCGGCGGCGGCTTCCCGACCGGCCTGAAGTGGGAGTTGACGGCCAAGCCCAAATCGGATGTCAAGTACGTCATCTGCAACGCCGACGAGGGCGACCCCGGCGCCTTCATGGACCGGTCGATCCTGGAAGGCGACCCGCACTCGGTGCTGGAAGCGATGGCCATTTGCGGATACGCCATCGGGTCGAATCAGGGGTACATCTACGTCCGCGCCGAATACCCGATCGCCGTGGAACGGCTGTACACCGCCATTGTCCAGGCCCGGGAATACGGCCTGCTCGGCAAAAATCTGTTCGGTACCGGATTCGATTTCGACATCGAAGTGCGGCTCGGCGCCGGCGCCTTCGTCTGCGGCGAAGAAACGGCGCTGATGAACTCCATCGAAGGCAAGCGGGGCATGCCGCGGCCGAAACCGCCGTTCCCCGCCAACGAAGGCTTGTGGGGGAAACCGACGGTCATCAACAACGTGGAAACGCTGGCCAACATTCCGCCCATCATCCTGAACGGCGCCGAATGGTACAGCGCCATCGGCACGGAGCGGAGCAAGGGCACGAAGGTGTTCGCCCTCGGCGGCAAGGTGGTCAACACCGGTCTCGTGGAAGTGCCGATGGGCACGACGCTCCGGGAAGTCATTTTCGAGATCGGCGGCGGCATTCCGAACGGCAAGAAGTTCAAAGCGGTGCAAACCGGCGGCCCTTCGGGCGGCTGTTTGACGGAAGAGCATCTCGACCAGCCGATCGATTACGACACCCTGACGGCCCTCGGCTCGATGATGGGGTCCGGCGGCATGATCGTCATGGACGAAACGACGTGCATGGTGGACGTGGCCCGCTTCTATCTCGATTTCACCCGCGACGAATCGTGCGGCAAATGCACGCCGTGCCGGGTCGGGACGAAGCGCCTCCTCGAAATTCTCGAAAAAATCACCGAAGGCAAGGGCACGATGGAAGATCTGGACACGCTGGAGCGCCTGTCGATCCAGATCAAGAACACGTCGCTGTGCGGCCTCGGCCAGACGGCGCCAAACCCGGTGCTTTCGACGCTCCGGTATTTCCGGGATGAGTATGTTGCCCACGTGAGGGACAAAAAATGTCCCGCCGGCGTTTGCCGCTCCATGCTCACGTTCACGATCGTTCCCGAGCTTTGCAAAGGTTGCGGCCTGTGTGCGCGGCGCTGCCCGGCGAATGCCATCACCGGCCAGGTCCGGCAACCGTACACCATCGATCCGAACGTCTGCATCAAGTGCGGGCTGTGCCTGGAAAGCTGCAAATTCGGCGCCATCGTCAAAGGATAAGAGCGGGAGAGGTGAATCGCGTGGAAACGTTCAACATTGTGATCGACGGCCGGGAAGTCGAGGTCGAACGGGGCGAAACGGTGCTGGATGCGGCGCGGAAGATCGGCATCGACATTCCGACCCTGTGCCATCTGAAAGGCGTGCATGAACCTTCCAGCTGCCGCGTCTGCGTCGTGGAAGTCGGCCCGAAGCTGATCGCGTCCTGCACGCTGAAGGCGGAGCCGGGCATGCAGATTCGGACGAATACGGCGAAGGTGCGGGAAGCGAGGCGCACCGTGGTCGAGCTGCTCCTTTCCGACCACAAGCGGGAGTGCACCAGCTGCGTCCGCACGGGCCATTGCCGGCTGCAGGAAGTGGCAAGCGCCCTCAACGTGCGGGACATCCCCTATTCCGGCGAACACGCCAGAACGGCGATCGACATCGCGTCGCCGTCCGTCGCGCGGGACGCGGAAAAATGCATCCTGTGCGGCCGCTGCGTCAGCGTGTGCGGCAACGTGCAGACGGTGCACGCCATCGGCCTGTCCGGCCGGGGCTTCTCCACTTCGGTCGGACCGGTCTACGGCCGGCCCCTCGGCGAGTCCGTCTGCGTCAACTGCGGCCAATGCGTCTTGGCGTGCCCCGTCGGCGCCCTTGCCGAACGGGAACACATCGATGACGTGTGGCGGGCGCTGGCGGATGATTCGAAGTTCGTCGTCGTCCAGACGGCGCCGGCCATCCGGGTGGCGCTGGGCGAAGAATTCGGCATGCCGTACGGCAGCCGGGTGACCGGCAAGATGGCGGCCGCCCTCAGGCGGCTCGGCTTCGACCGGGTGTTCGACACGAATTTCGGCGCCGACCTGACGATCATGGAAGAAGGCACGGAACTGATCAGCCGCCTGGCAAGCGGCGAGAAGCTGCCGCTCATGACGAGCTGCTGCCCGGGATGGGTGAAGTTCGTGGAGCACTATTTCCCGGACCTTCTGGACCAACTGTCCACCTGCAAATCGCCCCACGAAATGGAAGGGGCCGTCATCAAGACGTATCTGGCGGGCAAGCTCGGCATCGATCCGAAATCGATCGTCGTCGTATCCATCATGCCCTGCACCGCCAAAAAATTCGAAAGCGTCCGCGAAGAGCTTGGCCACGATTCCATGCAGGATGTCGATTACGTCCTGACGACGCGGGAACTGGCCCGCATGATCAAGGAAGCGGGCATCGATTTCGCCCGTCTGCCCGACGAGGAGTTCGACAACCCGATGGGCGTCGGTTCGGGCGCGGGCGCCATCTTCGGCGCCACCGGCGGCGTGGCGGAAGCGGCGCTGCGCACGGTCTACGAGCTCGTGTCCGGCGAAACGCTGGACAAGGTGGACTTCGAGCAGGTGCGCGGCCTCGACGGCATCAAGCAGTCGGTCATCGAGCTGCCGGGCGGACGCAAAGTGAAAACCGCCGTCGTGCACGGCCTCGGCAACGCCCGCAGACTGATGGAACGGGTACAAAGCGGCGAAGCGGATCTCGACTTCATCGAAGTGATGGCCTGTCCGGGCGGCTGCATCAACGGCGGCGGCCAGCCGATCGTGCCCGAGTCGTGCCGGCACGGCATGGACATCCGCGCGGTGCGGGCCAAGGCGATTTATGAAGAAGACAAAGACTTGCCGGTTCGCAAATCCCACAACAACCCCTATATCAAGCAGCTGTACGAGGAATTCCTCGGCGAACCGAACGGCCATCTGGCCCACGAACTGCTGCACACCACCTACGTGAAAAGAAGCCGGTTCTGACCCTTCCGGGTCAGACCGGACTTTTTCAGGGCTTTCAAGCCGTGGTTTTCAAGCTTCAAAACGTCCGTCTGGCTCCGACATCGAGCGAAACCGAAACGGAGGGATCGGCATGCGTCCGGATCGTGAAGTTCCCTTCATCTCCGACGCCGAAATCAGGGACAGCCTGGCGGTCGCCAAGGCGCTGAAGGACGACGGGGATTATGTGCGCGCCATTATCGACAAGGCCCGAAAGGCCAAGGGGCTGACCCACCGGGAAGCCGCCGTGCTGCTGGAAATCGACGATCCCGAACTGGAACGGGAGCTGTTCCGCGCCGCCCATGACGTGAAAATGCAGATCTACGGCAACCGCATCGTGCTGTTCGCGCCGCTTTACGTCAGCAATTATTGCGTCAACGAATGCCAATATTGCGGCTACAAGCATTCCAACGATGCGTTCCCGCGCAGGCGGCTGTCCATGGAAGAGCTGGCGCGGGAAGTGGAAATCCTGGAGTCGCTGGGACACAAGCGGCTGGCGCTGGAAGCGGGCGAAGACCCGGTCAACTGCGATCTCGACTACATCCTGGAATGCATCCGAACGATTTACGGCCTGAAGTTCAAAAACGGCAGCATTCGCCGCATCAACGTCAACATCGCCGCCACGACGGTGGACAACTACCGCCGTCTTGCGGAGGCGCAAATCGGCACCTACATCCTGTTCCAGGAAACGTACCATCGCCCGACGTACGAGGCCATGCACCGCAAAGGGCCGAAACGGGACTACGCGTGGCATACGTGGGCCATGGACCGGGCCATGGAAGGCGGCATCGACGACGTGGGTCTCGGCGTTCTCTACGGATTGTACGACTACAAATACGATACCGTCGCCTTGCTGATGCACGCGGAACATTTGGAGGAAACGTTCGGCGTCGGTCCGCACACCGTCTCGGTGCCCCGGCTCCGGGCGGCGGAAGGCGTGTCGCTGGACCAATATCCCCACCTGGTGAGCGACGACGCGTTCAAGCGCATCGTGGCCGTGCTCCGGCTTTCCGTCCCGTATGCCGGCATGATTTTGTCGACGCGGGAGACACCCGAGTTCCGCGATGAAGTCATCGATCTCGGCATTTCGCAAATCAGCGCCGGGTCGTCAACCGGCGTCGGCGGCTATTACCGGGATTACGTGCTGAAGGACGCGGCGGACGGCGCGGACGAAGCGGCGGAAAAACCGCAATTTGAAGTGGGCGACCACCGCTCGCCGCAGGAAGTGCTGAAGAGCCTGTGCGCCAAAGGGTACCTGCCGAGCTACTGCACGGCCTGCTACCGCGAAGGCCGCACCGGCGACCGCTTCATGGCGCTGGCCAAGTCGGGCCAGATCGGCAACATCTGCGGGCCGAACGCGATCGTGACGTTCAAGGAGTATCTGCTTGATTACGGCGACGAGGAACTGAAGGAAATCGGGGAGCGGGCGATCCGGGAAAATCTGGCCCGGATTCCCCGGGCTTCGGCGCGCCGGATCACCGAAGACATGCTGGCCCGGATCGAAAAGGGCGAGCGGGATCTCAGGCTTTGAGGAAGGGTGGGCGATGCCATGGGCACATCGACGCCGCGCGGAAACCGGACGCACATCGCCATCTACGGCCGGCGGAATGCGGGGAAATCGACGCTTCTGAACGCCATCACCGGGCAATCCGTCTCCCTCGTGTCGGACATCCCCGGCACGACCACCGACCCGGTCACGAAACCGATGGAGGTGCCGGGCATCGGACCGGCGGTGCTGATCGACACGGCCGGCATCGACGATACGGGCATCCTCGGCGACATGCGCGTGGCCAAGACGCGGCAGATGATGGACAGGACGGACCTGGCGCTCATCGTCGTGGCCGAAGGCCAGACCGATCTGGCTGAAGAACTGGAGCTGGCGGAACAATTCACCCGCCGCGGCATTCCGTTCATCGCCGTCGCCAACAGGCGGACCGGTCCGGATGGAGGCGGGCTTGACCCCGAAGCGGCCGGGAAGGCGGGGGAAGAGAGAGAGGCAGAAACGCATTCCGGCGGCCAACCGGAAGCGCCGGCGTCCGGCGCGGACGAAAAGGAAACCGCACGGCTGGCCGCGCTGTTCCGCGCGCCGGCCTGCACCGTGGACGCCAAAAGGCGGGAAGGCATCGCCGGCCTGCTTCGGCTGATGGCCGAACGGGTTTCAAGCGGCAACGGAAGCGACACCCTTCTGGACGGACTGGTGGAGCCGGGCGACGTGGTCGTGCTGGTGATGCCCCAGGACAAACAGGCGCCGAAAGGGCGCCTCATCCTGCCGCAGGCGCAGGTGATCCGGGAATTGCTCGACCGCGGGGCGGTGGCCGTGGCCGCGACGGACGCCCGTCTTCCGCTGGCGCTGGATTCGCTCGGCCGGAAGCCGGATCTCGTCATCACCGATTCCCAGGTATTCGGCATCGTGGATCGGACGCTTGATCCGGACGTGCCGCTGACGTCCTTTTCCATCCTGTTCGCGCGGAACAAGGGGGATCTGGACGTGTTCCGGGAAGGGGCCGAAGCCATCGACCGGCTCAAGCCGGGCGACGCGGTGCTGATCGCCGAAGCGTGCACGCATCACCCCATGAAAGGGGACATCAGCCGGGAGAAACTGCCGAACTGGCTGGCGGAGAAAGCCGGCGGACCGCTCGACATCCGCGTGCATGCCGGCAGCGATTTCCCCGACGATCTGTCTACCTACCGGCTCATCGTGCATTGCGGCGCCTGCATGTTCAACCGGCGGCAGGTGCTCTCCCGCATCAGCCGCGCCAGGGAGGCGGGCGTTCCGATCACCAATCACGGCATGGCCATCGCGAAACTGAAGGGGATTCTGGAGCGGGCAACGGCGCCTTTCGCCGCGAATCGCCCGACATGAACGGCAATTTGGACAAAGGAGGGTTCGCCATGAGGGGCATGAGCAGGGTGGAACTATACGGAACGGTCATCCTGTCGCCCGATCCGGAAAGCGGTGAACTGGTGGTGGCCACGACGAGCGATTGCGGCACCACCCGCGCCATGATCGCCGTCTCCCACGACGATTCCGTGCACCGGGATTTCTGGCAGATCAAGATCGAAAACAAGAGCCGCAACGCGCAACTCAGCGCCCTGCAAAAAACGCTCCATTCTTTGACGGCCGGGGAGACGGTGAAGGTGGTCGGGGAACCGTACATCGAAAGCGGGCGCCACGGCAAAATCCCCGTCGTGAAACCGACGGACATCCGCGTGCTGAAGCGCTAGTTCAGCCACGTCCGCAGCGCATCCGGGCGGTCCGTGATGATGGACGTCACGCCCAATCCGGCCAGACGCCGGGTTTCCTTTCGGCTGTTCACGGTCCAGACGTGCACTTCCTTTCCCGTCCGCCTCGCCTTGTCGACGAACCCGCGATTGATCAATCCGCTTCTGACGCTCAGGATGTCCACCTGTTCTTCCCAGATGTCCTCGCGCAGGGCGTTTTTCGACCCGACGATCAGGCCGGTCCGGATGCCGGGATTGACGGCCCTGGCGCGGCGGAGTGCCTCCCGGTCGAAACTCGTCACGATGGCCGATTCCGTCATCCCGTACCCGTCCAGCATGGCCGCCACGGCCTCGGGCAGCGGGAGGGAGGGGTCGGTCATTTTCAATTCGATGTTCAGCCGGATGCGGCCCATCGTTTCCGCCAGCGCCTGTTCCAGCGTGGGCACGCGTTCGCCGGCGTGGGCGATGCTGTGCCAGGAACCGGCATCCGCCGCGGCGATGACGCTGTAGGGCACATCCGCCACGCGGCCGGACAGGCCGATCTTGTCCAGCGTCTTGTCATGGAACAGGATGACGACGCCGTCCAGGGTCATCTGCACGTCGATTTCCACGATGTCCGCCCCGTCCGCCATCGCCTGCCGGATCGCCGCCAGCGTATTTTCGGGGGCCCGGTGCGAACTGCCGCGGTGGGCGGTGATGAGCGGCTTCGCGTCGGCCGAGACGGGCGCGGGCCGTATGGCCGGCGCGAGCGTCCAGACGGCGAGCAGCGCCGCGACCGCCAACCGCCATGCTGCCTTCCGCCAAGCCGCAAACCGCGGCATGGCCAACTGCCGAACCGCCAACGGCAGAACGGCCAACCGCCGGACAGCCATCCTGCGCAAGCCGCCCATCCGCCATTCCTCCCCCGAACGTCGCCGCATCGCGCCGGCATTCGTCCCGAGTCCAGTATATTCGACAAATGATAACGCTTACAACAACAAAAAGATTACAATTCGGTTTCACAATATTGCGGCATGTTACGGCGGCGCAAGCCGCCCGCAGGGCGGGCGGCCGCGTCCGAATCTCGTGCATGACGGGTGCGTGCCGGCGGCCTTGGCCGGGCCGGCCGTTCATTTCCGGCAAATTTTCGCGCCGGCCAGCGGGAAGCCGCGGGAGATGATGACGAGCAGGATAAACAGCACCAGGATCGTGCCGGCCGTGCTTCTGCCCTTGTACACCGGCCAGGCCGGCCAGGTCGCGTACGGCGCATGGGCCGGCTTCGGACATCCGCCGATGCCGTACGGACCTTCAATGGGCTGCGGCAGGGGCACCGGCGGGACGCATCCGGCGGAGGCGGGAACAGGCGGCGTTTTGGCCGGATAGGACATGCCCGTGTACTTCGGATAGCAAGACGGTTCCAACGGACTGTACACCTCCTGTCGCATGGTCTGTCATCAGCGTATTGCACGGCGGCACCGGCCGTCACGGTGAACACCCAGCCGCCGGTTTCCACGGAATGGAAGGAGTTTGGCTTCCGCCGTTGAAGTTGAAGGAGGAAGCACGGATCGGGCATGAAAAAAAGCCGAATCGTGAACCAACATGCCGTTTCCATCGTCCCATGATCGAGGTGACCTTCGTTGAATTTCGACTACCTTCCGTATCTCGGTTCCGATACGGATGCCCGGGAGGTTCTGCGCGATCTGATGACCGCCTACGGTCACGACGTCTGGAACTACGCCTTCCTGATCTGCAAACGCCCGGACCTTGCCGACGACATCACCCAGGACACGTTTCTGAAAGCCTTTCGCCATCTGTCGACGTTCCGCGGCCAGTCTTCCATCAAGACGTGGCTGCTTTCCATTGCGCGAAACACCGCCTATGACTACCGGAAAACCGGCTACTTCCGCCGGGTGTTCCTGTCGGATGCCGTCGAGCGGCGGGACGTGCATCCGTCGGCGGAATCGGAGGCGCTCGGACAGCTCTATACCCACGAACTGTGGGAACATGTGATGAAGCTGCCGGTCAAGCAGCGGGAAGCGCTGATCCTGTATGCGCACCACCAACTGAAAATCAAGGAAATCGCCGGGCTTCTGAATCTGTCGGAAGGCACCGTCAAGTCTCGCATTTTCAAGGCCAGAATGAAGCTGTTGCAACTGATCGGGGAGCGTGAACGGTATGGATGAACGGTATTCTGACCGACTGCTGGAACCGCTCAGGCATCCTCCGCTGCGGCAGCGGGGATTTGATGACCGCCTGAAGGAGCGCATCATGCGGGAACTGGAAGCCGGCCGCGCGGCTGACGCCGCTAGGCGCCGCTTCACGCCCGTCGCCATGCTGCTGGCGGGGATGGCCGTCGTGTTTGCGTTCCTGTGGATGCAGCCCTCCGCGCCGCCGCTTGCCGAACGGGGGCATGAAGAAACGGCCGCCGCAGGCGATGCGGCACCCGCCGAATCCGAACCGGCGGCGGACCATGAATTTGCGGACGGCCTCCTGATCGGGCTCAGGTCGGACGTACCGCCGCAGGAACGGACGGGCGGCCGCTACCGCACCCTGTGGATTGCGCCGGACGTTGACGGCCTGCGCCTCGCGGCGGCAGTGGACGGCATCGTCGTGCCCTACAGGCTCGATTTCTGGCTGGTGGATGAAACCGCCGGCGAAACGCCGCGGCTTGCCGCCGAAAAACTGCCGTACGGCGACGCGCCGCCGGGACGGACGGAAACGTCCGGCGGCGTCCCGGGAGGAGCCGAACGAAAGGCCGCTCCAGCCGGAGAAACCGGCGAAGTGCTGGAATTCGCCGGACAGTCCTACGTCGTACTCACCCGGATGTCCGGAAGCGGGCGGGAAACGCTGCTCACGAGCCTTTCGTCCCTTGCATCGGGCGAAAGGCGGCGCATCCCGCCGGACGAAATCGCCCCGCTGCCGGAAGGGGAAGCGGAGCGGGCGGGGAACGGCTGGTCCGTTTCCCGGCGGGAAGGCCGCTGGACCGTCGTGACGCCGGGCGCCGACGCTCCCGTCAATACGCGGGCTTCCGCCCACGACGGGCTGTGCGTGCCCTGGACGGCGGTGCTGGAGGCGGAGCCGGATGCCGTCGACGCGTTCTGTTCGCCGGGCGGCAACTGGATGGCCGTCCTGACGGACGACGCCCTCGTCGCCCTGCCCGTTCTCGGCGACGGCACGCCGGGCCGGCGGGCGCTGGAAGTGCCGCTGGACGGCTGGACGAAACCGGTGATGGCCGAATGGGCGACGAACGGTTACGTGGCGAAGTGGACCGCGTTTCTTGCCGGCCGGTTCGGCCGCGCCGACGGGGAACCGGGCCTGTGAACAATTTCATAGATGCGGCCCCCCGGTTCCGCTACGCTGGAGGAGAAACCAGCACAAACCGAGGAGGCTCGCAAAGTGGCCAAATACGCCAAGGTGGACAAGGAGACCTGCATCGCCTGCGGCGCCTGCGGCGACGCGGCACCCGACATTTTCGAATATGACGATGACGGCGTGGCGATGGTGGTGTACGGCGGCGACGAAAATCGCGGCGTGACGCCGATCGACGCGTCGCTGGAAGCGGAGCTGCAGGATGCCGCCGACAGCTGCCCGTCGGGTTCGATCCTCGTGTCGGACGCCCCCTTCGCCTGAATGCACGAAAGGCGCGAAAAAAAACAGGCATGTTCCCGCCCGGCGGGAGCGTGCCTGTTTTTTTGACCCCATGAACGAACGATTATTTCTGTTCGCTGAGCCACTTGACGAGATGGCTGATTTGTTCCTGGCCCAATTGGTCCCTGAAGGCGGGCATCCGGTTGCCGACGCCGTTCAGGATTTTGTCGGCCAGTTCCTCCGGGCTGAGCCGGGAACCGACCGTGGCCAGTTCCGGACCGAATCCCCCTTGCAGCTGATCGCCGTGGCAACTGATGCAGTTGGCCTGGTACACTTCTTCCGCCGCCGCCACGTTGAGCGGAATGTCGTCAACGACCGGTCCTGGTGCGGCTTCCCCTTCCTGCTCCGACGGTTCGGGAATCGCCAGGATCAGGCCGGCCAGTCCCAGAACGCACGCTGCGCAGAACAGGATGAGCAGCGTCCATTTGTGCATCGTCTCGTGCCTCCTTCCCGTTCTTATTATCGGACGTTTTCCGGGCATTTACAAGAGGACGGCCCGAAAACGTCACCATTTTGACGAAAATTTGCCTCCGTCTGCCGCAAAGGTTGTGACAAATTGCATGGACAGCGTAAACAGGAGCGACATCAGGCGGGAGGCCGGTCCGGCCGGCGGTCGGACGGGCGGTTGGCAGGATGCACGGCGTTGTTTTATCATTGTAGAAAGAGCGGCTGAAAGGAAGGAAGCGGCATGATCTCCGTACGGAACCTGAAAAAAAGCGTCGGCCCCGACCGCACGCCCCTGCTTCGCGGCATCAACCTCGACATTGAGCAGGGAGAATTCGTCGCCGTCATCGGCGCCGGCGGCAGCGGCAAGACGACGCTGCTCACCTGCATGGCCGGGCGCAGCCGCTGGGACGAAGGCGACATCCTGTTCCGCGGCGAAAGCCTGAAAAACATGAATGTCTGGAGAAAATACGTGTATCGGAAAGAATGCGCCTTCCTGGCGCAGCAACCCGAACTGAACCCGAACAAGACGGCGGCCAAAAACGTGCTGTCCGGACGGTTCCGCCGGGCCGGGCTGCTCCGGCTGGCCACCGGGCTTGTCAGCAAGGACGAGCATTTCACCGCCCACGACTATCTGGACAAAGTCGGCCTGCTGGACAAGGCCCACCTGAAAGCCGAGCAGCTGTCCGGCGGCGAACGGCAGCGGGTCGCCATCGGCCGGGCGCTGGCCTGGGGCGCGAAGGTCATCTACGCCGACGAGCCGATCTCCGGGCTTGACCCCCATTCGGGCGCCCGGGTGATGGAGGATTTCCGCCGGCTGTGCAGGGAGGACGGGCTGACCGTCGTCTGCTGCCTGAACAAGATCGATCTGGCGGAAACGTACTGCAGCCGCATCGTCGGCCTGAAGGACGGCGTCATCGACCTCGACGCCAGGGGGCGCCGGCTGACGGAACGGGAAAAACGGCACATTCTCGGATAAACCGTGACCATGGCGGCTTGCGCCCGCGGGCCGGCCGCCGACTTTCGGGAAGACGGAGGGAAACCGGTCCATGAAATTCATCGACAACGGCGGCGTGACCGATCCCCGCCTCAACCTGGCCATCGAGGAATACGCGCTGCGGGAGCTCACCGGCGAGCCGGAGCTGCTTTTGTTCTACATCAACGAACCGTCCATCATCATCGGCAAAAACCAGAACACGGCGGAAGAAATCAACGCGCCGTACGTCGAGAAGCACGGCATCCACGTCGTCCGCCGGCTGTCCGGCGGCGGGGCGGTGTACCACGACGAGGGCAATCTGAACTTCAGCTTCATCACCAACGATGACGGCCAATCGTTCCACAATTACAAAAAGTTCACCGAACCCGTCGTGCGGGCGCTCCGGGAGCTGGGCGTGGATGCGGAACTGACCGGCCGCAACGACATCCAGGTCGGCGGCCGGAAAATATCCGGCAACGCCCAATACGCGGCGAAAGGCCGCATGTTCAGCCACGGCACGCTGCTGTTCAACTCCGACCTGGACCGGGTGAGCCAGGCGCTGAAGGTGAAGGCGGACAAAATCGAATCCAAGGGCATCAAGTCGGTCCGCAGCCGGGTGGCCAACATCGCCGAATTTTTGCGGGAACCGATGACCATCGGCGAATTTCGCGCCCATCTGCTGCGGTCCATTTTCCGCGGCCAGGATCCGGTTCCGGAATACAGGCTGACGGACGAAGACTGGAAGCGGATCGAGGCCATCGCCGACAGCCGGTACCGCAAATGGGAATGGAACTTCGGACGGTCGCCGGAGGCGAGCGTCGTAAAATCCCGCCGTTTCGAGGGCGTCGGCAGCGTGGAGCTGCATCTCGACCTCATGCACGGCACGATCCGCGGCCTCCGCATCTTTGGCGACTTCTTCGGAAAAGGGGACGTGGCGGAACTGGAACGGGCGTTCACGGGCCTTCCGTTGCGCCGTGACGCGCTGGAAAAGGCGGCGGGGACGATCCGGATCGCCGACTATATCGGCAATCTGGACGCTAGTGATTTTGTCGATCTGCTCCTCTCCTGACCCTCCTTCACCAGGGAATCGCGCTGAAGAAAACCGCCGCGGCGTGCAGCAGGCTGCCGGCCAATACGAACAGGTGCCACACCATGTGGTGGAACGGAAATCCGCGCCAGACGAAGAACACGGTGCCGGCGGTGTAGGCGACGCCGCCCGCGACGAGAAGCCCGAGACCGGCGGGCGGCAGCGAGGCGGCAAGGGGCTCCCAGGCGAAGAGGGCGATCCAGCCCAGGGCGACGTAGAGCAGCGTCGACAGGAACAGAAACTTTTTCACGAAAAAGGCTTTGAACACCGCCCCCGCCAGCGCCAGGCCCCAGACGGCGCCGAACAGGGTCCAGCCGGCGGCGCCCCGGAGAACGAGCAGCGCAAACGGCGTGTACGTGCCGGCGATGAACAGAAAGATGGACGCATGGTCCAGCGTTTCGAACACGTCTTTGGCACGGCCGGGCGGAAGGCTGTGGACGAGGGTCGAGGAGACGTAGAGCATGAGCATCGTGGCGCCGTAGACGGCAAGCGCCGCGACGTGCCGGGCGTCGCCCTTCAGGGCGGCGAAGGTGACGAGAAGCGCCAGCACGGGAAGGCTGACCAGCGCGCCGATGCCGTGGGTGATGGCATTGGCGATTTCTTCCCGGCGGGTGTAGGTGTAGGCGTTGGCCAAATGGGGATCCTCCATATCGACAAGATTTCTTCATTTTATCACAGATCCGGCATGACGGCACGGAACCGGTTTATGAACCGCATGCACCGCATGCGCCGCCCGTGCCGCACGCGCCGGACGCGCGCATTCCACCCCCGCAGGGGCGCCCGGGCCGGAAATTTCCATGAAAACCGCTTGTTCGTTCCGTACAGGGGATGTACAATGTAGGTTGATCATCTCAGAAGCGGACTGTCATCAACATGCAGAAGGGACGGATGGCGGTTGAACCGGCGATTTGTCATCGAGGCGGTCATGCTGGCGATTTACGGCCAACTGCACATGCCGGGACGGCAAGTCGAATATCTCATTCCCTATTCGACGATACTGGAACTGTACGACATGCGGGAAAGCCCGGACCCGGTCATGCCGGATCCCGAGGAAGACGCCCACGTCAAGGAAAAAATCGGCGAACTGATCGCCTTTTTCGAAGAATCGCTGAACAAGAAAAAGATCGAAAAAACGATCGTGACCCCGTGGAAGAAAAGCGCGCCGATCCTGGTCAACCCGGAAACGACGCTGACCGTCGTCAACGCCATCGACAACGCGCAGTTCGGGGAAGCTTTTGACCCGGTGGAGACGGAGCTGCTCTTGACCGCCATGCGGGAACAGGCTCCGATTCTGACCGACCAGCTGGAGTTCATCGACAAGGTGATCGACCACGAAGTGCCGGTCCAGGCGTTCGACATCGAGGATTTCGAATTCGCGGTGGAAGAGGATGTTTCCGTCTGACCGGCCGATCGGTCCCCCAAGCGGCCGGCGGGCGCCACATGCAAAAAAAAAAAGAAAACGGGCTGTTCCGGACGACGGGCGTTCGGGACGGCCCTTTCCTTTTGGCCCCGGGCCAGCCGGATCAGATGCGGCAAATCGCCCGGGTGCAGGCGGGGTAGTCGGGGCAGTGGCAGATCGCTTTCAGTTCGCCGAGGTTGCGGATGATGATGTATCCCTGCTTGTACGCGACGATGCCGGCGGCCTTCATGTCCGACAGCATCCGGTTGACGCTTTCCCGCGTGGCGCCGATCATTTCCCCGAGCTCCGAGTTGGTCAGCTTCAGGCCGATGCGGATGCCGTCGGGGGTGACGACGCCGCACGAATTGCAGAGCCTGAGCAGGGTGGCGGCCAGCGCGCCGGATTTGCCGTACAGCAGCAGATCGCGCATCTTCGTCTGCAACGTCTGGTGCCGGGCATTCATCCAGGCGAAAAACTCGAGCACGAACTCCCCGTTTCGGTACAGGATGATTTCCAGATCCCGGCGCTGGATGACGCCGATTTCCGCGTCCAGCATGACGATGGCGTTCGTCTGGTGCTTCGATTCGTGCATGCCGTCGAGTTCCATGATCAGGTCGCCGGCCTGCATGACCGTCAGGATCATGTCCTTGCCGTCGTCGGTCGTCTTCACCAGCTTGACGGCGCCCTTGATGATGTAGTACAGGTAATCGGCCGGATCGCCTTCCCAGAACAGGTAGCTGCCAGCGGCCGCTTTCTTGGGATACATGATTTTTTTCAGTTCCGCGAAATTGGATTCCGACAGGAATGCGCCGATGCCGTAGTCCGGTCTGGCGTGGGTGCCAAGCGGCCTGACGGCGGCGGTTTCGACGGAGGCGGTTTGTGCGGCTGTGATCATGTTCATCAACCTCCCGGATCTGCTGCTTGATTTCATTCTAAGTGATTTATGTCATATCCGTTATCGGGAGAAGTCCTGATCTTCCCGGTGCGATTCCCTGAATTTGTGATTGTGGTCACAAGCGAAATGCGGCAAATCGGGCGGGGAAAGTTCAGGGAATTCCCTTACTTACTTTTCGTCACCGGACGGATACAATGAAGGCTGGATGCTTCATCAAAAAAAGGTCAAGGGAGGACTGCCGATGGAAAGCGATTTCAGCCGGATCCGGCAGCAACTGGAACAGTTTCGCGAAGCGCTGGCGTTCGAGTATGCGGCAGTCGCCCGGGTGGACGAACGGGACAACCAAATCCGTTACGAATATGTGACCGGCAACCATACGAACCGTCACGTCCAGATGGTCAAGCGGCCGGGAAACGGCATCGCCGGACACGTGGTGCGGCACGGCCGGCCGGTGGTCATCGACGATGGCCGCGACGATCTGGACGAGCTCAAGGTGCGCTATCCGATCATGCTGGCGGAAAAACTGGAGGCCGTCCTGGCCGTGCCGATTTTTCGCGGCGACGTCGTGGGCGGCGTCCTGCTGGGCGCCGTTCGCACGAAACGCCGTTTTGCGCCCGGCGACGTGAGCCGGGCGGAGCAGATGGCGGCGGCCATGGCGGATGCGTTCCGGGATGGCGTCCTCAAGCCGTGACCCGTGCGGCGCAAACAGGCGGCCGCGCCGCGACCGCTTCGCGGCGGCATGGCGATCCGTTTGGCGGAATTCCGTTGAACGGATCGCTTTTTTTCTTTATGATGATGGCGAAGGGACGGCGCTCGAACGGAGGGAACAGACATGGTGCGACTGTTGGTCGTGGACGATCACGCGCTGGTGCGGTCGGGCCTTCGGGCCCTGCTGAACGGGAAGGACGACGTGCAGGTCGTCGGCGAGGCCGCCGACGGGGACGAGGCGATCCGCCTCGTCGGGGAACTGGCGCCCGACGTGGTGCTGATGGACTTGAGCATGCCCCACGGCAAGGACGGGCTGACGGCCACGCGGGAAATCCGCGAGAAATACCCCGACACGGCGATCCTCGTGCTGACGATGCACGATGATGATGAATATCTGTTCCGCGCCATCCAGGCGGGCGCGTCCGGCTACATTCTGAAGAGCGCCCCGCACGAGGAGCTTCTGGCCGCCATCCACACGGTGGCCCGCGGCGACGCCTATCTGTATCCGACGGCCACGAAGCGGCTGATGGGCGAATATTTGGAACAGATCGAGCAGGGCGCGCAGAACAACCCCTTGAACCAGCTGTCCGAACGGGAGCTGGAAGTGCTGGAGCTGGTGGCCAAAGGGTATGCCAACAAGGAAATCGCGGAAAAGCTGGTGATCAGCGTCAAGACGGTGGAAACCCACAAAGCCCGCGTCATGGAGAAACTGGGGCTCCGGACGCGACCGGAGCTGGTGGAGTACGCGCTGAAGAAAGGGCTGTTGACGTTTGACTGAGCGGGTGTACGACTATCCGGATACGATCGGCCCGAACATTTCGCAGCTCATCGAGCAGCTGGAACGCCACATCGGCGACGAAGCTTTCCGCCGGCAGGTGGCGGAATCGCTTCAGCTCCTGACGGACCTGAAGTTTGCCCTGGACCAGTCGTCCATCGTGGCGATCACCGACGCCCGCGGCCGGATCCTGTACGCCAACGACAAGTTTTGCGAAATCTCCAAGTATTCCCGCGAAGAATTGATCGGCCGGGATCACCGGATCATCAATTCCGGCTATCACGACAAAGCCTACATCCGCAACCTGTGGAAGACGATCCGGTCGGGCCGGGTGTGGCGCGGGGAATTCCGCAACCGGGCCAAGGACGGCACCATCTATTGGGTGGACACCACCATCGTGCCGCTGTTCGGGCCCGACGGCAAGCCAAGCCGCTACCTGTCGATCCGCCATGAAATCACGCGGCTCAAGCAGGCGGAGGACGAGCTGAAACAGGCCATGGCCAAAGTGATGATGGTGCAGGAGGAAGAGCGCCGGCGCATTTCCCGGGAACTGCACGACGGCGTCGGCCAAAGCCTGTTTTCGCTCCTGATCCGGATCGACCGGCTGCTGGACCGGGCGCCCGACCCGGAGCTGGAAGCGCTCCGCCGGGACGTGACGTTCGTCATGGAGGACATCCGCAGTCTCGCCCGCGAACTCCGGCCTTCCGTGCTGGATGACCTCGGGCTCGTCCCGGCCATCAAGGTCTACATCGAGAACTTCTCCCGCCACTACGGCATCGGGGTGCGCTTCCGCGGCGGACTGAAGCGCCGCCTCGGACCGGCGGCGGAGACGGCGGCGTACCGGATCGTGCAGGAGGCGCTCACCAACCTCGGCAAATACGCCGACGTGGCCAGCGCGGACGTGACGATCTCGGACCGGGGGCATGAAGTCGTCGTGGAAATCCGCGACGAAGGGGCCGGCTTCGTCCGGGACCGCGTGGACAAGGGCGTCGGGCTGTTCAGCATGGAAGAGCGGGCCCGCGGCGTGGGCGGCCGGCTCACCATCGATTCGGAACCGGGGCGGGGCACCACCGTCCGGCTGGTGCTGCCGGCCGCGCCGGAAGGAAAGCCGGACGGCGGCGCGCCGTAGTCGGCCGCGCCGCCTTCAAGCCGCCCGCAGCCAGCGCAGGTTCATCGGCGGAATACGAGCCACCGCTGGCCGGCGTAATTGAACACGGCGTAAAACCCGTTGAACAGCCAGACGGCCATCGTATCTCGATCCGCCACGGGCATCGGCGCCAGGCAGGCGATCAGCCGGCCGGCCGGTTCGGCCGCGGCGGATCCCGCCAGACCGGCCAATCCGCAGGCGGCCAGCACGACGGCCGCGTATCGCGGCACAAGGACGCGCCGCGGCAGCCGGCTTGCAAAGATGAACCGCCTCGACAAGAAAAAGCCGCTGATCCAGCCCGCGGCAAATCCGAAGGCCGTGGCGGCCGCCCAGGAACAGGCGAAGACCCTCATGGCGGAAAGCGAAACGGAAAGGCCGACGGCGGTGTTCACCGCCCCGGCGAGGACATAGCGGACCGGCGTCCGTCCGACAAGGCGGGCGCCGGCCGCTTTTGCATTGAGACCCGCTTTCATGGCGTCCCGGGCCTCCCGGAACCACGGACCGGCTCCGGTCCGTCGGCGCGGACGGCCGAGCGGGCGTGCGGCCTGCCTTCATCCGCCGGCTGCCGTCGTTTTCCCGCATGCCCGCGTCCCATGGGCACGGCCCCGCGCAGCGAAGCGGCAAGGCGCGTCGGCCCGTGCCCGGCCGCGCCGGGTCCGCGCCCGCCGGTCCGGGACGGCGCCGGCGGGAGCAGGCTGGCTTCCACGGCGTAGCGCGGGCGCCTTTTGACCTCCGTGTAGATTTTTCCCGCGTATTCCCCGATCAGACCGATTCCGAGAAGCTGCAGCCCGCCCAGCATCCAGACGGAGAGCATGAGGCTCGTCCAGCCGGCTTCGGCGTGTCCGAGCCATTTCTGGATCAGGGCGTACAGGCCGGCGGCCGCGCTGGCGAGCAGGACGAGGAACCCCGCCAGCGTCACCAGGCGGATCGGCGCCACGCTGAAGGAACTGATCCCGTCGAAGGCGAAGGCGAGCATCCGGCGCAGGGGATATTTCGAACGGCCGGCCGCCCGCCGGCGCCGGTCATAGTGCACGACGGCGGACGGAAAGCCGATCAGCGGCACGATGCCGCGGAGGAACAGGTTGGATTCCCGGTAACGGACGAGTTCGGCCAGCGCCCGGGCGGACAGGAGCCGGCAGTCGGCATGATGGGGCACAAGTCCGATGCCGATGCGGTCCGCCAGCCGGTAGAACAGGGACGCGCTCGTCCGCTTGAACCAGCCGTCGGTGCCGCGGCTTTGGCGCACGCCGTACACGACATCGAATCCTTCCATGAATTTCAGCAGAAACTCCCGCAAGACGGCCACGTCGTCCTGCAGGTCGGCGTCCATGGACGCGACGCAGTCGGCGCGCCCCGAGGCCGCTTCCAGGCCGGCCATGAGCGCTTTCTGGTGTCCCACGTTGCGGCTCAGCCGGATGCCGGTCACCCGCGGGTTTCGGCGGTGGGCTTCATGGATCAGCGCCCAGGTGCGGTCGCTGCTGCCGTCATCCACGAACAGGAGGCTGCTGTCCTCCGCCGCCAGCCCTTCCGCCGCCAGGCCTTCCAGCGTTTCCACGAGCCGCCGGATCGTTTCCGGCAGCACCGCTTCCTCGTTGAAGCACGGCACGACCACCGTCAGTTTCGGCTTGACCAAGCGGCTTCCCCCCTTGCACGACTTCGTATACGTACACCCGCCAGGCGGATTCGTCGTCTTCGAACACGCCGAACAGGCTGAGGCCGTTGTCTTGCGCGTTGTCGATCGGCAGGGCGGAAAACAGATACCGCCCGCCCATGTTCCAGAACGCCGCCGTGTCCAGTTCCAGGTTCCTGATGCGCCGTTTCGACGTTTTGCGGAAATCGTACTTTTTGCCCAGCTCCGCCACGAACACGTAGCAGCGCCCGCCCCAGGTATCGAAATACTCCTTCAGCTTCCGGTTTTTGTCCAGTTCTTTCGCTATGATTTGTCGAAACCGGTGTTTGTATGAAAGGGGGTAAAAATTGTTGTACGTGTCGAGGGTGTTAAACCCGTTGAATTGGGCGATGGCGGGATGCAGCCCGATGCTGGCGACCCGGTACGCGTCCTGCGGCAGCCCGATCCGGTCCCGGATGGCGGCAAACTGGCGCTCGGCGTAAAACTCCCGGAACGTGGGCTCGCCGCGCCGTTCAAAAAAGATTTCCTCATTGAAGGCGAACGAAAGCAGCACCTGGCCGGCCAGCGCCAGGGCGGCGACGGCTTTCCCGGCGCGCCCGTACCGCCACAGGATCGCAAGCCCGAGCGCAAAGCCGGTGAAAATGACGAGCGGCCGCAAAAAATGGAAGCGGGCGAAGTTGAACGTGTTCAGCAGGCTGACCGCTTCCTTCAGCGGCTGCCACATGCGGTGGAACCAGAAGGCGTACCAGACGGACAGCAGGGCGTTGATCGCAAGAAGCCGGAGGAACAGCCGTTCCGTCCGGTCGCGGTGCCGCCGGCCGGCGGCGAGATGGAACGTAAGAAGGAGCACGGGCAGAATGAAGAAGGTGTGGATCGTCGCCACGTGATGATGGCCGAGCACGAAATTTTTCACCGCCAGCCGCGCGCAGCGCCAAAGCCCGAGCCGGGAAGAGACGAATTCGTTGCGGGACGTCGGTTCGTCGGACAGCACGAGGGAGAGGAGGAGCCGGTATTCGATCGCCAGATAGAGGCCGCCCATGAGCAGGATGGCCGCCAGGAACGGCACATTGGCGCGCCGCGTTGCGATCAGGTCCCGCAGCCAGAGAAGCCCCATGGCCGCAAGGAAGAAGAAAAACCCGAGCACGAAGCTGGAGTAGAAGGGAAGGAGCACGAGGGTCATCCAGTGCCGCCGGCAGGCGCGCCCGGCGCGGATGGCCAGGAACGCCCAAAGCGCCAGCGGATGGCCGAGGGTGCTCAGCATGCCGCTCGGCCAGAAGGGGGTCAAGGCGAAGGCGAGGGACACGAAGACGCGGACCGGCCACAGGCCGGCATCGCGGACCAGATGGTCGCGAAGCAGCAGGTACATGCCAAGAAAGGCGAACGCCCGTGTGACCGTCTGGCTCAGGGCATAGGCGACCATCGGCGGAAACAGCCCGTGCAGCAGGACGATGCCGCTGAACTCGGTGCCGTAGGCCGCCCGCGGCAGGCCGCCGATGACCTGTGGAATGACGGCATCCGGTTTGCCGAACCACTGGCCGCTTCGGTGCAGCACCCGGTACCAGGCGATGTTGGAATCGAGATTGTCGTGCACGCGGAGATGGGCATCTTCTCCGAGCAGAAACAGAGGAGACAGATAGACCGCCAGGACGGCCAGCGACGCCAGGATGGCGCGCGCCTCCATGGTGCGGTCGGACGGACCGGTGCGGGAAGCTGCCGGCATGTCGCTTCGCTCCCTCGGTTTGCCCGGCACGGCGCGGGCGGCCGGGTGTTGGTTGGCGGTGTCCGTTTAGGATGGCACACCCGGCGCCCGGTTATTCCGCGCATGCAAGCGGGAATCATCCGAGGGCGACGTCGAGAATCATCATGACGCAAAACCCGATCATCAGGCTGAGGGAAGCGAGGTCTTTGTTGCCGTTTTCCTGGGCGCCCGGGATGACTTCCTCGGCGACGACGAAAATCATCGCGCCCGCGGCAAAACTGAGGGCATAGGGGAGAATCGGCTCGATCAGCATGACCGCCGCGGCGCCGATGACGGCGGCGATCGGTTCGAACATGCCGGACAGCTGGCCGTAGAAGAAGCTTTTGCGGCGGCTCATGCCGTCGCGGCGCAGCGGCATGGACACGGCCACGCCTTCCGGAAAGTTTTGCAGCCCGATGCCGATGGCCAGCGCAACGGCGCCGGCAAGGGAAGCGGACGGCAGATCCGCCGCCACCGCGCCGAAGGCGACGCCGACCGCCAGGCCTTCCGGAATGTTGTGCAGCGTGATGGCCAGCACGAGCAGCGTGCTGCGCCGGCTGTTTTGCGGCCGGATGCCTTCCGCGCTGGACAGCGGCGCGTTCGGGTGCAGGTGGGGAAGCAGCTTGTCAATGCCCCACAGGAACAGGCCGCCCAGCAGGAAGCCGACGGCCGCCGGCAGCCATGCGGGCGCCGGCCCGTCTTCCGACATGTCCAGGGCGGGAGCAAGCAGCGACCAATAGCTGGCGGCGATCATGACGCCCCCGGCGAAGCCGAGCATGGCGTCCATGAACCGCTGGTTGACGCTGCGGGTCGTGAAGACGAGGGCGGCGCCGACGGCGGTCATGAACCAGGTGAACAGCGTGCCCAGGAGGGCCTGGAGAACGGGATGAAGCTGCATGAACCAATCGGCGATCATGAATGACACCTGCCCGTTTCCTGCATGATGATGGAGGGGAAAAAGGCCGTTCCCCGTCATTATACATTGCGCGCCCGGCGGTTGAAAGACGGCCGGCCTGTGCTATACTGGAAGGAGATGCCGTCCGCATCCGCCCGCCGGCATGGCCGGGCGGCGCGGGCGGCCTCAATGACGAGGGAGGGTGACCGTCCATGGCATTCACGCTTCAGATCGGGGAATCGGCCGTCGATTTCAGGCTGCCGGCGACCGACGGCAAAACGTATTCCCTGGCCGATTTTGCCGATGCGAAGGGGCTCGTGATCTTTTTTACCTGCAACCACTGTCCGTATGTCATCGGTTCCGATGAAGTGACGAGAAAAACCGCCGAGAAATTTGCGCCCCACGGCATCAAGTTTGTCGGCATCAATTCCAACAGCGTCAACACCGTTCCGGAAGATTCCTTCGAACACATGGTCAAGCGGATGGAGGAGCACAAGTTTCCGTGGGTGTACCTTCGCGACGAGACGCAGGAAGTGGCCAAAGCCTACGGCGCGCTGCGGACGCCGCACTTTTTCGTGTTCGACGAGAACCGCAAGCTGATCTACACGGGCCGGGGCGTGGATTCTCCCCGGGACGTGTCGAAGATGACGGTCAACGACCTGGAAAACGCCCTCGACGATTTCGTGAACGGCCGGCCGGTCCGCGTGCCGCTGACCAATCCGATCGGCTGCAACGTCAAATGGGACGGCAAAGATCCGCACTGGATGCCCGTCGAGGCCTGCGATCTCGTGTGAATGCGTTCAACCATCGGGCAGTCTGTCCGCCCAGGCCGCCAAAACGGCCTTCGGGCGGAGGCTGCCCGTTCTGATTGGAGAGACGTGCCGTGAAACGTGCATGCGGGCTTGCGACCCGGCTGTCGGAACGCGTTGGCCGGCATGACCGGCCGGCGCACTGGTGGGCCCAGCTGTTCATGCTGCTGGCCGCCAGTCCTTTTTTTGCCGGCGCGGGCCTTTCCGTGGCCAGCGGACTCGGCCGGCTGGCGGACGTTGTCTGGTTTGTTTCGCTGATGTGGCTCGCCTGGCGGGCGGGCGGTTTGGCGGCGGGGGCGATTCTTTCCCTGCTGCCGCTCCGCCTGCCCCGGCGGCTGATCGGCGGCGGCGCGGTCCTTTACGCGTCCCTGGCGTCCATTTTCATGCGAACGCAGGTGGACGCGGCCGGCGCCCTGGTGCTGGCCGGCATCATCCTTTTGACAGGATATGCGGCGGGAAGCGGATTATGGCTGCTCCTCGCCGCCTTCCGGGGGCGATCCGGCCGCCGGAGGCGCTTTGCCGCCGTCCTCCGCGCGGGAGCCGGCGCCGCCTCCTTCGCCGTTTTCTTCGGCTGGATGTTTGCCGGAACGGCCGATCCGGACGCGGCGAAATGGCAGCCCGCCCGCGCCGCCGCGGCCCGGGTGGTCGACGCCTCCGATCCTTCCGCCTTCGGTCCGTACCGCGTCGTGACGTTTACATACGGCAGCGGAACCGATCCCTACCGCCCGGAATTCGCCGAAGAGGCGGCGATCATCACCCGCACGGCGGACGCCTCGGCGCTCGTCGGCGCCTGGGGCTGGTCGCGGCGCTGGCTGTTCGGGGCCGATCCGGCCGCCCTGCCGCTCAACGGCCGGGTGTATCTGCCCGCCGGCGATCCGGACGACGGCCCATATCCCGTCGTCCTGATCATGCACGGCAACCACGCCATGGCCGATTATTCCGACGACGGATACGGCTACCTCGGGGAACTGCTGGCCAGCCGGGGCTATCTGGCGGTGTCGGTGGATGCCAATTTCCTCAATCATTCAACCTGGGAAGGGAATCTCGGCGACGGCGGCGACAACGTCGCGATCCGCGCCTGGCTCCTCCTGCAGCATCTGGCGGAAATCGAACGCCTGTCCCGGGAGACGGGAAATCCGCTGAGCGGCATGGCGGACATGGAGCGCATCGCCCTGATCGGCCATTCGAGGGGCGGCCAGGCCGCCGTGCTGGCCGCCGGATTCGACGACTTTTTCGCGGAAGAGCGGCATGCCGCCATCCGCATCGGCCGGGATTTCGGCATCGACGCCGTCATCGCCCTGGCGCCGACGGATTTTCCCGTGGACGGACGGTCCGTTCAGGTCTCCAACGTCCATTACCTGCTGCTGCACGGCGGCAGCGATGCCGACGTGACCGGGTTTGCCGGCGATCGCCAGTACGGGCGGCTCGCCTTCGATGCCGGTCCGGATCGGTTTTACGTGAAAGCTTCCCTGTACATCGCGAACGCCAATCACGGCCAGTTCAACGAGCGCTGGGGACGGCAGGACCTGAACTTGCCCGCGGCGTGGCTGCTCGACGGCGAGGAGCTGCTTTCCGGCGAAGAGCAGCGGCAGATCGCCCGGGTGTACGTGTCCGCTTTTCTCGACACGGTCCTTGCCGGCTCGGACCGCTACCTCCCGATGTTCCGCGATCCCGCCTTCGCGTCGGCCTGGCTGCCGGATGCGCTGCTCGTCGGCCGGTATGCCGATTCGCGCTTCGCGTCGCTGGCCGACTTTGACGCGGGATGGTCCCTGTCCACCGGACGCCGCGGCGCCGTCCTCGGGGTGCGGAACGCCGACGCCTGGCGGGTGCGCGAACTGACGGACCGCCACGGCCGCAGCCGGGAAAACCGGGCCGCCGAACTGGTCTGGACGGGCGACGAAGCGGCTTTGGTCATCGAATTGCCCGATGAACCGGCATGGCCGGACAACCTGGAAGCGGAAGCGGTCGGCCTGGCCCTCGCCGATTTGACGGCGGATGACGGAGAACTGGCGGTGGCCGTGGAAGTGGAAACCCGGGACGGGGAGCTGTTCCGGACGGCGCTTGAGGACGGACCGCCCGTGCCGGGGCCGGTCGAAACCCGCTTTCTCAAACCGTTTCCCGGCGGTTTGCTGGAGCAGTCGGTGAAAGACGGCGAACTGGCCGCTTCCGCGGAAACGGTGATGCAAAGCTATGTCGCCGCCCTTTGCGGCGGCTGGGCAGACGCGGACGGGGCGCCGGGACGCGGCCGGCCGGACGAAACGGCCGAAACGGACCGTCAGCCGGAAGAACGGACGGGCGGCGAAGACGGATGGCCGGCGGGCGACTGCCGGTGCCAAGAGGCCGCGGATCCCGGTCCGCCCGCCGCCGCGGACATCGAAGAGATCCGGATCGTGCTGGAGAGGGAAGGCGGCGGCACGGTGCTTGTGGACGACATCGGGCTTTATCTGGAAGCGCCGTGAGGAAAATCGGTTGCAAGAAACGGGTTGCGCTGAAAGGATGGGCGGCTGACGGACCGGACGCGTCCGGCTGGAGCCTTTTAATACCCGGCAATCGGCCAAAATTGCCCGGCCAAAACCGCAACTTTGACAATGGCTTTGCCGGCGGCGTTGAATGAATTCGGATAAAAACATGATCACGAAAACTTGCGGAGGTTCGCCATGGATTCATTGTCGGGAAAACGGGCCCGCATGCCGGAAGGCACGAACACGATCCTCAACCAACGGACGCTGGAGGCTTCAAACCGGCGGCTGGCCGAAGTGCTGAAGCCGGGCATGCACGTCCTGGACGTGGGCTGCGGCAGCGGTTCCATCACGAGGGGGATCGCCGAACGAATCGGGCCGGACGGCCTGGCGGTCGGCATCGACAACAACCCGCGGCTGATCGAAGAAGCCCGCCAAAGCCACGGTCACCTGTCCTGGCTGTCGTTCGAGGTCGCCGACATCCATTCGCTTCCGTTCCGCGAACGGTTCGACATCGTATGCGCGTCGCGGGTCCTCCAATGGCTGTCCGAACCGCTGCCGGCCCTGGAACAGATGAAGATCGCCAAGGGGGATCCCGGGTTCGAGGCGGGCATCATGATATGGGCCGAGGTGGCGGCAAGCCGGGGGCACCAGATGGTGGCGGACGGGTATGTGACGGAAGAAGAGCGGCGCCGGGCGGAAGCGGAATACCGGGAATGGGCCAGGGAAGAGGCGGAGGAGCAGACCCTGTATCTCCTGGCCGTGGAGGGGATGAAAACGGACGATTCGTTCAGCATCGGTTCCGGTATTCGCCCGGGGTAAGGCCCGTCGTTCTGGAGAAGATTTCGTACTGGATGCCTTCTGAAGCCTTCAAATCCCGGGCATTCATGCAATCGACAGTCGATTTCCCGACGCGTTTCATGAATGCCGCCGCATGTACCGTGCACAGGGAGGGAAACTCCCACTCCTCCGGACGTCCGGTCAGGGTGCCGGCATATCCGGTGGCCGATATTGGCAGCCCGGAGGCCGTCCGGCGTGGGACAACGCACATTCTTCGGCGGGCGGGACAACGGTTCAACCCGCCTTTTTCGCGTCCGAATATGGTGAATCAGGGACAACGGAGGCGGGAAGGGGGAACGCGACTTGCGAACCGTCGCCGACAAATGGGCGAAGCTGAAGACGCTGCGCCGCCATCCGGACATCGCCGTCCACGTGCCGGACATGCGAAAATATTCGGACCGGAATCTGCACCTCATGCTGGAACGGTACGGCCTGGTGGTCATCAAGCCGCTTCGGGGCACCGGTGGATCGGGCGTCGTCAAGATCGAGCGGCTGCCGGGCGGCAAGTACCGGTATCATCATCAATTCAGCATCCGCACGGTGTCTTCGTTCCAGGCGCTCGCCAGGCGGCTTCGCCGCATCCGCGGCCGGCGCCGCTACATGGTGCAGCAGGGGATCCGCCTGATGCAGATCGGCGGCCGGCCGGTGGATTACCGGGTCAAAATGGTCAAAACCCCTTCCGGGCGATGGCGCATCACCGCCGTGGTGGCACGGGTGGCCCGACCGGGGCGGTTCGTCACCAACCTGTGCCGGGGCGGCGACCTGTGGAGCGGATCTGCGGCTCTCCGCCGGTTGTTTCCGAAGAACCGGGCGAGGCTGAAGAAGGAGACGATGAGGGGCGTCGCCCGCACGAGCACGCAATGGCTGGAGCAGCGGTTTCCCGGCATCGGCGCCCTCGGCTACGATTTCGGCATCGACCGGCGGGGGACCGTCTGGATTCTGGAAGTGAACACGCGGCCCCACTGAAGCCGGACCGTTTTCGCGTAAGGCCCCCGATCGCGTCGTCTTGGCGCCATCGGGGGCTTGTTTTGCCGAAAAGTCCGGACATTCAAACACCAAACGAACAAAAAGACCGTTTCTGGCCGGCCGCCCGGGCGGTATAGTGGAAGCAGGGAATGAATGGAAAGAAGGGGGAAGGAATGAAAACGTCCATGAGAGGCGGCTGGAGAACGGCGTTTCTCGCGCTTGTCGCGTCCATGCTTGTTTTTGTGACGGCCTGTTCGGACAAGGGGGGGCCGCGGCGGGAGCCGGCCATCGAGGGGAAATTCCTCGTCATTTGGGACGCCGGGAGCGGCTTGTCCTTCCAGCACCATCTGGAGGGGCCGATCAAGGCCCGTCATCCCGGCGTGGAGCTGCGCGACCTGCAGATGGAACGGAAGGAATGGAAAGACGATTCGGTCGGGCCCAACCCGCCCCTGACCATGTACCGGGCCGCCGAGTGGGAAACGGAAGCGGACCTCATCATGTTCGAAAGCGTGCTGGCGCCGTTTCTGTTCAAATCCGGCTATCTGGAACCGCTGGACCGGTTCGTGCAATCCGACGCGGAACTTTACGCCAACCTGGACGGCCGGGCGCTCGACTACGCCCGGGCCCAGGGGTACGGAACGCTGTACGGGATTCCCTTCGGGAAAAACGTGTATGCGCTTTACTACAACAAAACCCTGTTCGACGAACTCGGCATGCCGCATCCGGTCAACGGCATGACGTGGGACGAGGTGTTCGGCCTCGCCGAACGGATTGCCGTCCATGAAGGGCTGGGCGAGCGGGCGGCCTTCCGTTTTCCCGACGTCAACCTGGCGATCAGCCAGCTCGGCATTCCCGTCTTCGACCCGGCGACCGGAGAGATCGATGCGGACAACCCCGAGCGGGAACGGGTGCGCCTCTTCGTGGAGCGCGTCTACGAAGTGGAAAGCCTGACGCCGCTTGGCAGAAACTTCACCCTCTTGTTCAGCCATTTTGCCGCCGGCCGCATCGCCATGATCCCCGGCCGGTTTATCGGCGACAACACCAGCTGGGCGAAGGATCATACGACCTGGGCGCTGATGCCGTACAAGGACGAGTGGGGCTTCGTCAGTTTCCCGGTGCACGCGGACCGGCCGCGGACCGGGCCCGCTCCCGCCTATTACTATCTGGGCATTCCGAAGACGAGCACGCGCAAGGAGGAAGCGTACCGCCTGATCCGGACGATGCTGGAGGAAGAGGCGCAGCGGGAAAACAGCCGGCGCGCCGTGGCCAGCGTCTGGCGCGATCCGGCGGTCAACGACCGGTTCGGCGAGCTGGACTCGTCGCTTTCGGGACGGGACACGAGCCCGTTTTTCCACCATCCCGAACAGGGAATGCTGGATCCGGAATATGACCTGGACATGCAATACATCGGAACGGATACGTACTGGCCGGGCGGGAGCCCCACCTTTCTCGACCTGATGGAGTACCGCCGGCAGCAGCTGGAGAAAGTCGGCGTTTCGATTGACGAATGGCCCGGGCGCGCGAAAGCGGACCGCTGGCCGGCGCTTGAATCGGAGGATGGCGATTGAAAAGCCATGTGAACACGCGGCCCCGCTGAAGCCGGGCCGTTTTCGCGGGAGGCTCCCGACGGCGTCGTCTTGACGCCATCGGGGGCCTTCTTTCATGAAAGGACCGGACAATCAAACACCAAACGAACAAAAAGGCCGTTTCTGGCCGGCCGCCCGGGCGGTATAGTGGAAGCAGGGAATGAATGGAAAGAAGGGGGAAGGAATGAAAACGTCCATGAGAGGCGGCTGGAGAACGGCGTTTCTCGCGCTTGTCGCGTCCATGCTTGTTTTTGTGACGGCCTGTTCGGACAAGGGGGGGCCGCGGCGGGAGCCGGCCATCGAGGGGAAATTCCTCGTCATTTGGGACGCCGGGAGCGGCTTGTCCTTCCAGCACCATCTGGAGGGGCCGATCAAGGCCCGTCATCCCGGCGTGGAGCTGCGCGACCTGCAGATGGAACGGAAGGAATGGAAAGACGATTCGGTCGGGCCCAACCCGCCCCTGACCATGTACCGGGCCGCCGAGTGGGAAACGGAAGCGGACCTCATCATGTTCGAAAGCGTGCTGGCGCCGTTTCTGTTCAAATCCGGCTATCTGGAACCGCTGGACCGGTTCGTGCAATCCGACGCGGAACTTTACGCCAACCTGGACGGCCGGGCGCTCGACTACGCCCGGGCCCAGGGGTACGGAACGCTGTACGGGATTCCCTTCGGGAAAAACGTGTATGCGCTTTACTACAACAAAACCCTGTTCGACGAACTCGGCATGCCGCATCCGGTCAACGGCATGACGTGGGACGAGGTGTTCGGCCTCGCCGAACGGATTGCCGTCCATGAAGGGCTGGGCGAGCGGGCGGCCTTCCGTTTTCCCGACGTCAACCTGGCGATCAGCCAGCTCGGCATTCCCGTCTTCGACCCGGCGACCGGAGAGATCGATGCGGACAACCCCGAGCGGGAACGGGTGCGCCTCTTCGTGGAGCGCGTCTACGAAGTGGAAAGCCTGACGCCGCTTGGCAGAAACTTCACCCTCTTGTTCAGCCATTTTGCCGCCGGCCGCATCGCCATGATCCCCGGCCGGTTTATCGGCGACAACACCAGCTGGGCGAAGGATCATACGACCTGGGCGCTGATGCCGTACAAGGACGAGTGGGGCTTCGTCAGTTTCCCGGTGCACGCGGACCGGCCGCGGACCGGGCCCGCTCCCGCCTATTACTATCTGGGCATTCCGAAGACGAGCACGCGCAAGGAGGAAGCGTACCGCCTGATCCGGACGATGCTGGAGGAAGAGGCGCAGCGGGAAAACAGCCGGCGCGCCGTGGCCAGCGTCTGGCGCGATCCGGCGGTCAACGACCGGTTCGGCGAGCTGGACTCGTCGCTTTCGGGACGGGACACGAGCCCGTTTTTCCACCATCCCGAACAGGGAATGCTGGATCCGGAATATGACCTGGACATGCAATACATCGGAACGGATACGTACTGGCCGGGCGGGAGCCCCACCTTTCTCGACCTGATGGAGTACCGCCGGCAGCAGCTGGAGAAAGTCGGCGTTTCGATTGACGAATGGATCGGGCGCGCGAAAGCGGACCGCTGGCCGGCGCTTGAATCGGAGGATGGCGAATGAAAAGCAGAACGGCGATCCGCAAAAAAGGCATCCTGCTCGTCGTTCTGCTGGCGGTGCTGGCGGCCGGATGCGCGGACAAAGGCTTCACGGTCCGGAAGGACACGATCGAAGGCCGGTTCGAGATCCTGTGGGATTTCGGCATGGGGCTGTCGCCGACGGGCCACATGATCCAGCATCTCCAGGCGGCCTACCCGGAAACCGAATTCTATTATGAATACATTTCGCGGATCACGTATCCGATCGATGACGCCAGGATGTTCGGGTACAATCAAATCCGTGTCATGCTCGACAACCGGCCGGCGGACCTGGTCGTGTTCGAGCACATTCTGGCGCCCGACTACATCGACAGCGGCTATCTGGAGCCGCTCGATGACTATGTGGCGGCGGATCCGTCGATCCGGGAACGCCTCGATCCGAAGCTGCTGGAGCATCTCCGCGAGCAGGGGAACGGGTCCATCTACGCCATTCCGTTTGCCAAAAACGTCTACGCCCTGTATTACAACAAAGACATCTTTGACGAGCTCCAGATTCCCCATCCGAGGGACGGCATGACCTGGGACGACGTGCTGGCGCTGGCCCGTCAAATTTCGGACCGTTCGCCGAAGGGCGACCGGCAGACGACCATCGGGCCGCTTCCCAACTTTCAGGTGCTGACCGAACGGAGCGCCTTCGGCCTGCCGGACCGGCACCTGGCGCTCAGCCAGATGGGCGGCCGCTTCCCCGATCCCGATGCCGGTCCGCCGGACTTCCGCGACCCGGTGTGGGAGCGCTACGAGCGATTTCTGGCGGATCTGGCGTCGGTCAAGGCGCCGACGCTCTTCTACGCTTACAAGGACTTCGCCGCCGGCAATCTCGCCATGGCCGCCGGCAGGCTGCACGGCTCACCGCTTTACAGCTCGGTGGGCGACGAAGCCACGGATGTTCTGACGGCGCCGTTCGCGGAATGGGACCTGGTCAGTTTCCCGGTGTTCGCCGACGCCCCGGACACCGGCCCGGCGCCGGCCTATTATTACATCGGCATCCCGAAAAACAGCCTGCGCAAGCAGGAGGCGTTCCGCCTGATCTCGCACATGCTGTCGGACGAGGTGCAGCTGGAAAACAGCAAAAACGGACTCGCCAGCGTCCGCGGCGAGCCGGCGTTCCGCGACGTGTTTGGCGAAAGAACGTACAAAGCCCTCGGCAAAAACGTGGAAGCCTTCTTTTACCACCCGAAAGAAGCCGATCTCGGACCGGGCTACAGCATCCACTTGCAATACCAATTCTACCAGACGGGCATTTCCTCGTTCCTCGATCAGGATCCCGAACGGTATAGGGCCGCCAGGCGGGACGAGTATCTGCGGCTGGAAGAGTACCGCAAGAAGTGGCTGGCAAAGGCCGCCATGCCGGACTGAACGACTCGGCGGGCCATCCGCCGCCGGCTTTGCGCTCCGCAGCCGCATGGCGTCCCGCCGCTATGGCCACATATCTTCGCCCGCCTCGCCGTAAACATGGAATCGAATGCAGCTTGCGGACGGGGGAACGGGATGGAACGGTTGAACGACAAGGAACGGCGGCTGATCCGCTGGGTGGCGGAAGGGGACTGGAAGCAGGCGGACCGGTCGCTGTTGCCGGACGGGGACGGGCCCTGGCAGGCGGTCATCGTGACGGCCGACGGCTTGGGCGATGCGAAGCGGGACCGGGCGCTGCTCCTTGATGCCGTGCGAAATGCGCTGGAGGAACTGCTGCCCGCCACCGGCTTTTGCTATCGGGAGACCGTCGTGCTCATCCAGCAGGCGCCGCGCACCGAAGAGGAAAGCGAACGGCGCCGCCGGGCGGCGGGCACGGCGGAGCGGGCGCTGGCGTGCCGGATCGGGCTGACGCCGGGCGTGCCGGTGCTCCGGCCGCAGCAGCTGCACCGTTCCTACCTCACGGCGCGGGAAACGCTGGAGTACCGGGAGCGGGAACGCAGGCGGACGGGCGAACGGGAAAATGGAGAAGAAACCGAAGGATGAAACGGCTTTCCGGGCGGCCGCCGGCGTGGTACGATGGACGGGGCGGGACATGCGGGACAAACGGGAAAACCCGCCGTTCCTGCCGGCCATACGATCTTTTCGCAAGGAGTGGACCAGCCCATGAAACGGATGCCCCTGGAAAAGCGGAACGTGACCACAAGCCGCCTCGTTCTCGGATGCATGGGATTCGGCGGCGAGTGGGACGACAGCCCGCTCGCGGAAGCGGACGTGAAGAAGCTGCGGGAAGCGGTGGAGGCCGCCCTGGACATCGGCATCACCATGTTCGACCACGCGGACATTTACCGGAACGGGAAGGCGGAACAGGCGTTCGGCCGCGTGCTGAAGGAAAGCCCGGGCCTCCGGGAGAACATCGTGCTGCAGTCCAAATGCGGCATCAAGCTGGATGACGGACGCCTGCCCCGGCGCTACGATTTTTCGAAGGAGCACATCCTGGCGTCCGTGGACGGCATTCTGTCCCGCCTCGGCACCGATTATCTGGACATCCTCCTCCTGCACCGGCCCGACATCCTGATCGAGCCGGAAGAGGTGGCCGAAGCGTTCGCCATCCTGAAGCAGGCGGGGAAGGTGCGCCATTTCGGCGTTTCCAACATGAACGCCGACCAGATCCGGTTCATCCGCGCCTACACGGACGAGCCGATCATCGTCAACCAGCTGGAGCTGAATCTCGTGCGGATCGACTGGGCGGAACACATGGTGCTGGTCAACCAGCCGAAAGGCGCATCCCTCAACTTCAGCGACGGTCTCATCGAATACTGCCGGCTGCACGACGTGCAGCTGCAGGCTTGGGCGCCGCTGGCGAAAGGCCTCCTCACCGGCGCCCCGCTCCCGGAGGACGCGCCGCAGGCCCTGCGCCGGACCCGCGATCTGGTGGCGGCCATGGCCCGCGAGAAAGAAACGACGCCGGAGGCGATCGTGCTTGGCTGGCTGATGCGGCATCCGGCCATGATCCAGCCGGTGATCGGCACGACGAGCGCCGCGCGCATCCGGAATTGCGCCGATGCCGCGAGGCAGGCGGCGCTCATGACTCGGGACGAGTGGTATACGCTGTTTGCCGCCGCCCGGGGCGAATGGTGAGCCCCGGGAAGGCGTCCCTGCAGGAGATGAAGGAAGGCGTTCCGCCCGGGGGACGCCTTCTCAAATCTTCTTTTTTTTGTTACGGTAGATTTTGAACGAAATTTGAACAAGCCAGCGCGACGGATGCGGGGTGACGGCACATGTTCGGTCTGCTCGGGAAATACCGGGTTTCCATCGCGATCGCCTTGTCCTTGACGCTGATCGAGCTGATGGTGGAACTGTTCCAGCCGTATTTGATCGCCAAAATCATCGACGACGGCATCGTGGCCGGCAACCTGGCCGTCATCTGGATCTGGGGGACGGTGCTGCTGGCCGCCACGATCCTCTCCTTCGCCTGCGGCGTCCTGAACTCGTTCTATTCCGCCCACGCCAGCCAGGGGTTCGGCCACGACCTGCGGGAACGGCTTTACGGCACCCTGCAGCGGGTGCCGTTCCCCGTCTTCAGCCGGCTGTCGCCCTCCACCTACATCACGCGGCTGACCAACGACATCCAGCAGCTGGTCAACACGGTGTTCATGTCGCTGCGCATCATGGCCCGGGCGCCGCTCATTGTCGTCGGCAGCGTGGCCATGGCCATCCTGGTGAACCCGCGGCTCGGGTTCTGGCTCGTCGTGTCCGCCCCGGCGCTGTTCCTGTTCGTCCTCTGGATCATGCGCAAAACGGGCGGCCTGTTTCGCAGCGTGCAGCGCCAGCTCGACCGGGTGAACGCCACGATGCGGGAAAACTTGCAGGCGGTCCGGCTCATCCGTGCCTTCAACCGGGAAGACCGGGAAAACCGGAAATTCGAGCGGCAGGCGAGGGAGCTGTCCGACGTGACCCGGTCGGCCCTGCGCTGGAGCGAAACGACGATGCCCACCATCATGCTGGTGACGAACGCCGGCATCCTGGCCGTGCTCTGGTTCGGCGGCGGCCGGATCCAAACCGGCGACGCCAGCGTCGGCGAAGTGGTGGCGGTGGTCAACTACGCGATGCGGACGGGCGGCGTGCTCTCGATGATGTCCTGGATCATCATGGGCTTCGCCCGGGCGAAGGCGTCGGCGGAGCGGCTGCGGGAAGTGTGGGCGCTCGGGAATGCCGGGGGCGGGGAAGCCGGCCGGCCGGAAAGAGCGGCGTCCGCCGGGCTCAGCACGCCGGCAAACACCAGGCGGAGCACATCGGCGGCCGCGCGCGCCGGCGCGAGGGATGCCCGCATCGAATTCCGGAACGTCACCCTCCGCTATCCGATTGCGGCGTCGCCGGCCCTCTCCGGCATTTCCTTCATCGCGGAACCCGGAGAACGGATCGCCATCCTCGGGGCGACCGGTTCCGGCAAATCGTCGCTCATGCAGCTGATCCCGCGGCTCCACGAACCGACGTCGGGCGACATCCTGATCGGCGGGACATCCATCCTGGAGTGGGACGAGGACGAACTGCGGGCGATGATCGGCTACGTGCCCCAGGAGACGGTCCTCTTTACGGGCACCGTGCGGGACAACATCGCCTGGGGCTGCCCGACGGCTGACTTCGCCGACATCGAGCGGGCGGCCCGGGACGCGCAAATCCACGAGTCGATCCTGCAGTTTCCAAACGGCTACGATTCGATGATCGGGCAGCGCGGCGTCAACCTGTCCGGCGGCCAGAAACAGCGGATCGCCATCGCGCGGGCGCTCGTCCGCCGGCCCAAAATTCTGCTGCTCGACGACAGCACCAGCGCCCTGGACGTCCGGACGGAGGCGGCGCTGCTGGAGGCGCTGGACAAGTATGACTGCACGATGCTGATGATCACCCAGAAAGTGCGGACGGCGATGCGGGCGGACCGCATCCTGCTCCTCGACGAAGGCCGGCTGGTCGCCAGCGGCCGCCACGACGAACTGATGGCGACGTCGCCCTTGTACCGGAAAATCGTCGATTCGCAAAACGGCCGGGAGGCGGTGTGACATGCTGCAGACGCTGGTGGAGCCGTTCAGGCAGGAGCGGGTTTCCCGGAATGCGGACAGGCGGCCCGCGGCGGAAGAAACGTTGCCGGACCGGGCGGGCGAACGGGGGGCCGCCGTTCGCATCGGCCCTCCCCACGCCGTCCGCCGGGAACGGCCGAAGGTGCGCAACTTCAGGCAGACGCTGGCGCGCATTTTCCGTTATCTGTCGGAGCGGAAGGCGGGCCTTCTCTTCGTGCTCATCCTGACGGCGGCCAGCACCTCGCTGGCCCTTGCCGGGCCGCTTCTCGTCCGGAAGGCGATCGACGACCACCTGGTGGTCTGGCGTTTTGACGGATTCGGCACGCTCCTTGCGCTGCTCGCCGCCATCTTCGCCTTGCATTCCGTGACCCTCTGGCTGCAGAACTTCCTGATGATCGGCATCGCCCAGCGCACGGTGTACGCCTTGCGCCGGGATTTGTTCGCCCGCCTGCAGAAGCTGCCGATTCCGTATTTCGACCGGCGGCAGCAGGGGGAACTGATGAGCCGGATGACCAACGACGTGGACAACGTCAGCGCGACGCTGAACAGCTCCGTCATCCAGATCTGGTCCAGCACCCTCATGCTGGCCGGCACTTTCGCCCTCATGCTGTGGCTGAGCCCGCTTCTGACGCTGGTGACGTCGCTGATCATTCCCGCCATGTATCTCGGCATGCGCTGGATCACCCGGCGAACCGGCCCGCTGTTCAAGGAGGTGCAGCGGGAATTGGGCGGCCTGAACGGCTTCATCGAGGAAACGATTTCGGGCCAGCGCATCATCAAGACGTTTTCCCTGGAAGACCGGGTGATCGCCGACTTCGCCGAACGAAACGAACGCTTCCGCAACGCCGGCTTTTGGGCCCAGGTGTATTCCGGCTTCATTCCGAAACTGATGAACGCCCTGAACAACTTCAGCTTCGCCGTCATCGCCGGCTTCGGCGGCATGCTGGCGCTTCGCGGCCACGTGTCCATCGGCACGCTGCTCGTGTTCGTGGAATATTCCCGCCAATTCACGCGGCCGCTCAACGACCTGTCCAACCAGTTCAATACGATGCTGTCGGCCATCGCCGGCGCGGAGCGCGTTTTCGAAGTGATGGATGCGGAGGAGGAGGCGAAGGACGAAGGGGATGCGCTGGAAGTGGAGCGGGTCAGGGGAGAAGTCGAGTTTTCCCGCGTCAGCTTCCGCTATGAGGGCAGCGACCATACGCTGGAGGACGTCAGCTTCCGGGTGAAGCCGGGCCAGACCGTGGCCCTCGTCGGGCCGACGGGCGCGGGGAAGACGACGCTGATCCAGCTTCTCGCCCGCTTCTACGAGCCGCAGGAAGGCGACATCCTGATCGACGGCATCCCGCTCAGGACGATCCGCCGGGCCAGCTGGCGGCGCCAGCTGGCGGTCGTGCTGCAGGATCCGTTCCTGTTTGCCGGCACCGTGCGGGAGAACATCCGCTTCGGCCGGCCGGAGGCGACGGACGAGGAGGTGGAGGAGGCGGCGAAGCAGGCGAACGCCCACTCGTTCATCATGAAGCTGCCAAACGGCTATGACACGGTGCTGGACCCGGAAAGCGGCGGCATCAGCCAGGGCCAGAAGCAGCTCATCGCCATCGCCCGGGCGATGGTGGCGAAACCGTCCGTGCTCATTCTCGACGAGGCGACAAGCAATATCGACACGGTGACGGAGATCCGCATCCAGGAAGCGATGCAGCGGCTCATGGCGGGCCGCACCAGCTTCGTCATCGCCCACCGGCTGAACACGATCCGCGGCGCGGACCTCATTCTCGTGCTGCGGGACGGCCGGCTCGTGGAGTCGGGCACCCACGAGTCGCTCATGGCCGCCGGCGGCTTCTATGCCTCCCTCCATCATTCAAACCAGACGCCGCGCAAGTCGACCCAGCCCTGCGATTCGGCCACGGCGTCCCTCACGGATTCGTGAACGGCCATCCGCGCGGACCGCTCCTGCCAGATGACGAGCAGCCGGTCGCGGATGAGCCGCCGCTCGAGATCCGCCATCAGCCGTTTTCGTTCCGCCGGATCCGCTTCCCGGTCCAGGACGGAAAGCGCCGTCCGCACGGCGGAAGCGGATCGGTCGTCCAGATGGTCGGCCATCGCCAGAAACAGGTCGTACTGGCGGAGCAGCGCTTCCCGGTCGCGGATGAGCGTGAAGAACAGCAGATCCGCTTCGAGACGCCGCCCGCCGGTGAACGCTTCCGGCGGCACCGGTTCCACCCGCACCGGAATGCCGGACCGGCCGAGCGCAAGGGCGATGGCTTCGGCGTCTTTCCGGTACGGATGGATCGTGATGAGGCGAAGCGCCTCGAAGGCGGCGGCGCCCGGATTCCGGGCCGTTCCGTCCGCCGGTCCGCCGTCCGGGCCGCCCGGTCCGGCCGCCGGGCTGGCGCCGGCATCGGGCGGGCCGGACAACCGGTCCAGGACGGCCGCCCGCCTCGCCGGATCGGAGAGGGGGCCGGCCTTGCGCGTGTTGACCGTCAAAAATTTGCTCACCGTCACGCCGGAACCGACCACGCGGAACCCCGGGCCGGCTTCCGGCGTTTCCCGCGGATTGTGGATGATCCGGAACAGGCGGCCGTCCGCGCCGCCGAACACCCCTTCGTCTTCTTCCGGCAGCACCCAGATTTCCACTTTGTCCAAATGGGGTCTTTCCCTGAAATAGTCCCGAAACGCTTCCAACTCCAGCATGCGGTCGCCGGCGGCCGACAATTTGAACGGGCCGGTGCCCACCGGGCGCCGCCGGAAGCGGCCCGGGTCCCGCGCGCCCAGATCGGCGGGCAGCACGGCGGCGCGGCCGGTGGCGAGAAGTTCGGGCAGGAAGGCGAGCGGGCTTTCCAGTTCGATGACGACGGTGCGTTCGTCGCGCACATGGATGCGCCGCATTTTCCTGAACAGCATCCGGTACAGCGTGCCCGCCGGCGCCTCGCGCAGCCGGCCGAGGGTCCAGGCCGCGTCCCGGCTGTCCAGCTCCTTCCCGTGGTGAAAAAAGACCCCCTTGCGCAGCCGGAACGTCCAGACCGTTCCGTCCGGGCCGGCGTCCCAGGCGTGGGCGAGATGGGCCGCCGGACGGCCCTTCTCCAACCGGAGGAGGGAATCGTAGACGTGGCCGGCGATGAACGATTCCGTCAGCAGGTTCATTTCCATCGGATCGAAGGTGCGGGGCGCCTGCCGGATCGGCAGCCGCAGGATGTCGATGCGCCGGTTGCCCGCCGTTTCCCGCCGGAAGCCGAGGCGGGAGAGGAGCTCCGCTTCCAGGCGAACCCGCACGCCGCTGCCGGAGGCCGCGGACCCGAGCCCCTCCAGCGCCTTCAGCAACTTGAGCAAATCTTTTCCCGACGCCGCCCTGGCGATGATGTCACCGGCGATTTCGTCTTCCGCGGCCAGAAACGCCATGACGGACCGCCGGCCCCGTCCCCGCTCCGCCTGCCGGCGGACCCAGCCCAATGCTTCCATCCGTCCGATGACGAGGGCGGCATTGCGGACCGTGCACGACCAGACGCCGGCCAGTTCCCGCAGGGTCGTTTCCGCGACGCGCGCGCCTTCGAAATGGTCCAGGAGCTGCAAATACAGCAGATGCAGCTTCACGGCATTCCCTCCGTGTTCCGTTTCCGGCATGCTCCGTTTTCTTTCGTCCTCCGGAAAATATGAAATCACCATAGAGATGATTTCACTTTTTATTCTAATTTTATCGTCTACAATGGGTTCCGTAAAACCGATCAGGCATGGAGGTGCCGGCAGATGGAAAACGGAACCGGAACGATGAGGCCGCCCGAGGGTGATGCGGACCGCCTTTTGCGGACCGTAGCGGGTGCGCTCCTGCTGGCGGCGGTCAATCAATGGTTGTTTTTCGACAAGCCGTTCGGCGCGACCGTTCCGATTTTTGTCGCGCTGCTTTACGCCTGGTATTTCTCCGTCATCGGCCCGGGCAACCGGAGCGGAAGTCCGGCCGCCTGGATCCTGCTTGCGGGCATCGCTCTGCTGTCGCTGACCTACGTCCTGTTTGCCAACGGCGTCTTTTACCTGCTGAACGTTCCGGCGCTGTGGTTTCTCATGGCGTTCCATGCGGTGCTGCACGCCGGACGGGCGGGAAGGGACTGGTACCGCGGGCAGGCGCTGGCGAACGTCTTTCTGCATCTTGTGCCCGGCACGCTGGCGAGCCTTCCCGTTCCGTTCCGGCTGCTGAAGGGGCGGATGGAAGGTTCCGTCGGCCGCCGGCGGCTGATGGCGGCGGGCAAAATCGCCGCCGGCCTGCTGGTTGCCCTGCCCGTCGTCCTGGTCGTGACGGCGCTGCTTGCCTCGGCGGACCGGGCGTTCGGGCGCGTGCTGGCCTTCATTCCGGACCTGTGGCCGGACATGCATCCGGCGGAACTGGTGGTGCGGGGCGTCTGGTTTGCGGTCGTGTTCCTGGCGTTGTTCGGCTTCGTGTGGAGCCTTGCGGCCGGCAAGCCGCCGGGGGAAGCGGCGGCCGGATCGAGCGGCGGGATGCCGGCCGTCGATCCGCTCATCGTGCACACGGTGCTGGGGGCCGTCAATGCGGTTTACGCCGTGTTCGTCGCCGTCCAGTTTTCGTACCTGTTCGGCGCGTGGGACGGCACGCTGCCGGACGGGACGACCTACGCGGAATACGCCCGCAGCGGCTTTTTCGAATTGTCCGCCGTCGGCGCCATCAATTTTGGCCTTCTGGCCGCCGCGCTGGCGCTGTCGCGCCCGTCCGATGCGGGGCGGAAACGGATGCAGCGCGGCCTTCTCACGGCGCTTCTCGTCTTTACCCTGGTGATGCTTGTCTCCGCCCACGTCCGGCTTTCCCTGTACGAGGACGCCTACGGCTACACGGTCATGCGTTTCCTCGTGCACGCCTTCCTCGTCTACCTGGGCGCGCTGACGGCGGCGGCGCTGTGGCGCGTATGGCGGGACGGGGTGAATCTGGTGCGGCTGTTTGCCGCCATCAGCCTGGCGGCGTGGCTTTCGATCAATTACATCGGGACGGACCGGCTGGTGGCCGAACTGAACATCGCCCGCCACAAGGCCGGCGGCACGCTTGACGCCGGGTATCTGTCGCAGCTGTCCGACGACGCCGTGCCGGCCATGCTCAAGCTCAAGGATGACCCCGGCATCCGGCCCGAACTCGAAAGGCGGCTGGAGCGGCTCGAGGCGGATGCGGAGCGCCGCCCGACTGTTTCTTTCAATCTGGCCCGCTGGCGGGCGCTGAAACTGCTGGAGAAGGAATTGCGCTGACGCGGCGCCGGCCGCGAACCGTCCCGATGCGTCTCATCGGCGGCCGGGCGGGCGCCGCATGCGCTGGAACGTGACGATGGCCGCGATCATCATGGCGATGAAACCGGCGTTGTCCGCCGTGGCCGGGTTGACCCCGAACAGGAGCAGCAGGTTTTCGACGAACATGTTTGTCAAGAGGGCGATGGCGATGAGCAGGATCGGGCGCAGCAGATTGTATTGTCCCATGGCGGAATCGCTCCTTTGTTGCAAAAACATGAAAACGACACACCCAGTGTAACCGAAAACGGGCCCCTTTCCAATACCGGCGCGTCCGAAAGCCGGCGGCGCATAATTCCTCCATGAACGGCAAAAAGTAGGAAAAGACGCAAGGCGAGGAAAAAGCCATTCGGACAAATGGGGTGGAATCGGTGTTGCGCCGGATGATCGAAAACGCGATTCGCTCGGCCGTCAACGAAACGGTGGACAAGGCGGTCACCCGCATCGTGCGGGATTCGTACGTGGAAAACCTGTTCGAAATGGTGCCGACCGCCGGCAAGGTCGGCGTGGTCCCGCTCATGGAAATCGCCATGCGGGCCGCGCGGGGCAAGCCGGTGGAACGGCCCCTCGGCAGCCCGCTGCCGTTCTCGCCGTGGGAACAGCTTTTGTTCAATCCCGTCCATCTGGACCGATTCCCGGTGAAGGACGACGCCCCGATCCGAAAACGGGTGACGATCGGGCCGCGGGCGAAAAAACCGCTCCGCATCGAGATTCCGGTGATGATGGCGGCGATGAGCTTCGGGGGCGCCCTCAGCAAGCGGGCGAAAATCGCCCTGGCGATGGCGGCCACGAATCTCGGAACCGCCACCAATTCCGGGGAAGCGGGACTTCTGGAGGAAGAACGGGCGGCGGCGGACAAATTCATCGGCCAATACAACCGGGGCGGCTGGATGAACACGCCGGACAAATACCGGCGGCTTGACGCCATCGAAATCCAGCTCGGCCAGGGGGCGCAAGGGTCGGCGCCGCAGCGGACGGCGGCGCAATCGATCGGTGAAGACTTCCGGAAAACGTTCGGCCTTGCGCCGGGGGAAGACGCGGTCATCCGTTCCCGGCTGCCGGGCGTGGAAACAAAGGACGATTTCATCAAGCTGGTGAAGCGGCTGCGGAAGGAGACGGGCGTGCCCGTCGGGCTCAAAATCGCCGCCACCCACCATCTGGAGAAGGAATTGACCGTCGCGCTGGAGGCGGAAGTCGATTTCGTCGCGGTGGACGGGGCGGAAGGCGGCACCCACGGCGGCGCGCCGACGCTGCAGGACGACCTCGGGCTGCCGACGCTGCATGCCGTGGCCCGTGCGGCCGATTTTCTCGCGAAGCGGGGGGCGGCCGGCGACGTGTCGCTCATCGCCGCGGGCGGGCTCGTGACGCCGGGACGCATGCTCAAGGCGCTGGCCCTCGGCGCCGACGCCGTCTACATCGGAACGGCGGCCATCATGGCGATGATCGCCGATCAGGCGGTGGAGTCGCTGCCCTTCGAGCCCCCGACGAGCCTCGTGGTGTATGCCGGCAAGGCGACGGACAAACTGGACGTGGACAAGGCGGCCCAGAATCTGACCCGCTACCTGCAGGCGGCCGTGCGGGAAATGGAGCTGGTGGCGATTTCTGTCGGCAAGGACGACATGAACGCCCTCGACCGGTCCGACCTGTGCGCCCTGGATCCGTTCCTGGCGCGGGCCGTCGGCGTCGAATACGCCGCCGTCGCGCCCGACGCCCAGAAGGACTTTTTCGGCGGATGGACGGCCTGGATGCCCGCCGCGGACCGGGCCGCGCGGGGGGAAGAGGCGCGTCCGGTGCATTGACGGCCGCGATTGTCGACAAATCTTTTGTCGAAAATATCCACGACCGTATTGAAAAGGTTTCGGCCAGGCTCTATAGTGAGAAGCGGGGGACACCATCCATCCAACCAATCTTTGGGAGGTCTACTGCATGAGGATTGTCAGAAAATGGTTGTCGGTGTTGGCCATCGTGGCTTTGGGGGGGTTGATCCTGGCGGCTTGCGGCGGCGGCAAGGACGCCGGCAACGGCATGAAGGTCGGCATGGTGACGGACTCCGGCACGATTGACGACAAATCGTTCAACCAGGGCACCTGGGAAGGCATCCTGCGGGCCGCCGAAGAGTTCGGTCTGCAAACCCGCTACCTGAAGCCGCCGGGCGAGACGGAAGCGGAATACATGCAGGAAATCACCAACCTGTACGACGCCGGATTCAAGTTCATCGTCACGCCGGGCTTCAAGTTCGAAACGGCCATCTACCAGGCGCAGACGAAGTATCCGGATGCGAAATTCGTCATCCTGGACGGCGCGCCGCAGGACGGCAACAACAACTATGAGGTGAAGGAAAACACCGTCGCGATCTATTTCGCGGAACACGAATCCGGCTTCCTGGCCGGGGTGGCCACGGCCCTCCAGCTGCAGGAAGGGGACGTGGGCTTCGTCGGCGGCATGGAAATTCCGGCGGTGCAGAAGTTCAACTGGGGCTATCAGCAGGGCATCCGGTACGCCAACGAAAACTTCGGCACGAAGATTTCCGTCAAGCCGGAAAACGTCATTTACCAGGGCACCTTCTACGACACGGCGGCCGGCCAGCAAATCGCCGCCCAGATGTATGACCGCGGCGTGAAGGCGATTTTCGCGGCGGCGGGCGGCGTCGGCGTCGGCGTCATCACCGAGGCGAAAAACCGCGCTTCCGCCGGCAAGGAAGCGTGGGTCGTCGGGGTCGACGTGGACCAGTATGACGAGGGCATTTACGAAGACGGCAAGTCCATCATCCTGACCTCGGCCATGAAGAAGATCGACCAGGCCGCCTACGACATGATCAAGGCCGAACTCGACGGCAAGTTCCCCGGCGGCCAGACGCTCACCTTCGACGCCACCAACGACGGGGTCGGGCTGCCGGACGAAAACCCGAACCTGAGCGACGACACGGTGCAGAAAGTCCAGGACGTGTTCCAAAAAATCAAGAACGGTGAAATCAAGGTGTCCAGCGAACAAGGAGATTTGATCAAGTAAGTCGAATGTAGGAAGAGGCGGTGGCAGCCGCCTCTTTTTCGATTGATCTGTTGACGGAGGTCGAACATGGAGTACATCGTGGAGATGCTTGGCATCCGCAAGGAGTTTCCAGGCATTGTCGCCAACGACAACGTGACGCTGCAGCTTCGGAAGGGCGAAATCCACGCCCTGCTCGGCGAGAACGGCGCCGGAAAATCGACGCTGATGGGCATTCTGTTCGGCATGTACCAACCCGATGCGGGCGTCATCAAAATTCGCGGGAAGGAGACGAAAATCGCCAACCCGAACGTGGCCAACGAGCTCGGCATCGGCATGGTGCACCAGCATTTCAAGCTGGTTCACAATTTTACGGTGACGGAAAACATCATTCTCGGCAGCGAGCCGCGCAGGGGACTCCTGTATGACACGAAATCGGCCAGCCGGCGGATCGCCGAGCTCAGCCGGCAATACGGCCTCAATGTCGACCCGGATGCCAAAATCGAGGACATCTCCGTCGGCATGCAGCAGCGCGTCGAAATTTTGAAGATGCTGTACCGGGAAGCGGAAGTGCTCATTTTCGACGAGCCGACCGCCGTCCTGACGCCCCAGGAGATCCGCGATCTGATGGACATCATGAAAAATCTGAAGGCGGAAGGCAAATCGATCATCCTCATCACCCACAAGCTCAAGGAGATCAAGGCCGTCGCCGACCGCTGCACCGTCATCCGCCGCGGAAAGCTGATCGGCACGGTGGACGTGGCGACGACGAGCGAAGCGGAAATGGCGAAAATGATGGTGGGGCGCGACGTCAGCCTGACCGTCGAGAAGGAGGCGCGGGAACCGGGCGAACCGGTGCTGCGCATCGAGCATTTGACGGTGCTCAACAACAAGAAGGTTCCAGGTTTGAAATCGTTTTCACTCGAAGTGCGGTGCGGCGAAATCGTCGGCATCGCCGGCGTCGAGGGCAACGGCCAGACGGAGCTCGTGGAGGCGCTGACGGGGCTGCGCCGGGCGGAATCGGGCACGATCTGGTTCAACGGGCGGGACATCACCCGCCTGTCGGTGCGGCAGCGCATCGAAAGCGGCATCGCCCACATCCCGGAAGACCGGCAGAAACGCGGCCTCGTGCTCGATTACAACCTCGAGGACAACATGATGCTGGAAGTGTACTACCGGCAGCCGTTTTCCCGCCGGGGCCTCTTGAACCGCCGCGAAATCCGCCGCCACGCCGAGCGCATCATCGGCGATTTCGACGTGCGGGCCGGCGAAGGCGCCGTGACGAAGGCCCGTTCCCTGTCCGGCGGCAACCAGCAGAAGGCGATCATCGGCCGGGAGATGGAGCTGGACCCGCTGCTCCTCATCGCCGTCCAGCCGACGCGGGGCCTCGACGTCGGCTCCATCGAATACATCCACCGGCGGCTCGTGGAGCAGCGGAACAAGGGGAAGGCGGTGCTTCTCGTCTCCCTGGAGCTGGATGAAATCCTCGCCCTGTCGGACCGCATCGCCGTCCTGAGCCACGGCGAACTGGTCGGCATCGTCAATGCCGCGGACACCGATGAGAATGAAATCGGCCTGATGATGGCCGGGATCGGGAAGGAGGCCGAAAGCCGATGAAAAACGCCATCGTATCCCTGCTCGCCGTCCTGTTCGGCCTCCTCGCGGGCGCGCTGCTCATGGCCGTCACCGGCCACAACCCGCTGGCCGGCTACCGGTTCCTGTTCGAGGGCGGCCTGAAAAGCATCGAGCGGGTCGGCAACACGCTGGCGACGGCGACGCCGCTCATCTTCACCGGACTTTCCGTCGCCTTCGCCTTCCGTACCGGGCTGTTCAACATCGGCGCTTCCGGGCAGATGCTGATCGGCGGGTTTTGCGCCACCTTCGTCGGCCTGTCGCTGGACCTGCCGAAGCCGCTCCTGGTGCCCCTCGTCATCGCGGCCGGCTTCATCGCCGGCGCGCTGTGGGCGTTCCTGCCCGGCCTGCTGAAGGCCCGCTTCAACGTGCATGAGGTCGTCTCCACGATCATGCTGAACTGGACCGCCTACTGGGTGGTGTACAACGCGGTGCCCGCCTATCTGAAAGGGCCGTATCTGGAAACCGAATCGCGCCCGCTGCCGCCCAATGCGAACATCCGCATGGGCTGGCTGACGGATCTGTTCGGGGGATCGTACATCAACCTCGGCATTTTCCTGGCGGTGCTGGCGGTCATCGCCGTCGCCTTCATCATCGACCGGACGACCCTCGGCTACGAGCTGAAGGCGGTCGGGTTCAACCGGCACGCGGCCGAGTATGCCGGGATGGCCGTCGGACGCAACATCGTGACGTCCATGCTCATTGCCGGCGGGCTGGCCGGTCTGGCGGGGGTGGCCCAGTACACGGGCAACGCCATCAACCTCCAGGTCGGGCATCTGCCGACCCAGGGCTTCGACGGCATCGCCGTGGCGCTTCTCGGCGCCAACAATCCGTACGGTGTCATGCTGGCGGCGGTGTTCTTCGGCCTCCTGTATTCGGGCCGCGGCTACATGAACGCGATGGAAGGCATCCCGCCGGAAATTTCCGACACGATCATCGCCATCATCATCTACTTTGCGGCGACCAGCATCCTGATCGAGCGGCTGATCCGGCATCTCGCCCGCCGGCGCCGGGAAAGACGGGATGCGGAAGCGGAAAGCGGGAGGGCGTAAGCGATGTGGCAACTTGTATCCGGCATTTTTCCCTACGCGATCCTGTACACGATCCCCCTCCTGATCACCGCCCTCGGCGGGCTGTTCAGCGAGCGGAGCGGCATCGTCAACATCGGGCTTGAAGGGCTCATGGTCGTCGGCATGTTCACGAGCGCCTTCGTCATCATCCAGCTGCAGCCGGTTTTGCCGTACATGGCCCTGTGGATCGGCCTGGCCGCCGGGATGGCCGCCGGGATGCTGTTCTCCCTGCTGCACGCGTTCGCCAGCATCAACCTGAGCGCCAACCAGATCATCAGCGGGACCGCCATCAACATGGTGGCCGGCGCGCTGACGGTCTTCCTCGCCCGCAACATGACGGGCAGCGGCAACATCCGCATCCAGCGGGGCTTCACGCCCAAGGACGTGCCGGGGCTCAAGGACATTCCGGTGATCGGGGACCTGTTTTTCACGAACGCCTACGTCACCACGCTGGTCATTCTGATGATCCTGTTTCTCAGCAGCTTCGTGCTCTACAAGACGCCTTTCGGCCTGCGCCTGCGCGCCTGCGGCGAAAATCCCCAGGCGGCGGAGGCGGCGGGCGTCAACGTGCGCCGCATGCGGTACATCGGCGTCCTGATCTCGGGCGCCTTCGCGGCGCTCGGCGGCGCCGTCATCATCGTCACGTACAGCGGCGAATTCAACGGCTCGGCGGCCGGGCTCGGCTTCCTGGCGCTGGCGGCGCTCATCTTCGGCCAATGGCGTCCCTTCGGCGTTCTCGGGGCGACGCTGTTTTTCGGCTTCGCCAGCACGGTGGCCAACGTGTCGCAGGTCATTCCGGAACTGAAAGTCATTCCGCCGGTCATTCTGCAGACGTTCCCGTACGTGGTGACCCTGGTCGCGCTGATTTTGTTCTCCAAGTCGTCCCAGGCGCCCAGGGCCGCCGGCGAGCCGTTCGATTCCGGCAAGCGGTAGGGAACGGCCGTTTGCGGGTATGCCGCCCGCGGCGGCACGTCCCGGAAAACCGCATGATGAAAGCCGCAACTCGGGGGAGGAGACATGGCACAGCTTTTTTACAAGTACGGGACGATGAACAGCGGGAAATCGTTCGAAATCATCAAGGTGGCGCACAACTACGAGGAACAGAACAAACCGGTGCTCATCTTCAAGCCGGCCATCGACACCCGCAGCGGCCACGACCGGGTCGGCACGCGGGCGGGCCTCACGCGCCGGGCGATTCCCGTCCACGACGACGACAATATTTTCGAAAGCGTGAAAAAGGAACTGGCTTCATCGCCCGGCAAGCGCATCTACTGCGTGCTGGTGGATGAAGCGCAGTTCCTCCGCAAGCACCACGTGTGGGAACTGACGCGCATCGTGGACGAGCTGGACATCCCGGTGATGGCCTTCGGGCTGAAAAACGATTTCCGCAACCAGCTGTTCGAAGGCAGCCGGGAACTGTTGATCCACGCCGACAAAATCGAAGAAATCAAGACGATCTGCTGGTATTGCGACCGCAAGGCGACGATGGTGATCCGCTACCAGGACGGCAAGCCCGTCAACGAGGGCGAGCAAATCCTGATCGGCGGCAACGAGGAGTACAAACCGGTGTGCCGGCGCTGCTACAAGGCGGCATTTCAGTCGCCGGGATGAACGGGATGGAAGGCGTCCTTCAGCCTGGCGGCGATTCCGCGTCTCCCGCGGGGCGGCTTGTCCGCTCCGGCGGGAGACGCTTTTTTGCGCCATCGGGCCGCCTTCCGTCCGGCGGACGGTCCGGGTCCGTCCGCCTTGTTCGGTCCATCTGTCCCGTCCGGTTCATCCGGCACGTCGAAGCATGCCACGTCGACCGCCTCGGGCGCGGCCAGCACGAGGCCGACGTCCGTGTCATGCTCCCGGTCGTACACCTTGCGGTACGGCACGCCGCGCTCGTTGGCGAGGCGGATGTATTTGGCGAGGGCGCCGTATTCCATCTCGCCGTTCAGGACGATGGTCACATCCCGATGGCGGTCGAGGGCTTCCAGCACCTGGCGGGGGATGTCCCGGCTCCGGACCTGCTTTTGGGTCAGGGCCAGCACGACGCGTTCGCGGAACTCGCCGAGATAGCGGCGCTTTTCCTCGGGCCGGAGTTCGGGCGGACCGTACATGCCGCGCAGCAAATAATCCTTGACGTCTTCCCTGGTCATGTCCGTCACCGTCCGTTTTGCCATTTATAGTAGTATAATGGTCTGGACGGTCATGCGTCTATGACGGGTTTCCCAAAACATCAAACGCCGAGCGCCCGGCGGATCATGCGCTCGTACCAGTTCCAGGGCAGAAGCGACCGCACCGCCAGAAGGCTCCGCACGCCCCGGCCGAGGGGCAGGCGCAGCGGCGGAGCCGGATCATCCGCCAGATCGGCGATCCGCCGCGCGACTTCGGCGGGGTCCGGCGCCCGTTCGGCGGATTGCCGCGCCATGCGGAAGACGGATTCGGCCAGATCGCGATAGGGAGAGTCGGCGGAACGCACGGCCAGTTCGAACCCCTTGCGCCAAATGTCCGTCCGGTAGGATCCCGGCTCGACGAGCACGACGCGGATGCCGAAGGGGGCCAGTTCAAGGCGCAGCGCCTCGCTGAAGCCTTCCAGCGCGAATTTGGAGGCGCAGTACGGGCCGAAGCCCGGCATCGCCACGCGGCCGCTGATGCTGGAGACGTTGACGATGAGCCCGGACCGCCGTTGCCGCATGTGGGGAAGCACAAGCTGCACAAGCCGGACGGCGGCGAAAAAGTTCGTCTCCATCTGGGCGCGCCAGGCGGAAAGCGGCACGTCCTCGGCCATGCCGCCCTGGGCGTAGCCGGCATTGTTGACCAGCATGTCCAGCCGTCCGTACCGGCCGACGGCATCCGCGATCGCGCGGGACGCGGCATCTTCGTCCGTCACGTCCAGCGGGACGATGTCGATCCGGTCCGCGGCCTGCCGCCCGCCGGCCAGTTCGAGGAGCCGGCCTTTCCTGCCCGGATCCCGCATGGCGGCGATCACCCGGTGGCCACGCGCCGCGCATTCCACCGCCGTGAGCATCCCGAAACCGGATGATGTGCCCGTAATGAAAATGACCCGTGGATCAGCCAACGAAAATCCCTCCTTGAACGCGTTTTGGCGTCCCCGTATGTTTCACCGCGAACCGTTCCCGTTCCTGCAACCGGGTCTATTTACCCAGGGACGACCTGGGGATGGAACCGATTCGCCCCTCCCGGAAGACACGGTGTCCGTCGACTTGGGATTTTGACCGCCGCCCCGGCTCCTCCACCCCCCGGCCTTTCGGACCGCGGGGGTTTTTTGCCGTCCGCGCGAAAGCCGGTTCGCCGCGCCCCGGCCAGGGTGGCGAGGCGGCGGAAGCCGCGCCGCGAAAACGGGACGAAAGCGGCTGCCGGCGGCCGTGCGGGCCCGAAAGCGCCGCAGGAGGACGGAGCGCGCGGCGGGGCGGGGCGTTGCAAGTTGGCGGCGGTTCGATTATGCTCGAACTAGGCCCTTTAGCCAAATTGCCGAAGAGCGGACGGGAGGAACCATCATGCCCCTTTTGGAGCACGGGCTCCGCGACCGGTTCGCCGGAGCGGACGGGCGGGCGCTTCTCCTTCAGTCGACGTGGGGGCTGGAGAAAGAATCGCAGCGCATCGGGCCCGACGGCCGGCTCGCGCTTACGCCCCATCCGGCGGCTTTCGGGGACAAACTGACCCACCCCTACATCACGACGGATTTTGCGGAAAGCCAGCTGGAACTGATCACGCCGCCGCTGGCCGGCACGATGGACGCGCTGGAGTGCCTGGCGGCCATCCATGACGAGGTGTATGCCGGCCTCGGGGGGGAGCTGCTCTGGCCGCTCAGCATGCCGCCCGTCCTGCCGCCGGAAGAGGACATCCCGATCGCCCGGTACGGACCGTCGCCGGAAGGCCGGGCCCGGGAAGCGTACCGGGAAGGGCTGGCGGCTCGCTACGGCAAGAGGATGCAAATGATCTGCGGCCTGCACGTGAACTTTTCCTACGGTCCGGATCTTGTCGCGTGGTACGGGGAGCGCCGCTTCCCCGGCCTGCCGCCGGAAGAGCGGCGGGATGCGCTCTATTTTGCCGCCGCCCGCAACTTTTTGCGCTACCGGTGGCTCCTGATCTATCTGTTCGGCGCGTCGCCCGCCTTCGATCCGAGCTACGGCCCGGTGGTCAGCCGCGAACTGGCGGAAATCGAGGCCCGCTGCCCGGCCTGCTCCGGCGCGGCGGCATGGCATGCCCGTTTCGCGACGAGCCTCAGGGTGAGCCGCTACGGGTACGTCAACGCCTTCCGCACGGCGGCGACGGTCAGCTTCAACGGCCGCGCGGAATACGTCAAGACGTTCCGCCGGCTTCTGGAAACCGAACTGGCCACGGAGAGCGAATGGTATTCCCCGATCCGCCTGAAGTCGTTCGCCGCCAAGGGAGAGAGCCAGCTTGCGGCGATGGAACGATGCGGCGTCAAATACATGGAAGTGCGGCTTCTCGATCTCGATCCGTGGGAACGGACCGGCGTCAGCCTCGCGCGGCTTGACGTCCTCCATCTGTTCCTGCTGTTCTGCCTGCTCGCCGACAGCCCGCCGATCGACGAGGCGGAATGCCGGACGCTGCAGGAAAACCATCATCTGGTGTCCCTGTTCGGACGCAAACCCGGCCTCAAGCTCCTTGCGCCGGACGGCCGGGAAATGGGCCTTGCGGAATGGGCCGAAACGATTCTGGACGGCATGGCCGAAATTGCCGATTGGGCGGATGACGGCAGCGGCCGGTACGTCCGGGCGGTGGAGCGGGAACGGGCGAAGGTGCGGGACGCCTCGCGCGTCCCGTCGGCGGTCATGATGCGGGAGATGGACGAACGGGGGGAATCGTTCGCCGAGTACGGTCTGCGCCTGGCCCGCATGCACGGGAAAATTCCGCTGGCGGAGGGATCTTCATGACGAATGCAGGAGCCCGGGATGCACAGTGGGCCGAATTTGAAGCGAACCGGGGCGAAGCGGACATCGCCGCCGGCATGGAGCTGTCGACGCAAATCCTGATCCGCGAGGCGCTCAGGCGCGGATGCGAAGTGGACATTCTGGACCGCGGCGACAATTTCATCCGCCTGCGCCGGGGAGACCGGGTCGAATACGTCAAGCAGGCGACGAAGACGTCCGTCGATGCCTACATCGCGCCGCTCATCATGGAAAACAAGGAAGTGACGAAGCGCATCCTGCGCGAGCACGGCATCCGCGTCCCGGACGGCACGGCGGCGGATTCGCCGGAAGAAGCGGAGCGGGCGCTGGCCGGGCTGGCGGGCAAGGATGTGGTGGTCAAGCCGAAAATGACCAATTTCGGCCTGGGCGTCAGCATCCTGAAGCGCCCGTTCGGCCCGGATGCGTTCCGGGAAGCGGTGGCGCTCGCCTTCGCCCACGACAAGACGATCCTGCTGGAGGAGTTCATTGCCGGCCGGGAATACCGGTTTCTCGTCATCGGGGACGAAACCGTCGCCGTCCTGTATCGCGTCCCGGCCAACGTGACGGGAGACGGCGTGCACACCATCGCGGAACTCGTTGCGGAGAAGAACAAGGATCCGCGCCGCGGGACGGGCCACGTCAAACCGCTGGAGCAAATCCGGCTCGGACAGGTGGAGCGGGCCCATCTCGCCGCCCGGGGCCTCACCTTCGATTCGGTGCCGGCCGAAGGGGAAGTCGTCTACCTGCGGGAAAATTCCAACATCAGCACGGGCGGGGACAGCATCGACTGCACGGACGAGATGCCGGCCTTCTACAAGCGGGTGGCCGAACGGGCCGCGCGGGCGGTCGGCGCCCGCATCTGCGGCGTGGACATGATCGTGCCGGACATCGGCCATGAAGGCGGCGAGGACGCCTATTGCATCATCGAGCTCAACTTCAACCCCGCCATTCACATGCACGCCTTTCCGTACAAGGGAAAAAACCGGAACGTGGCCGGAAAGGTGCTCGACCTGCTCGGATTCCGCTGAGAAGCGCGGATTTCGCCGAACGATTCCGCCGAACGCTCGAATGCTGCCGAAGATGCCGCCGAAGGCGCGGCGCCTTCGGTCTTTTTTTGTTATTTATCGTTTCGTTGCCGAGCCAATGCGAACCGCTTTTGCAGTGACATTTTTCATAGAATGTTCGGAATTTGGTCGTAAGGTCCCAAAAAACATTGCAGAAATTGACACGGGAAACAGGTATAATAGAATGGGAGAAAAGGCTGCGAAATACCGGAACAAAAGGAGCATCGCCATGAGCATCGCGAAAAAGATCGCTTTGGGCTGTCTTGCCGTTTCGGTCACCACGTATGGCACCAGCGCCTTTTTTATTTTTGTGCTGCAGCCCCTTTTCGACGAATGGTTTTCGGCCACCGCTTTTGCGCTGTTGACGTTCGCCGGCGGCATTTTCTGGACCGTGCTGCTCGGTTTCCTGTCGGCCAGGTGGCTGATCGCGCCGCTCCTCAAGGTGTCGGACGCCGCGGGCAAAGTGTCGCGGGGCAATCTGGCCGTCGAGGTGAAGGAACACCGGTCGCGGGATGAAATCGGGCAACTGGTCAACGGATTCCGGGACATGCTGGACAGCTTGAAGCGCATGATCCGGGACATCGCCAACCATTCCGACGTGACCAACCGGAGCGTGGAGGAGCTTTCCAAGGCCATCGTGAGCGCCACCCAGCAGATCGAGCGCATCGCCGTCGCCTCTTCGGATATCCGCAGCCTGGCCGAAGAGCAGGACGAGCGCACGAAGCAGATTTTGTCGTCCTTCTCGGCGATCCGGGATTCGGTGGACGACATCAACCGGCAGTCGGCGGAAACCGAATCCCTGTCCGAATCGATGCTGCAGACGATCCGGACGGGCATCGACGAAATCGTGAAGCTGATCGAAGGCATGCAGCGGCTGGTGGCGGAAACCCGCCAGTCGGCGGAGCAGGTGTTCGAGCTGCGGGAGAAGGCGGCGAAAATTACGGAGTTTTCCGATCTGGTCGGGGACATCGCCAACCAGACGCAGCTTTTGGCGCTGAACGCGTCCATCGAGGCCGCCCATGCCGGCGAGCTCGGCCGCGGGTTCCAGGTGGTGGCGGGCGAGATTCGCAAGCTGTCCGAGGAGAGCAACCGGGCGGTGGCGGAAATCCACGGCCTGATCACGGAAATCCAGGGGCAGATCCAGACCGTCGTCCATCGCATCCGCGACCAGGCGGAGCTGGGCGAGGAGGAATTCCGGAAAACGGAATCGGTGACGGAAAACATCCGCTCCGTGGAGCAATCGACGGCCCGGGTGGCCGAAGCGGTCAACCGGGTGCGCGACATGATCGGGGTGCAGGCGGACATTTTCCGGCGCACGGTGGAACAGATCGGCGACATCGCCGACATGTCCGGCCGCATCGTCCAGCATGCGACGGACGTTTCCGCCTCGACGCAGGAGCAGACGGCTTTCATGCAGGAGCTGACCGCCACCTTCGAGGAATTGCGCAACATGTCGAACGCGCTCCATTCGCAGGCGGGCCGCTTCGTGCTGCCGGAGGCGGAACGGGTGGCGAAGGCCGCAGGCGGAAAAGCCGTCTCCGCGGGGAAGACGGGCTGAGGGAGATCCGGGCATCAAAGTCCGGGCTTCGAAGAAAAAAGCATGAAATCCGGCTCGCGCCGTGATCGAACCGGATTTCATGCAGCGGAAAATGGCATGCAGCCGAAGGTCGCGGCCGGTTCGGCCGGCTTACAGCACCAGCTGGAGCCAGGCGAACAGCCCGGCATAGAAGACGGCGGGCAGCAGATTGGTGACGTTGACCGCCTTGATCCCGAGGATCGACAAGCCGATGCCGACGATGAGCGCGCCGCCGACGGCGGTCACTTCCGTGATGACGGCGTCGAGCACCGTTTCGCTGAGCACCAGCATGATGGCGCCGGCCGCCAGTGCGATGGAACCCTGATACAGGAACACCGGGATGGCCGAAAACAGGACGCCGATGCCCATGGTGGAGGCGAAGATGACGGACGCGATGCCGTCCAGCATCGACTTCGTGTACAGAATGTCGTGGTTGTTGCGCAATCCGCCGTCGATGGCGCCCAGCACGGCCATGGCGCCGACGCAGTAGACGAGGGTTGCCGTGACGAAGCTTTGCGCGATGTTGCCGGCCTTCCCCGATCCCCGGGAACCGAGGATGCGGATGACGGTCTGTTCGAGCCGGCGTCCGAGGGCGTCCAGCCGGGCATCCAGCTTCAGCCATTCGCCGGTTGCGCCGCCCAGGACGAGGCTGGCGATCATGATCAGGACGTGGTCCGTCTCGAAGGCCATGGACATGCCCAGCACGATGATGGCCAAACCGAGCCCCTGGGTGATGGTCGTTTTCATCCGGTCCGGCATGCGCGGCAGGAGCAGGCCGAGAAGCGAACCGGCCACGACGGCGATCGTGTTGACGATGGTGCCCCAAAGAGCCATGTGCGAAGTCTTCCTCTCCCGTGACGTCAATCGCTTGGCATTCGGAACCATTATAAATGAACGGCCGCCCGGCTGTCGATCCGGACCGGATATTCCCGCTTTTTTGCAGGAACGGTTTCCAGTATAATGGAACCCATAAGGGAAAGGCTGGAAATCCCGTACGCGGCCGGTCGCAAACGCGCCATCAGGAGTGGATGCCGTGAAAATATGCGATTATTGCGAAAAACTGGCGGACGAGACGACGTTCGACAAGACGCACAGGATGTGCCCGGATTGCCGGGAGGCGTTCCTCGCCGTCCGCAAGCTGGTCGAAGCCCATCCGAACATTTCCGTTTTCGAGGTGTCCAGGAAAACGGGCGTCACCGTCAAAAAAATCCGATCCTTCGCCGCCAGGGGCTGGTTCCTGGTCGGGGAAGGATCGACGGAATGGCTGAACGAATAGAACGTCAGAGCATGTCCAACAGATCGCCGGCGATTAGGGAGGCGGGGGACGGGCGGCGTTTCGCCGCCCGGTCCCCCGCTTCGCCGTGCAGGTACACCCCGGCGACGGCGGCGGCTTCCGGCGGCATGCCCTGCGCCAGCAGGCCGGCGATCAGGCCGGCCAGCACGTCGCCGGTGCCCGCCGTGGCCATGCCGGCGTTGCCGGTCGGGTTGACGAACGCCCGGCCGTCCGGCAGCGCCGTCACCGTGCGGGCCCCCTTCAAGACGACGATGACGCCGTGCCGTTCGGCGAAATCGCGGGCCGCGCCGAGGCGGTCGCGCTGGATGTCGGCGACGGAGGCGCCGGCGAGCCGGGCCATTTCGCCGGGGTGCGGCGTCAAGACCACCGGCGCGCTTCGGCGGGGCCACGCCGCGAGGCCCCCGGACGACGCCAGCATGTTGAGGGCATCGGCGTCGAGCACGATCGGGATGCCGATGTCCGTCCACAATGTCCTCAGCCACCTGCCGTCGTCCGGGAACCGGCCGATGCCCGGCCCGATGGCCGCCGCCTTTTTGCCTTCGGCGAGTTTCGCCACTTCCGCGGCGGCATCCGCCGTCCAATTGCCGTCGGCGTCGCCGCCTGCGCCGGCCAGGATCGCTTCCGGCAGCCGGCCGGCCATCGCCTTCGCCATCGCCCGGGGCAGCACCCAGGTCACGAGGCCCGCGCCCGCCCGGAGGGCCGCTTTCGCCGCCAGCAGGCCGGCGCCGCCGTAGGCGGCCGACCCGGCGACGACCAGGGCGTGACCGAACGTCCCCTTGTGCCCGTCTTCCGGCCGCTCCAGGGGGAGCCTGACAGACAGCTCCGTTTCGATCGTTTCCTTCGTCGCCAGATGCGTGCGCACGCCGTGCAGGCCCGCCAGCGAAGCGGGGATGCCGATGGCGCGGACGGCGACGCGGCCGGCCGCGCGGGCGCCGGGGAACTGCGCGAGGCCGCATTTGCAGAACGCCAGCGCCACCGTCACGTCGGCCCTGATGCACGGATCGAAGACGGCACCCGTGTCCGCGTCGAGCCCGCTCGGAATGTCGACGGCGATGACCGGCAATCCGCTTTCGTTCGCCTCGCGGATCAAAGATGCGTACGGTTCCCGCGGCGCGCCGGACGTGCCGGTGCCAAGGAGCGCGTCCACCACGCCCGCATACCGTTCCCACGCCACGCTTCCCGGCCGGTAGCGAGCGGCCGGGATCCCCATGTTCGCCGCGATGTCCCGCTGCAGGGCCGCCTCGCCCGTCAGGGAGCCGGGATCGACGGCGTACAGCAGCTCCGCCCCGATCCCCGCTTCGGTCAAATGCCTGGCCGCCACAATGCCGTCCCCGCCGTTGTTGCCCTTGCCGACGAGCACGATCCAGGGTCGGGCGGGCGTGCCGCGCTCCCGGATGAAGGCGGCCACTTCTTCCGCCACGGCGCGCCCGGCGTTTTCCATCAACACCATCGCCGGCAGGCCGATCCGTTCGATGGCGTGCCGGTCGATGGCCCGCATTTGTTCAGCCGTCACGAGCAGCATGCTGGACACCACCTCTCTTGCTCCAGTATAGCGCAACCGGCCGCGGCGGGCATCCGTCCCGCAAACCGTACGAACCGGAGGAAGCGAACCGCGCCGCGCGGCGGACACCGGGCGGCTCCGCACCCGGGTGGCCGGACCGGCGGACCTGGCGTCACCGTCATGCCCCGTCCGTCCATGATGCCGGTTCGGCGGCGAATGGGCTATAATGGCTGTTGGAATGAGTTCGCGCACGGAGGGATGCACATGGCGAAAGCGATGCTTTTGATGGGCAACGGATACGAGGAAGTGGAAGCGTTGACGGTGGTCGATTACCTGCGCCGGGCCGACATCGCCATCGACATGGTGTCGGTGACGGGCAGCCTGGAGACGACGGGCGACCACGGCATCCGGGTCATGGCGGACCGGCGGCTGGAAGACATCGATCCCTTAGACTACGACGCCGTCATCACGCCTGGCGGCATGCCGGGGACGAAGATGCTGGCGTCCGATGAACGGGTGCTGAAGCTGGTGCGGGACTTTTTCGAAAAAGGGAAATGGGTTGCTTCCATCTGCGCATCGCCGATGGTGCTGGAAGCGGCGGGCATCGCCGGCCGGGTGAAAGGCACCTGCTATCCCGGCATCGAGAAAAACGTGCGCTTCCGGGAACATTCGGAAGACCTGGTGGTCCAGGACGGCCGCGTGATCACGTCCCGCGGACCGGCGACGGCGGACCTTTTTGCCTTCAAATTGATCGAGGCGCTGGCCGGACGGAACAAAGCGGAGGACATCCGGCAGCGGACGCTGGCGGCGATGGTGGAACGGACGCACCGGGGGGCGGACTGACGGCCCCGCACCACTCCCGGACCATCCGGCGCGCCCGCCGCAACGGCCCGCCCGTTCCCGCCCCCGGGAGACGCGAGCCTTGTGGCCGCGCCGGAACTTTATTGTCCGGGTTCCCCCGTTTCCGGTATAATGGACGGGAATTTAGATGCGAATCTGGAAGGAAAGCGGGACGAATCATGGGACGGAAATGGAACAACATCAAGTACAAGAAAGCGGCCAAAGACGCCAACACGAGCCGCATCTACTCCAAGTTCGGCATCGAGATCTACGTGGCGGCGAAACGGGGGGTGCCGGATCCGGAGGCGAACCGCGCGCTGAAGGTGGTGCTTGAACGGGCGAAAACGTACAACGTGCCGAAGGCGATCATCGATCGCGCGCTGGAGAAAGCCCGCGGCGCCGCGGACGAAGCGTACGAAGAGCTGCGCTATGAAGGCTTCGGGCCGGGCGGCTCGATGGTGATCGTGGACACGCTGACCAACAACGTGAACCGGACCGCCGCGGCCGTGCGCGCCGCCTTCAACAAGAACGGCGGCAACATGGGCGTCAACGGTTCGGTGTCCTACCTGTTCGACGAGACGGCGGTGTTCGGCGTCGAGGGCAAATCGGCGGAAGAAATGCTGGAGCTTCTCATCGAGGCGGACGTGGGCGTCCGCGACGTGACGGAGGAAGACGGCATGGCCGTCATCTACGCGGAACCGGACCGCTACCACGCCGTGCAGGAAGCGCTGAAGGAGAAGGGCATCACGGAGTTTGCCGTGGCGGAAATTTCCATGCTGCCGCGCACCTATGTGAAGCTGGACGGCGATGCCCTGGCGCAGTTCGAGAAGCTGGTCGACGCGCTGGAAGATCTGGAGGACGTCCAGCGGGTGCACCACAACGTGGAGCTGGAAGACTGAGCCCGGCCGAAAGGCGGATTCCGGCGCGGGGCGCCGGGACCCGGACGCGGCTAAGTGCAGATCACCTTTTCGGAAAAGGGAGAGAGTGGCGTTGGACCAAAAACCGGCCTATCTGGACGAATCGCTGCCGTTTCGGGAACGGGCGAAGGATCTCGTTTCCCGCATGACGCTGAAGGAGAAGGTGTCGCAGATGGTGCACCGGGCGGCGGCCGTCGAGCGGCTCGGCGTGCCCCGCTACACCTGGTGGAACGAAGCGCTGCACGGCGTCGCCCGGGCGGGGGTGGCCACCAGCTTTCCCCAGGCGATCGGCCTGGCGGCCACCTTCGACGAAGAGCTGGTGCGCCGGATCGCCGACGTCATCGCGACGGAAGGGCGGGCGAAGTTCAACGAGTTTTTCAAAAAAGGCGACCATGACATCTACAAGGGGCTGACGTTCTGGTCGCCCAACGTGAACATTTTCCGCGATCCGCGGTGGGGCCGGGGGCACGAGACGTACGGGGAAGACCCGTATTTGACCGGCCGGCTCGGCGTCGCCTACATCAGGGGCCTGCAGGGCGACCACCCGAAATACTTGAAGGCCGCCGCCTGCGCGAAGCATTTCGCCGTGCACAGCGGGCCGGAGCACCTGCGGCATTCCTTCAACGCCGTCGTGTCGAAAAAGGATCTGTACGAAACCTATTTGCCCGCTTTCCGCGACTGCGTCGTCGAAGGCAAGGTCGAAGCGGTGATGGGCGCCTACAACCGGGTCAACGGGGAGCCCGCCTGCGGCAGCAGGACGCTGCTTCATGACATCCTGCGCGGCGAATGGAAGTTCGATGGGCACGTCGTGTCCGACTGCTGGGCGATCAAGGACTTCCATGAAAACCACAAGGTGACGGAAACGCCCGAACAGTCGGCGGCGATGGCCCTGAAGGCCGGCTGCGACCTCAACTGCGGCCACATCTATCTCCATCTCCTGTCGGCGGTGGAGCAGGGGCTCGTGACGGAGGAGGACATCGACCGGGCGGTCGTCCGGCTGATGGAAACCCGCATGAAGCTCGGCCTGTTCGACGCGCCGGAGAGTGTGCCGTTCAACGACATTCCGTACGAAATCAACGACTGCGACGAGCACCGCGCCTTTGCCATTGAAGCGGCAAAGAAGACGCTGGTGCTGCTGAAAAACGACAACCTGCTGCCGCTGGACCGGAGCAAAATCAAGTCCATCGCCGTCATCGGTCCGAACGCGGACAGCCGCGCCGCCCTCGTCGGCAACTATCACGGCACCGCGTCGCGCCACACGACGGTGCTGGACGGCATCCGCGAGGCGGTGCTGCCGGGCACCCGGGTGTATTATGCCGAAGGCTGCCATCTGTTCAAGGACCGCCATTCCGTGCTGGCCGACGCGAAAGACCGGCTGGCCGAAGCGATCGCGGCCGCGGAGCGGGCGGACGTGGTGGTGCTGTGCCTCGGACTCGATGCCACCATTGAAGGCGAAGAAGGCGACGCCGGCAACGAGTTCGGCAGCGGCGACAAGAAGGATTTGAACCTGCCTGGCATCCAGCAGGAGCTGCTGGAGAAGGTGCATGCCACCGGCAAACCGGTGGTGCTCGTGCTCCTGGCCGGCAGCGCGCTGGCCGTCACCTGGGCGGATGAGCACGTCCCGGCCATCATCCAGGCCTGGTATCCGGGCGCCGACGGGGGCAAGGCGATTGCGTCCCTCATTTTCGGCGAATACAGCCCGTCCGGCCGGCTGCCGGTCACGTTCTACCGGACGACGGAGGAACTGCCCGACTTCACCGACTATTCGATGACAAACCGGACGTACCGGTACATGGAGACGGAGCCGCTCTATCCGTTCGGCTACGGGCTCAGCTACACGAAGTTCGAGTATGCGGCCGTGGAAGGGGCGCCGACGGAACTGGCGGCGGGCGAATCCGCCGAGTTTGCCGTCCGGGTGAAAAACGTCGGCGATTTCGACTCCGAGGAAACGGTCCAGCTGTACGTGAAGGACGTGGAGGCGTCCGTGCGGGTGCCGCGTTGGCAGCTCAGGGGCTTCCGCAAGATTTTCCTGAAGAAGGGCGAAGAAACGGTCGTCCGTTTCACCGTCACGCCCCGCGACCTGGCGCTGATCGACGAAGAAGGCCGCTGCGTCCTGGAGCCCGGCGCCTTCGAAGTGTACATCGGCGGCAGCCAGCCGGACGCGCGGAGCCTCGCCCTGACGGGCACGCCGGTCGTGCGCTACGCCTTCGAAGTAACCGGCGTCCGGATGGACGTGCCGCATTGACGGGTTCCCGCGCGGGCGCCATTCCTTCGGCCCGGCGCGGGCCCGAATCCCGGCGCAACGAAACACGGGGAACCAAAAAAACTGCAGCTACGCAAAACGGGGAGAGAACACCGGATGAAACGGAACGGGAGACGGGGAACGACGGGTTGGCTCATGGCCTGGACGCTGGCAGGTGTGCTGGCGGTCGCCGGCTGCTCCGGATCGGGCGCCGCGGTGCAGGCGGAACCGGAGCAGCCGGTGGCCGTGCAGGTGGCGCGGGCGGAACGCGGGACGCTGAAAGCGGAGGAAACGGTGTACGGCACGCTCGGCCCCGCCAGGGAAGCGCTGGTGGCGCCGAAACTGTCCGGCACGCTGCTCCGCCTGGAGGCGGATGTGAACGACCGGGTGGAAAAAGGGCAGCTTCTCGCGGTCATCGAGCACGAGCAGCTGGAAATCCAGAAGCGGCTGAACGAACTGGCGCTCGAACAGGCGATGGAGCAGCTGCAGGAACTGCAGCGTTCCGGGGCCGGCGACCGGCAGCTGGAGCAGGCGATGCGCGGCGTGGAACAGGCGCGCCTCAATCTGCGCCTGTCCGAGATCAATCTCGAACATGCGTTTGTCACGGCGCCAATCGCCGGCCGGGTGGCGGAAGTGCTGGCCAGGGAAGGGGACGTCGTGTCCGGCGCTTCGCCGCTTTTCCGCATCGTGGCGGACGAACGCATGACGGTGACGGTCCACGTCAGCATCCGGCAGCGCATGCTTCTGGAACGACTGGACGAGGTGAAGGTGGTCGTGCCGGATCTCGGCGCGGAGCGGACGGCGAACGTCACCCTCGTGTCCGGCGTGCCGAACGGCGGGCTGTATGCGGTTGAAGCGGAGCTGGAGAACCCCGGCGATCTTGTGCCGGGCATGGCGGCCTACATCGTGCTGGAACGCGCGCTGGCGGAGGACGCCGTGATCGTGCCGACGGCGGCCATCGTGGAGAAGGGCGGGACGGCCGGCGTTTTTGCCGTCGAAGACGGCCGGGCAAGGGAAGTCCGGGTGGACGTGCTCGCCACCCAGACGGACCGGACCGCCGTCAGCGGTTCGCTGGCGGAAGGCAGCCTGATCGTGACGAAAGGGCAGCTGCTCCTTCGCGACGGCACGCCCGTCACGATCGCCGGGGAGGGCCGGTGACGTGAGAATCGTGGACGTTTCGGTCCGGCGGCCGATTGGCGTGGCGATGGTCGTCATCGCGGCCGTGGCCCTCGGGCTCTTCAGCTTGCGCAATCTGGCCGTCGATCTGTTTCCCGAAATCGATCTTCCCGTGGCCGTCGTGGCCACGTCGTACACCGGCGCGGCGCCGGAAGAAGTGGAAAAGCTGGTGACCCGGCCGCTGGAAGCGGCCCTGAGTTCGCTGACGGGCATTGATACGATTTCCTCCCAGTCCCAGTCCGGTTCATCCCTCATCGTCATGATGTTCCAGAACGGCACCAACATGGACCAGGCGATGCTCGACATCCGGGAGCGGGTGGACCGGGTCAAGGGGCTGTTGCCGGAGGAGGCCGGCGATCCGTCCGTGCTGCGGTTCGATCCGCAGCAAATTCCCGTATTGGCCATCGGGCTTTCGGGCCTGGATCCGGTCCGCCTGCAGACCGTCGCCGAAGATCAGGTGGTGCCGGCCCTCGAACGGCAGGACGGCGTCGCGTCGGTTGCCGTGCAGGGCGGACAGAAGCGGGAAATCCGCGTGGAACTCGACCCGGGCCTGTTGAGTCGATACGGCCTCTCGCCCGGGCAGATCGTTCAGGCGCTGGCCGCGGAAAACCGGTCCGCTTCGGCGGGCACCGTCGCCAGGGGGGACAGCGATCTCCACCTCAGGGTGATCGGCGAATTCGAATCGCTGGACGATCTGAAAAACACGCTGGTCCGCCTGCCGGGCGGCGCCACCGTCAGGCTTGGCGAAGTGGCCGGCATCCGGGAGGCGTTCGCCGAGCAGACGAACCTGACGTTCGTGAACGGCGAACCGGCCCTGCTTCTGACCGTGCAGAAACAGTCCGACGCCAACACGGTGCGGGTGGCCGACCGGGTGACGACGGTCCTGGACGATCTGCGCCGGCAATTGCCCGAAGGCGCCAGGCTGGACATCGTGCTGGATACGGCCGAACCGATCCGCATGTCCATCGACAGCGTCGTGAACAACATGATCACCGGCGGCGCGCTGGCCGTGCTGGTGCTCATCCTGTTCCTGCGCAACATCCGCACGACGCTGGTCATCGGCCTGTCGATCCCGATCGCGGTCATCGTGACGTTCACGATGATGTATTTTGCCGGCCAGACGCTGAACATGATTTCCCTCGGGGGCCTTGCGCTCGGCGTCGGGATGATGGTGGACAGCTCCATCGTCATCCTGGAGAACATTTTCAAATACCGGGAGCGGGGCGTGCCGATGAAGGAAGCGGCGACGACCGGCGCTTCCGAACTGGGACCGGCGGTGATCGCGTCCACCGTCACCACCGTCGTCGTCTTCCTGCCGATCGCCTTCGTGCAGGGGCTGGCCCGGGACATTTTCATGCCGATGGCGCTGGGCGTTTCCTTCTCGCTCCTGGCTTCGCTGGTGACGGCCCTCACCCTCGTGCCGATGCTGTCCTCGCAAATGCTGACGAAGGCGGAGGCCGCCGGCGGGAAGGGCGGACGGATGCTGGCCGCGTTCGGCGGCGCGTTCCTGGACCGGTACAAGGCGCTATTGCGGTGGTCCCTCCGTCACCGGAAGACGGTCGTGGCCGTGACGCTGGCCGCCCTTATTGCCTCCCTGTCCTTCGTTCCGGTGATCGGCGCGGAATTTTTCCCGGCGGCCGACCAGGGCCAATTCACGATCTCCATCGAAACGCCGGGCGGCACGAGGCTGGAGGAGACCCGCACAATCGCCGAACAGGCATGGGAAGTGCTGAAGCGGCATGAAGCGATCATCGAAAACGCCTATCTGACCGTGGGCGGCGATTCGTTCGGGTCGTCGGGCAGCAACATCGCTTCCTTCATGGTGACCCTCGTGCCTTCGACAAAACGGCCCGTCTCCACGGAAGACGTGGTCCGGGATCTGGACCGGCAGATGAAGTCGATCGCCGGCGCCGACATCACCGTTGCCGTCCAGAGCGTCGGATTCGGCACCGGCTCCCCGATCGAGATCGCGCTGAACGGGGAAGACATCGACACGCTGAACGAGATCGCCTCGCAGGTGCTGTGGGCCGTCTCCGGCATCGAGGGGATTTTCAACCCGGCGTCGTCTTCCTCGGAGGGAAATGCGGAAATGCACATTTCCGTCAACCGGGAGCTGGCGGCCCGTTACGGACTGAGCTACCAGCAGATCGCAAGCGACGTGCAGACGGCGATGAACGGACAGGTGGCGACGCGGCTCAGGGAGCGGGGCGAGGAAATCGACGTGCGGGTCATTCTGCCCGAGGACAAGCGGAAGGACATGGCCGACGTCATGAATCTTATGCTGACCACGCCGACGGGGCAGCTGGTGCCGCTTCATGCCGTCGCCGAACTGACCCTGGAGCAAGGCCCCGTCATGATCCAGCGGGAAAACCAGCAGCGGCAGGTGAACATCACCGCCGACATCGTCGGCCGCGACCTCGGCAGCGTGTCCCGCGACGTGGAGGCGGTGCTCGCGGCGATGCATTTTCCCGACGGCTACACGTACCGGCTCGGCGGACAGGTGCAGGACATGATGGAATCGTTCGCCGATCTGGCATGGGCACTGATCATCGCCGTTTTTCTCGTGTATGTCGTGATGGCCGTCCAGTTCGAGTCGCTGCTGCACCCGTTCATCATCATGTTCGCCATGCCGACGACCGTCATCGGCGTGCTGATCGGCCTTGCGCTGACCGGCACGGCCCTCAGCATGCCGTCCTTCATCGGGCTCATCATCCTGGCGGGGATCGTCGTCAACAACTCGATTGTCCTGGTGGATTATGTGAACATTTTGCGGCGCGGCGGCATGGACCGGGAGCAGGCGATTCTGGAAGGGGCACCGAGCCGCGTGCGGCCGATTTTCATGACGACGGTCACCACCGTGCTCGGCATGCTGCCTCTCGCCCTCGGCATCGGGGAAGGCGCGGAGCTGTCCGCGCCGCTGGCGATCACCGTCATTTTCGGCCTGTCCTTCTCGACGCTCTTCACCTTGATTTTTGTGCCCGTCATGTATATCATTTCAGAAAACGCGGCGGACCGACTCAAGCGGCTGCTTCGCATCGGCGGGAAAGGCGCCGGGGCGGACGGCCTCGAGCAGCAGGCTGGCGCATGAACAGCGGGCCGGCGCTTCAGCGGCAATCGGACGCTTGGGCAGCGGGCGGTCGTCTGCATGCGCATCAAAACAGGCTTGGGAGAGGATAACATGTCTCGGGAGCAACATCATCAAGATCTTCATGGCCGTCAAGACCAGATACGCGTCCTGTTCGTCTGCCTCGGCAACATTTGCCGGTCGCCGATGGCGGAGGCGGTGTTCCGCGACATGGTGAGCCGGGAAGGGCTGGCCGACCGGTTCGTCATCGATTCCGCCGGGCTCGGCAGCTGGCACGAGGGCGAGCCGCCCCATGTCGGCACGCGCCGGCAGCTGGACCGGGCGGGCATTTCCTACGAGGGCATCCGCGCCCGGAAAATCCGGCCGGACGATTTCGAAGCGTTCGACTACATCGTGGCCATGGATGAAGACAACGTGCGCCAGCTTCGGCGCCTGGGCAGGGAATCGTCGGACAAGGTGGCGAAACTGCTGGAATTCGTGCCGGAGGCCAGTCTCCGGGACGTGCCCGATCCGTACTACACCGGCAATTTCGACCAGACCTACGAGCTCGTGACGGCGGGATGCCGGGCGCTCCTGGACCGAATCAAAGCGGAAAAACTGGCATAGGATGCATGTTGTGAACGGTGGGAGGCGGCGACGTGGACTGGGTGATCCGGAACATCGCGGAAGAGAAAATCGCCGAGGCGATCAGGGAAGGGGCGTTCGACAACCTGCCCGGCTTCGGCAAGCCGCTTGAGCTGGAGGACGACTCCCGGGTGCCGGAAGATCTGCGCGCCGCCTACCGCCTTCTCAAAAACGCCGGCATGCTGCCGGAGGAAATGCAGCTCCGGAAAGAGCTGGTGACCCTCGAACGGCTCATTGCCGCCTGCCGGGACGAAGGGGAACGGAACCGGCTGAAGGCGGAATGGTCGGCCAAACACCTCAGGTACCGAATGCTGGCGGAAAGCCGCGGCTGGATGTCGGCCGGGGCATTCGCGGAGTATGAATGGAAAATCCGCGAACGGCTGACGCAGGGGGGTGAGCGGGAACGCGGCGATCCGGATTGATTGCGCAAGGGAAAACGGCATGGATTTGAAAGAGGGATCCGGGCATGGATGATCTGAATGGGGAGGGATTTTTTATGCCAAAACCGACCGGCAGTCGGTCGATGAAAAGATTTCTGATCTTGTGGAGCGGCCAGCTTCTTTCTTCCGTCGGGAGCGGGCTGACCGCTTTCGCCCTGGGGGTTTACGCCTTCGAAAAAACCGGCACGGCCTCCAGCGTCGCGCTGATTACGCTGCTGGCCTTTCTGCCGTCCATTCTGCTCCGGCCCGTCGGCGGGATGCTGGCGGACCGCCATGACCGGCGGCTGTTGATGGCGGCCGGGGATGCCGGAGCCGCCCTCAGCATCGGCTTCATGCTGCTGATGCTGCGAAGCGGCGCCGACGGCCTTTGGCCGATCCATGCCGGCGTCACGGCGGCGTCGGTGTTTTCGGCGGTACTCGCTCCCGCCTACAAGGCGTCCGCCACCGACCTGCTCGGCGAGGAGCAGTATGCGAAGGGAAGCGGACTCATGCAGCTGGCGGAATCGGCCCGGTTTCTGCTGTCGCCGGTGATCGCGGGGCTGCTTCTATCCGCCTTTTCCATCGAAACCGTGCTTCTCGCCAATATCGGCACCTACATCGCCGCGGTCGTTTCCGTGCTGGCCGTACGGCGCCGGATGAGCCGCGCGGACAAGGCGGAACGGGCGGGCGGCCCGCATGCGGAACGCGGTCCGGCGGGGGGGTTCCGCGCCATGCCGGCCGACCTGGCGGAAGGCTGGCGGGTCATCGCGGCCAACCGGGGCGTTGCCGTTCTCATCTGGATCATCTCCCTGGTCACGTTTTTCATCGGCTTCCTGCAAGCGCTCATCGGCCCGATGATGCTGCCGTTCACCGACGCCCGGACGCTGGGCGTTGTCCAGTCAGCGGGGGCCGTCGGCATGCTGGCGTCAAGCATCCTGATCGGCGCCGCGGGTCTGCGCGGGCGATACGTCGAAGCGCTGGCGGCCGGCCTTGCGGTGACCGGCCTTTCGATGGCGTTCATGGGGGCGACGGTGCGGGTGCCGTTCATCACCGCCTCGGCGTTTCTGTTTCTGGCCGCCCTGCCGTTCGTCAACGCCGCCGCCGACGTCCTGGTGCGGAAAAACATCCCGAATGACAAACAGGGGCGGGCGTGGGGCCTGATCGGCGTGCTGTCCCAGCTCGGATTTGCGGCGGCATACGGCGTGGCCGGTCCGCTGGCGGACCGGGTGTTCAATCCGATGCTCCTGGAAGGCGGACTTTTGGCGTCCACCGCCGGACGATGGATCGGCACCGGACCCGGGCGCGGCATCGGGCTCATGTTTGTGCTGGCGGGGTTGTGCGTCGCGGCATTGGCGCTCCGGATACCGGGATTGCGCACCGTCCGCGCGCTGGCCCGCCGGGAAGCGGAAACGGAGCCGGCCTGACGGAGCAAAAACCGACGGCGGCCTGGCGGGAGGAACCGGGGGAAGACCGATTCCGGCCGAAGCGCCGCCAAATCCGACGGCCGCCGGCTTGCGGGATTTGACAAAAGGGGCGATCCGGACCGATAATGATGGACAACACGGTTTCGGAGGGGGATCCGGTGGCGTTTTGGAACATATGGCGAATCCGGAAGACGCGGCAGGAAACGACGGCTGGGCCCAAGCCGGATAGCCCCGGTCCGATCCGGGCGGAGCCGGATCGCGCGGGTCATGGACCGGCGCCGGCGGGACCGGAAGGCGGTGCGGCGGAACCGGCAGCGACGTTGGAACTGGCCGGACGCCGGACGGCGAAAGCGGTCGTGCCGGTCATCGGCAAATCCGTTCTGGAACTGGCGGAGGCAAACGGCATCGACTTCGCCAGCCATTGCCGGCGGGGCACCTGCGCCCGGTGCCGGTGCCGGGTCGAGAGCGGCGGCGAGTTTCTGAACGAACCGAACGCCGCTGAAACGGAACGCCTGACGGACGACGAAATCGCCCGGGGCTACCGGCTCGGCTGCCAGGCCCGGGTGGCGGGCATCGGACCGGTGCGCATCCGCCACGCCCCCTATTTCTGATTCGGGAAGGGATGGGGTACCCATCGGACTCGGCATCGTGCTCGTGGAAGTTTGCGACCGCAACGGGATCATGCTTCAGCCGCTCGACGAGATCGAGCGGAAGTTCCCGGAAGCATCCGTTTTGGCGACGAACTGCCTGGACGACTGCAACCTGTGCCGCGTCAGGCCGTTCGCCCTGGTGAACGGGAAGCGGCTTTTTGCCGAATCCGGCGAAGCGTGCATGGCCTTGATCGAAGACGCCATCCGGCGGGAACTGGAACATTTTGGCGGTCCGGATGAAGAATGAAGGGATCGGCGGGTGAAGCAGCCCGCTTTTTTTGTTGAAAGCGCCATGTAAAATATGGTATGTTGAAAAAAGGGAGAACAGATGTTCCCGTACTTTCCCGTATCAAACGCGAGGTGGAACCATGTCCGCAATCGAATTGTCCAAAAGGGAAGCCCGGCGGTTTCTGCTGCTCCGCCACGGCCTGGCCGGCGGTTTCCGATTCCGGGGCAAGGAAGGGGTGCTGGCATACGTCCGGCAGGCCGGCTGCATCCAGTTCGATCCGATCAACGTGGTCGGCACGAATCCGGAACTGGTGCTGCAATCCCGGGTGGAGGACTGGCATCCGGCCCAGCTTCGGGAATTGTTGTACACCGACCGCCTGCTGGTCGACCATTGGGACAAAAACATGGCCATCTATCCGGTGGAAGACTGGCCCTGTTTCCGGCGCACGAGAGCCCGCAACGAAGGCTGGTGCCAGCGGCACCCGGACGCCGTCCGCCGCGTGCTGGAGGAAATCCGGACGAGGGGACCGCTGTCTTCCGCCGATCTGGACATGGAGGAGAAGGTGGCCTGGCCCTGGGGACCGGCCCGCCTGGCGCGGGCGGCGCTGGAAGCGCTTTTTTTCTCGGGCAGGCTGGTCGTCCATGACAAAACCGGCAACCGCAAGGCGTACGATCTGGCGGAGCGGTGCCTGCCGCCGGCGGTGCTCGACGCGCCGGAACCTTTTGCATCGGATGAAGATTACGTCAGCTGGCACGTGCTGCGCCGCATCGGCAGCGTCGGCCTGCTCTGGAACCGGCCGAGCGACGCCTGGCTGGGCATCGTGGGCATGAAATCTTCAGAACGGAACCGGGCGTTCGCCCGCCTGCTGGAGGAGGACCGCATCCGGGAAGTCCGCGTGGACGGCCTTGCGCAGCCGCTGTACGTCCGCACGGCGGACCTGCCGACCCTGGAGAAGGCGGCCTCCGGAGCCGGATTCGACGATGCCGTGCCGCGGGCGTCGGCGCTGGCGCCCCTGGACAATCTGCTGTGGGACCGGCGCCTCGTGCAGGCGCTGTTCGATTTTGACTACCGATGGGAAGTGTACAAGCCGGCATCCGAACGAAAATATGGCTACTATGTGCTGCCGGTGCTTTGCGGCGACCGGCTGGTGGCCCGGTTCGAGGCGGTGCGGGTGAGGCCGGGGGACCCATTCACCGTTGGCCGCTGGTGGTGGGAAAAGAATGCGGATGCGACTTCGGACCTGCTTGAGGCGCTCTTGCGGGGACTGAGGCGTTTTGCCGGGTTTCTCGGCGCTTCGTTCGATGAGGCGAAAGTGCTGAGCGTCCTTCGGATGTGACGGGATTTGTCCATTTAATTAGACAAACATGCGTTCGCTGACATAATGTCGTCAGATTGATTTTCTATAATGAAGGGGGGACAAGAAGATCAGGCCGCCTGGGTAGAACGACCCATTGCCGGCCGCCATGAAACGGGGGAATGTGAATGACGGAACGTTTGATCCGGCTGTTTCGCATCATCGCGCTGATCCAGGGAAAACCGGGCATCAAGGCCAAGGAGCTGGCGGAACGATGCGAAACGACGGAGCGAACCATTTACCGCGATCTGGAGCTGTTGTCCACCGTCGTGCCGATCCAGAGCCAGGGCCATGGGAAGGGATACGCCTTCATGGGAGACTTCAGCCTGTATCCGCTGGATTTCACCGACCAGGAAGCCCTCGCGTTCTCCGTGCTTCCGTCGCTCAAAGACAAGCTGGCTCCCCTTCTTCCGCCCGGGTTCGACACGGCTTGCGAGAAGGTGCTGGCGGCGCATCGCAAGGAAGCGGCGGGCAAGCACAGCCTGGTGCGGGACGTGGCCGACATGATCCAGATGGGAACGCCGGCCTACCGGAATGACGGCAATCGGTTTCTGTGCGAAATCATCGAAGCCATTCTGCGCCGGCATACGATTCGCGCCGTTTATCATACGCAAAGCCGCAACGAGGCGACGGAACGGGAAATCGATCCGTACTGCCTCGTGCCCCGTGACCACCGGTATTACCTGATCGGATTTTGCCACAACGCGGGAGAGGTTCGGACGTTCCGGGTCAGCCGGTTCCTGCACGTGGAGGAACTGGACAAAACCTTCGACCGGAGTTCGTTCAACATTGAGCAATACATGAAGCATACATGGAGCATCGAACGGGGCGACGAGCTGATCCGCTTCAAGGTGCGGTTCAGCCCGAACGTGGCCCGTTACGTGAAGGAGGAGGAAATGTTCGTCCGCCCGCACATGCGGACGGAAGCGGACGGCAGCCTGCTGTTTGAAGTGACGCTCAACCACGACCGGGAATTTCTCGGCTGGCTCGCCCAATACGGGGCTGACGCGGAAATTCTGGAACCCGTCAGCTACCGGCAGCACATGCGGGAACAGCTGTCCCGATGGCTGGCAATCTACAGCGATTGATTGCGCGGCAAGATCGAACGATGGCGGCATGCGGACAGGATCTGAAGAGTCCTGGTACCTGCATGCCGCCGAATTGCTGGTAAAAGGCAACAGGACTTTTGCGCCTTGTTGTCGAAAGATGGGATGATGCCACGGCCGGCCGTTCATAAGTTGAACCGTGAAATATTTAGTGTCGTGAATCATTTATGAAGCAAAAAATGTTTTTTCGTCGGGAAACGCGGGAGAGGATCACCTTTGATCGTTTACGAGGCCACGAAGAGCGAATTCATCACGGATGTTTTCACGGATGCGCTGGTTGGCCGGATCAGCAGGCTTTTCGAAGAAAAAATCGGCAAAGTGAATCCGGGCGAACTTCGCGCATGGGACAACTCCATGCAATACATGTACCGGGTTCTGGTCGACCATGACATTCCCGCCGATGCGGGGATCGCCATCGAATTCAAGGTCCCCCATACGTCCAAGCGGATCGACTTCATCATTACCGGCGTCGACGAAAACCGGAACGAATCGGTCGTTGTCGTGGAATTGAAACAATGGGAAGCCGTCGAAAAGGTGGAGGGCAGGGAAGCGGTCGTCAAAACCGTCATTAACCGTTCCCTCGTGGAATTGCCGCACCCTTCCTACCAGGCCTGGTCCTACACGACGATGATCGAAAACTACAACGAAACGGTGCAGAGGGAAAACATCAGGCTGTATCCCTGCGCCTACCTGCACAATTATCTGATCTCGGAAAACGATCCCCTCACCGATCCGTCGTACGCCTACTACATCGAGAAAGCGCCGGTCTTTGCCAAAGGCGACGCCCAGAAGCTGAGGGATTTCATCAAGCGCCATATCAAATACGGTGACAAAAAGGAAATCCTGTACAAAATCGACCGGGGCAAAATCCGCCCGTCCAAATCGCTGCAGGATGCGCTGGCCGGCATGCTCAGGGGCAATCCGGAGTTCGTCATGATCGACGATCAGCTGGTGGTTTTCGAGGAGGCCATCCATCTGGCGAAATTGGCGCAACGGACGGGACGAAAGCATGTGCTGATCGTCGAAGGCGGACCGGGTACCGGCAAATCGGTGCTGGCCATCCATCTGCTGGTCCGGCTGACGCAGGAAGGCCTTGTGGCCCAGTACGTATCGAAGAACGCCGCCCCCCGGAACGTGTATGCCGCAAAACTGAAGGGAAACACGCGCAAGGGCGTCGTCGACAACCTGTTCAAAAGTTCCGGCAGTTACGTGGATGCCGGACGCAATGAATTTGACGCCCTGATCGTCGACGAAGCGCACCGTCTCAACGAGAAGTCCGGGCTTTTCCAAAATCTCGGCGAAAACCAGATCAAGGAAATCATTTCCGCCGCCCGGTTTTCCGTTTTTTTCATCGATGAAAGGCAGCGCGTCACGTTGAAGGACATCGGGAGCATCGGATTGATCAAAACATTTGCCGCCGAAGAAGGCGCAGACGTCACGGTCCGGGCGTTGTCGTCCCAGTTCCGCTGCGACGGATCGGACGGGTATATGGCGTGGGTTGACGACGTGCTGCAGATTCGGCAAACGGCGAATGCGGACGATCTCGGCGTCGATTACGATATCCGAATCTATTCCGATCCCCACGAAATGAAAAAGGAGATCATTCGCCTGAACGCCGGCCGCAACAAATCCCGGATCGTCGCCGGCTACTGCTGGGACTGGGATCCCGGCAGGCGGAATGACCCGAATCACCATGACATTGTCATTCCCGAGCATCAATTCGGGATGAGCTGGAACCTCGGAAATACGTCGACCTGGGCGATCGACGAACATTCCGTGGAACAGGCCGGCTGCATCCACACATGCCAGGGACTGGAGTTCGACTATGTGGGCGTCATCATCGGCGACGACCTCGTGTATCGGGACGGGAGCGTGATGACCGACTACACCAAAAGGGCCAAAACCGACCAGTCCTTGCGAGGCTTGAACAAACTGTTGCGGGACAATCCGGAGGAAGCCTTCAGGACGGCCGACGCCATCATCCGGAACACGTACCGCACATTGCTGACCCGCGGACTCAGGGGATGCTTCATTTACTGCACGGACAAACCGCTGGAACATTATCTGAGGGAACGGATCCGGCGGGCAACCAGACGGGTTGACGGGAAATGAGCGGCGCGAGTTGGATGGAAAATATACGGCGGTGCCATGGCAAAGTGCGTTGTGGTGGACAATGGGCGTGAATGGCAAGCGATATGGACCAATGAACGGAGGAAGCGGCATGCAGCGGGATCTGGCCGGTTTGGCGAAAATGGTGCAGCATTTTTGCGAAGAACGGGACTGGGATCCGTTCCACAATCCGAAGGATTTGGCCATCGGGATTGTCACGGAAGCCGGAGAACTGCTGGATCTGTTCCGTTTTCAGACGGCCGACGACGTGGCCGTCATGCTGCGGGACCCGAAAGCCCGCGAAGCCATCGGCGAAGAATTGGCCGACGTCTTTTTCTTTTTGCTGAGATTTTCGCAAATGTACGGATTCGATCTGGCCGAGGCGCTGGAGCGAAAACTGAAAATCAATGCTGAAAAGTATCCGGTGGAGAAGGCGAAAGGATCCAACCGGAAAGCGGATGCCGCCCGAAGATGACGACGGGCCGGGCCGCTTTTTGGCATTGGCCGGGAGTTTGCAACGGAACTGAGCGACACTGTTTGCCCGATTATGGGCATTCAGAAAACGGGGCCTGCCGGGTGCAGGCCTCCGGGCACATCTTGGTGCGGGCATCCGTTCAACGGTATCCGGTTAACAGCCCAACAGCCCGTCTCACCCGATCGCCCGCACGCTGCCGCGCACGATCAGTTCGGCGGGAAGCGTCACCTGCGGATTCACCTTGCGGCCTTCCAGCATGTCGATGAGCATCTGCGCCGCCTGGTAGCCCATCCGATAGTGGTCCTGCTTGATGGTGGTGAGGGGAGGGGACAGGTACTCGGACATGCTGATGTTGTCGTACCCGACGACGGAAACGTCCTCCGGCACGGATTTGCCCATGTTGCGGATCGCCTGGATGGCGCCGATGGCCATGAGGTCGCTGGCGCAAAACAGCGCGGTCATGTCCGGGTGGCGCGACAGCAGGCGGACCGCCGCCTTGCCGCCGCCCGATTCGGTGAAGCCGCCGTCTTCCACGCAATCGTCCCGGTACGGCAGGCCGTGGTCGGCGAGCGCCTTGCGGTAGCCTTCCAGCCTTTTCTGGCTGACGAACGCCTGGGCGTGCCCGTTGATCAGGCCGATGTGCCGGTGGCCGTTGCGGATCAGATGGTCGACGGCCATCCAGGCGCCGTTGACGCTGTCCGAATTGACGGAGCTGACGTCCTTGCCCGTCAGCGGGATGTCGATCAGCACGCACGGGATGGCCGAATGCACCACTTCCTCGAGATACGGATCGTCCATGCGGATGCCCATGATGATGACGCCGTCGACGCCGCGTTCGAGGCAGAGGGCTTTGTACGATTTCATCTTCTGCTTCTGCGTGTCGGTGTTGAACAGCACCAGATCGTAGTTCAGCTCGCCGGCCCGGTCGTTCATGCCGCACAAGATTTCGAAGGCGATGCTGTCCTTGACGCTCGTCCGGGTAATGCCGGAGATGAGAAGGCCGAGCGTCTTCGTCCGCTTGACGATCAGGCTGCGGGCCGCGATGTTGGGCGAGTAGCCCATGTCTTCGGCGATCCGGAAAATTTTGCGCCGGGTTTCCTCGCTGACGTCGGAATAGCCGTTGAGGGCGCGGGAAACCGTCGTAATGGAAACCCCGGCGGCTTTGGCAATGTCCTTGATGGTGACGGACACGTCGATTCCTCCATGCATCCAAAACGTTACGGATATGACATTGGATACGCTATGGAGAGAATTATAACATGATTTGCACGAAATGAAACGATTTTTCCGAAAAGAAAGCGTTGACAACCGACAGGGGCGGGAATATACTGAGGGTGAAAGGTGTCCAAAACGTTTTGGAACCCCTGATGATGGACTTTTGGACGTTTATCGTCACCCGTTTCATTGCCGTTTTTCTTTTTTCCTGCCATCCAAAACGTTTTGGACAGCCTTGCAGCGAGTGACGTGGATGGGGTGAGAGAAATCAACTACCGGGTGATTAAAGAAAACGACCTGTTTTTGACGACGGATCCATCGGGCGACATCCCGGAACACAACCCGGCCGGGCTCGGCCTGTATACCCGCGACACCCGGTTCCTGAGTCGGATGGAGCTCATGATCAACGGAGAAAAACCGGTGCTCCTCCGCTCGTCGGCGGAAGACAACTTCCGGGCCGAATTTCTGCTGACGAACCGGCACATGGAAGAGAACGGCCACGTGCGGCTTTGGCGGGAATCGGTGGAATTGCGGCGCACGCGGTTCATTTCGGACAACGTGCTGTATGAAACGGTGGCGCTCACGAACTTCAATCCGAAGCCCGTCCGGCTGTCGCTGTCCATCGCCTTCGGCGCGGATTTTCTGGACATGTTCGCCGTTCGGGGGTACGTCCCGGCGGCTCCCGGAAAACATCTGCCCCTGGCCGTGGAGCAAAAGCGGCTTTCCTTCCACTATGAAGGCACCGACGGCGTGCGCCGCTCGACGGTGATCGAATGGGATCACGAAGCCGGCCGGGCGGAAGCGGACGGGACGGTCTCGTTCGACCTGTCCTTCGCGCCGGCGGAACGGATCGCCGTTTCCCTGGCCATCTGCCCCGTCATCAACGGGGAAATGCCCGCCAGAAGGCGCGCGGAGGAGGCGGTCGAACGCCTCGAGCGGTCTTACGGGGAGTGGATGCGGGAAAGCACGCAGATCCGGACCGACCACGCCGTGTTCGCCAGAATGTACGACCGCAGCCTCAAGGACATGCGGGTGCTCCTGACCGACATCGGCCACGGGCCGTTCCCGGTGGCGGGATTGCCGATCTTCGCCGTTCCCTTCGGCCGGGACAGCATGATCGCCGCGCTGCAGATGCTGCCGGTCAATCCGAAGGTGGCCCTCGGCACGCTGCGCACGATGGCGGCGACCCAGGGGACGAAGCTGGATCCGTGGCGGGACGAGGAGCCGGGCAAAATCATGCACGAGATGAGGTACGGGGAATTGGCCGCCACCGGCCGGATTCCGTTCAATCCGTATTACGGGTCCATCGATTCCACGCCGCTCTTTCTCGTCCTGCTGGCGGAGTACGCCGGCTGGACGGGCGATCTCGAAACGCTGCGGGAGCTTCTGCCGAACGTGGAAGCGGCGCTTTCCTGGATGGAACGCTACGGCGACGCGGACGGCGACGGTTTTCTGGAGTACAAGCGGAAAGCCGACGGCGGGCTCGCCAACCAGGGGTGGAAAGATTCCGGCGATTCCATCGTGCACGAAAGCGGCGAACTCGGGGAGCCGCCCATCGCGCTGGTGGAAGTGCAGGGATATGTGTACCATGCCAAGGCGAAACTGGCGCCGCTCCTCCGGCAAATCGGCCGCGCGGAACTCGCCGCCCGGCTGGAAGCGGAGGCGGACGAGCTCCGGAAACGCCTGCACGAGGCGTTCTGGATGGACGACCACGGCACCTTCGCCCTGGCGCTGGACGGCGAGAAGCGGCAAGTCCGCGCCGTCACGTCCAACCCCGGCCATCTTCTGATGACCGGCATCGTGGACGGTCCGCGGGCGGCGGCGCTGGTCGGCAGCCTGACGGGGCCGGAGATGTTCAGCGGCTACGGCATCCGCACGATGGGGAGCCGTTCCACCGGCTACAATCCGATGAGCTACCACAACGGCAGCGTCTGGCCGCATGACAACGCCATCTGCCTGCTCGGCATGAGCCGGACGGGGTTTCTGGCGGAAGCCGGCAAAGTGATGGACGGCCTGCTGGCGGCGGCCGAACAGTTCGAATATTGCCGGCTGCCGGAACTGTTCTGCGGCTACGGCCGCGAGACGGGACCGGTCATCCCGTACCCGGTGGCCTGCTCGCCGCAGGCCTGGGCGGCCGGCACGGCGGCGATGATGCTGCAGGTCATGCTGGGCATCGAACCCGACGCCGCCAAAGGCGAGATCCGGATCAATCCGGTGCTGCCGCCGGGCATGAACGAACTGGAAGCCCGAGGCATGTCCGTCGCCGGCGGACGCCTTTCCATCCGCGTCCGGCGGACGGGCACGAGCGACTTCGGCGATGCAAACGGCACGGGCGGCTTTGCGTGGGACGTGCTGGAAAATACGACGGGCTGCCGCGTATTGTCCGCCTAAACCGTTTCATCATAAAAACAAAAACCAAAGTGGGAGGTTGCAAGCAAGATGAGAAAGTCCTTGACCCTGCTCATCGCCCTGCTGCTGGCGGCCGCCATGGTTCTCGCGGCGTGCGGCGGCAAGGAAGGGGGAAGCGCCACGGGCGGAAACAACGCCTCGGGCAATGCCGGCCAATCTTCGGGGGGTACGTCTTCGGAAGGATCGTCCGGCGGATCGGCGTCCGAACAGGTGGAAGTGACGCTGTCCGGCTGGGGGGCCAGCCCGGAAGAACAGGAGCTGCTGCAACAGACGCTGGATGAATTCATGGCGAAAAACCCGGACATCAAGGTCAAGTACGAAGTCATCGCCGACCAGTACCAGGACGTCATCAACACGCGGCTGATCGGCGGCGAAGGTCCGGACGTGTTCTATCTGGATTCCTCCGAAGCGCCGAAGCTGATCGCCAGCGGCGCGCTGGAACCGCTTGACGACTACGTGGCGCGGACGCCGGACTTCGACATCGCCGACTTCGAAGAACCGCTCCTCAACGCGTTCCGCGGCGAAGACGGCAAATACTACGGATTCCCGAAAGGGTATTCCACGCTCGTCCTGTTCTACAACAAGAAGATGTTCGCCGAAGCGGGCATCACCGAACCGCCGAAAACGTGGGAGGAATTTGCCGAAGTCGCCAGGAAATTGACGAAGGGCAAGGACGTGTACGGATTCGGCGTGGCGCCGGAAGCCGCCCGTCAAATGTACATGGTGGAAGCCTACGGCGGCAAGTTCATCGATGAAAACGGCCGCGCGGCGTTCGCGTCGCCGGAAGCGCTCCGGGGTCTGCAGCTGATCATGGACCTGCGCCACAAAGACCAGTCGGCGGCCCAGGCGTCCGACGTCGGCACCGGCTGGGGCGGCGAAATGTTCGGCCAGCAAAAGGCGGCCATGGTGTTTGAAGGCAACTGGGCGATCCCGTTCCTGCTGCAAAACTTCCCGGATCTCGAATTCGGCACGGCGGAACTGCCGACGGTCAACGGCAAGAAGGGCACGATGGCCTTCACGGTGGCCTACGTCATGAACAAGGATTCCAAGAACAAGGAAGCCGCCTGGAGACTGCTGTCGTTCCTGACGGGCAAGGAAGGCATGAAGATCTGGACCAGCAAGGGCTTCGAACTGCCGAGCCGCAAGTCCGTCGCCGCCGAACTCGGCTACGACAAGGACGAACTGCGCGGCGCCATCGTGGCCGGCGGCGCCTATGCGACGCCGTGGCAGGGCGGCAAGTATTTGCCGATCATCGCCAGCAACTTCAACAACCAGTTCGTCAGCGCCTTCATCGGCGACCAGTCGCTGGAAGACGCGATGAAGCTGGCCCAGGAAACGGCCAACAAGGAAATCGAAGCGATGCAGTAATCCGAATCGTTTCGATGCGGGCCCCTATGCGGGCCGCCTGCAGCCTGCCGCCGGCCGGAGTCGGACCGTTCGCTCCGGCCGGCTTCACCGTTTCCGCATGCCGCCATGTCCGGTTCCGGCCGGGGAGTTCCCGAAAGGAGGCTGAATGATGAAAGGCATTCTGGGGAAGCGCGTCGTGCGCGACAACGTGGCCGCCTACGCCTTTCTGGCACCAACCATCGTCATCATCGGACTGTTCGTCCTGATTCCGATCGGCTTTGCCGTTTTCCTGTCGGTCAACAAGGTGACGCTTCTCGGCGGCATGAATTTCGAATTCGTCGGACTGAAAAACTTCGCGCGCATGTTCGACGACATGAAAGTGGGAATCGCCCTGAAGAACACGGCGAAGTACGTGGCGGTGGTGGTGCCGGTCCAGACGGTGCTGGCGCTCATCTTGGCGGCGGCCCTGAACAGCAGCATCCGCGGCCGGGACTTTTTCCGCAGCGTGTACTTTCTTCCCACCATCACATCGTCGGCGGTGCTGACCCTCATCTTCGTCTGGATCCTGAACAACAACGGCATCCTGAACCAGTTTCTGGAGATGCTGCATCTGCCGACGCGGAACTGGCTCAACGAGCCGGCGGTGGCGCTGTTCGGCATCATGATGATGAACATCTACTCGACGGCGCCGGGCTACATGGTGATCTATCTCGCGTCGATGCAGGACATTCCCGATGATCTCTATGAAGCCGCCTCCATCGACGGCGCCAACTGGTGGACGAAATTCACCCGCATCACGGTGCCGCTTCTGAAGCCGGTGACGTTCTTCATCGTCGTCATGGGGCTGATCGGCTGCTTCCAGGTGTTCGACCAGGCGTTCATCGTCTCGCGGGGCGACGGCGGGCCGAACAACTCGACGCTCACCGTCGTGCTGCTCATCTATCAATACGCCTTCAAGCTCGACAACATGGGGTACGCGTCCGCCCTGGCCTTCATGCTGGCGTTCGTCATCATGGTGTTCACGATCCTCCAGCGCACGATTTTCCGTGACGAGAAAAACTGAGGGGAGGGGTCCGGAATGGGCAATTCGAAACGGTCCGTCATCTGGAAGACGCTCATGTACATCATTTTGATCACCTACGCCATCATCACGATCATTCCGTTCCTCTGGGCCATCTCCACCTCGTTCAAGCCGCTGTCGGAAATCGTGCAGGGCGGCATGAGCTTCATTCCGCAAAACTTCACGCTGGAAAACTACAAAACCGTGTTCGTGCAGGAGCCGCTGTTCCCGCGATGGTTTTTCAACAGCGTGTTCATCGCCGTCACGGTGGTGCTGTGCAACCTGCTGTTCAATTCCATGGCCGGCTACGCCCTGGCCCGCATCGCGTTCACCGGCAGCAAATTCTGGTTTTTCCTCATCGTCGCCGTGCTGATGGTGCCGTTCCAGGTGACGCTCATCCCGAGCTACCTGCTGCTCAAATGGCTCGGCTTCCTGAATGCGTACGAGGGATTGATCGTGCCGGCGATGGTGAGCGCCACGTACATTTTCATGATGCGGCAATTTCTGCTCAACTTCCCGCGGGAGATGGAGGAAGCGGCGTTCATCGACGGGCTCGGGCGCATGGGCATTTTCTTCCGGATGGTGCTGCCCCATGCCAAGCCGGCGCTGGCCGCGCAGGCGATCTTCATTTTCCTCGGGTCGTGGAACGACTTCATCCGGCCGCTCATCATCATGTCGGAAAAGGCGATGTTCACGCTGCCGCTCGGCCTGGCCACGTTCCGCGGGCAGTACATCAGTTTCACCAACCTGATCATGGCGGCATCGGTCATCATCACGATTCCGGCGCTCATCATCTACATTTGCTTCAACCGGTTCTTCGTCAAGGGCATCTCGTTCACCGGGCTGAAGTGACGCACTCATGTTCAACGGGGCAAAATGTTCAACTGGGCAACATGCCGTTTTTCCGTCGTGGCGGGAAAACGGCATTCTTTTTTTCTTTGGCCGTTTTGGCCTTTCCGGCGGCGGACGGGTGCCGGGCTCGCATCCGCGTGCCGACAGGACGCTTTTGCCGACATGCTACTCGCCATGTGACGCTTGCCGGAGCCGGCAACGTTGCGGCTAAGGGGAATATCGGCGACTTTTCGGGAATAGGAATAATTTGCATTGAAAGAAAAGTGAACTGAATATAAAATAATAATCAGTCTAAATTAAAATCATTTATGGAGGGACATCGATGAGCAACCAGGAGCAAGGCAAATGCCCGGTGCCGCACGGCAGCGTCACCCGGCATGGGAGCGCGGCGACGACGAACCGGGACTGGTGGCCGAACCGGCTCAACCTGGGCATCCTGCGCCAGCATGACCGGAAGAGCAATCCGTACGGGGAAGACTTCAATTACCGGGAAGCATTCAAAAAGCTGGACTACTTCGCCCTCAAGGAAGATCTCAAGAAACTGATGACCACCAGCCAGGAATGGTGGCCGGCCGACTACGGCCATTACGGTCCGCTGTTCATCCGCATGTCCTGGCACGCCGCCGGTACATACCGGACCGGCGACGGCCGCGGCGGCGGCAACACCGGCAACCAGCGGTTCGCCCCGCTCAACAGCTGGCCGGACAACGTGCTGCTCGACCGCGCGCGCCGGCTCTTGTGGCCGATCAAGAAGAAATACGGCAACAAGATTTCCTGGGCGGATCTGCTCGTGCTGGCCGGCAACGTGGCCATCGAGGCGATGGGCGGCAAGACGATCGGCTTCTCCGGCGGCCGGGAAGACATCTGGCATCCGGAAGAAGACGTGTACTGGGGCTCCGAGAAGGAATGGCTCGGCGACAACCGGTATGCCGGCGACCGCGAGTTGGAGAACCCCCTCGCCGCCACGCAGATGGGCCTGATCTACGTCAACCCGGAAGGGCCCAACGGCAATCCCGATCCGCTCGCCCTCGCCAAGGACATCCGTGAAACGTTCCGGCGGATGGGCATGAACGACGAGGAGACGGTGGCGCTGACGGCCGGCGGCCACACGTTCGGCAAAGCCCACGGCGCCGGTGATCCGCGAAAAGTCGGGCCGGAACCGGAACGGGCGCCCATCGAGGCGCAGGGGCTCGGCTGGATCAGCAGCCACGGCTCCGGCAAGGGACGCGACACGATCGGCAGCGGCATCGAAGGCGCCTGGACGCCGAATCCGACCCAATGGGACAACGGTTACTTCACGATGCTGTTTGAGTACGAGTGGGAGATGACCAAGAGCCCGGCCGGCGCCTGGCAGTGGCGGCCGATCAATCCGAAGGAGGAGCATCTGGCGCCCGATCCGGAAGATCCGACGAAGAAAGTGCCGACGATGATGACGACGGCGGACATGGCGCTCCGGTACGATCCCGAATTTTCGAAGATCGCCCGCCGGTTCTACGAAGATCCGGAAGCGTTCAAGGAAGCGTTCGCCCGCGCCTGGTTCAAGCTGCTGCACCGCGACATGGGGCCGAAAACCCGCTACATCGGACCGGAAGTGCCGGAAGAGGAATTCATCTGGCAGGATCCGGTGCCGAAAGTGGACTATACGCTGACCGATGACGAGATCGAAGACCTGAAGAAGAAGATTCTCGGTTCCGGTCTCACCGTCAGCGAGCTGGTGAAGACGGCCTGGGCCTCGGCCAGCACGTTCCGCCACACCGACTACCGCGGCGGGGCCAATGGCGCCCGGATCCGTCTCGCGCCGCAGAAAGATTGGGAAGTGAACGAACCGGAAAACCTGGCCAGGGTGTTGTCCGTCCTGGAAGGCATCCGGAAGACGCTGGACAAGAACGTCAGCATCGCCGACCTGATCGTGCTCGGCGGCAGCGCGGCCGTGGAGAAGGCGGCACGGGACGCCGGCTTCGACGTGAAGGTGCCCTTCACGCCGGGACGCGGCGACGCCACGCAGGACATGACGGACGTGGAAAGCTTCGCCGTCCTCGAGCCGTTCGCCGACGGCTTCCGCAACTATCAGAAGGCGGAATCGGCCATCAGCCCGGAAGAGCTGCTGGTCGACAAGGCGCATCTGCTCAACCTGACGGCGCCGGAGATGACGGTGCTCGTCGGCGGCCTGCGGGTGCTCGGGGCCAACTACCGGAACGCCAAGCACGGCGTGTTCACCGACCGCGTCGGCGTCCTGACCAACGATTTCTTCGTCAACCTGCTCGACATGCGCTACGCGTGGGAGCCGGCGGAAGGCGGCATTTACAACATCCGCGACCGCAAGACGGGCGAAGTGAAATGGACGGCCACGCGGGTCGACCTGATCTTCGGCTCGAACTCCGAACTGCGGGCGCTGGCCGAACACTACGCCCAGGACGACAACGCCGAAAAATTCGTCCGCGACTTCATCGCCGCCTGGGTCAAGGTGATGAACGCGGACCGGTACGATCTCGAAGCCTGACCGGACTCATCGCGATCTCCATCCCCGGGACCGACTGGCATCCTCCCCCGTTTCGGCACGGCCGCAGCGGGGGAGGATGTTTCGTGCTGCGATCGTTTTGCCGAGTTCTTTTCCGTGGCCGGCGCCTCCGCGCCCGGTTCGTAAAATCGCACATAAAGTCGGGAAGGCGACGCATTGTTTCCGGACCCGCCAGGCTTTAAGGTGGAGGGGACAGCATGCCGGACAGGGAGGAAACAACAGGACATGGCAAAGATTGCGGACAAGTATTTGCTGGTCGATCCGTGGGCGGTCGTGGAGGAAGGGTTCCATCCGGAGCGAAACCGGGTCTCGGAATCCATCTTTTCCTTGAGCAATGAATACATGGGCGTGCGCGGATTTGCCGACGAAGGATACGGCGGCGACACGCTGGTCGGCAGCTATTTCAACGGCCTGTACGAAGAAATCGACGTGGCGCCGCAATACAAGGGCATCATCCGGTCGCTCCGCTTCATGGTGAACGCGGCGAACTGGCTCTGGACCCGGATCGAAATCGACGGGGAACGGCTCGATTTGGCCGCAAGCCGGTTTTCCGACTATCGCCGCCGGGTGGATTTCAAAACCGGCCTGTACACCCGATCCTTCGTTTGGCACCTTGCCAGCGGCCGGTCAGTCAGGCTGACGTTCGAGCGGCTGGTCAGCATGACGGATTCCCACCTGGGCGCCCAGCGGGTGACGTTCGAGCCGATCGACTTCGCGGGCGACGTGCGGATCCGCGCCGGGATCGATTTCGGCGTCATCCATGAAGACCAGGGAAAAGGGTTTTGGCGGGTGATCCGCCGCGGGCGCGTCGGCGAAGCGTTCGCGGCCCTCGGGAAAACGGTGCGGACGGGCAACCGGCTGTTTTCCGGTTTCCGGCTGGATGCGAGCCAGCCGTTTACGGCGGCCGAAATCGCGGAAGAAAACGTATATGGCGCGGAATTCACCCTGCAGCTTGAACCGGGATCGAAAACCCAATTCGAAAAAATCGCCGTCAACCTGGCGGAAAAACAAACCCCGGCCGCCGATGACGACCTGTGGCAGGCCGGGGCGAACCTGGTGGAGAAGGCGGCGGAAACGGCCTTCGACCGGGAGGCCGGCAAGCAGGCGGCCTACTGGGCCCGGGTGTGGGAGACGTCGGACATCGTCATCGACGGCGATCCGGACAACCAGCAGGGCATCCGGTACTGCATTTTCCAGCTGCATCAAACGTACCGGGGCGAAAACCCGGGGTTCAACATCGGGGCGAAAGGCCTGACCGGCGAGGCGTACAGGGGGCTGGCGTTCTGGGACACCGAGTCGTACTGCCTGCCGTTCTATCTGTTCAACAACCCGAAAGCCGCCCGCAGTTTGCTGGAGTTCCGCTACAATACGCTGGACAAGGCGATGGCCCGGGCGAAGGAAGTCGACTGCGAGGGCGCGCTGTATCCGATCGCGACGATTGACGGCACGGAAAGCTGCGACCTGTGGCAGCATTCCAACCTCCAGCTGCATGTCGGCAGCGCGGTCGCCTACGCCATCCGGCATTACGTGAACGTGACCGGCGACCGGGAATTTTTGTATGACAAGGGCGCCGAAATGCTCGTGCAAATCAGCCGGTTCTACGCGTCGCGCGGCCAATGGAGCCCCCGCACGGGACAATTCGGTTTCTACGGCGTCATGGGGCCGGACGAGTTCCACATGATGGTCAATCACAACGCCTACACGAACTTCATGGCGAAAAAGCTGTTCGAATACACGCTCGAGGTGGCGGCCGAAATGAAAGAGCGGGTGCCGGCGCGATACGAGGCGCTTGTGCAGCGGACCGGCCTCAGGGAAGAAGAATTGGCCGGGTGGAAGCGCATGGCGGATTGCATGCGCATTCCGAAAGACGAGGCCACCGGCATCTACGAACAGCATGACGGCTATTTCGACCTGCCGCATCTGGACGTCCGCGCCATTCCGCCGGAGGAATTTCCGCTCTACCACCATTGGTCCTATGATCGCATCTACCGTTACGACATGATCAAGCAGCCGGACGTGCTCATGTTCCTGTTTTTGTACAACCAGTCCTTCACCCTGGAAGAAAAGCGGGCCAACTACGACTATTACGAACCGCGCTGCATCCACGAATCGTCGCTGTCCCCGTCCATCCACTCGATTCTGGCGGCGGAGATCGGCCGGCACGAGGATGCGTACAAGTTTTTCGAATTTGCCACGCGGCTGGATCTGGACAATTACAACCGCAACACCCGGGAAGGCCTGCACATGACGTCGATCGCCGCCGCGTGGATGAACATCGTATACGGCTTCGGAGGCATGCGGTCGGACGGCGAAGGTTTGTCGTTCCGCCCGACCATTCCCGGCGTCTGGAACGGCTACAGCTTCCACGTGACGGTGCACGGCTCCGTCCTGAAATTTGACGTAAACCGGCGCGAGGTGTTCATCCGGGTGACAGACGGCGATCCGGCGGAAATCACGGTGTACGGCCGAAAGATGCGCATCGGACGGGACGGGGTTCGGCTGCCGCTCGAACAGGGAGGAAACCGCTGATGTGGACGCTTTCCAGATCCGGCTTCGACCCGGCGGACATCGCCGCAAACGGCAGCCGCTTCATGACCGGCAACGGTTACATGGGGTGCCGCGGCACGCCGGAAGAGTTCGGAAAAGACCAGTTGGCGGCCGTCACGCTGGCCGGCGTCTACGACCGGGTGAACGGGAAATGGCGGGAACCGGTCAATGCGCCGAACGGGCTGAAGACGGTGGTGTTCTGCGACGGCCATCCGTTGAGCCTGCTTCAGTCCGAAACGGAATCCCACGTGCAGGAGCTGGACATCCGCCGGGGCCTTCACGTCCGCCGCACCGTGTTCTGGCTGCCCGGCGGCAACCGGGTGACCCTGCGCACCGAACGGTTTGTCAGCATGGACGAGCCGCACCTGATCGCCATGAGATTGACGGTGGAAACGGAACGGGCGTGCGAGCTGACCGTGGAAACGGGGATCGACGCCGACGTCTGGGATCTGAACGGCCCGCACCTGGAAGAGACGGCGTTCCGCGGGGAAGACGGCCTGCTCGTGGCGGAAGCCGTCACGCATGAGCTGCGGCACCGGGTGGCGGTGGCCGAAACGGTGCTCTGCGAAGGCGAAACCGAACGGGTGCGGACGGAGGAGGCGGCCGCCTGCCGGATCATCAAGACGGCATGCCCGGCGGGCGGCACGTTCGGGCTGACCAAATTCGTGGGCGTTTATACGTCCCTCGACGGAACGGACGATCCGGGGGCTTCGGCCGCCGCCGTCTGCGCCGCCGCGCGCCGCGCCGGATACGACGCGCTGCTCGCCCGCCATGAAGCCGTCTGGGAACGGCTGTGGATGAAATCGGACGTGCGCATCGAAGGGGATGACGAAGCACAGTTTGCGCTCCGCTACAGCATCTATCACCTGCTGATCATCGCCCCGCGGCATTCCGGCAGACTGTCCATCCCCGCCCGCGGCCTGTCGGGACAAATGTACAAAGGGGCGGTGTTCTGGGATACGGAAATGTTCATGCTGCCCTTCTTCCTCCACACGAATCCCGACATCGCCCGCAACCTGGTGGCGTACCGCATCCACACGCTGGACGGGGCGAGGCGCAAGGCGGCCGAATACGGCTTCGAAGGCGCCTTCTACGCCTGGGAAAGCCAGGAGACGGGCGACGATGCCTGCACGCTGTTCAATATCCACGACGTGTTGACCGGCCGGCCGGTGCGGACGTACTTCCGCGACAAACAGGTGCACATCAGCGCGGCCGTCGCCCATGCCGTGTGGCAATATTTCGCCTTCACCGGCGATGCGTCCGTCCTGCTGGACGGCGGCGCCGAAGTCATCCTGGAGTGCGCGCGGTTTTACCGTTCGTATGCGTACTACAAAGAAACCAAAAAACGTTACGAGATGCTGGACGTGACCGGCCCGGACGAGTACCACGAGCGGGTGCACAACAACGCGTACACCAATTACATGGTGAAGCGGACGCTCGACCTGGCGATCGCCGCCGTCGAATGGCTGCAGGCCGAACACCCGGACGCCTGCCGCCAGCTGATGGAGAAACTGGATTATGCCGAACCCCTCGAGGGCATCCGCAGGATGCGGGACGCCCTGTATTTGCCCGCGCCGGATCCGGAAACCGGCCTGATCGAGCAGTTCGACGGTTACTTCCGGCTGGAGGACGTGCCGCTTGCCGATCTGAAGGCGCGAATGCTGCACGAAAACGAATATCTGGGCGGCGGCAACGGCCTGGCGACGACGACGCAAATCCTGAAACAGGCCGATGTCGTCCTCTTGCTCCATCTGTTCAGAGACCGGTTTTCCGCAGACGTCAAAAAGGCGAACTGGACGTATTACGAGCCGAGGACGGAACACGGCTCCAGCCTGAGCCCGTGCATCTATGCCCTGGTGGCCGCCGACCTGGGCATGACCGAATGGGCGTATCCGTATTTCATGCGGACAGCAACCATCGATTTGACGGGGGACGCCAAATCCCATGTCGGCACCCTGTACATCGGCGGCACGCACCCGGCTGCAAACGGCGGCGCCTGGATGGCGGCGGTTCTCGGATTCGCCGGGCTGCATTACGAATCGGGCGTGCTGCATGTGAACCCGGCCCTGCCGAAGGCGTGGCGATCCGTCGAGTTGTCGGTCAACCTGCGGGGCGCAACCTACGCCGTCCGGATCGACCGGGAAACGATCACCATCACCCCGGGACCGGAACAGGCCCGGGATCTTGAAGTGGCCGCGGGTGGCGGACGTTTCGTCATGAAGCCGGGCAAGCCTCTCATGATTCCGTACGCGCGGCGGGCAACTTCATGAGCCGCGTCACCCTGAACCGGCGCAAAGCGACACCGGCGGGCTGCTTCCGGATCGGACGGCGGCCCGTCCTTTTTGCTGCCCACAAATGGATAAAATTGCACATCGTTTACGTAAAATCGCTTCTTATTCTCCCAAAGGCTTCCAGTCTATACTTGGGGTGCACCTTGAAGGAAAGGAGGTTCAGCGGTTTTGCCGATGCTGCATGATGTCGCATGAAAGAAAGGAGGGGGTGGCCAAGCGGTCAGGCGTTTTCGTCCACAAAAGTGTAAGCGCTACCAACCCGGAGGTCGTCGAATCCCGCAAAGTCCAGTCAGGGAGGGATGAAACATGCGAAAAAGGTTTGCGGTCTGGTTAATGATCGCGGCGCTGATCGCTTCCGGCGCTTTGTACGGCCCGGTGCCGGTTCCCGCGGCGCATGCGTCGGGCGGCGGCAACCTGGCCGCCGGAAAGCCGGTTTCGGCCAGCAGCCATGCGGACGTGTACGCGCCGGCGCATGCGAATGACGGAAATCCGGACACCTATTGGGAAAGCGCAAACCACGCCTTTCCCCAATGGTTTCAAATCGATCTGGGCCAGAACGCGACGATCGACCAGATCGTCCTCAAGCTTCCGGCCGGCTGGGAAGAAAGGACGCAAACGATCCAGGTGCTGGGAAGCACCGACGGGCATTCGTTTGCCGCCATTGCCGGCCCGACCGGGTATACGTTTGATCCGGTTGCGAATCAAAACACGGTTTCGGTTCCGGCCGACGCCACGGCGCGTTTCGTCCGCCTGGTCGTCACGGCGAACACCGGCTGGCCGGCCGCCCAGTTTTCAGAAATCGAAATCCACGGCGAACCCGTTCCCGGGCCCGTCAATCTGGCCCTCGGAAAACCGATCACCTCATCCGGCCACATCTACGATTTTGAAGCAAGACTGGCGAACGACGGCGACGTGCTGACGTATTGGGAGGCCGCGCCGAACAGCTACCCGAATACGCTGACCGTGGACCTGGGAGCCGCCGCCGACCTGGAGTCCATCGTCCTGAGGCTCAACCCCGATCCGATTTGGGGCCCCCGAACCCAGACGCTGGCCGTGCAGGTTGAGGATCAGGACGGCTCAACGTTCGCAACGATCGTGCCGTTCGCGACGTATGCGTTCGATCCGGCCACGGGCAACGTTGTCACGATCCCGGTTGCGGCCACCGCCCGCAACGTGCGGCTCGTTTTTTCGGCCAACAGCGGCGCGGCGGGCGGACAGGTCGCCGAGCTGGAAATCATGGGAACATACGCGCCCAATCCGGATCTGACGGTCACCGGCCTTTCCTGGTCGCCGGCCGATCCGGACGAGTCAGGCGACATCGTGCTGCAGGCGCTGGTCCGCAATATCGGAACGGCCCATTCACCGGCCACGACGGTCCATTTCTATCTGAACAACACGTTTGCCGGCAGCGCGCCGGTCGGCGAGCTGGCGCCGGGAGAAGCCGCCGGCGCGTCTCTGAACATCGGAACGCTGGGAGCGGGCACGTACGCCGTCACCGCCCACGTGGATGAACGAGACGACATCCCCGAAACGGACAATGCCAACAATCGCTACACGCATCCCGAACTGTTGGTGGTCGGCCAGACGCCCGGCGCCGATCTGACGGCGACCGCTTCCTGGACCCCCGGCCATCCGGCCGCGGGCCAGACGGTGACGTTTACGGTCACGCTGCATAACCTGGGCAACATGGCCACCTCCGGCGGTCCCCACGGCATCACGCTGGTGTTGAAGGACGCGCAGGGCGCGACGGTGCATGCCTGGTCCGGTTCCCACAGCGGCGCCATTGCCCCGGGATCTTCCGTTGTCCTGCAGGCCGGCGCCTGGACGGCGGCCAACGGCCGCTATACCGTGGAAACGACCGTGACCGCGGATGCCCATGAACCGGAAGCGAGACGGGCCAACAACGCTTCCAGCGCCGGTCTGTACATCGGGCGCGGAGCCAACATGCCGTTTACGGTCATCGAAGCCGAAGCGCCGGGCAACACCACCAACGGGACCGTTCTGGCGCCCAATTACCAGCTCGGGGATTTGGCGGGCGAAGCGTCGGGGCGGTCTGCGGTCCGCCTGGATGCCGTCGGGGAATATGTGGAATTCACGCTGACGTCGCCGGCGAACGGTTTCGTGCTGCGTCATGCCGTGGCCGAAAACACGTCCGGCACCGTCAGCCTGTATGCGGATGGCGTGTATAAAGGAAAGTTCCAGGTCACCTCGAAATACGCCTATGTCTACGCTTCGCCGGACGACCTCGGGCAGCTCGGGTACAACAACCAGCCCGGACCGGGCCGGTCGGCCTACTGGCTGTACGATGATGCCCAGCTGCTTCTGGATCAGGTTTATCCGGCGGGCACGAAGATCAAAATCCAGCTGGATCCCGGCGACGTGCCCTGGATTTGCGTGGACATGATCGAAACGGAGAACGTCGCGCCGCCGGCGTCCAATCCGGATCCGTCCCGTTATGTGGAAGTGTCGGCCACAACATCCATCGAGCAGGCGCTGAACGAATTCCGCCAGGATCCGACGAAGAAAGGCATCTTCATACCGGCCGGCGAGTGGCCAATCACAAATAAAATTTATCTTTACGGCCGCGCCACGGAAATCATCGGGGCAGGCCCCTGGCATACGAAACTGGTTGCGCCGCAGGACCAGACCAACACCGACGTCGGCTTCAACATCGGCCCGAGCGCCAACGGCTCCGTCATCAAAGACTTGTCCGCCTGGGGCAACTACGTCCACCGGGTCGACGGACCGGGCAAGTTCATTGACGGCAACGGCATGCAGCACGTCACGGTCGAAAACGTGTGGGTGGAGCACTTCGTCTGCCTGTATTGGGGCGTGAACGCGTCCCACAACACGTTCCGCAACAACCGGATCAAAAACATGTTCGCGGACGGCATCAACATGACGAACGGCTCATCCTACAACGTCCTCGACAACAACTACGCACGGGCGACGGGAGACGACGCCTTCGCGCTGTTCAGCGCCATCGACGCGGGCGGCACCTCCAACGTCGGCAACCTGTACACGAATCTGACCGCCGTTCTCGTCCGCCGCGCGGCAGCCTTCGCGGTGTACGGAGGTTCCGGCAACCTGTTCCAGAACCTGTATGCCGCGGACACGCTGACCTATCCCGGCATCACGATCAGCAGCCTGAGCTTCAATTACCATACGCTGGGATTCGGCGACGAAGACACGGTGTTCGACGGCATCACCCTCGAACGGACCGGCGGCGATTTCTGGAACAGCCCCGGTGCGGACGACAAGATCAACGACCGGCAAAACTTTGCCGCGATCTGGTTCTATTCCGGCGACCGGACGTTCAAAAACATCGTCGTGAAAAACGTCGACATCCGCGATCCGGTCTACTTCGGCCTGATGTTCCAGACGATGCATCCCCACAAGATTCCGATGCAGAACGTGCGCCTGGAAAACATCAACATTTACAACCCGCCGAGGTACGGCATCAAGCTGGTCGTCAAGTCGGAAGAGGGCCAGGGGCCGCCCGTCGGGTCCGCCAGCTTTACCAACGTGAAAGTGTACAATCCGGGTCTTGCGGCGATTTATGGCGAAGCGCAGTCCCCGGAATTCCAGGTGATCCGGGTATCCGGCAACAACTGGTAAGCACCGTGCGCCGCAAGACGGCGATTCATCGACCGCCCGACTTTTATGGGCGGGTCGTTCTGATTTAGAATCTAGGGTGGGAAGAATGCCGGACGTTCGGCTGCGGGACCGCCAAAGTCCGTAAAACCGCAACTAAAACGGGTAAGATTCGACACCTTCCCGCCCGCGCCGTTTTGCTAGATTTGGAATTGACACGGGGGTGCGCGCCTTGCCGGGACTGCGATTCAGGCCTGCCAATCCGTTCGCCGGGCTGACCATGAAGCGACAGCTGATCCTGCTGTTCCTTACCATCATGGTGCCGGTCTATTCGCTGCACATGTACAACAGCAGGAAAGCGGAGGACATCCTGACGGGCACCGTCACGGAAGCCTACATGGAATTGAACAAGCAGAATGACAGCCTCATTCACCGGGACATCGACATGATCCACAAGATCACGAGAACGATCCTGCAAAATCCGGTGCTGCAGCGGATCGGCAATCCCGGGGCCTATACGGAATATGAACGGATCAAGAATTTCGAGGCGCTGGACGATCTGCTGGCCAGCTATTCGACGGCGGAAAGCGGTTCGGGGGCCGTCAATTATTCGTTCTACGCCCATGATCCCGAAGGTTATTATTCGTTTGCGCCGCGCGCGCAATTGACGAGCCGGGGCGTCTATTTTTTCGGCGACGGGGAGATGCCGGACTGGTACAGGGAAGCGCTCGAACGGAAAGGCTCCGGTTATCTGAAGATTTTTGACCGGTACGGCCCCGCGGCAAAACAGCCGACGCTGGCGTATGTCCGGGCCGTGAACAGCATCGAGCGGGCCAATCGGCCCATCGGCGTCCTGATCGCCACCGACGTCCAGCATATCGTCCGGGAATCGCTGAACACGGTATCCCTGCCGGACGGCGAAATCTATTTTACGAACTGGGAAGGCCAGGTGCTGGCGTCCAGCGATGGACAGATCGGGCAAGTCGTCAACATCCCGGGGCAGGAAAAGATGGACGGCTATCAGGGCGTGTACAGCGTCATCGACCAGGATTACGTTTACGTCGTCCATTACAATGCCTACCTGCAGCACAAACTGCTGTACAAGATTCCCGTCGAGGCCATGCTCGCCCGGCAGAGCGATCTGAAACGGGCGATCCGGACCGTCACGATCGGCTCGACGATCATGGTCATCCTGATCATGTTCTACTTCTGGCGCTCGCTCATGAACCCATTGCAGAAACTGGTCGGATTCGTCCGGCAGTATGAGCCCGGCGGCACGCTGCCGGAGTTCAGGAAAAGCGGGCGCAACGACGAAATCGGGGTGCTGATGGCGTCCGTGTACGAGATGGCTTCCCGCCTCAACGCGCTGTTCAAGGACCGGTACATGATGGAAATCAAGCAGCGGGAGGCGCAGCTGAGAATCCTTTATGAACAGATCAACCCGCATCTGCTGTACAACACCCTCGAGAGCATCTATTGGAAAAGCAGCCTGGAAGGCAAATCCGAATCGGCCCTCATGATCAAGGAACTGTCCAAATTGATGAAAATCGCCCTGAGCCGCGGCAAAGAACTGATTCCGCTGCGGGACGAACTGGAGCATGCCCGGGCGTACGTCTTTCTGCAAAAAATGCGCTACGACTACGGCTTCAGCGTGCACTGGGACGTGGAGGAGCGCATCCTGGATGCGCAGATTCCGAAAATCACGCTGCAGCCGCTGATCGAAAACGCCATCATCCACGGGGTCAAATCGATGGAAGACGAAGGGCGGATCGAGATCACGGGCCGCCTGGAGGACGGCGCAGTGGTCATCCGCGTGTCGGACAACGGCTACAAGGAAGTCGATCTTGCCATGCTGCACCGGCTCGTCAACGAACCGGAAACGAATCCGGACCTCGGATACGGCATCCGCAACATCCAGCAGCGGTTCCGCCTTCATTTCGGGGACCGGTACGGCCTCGCATACGAAAAGCGGGAAGGGGGCGGGCTGACGGCGAAACTGGTGCTGCCGTACAGACCCGCATAAACACAAGGACGAGCCCGACGACCGGAAAGGAGAACCGCCATGTACACCGTACTCATCGTGGACGACGAACCGCTGATCTGCAAGGGACTCGGCAGCCTGCTCGAAGAATCGGGGCTGCCGATCCGCTCCGTCCTGTTTTCGACGAGCGGCTATGAAGCCCTCGACTGCGTCCGCATGGAAGACGTCGACCTGATCATCACCGACATCCAGATGCCCGGCATGAACGGCCTCGAACTGATGCACGAGGCAAGAATGCTGAAACCCTGGGTGCAGTTTGTCGTCGTGTCCGCCCATGAGACGTTCCAGTACGCGCAGATGGCCATCCGGCTCGGCGCGCGGGACTATCTGCTCAAGCCGCTGAACGACGAACAGTTTCTGGCCTGCGTCCGGGACGTGCTCGTGAAAACGGCAAAACCCGGGCCGCCGGCCGGCGGCGACGGCGCGCCCGCCTTGCGGGAACATTTCCGCATGGCGGAACCGGATACCCGCGTGTCCGAAGCGCTGAACCGCCTGCTCTCGTCGGCGCCGGACGGGCTTGGGGAGCTGGCGGCGCTCGGCGTCCGGTTCGACGGCCCGCTGTTTTCCGTCATCAAATTGATGCTCGGGCTGGAGCGCGATCGCGACGGGCGGCCGTTCACCGGAAAGGAGAGGGAACTGCTCCGCTACGGCGCGCTGAACATCGTCTGCGAACTGCTGGACGACCGGTGGCGGCATTTCGTGTTTTATTCCGGCGCGGACGAACTGAGCATCATCCTGCAGTGGGAGCTGTCCAACCAGCAGGAAGGGGCCGTCAACCCGATCGACCAGATGGAGATGCTGGCGCGGAGCATCCACCACAACGTCCAAAGCTGCCTGGGCATCGGCTGCGTCGCCGGCATCAGCCAGCTCATGGCGGGCATCGAGTTTTTGCCCGAGCTGAACGAACAATGCCGCAAGGCGATCCGCTGGAACCGCGGCCATCACGACCATGGCGTGTTCTATTACGGCGATTTGACCTGGGGGCTGTACAGCCGCGATCCGAGCGAGGAAGACGTGAACGTCCAGAACAACATGATCGTCGCCAAGGCGAAGGCCTACATCGACGAGCATTACGCGAAAAAGGGGCTGACCCTGCTCGAGGTCGCCCAGCACATCCACGTGAGCCCGAACTATCTCAGCTACCTGTTCAAGAAATACATGAACATCAATCTGTGGGATTACGTCGTCAAGCTGCGCATGGAAGAGAGCCGGCGCCTTCTGCTCACGACCGACCTCAGGCGGTACGAAATCGCCGATCGCGTCGGTTACGAATCGCCGGAACATTTCAGCAAGATGTTCAAAAAGTATTTCGGCGTGAGCCCGAGCGAACTAAAGAAGTAAGAATGCCCATCAAGTCCATAGAACCGCACATTCAACAACGTCTCCCTCCTTCTCTACAATGGGAGAAAAACAGGAGATGGGAAGAGGGAGCACGTTCATGAGCCAAACGACCGCAGCAATCGACCGTCGACCCGCCCCGCGCAGGCACCGGTTTCTTCGTCTGTGGAAGAAATATTTCTGGGGGTGCCTGTTTTTGCTGCCGGCCGCCGCGATTTTCGCCGTTTTTCTGTGGCTGCCGATCACCAAAGGCATCCTGTACAGCTTCTACCATGTGGATTTTGTCCACGGCAACCAGTTTGCCGGGCTGGACAATTACCGGACCGTGTTTGCGGACAGGGATGTGCTGACCGCCGTCGGAAACACGCTCTATTTTGTTTTTTTGTGTCTTGTCATCGGCTTCTGGGTCCCGATTTTTTTTGCGCTCGCGATTTCCGAACTGCGGCGGTTCCAGGGATTCGTGCGGGTGGCCGCCTACCTGCCCAACGTCCTGCCGCTCGTCGTGCTGTACGGGCTGTGGAGATGGCTCTATGACCCGGTCGGGCCGATCAACGCGGCTTTGCAGAAACTCGGCCTCGAGCCGGTCGCCTTCATGACCAACCCGGACTGGTCCATGCTTTCCATCGTCATCATGGAAACCTGGCAGCAGTTCGGCTCGGCGATGCTGATTTATCTGGCGGCGGTGCTCAGCATTCCGCGGGACTGGTACGAATCCGCCGAAATCGACGGCGCCGGCGTGTGGGCCCGCATCCGGCACATCACCCTGCCGTCGATCAAAAACCTCATCGTGCTCATGCTGGTTCTCCAGCTGATCGCCACGTCGCAAAGCTACCAGTCGCAGCTGGCCCTGCTGGACGGCGGGCCGATGAACGCGACGCTCACGTACGCGCTTCTGATCGTGAAATACGCCACGGCGCGGCTTGACATCGGCGTCGCGTCCGCGCTGGGCGTCCTGATGTTCCTCGTGCTGACCGGTCTGTCCATTCTTCGCGGCCGCCTGGAGGGCAAAGGAGGGAATGCGTGATGAAAAACCGGGAGCGGGGCATCCTGTCCCCGTACGATTTCCACAAGCCGGCGACGAAGCTGGCCTACGGCGTCATCGTGATCGTCATCGCCGCCATGGTCGTCTCGATGCTGTATCCCATCTTCGTCACGTTTTTCAACGGCCTCAAAACGAACGTGGCGGTCAACTCGTTTCCGCCCCGGTTTTTCCCGGACGGATGGCACTGGGAAAACTTCCGGGCCGGCTGGGACTTTTTCAACATGCCGCTGTATTTGCGAAACACGCTGTTCATTTTCATCGGCAACATGATCGTCACCATCCTGGTGCTCGGGCTGGCGGCGTTCAGCCTGTCCCATCTCGACGTGCCCCGCAAAAAGGCGGTCACGGCCTTTTTTCTCGCGACCCTGTTCATTCCGCCGACGACCTACATCATTCCGAACTTCGTCAACATCAAGGAACTCGGGCTGCTGAACAGTTTCTGGGCGTTCTGGCTGCCGGCGGGCGCCAGCGCGTTCCATCTGCTGCTGCTCAAAACGTTCCTGGACGGCATCCACCATGAGCTGTTCGAAGCCGCGCGGATGGACGGCGCCTCGGAGTTCCGCTGCTTCTGGCAAATCGCGTTTCCGTTGTCGATTCCCATTTTTTCGACCCTGGCCATCTTCGTGTTCTCCGGCGCGTGGAACGACTGGTTCTGGCCGTCGCTCATCATGCACCAGCCGGAGCGTTATCCGCTGTCCACGGCCATCTATAAATATGTCATCAACGCGCGCCAGCTCGATCTGAACATCCGGTTCGCCATTCTGTCCATCGTCATGCTCCCGCCGATCGCCGTGTTTCTCCTGTTCCAGAAATTCATCATGCGCGGGCTGCAGCTCGGGAGCGTCAAGGGGTGAAGCGCCCGGCGCCGGAAGCGGCGAAACGGCAGGCGGCAAAAGGGAGGGCGGCGGGCGAGTCCGTAAAATTGCACATCAATGAAGTAGAAACGCACATTCAGCTCGGAAAACGCTTGCCTTATGATGAACGTGAAGCAAGCAACGATCCAAACGAAAAGGGGAGTAGCAGCACCATGAAAAAAACCGTGGCCATTCTTCTTGCGTTCATGCTCCTGGTGACGCTCGCGGCGGCCTGCGCAGGCGGCAATGCCGGCACGTCCGGCCAGACCGGCGGCACGGGCAACGCCGGCCCGTCTTCCGCCGGAGGCGGCACGGCGGGCGGCGATGCGGCGGACGGCACGCCGGAACCGGTGACGATCAGCATCTACTATCCGCTGCCGGACCAGACCGAGGCGCGCAAACTGGAAGACGACAAAATCCGCCGCTTCCAGGAAAAATATCCGCACGTCAACATCGTCAAAAGCGACTGGCACTATTCGGTGGAAGAAATCGGGCTGAAAATGGCCGCCAACGAAGCGCCGACGTTCTTCAACACGTGGGCGACGGAAGCCAAATTCCTCGTGGAACGGGGATGGGCGGCCGACATCACGGAACTGTGGAACAACTACGAATACAAGGACCAAATCAATCCGATTCTGGCGAACCAGTTCATCATCGACGGGCGGGTGTACGGCATTCCGCAAAAAGGCTACACGACCGCCGTCGTCATGAACAAGAAGATGCTGGATGAAAAAGGCGTGCCGGTTCCCGGCTATGACTGGACCTGGGAGGACATGCTGCAAACCGCCAAGGCGGTGGCGGATCCGGCCAAGGGCATTGCCGGCATCGCGCCGATGGGCAAAGGCAACGAAGCCGGCTGGAACTGGACCAATTTCCTGTTCACGGCGGGCGGCGAAATCCAGGAAGTGAAGGACGGCAAAGTGATCGCGACGTTCAATTCCGAGGCGGGGCTGAAGGCGCTGGAACTGTACCACCGGCTCAGATGGGAAGCGAACGCCATCCCGCAGGACTGGGCGCTCAACTGGGGCGAAGCGGTCGGCGCCTTCGCGCAGGGACGCACGGCGATGGTCATCGCGGGGGCGGACGGCCCGATTGACCAGGCGCTGAATCAGGGCGGCATGCGGCCCGAGGACGTGCTGACGTTCCCGATCCCGTCGATGGAAAAAGGCGGTCCGCACTACGGCGTCCTGGGCGGCGACTGGCTCGTCATCAACCCGAACGCGACGCCCGAGCAGCAGAAAGCGGCGTTCGACTACATCACCTTCGATTACTTCACGGACGATTACCTGGAATCGCTGGAACGGGACATCCAGGCCCGCAGGGAAGAAGGAAAATACTTCATCCCGCCGCAGTTCAACTACTTCTCCAACGATTCCGAATACGGCCGGCGGGTGCAGGCGATCTTCGACAAGTACGACAACGTCTACAAATACGATCCCGAGTCCGACAAACTGTTTGACGGCAAACCGGAAGCGCAGTTCAACACGCAGGACTACTACTCGGTGATGACGGATGTCATCCAGAAGGTGTTCTCCAGCAAGGATGTCGACCTGAAGAAGGAACTGGATCTGGCCGCCGAGTACGTGCAGACCCACTTCTTTGACAAAATCGCGCTCGAATGAAACCGGCCAGGCCCGACTCGGGCGCCCCGGGCGATAAGTCCCGCGGGCGCCTTTCGTTTTGCAATTTCCCGGGCCAGCGCAGCAATCGACTCCGCGCCCGGCGGAGTCTTTCTTTTTTTTGGCGAACGGCCGCGAATTCCCGCGTTTTTGCGAATTTTGGCCGACCGGACGGGGCGTTTTGTGTGCTACAATTAGAGGGCATCCTGTTAACGCGGACGACATCCGGGCAAAAAAGGAGAGCTTTTCCCATGAAAAAATGGATGGCATCGCTGCTTGCGCTCCTGGTTTTCGGGCTGCCCGCGCCGCTTCGGGCGGAAACCGGACAAGCGGACAACGCCGCGGCAAAAGCCGCCAGTCCGGAGATGGTGATCGCCCCGCAATTTGCGCATGCGTTTCCATTCAGCGAAGGATTGGCGGCGGTGGTGATTGACGACAAAATCGGGTTCATCGACCGCAGCGGCGCCTTCGTCATCGAACCGGCCTTCGACGGCCGGCAGGCGTCCGCCATGGAAAGCGGGCTGTATGTGTTCCGCGAAGGGCGCGCGCTGTTCAGGCAGAACGGAAAGTACGGGTTTCTGGACAAAAAGGGCAACATCGCGGTGGAGGCGGCGTATGACCGGGCGTTCCCGTTCAGCGAAGGACTGGCGGCCGTCGTCCGGGGCGACAGGCTGGGCTACATCGACCGGAACGGGAACGTCGTCATTCCGCTCCGCTACCATTATGATCCGCGGGAGACCGAGAACCCGTCGTTCCAGAACGGCCTGGCCAAGGTGGCGGTCAAATCCGGGAACGCGGTGCTGTACGGTTTCATCGACAAGGACGGACGGGAGGCGATCCCGCCGCAGGACTGGTACGTGGAGCCGTTCAGCGACGGCCTGGCCCTCGTCCGCGATTCGTCCGGCGGCCGGATTTCGTGGTTTTTCATCGACCCGTCGGGCGAAAAAAAGCTGCTGCTGGACACACGGTACGACCGGGTCTACAGTTTTTACAGCGGTCTGGCCCGCGTGGAGAAGGACGGCAAGATCGGCTACATCGACAAGAACGGCCGCGAAATCGTGCCGCCCCGCTACACCTATGCGCTGAACTTCAGCGAAGGGCGGGGCCTGGCGAAAATCGGCAGCGATTACGTGCTGGTGGACAAAAGCGGAAGGGAATCCGACCGGCTGTCCTATTCCTACATCGAGAAATTCAGCGGCGGCCTGGCCATGGCGGAAAAGGTGACGCTGGATTTTTCCGGCGGATCGCTGAACCGGGAACGGAAGACGGGCTACATCGATCCGTCGGGCCGGGAAGCGATCGCGCCGCAGTTCGAAAGGGGGCAGGGGTTCAGCGAAGGACTGGCCGCGGTCCGGATCGGCGGGCTGTGGGGCTACATCGCCAAACCGGATCTGGAACTGCCTTCCGCCTGGGCCCGGGCCGAAGTGGCCGAAGCGGCGTATCTCGGTCTCATTCCGGACGGCATGGACGCCGATTACCGGAAAACGGTGACGCGGGCCGAATTCGCCAAACTGGCGGTCCATCTTCTTGCCGCTGCGCTGGACAAGCCCATCGGGCAAATTGTGAAGGAGCGCGGTGTTTCCGTGAAACCGGATGCGTTCCGCGATACCCGGGATGAGGCGGTGCTGGCCGCCCATGCCCTGGGCATTGTCAGCGGAAGGGGCGGCGGCCTCTTCGACCCGGACGGTGCCGTGAACCGCCAGGAAGCGGCGCTCATGCTGGCGAACGTCGCCCGGCTCATCGGCGCTGAACCCGACGGACAAGCTGCCGGCTTCACCGATGCGGCCGACATCGCGCCGTGGGCCATGGAAGCCGTCCGGACCGTTTCCGCCATCCGGGACCGCGTCCGGGACGTGCCGGTGCTGGCGGGCGTGGGCCAGGGACGGTTCGGCCCGGGGGAAACATTTGAAAGGCAGCAGGCGCTGATCTCGGCGAAACGGCTGTTCCGGGCGCAACCGGCCGGCGAATGAAGCGTCTAATGATGCAAAGCGGCTGTCGGCATGGGGGCCATGCCGTTTTCCGATGCGGCCTCAAACGCATCCGGACCGACAGGCCGATTCGCCGGAGGGTGGAACGTGGATCGACGCGTCGTATCTTTTCTCGCAGTCTTGGTGCTCGCATGGATGCCGGTGACCGCGGTTTTGCCCGGCGCGGCGGAACAGGCGGATGCGCCGGATGCCGCGGGCGTGACGCAACCGCCGGAACGGCCGGCGGTCGGCACCGCGGAACCGGACGGGGAAAGGGACGGCGCGTTTTCGCTTTTCGGAGAGGGGCCGTCCAGCGAAGAGAAGATGGCGGACTGGCGCGGACGGTGGAAGGAGGCTTCCCGCTGGAGGGAGATCCGGGCGTCGGGCGGGCTTTTTGAGACCGGTACGGCGGAACCGCTGGTGCTGCATCGTTTTGAACGGATGGAGGACGGGGTTCTCTACTTTTTGGACAACCGGTTTGTCCATGAGTTCGCGGCGGAGGGCGATCCGGAGAACTGGACGCGGAAAACGCTGGCGCAGTTTGGCCGGTCCATGCCGGGGCGGGCGTGGCGGATCGGCGAGGCGTGGCTCATCGGGCTGGATGCGGGCGACGCCGGCGACGATGCCGGGCTCTGGATCTGGCTCGATCTGGCCGATTTCGGCGGGCCGCCCGCGTATCCGAAGCTGACGAAACGCGCCCGTTTCCATCCGGGCGACCCGATGCGGCTTGCCGTGTCGGAAGATCCGGCGCTCATCCTGGCGACGGTCTGGAAGGACGGCCGGACGAACGAATACATTTTCATGCCGGAGACGGGCTGGCGGCATGTGACCGCCCGTGTGCCGGAATCGTTCGCCGGCATCTGGGATTCGCCGGAAACGGCCGGCGGGGCGGCGGACGGAGAGCCGGCAACTTTCGCCCGCGTGCAGCGGATGGGCGTGCCGGGCGCAGGCGGCGTGCATGCGCTGGAAGACGGCCGCGGGACCGTGCTCGTGCTGGATCGGGAAGACGCGATCGGCGGAGATGCCGTCTGGCGGTTTGCCGGGCTGGAAGATCCGATTTTCAGGTGGATTCCGTCGCTGGACGGCGGCCCGGTGCTGATGGCGGAGTGGCGCCGGTTTGACGGCGTGCGGGTGCCCGTGCTGCCGGATTGGCCGGCGGATTGGACAGGCGGTTCGTCAGGCGGGGCGGGCCAATTTCTCGTGGACGAAAGCTGGCTCGCGGCGGGCCGCCGGGGCGTTCTCCGGATCGGCGGCGAGACGCTGGACGCGTTTTTCCTTGATGAAGTGCACGATATCGAACGGCATGATGAAACGCGGTTCCTCCTGTTGCACGAAAGCTGGTCCTACCCGCTGGGCGGCGCCGCCTACAGGGGACGGGACGGCCTGGAACTCGTGTTTGAAAAGGACGGCCGGACGGGTCGGATCGGCGCCCGCGACGCCTTGTTCTTCGGTCTTCATCAGCCGGGCGGCCCGCATGCGCTGGACGTCCTTTGGAGGGAATCGTTGCCTTACGCCCTGCAGCCGGTTGGCGACGCCGCCGGATTGGCCGAAACCGCCAACCGGACGGAACGGGTCCTGTTGCGGATGCCGGAGGAGGCGGAACGGCCGGATGACCCGGCATTCCGGGGGGATTGGCCGGATGTGGTGCTGGACGCCATGAATGCGCAATGCCTGGGCGGCTGCGGCGATTTCACGGTACGGACCGTCATCCGCCAGGCGGGCGGCGAATGGTACGTGCTGGCGGAGCAAACCCTTTACCGCTTCAACGGCGAAGAAATGGAGCCGGCGGCCGAATGGCCGGTTCGCGTCGTCAGCACGGCCCATTACGAGAAAGGCGGCGAATCCCGCAGCGCACGGGATTTCGTGCGGATCGGCAACGACTGGTTCGTGGCGGACACCTACGGGCACCGGTTGCTGAAAATTGACGGCGCGTTTCGCTTCCTTCAGGAAGCGTTCCTGCCGTTTCCGTCGGACATCCGGCCGGAACCGGACGGCCTGGCCGTCCACGGCCTTTCCGGCGAGGTCCGCTTTGACCGTGACCTTCGCATCATCGGCGAATCGGCGCCTGTCCCCGTGCCGATCGAAGGATGGACGGAACGGGAGGTGGACGCGCAGTCCGTCTACCATGATGCCGAGAGCGGATGGACCTGGGTGGCGGACGGCGGCTGGCTGGTCCGTTTCCACGAAGGGGACGGGGTGTGGGAGCGCCGGTACATCGGCATGCCGTACAACGGGGATACCCGGCCGGTCCTCATCCCGTTCGAACGGGACGTGCTTGTGCTGATGGACGAACGCGCGGCATTGTTTTCCCGGGACGGCGGCTGGAAGGACGTTTTCGAATATCCGAGGGAGCTGCCTCCATACGTTTACGAATATCCTTATTCCGGTGAAATGTCCTGGCAGGCGGACACGCGGCGGGAGATCGTCTATTTCGTGCGGGGGACGGAGGTGTTGGCGCTGGATTTGGCCCGCGGGGAACACCGCGTGCTGTTCAGCCAGAAAGCGTCCACGATCGGACCTTTGCTTCTGGCGGGCGGCCGGCTCGTCTTTACTCTCCACACCGGCAGCTCATACGATCCGGAAACGCTGGACAACCAGCTGGTCATCCTCGATCCCGAAACCGGGCAATTCGCCCGTTACGGGCTGGAACCGGGCCTCATCACCCGCGCGGCGGACGAAAAGGGCATCATTCTGGCCAAACGGGGCGGCCGCCCGGCGGACGGCGCGGCGACGGGCAAAAACGCGGCGGGCGATGGTGTGGCGGACGAAGCGGCCGAAGGTGCAAACGGCGGAGAAGCGGTCGGTTTCGAGTACTTCCGGTTGAATATGAAGGTCTGGCTGGAAGAAGTTGAGGAAGCGGATGCGTGATGGTGCCGGTCGCCCGTTTCATGGAGATGCGGACAGTTTGTCCTTATCGGGTGCGAAAGCGCATGTGACATGTCTCACACTCCGGCGGATAATAATGTATAATGGATCCAACACCACAAATGGTGCAAGCATTGGCCCTGGCAAAAAAGGCACGAAAAAGTCACAAAAAGGAGTTGTGGGTACGCATGCGTCTTGCGGGAAAAACCGCCATCGTCACCGGCGCCGCCTCCGGCATCGGGAAAGCCATTGCCGTTTTGTATGCGCGGGAAGGCGCCAACGTCGTCGTGACCGATCTGAATGAAGAGGGGGCCGTACAAACCGCGAACGAAATCGCCGCCGCCGGGGGGAAGGCCGTCGCCGTGCGCGCGAACGCGGCCGATCAGGCCGATGTGGACCGCCTTTTTGATGAAACGGTCAAGGCGTACGGCACGCTGGACGTTCTCGTCAACAACGCGGGCATCATGGACAATTTTGCGCCGGTCGGCGACGTGACGGACGAGCTGTGGGACCGTGTTCTCGCCGTCAACACGACGGCCGTGATGCGGACAAGCCGCAAGGCGGTGGAACTTTTTCTGCCGAAGGGAAGCGGTTCCATCATCAACGTCTCATCCATCGGCGGGCTGAATGGCGGCCGGGCCGGCGCCGCCTATACGACGAGCAAATTCGCGGTGATCGGCCTGACGCTGAACACGGCGTTCATGTACGCCCAGAAGGGCATCCGCTGCAACGCCATCGCGCCCGGCGCGGTGGAGACGAACATCGGCGCTTCGATGAGCCAGCCGAACCCGTTCGGCTATTCGCGCATGCAGCTGACGCTGCCCCTCAATCCCCGCGCCGGCAAGCCGGAGGAAATCGCCGGGTTGGCGCTGTTCCTCGCATCCGACGAATCCCGGTACGTCAACGGCGCGGTCATCACGGTGGACGGCGGCTGGACGTCGGCCTGACGCGTTCCGTGCGGCGGCTCCATCGCGGGTGAAAAGGCGAAACTACACGAACAGCAGGCAAAGAACCGGTCTCGGTCACCGTTCTTTGCCTTTCTTTTTATATGTTTTTTGGTGCAAGGAGAGAAGGGGAACGGGTATAATGGGCACAAACCGGATGCGGAGGCGCATGGCATGGGCCGGAAGGAACATGGCACGGATTTGGTGCGGCAGGACATGGGCCGGCAAACGGGGATCGTCATCGCGGTGGATATCGGCACGACCGGCACGAAGGCGCTGGCCGTGGATGCGGACGGCCGCGTGCTGAACGGATCCCGCGCCGGGTATCCGCTCCACGTCCCGAAGCCGGGACGCGCGGAACAGGATCCGGAGGCGATTTTCGAGGCGGTGGCCACCTGTCTGGAACGGACGGTGAAAGACGGCGGCCACTCCCCCGAAGACATCCTGTGCGTGTCGTTCAGCTGCGCCGCCCACAGCCTCATCCTGCTGGACGGGGACGGCCGGCCGATGACGCCGGCGGTCACGTGGGCCGACACGCGAAGCGCGGCGCAGGCCGAACGGCTGCTGGCCGACGGAACCGGTCCGGCCCTGTACAGGCGGACCGGCACGCCGGTCCACCCGATGACGCCGCTTGCCAAACTGCTCTGGTTCCGGGAGGAGGAGCCGGCGCTTTTTCGGAAGGCGGGTCTGTTTGCCGGCATCAAGGAATATGTATTGCTGCGGCTGTTCGGCGAAGCGGTGACGGACCACTCGATGGCGGGCGGCACCGGCCTGTTCAACCTGCACACCCTCGATTATGATGACGAAGCGCTGGCGCTTGCCGGCATCGGCCGGGAACGGCTGCCGCGCCTTATGCCGACGACCGGGTTCCTGTCGGGGCTTCCCCGCGGCATGGCGGACAAATTCGGCCTCGCGCCGGACACGCCGTTCGTGCTCGGCGCCCAGGACGGCGTGCTGGCCAACGTGGGCATCGGGGCGACGGAAGACGGCGTGTATGCCGTGACGATCGGCACGAGCAGCGCGGTGCGGACGGCGGTCCGCAAGCCGGTGCTGGATCCGGAAGGCCGCCTGTTCTGCTATGCCCTGCTGCCGGACGAATGGATCATCGGCGGCCCGTCCAACAACGGCGCGGTCGCCGTGAAATGGCTGGCGGAACGGCTGTATCCCGGACGCGAACCGGAGGACGTGCTGCGTCTGGCGGAACAGGCGCCGCCCGGCGCGGACGGCCTGCTGTTCGCGCCGCTTCTGGCGGGAGAGCGGGCGCCCGTCTGGGATCCGCGGGCCAGGGGCGTGCTGTTCGGCCTGACGCTGGCCCACCGAAACGAACATCTGATCCGGGCGGCGATGGAAGGCGTCGTGTTCCAGGTGGCCGCCATCGCGGATCTGATCCGCCGGACCGGCCGGCCGATCCGCGAAGTGCGGGCATCCGGCGGCTTCGCCCGTTCGCCGCTCTGGTGCCAAATGCTGGCGGACGTGCTGGACACGCCGGTGACCGTGCCGCCCGTGGTGGAAAGTTCCGCCCTCGGCGCCGCGAAACTCGGATTTTGGGCCATGGCGCGGGCGGCCGAACGGCCGGCGGAAAGCGCGCCGGCTTGCCGGGCGGGACGTCCGGCGGAGAACCATGCAGCGGGCCCGCCGGAAAGCCGGCCTGGCATCCCATCGGAATGCCAGATTGACAGCCCGCCATCAGACCAGATTGCCGTCCCGCCGGAGAACGCATCTGCAAGCCCGACGGAGAACCCGGCGGGAAACCCGCGGGAGAACCGGCCCGCGATCCCGCCATGGCGGCATCCGGATCGCCGCGGCGTTCCGGACGGATCGGCGACGTACCGGCCCGATTCCGGCCGCGCCGCCGTGTACCGGGAGCTTTTTCCCGTCTACATGAGCCTTTACGAATCGACAAAACGGGCCATGCATGATCTGGATGAACGGATTCGCCGCGACGCATCCTGCGAATACCGTCGGAACGGCTTCATGCCCGAACCGCAATGACCCGGAACGCAATGATTTGATATAATTTGCAGTGTATGGATGCGGAAGAAAATCGACAGCATTTTTGCAGCGAAGGAGAGGCCCCCTTGAAAACCTGGAAAGATTTGCTCCATCCGCTGAACGCGGCGCGGCTGGCCGGATTCGTGGACGGGACGACGCTCATTCTGCTCTTTTTCGTCGCCATGCCGCTCAAATACTGGGCCGGCCTGCCGCTGGCGGTCACCATCGTCGGCTCGGTGCACGGCTTCGTGTTCATCCTGTATCTGATCGCGGTGCTGTATGCCCAGCTGCGCCTGCAATGGCACGTCAAGTGGACGCTGTTTGCCGTGCTGGCCGGCTTCGTGCCGTTCGCCAACTACGTGCTGAACGTGGCGCTGGCGAAACGGCGCGACGAGTTCGAGGTGAAGCCGATTCCGAAAATCTGGCTCGTGTATGCCATCGTCTTTTTCACCTTCATCGATCTGTTCACCCAGCTGCCGGTCATGAGCACGTTTGCCGCTTCCCTCGGCGCCACGGCGATGCTGGCGGGGTTTGCCGTCGGCATGTATTCGCTGTCCAACATGGCGGGGAACGTGCTGGCGGGCCGGCTGACGGACAAATACGGCGCGTACAAAGTGCTGAGCGCCGGCCTTCTGCTCACCGCCGTCGCCCTGCTTCTGTACCAGATCGTCAACAACGTCGCCGCCCTCCTGGCGGTCCGTTTCCTGCACGGTCTCCTGGGCGGACTCATCACGCCCGCCGCGTTCACCTACGTGGCCAACGAAACCCGACGCGAAAAGCAGGGAAGCCGCACCGCCATTACCGGGTCGTTCGTCGGCATGGCGGCCATCATCGGTCCGGCCTACAGCGGCATCATGGCCAGCCGTTTTTCCGTGCCGTTCGTCTTCACGACGGTGGCGGTGGCCGGTTTCGGCCTGTTCCTGCTGACGGTGCAGGTGCTGCGCACGGGTCGGACGGTCGCGAAAGAAAAGAAGACGCCGCCGCGGCTGAAACTGAGCAGGGGTCTCCTGCAGGCTTTTGCTTCCGCCTTTTTCCTGATGGTGTCCCAGGGCGCCCTCGCATATCTGCTGCCTCTCCATGTGGATGCCCTCGGCTACGGATCGCGGCTGGCCGGCACGCTGCTCAGCATGTTCGGCATCGTGGCCGTCACGCTGTTCCTTCTGCCGACCAACCGGATGTTCGACCGCAGGCCGCCGGATCTGATCGCCTTCGCGGGCCTGGCCATTCTCGGGCTGTGCCAGCTTTTGCTCGGCCGGATGGAAGGCATGGCGGCGCTCTACGGGGTGATGGCGCTGTACGGCGTCGGCTTCGCGCTCCTGTTCCCGTCGATGAACACCCTGCTCATCCGCTCCACGGAGAAGGAAAACCGCGGCCTCGCCTACGGCGTGTTCTATGCGCTGTTTTCCATCGGCACGGTGGCCGGCTCCTCCGGTCTCGGCCTCATTCCCGGTTCGCTGCAGACGCTGTTTGCCGTGACCGGGATCGTGCTCATCACCTGCGCGCTTGCCGTCCTTGCCGCGTCGCTGCAAGACCGGACGGCGAAACGGGAAATCTCCGCGGCCGCGGCCGCGCCGGAAAACCGGGCGGACCAGTAAGCATCCAAGTCTCCCATCAAAAAAAGGAGTGACGACGGTTGGGCATCCATGTGGACCAGGAACGGCTGCTGTTCCATCTGACGGCCAAAAACACGAGCTACCTCATCCAAATCGTCAACGGGTACGCCGTCCATCTGTACTGGGGCAAAAAACTTCGCCCGGACGGCAACCTGGCGGACTGGCCCGGCCTGACGGACCACGCCAATCTGGACATGATCCCGCAGGAATATCCCCAGTACGGAACGGGCGATTTCCGCGAACCGGCCTATCAGGTGCAGCTGGAAGACGGCAGCCGGATCACCGAGCTCGTGTACAAAACCCATCGCATCGTCCGGGGCAAACCGGCGCTCGCCGGCCTGCCGGCCGTCTATGTCGAGGACGAATCGGAGGCCGATACGCTGGAACTGGTGCTGGAAGACCGGTTCTCCGGCCTGGAAGTGACGCTGTCCTACACGGCGTTTGCCGACCACGACGCCATCTGCCGGTCCGCCCGGCTCGTGAACGGGGGAAACGGGTCCCTGCGCATTCTCCGCGCGCTCAGCGCGTCCGTCGACATGAAAAAGGCGGACCACGACCTGGTCTGGCTGGCCGGCGCCTGGGGCCGCGAGGCGCAGATCAAGCGCCGGAAGCTGGCCCAGGGCAAGACGATGATCGAAAGCCGCAGGGGCGTAAGCAGCCACCAGGCGAATCCGTTCATCGCCCTCGCATCGCCGGGCGCCAATGAGGAATACGGCGACGTGTACGGCATCAGCCTCGTCTACAGCGGAAATTTCGCGGCGGTGGCGGAAGTCGACTTCATGGAGACGGTGCGGTGCGCGATCGGCATCAATCCGTTCGATTTTGCCTGGCATCTTGCGCCCGGGGAGTCGTTCCAGACGCCGGAGGCGGTGCTCGTCTTCTCGGCGGAAGGCTTCGGCGGCATGAGCCGCACCTACCACCGCCTGTACCGGACCCGGCTGTGCCGCGGCGCCTGGCGGGACCGGGAGCGCCCGATCCTGGTCAACAACTGGGAAGCGACCTACTTCAATTTCACCGCGGACAAACTGGTGGAGATCGCGAAAGCCGGCGCGGAACTCGGCATCGAACTGTTCGTGCTGGACGACGGCTGGTTCGGAAAGCGCGACGACGACACGACGAGCCTCGGGGACTGGGTGGAAAACCGCCGCAAGCTGCCCGGCGGCCTGAAGGACGTGGCGGACCGGATCAACGCCCTCGGCCTCAAGTTCGGGCTGTGGGTTGAGCCGGAGATGGTGTCTCCGGACAGCGACCTGTACCGCGCCCATCCGGACTGGTGCCTGCACGTGGAAGGGCGAAGAAGAACGCTGCAGCGGCACCAGCTGGTGCTGGATCTGTCCCGCGCCGAGGTGAGGGATTACATCTTTGGCGCGCTCAGCCGGATTTTTTCCACCGTGCCGGTCGCCTACGTGAAATGGGACATGAACCGCGCCCTGACGGAAATCGGCTCGCCCGCCTGGCCGGCGGACCGGCAGCAGGAGCTGGCCCACCGCTACGTGCTCGGGCTGTACGAGCTTCTGGAGCGCGTCACGAAGGCGTTCCCGCACATTTTGTTCGAATGCTGCTCCAGCGGCGGCGGGCGGTTTGACCCGGGCATGCTCCATTACATGCCGCAGACGTGGACGAGCGACGACACCGACGCCGTCGAGCGGCTGAAAATCCAGTACGGCACGAGCCTCGTCTATCCGGCGAGCGCCATCGGCGCCCACGTGTCCGCGGTGCCCAACCACCAGGTCGGGCGGGTGACGCCCCTTGCGACGCGGGGCGACGTGGCGATGAGCGGCAACTTCGGCTACGAGCTGGATTTGACCGCATTCACGGATGAGGAAAAGGAAACGGTCAAACGGCAGGTGGCCCTCTACAAGGACGTGCGCCGCCTCGTGCAGCAGGGGAACCTGTACCGGCTGAAAAGCCCGTTCGAGGGCAACGAAGCGGCCTGGATGTTCGTGTCGGACGACCGGGCCGAAGCGCTCGTGTGCTGGTTCCGCGTGCTGGCCGAACCGTTCCCGCCGAAACGGACGCTGCGCCTGGCCGGGCTCCGGGAAGATTGGGATTACGAAGTGGTCGGCGAAGGCGCCGTATACGGCGGCGACCGTCTCATGCACGCCGGATTGGCGCTGCCGCATGTCCACGGCGATTTCGCAAGCCGCCTGTGGCGCCTGCGCCGGGCGGGCGGTTCGCAATAGAAGCAAGATGCCAGCGGGCCGCCGGACCGGAAACGGCACGGGCGCAACGGACCGGTACCGTCCGGCGCAACCGGGTTGTCCGAACCTTTTTTGCAAAACCGGAGAATCGCGGATGGAGATTTGAATGAGGACGCTCGAAAAGGAACGGGCGGCAGCGCGGTCATGGACGCGCGGGGAGTCACGAAGGAAGGTGGCAAGGCATGCAAAAAGGGAATCACACGGAAAGGCGAACAGGCACGCAAAAGGGGAAACGTCGAGGGAAGCGTCTGCTTCTCGCGCTGGCGGCGCTGCTTGCCGTTTTCGGCATGCTGTCCCCTGCGGCGTTGGCCAATGAAACGGCCGGAACGGAGGTGCCGGACAGTCCGATGCAGCGTCTTGTGGATGCGATGCAGCCGGGATGGAACCTGGGGAACACGTTTGACGCCACAGACGGCGACGAAACGAGCTGGGGCAACCCGAAAGTGACGCGGGAGCTGATCCGGGCGATCCGGGCGCAGGGGTACAACAGCATCCGGATTCCGGTCACGTGGAATCACCGGATGGGGCCCGGTCCGGATTACGAGATCCGGGAAGCGTTCATGGAACGCATCCAGGAAGTGGTGGATTGGTGCCTGGAGGCGGGCTTTATCGTCATCATCAACATGCATCACGATTCCCGCTGGATGCACAACATGGAGAACGAGCGGGAAGAGGTGCTGGCGAAATTCCGCGCCGCCTGGAAACAGATCGCGCGCCATTTCCGGGATTACGATCCGGAGCGGTTGCTGTTCGAGGGCATCAACGAGCCGCGTTTTTCGGAAGACTGGAACGAGGACCGGCCGATATACTTCCAAATGGTCGATGAGCTGCAGACGGCGTTCCACGAAACCGTGCGGGAAAGCGGCGGCAAGAACGGCGTGCGTCCGCTCGTCCTGACGACCTTGACCGGCGGCCACGCCCAGGCCCGTCTGGATGCCCTGTACGAGACGATCCGGAAGCTGGACGATCCGAACGTGATCGCCACGGTGCACTACTACGGCTATTATCCGTTCAGCGTCAACATGGCGGGCGCCACGACGTTCGGCGAGACGGCCCGGAAGGATGTGATCCACAATCTCGGCCGCGTCCACGACACGTTCACGGCCCGGGGCATTCCCGTCATCATCGGCGAGTTCGGACTGCTCGGCTTCGACAAATACGTGGAGACGATCCAGCATGGCGAAGTGCTGAAATATCTCGAATTCGTCACCCATTTCGCCCGCGAAAAGCGCATGGCCCACATGCTGTGGGACAACGGCCAGCATTTCAACCGGAAGGAGCTCCGGTGGAACAACCCGGATTTCCATGCGATCATGATGTCCACCCTCACCGGCCGGTCGTCCTACACGGAAAGGGATTCCGTCTACATCCGCAAGGGGGAAGACGTCCGGGACGTTTCCATGCGCCTTTACCTGAACGGCAACGAATTGACCGGCGTCCGGGCGGGCGACCGGGCGCTGGCGCCGGGCGCCGACTACGAGGCGGACGGGGAACAGCTGGTCCTCAAGGCCGGTCTCCTGAAGTCGCTGCTCGGCGACGGGCTGGGTCCGCAGGCCGATCTGACGCTCTCCTTCTCGGCGGGGGCGGACTGGGTCATCCATGTCATCCAGTACGAGACGCCGGAACTGAAAGACAGCAAGATGAGCAGGGCGAATTTCGCCATTCCGGCCAAATTCAAGGGCGACCGGCTGGCGACGATGGAGGCGCTCTATGTCGGAGGCGGCATCGCCGGACCGGATGACTGGACGCCGTTCAAGGAATTCGGCAAAAGTTTCGATCCGGATTACACATACGGCCTGATCCGCATCAAGCAGGAGTTTTTCAACGACGTGAAAGACGGCGACATCAAGCTGACGTTCCATTTCTGGAGCGGCACGAAACTGGACTACCTGCTGACGGTGAGCGGCGGCGAGGTCGTCGGCAAAGCGCCGGCGCCGGAAGGCGAAGAAGCGTCGGACGAAGGCGGCGGGGGCGATCCGGCGGACGCGGCCGAAACGGCCGCGCCGGCGGATGGCGGAGGGACTGCCGACGGCGCCGTCCCGGCCGATGCCTTCCCGCAGGGCGCGTCCAACCGGACGCTGTTCTGGGGCGTGCTCGTGATCGCCGCGCTGGCGGCGCTGGTCGGCTTGATGGTGTTCCGGAGCGTGAAAGGATAAAGCGGCGGCCGAACCGCCGGCTCTCTTGCTGTTTCTTTGATTTTCCGCATGCAAAAACCCGCCGGTTCATCCGGCGGATTTTTTCATCCGGCGGACTTTTTGATAAGCGGCACGGGCCATGTTTGGCCGCCCGCATCGGGATGCATCCGGCTGCATCCGGCCTATGGCTGCATCCAGCCGCCTGCGGCCGGATCCAGCGCATCCGGGCCGCATTCGGCAAAATCCGGCGCGTCAGGGCAGCGTCAGCTGCTCCGGTTCGCCCGCGCCCTTGTCGACCCGGAACGCCAGCTTCTCGCCCTTGCAGACCAGCTCGTACTCCCCGAGGAACCCCTCGAAGGTGAACGTGCCGTCCGCGTCGGTCCTGGCAGTGAGATTCGTGGACCAGTCTTCCTTGATCCGCTTTTTCATCACTTCGTAGGCGGGCTTCGGCGTGTTGTCCTTCCGGATCAGGCCGGCCGGCGCGCCGAGCCAGGCGCCGTCGTCGCTGAAGTTCCAGTTGGTGAACGCTTCGACCAGCGGATGCTCGAACAGGACGGTCAGCATTTCGTCCAGTTCCCGCGCCTGCCGCTCCTCGCCTTCCGGCGTGGACGGCCATTCGCTGATCTGATAGTCGTTCAGGTCTTCGATGTGCTTCGGCATCAGGTGGCCGCTCGTCAGCGTGTTTTCCGTGAAATGGATCGGCAGACCGAAGACGGAGAACCGGTCCAGCACTTCGTGCAGTTTTTCAAGTCCCCAATACCCTTGATGCTGGTGCGACTGAATGCCGATGACGTCGATGGTGACGCCCGCATTCAGGCAGCCGTCGATCAGGATCTCGTAGTTGATGGACGTGTTGAAGTCGTTGAGCAGCAGCGTCGCGCCGGGGTTCGTTTCGCGCGCCTTGGCGAACGTCTCCCGGATGATGCCGACGCGGCCGAGCTGTTTGGCGATGCGGGTGATGCCGTTGTCGTATTTGTCGAAAATGGGCATGATGACGACTTCGTTGATGACGTCCCACATGTCGATCAGGCCCTTGAAGTCCGTCACGTCCCGTTCGATGCGTTCCAGCTGCACCCGCAGGATCTCGTCGTTGTCCAGTTCCAAAAGCCACGGCGCGGTGAGGGTGTGCCAGCAAAGGGGATGGCCCTTCAGTTCGACGTTCCGTTCCTTCAGCCACCGGGCGGCGGCCAGCATTTCCTTCGTTCTCGGCTTGCCGCGTTCCGGTTCGAACAGTCCCCAGTAGAAGGGGAGGGTGGCGAAGTTGAACACGTCGAGGAACAGTTCCGCCTTCTTCTCCAGAAACGCGAGCCTCTCTTCCGGCCCGAGGCGGTTTGCGAGCGGAATCGCGTCAAAGAAGCCGCAGCCGAACAAAAACTTGTGGCGGGTCAGCCGGACGGACACTTCCGCGTCCGCGACGGGGCGGCCGGCCGGATCGACGAGACGGATCGTTTTGCTGGCCTTTCGGTGCGCCAGTTTGTCGGTGTTGGGCATGTCGGTTCCTCCGTTGGGAAATGGTTTTGCCGCCATTGTAGCAAAAGGATGGACATTTTGCGAATAAAGGATGCCGCATGTTGAAACCTTTTGATCATCATGCCAGTAATACTTTCTTGAAAGTTGAAATCGGGAGGCGATCGGGCATGAGCATTCTGGCGAGATTCAGGGACATCATGGCGGCCAACATCCATGCGCTGCTGGACAAAGCGGAAGATCCGGAGAAAATGATCGACCAATACTTGCGCAACCTGAACAGCGACCTGGGCAAGGTGAAGGCGGAGACGGCGTCGGTCATGGCGGAGGAGCGCCGGGCCAAGCGGGCATATGAAGAAAACCGGGACGAAATCGCGAAAATGGAACAGTACGCCATCCGGGCGCTCGAAGCCGGGAACGAGGCGGACGCGCGGAAATTCCTCGAACGGAAGGCCGAGCTGCAGGCCCGGGACGCGGAACTGCACGGCGCCTGGCAGGCGGCGGCGGACAACGCGCAGCGGATGAAGCAGATGCACGACAAGCTGGTCAAGGACATCGGGGAACTGGAGGCCCGCCGGGCGCAGCTGAAAGCGAAATGGGCGGTGGCGAAGACGCAGCAGAAGGTGAACCGGCTGACGGGCGCCGCGGCGGAAAGCGGGCGGAGCCTGGCGGCCTTCGACCGGATGGAAGAAAAGGTGAACCGGGCTCTCGATGAAGCCGAGGCGCTGGCGGAGCTGAACGCGCGGCCGAAGGATGACATCGAGGATCTGAAGGCGAAATACGACAGCGCCCCCGCCGGCTCTTCGATCGACGAGGAGCTGGAAGCGCTGAAGGCGAGAATCCGGAACAAGGACGGGCAGTGAAGGTTGAGGCGGAGGCCGGTCCGGCGCCGTGCGGGCGCGAGACAAGCGGCGGGCGGGCGCCGGGCCGCGGCTTTCCGCCGCACGTTTCCGAAACGGGGGGGACGGTCGTGGATACGGTATTGCACTATAAATGCCCCAACTGCGGAAGCGACATGTCGTACGATGCCGACGCCGGCATGCTGTCCTGTCCGTCTTGCCGCACCAGGATGGACGTCCGGGAGATGGAACAGCTTCGCGGCGGACAGGCGGCCGGCAGGGCGGGGACGGCTGGCGTCGCCGATACGGTGGTGTACCATTGCAACAACTGCGGCGCCGACCTGCTCGCGACGCCGGAAACGGCGGCGACGAAATGCAGTTTCTGCGGCGCGGGCGTCGTCCTCGCCGACCGGGTGTCCGGCGAGCGCCGGCCGCAGCTTGTCATTCCGTTCACCATCAGCCGGGACGAGGCGATCCGGGCGTTCAAAAAGTGGTGCCGCAACGGGCTCATAACACCTCGGGGATTCATGTCCGCGGACCGGATCCAGAGCATCACCGGCATCTACGTGCCCTTCTGGCTGTACGACCTGAACGGGCACGTCCATGTGGAGGCCGTCTGCACGAAGGTGCGGACGTACAGCGACGGGGATTACCTGTATACGGAAACGAGCTTTTTCGACGCGTCCCGCGAGATCAACCTCAACTATGTCATGGTGCCGGCGGACGCCTCCCGCAAAATGGACGATGCCTTCATGGACTTGCTGGAGCCGTACCATTACGGACAACTCAAGGAGTTCCAGACGCCCTATCTGGCCGGCTATCTGGCGGAAACCTACCAGTACACCGACGAGGAACTGCTGCCGCGGGCGAAGAACAAAATCATCGGCTTCATCGAAGACTACATCCGGTCCACCTATGCCGGCTACGCCAGCGTGAAATACAGGAACAAGCAGATCGACATCCGGAAGATCAACAGCTATTACGTGCTGTTTCCCGTCTGGATGGTCGTCTATGATTATGACAACTTCAAATACACGTTCGCGATGAACGGCCAGACCGGCAAGGTGGTCGGCAAGCCGCCGATCAGCTTCGGCAAGGTGGCCGCCTGGTTCGCCGGCGTCGCGGCGGGGACGTTCCTGGTGCTGAAAACGGTGGCTTTTGCGCTGGGAGGCGGATTCCTGTGATGCGGCGTGCGATGCGGCGATTGGTTGTTCTTTTGGCCTGTTTCGCTTTCATGTTGCTGCCGCCTGCGGCCGCCATGGCCGAAACCGGCCGGCTCGTCTACGACCACGCCGGTCTCTTGTCCGACAGCGAAGAAGCCGCGCTGGCCGCCCGGGCCGCCGAACTGGGGGCGAAACGGGAAACGGCTTTCATCGTCATCACGCTGAACGGCACGGACGGCAAAGACATCGTCGACTACGTGGCGGATTTTTACGACGAGACGGCGCCGGGCTACGACAAACCCCATGGCAATGCCGCCATTCTGGCCATCGACCTGAAGGAACGGGACGTGTTTCTGGCCGCATTCAAGATAGCCGAGACGTATCTCGACGGCGCCAGGCTGGACAAAATCCGCGAGGCGATCACCCCGTATTTGTCGGACGGGCGTTTTTTCGAAGCGTTCATGCTGTATGTGGAAATGGCCTGCGACTACATGGGTTACCGCCCCGGCGTCAATCCGGACAGTCTGCTGTTCAAAACGTCGTTCCAGGCGGCCGTGTCCCTCGGCGTGGCCGCGGGCGTCGTCGCTGCGCTGTTCGTGCGGACGCGCGGCCGGGTGACCGTCACCTCCCGCACGTATCTGGACGCCAGCCGCTCCCGCGTCGTCCGGCAGACCGACCGGTTCACCCACAAGCACGTGACCCGCACGAAAATCGAACGGAACAAATCCGGCGGCGGGTTCCGCGGCGGCGGGGGAAGTTTCGGCGGCGGCGTCACGCGCGGCGGCCATTCCTTCAGCGGAAGCCGGGGGAAATTTTAGCGGCTGTGTGCAGGTTCGAAAGCTTCAGCGGCGATGTGCCGGGCATATTGGGGGTTTGCGGCAGGCTAGACGAGGCGCTTTTTTGAACAGACTGAATTGACGCGGGGAGGGATGCGCGTGTTTTTCCGCAAGCAGTTCGCCAATGTGGTGGAATGGCAGGAATTCCGCGACGACATGATTTTCTGGAAGTGGAAGAACGACGAGATCAAAAAGGGCAGCCGCCTCATCATCCGGCCCGGGCAGGATGCCATTTTCCTGAACAACGGGAAGATCGAGGGCATTTTCCGCGACGAGGGCGACTATGACATCGAATCGCAGATCATTCCGTTCCTGTCCACGCTGAAGGGGTTCAAGTTCGGCTTCAACAGCGGCATGCGGGTGGAAGTGCTGTTCGTGAGCACGAAGGAGTTCGTGGAGAAGTGGGGAACGCCGAACGTCATCAACATCCCGGCGCCCGGCTTTCCCGGCGGCATGCCGATTCGCGCCCACGGCACGTTCACGTTCAAGGTGGCGGACTATGTGGCGTTCATCGACAAAATCGCCGGCATCCGCGACCAGTACCTGGTCGAAGACGTCCGCATCCGCATTTCCGCCGTGCTCGACCAGCTGCTGATGAAGTGGATCACGCGGGAAGGCAGGGACATGTTCAACCTGCAGGCCAATTCTTTCGAAATCGCCCGCGGCATCCGGGAAGACCTGGACATGGAGATGATCAAGAGCGGCATTTCCGTCACCGGGTTCAACATCGTCAGCTTCAGCTACCCGAAGGAAGTCCAGGACATGATCAACAAGGTGGCGTCCCAGGGCATGGTGGGGGATATCGGCCGGTTCCAGCAGATTTCCCTGACCGAGGGGATGGCATCGGGCAAAATGGGCGGCGGCAGCGTGGCGGCGGACATGGCGGGCATGATGATGGGCATGCAGATCGCCGGCAACATGCTGGAGCAGATGAATCGGCAAGGGACGTCTCCAGCTCCCGGTGTGCAGCCCGCGGGAGGCGCGCCTTCCGCGGCCGGACAGCCTCCGGCAGCACAGCCGCCGGCCGGACAGCCATCGGCAGGACAGCCGTCCGCGCAGCCGGAAGGCCAGGCCCGTCCCAACTTCTGTCCGAACTGCGGCACGAAAACGGGACCGGTCAATTTCTGCCCGAATTGCGGGTACAAGCTGGTGTGAGGGTCCCGCGGGGCGCGGTCAAAGACATGCGACTTGCAGAACCGGCATTTTGACTTGCAGAACCGTTATTTTGAACGATGTTTCATATAAAAATCAAAAAAACCCTTGAAATTTAATATTTTGTATGAAAGATCGCGCAAAATCGCTCGCCGCAGCGCCGTCACGGCCCGATTTGCATGATTTTTCATACAAAAAGTTTCGATCAAGCCATGTTGGCGGGGGCTTTGTTCGAAAAAACATACAAAAAAATGCAAAAGAGCCGCTTGATCCGGGGACGAGAAGGGAACCGAAAAACGCCGGATCAGGCGGCCGCTTTTTTGTCCTAAACCGAGTGCAAATTCGAACATCACAAATTGCCCTGGTTCGACCGCAGCATCAGCCAGATGAAGTAGGGGGCGCCGATGAGCGCCACCATGACGCCGGCCGGGATGCCGTCGGGGTCGACGAGATGCTTGCCGAAGGTGCCGGCCGCCAGCAGCAGCGCGCCGCCGATCAGGAGGGCGACGGGCAGGTGGAGGCGGCTTCGTGGACCGACGAGCCGTTTGGCAATATGGGGCGCCATGAGGCCGACGAAGGTAATGCCCCCCGTCACGGAGACGGCGGCGGCCGCCAGGGCGACGGCGGAGAGCATTAGCAGGATCCGCTCCCGCTCGACCGGCACGCCGACGCTGACGGCGACCGGGTCGCCGAGGTGGATCAGGTCGAGCCGCGTGGCGCGCCACAACACATACGGAACGAGAATGGCGAGCCAGGGGAGAAGGGCGAGGACGAACGGCCAGTCCGCGCCCCAGATGTTGCCGGCCAGCCATCTGGCGATGAAGTCGACCCGCCAGTAATCGACGGCGGAAATCATGACGATCATGGCGCCCGACAGGGCGATGGATGTGCCGACGCCCACGAGCACCAGCTTGACCGGGTGGAGTCCCTTGTTGCGCTCGTACGCCAGTCCGTAGATCATGGCCGAGAAGAGGAGCGCGCCGGTGAAGGCGGCGGCGGGAATCGCCCAGGCGAACGTGCCGGCGTCGATCGGCACAAACAGAAACATGACCGTGACGGCCACGCCCGCGCCGGAGTTGATGCCGAGAATGCCCGGGTCCGCCAGGTCGTTCCGCGTCAGCGTCTGCAGAATGGCGCCGGACAGCGCCAGCGCCATGCCGGAAAGCAGGCAGACGGCCATGAACGGCAGCCGGATGGCGAACAGGATGAATTGCTCCTTCGGCGTGCCGTCGCCGAACAGGACGGGCAGCACCCGGCTGTAGGAAAGCGACGCGTCTCCCATGCCGGCGCCGATGAACAGGACGAGCACGATGAACAGCAGCAGGGCGGCCACGATCATCCGCTGCCTGCGCAGAAGAGCCGACGGAATCACGCTGCCACCCCGTTTCGCATTCGGATTATCGCGCACACCCAATTTGTCACGCGCTTCCGACCCATCATGTAAAGGCCCGGCCTCCTTTGCGCACAATCCACAGGAACATGGGGAGCCCGATCATCGCCGCGATGGCCACGAGCGGGGTTTCGTACGGGGCGCTCACCGTCCGCGCGGCCAGATCCGCCAGCACCATGAACGCGCCGCCGAACAGGGCGGACATGGGCACGACGTACCGGTAGTCCGTGCCGACGAAGCCGCGCACCAGGTGGGGCACGATGAGTCCGACGAACACCAGATTGCCGACGAGGGCGACGGATGCCCCGGCCAGCAGAATGACGACAAAAAGCAGAAGCCGCTTGATCCGGTTGACGTTCTGCCCGAGGCCGACCGCCACCTCCTCGCTCAGGCTGAGGATGGTGACCTGCCGGGACATGGCGATGGCGGCGGCGAGTCCGACGGCGATGAACGGGGCGATCACCTGGACGTGGTGCCAGTTCGTGCCGTTCAGCCCGCCCGACGTCCACATCGTCACTTCCTTGGCGATTTTGAAATACAGCTTCATCCCGTCCGTGACGGCAAAAAGGAACGTCGATACCGCGGCGCCGGTGAGCACGAGGCGGAACGGCGAAAACCCGCCCCGCTTCATCGAGCTGATGCCGAACACGAGAAACGTCCCCGCCGCCGCGCCGGCAAAGCAGACCAGCACGATGCCGAAGGTGGACAGACCGGGGATGAGGGCCATGGCAGCCGCCAGGGCGGCGCTGGCGCCGGCTGTCAGGCCGAGGAGCCCGGGATCGGCCAGCGGGTTGCGGGTCATCCCCTGCATGACGGCGCCGGCCACCGACAGCGCGGCGCCGACAAAGACGGCCGCCACCACGCGGGGCAACCGGATTTCGCGCAGGATGGTCAGTTTTTCACCTTCGGCGCCGGTCAACGCCAGCCAGAGGTCGCCGACGGTCGTTTTCGCGGCGCCGAGGGTCATGGCGGCAAAGAAAGCGGCGATGAGCGCAAGCGCGCCCAGCGCCAGCTTCAGGCCGAACCCCCTGGTGCGGAGATGGTCGGTCATTGCGAATCGTTTTCCCCCAGAAACGCTTTCGTGTAGATGTCAAGCAGGTAATCCAGCGTAATCGGATCGCTGTAGGTGGACGCCTTCATGTTGATTTCGATGACCCGGTTGTTTTTGACGGCGGGCAGGTTTTTCCACGTCTCGGTGTTCAGGAAATCGTATTCCACGTCCGGATCCTTGCTGAGCACGATCCAGTCGCCGGCGTATTCGGGCAGCACTTCGACGGACAGGGCGTGGTAGCCGGGACCGAGGGCGTCTTCTTCCACTTTCTTCGGCATTTTCAGGCCCATCGCCTGATAGAGCACTTCGGTGCCGCGGGCCCAGTTGCTGCCGAACACGTAAATCTGCTTGGTGTCGCTCTCGAACACGGAAACCGTCGTGTCTTCGCCGATGGCCTGGCGCACTTTCTCGCCGGCTTCCCGCGCCCGTTTGAGGAAGTCGTCGGCCCATTCGCGGGCTTGCTGTTCCTTGCAGATCAGCTTGCCGATTTCAATTTGCTGCGCGATGTAGTCGAGTCTGCCCCACGTATACGTCACGGTGGGGGCGATGGCCCGCAGTTTGTCCTGGTTGGCGGTGTAGTCGCCGGCGATGATCAGGTCCGGTTCCAGTTCCAGAATCTTCTCCACGTTCTGGTCGGACACTTCCGCGACGCCTTCCAGCATGTCCTGGAACAGGGGGTTCATGTTCGTCCACTGGTCGACGCCGACGAGCGTTCCGCCGAGGGACAGCACGTTCGGCGCGTTGGTGAGCGCCACGATCCGCTCGGGGTTTTTCGGCACCTGGACGGGGCCGGTTTCGGATTCATAGGTCACCATTTCCTTGTCGCCGCTATCGCCGCCGGCCTGGCCGCAGGCGGAGACGAATAGCGCGAAGATGGCGATGAGCGCAACAACCGTTTTTTTCATCGATGAGACCCTCCCGAAGACTGACTGACAACAATGATAATCATTCTCAATTGCTTTGAAAACACCAACAATCATAATCGCAACGGGGCGCGTTGTCAATCGTTTTCCGCAGCCTGCATGTCCGACCGGATTTTCTGAAACATGCGCTCCCGCTCGTCGGCTTTCAGCTTCGGGCAGTTGTAGCATGTTTCGCCGTTTTCCCGCCGGTCGTACATGCAGCAGGCGGTGCGGATGAGAAGGGGCGCATCCGGATTCCAGGGATTCTCCACATAGCGCGGCCGGATGACGAACGGATTTTTCCCGCGGCGGAACACGGCGGGCTCAAGCCCGCATAACATGTCGTAGCAGCGCTCCAGATTCCGCTTCATCGATTCCGGGAAATCGCCGGCCCGGACGTAGTCGATGGCGGAACGCATATGGCCGCCGAACTGGTTCCACATGAGATCCGGCGCAACGCCGGCCGCCCGCGCCGCCGCATCCAGCAGGGGAATGGCCGTTTCGCGGTAGAACCGGATCATCCGCTCCCGGATGAACGCTTCCTCTTCCGTGTCCGGCAGCTCTTCGAATTCGACCGGGCGGATGCGGATGGCGCTGTGGATGTGGTCGCCGTGGGATTCCAGCTGCAGTTCAAAATGGCGGGGCGTCAGCCGCAGGGCGACCCGTTCGGTTGCAAAAAAATAAAGCTGCGCCGCCATCAGGCCGAAAATCGCGTTGCCGACGAAGGAAGCGGGCAGTTCCATGCCCGTCGCCTTCAATTCCTGCCCGACCCTGGCAAGCAGCGCTTTCATGGCGGCCTCGTCCAGCAAGTCGACGGCGGCCGCCGCGTAGATGGGTGATTCGACACCGGTTTCCGAAATGTTGTAGAAGGTTTGCATCAATCCGAACTGCAGCGTTCGAGCCAAAGGGTTCACCACTTTCACATTGACACATTCGCGGTTGTGCATTATGATTTTATCAGCATTGATAATGATTATCAATTTTGAATTGCGATATGTGGAGGGATTCGCTTGTCACGGCTTGCGGCGGAACAACTGACGATCGCCTATGACGAGCGTCCCATCGTGAACGATTTGACCGTGGCCATCCCCGACGGCAGCATCACCGCCCTGATCGGCGCCAACGGTTCGGGCAAATCGACGATTCTGAAAACGATGGCGCGGCTCATGAAAGCAAAGCGGGGGCACGTCTACCTGGACGGAAAAGCGATTGACCGGATGCCGACGAAGCAGGTGGCCCGGGAGCTGGCGATTTTGCCGCAGCATCCGGCGGCGCCGGAAGGCCTTACGGTCAGCGAGCTGGTGTTTTTCGGGCGTTTTCCGCATCAGCGCGGCTTCGGTTCCGCTTCGCCGGAAGACAAGCGGATGGTGGCCTGGGCGCTGGAGATGACCGGCCTTTCGGAATTGGCGGACCGGCCGCTGGACCAGCTCTCCGGCGGACAGCGGCAGCGCGCCTGGATCGCCATGGCCCTCGCCCAGGGAACGGACATCCTGTTTCTCGACGAACCGACCACGTACCTCGACATGGCCCACCAGCTGGAGGTGCTGCAGCTGCTCCGGCGGCTGAACCGGGAAGAAGGCAAGACGATCGTCATGGTCGTCCACGACCTGAACCATGCGTCCCAATTCGCCGATCACGTCATCGCCATCAAGAACGGAACGATCATCAAGCAGGGCACTCCGGCGGAGGTCATCACCTGCGAAACAATCCACGACGTGTTCGGCATCGAAGCCGACATCATCCGCTGCCCGCGGACGGGCGTGCCGCTGTGCCTGCCCTTCGCGCTGGCCGGCGACTGCCAGGTTGCCTGCGTGGCGCGGTGAAGCCTCCCGATGACGGGAGGCCCTTTTTTTTGTCCAATTTCAGGAAAGCGTTCTCCGAAGACGCCTCCTGTGGTAAAATGCCAACTGAGCGGACGTTCAGGCAAACCGCCATCTTTTGTCAATGGAGGTTATGATGAACGTTAAAGGAAAAACCGAAGGGTTGAAACGGCTGCTGTTGTGCCTGGCATTCCTGACGATCGCCTGGCTTGGCTTCATGCCGGCCGTCCTGGCAAGCGGAACGATTCCGCTGGAGGAGGCGGCCGTCACCGTCGACGGCGAACCCGTCGAACTGGCGGCGCCGCTCGTCATCGCCGGCAACCGGCTTTACGTGCCCGCCGCATCGCTGGCTGCGTTGTTCGGCGCCACGGTGGAGTGGGACCCGGACAACCAGGAAGTGACGGTCCGCACGGCGCACGGAAACGAGATCGTCTGGGGGATCGGGGTGCCCGTCGTCTATTACGACGGCGGACGGTACTTCATGGACGCCGCGCCCTTTTTGATGGACAACAGAACCTACGTGCCGCTCCGGCATGCGGCGGATTTGCTTCGTGCCGCGGTGGCATGGGACAAGGAGTCGCAGAAGGCGGCCATTTCAACCATCGACGGGGAAGAGGAATACGTGCCGGCGATCACCGCCCATGAAGCGGAGCCCTATTCGGAGGAAGACTTCTGGCTGCTGGCCAAACTGACGATGGTGGAAGCCGGGTATGAAAGTTACGAAGGGCAGCTGGCCGTCGCCAACGTCGTCCTGAACCGGGTGAAAGATTCCCGTTTCCCGGACACGATCCGCGACGTCATCTATGCCGGAAAGCAGTTTCCGCCCGCCCACAACGGCCTTCTGGACAAGGCCGAGCCGAACGAAAGCGTCCTGAAAGCCGTCAAGGACGCGCTGAACGGCAAAAACAACGTGGAGGACGCCGTCTACTTCTACAATCCCAAGGTGTCGAAGGGGTCTTTCTGGTCCAGCCTGGAAGTGGTGGCGACCATCGGCAATCACCGGTTTGCGAAGTGACAACGGACGCTCGCGAATGGAATGATCGATAGCTCTTCGAGGCAGAACCGCCCGGCGGTTCTGCTTTTTTTTCCGGTTTCGTGTTTCGTTTGCCGTATGGGGTGCCGCTCTGCCATCCCGGACTTCCGCAGGCGGTCAACCGGTCCCGGGTCGGGCCGCACCGGCCGGACCAGGGTCCGGGCGAAAATCGTTCCCGCGCCCGCCCGCCTTTCCCGGGCCGTCATGCTACAATCGTGCCGGTTCCGAGAGGAAAACCGCTCTGAAAACAAACGGAAGAAATCGGGAGGTCATGACGATGAAAAGGGAAATCCGGCTGGTCGAAGTGCTGCTGATGGCGGGGCTCGGGCTCATTTTTCTGTTCATGCTGTTCCACGACTGGGTGCCGATGGGCAGCCTGAACGACGTGGAGGCCGTCAAAGCCCATCAAGGCGTTTCTCAGCTTGTGCTCGTCACGGCGTTCAACGCCGCCCAAATTGCCGTGCTGATGGGCCTCGTGCTTCTGTATGCCGGCAGGCGGTTTCCGCTGTGGGCGAGGCTTTGGCTGATCATCCATCAGGGCTTCATTCTGTACGGCGCCATCAAGGCCTGGTGGCTTCCGTATCTGTTCGGGATCGGCGCGGCCGAGCGGATCGAAAGCTATCATGCGATGTTCGGGAACACCCATGCGTTCCTGCCGATGAACAACGGCATCGTGCCGAACACGATCCACGTCCTGTTCCATGCCACGCTGGTGCTGTGCCTGATCCTGACGGTCTACATCAGCCTGACGCAGCCGAAGAAACAGCCGAAGATGCAAGCGGCCGGGACGGCCGTTGCCTGAAAAACGCGAATGCCCCGCCGGGACTAGCCCTGCGGGGCATTCTTTTCAGGATCGTTTTCGCAAAATCTTGTCCATCGGTTTGCCCTTCGCCAGTTCGTCGATCAGCTTGTCCAGATAGCGGATCTCCCGCATGAGCGGTTCTTCGACCGCTTCCACGCGGACGCCGCACACGACGCCCGTGATCAGGGCGCGGTCCGGATTCGGGCGGGGCGCTTCGGCGAAGAAGGTGGCGACATCCGTTCCTTTTTCCAGGTGGGCTTCCAGCTCGTCCTGGGCATACCCGGTCAGCCAGCGGATGATTTCGTCGACTTCGGCCTTCGTGCGGCCTTTCTTCTTGATCACTGGTCGATTGCGCCCGCCATTGTGTAACATGGGAGTGTCAGATGATCCAAAAAGTTTGTAGAAAGCGTGAACGCGATGCATTCGTTGAGCGGCCGCGGAGCCCAATCGTCGATCGGACAAAACGATCGGATCTGGACGCCGTATTTCACGAAACTGTTCATCATGAACGCCATTGCCAACTTCGGCCTTTTCATGATGAACACCCTTCTGCCCCGGTATGCCGAACAGATGGGGGCGCTGCCGTCGACCGTCGGATTTGTCGCCAGCGCCATTCTATTGAGCGACTAACAATGCTGCTGGAACGTGGCGTCATTCTGATTAGATGTTTTTGCGAAAAATGAAATTGAAACTTCCAGAAATCTTTATAAAATAATAGAATATCAGATTTTGTCAAGAATTGCTTGAAAAGGCGTGAAGTCCTGTATGGCAAGAAGAAGAAATCGAAGTGGTGATCCGCTGGTCGAATTTGTTGCAGCCGTTTCAGTTTTGATGGCCATCGTGATCTTTCTGGCAACCGAATCATTGCCCGCAGCCATTGTGACGTTCGGATTGATCGTTGGACTCGCAATCGCTCTTCGACTGCATTTGAATTATCGATACGATCAAAAATTGATGCGTTCGGGGATTCATGACATTGACAAGATGGATGGCCGACAATTTGAACTCTATCTTGGATTGCTTTTCAAAGCACTGGGTTACAAAACGGAAGTGACTCGTTTTATGGGCGATTTCGGGGCCGATCTTGTGATTGAAAAAGACGGCGTGCGTACAGTGGTTCAGGCGAAATGCTATTCAAGAAATGTCGGGATCGAAGCCGTTCAGCAAATTTATGCCGCAAAAGCACATTATGGTGCGACAAACGCCATGGTCATAACCAATCGCGGGTTTACGGAGGCCGCGGAGGAGCTGGCGAAATCTAACGGTGTCATCTTGATTGGGCGTGAAAAGTTGATTGACATGATGCTGACGATACTGGAGTCGTGATGACGAAAAATGAGATGACAGATAAGACATGTCCGCGTTGCGGAAATAAGCTCGTGCTGCGCAAGGGGCCAAAAGGAGAATTTCTTGGATGCAGCTCCTTTCCCAAATGCAGGTTTACAATGAAGACTTCATCAAAAATCGACGCCAGCTTTTCCACACGTGTTCAATGAGAAGAATCTCAATTGATCATTTTCAAGATAGATTTCAAAGAGGTGCCCCGATGAGTTTGATCAGGCTTGAAAATGCCTCAGAGTCCGACCTCGACCTCCTCGCCCGACTCAACAAACAGCTCATCGAAGACGAGCAGCACGACAACCCGATGAACGTCGATGAGTTGAAAGAGCGCATGCGGCAGTTCCTGAGCACCCACTACAAAGCCTACCTCTTCAAAGCCGGAGACGACGTGAAAGGGTATGCGCTTGTGGACCATTCGCGGGATCCGCTGTATTTGCGGCACTTCTTCATCTGCCGGGATTCGAGACGGCAGGGGCTGGGGACGGCCGCGTTCCACCTGTTGCTCCAGGAACTGAAAACGGACACCATCGACGTCGAAGTGATGTGGTGGAACGAGCGCGGGCACAAGTTCTGGCAATCCCTCGGGTTCAAGGAACGCAGCATCTATCTGCGGAGAAAGGGATGAGATCGTTGCTCGACAAACAGCAAGCCTGGGACAAGCAGCAGGCCGAGAAAAAGCTGGTCGGGGAGAAAGCGGCCGAACTGGTCGAAGACGGCATGATCGTCGGGCTGGGAACGGGCTCGACGGCGTTTTTCATGATCCGGCGGCTTGCGGAGCGGGTGAGGGACGGTCTCCGCATCACCGGCGTCGCCACGTCGCGGCGAACCCATGAAATGGCCGCGTCGCTCGGCATCCGGGTGGTGGACGTCAACGACGTCGATTCCATCGATCTCACCATCGACGGGGCGGACGAAATCGACGACCGGCTCAATGCCATCAAAGGCGGCGGCGGGGCTTTGCTTCGCGAAAAGCTCGTGGCCTCCATCTCCAAAAGGGTCGTGCTCATCATCGATTCCACCAAGCGGGTGGATCGCCTGGGCCGTTTTCCGCTGCCCGTCGAAATCGTCCCCTTCGCCTGGAAGCACACGTTGAAAAAGCTCGAGCGGAAAGGGTACAGGGCCCAAATCCGGGAGAAGGACGGCGCACTTTTTGTGACGGACGGCGGAAACTACATCATCGATCTTCACGACCTGTACAAAATCGAAGACCCGCGAAAACTGGAAGCCTCGATCAACAACTTGCCCGGCGTGGTCGAAAACGGCCTGTTCACCGGTCTTGTCACGGATGTGCTGATCGCGGAAAATGGAAGGAGATCACCGAATCGCCATGACGGACCTCAAACTGGTGGAACCGTCCGCCATCTACAAAGACGCATACCTCGACATGCGGCAAATGAATTATTGGGGCATCGTCATCGAGCAATCCCTGAAAGATGGTTCCGTTCTTGAAGACTTCGATCTACTTGCCAAAAAACAGATCGGCGGCTGGACGTTTCGGCTCGTTTCCGTGCCGGAACACGAAATGGAAGCGAAGCTGGCCAAGTTGCAGCGGCAGAAGCGTTTTTTGGATTGCGGGGATAACCGGTCAGGGAATAACCGGTCATTACTATGAAGCCAATCGCTTCGCTTTGGATCCAGGCGGAAGAAAGGATGCATTGCGTTGTCCTATCCTTTTGACTGCATCACGGCATTCATGTTTTTTGAAACGAGGCTGGAGCCGGCCGATGTGATCCTCGTGCCGGGCGGCAGCCAGCCCCAGCTGATGGAGGCGGCCGCGAAGCTGTACCATCAAGGGCTGGCGCCCTGGATTCTGCCATCCGGGGGCGTGAATGCGAAGCTGGGCATGACGGAATGGGAGTTTCTGCGGGACATCGGGATCAGACGCGGCGTCCCCGAAACCGCCATTCTCAAGGAAGACCGGGCATCCAACACGTTCGAAAACGCCCGCTTCTCGCTGGACGTGCTGCGGCAGCATGGCATTGCGCCAAGCAAAGCGATCCTCGTGTGCAAAACGTACCACGCCCGCCGCGCCTGGCTGACGTACCAGACGGCGTTTCCGAAAGAAGTGGAATTTCTCGTTCATCCGGTCGTCGACCACACGGGCATCGACAGAGACAATTGGTATCTGGATGAAGAGAAAATTGACAAGGTGATGGACGAATTCGTCAAAATCGGGCGCTACTTCCGCCGTCACATCCCCGGCTGGGTCCATCGATGACGGAGGGGCCCGCCATGCTTGTTATGGCGTATACGCTGGTTTCCGGCGTCGTGCTGTCCGTCCTCGCATCGCTGCTCATCGTGGGGACGCTTTACGGGAACCCCAGGCTGCTCCTGCAGGATTATCCGAAAGACGTGCAGCGCATGGTGCCGCCCAAGACGGACCGGGAGAAGAAGCGGACCGCCTGGATCGCCGTTCCGTTCATGCTCGTGCTGATCGGGGTGCCGTTCGTATCGACCCTTTTGCTGAAGAAGAATCTGGGGGATGTCGGCTTCCTGGCGGCCTTCGGCCACGCATTCGGGGTTTTGGCCATATTCAACCTCGTCGATCTTCTCGTCCTCGACTGGTTTCTGATCGTCAAAATCCGACCGCGGTTCGTGGTCCTTCCCGGAACCGAAGGGGCCGCCGGATACGGCGACATTGCCCATCATTTGAAAGGATTCGTTTCGGGCCTCGTCATGTCGGCCGTCGCCGGCTTGCTGATCGCCCTGCTGGCGGCGGCCGTTTGATGATGTTGGACTTTTGATTGTCGGGGAGATCGAATGCTTGTTCTGAAAAAACAGGACTTGACCGGCCGCGACGTGTTTGAATTCAAAAAGGGCCGCTATGACGGGTTGCACTGGAACGAGGATTCCATCTACGTCACCGAAGAGATGTTCGCGGAAGCCGGTCTGTTGCAATGGTTCATTCGCGCGTTCGGGTTTTTCCACTATTACGGCCCGACGGAAGTGACGGAACGGGAATGGAAGACGTTCAAATCGATCGTCGACGAATGCGGATCCGACCTCGCCAGACAGCTGGTCCGCGAGATCGACGAATGGGCGGCGGCGTGCTTCAAGGTGCATGACCGCTTTACCATTTGCGGGATCTAGCAGCCGGGAGCTGACAGCAGGGATTTGGCCGCGAGATCAGGAAACATGAAAGCGGGAGACATAGGAGACATCGCGATTGGACATTGGACGAAAAGGAGGCGCGGGAACGGTGAAGAAGACAAAAGGCAGGATGGCGAACGGGACGGCCAATGGGCTGTCCAAAAAGATCCGTCGAGTGGCAGGGATTTCAAAAGGGAGAGCGAAAGGGAAGTCGGCGAGACCTCTCTTCATTGCGCTGGCTCTGCTGCTGGCGATTTGGGCATTCGTGCCCGGCGGGACGGCGTTCGCCGATTCGCCGATCACCTCCACCGACTTCCACCGGGCGTACCTGGACGACTATTTTGAACCGCATGAAGCGGAACGGCTGCTGCTGGCGGCCAGGGAGAAATTGAACGGCAGCTTCACGGCCTCCATCATCCATGCCCTGGTCAAGGATTACATGCTGCTGTACAAAGACGGCTTGATGCGCAATCCGTTTGCCGCCGAAAACCGGCTCGTCTTTCGGATCGGCGAATCTTCCTTCACGATGAATGGATATTCGCACCTGCGCGATCCGCGCTATGCGGCGCCCGTCATTCGCGAAAGCGAGCCCTATGTGCCGGTCCGGTTCCTGCTGGAATGGCTGGGCGGCGACGTTCAATGGGACGGCGGAAAGATGGAAGTGCGCGTAACGGTGCCTGACCTTCAACTGGTGTTCACCATCGGCGATCACAAAGTCCGGGTGAACGGGGAAGAAGCGAGTCTGCAGCACGTCCCGATCCTCCATCGCCAGCGCGCCATGCTGCCTGTTGGGCCCCTGGGCGAATGGCTGGGATTCGACGTGGAATGGAACGAGGCGTCGCGGGAAATGACGCTGACGTTTCGCCGTGGAGACGCCGGTCCATCGCCGAGGGATGCGGAGGCTGCCGAACCCCGTTTGCCGGAGGCTACTCAAAAGCAGGCGCAGGAGTCGGAGCAGGCACCGGAGCAGAAACAGGAGCCGGAACAGACACCAGAGCAGAAGACGGCCGAGGAGCTGGTGCCGATCCCCTACACCGATGAACAGCTGGACAGTATCGCATCATTGGCGGAGGACATCGGCCTTGCCAACGTGCTGCTGCCGGCACGGGACGTCGAAGACAACCCGCTCATGAATCTGGAAATTGCAGAAAACCGGTTGGTGCTCCACTTCAAATACATGACCGTGACGGTCGGCCATGAGCCGTGGGAGGACATGGCGGCCGGGGAATTTCATGTCAAACTGGTGGCGCTCGCAAACGGGGCGGAAGGCGAGTGGATCAACGGCCCGGACTTTTTGCCGCGGAACCGGTTTTTCCGATTCAGCCAGAACGGCCTGTATGTCTTCCTGCGGGATGAACGGCATCTTCCCGAGGAGACCGTCCAGGCCGTCGCCGAATCGTTCGTGCCCCTGGAAGAGCTCCGCCGCTGAAAGATCAGACGGAAAAGGGCATCCCGCATCCCATCAAGTATTGTATAATGGTCATTGTTCACAACATCGGACGGGAGAGATTCCATGGCCATCCGCATCGGCGTCGATCTGGACACGACCCTGAACGACCTGGAAGTCGTCTGGCTGGACCGCTACAACAAGGATTACGGCGATTGCCTGACGGTGGAAGACATGACCGACTGGGACGCCACCCTCTATGTCAAGCCGGAATGCGGCGCCCGGGTCTACGACTATCTGGACGAACCGGGATTCTTCCGCCATCTCGGGATCAAGCCCGGGGCGCGGGAAGGCATGGCGTTCCTGTGGGAGCATTTCGAAGTGTTCATCGTGTCGGCCGCGCACCCGCATACCGTGGCGGACAAATGGGGATGGATCCGCGAGCATCTGCCGTTCATTCCGTATGAGCACTTCATCGCCGCCAGCCGCAAGGATCTTCTGAACCTGGATTATCTGATCGACGACGGGCCGCACAACATTGAGCGGTTCCCCGGCACGGGGATCGTGTTCGACATGCCGTACAACCGCCATCTGCCGGACCGGTATTTGCGGTTTTCCAACTGGCGGGACATCACGGCCTATTTTGAAAAGCTCGTTTCCGTCAAGTCCTGACGGCATTCATGCCGGATCATCTTGACATCATCAAAAAAAGAAAACAAGGAAGCCGAAGACGGCTTCCATGTTCGGACGAAGGCCGGCATTCCGCCGGTTTTTTCATGCCCGCCGAACGGGCTTGACGTACTTGAAAAAACGCTGCTCGTCATGATAGAAGTACATGACCCGGCCGGGCGAGGGGTCGATCTCGTAACCGGTGCCGGCGAAATCGAACTCGTCCATGGCGTTCTGGACCTTCGCCGCCACGCTGTCATTTTCCTGTTCGTAATCGAAGGGACCGTGTTCGAACACGACATACTCGCCTTCCGGCACGTCCATCAGCAGCATTTGCGGGGGCGCCTCGCCTTTCCAATCGACCGGCAGACGCGCGCCGTAACATTCGATGGCCGGAAATTCCCGGTGCCAGTTGCGCACCCGGCCTTTCGGATCGATGATGTAGCCCATGATCTGGCCGCTGCCGCTGCTGTCTTCTTTTCCGCCTTCGTCGTCCAGCTTCCCCTTGATGCTGTCGATCAAGCCGCAGATGGTGTCGCAATCCTGCCCCGGGATGCGGCTTTGCTTTTCCCAGAAATCCCAGTACCCGTTGCTTTCGTAGTTGCGGATGTGCACGAACTTGTGGGCGGGGATGGTGACAAAATAGATTTTGACGTCTTTCGCCGATTTGATCATGCCGATCTCTCCCAATCCGAGAAAGTAGCGATCGAAAGGGTTGATTTTGGTGCGAAGCACGACCGGCCGGGGGTTTTTCCGGTATTCGCTCGGGGCGATGCCGTAGGCTTTTTTGAACGCCCGGGTAAAAGCTTCGTGGGATGAGAACCCGTATTTGCAGGCGATGTCCAGCAATGAGCGGTCGCTGTCCCGAACCTCCTTCAGGGCGAACGCCAGTTTTCGGCCCCTCATGTAGTCCCGCAGCGTCATCCCCGAAATTTCCCTGAATTTCCGCGTCGCGTGAAACTCGGAATAGCCCAGCTTGCGGGCAAGGGACGCCAGCGTCAAGGTTTCGTCCTCGCCGTTAATGATGCACCGGTCGATTTCGTCGACGATCGTCTGGACCCGTTTCTTCCACTCGAGCCGCTCGAGCATTCGCCTCACCCCGTTTCGATCGCCCTGTTCTCAATATAGAAAAAAAGGGAGGGATTTTCTTGATTTTGCTTGCGGTGTCTGCTGCCCGCCCGGACGCGGGAGCTCCAAACCCATCATACCACAACAAGCCGGAACGGCTTTGCGGGAAGGAAAAGGGGAATGGTGCCGAAAAAAACGGCCGCCGTGCTGGCGGCTTTTTTGCGAAGTCCGACGGTTTACGCGGCTTGCTCGGCGTCATTCTTTCGCGGCTTGCCGAACAGAATCGCGGCCAGCCCGCAGGCGATGAAGGCGAGGGAGGCGAGAAACGCCGCCCGGAATCCGGCCGTCCAGGATTCGGCAACGGCCGTCGTCATGTCGCCCGTCTCCCGAGGGTGTGACCGGAGAAAGCGTCGGCCACCGGGACGAGCACCGCCAGCCCGACGGCGGTGCCGATGTGCGGCGCCGCGTTCCACAGGCCGGACGCCAGGCCCCGGTCATCCCGGGCGGCGCCGGCTGTTGCCGCGACGGCACCCGCCACGATCACGCTGGCGATGCCGAAGCCGATGAAGACAAGGCCGGGGAGGATGTGCCAATAGCCGCCTTCCGGCGACAGGCCGGACAGCGCCAGCATCCCGGCGGCAAAGCCGGCCATGCCGAGCGCCAGCACCGCCTTCGCCCCGATCCGGGAGACGAGACGGCCGATGAACAGGGAGGCCGTTATCAAGACGAATTCCTGCGGCAGGAAGGCGGCGCCCGTCCCGAGCGGCCCGAAGCCGAGCACGTGCTGCATGTGCAGCGTCATCATGAACAGCATCGGGCCCATGACGGAACCGAAAACGGCGGCCGCGGCCAGCGCGCCGGCCAGCTTCCGGTTGCCAAGCGACCCCGGCGGGATGAGGGGATGGCGGGTGCGGCGCTCGATGAAGAAGAACGCCGTCAGCAGGAGCAAGGCGGGCAGCAGCCATCCCCAAGTCATGACGGACGACAGCCCGTGCGTTTCCGCCTTCGAGCAGGCATACAGGACGAGCGTCAATCCCGCTGTCGCCGTCACTGCGCCGGGCAGGTCGACGGGCTGGCGGAGACGGGGGCTTTCCCGGACGGACAGGAGCGACAGGAGGATCACCGCGGCGGCGACGGGGATGTTGACGAAGAACACCGACCGCCAGCCGAAGCCGCCGGTCAGCACGCCGCCCAGCACGAGACCCGCGATAAAGCCGGAGGAGGAAACGGCGCCGAGGACGGCCAGCGCCCGGTTTCGCTCCTCGCCCGCCGGATGGGAATCGGCGACCAGCGACAGGACGGCGGGGGCCGTGAAGGCCGCGCCGAGGCCCTGCACCGCCCGGGCCGCGATCAGGACGGCGATGCCGGGAGCCAGACCGCCGGCCAGGGAAGCGGCGGCGATGAGCGCCATGCCGGCGATCAGCATGCGCCGCTTCCCGAAAAGATCCCCCAGCCGGCCGGCCGCCGGCAGGAAGCCGCCGAACGCCAGGGCATAGGCGGTGACGACCCACTGGAGGACATGGGCGGAAGCGCCAAGGTCGGTCCGGACGGACGGCAGGGCGATATGCACGATGGACGTGTCCAGCAAAATCAATAGTTGAGCCGTGCAAAGCGCAAGCAGGACGGTTCCCCGCCGCGGCTTGACGGCTTCGGCGACCGGGTGCACCTCTTTGGCCTCCTTTCAGACGACCGACTTGACCAGCCCGCCGTCGATCACGACGCGCGTTCCCGTGATCATCGCGGCCCGGTCGGAGGCGAGAAACACGACGAGATCGGCCACTTCCTCGGGAGTCGCGAACCGGCCGAGGGTGATGCCGAATTGCGCCGCCAGGTCGCGGTCCGCGTCGCCGAGATCCCCCCACATGGCCGTTTTCGTCGGTCCAGGCGCGACGGCGTTGACCCGGATGCCGCGCGGTCCGAATTCTTCCGCCAGCGTTCTCGACAAATTCGTGACCGCCGCCTTGACCGCGCTGTAGGCCGGAATGGGCGGCGCCGGCGCCAGATCGTTCATGGAGGAAATGTTCACGACGCTGCCGCCCTGTTTCAGCATGAGCGGCAGCGCGGCGCGGGTCGTTCGGACGACGCTCATCAGGTTGATGTCCACCATCGCCTGCCAGACGGCATCCGGCGTCTCCAGAAAGCCGGCCCCCCGCTCAGGATCCGTGGCGCCGATGTTGTTCACCAGAATGTCCAATCTGCCGAACCGCGTCTCCGCTTCCCGGGCGAGCTGCCGCGCGCCTTCCTCCGAAGCGGCATCGACGGCCACCGGATAGACGCGGCCCGTCTCGGCCAGTTCGTGCAGCGCGGCGGACGGCTTGCGGGAGGAAGCGAGCACCGATGCGCCCGCTCCGGCAAGCGCCTTCGCCACGGCGAGTCCGATGCCGCGGCCGGCGCCGGTGACGATGGCCGCTTTTCCTTCCAGCGATACATGCATGGAAACATCCCTCCAGTCCAATCGTTGCAGTTGATGTTGTCGAGCATTATAGCCGGATTGGAACGACATGGGAAGTACGCATGTTTTTGGTACATCGTCCCGCGCGCATGACGTTGGTTTCTTTTTTCGCCTTGGTACGAAAAACCGTAGTACTTTAAAAAAGGGAAATGATCCTGCATAATGAGGATACTCGGCATATCCGGAACGGGAGGGATCGTGATGCGGGCTGCCGACTGCCAAACGTATACGAAGCAGGGCATCGTCACGACCTTGAAGACGATCGGGGGCAAGTGGAAGCCGCTCATCCTGTTCATTCTGCTGTACGAAGGGACGAAGCGGTTCGGGGAACTCCGGCGCCTCCTGCCGGAAGTGAAGCAGGGCATGCTGACGAACCAGCTGCGGGAACTGGAACGGGACGGCCTGATCGTCCGCAAAGTGTATGCGGAAATCCCGCCGCGGGTGGAATATTCCCTCTCCGAACACGGCAAGTCGCTGGAACAGGTGCTGAAGCTGATGTGCGACTGGGGATTCCGGCATCAGGCGTATTTGGAGGCCGCAGGCGTCCCGGCGGAACAAGCCGGTTCGGGTACGAAATGACGATGAAAAAAGGAGATGCTCTCATGTTCACGAACGCCACCATCGAACGAATCCGGGCGACGATCCGGGACAGCATCGGCCGCAACGAACTGGCGGGCTGCAATCTGCTGGTGATCAAGGACGGGAAGGAGGCGCTGTACTGCGAGGACGGTCTGGCCGACCGGGAAGCGGGACTTCCGATCCGCCGGGACACCCTGTTCCGCATCTATTCGATGTCCAAGCCGGTGACGGCGGCGGCCGCCATGATCCTGCTGGAGCGCGGCGTCATCGACTTGTTCGATCCCGTCAGCAAATATTTGCCGGGGTTCCGGAATCAGCAGGTGTCCGAGGGGGACGGGCTGGTGCCGGTGCACCGGGAGGTCACCCTCAAGGATTTGCTGTCGATGACGTCCGGGCTCGTCTACGGCGGGCCCGGCCGGGCGGGGCAGGAGACGGAGGCCGTGTTCCGGGAAATCGACGAACGGCTTCTCGGCGACCGTCCAATGACTACGCAGGAAATCGCCAACCGGTTCGGCGAATGCGCGCTGCAGTTCCAGCCGGGACGGAGCTGGCAGTACGGGACGTCCACGGACGTCATGGGCGCTGTCATCGAAGTCGCAAGCGGCATGCGCTTCGGCGAGTTTCTCGAGAAGGAGCTGTTTGCGCCCCTCGGGATGCGGGATACCGGCTTCTGGGTGCCGGACGGGCAGCGCCATCGCCTGGCGAACACGTATGCCACGGCCGAAAACGGGGAGCTGGAGCTCTTCGCGGGCAACGATCTGGGCATCATCCACCGCATGGACCGTCCGCCGGCGTTTGAATCCGGCGGTGCCGGGCTCGTCTCGACGATCGACGATTATGCCCGGTTCGCCCGCATGCTCATGAACGGGGGAGAACTGGACGGGGTCCGCATCCTGAGGCCGAAAACCGTGGACTTCCTCACGTCGTGCACGTTGACCGAAGAACAGCAGCGCGCATTCGAGGCGTGGCACCCGAATATCGGGTACAGCTACGGCAACTTCATGCGTGTCATGACCGACCCGGGCAAGGCCGGCGGTCTCGGCAGCGCGGGGGAATACGGCTGGGACGGCTGGCTCGGCACGTACTTCTGCAACAGTCCGAAAGACCGCCTGACGATCCTGCTCATGATGCAGAAGAAAGATGCCGGCACGACGCCGCTGGCGAGAAAGTTGCGGAATCTCATATTCGCTTCATTGGATTGAAATTTAATGGGATTGAACAATGAATGGGGTTTTGATCGTCATGGATGCTTCCCGGCTGATCGCCAGGGCGCTCAAGCGCCTTTTCAATCCGGACGGCATCCGCATTGTGCAATCAGGCGGCGCCTTCAGCGATCTCGGCCATTATCACATGCACGTGTTTCCGAGCTACAAAGGCGACGGATATGTCTGGCCGGAACCGCTCCGCCGCGACGGGGCGGAGAAACGGCTGGCCGAGACCCGGGAGAAGCTCGTCCGGGTATTGGGCGAAGTGCTGGACGAAATCCGGTAAAGAACGTGTCCATTTCAATTCCCGCATTTCCCGGGCAAGCGCAGGAATCGACGGCAGGGGGTGTCCTTGATCGAAATCCGTCAACTCGTTTCCAACAAGGTCGGCCAGCTGCTGAAGGTTCGCGCGGAATCCGTCGCCGCAGTCGAACAGGCATGAACGTCCAACGCTGCAAAGGATGACCGGCATGGCCAATCTGCTTGACTATCTGGACTGGCGGGGCGATCTGGCCTTCGGCCAGTCGCCCTTCAATGAAGTGGACAACGTGATCCTGGCCCAGCTCTCTTATGTGAATATGGACGGCATCGTGCCGCTGAAAGAGAGCGGGGGGGAGGTCGCGTTGGCGGAAGCCGCCAGGCGGTATTTTGAGCAGCATGATGAAGAGCGGATTCGAAGCTTCGGCTACATGCAGCGGAATGCCGCCCTGCTGTTCAAAAAATGCGCCGCCACCGCCCGGTTTGCCGATGTCCGGCTGTCGCGGTACGAAAACCAGATCGACTGGGATTTGGCGAAGCAGTTTGCCGCGCTCCATTTCCGGCTGCCGGACGGGACGGTGTATGTCGCGTTCCGGGGGACGGACGATACGATAATCGGGTGGAAGGAAAACTTTCACATGTCCTTTCAGGATGTCATCCCGGCCCAGCTGGAAGCGGTCCGCTACCTGGAGGAAACGGCGGACAACCTGCATGCGCCCCTGCGGCTCGGCGGGCATTCCAAAGGCGGCAACCTGGCCGTCTACGCGGCGGTCATGTGCGATCCTTCCATCCAAAACCGCATCGTGGAGGTTTACAATAACGACGGGCCCGGTTTTGCGTCCCACATTCTCGAACATGAAGCATACCGGCGCATGCGCGGCAAGATCCGGACCATCGTGCCCCGGCTGTCCGTCGTCGGCATGCTGCTTGAGCACGAGGAGCCGCAGGTCGTCGTCCGCAGCAGTCAAATGTTTCTGCTTCAGCACGATCCGCTGTCGTGGGAAGTCTTGGGTTCGCGCTTTGTCCGTGCGGAACAGGTGGCGAAAGAAAGCCGGATGATCGAGGCGGCGATCCGCTCGTGGCTGCAGCAGCTGAGTCCGGCGGAGCGAAAGCAGTTCGTCGACAATCTGTTCGCGATTTTCGAGAAAGCGAACATCCGGTCCGTCCAAGACCTGACGCGGGCCAAATGGCGGAACGTCATCCAGATGGTCCGGATGCTGAACCAGTCCGAGGAGCACAAAGTCGTCCTGGCCAGGTCGCTGAAAGTCCTGTTCCAGGAGGGAAGACGGGCTTTCTGGTCGATGCGGCGAGAGCGGATCAAAGGGGATTGATGCTCGACGGCCCCATTGGAAACGGCCCGGCCGGTCTGAAACGGACCGGAGCCGGAAAAAGCCAATCCGCAGATTTGGCAAATTTAAGTTTACATAATATATATTATCGGACGTAAAGTTGAATTAAAATAACGCTCTGCGGTTTTGCTGATTCGCGCGCATCCATTGTCTCCAATACTGTCTTTGATTCGATTCATTCCATTTCGGATCTTCGTTCTTTTTTTTTTGATGACATGTTGAATCTTTCCATGATCCGATTTTTTGTAATCCGATTAATCTTATATTCAGTTATTCGATTCTTGCGATCCATGCTTCGAGATTCGATTATAAATGTTTCGATTATAGATTTATAGATTATAAATGATTCGTTTATCAATGATTTGATATCAACAGACACGGTTTCTCCTGATCCGATGATCAATCGCCGGCTCGAACCGTTCCGCGGGCCCGCAAGCGTCTCGTATTTTGAATTTCCTAGCAAATGGTATTATTATCCAATTTTTCTTTCAGCACCGATCACCGTCTCAAAAACCGGGCTGGCCGCCGATTGGCGGTCCCCCTTCCCTTCTTCCCTCATCGTACCTCGATGGCGAACACGAAACTCGCGCTGCCCTCTTCCCAGACCGCATGGATGTCGTAGACGTAGATGCCGGGCTCGCCAGGCGCAACGAGCGCTTCGCCGTCCAGTCTCGCAGGCCGCGTTTCGCCGTTTTCCAGCCATATGGTGGCCCCAAAGGTGCCGGAAACGGGCTTCTTTTTGAATCGGATGTCGATGGTTGCTTCCGGCGATGCGGTCACGGGCGCGGCGCCGTGAAACCGGATGATGTCCGGAGGCGACGTCATGTCCACGCATTTGCCGCTCGCCGGGCCGCTCCAGCAATACGATCCCCGAAACACGGCCGCGGCCTTTCCGTCCACCGTGACGGACGGCAATGGCGGTTCATCGGCGGCCAATCCGATGCCGGCCAGCACGAAAGCCACGATCGAAACGAGCGGAACGGCAATCAGCAACAACCACTTTTTCATGTTCCGATGTCCTCCCCCGGAAAGGTCGCGCCGTTGCCGGCGTCAAGGGTGCCATTTTTCCGGTGCCTTTTTTCCAATTGGACGCCAAAAACGCCCCGCAAGTTGCATCCGCACGAAAAAACCCGCGTTGGACGCGGGTTGCGACGGCCGTTCGGATGTTCGGTTTCTCTCCTTGCCAGCCCTAAGGCCGGATTTGGGTCCCGACGAAGGTGACCGGGCCGATCAGGAACGCGTCGCCGGTCCCTTGCACTCTCCGGACGTAGAGGAAATACCGGACTTCGCCTGTACCCGGCGCGTCGACGTGCGAGAACGAAGCCTGCGAGCGGGGCAGCGCGAGTCCGGGATCGTCGATGGCATCTTCCACTGAAAAGATCAGTCTTCTGTTGCCCGATCCCGCCGGAAATTCCCTGACAATCTCGAACACGACCCGGGTCGGCACGCCTTCCGGTGCCTGCCAGCCGACGACGCCCTGCAGCAGCACCAGATTGCCGGCTCTTTGGATGGTCAGGCCGCGGGCGCCTTTCAGGCTGGCGACAAGGTGCCGTTCGGTGGTCGATTCCGGCGGGATGGGCACGTCGATTTGCTGGAATCTGTTGAGCGCCAGCTCGCGATACTGGACTTCCACAACCGCCATGTTCCTTTCACCTTCCTTCTTCAGGATTGACGGGATAGCCCGCGGATCGCGGGAAACTTCCGGTGTTTTTCAAGGCTTCCCGTTCTGCAAGATTAGCGTATGAAAGGTGAAAGGATGGCGAAATCGGACAAGTTGCTCAATTTGCGAAAGATGGTTGTCCATTACGCTCCGCGCATGCCGTCATTCCCCCGCCGCGCGCTTCACCGTTTTTTTCCAGTACTTCTCGTTGCCGGGCAGATCGTCGAACCAGGCGGCGTCCGGCGGGCAGTCCAGAATCATGAATTTGCCGTACTCGCCGTCGCGCGACTGGTGGTATTTCAGATAGGCTTTGCCGTTTTCGATGGCCAGAATTTCGATTTTGCCGGAGGAATGGCTCATGGTCAGCCGGACGCGCTTGCCGAGGCCGGACGTGCGGGCCTTTGCTTCCTCCACGATCCGGTACACCCGCTCGAGCGGCAGGACGAAATCCCGGTTGCCCGCCACGGGCCGATTGATGAAGAAATAGTACGGCGTCACGCCCGCCCAGGACAGTTTGTCGAGCAGTTCGCCCAGCACGGCGGGGTCGTCGTTGATGCCTTTCAAAACCGGCGTCTGGTTGACGATGATGGCGCCGGCGTCGTGCAGCGCCCGGATCGCCTTCCGGGCTTCTTCGGTGATTTCCCTCGGATGGTCGATGTGGGCCATGACGTAGATGCGTTTTTCTTCGGTGGAATAGTCCCGGATCAGCTGCAGCAGGTCCGGATCGTTGTAAATCCGCATCGGGTTGAACACCGGAATTTTGGTGCCGAGGCGGATGATTTTGACGTGGTCGATTTCCCGCAGTTGCGAGATGATATGCCGCAGTTTGGCGGTGGACAGGATGAGCGCGTCGCCGCCGGTCAGGAGCACGTTGTTGATTTCGGGGTGCCGCCGGATGTACTCAATGCCCGGCGTCACGTCCGCGGCCGCTTCTTTCACGTCGTTGCGGAACAGCCGCTTGCGGAAGCAGTACCGGCAGTACGCGCCGCACACCTCGGATACGATGAGAAGCGCGGTCGTTTTGTATTTGTGCTGGCAGCCCGGTGCCACGTAGTTGGCTTCCTCGTCGGATGCGTCCCAGGAGCCGTATTCGAGCAGTTCCCCTTCGTTCGGAATGACGAGCCGCCGGATCGGGTCGTCCGGATCCTCCCAATTGATCAGGCCGAGGTAGTAGTCATTGATCCGGAACACGAATCTCTCCGTGATCTTCTTCAGCTTCTTCCGCTCGTCTTCGGGAATCATGGTCAGCTTGTCGATGTCGGTGATGTAGCGCACCTTCTCCAACTTGCCTTTCCCTCCTTCTGAACCGAATATTTTGCGCGCCGGGAAAAAGAAAACCCCCTGCGCGGGGGATGCAGCCGCCCGCCAGCAAGGGGTCGAAAAGTCCGTGCAAGAGCATGAACCGGCCGTCGCCATCGGCGTCGTCACGGAGACGAAAAAAGACCCGCAATGGGTCTTCTGATTGCATGGCAATTCAATTGACCCATCCGCTGCTGACGAGGTTAGCTGACGGGCTCGGGAAGATGGTACCCTACACATCCGGCTGCGCGAGGCATCCGGACATGATTCGCCCCAAACATTGGTTCCCCCGCTTTTCGGCCCCGTGGCAGAGGCCGAAAATTAAGCGCAACATTATGTTACCTGAAGTCGGCCGGAATGTCAAAAGACTTTTTCAATTTTTTTGTTTCAATATTTTGATTATCGGCTTCGCCTGTTCGTTTTCCGCGCCTTTTTTCCGGTTTTCGCCCGCCCGGCGGAACCCGTCGTCGCATGGTTCCGGCTTTTTCTCCGGATCGTCAGCTCGATGGCCTTTTTCATCAATTTCCCGGCCCGCGCCCAGGACCACTTGGCCGCTTCCTTCCGGCCCCTCTCTCCCTTCGCCCGGCACAGCGCCGGATTCCGCGCGGCCAGCCGCATCAGCTTCATCAGGGCGGTCCGGTCCGCTTCCGCCCACAGCCGTCCCTGTTCGCCAAACAGATGGCGGAAAGACCGGGACAAGGTGGACCGGCGGTTCAGGGTGGCCAGCGTCGGTCTCAGGCGGTACGGGACGAGGAAGGCGTTCCCTTTGTTCAGAAAATCCATCTGGCCGCCCCAACCGGTGGCGATGACGGGCAGGCCGCTCGCCATCGCCTCCAGAAACGGCAGGCCGACCCCCTCCCCCCGCGTCGGCAGGACGAAGGCGTGGCTCCGGGCATACAGCCGCCGCATTTCCCGGCCGCTCAAGCGGCGGGTAATGACGTCGACCGGCGCCGTGCGCTTGGCGATGCCCAGTTTTTTCTTGTAGGCGTCAATGCGCCGGCGGATGAAGGCCCCGGTTTCCCGCGCGGAGTACCCGTTCGTTTTGATGATCAGCCGGACGGGATCTTTCGCGGAGAAGGCTTCCCACCAGGCGCGGAGCAGCGTTTCCGGGTTTTTGCGGTGCTGGAAGCCGAACACGGAAAGGAAGGTGAACGGCACCCGGTTCGTTTTGGAAGGCCACTTCCGTTTCGTGCCGGCATAGGCCCGGGCGTGGACGCCGTGGGGCACGATGAAGATCGGCACCCGCACGCCGCTTCGGCGGAGCGCCCGCAGGTTGTGGCGGGACGGCACGAAGACGGCGTCGGCCGCGTTCAGGGGACGGACCCAGCGCTTGGGCACGCGGGTCGTCTCCCAGACGGTATTGATGATGACGGCGTCGAACCGGTTGCGTTCACGGCCGGCGTTCAATCCGTCCGGAGTGTAATGCCAGATCAGCACGCGGCGGACGCCGCGTCCGGAAGCGGGCGCCGCCGGCCGGCTTATGGCCACCCGGACGCCGGCACGGCGCAGCGCCTTGACGTATTCCCGGCTGGCATGGCCGATGCCGGAGGCGAGATGCACCGGCCCTTTCCACACGACGACGTATGATCGTTTCACCCGCGCTGTCCTCCCTTTCGGCTGCGGCCCGCCATGGCCGTTCGGCGATATCCTTTTCGCTTATGGAATGACAGCGACCGGTACGAACGGGCCAGCCGACGGATGGCCCGTTCGGTGAGGCGACGCGGATCCGACGCCATGTTCCTGTTGAGAGCCGGCAGCCGGATGACGGACCGGGGATCGCGGCCGTAGACAAAGTTGCCGTATGTTTCGTATTCCGAGAAGGCGTATGGCTTCGTCTTGTCCATGGCGCGCCAGATCGCTTCGTGCCAGGCGATGCCGTGCCGTTTTTCGATCGTTTTTTTGAGGATGGCCAGCTTGCGCCGGCTGAACAGCATGCAGTGGGCGACGAACGAACGGCTCGACGCGCGCCTTCGGCCCAGCAGTTTCGCCAGCGTCCGGAAATATTCGGGCCGGCTCCAGTTGCGGCAATAGAACACGGTTTTTCCCCCGCGCAGGAACCGGTGCGGACGGATGAGCAGCGTATCGGCGTCCAGCACGAGGAAATGGCCGGCCCTGCACACCCGGTCGCCGCTCAGTTTCAGCAGCTGCTGGTACAGCCAGCCCGACAGCTCCCGGGTTTTGGTCCGGTAGCGGTACCGGTTTTTTGAAAAAGGCAGCACCCGCCGTTCGTCGACGAAGGAGACGTTCTTTCGCCTGCAGACGGCCTTGATCCGCCGGTTTCGCGGGGCCACGACATAGATGCGGCCGATGGGGTGCCGGACGTGTTTTCGGGCGGCATCGATGGCAAACGGCAGGGTCCGCACGTCTTTCGGAGCGCACGGGATCAGAATGTCCACTTTCGCCGTGTCCGCGGCGCCCCGGGCCGTCATGTTTTCCTTCTCCGCAGCAGGTATTTCCCGTACAGGACGGGATTTTCGTACGTTTTGCGGTACGCCTGTTCCATCCCGGCTTTCCGGAACCCGTACCGCTGATCCCGCGCGTTCATTTCGATCAGATACACGCGGCCGGATTCGTCGACTCCGATGTCGAAGCCGACGTCGGCCAGATGTTTCAGTTTGGACCCCAGATGCCGCGCCATCGACAGGGACAGCTGCCGGATGTTGGAGGCGATGAGGTGCGGATGGGCGAAGCTGTGCCGCAGCAGCACGTCCGCCTTCCGGACCGTTCCGCCGCGCGCCACGTTGGTGACGGCGCTCCCTTTGCGCGCCACCTTGCCGAACATGCCGACGACGTTCCAGTTGCCGTCCCCGCCCTTCTGCACCGTCACGCGGATGTCGTACGGCCGTCCCCTGTATTTCGCGAGACGGATCGCCTGCTGGATGAGATACCGGCGTCCGGCGACGGCCCGGTGGACGATGGTGCGGATTTTGCCGGCCCGGCCCGTGACGGTCCGGCCTTTCCCCTTCAGACGCCAGGCGCCGCTCTCCGTTTTGACGATCTGCAGGATGCCCTTCCCGACGCTGCCGCTCACCGGCTTGATGTACAGGCCGGCGTACCGTTCCATCATTGCCTTCAATCGGCCTTTCGAATAGCGGACGGTGGCCGGCAGATGGGCCGCGTAGCGGTCCTTGAGCTTGCGGTGGATGTCGTATTTGGAATAGCGGGTTTTGGCGTTGAACACGGTCCTCGTTTTGTTCAGCCAGGCGAGGCGCCGGCGTCCCATCCGCGAGAAAGCCATCGCCCGGTTGTGGATGACGGACGGAATCGGATGCCGGCCGTACACGTACCGGCCCTTGTGCCAGCGGTACGACCATGAACGGTTCTCCGGCGGCCGGATCCGGTTCAGGTTCAGATAGACGAGGGAGATGCCGTGACGGGCTGCCGCCCGGTTGTACAGATGGATGCGTTCGGTTCCGGTCCGCCTTTTCCGGACGCCGCGAAACACGGCCGGATCAACCAGAATGCCCAGCGTTCCCATGGGGGTTCCCTTCCTTTCCGGATTGCGGCGAAGGAACGGTCGAGGTTCTCCGCTCCTTTAGCGTATGTTCCGGCATTCATCCTGTCCGGGCGCATGACGTCAACGTTTGGCCGGCCGGGAACATGCCCGCGGCCATGCGCCCGCCGGCTTCCGATGCGGCTTTGAGCCCGTGAAAAAACTCCCGGCATGGTCGCTGCCGGGAGTCCGGTTCCTCCTGTTGCTTGCGCCGCGCTTGCTCAGTGGATTTCAAGATAATCAATGTAGATGTCCCATGTGCCGTTGTCGGCGGTCAGCCTGAGCTCGACCAGCTGGTTGCCGGTGCCGTGGCTGACGTTGTTCAGGGTGTAGACGGCCGGGTACGGTCCGCCGTAATAGAATGTTCCCTTGTACTGCCCGCCGATGTACAGGTCGACCCGGGCCAGGTTGTTGTTGCTGGAGGCGCCGCGCAGGGAGAAATTGTGGGTGCCGTAGGCAAAATATTGGTTGAAGCTGAGGGTGTCCCCGTTCGCGTACAGGGCGGCGCCGTTGAACGGGGAGTTGATGTTGCCGGCGTACGGACCGCTCTTCCACATGTTCTCCGCTTCGATGCGGGTCGGTCCGCCGCCGGGAGGATTGCCTCCTCCGGGAGGGTTGCCGCCGCCGGGAGGATTGCCGCCGTTGCCCGGCGGAATGATGGTCAGCGTGTTGCTGTAGACGTTGGCGTAGCCGCTGCTTTGATAGCCTTCCACCGTCATGGCGACCTCGTACATTTTGCCCATCTGCATGCCGAGGCTTTCCCACGCGTTGAAGTGCTGGCTGACGGACACGGTGCCGCTTGTGCGCTTCGACGTGCGGACGCTCCAGTATTGCTTGAAGGTTTGCGTTCCCCTGATCGACGGCTGGTTCACCCGCAACGTTTCATAGATTTCATAGGTGCCGCCGTCCACCGTAATGGTGCCCTTCGGCGTCGCGCCGGGCGGCCGCCACGAACCCCAGCTTTCCACGATGTAGTATTCGACGAGGGGATCGACGGTCCAGCCGTAAACCGTCAGATAGGAGTTGCCGTTCGGCCGGTAGTCGGCGCCGTAGGTGATGGAAATGGTTCCGATTTGCTGATGGGTTTTGGTTTCGTCGAATTTCTTGCCTTTCCGGAACAGGATGTTGTTGATGCCGCTCCATTCGGCGGTGAATGTTCCGCCGGCGGTCAGGGTCATGCTGCCGTAGCCGCCGCTGTCTTTCCAGAATTCGTAGTCGTAGCCGTCATGGGTACCCGTCTGGTTGCTGGTAATCGTGATGGCGTGCACGACGGTGACGGGAAATGCCAGCACCAGGGCCAGGAAGAGCGAAAACGCGAACGTTTTCTTCCGTCTCATCATGCATTCCTCCTTTTTCAAAATAGATTTGGGAAAAGACCGTGCCGACCGTCATCGACCGACAGAACGACGCCAGATCCAGGCGAACCACCTCCTTTCAATCTATATTTGTAAACGTTTACATTATATACAATACCAGTAGATGCCATTTCTGTCAATCTATTATGAAAAAACTTTTTATAAAAAAAGAAACCTTGCAAGCAAGGTTTCGCGTCCATCTATTTAAATACATAAATATTTTATGGAATAAATTCATTGGCTCCCTGCGGAAAGCCGGATCCGGTTGCCCGAAGGGTCCGCCGCCAGCACCGCGCCGTCCTTCTCCGAAACGTCCGCGCCGATCGTCCGGAGCCGGTCCGCCGCCCGGTCGCGGGCTTCCGCGTCCGGGTAGACCACCGTGAATTCCCGCAGGCCGACGCTGTTCTCGGGAGGCGTCGGCGCGCCGACGCCCTGCCACGTGTTGAGCCCGATATGGTGATGGTATCGGCCGGTGGACAGAAACAGGGCATGTCCGCCGTACCGGTTGACGACTTCGAATCCGAGGCCGTCCGTGTAGAACGTTTCCGCCTCGTCGAGGCGGGAAACGTGCAGATGGATGTGCCCGATGATCGTGCCGTCCGGCAGCTTCTCCCACGGTCTGCGCTGCACGCCGGCCAGGAGGCTGCGGAAGTCGAGGGGGTCCACCGCCATCCGCACTTCGCCGCCCTGCCACGTCCATTCGGACGGTTCCCGGTCCCGGTAAATTTCGATGCCGTTGCCGTCGGGATCGTTCAAATACAACGCTTCGCTGACCAGATGGTCGGAATGGCCGAGCGGCATGTTCAGGCCGGCTAAATGCAGCACGATCTGCGCCAGATGCTCGCGCGAAGGCAAAAGCAGGGCGAAGTGGTACAGCCCCGTCGTTCCCGCCGGTTTCGGCGCCGCGCCTTCCGGCTGCTCCAGCGTGACCAGCGCCCGCCGGCCGTCGGCCGTCAGGCGGGCGACGTTCCCTTCCCGATCCAGCACGGAAAATCCGATGACGTCCCGGTAGAACCGGATGGACCGCTCCAGATCGCAAACGTTCAGATGCACGTGATCGACATGGACGTTCGGAGGTTGATGGAAAGACATCGGCGCCGCTCCTTTTGGTCCCTTTTCCCCCATTCTACCAGAGGGGGGCGGAAACGCCAAACCGGCGCCGGCTTGGCGCCGTCCTCACAATTCGTAAAACCGTTCTTCGATTTTCGGCATCCGCACCTCGAGAATGCCGTTCTGGATCGCGGCCCGCGACTTCCTGGGATCGACCGGCCGGGACAGCGGCACCTCGCGCCGGCCGTCCGGCGGCCACTCCACCCGCAGCCTGTGCGAACCGACCAGCGTCCGCACCAGATCTTCCCGGATGCCGGCCGGCAGCTGGAGGCGGACGATCAGGCTGCGGTGGGTTTCGAACAGCTCCAGGCGGGTCGCGCCTTTCCAAGCCGGTTTCCGGCCGGAGACGGCGCCGCCCGCCACGCCGGCGAATGCGCTGCCGAACGCCTTCTCCAGCGCTTCCTGCACCACTTTGCCGACCGGCAGGGAAGCCAATTGGGTGAAATCCGCATTCTCTTTCAAAAAGGAAAACGACCGGTTCATCCATTCCTCGAACCGGCCGAAATCCCAGTCGCCCCTTTTGCCGCCGTTTCGATCTTTGCGCACGTGCTGCCACACTCCTAGACGTTGCTGGCCGTCGAGCTGTCGATGACGTCGGGATCGATGGTGTTGTTCACACTGGCGCCGTTCAGGGTGTTCACCACGTTGCCCACGTTGGAACCGCCCTGCCCCATGATCGCTTTCGAGGTCGATTTGGGCGAGATGTTGAGCGTGTCCCCGAAGTTGATGATGCCTTCGTTGCTGTTGATGTTCACGCCGCCGACGATGGAAGGCACCTTTCATTGCCCCTTTCCCGCCGCCTCCGGCGCTTGCCGGAACAGCTGGCGGATGTGCTTGATGCGGGCTTCCGCGGCCAGTTCCCGGCTTGATCCGATCTGGATGATGACGGCGCTGGAAGCGGCCAGGATGCGGATCCGGCCGATGCGGATGGCCGGCTGCGCCGGGATCCGCCGCATGGCCACCGGTTCGGTCCGGATGGACGGGGCGGCCGGCCGGGAAAAGACGGAATAGTTCCGCATGCTGAATTCCCCGACGCGAAAGACGGCCTTCTCCCGCTGCACGGCCAGCACGCGGGCAAGCGGCGCCAGCGTTCCGGCGTCCCCGATCTGCACGACGGTCGTTTCGTCGGTGCTGACGACCGACAGTTCCCCCGCCACCGTTTTCCGCGCGTCACCCGTCATCATTGTCGCTCACCGTCTTTTTTTCCATCGGCGATTCAAAAAGGGACACGAGGACGGCCCGGCCGAGATCGCCGGCGATGAACACCGACGCGGTGGTCATGTCGTCGATCGACACGGTTCCGATCTCGCATTCGCCGTTTGTGACCGTGAGTTCCAGCATTCATCCGTCACCTCCGCCGCCGAGATGCCGGATGTACGTCTCGAAGGTGCGGATGACGTCCTGTTTCACCTTTTCCACGATTTCCCGCTCCATGTCGCCGTCCGGACGGTCGCCGTTCCGTTGTTGGTTGGCGTAATGGCGGATCCGGTCGGGAACCTGCTGCCGCACGCTCCCGAGAAGCCATTGCCGGCGGGCGTCATCGAGGGGGCAGGCCGCCTCTTCTTCGATCTTTTTCAGGATGTCGGACGCCTCCTGCCGGAAAAAGGCCTCGATTTTCCCGAAAAGGCCTTCGTTCCCCCGTTCGCCGGATTCCGTGCCCTCCAGGCCGCTGGCCGCCTCCTCCAAGCCGGATCCGCCCGGGGCGTGCCCCGCGCCGTGCCCCACCGCCAGCTCGCCGAGGTCCGTGCCCGTGCCGTCCGGCTTGACGCCGATGTGCAGATTGCCGTGCAAATTTTCCACCTTCAGCAGGTCGAACCGGTATTCGTGCCTGACCGGCAGGCCGGCCTGCTGCCGGAACGCAAGCCACTCTTCGCGCAGCAGCCTCAGCTGCCGCTCGATGTCCCGGAGCGCCTCGTTCTGCCGCTCCAGATAGTCGTGGAGCTTTTCCATGTACGCTTGCCATGCATCGTTCAGCGGTCCTCTCCCCTTTCCCGTCCCCGTTCCCCGTCACGAAGAAGGAGACACCAGCGGCACGAAAGGCGGCATCTGCCCGCCGGAGCCGTCGATCGGCGGAGCCGGCCCGGTGAAGCCGCCGGTGTTCATGAGCCGGGCCTGGGGACGGATGATGCCGGCGCAGCCGACCTGGAAGACGGACGCGTTGGACATGCCGTCAATGCGGATCATGTGGATGTGGATGGACTGGTGGACGATCAGCGTCATGACGCCTTGCCTCCCTCGTCATGGGTGCCGGCGGGCAGGGTCGCCGGCTTCTCCTCGATGAAATCCGTGTCGCTGACGCGGATGATGCTCGGCGCGTTGACCACGTTCATCGTATCGCCGGAATTGAACGATCCGCCGCCGGCGAACGTGCTGCTTTCGGCGATGGGCGAGATGATGCGCGCATCGCCGATGTTGAGCACGCCGGCCAGGCTCACGATGTTGACCGTTCCGACAATGGCCGGCATCGGGATTCACCTTCCGGGCGTCTGATCTATAGTGTATGGTATGCCCGACGATCAATGGGCGTTCATCATCTTTCCGGGCTCATCCCCGGCCCATGGAGGTGTTGGCCGCATGAAGATGGAGGCGGTGAACAAAAAGCTCCGGATCGGCGGCATCTCGATCCGGAGCGTCGATTCGGCTTCTCTCGTTTTGTTGGGCGATGCGGAGGACATCGCGATTTGCGGCGTGACGGACACGCCGGCCGATTCCCTCATCTTCGGGCTGCCGGAGCTGCTTGTGCCGCTTTTGCCTCCGCACGCATCAGACGAAGGGCGTTGAGCGTCACGACGAGGGTGGCGCCCATGTCGGAGGCGACGGCGATCCACAGCGTCAGCCAGCCCGGAATGACCAGCAGCAACGCCGCGAGCTTGACGGCCAGGGAAAAGGCGATGTTCTGCTTGATGACGGCCAACGTTTTGCGGCTCAGCCGGATGGCGAAGGGCAGCCTGGCCAAATCGTCGCCCATCAGGACGATGTCCGCCGTCTCCAGGGCGACGTCCGTGCCCGTCCCGCCCATGGCGACGCCCACCGTGGCCGCCGCCAGGGCGGGCGCGTCGTTGATGCCGTCGCCGACCATGGCCACGCTGCCGTAGCGGACCTTCAGCGCCTGGACGGCCTGCCACTTGGCATCCGGCAACAGGTCGGCCTGCGCTTCCGAAATGCCGGCTTCCTTCCGGATCGCCTCCGCCGCGATCCGGTTGTCGCCGGTCAGGAGCACCGTATGCCGGATGCCCAGCTTCCCGAGGTCGCCGACGGCGGAAGCCGCGGATTCCCGGAGTTCGTCCTTGGCCGCCACGAACGCCAGCACGTCCCGCTCCGTGGCGGCGGCGACGACGGTTTTCCCTTCCCGCTGCAGGGCCTGAGCCATCGCCAGCCGCTCTTCGGTCAGGCCGGGATGCTGCATGTCGGCCAGCCAGGCCAGACTGCCGACGAAAAATTCGGTTCCCCGGATCGCGCCCCGTACGCCCCGGCCGTCGACGGACCGGAATTGCTCGACTTGCAAGGTTTCGAAATCCAGCCCGTCCCGTTCGGCCTTTCGGACAATCGCCGAAGCAAGCGGATGGCTGGCCCGGCGTTCAAGGGCGGCGATGACCGCAAACAGGGCGTTTTTGTCGATGCCGTCGTCAAGCACCGCGTAGTCGGTGACGTCCGGCATGCCCCTGGTCAGCGTCCCGGTCTTGTCGAAAGCGACCGACCGGACGGCGCCGAGCTGCTCCAGATGGAGCCCGCCTTTGACCAGCACGCCGTGGCGCGCGGCGCTGCCGATGGCGGATACGATGGAAACCGGCGTGGAAATGACCAGGGCGCACGGACAGCCGACCACGAGAACGGACAAGCCCAGATAGATCCACCGCGTCCATTCCGCATCCAAAGCAAGCGGCGGCACGACGGCCACCAGGACGGCCAGCGCGATGATCGCCGGCGTGTAGAATTTGGCAAAGGCGTCCACGAACGCCTGCGCGGGCGCCCGGCTCGCCTGGGCTTCTTCCACGAGATGAATGATCCGGGCGATGGCCGAATGTTCCGCCTTCCGCGTCACCCGGACTTCCAGCAGGCCGTCCATGTTCATCGTGCCGGCGAACACGTCATCCCCTTCCGTTTTCCAGACGGGGATGGATTCGCCCGTCACGGCGGCCTGGTTGACCGATCCGCTTCCCCGGGCCACGACGCCGTCCCCCGCGATGGTTTGTCCCGGTTTGACGATGACGATGTCGCCGACGGCCAGATCGTCCGCCGGCACGACCGCTTCCCTGCCGTCGCGGCGCACCAGCGCTTCTTTCGGCGCCAGATCCATCAGGGACCGGATCGACCGCCGGGCGCGCTCCATGGAGAAGCGTTCCAGCGCTTCGCTGGCCGCAAACAGCAGCACGACGACGGCGCCTTCCGCCCACTCGCCGATGGCGGCGGCGCCGATGAGGGCCACGGTCATGAGGGTCCGCATGTCGAACCGGAGCCGCAGCAAATTCATGAGGCCGGTCTTGAACAGGGAGCGCCCGCCGGCGAGCATGGCGGCGGCAAACAGCAGCGGGGCCGGAAGACGGAGGGCCTCCCACGCCATCGCCGCAAAGCCGGCCATCGTGAGCAGGCCGGCCGCTGCAAGCCCGGCATGCTTTTTGAGAAATGGGGCGCCTGCCTGCTCCGGACGGCCGGCGGCTCGGACGGAACCGCCGGGCGGCCGTTCCGGGACAATGGTCAGCCGTTCGAATTTCCCGGCTTCCTCCAGCGCTTCGACGCTCGCTTCGCCATAGACGGTCAATGTCGCGGCTGCGAAATTGACGGCAGCGTCGATTACGCCGGGGATCCTCCTGACATTGCTTTCGAACGTCTTCGCGCAATTGGCGCAGGACAGCCCTTCCACGCGGTAGACGGCTTTGGGCGCTGTGGGCTCAGCGGGCCGGGACATGGCCGGATTCTCCTTTCGGCTTCTCTTGCTTCGTCAGGTCCCCGATGGCTTGCAGCATCCGTGCAAACCGGCGGTCGGCCAGGGAATAGAACACGAGCTTCCCTTCCCGGCGGTGCCGCGCAATGCCGAAATCCCGCAGGAGGCGCAGGTGGTGGGAGGCAGCGGCCACGGAAGCCCCGGAGACGAGGGCCGCGTCGCAGACGCACAGTTCCGTTTCCATGTGGAGGGCCAGCGCGATTTTCAGCCGGGTTTCGTCCGCCAGCGCCTTGAACCATTGCGAAAGGCCGGTGCAGTCGTGATGTGCCATCTTTTCTTTGACCCGGGCCACCTTCTCTTCGTCAGAGCAGAATACGTCGCACACGTCGGCCGGACGTTTCATGTTGCCCTCCTGTCATTCTAATGATCGTTTGAATATCAGTTTACAAGAGGGAGTTCTTTTTTTGCAACTCCACTAGCACCTCCATGAAAAAAACGCACAAAAAAAAAAGCGCCCCGGAAGGCGCAAAAGGGGCGGACGGCATCCGGTTGGATCTCCGCGGATCCCCCGGCTTCAAAGCAGAAAACCGGCTCCCGCGCCCAGCAGCACGATGGCCCATGGCGGCGCTTTGCGGAATGCGAGCAGCACGAACAGGACGGATGCCAGCGCGAAATCGGCCGGCCGGCGGACGGCCGACGTCCAGATCGGCGTATACAGCGCCGCCAGCAGGATCCCGACGACACCGGCGTTGATGCCGGCCAAGGCGGCGCGCATGCCGGCATGCCGCCTCAGCGCATCCCAGAACGGCAAGGTGCCGGCCACGAGCAGAAAACCCGGCAAAAATATGGCGACCGTCGCCAGCAAGGCTCCTTTCCAGCCGGCCATGAGCGCCCCGAGATAGGCCGCGAAGGCAAACAGCGGTCCCGGCAGCGCCTGGGCCGCCCCGTAACCGACCAGAAAATCGTCCCGGTCCACAAGGCCGGCGGCCACCGTCTCCCGTTCCAGAAGCGGCAGCACCACGTGCCCGCCCCCGAACACGAGGGCGCCGGACCGGTAAAAACGGTCCGCCATCCGGATGTTTTCATCATCGGTCATGGCCGCGGCCGCCGGCAGCGCAAGGAGCAGGATGAAAAACAGGATCAGAAACCCGATGCCGGCAGAACGGCTGACGGGGGCCAGCGGCGCTGTGTTGACGGACGTGCTGCCGGCATGGTCCGTTCCGGCGGAAGTCCGCCCCGGTTCCGTCGGCTGCGGCGCCTCGCGCCGGAACGCGATCCATCCGAGAATGCCGCAGGCGACGATGACCGCCGCCTGCGTCAAAACGGAAGGCACGAGCAGCACGGCGCCGGATGCCAGCACGGCGATGCCGGCCCTGGCCGGCCCGGCGACCAGTTTGCGCCCCATGTCCAGCACCGCATGGGCGACGATGGCTAGGGCGACGATTTTGAGGCCGTGGATCCATCCTTCCCCGATCTGCACCGCATTCCGCACGAAGGCGAAGGCCGCCATCAACAGAGCGGAAGGCAGGGTGAATCCGAGCCAGGCCATCAGGCCGCCCGCCAAACCGGCCCGGTACATGCCGATGCCGATGCCCGCCTGGCTGCTGGCCGGACCGGGCAAAAACTGGCAAAGGGCGATCAGTTCCGCATACGTTCGCTCGTCCAGCCATTTTCGCCTTTTGACATATTCCTGGTGAAAATACCCCAGATGGGCGGACGGCCCGCCGAAGGACAAGCAGCCCAGTTTCAGGGCAATGCGAAACACTTCAAACCGGCTGTGCCGCTGTCCGTTTCGCGCCACTGTGTACGTTCCCCCGTCAAATATAGACCGGCATCGGATCAATTTTGGCGCCGTTCTCGCGGACGGCCATGCCGTTGTCGTTGTATTCGTACAGCCGATGGATCAGCGCCAGCACCTCGTCCCCCGGTTTCAGGAGCGGTTTGTCCAGCGGCCGGTAGCCGGAAATGATGCGGCCCCGCACCTCCACGACGACGAGCCAGTTGGCGCCGCGGAAAATGACGTCCCTGACGATGCCCCTCTCCGCCGCATGGGGCAGCGAGATTTCCTTGTCCGTGCCGATTTCCACGTTTTCCGGACGGACGAACGCTTTCGAGCCGGGCAGCGGATTTTCGAAGCCTTTCCATGTCCCGTCGTTTTCGATCACCGTGGATTCCCCGATGAACCCGGCCACGAAGACGGTTTCCGGATGGCGGTAAATGTCGTAGGGCGTTCCCTGCTGCTCCACCCGCCCCTGGTTCATGATGATGATCTCGTCCGCCACTTCCACCGCTTCTTCCTGGTCGTGGGTGACGAAAATGCTGGTGATGCCGACTTCGCGGATCATCGATTTCAGCCATGCCCGGAGTTCCTTGCGGACTTTGGCGTCGATGGCCGCAAACGGTTCGTCGAGCAGCAGAAGCTGCGGCTCCGGCGCCAGTGCCCGGGCGAACGCGACCCGCTGGCGCTGTCCGCCGGACAGCTGGTGCGGCAGCCGGCGGGCCAGACCGGTCAAGCCCGTCCGCTCCAGCAATTCTTCCACGCGCCGCTCGATTTCCGCCTTGCTGCGCTTCTGGACCTTCAGGCCGAACGCGATGTTTTCGTAGACGGTCATGTGGCGGAACAGGGCGTAATTCTGGAACACGAGGCCGATGCCGCGTTCCTGGGGCGTCAGATGGTTGACCCGCTGGCCGTGAAACTTGATGTCCCCCGCATCCGGCACCTCGAGCCCGGCCAGCATGCGGAGCACCGTCGTTTTGCCGCTGCCGCTCGGCCCGAGCAGGCCGACCAGCTGCCCCTGCCTGATCTGGAAGTGCACGTCGCGGACGGCCGGGAATCGTCCGAACGACTTGCACAGTCCTTCCACGGTCACATGCATCATGCCGATTGACCTCCCTCCGCTTCCGCTTTCCGCTGCTGCCATTCCACGACGCCTTTCACCGCCAGGGTGACGAGCGCCAGCAGAACAAGCAGGGACGAAACGGCGAAGGAAGCGGTGAACTGGTACTCGTTGTACAGGATTTCGATGTGGAGCGGCATCGTGTTCGTCTGGCCCCGGATGTGGCCGGACACGACGGAGACGGCGCCGAATTCGCCCATCGCCCGGGCGTTGCACAGAATGATGCCGTACAGGAGTCCCCATTTGATGTTGGGCAGCGTCACCTTCCAGAATATGCGCCATCCGGACGCCCCCATGCTGGCCGCCGCTTCTTCCTCCTGGCTGCCCAGCGCCTGCATGACCGGAATCAGCTCCCGGGCCACGAACGGCACGGTGATGAACACGGTGGCCAGCACGATGCCGGGCAGGGCGAAGATGATGCGGATGCCGTGTTCGGCCAGCCACGGCCCGAACAGCCCGTGGGCGCCGAACATCAGGACGAAGATCAAACCGGAGATGACGGGCGAGATGGCGAACGGCAGGTCGATCAGCGTCACGAGCACATGCTTGCCGCGGAACCGGAATTTGGTGATGGCCCAGGCCGCGGCCAGGCCGAACAGCGTGTTGAGCGGCACGGCGATGGCGGCGACGGTCAGCGTCAGCCGCACCGCGGCCAGCGCGTCGGGCTGGCGAATCGCGTCCAGGTAGACGCGGATGCCGTTTTTGAACGCTTCATGAAAGACGGTGACGAGCGGCAGGATCAGAATGAGCGCCAGGAGAACAAGCGCCAGAAGGATGAGCAGCCCTCTCACCCAGGGCGATTCCGTCCGGTGGGCGGCTTCCGCCAGCCTGGCGGGCTGCGGGACGGTTTCGGTCGGATTCATGGTCGGCCTCCTTTAGCGGTCAAGCCTGGAACCGGCGCGAAAATTTCCATTGCAACAGGTTGATCACCAGCAGCATCACGAAGGACAGGAGCATCATGACCAGCGCAATGGCCGTCGCCCCGGCATAATCGTACTGTTCCAGCCGGATCATGATGAGCAGGGGCGCGATTTCCGTTTTCATCGGCATGTTGCCGGAGATGAACACGACGGAGCCGTACTCGCCGATGCCGCGGGCAAAGGCCAGGGCGAAACCGGTCAGGAGGGCGGGCGTGAGTTCGGGGAAGATCACCCGCCGGAACGTGCGCCACCGCCCCGCCCCGAGGCTGGCGGCCGCCTCCTCCACTTCCGGATCCAGCTCCTGCAGCACGGGCTGCACCGTCCGCACGACAAACGGCAGTCCGATGAACACGAGCGCGATGACGATGCCCAATTGGGAGAAGGCGGCCTTGATCCCGAGGCTGTCGAGAAAGCCGCCGACAATCCCGTTCTTGGCGTAGATCGTCGTGAGCGAAATGCCGGCCACCGCCGTCGGCAGGGCGAAGGGCAGATCGATCAGGCCGTCGATGAACCGTTTGCCGAAAAACCGGTAGCGGACCAGCACCCAGGCGACCAGCAGGCCGATTCCCATGTTGGCCAGCGCCGCAAACAGTGCCGAACCGATGCTGACCTTGTAGGCGGCGACGACCCGCGGCGACGTGACGATGTCCCAGAACTCGCGCCAGGAAAGCTCCATCGATTTGAGCAGCACCCCGGCGAGCGGAAACAGCACGATCAGGCTGATGTACAAAAGGGTATATCCCATGGACAGCCCGAACCCGGGCAAAATGCTTTCATCCTTCCAGCGTCTCCGCATCTTCATTCCCCTGTTTGGCGTTTCGGTTTTTTCTCTTTCCTGCTTCTGTCCGTCGCGTCGTTCGGATCGAACCGTTTCCGTTCGATCCGGTCGATCTGCACGATCCGTCCGTCATGGACGGTGATGTGCACCTGTCCGAATTTCAGGCCTTCGATGCATTCCGCGATCTGCTTGAGCCAGAACGCTTCCGGATCCCCGGCTTCTGCCGCCATCCCCGATGCACCTCCTGCCCGCTCGATCAGGGCTGATAGATCTGATCGAAAACGCCGCCGTCGGCGAAGAACTTTTTCTGCGCTTCCTGCCAACCGCCGAAATCGTCGATCGTGATCAGGTCCAGGGCGGGGAATTTGTCGGCGTATTGGGCTGCGACCGAGGCATTTCTCGGACGGTAATGGTTTTGGGCGATGATGTGCTGCCCTTCTTCGGTATACAAATATTCAAGATAGGCTTGGGCGACTTCCCGGGTGCCTTTTTTGTCCACGTTCTTGTCGACGACCGCGACGGGAGGCTCCGCCAAAATGCTGAGGGACGGCACGACGATCTCCAGTTCGTCCGGACCGAGTTCCTCGATGGACAGGAACGCTTCGTTCTCCCAGGCCAGCAGCACGTCGCCGATTTTCCGTTCAACGAAGGTGGTGGTGGCTCCGCGGGCACCCGAGTCCAGCACCGGCACGTGTTTGAACAGCTCGGTGACATACGCCCTGGCCGCTTCTTCATCGTTGTTGTTTTGCTTCAGGGCGTAGCCCCAGGCGGCCAGGAAGTTCCAGCGGGCGCCGCCCGACGTCTTCGGGTTCGGCGTGATGACTTCCACGCCTTCCCGGATCAGGTCGTCCCAGTCGTGGATGCCCTTCGGGTTGCCCTTGCGCACCAGGAACACGATGGTGGACGTGTAGGGCGAGCTGTTGTCGGGCAGCCGCTTCTGCCAGTTTTCCCCGATCAGCCCGGCCTGCGCGATTTCATCAATGTCGTAGGCCAAAGCCAGCGTCACCACGTCGGCTTCGAGGCCGTCGATGACCGCCCGGCCCTGCTTGCCCGAACCGCCGTGGGATTGGTTGATGGTAATGGTTTGGCCGGTTTTCTCCTTCCAATGGCTGACGAACGCTTTGTTGAAGGCGTCATACAATTCCCGGGTCGGGTCATAGGACACGTTCAACAATTCGACGTTTGCGCCCTGGCTGTTTCCGCATGCCGCAAGACCGACCGCCGCCAACAACAAAATCGCAAGGATTGACAATCGTTTCATACCGTTTCCCCTCTCCTCGATTTCGCTTTTCCGTTCCGGATGGGCATCTGTTCCATTGTATGGGCCACTCCGGTTTCCGGTCAGTCTCTGGCGGTCCAGTCGACTAACGCATTAATCCTATAAGTTTAGTATGGTTTCAGCATGTTGGTACTATAGCATCCGGACGGCCCGGCTGTCAATCGGTTTTTTTGACTGGCGAAGCGACAAAGCGTGCGCGAAAAAAAAAGAGCGGCATCCGCCGCTTCGTTCTTCCCGTGTTATTCGCTTTTTTGTTTCGTCATTTCATGAACAGCCGGATCACGTAGCCGATCAGCGTGAGCACGACGCTGATGACGATGCAGGTGACGATCGGAAAATAGAATCGGAAATGTTCCTTCTCCACCACGATGTCGCCGGGCAGCCGGCCGATCGGGATGAACCGGCCGACCGCGAGCCAGACGAGTCCGACGACCACCAGTACGAGGCCGATGCCGATCAGAAATTTGGGAATCTCGTTCACGGCTTTCACTCCGTCCCGTCAGTGTGGCGTGTCAATTTTATTTTTCCAGATCACAGGGCCGCTTTCAAGTTTTCCGCGCGCTTGCAATCCAGCCCGATCATGCCCGCTCCGGCGCCGCATCCCGCCGGCCGAAGGCAAGCTTCAGAAGCGGCGGCGTGACCAGCGTCGTCACGAGCACGACGATGATGGCCGACGTATAGTATTCGGGATTGAGCAGCCCGCTGGAAAGGCCGATGGCCGCGATGATGAGCGCCACCTCCCCGCGGGAGATCATCGCCGTGCCGATGGCGACGGAAGACCGGGTATTGAATCCCGTCAGCCGCGCGCCGAGGCCGCAGCCGATCAGCTTCGTCGCAACGGCCATCAGCGACAGCACGACGGCAAACCAGATCTGATTGCCGAGGCCTTCGAACGTCACGTTCAACCCGATGTTGACGAAGAATACGGGCACGAAAATGCTGTAGGCGACAGGTTCCAGTTTTTCCGCCACCGCATGGCGATAATCCGTGCGGGAGATGGCCAGACCGGCGGCGAACGACCCGATGATGCCGGCCATGCCCGTTTCATCCGCAAACCAGGCGAACGCGAGGGCGATTACGAGCGCGATGCTTGCCACGGGCTCCGTTACTTTGAGGCGCGCGAGCCATGCCAACAACCGGGGCACCAGCCACCAGCCCGCCGCGATGACGACGGCGAAGAACAGGGCTTTGAGCCCGATGGTGACGCCGATCGACACGCCCGTGCCCACGCCCACGACACTCATGATGGCCGCCAGCAACAGGACGACCAGCACGTCGTCCGCCACCGCGGCGCCGAGGATGGCCGCTCCTTCCCGCGAATTGAGCCGGTTCAGCTCTTTCAGCACCTGCACGGAAATGCTGACGCTGGTGGCGCAAAACAGGGTGCTGAAAAACAGCGCGTGGGTCTGATCGAATCCGAATGCCAGGGCGACGCCGTACGTGCCGAAGAAGGGCATGATGACGCCGCCCACTGCCACGGCAACGGCCGCCAGCCAGTTTTCTTTCATGGTTTTCAGGTCCGTTTCGAGTCCGGCGATGAACATGAGCAGCAGAACGCCGATTTCCGCCATGAATTCCACGATGACGTTGTGTTCCACGATCCCCAGCACCGCAGGCCCGAGCAGCACGCCGATGACCAGCTTGCCGAGCACCGCCGGCTGGCCGATCCGGACGGACAGGTCCCCGGCGATTTTGACCGCGATGATGATGAGCGCCAATTGCCAGATTACATGATAGACCATGAGTTCGCCTCCTGCTGTAAAGGTTTTGCAGCTTGCGGGGAATCCTTGCAGACGGAAATCATCAAAAAGGAGCCTGCTTTTGACAGGCTCCACCATGTTCCATTCCGTTATTCAGTTCCCGGGCCGCAACGAAGATCACAGCCAAGATTATACCCGAAGCCGGCACGGCATGCAATCGGTTTGTCCGGATTCATTCCAAAGATGTCGAAATTGCCGGATCGGACGGTCGGCCGGATCCGCTACAGGACCGGATTCGCGCCGTCGGCCGGTTCCTCTTCGAACGCGCCCGCCGCCACGGCCCGGAAATAGTCGTCCACCGCCTTGACGAGCGCCTGGGCCACGGCGTTCTGCCGCTTGGCGTTCGTGAGCAGTTTCAGGTCATTGCTGTTGGTCATGACGGCCAGTTCCACCAGCACGGACGGAATTTTGTTCATGCGGTTGACGTACAGGTTCCGGTTTGAGACGCCCCGGTCCTTGCTGCCCATGGCGGGCTGCACATGGGACTGGACGAGCCGGGCCAGCAGTTCGCTTTCCCGCGGAAACGGATTGCGGTTTCCGTCGTAATCATCCCGGGCGTTGTAGAACGTCACCGTGCCGCGGAAACTTTTCACCGGGTTGGCATCGGCGTGAATCGAGATGAAGATGTCGCCGCCGACTTCCTCGGCCAGCTGCACCCGGCATGCCAGGTCTTCTTCGCTTTTCTTGTAGTCCACGCAGGAGCGGTCCTTGTCCCGGGTCAGGTGCACGACGTAGCCGGCCGCCTCAAGGGCCAGCTTCGCCTTGACCGTGTATTCCCATACGAGATCGGCTTCCTTGATGCCGCTTTTCAGCGTTGCGCCGGGATCCTTGCCGCCGTGGCCGGGATCCAGCACGACCACCTTCCGGCCTCCGGTGTTGGCGGCTTCCTTGATCCGCAAATAGGGTTTGGCCACATAGGCGATGCCGGAGCCCCACGGAATGCTGACCCACTCGCTGTACAGTTCCAGCACGGGGATGACGCTGCCGTTGGGCAGCTTGCCGATGATTTCGTCTTCCAGCGAAGGTCCCTTGCGCACGTTCAGATTGCCGCTTGTCAGCGTCACGATGCCGATCAGGCGCTTTTCGTCGGGTTCGCCGGCGCCGGGCTTGTCCGCTCCGTCCGGGCCGCTTGCGCCGTCCGCGCCTTCGGCCGTTTCATGTCCGGTTCCCGTTCCGTTCTCCGCTTCACCGGCCGTGACCGGCTGCGGCAACGCCGCATCGCCGGAATCCGTGTCCGCCCCGGCCGCATCCGGAACGCGTCCTTCCCCGTCTTCATCCGCCAGGGCGAACGGTCCCGCGGGCATACCGGACGGCGAGGCCGCCTGCGGGGCGGTTTGCGCGGAGACCGCCGCGGGCCAGGACGCGGCGAGCAGCAAGGCAAGCAACATCTTCTTGATCATATTGCAGGTTCCCTCTCCCCGAGTGAAGTAGTCTCGCGTGGAAGTTCTCGCGTTCAATTAGACGCAAAATTCGGGAAAAGGGTGCGCTCATTCGGCAAATTTGCAAAAAGTTCGGCAATTCAACCCGCATGGAACCATTCCAGCGATTCCTGGCGCGGCTTGCGCTTCATCAGCCAGCCGGCGTACGGAACGCCCCGGCTGATGAGCTGTTTCATGATCCAGGCGTACCGCTCGTTGTGCGCGGGATTTTTCGACGAGAAGACGATGCCGGCCAGTTCGTCGATCATCTCCCGCTCCTCGTCGAACAGAATGTCCCGCCTGTCGATGAATCGCACGCTTCCGTCGGCCAGGCGCGCCCGGAAGACGGCGTCCCGGTATTTCGCCGTCCGGTCGCCCGCGGCGGGTTCCGCCCGGACCCGTTCGCGGCGGGACAGCCACAGCGCGTTCGCATCCATGTCCGACACCTCCCTGAAGTGGGCTTTCGATCTTTGACCGTCTTGGCGTTTCGTGATAAAATCGATCGGTATATAAATCCTCTGTGAAAAATCGGCGAAGATCCGGTCTTGTGGCCAATCCGGAATCCATCGACGGTACAAGCTCGCCGTCTGGGCGTTCGCGATAAAATGTATGGATCGCAATCCGGCAAGGGGGCATCATCACATGAGCAGACGATTCAAAGTGGGCATCATCGGCGCGACGGGCATGGTGGGCCAGCGTTTCGTGACGCTCCTCCATGACCATCCCTGGTTCGACATCACCGTGCTGGCCGCCAGTTCCCGTTCCGCGGGCAAAACGTACGAAGAGGCGCTGGCCGGCCGGTGGGCGATGGACGCCGCCCTGCCCGAGCGCGTCAAGACGATGACCGTTCGGGACGCCATGGCGGATCTTGGGAGCATCGCGGAAGAGGTCGATTTCGTGTTCTGCGCCGTGGACTTGAAGAAGGACGAAACCCGCGAGCTCGAGGACGCCTATGCCAAGGCCGAATGTCCCGTCGTGTCCAACAACAGCGGGCACCGGTCCACGCCCGACGTGCCCATGATCATTCCCGAAATCAACCACGACCATCTGCGGGTCATCGACGCGCAGCGGAAACGACTCGGCACGAAGCGCGGTTTCGTGACCGTCAAATCGAACTGCTCGCTGCAAAGCTACGTGCCGGCGCTCTATCCGCTGGATGAGCGATTCGGCGTGCGGGATGTGCTCGTCTGCACGTATCAGGCCATCTCCGGCGCGGGCAAAACGTTCGAAAGCTGGCCGGAAATGGTCGACAACGTCATTCCCTACATCCCCGGCGAGGAAGAAAAGAGCGAGCAGGAACCGCTCAAAATCTGGGGCAAGGTCGAAGGCGGCCGGATCGTGCCGGCCGACAGGCCCCGCTTCACCGCCCAGTGCCTGCGGGTTCCCGTGACGGACGGCCACATGGCGGCGGTCTTCGTCCGGTTTGACCGGAAGCCGGCCAAGGAAGACATCATCGGCATCTGGAACTCGTTCAAGGGCCGGCCCCAGGAGCTCGGGCTTCCCCATGCGCCGCAGCGGTTCCTCCACTATTTCGAGGAAAACGACATGCCGCAAACCAGGCTCCATCGGGATCTCGAAGGCGGCATGGCGGTTTCCGTCGGCCGCCTGCGGGAAGACAATCAGTACGATTACAAGTTCGTATGCCTGTCCCACAACACGCTCCGCGGCGCCGCGGGCGGCGCCGTCCTTACGGCCGAGCTTCTGTGTGCGGAAGGCTACATCGAACCGAAATCGTGACCGTCATCATGACCGTTCGCCAGTGTTCGGGCGGTTCGGGTTGATTCGCCCGAATCGCCCTGGTTTTCTTTTCCACCCCCATTATATCAGAACATGTGTTCGGTGTCCAGATCCCTATCAAGAAACGGAGTTGGCCGTCTGCCATGGCATTCGATTTCGACCGGCGGGTGGACCGGCGGAACACCCGCTCCTACAAATGGGACCAGTCGCTGAAACTGTTCGGGCGCGAAGACGTGCTGCCCCTCTGGGTGGCGGACATGGATTTCGAAAGCCCGCCCGCGGTGAAGGAAGCGCTCATGCGGCGGGCCGAACTCGGCCTGTACGGCTACACGATTCCCGATGACGGCTACAAGCCGTCCATCGTCCGCTGGTTCGCCCGCCGCCACGGCTGGCGGATCCGGGAGGACTGGCTGTCCGATTCGCCCGGCGTCGTCACGAGCCTCAGCATCGCCGTGGAACTGTTCAGCGAACCCGGAAGTCCCGTCATCCTGCAATCCCCCGTCTACTACCCGTTCTATGACGTGATCCGGATGAACGGCCGGAAAGTGGCGGCAAACCCGCTCGTCAAGCGAAACGGCCGCTATGAAATGGACCTCGCCCATCTGGAGTCGCTGATGAAAGAAGGCGCCCGGCTGCTAATCCTGTGCAACCCCCACAATCCGGGCGGACGGGCCTGGAGCCGCGAGGAACTGCTGGAACTGGCCGATCTGTGCCGGCGCTACGGCGTGAAGGTCGTCTCCGATGAAATCCATTGCGACCTGGTGCTGCCGGGCCACCGGCACGTCCCTTTCGCCTCCGTGTCGGATGAAGCCGCGGAGATGACGCTGACGTGCCTGGCGGCGACCAAGACGTTCAATCTGCCCGGCCTGCAAACGTCCTTCATCGTCGCCTCCAATCCGGACATCAAGCGGGCGTTCGATCGCCGCATCAAGACGCTCAGCCTGCACATGGCCGGCTTCTTCGCCCACGATGCGGTCAAGGCGGCCTATGACACGGGCGACGAATGGCTGGATGCCCTGCTCGCCTATCTGGCCGGCAACCTGTCGGCCGCCCTGGACGTGCTGGCCGAACGGCTGCCGGAAGCCGACCCGATGGTGCCGGAAGCCACCTACCTGCTCTGGTCCGATTTTTCCCGGCTCGGATTTGACACGGCCGGCCTGAAGCGCCTCATGTACGAGAAGGCGGGCGTCGTGTTCAACGAAGGATCGATCTACGGCCGGGAAGGCGAAGGGCACCTGCGCATCAATCTGGCCTGTCCCCGCCCGCTCCTCCTGGAGGCGCTGGACAGGTTCTGCACCGCGGCCCGCGCCGAACGGCCGGTTTGACCGGGGCGTAAAAATGCACCAGACTCCCGTATAGGGGAATCAGGTGCATTTTCGCTTCTCATTTTTGCTTTTTAGGCGGCCGGCGCAAATTTGCACCACGTTTGCACCGCGCGTCATCGCGGCCCCCTGTCCTTCTCCCCTTCCTTCGCTTTCGTCCGGTTCGTCGGAGCAGCCGCAAGGGGATCATCCGGCCAATGATGCTTCGGATAGCGGCCCCGCAGTTCCTTTCGCACCTCAAAATAGCCCGTCCGCCAAAACCCCGCCAAATCCCGCGTGATTTGCACCGGCCTTCCCGCCGGTGACAGCAGGCGGAACACGACGGGCAGCCGTCCGCCGGCAAGGCGCGGCGTCTCCCGGAGACCGAACACTTCCTGCAGCCTCACCGCGACAAACGGCGCTTCCGGGTCCGAATAGTCGACGGGCACCCGGCTGCCGGACGGCATGACGAGGTGGGTCGGCAACAGCCGGTCAAGCCCGGTCCGCTGCTCCCAGGTGAGCAGGTTCATCAGGGCGTCGTGCAGCGGAAGGCGCGCCAGATCGTCCAGCGACCGGCAGCCGGCCAGTTCCCCGCCCAGCCAGCGGTCCAGATCCCGAAGCAGCGCCTCATCCGACACGTCCGGCCATTCGCCGGACAGCCTCGCCATGGCGGCGATGCGCCGGCGAAGCTGCTCCGCCTTGCGGGTCCAGGGCAACAGGCCGAGGCCGCCTTCCCGGATCGCCTGCGCCATCGCCGCCTTCACCCGCTCCGGATCGGGAGCGGCGTCCGGCGCCGATTTGATCGGCAGTTTGCCGAGTCTCGTCTCCACGCGGGCGACGACCCGCTTTTCCGCCCATGACCATTCGACGGTCGAAACCGTCTCCAGCCGGTCCCGGTGGCCTTCCAGCAGTTCCGTTTCCCGGACCGGCGCCGCCAGCAGAATGAGCCCGTTCGGGCCGGCGTCGTCCAGCTCCGCCGCCACGATCCAGTCCGCCTCCGCCAGCGGGTCGCCGCGCCGGAACGCCGCGCCGCGGCCGTTGGACAGCAGGAACGTGCCGTTGCCCCGGTTCCGGCCGATCCGGTCGGGGTACGCGAAGGACAAGAGCAGTCCGCAGGCGTCGGCCTCCCGCCGGGAATCGGCGGCGTCCCGCATCCCATCAGTTGCACCTAGAGTTCCCTCCGTTCCGGAAACCGGGCCGCCCGCACGCATCGCTCCGGAGCCCGGCCCATGGGCGCGGGATGCAGCGGAGGCCGGGCGAGCCCCGTGCGGCGAACCGGACACAGGCCCATGCTCGCGGATTTCATCGGAGGCCGGTCCGGCCGCAAGAAACAGCCGGACGAGGCGGCGCGTCTCCCGCTCGATCCGCGCGGCGTCCTCCGGATGGACGGGCCGCCCTTCGTCCAGCAGCCGGCGCAAATCGGCCCCCTCCGCTCCCGCCGGCCTTCCCTGCAGCGCTTCCAGCAGGGCGGCCAGCCGGCAGGCGGCCGTTCCGAGCCCGAGCCGCCGGCCTGCCTGAATCATGCGCGCAAGCCGCGGATGAATGCCGGCCATCGCCGCTTCGCGCCCTTCTACGGTCAGCGTCCCGTTTTCCGCGAGAAAACCGAGCTGCGCCAGCAGCTCTTCACCCTGCCGGTAATGGGCGGCGGGCGGGTCGGTGAGCCAGAACAGTTCATCCGGTTCCGCCCCCCATTGCTTGAGTACGAGAACGAGCGGCGCCAAATCGGCTTCGGCGATTTCCGGCACGCGCCGGTCGTCCAGCCGGCGGTGCTCCTCCGCCGTCCACAGCCGGTAGCAGACGCCCGGCGCCGTGCGCCCCGCCCGGCCCGCGCGCTGGACGGCGGACGGCTTCGGAATGCGCACCGTTTCCAGCCGGCTCATGCCGGTCCGCGGCGAAAAGCGGGACACCCGCATGTACCCGCTGTCCACGACCACCCGGACGCCTTCCACCGTCAGGCCGGTCTCCGCCACGGGCGTGGACAGGATGACCCGCCTTGCGCCGCGCGGGGACGGCCTGAGAGCCCGGTCCTGCTCCTCCGCGGACTGCCCGCCGCTAAGCGGGATCAGCTCCGCCCCGCCCGCGTAAGGCGCCAGCATCTCCATCGTTCGCCGGATTTCCCGCCGGCCGGGAAGAAACACGAGCACGTCGCCTTCCTGTTCGGCCAGCGCCCGCCTCACCGTGGCGGCCAGCGCCGGTAGCCAATCCGGCTCCCGGACGGGTTCATCCCGGTGGATGACGGTGACGGGATAAAGCCGTCCGTCGCTCGTCACCTTGCCGGCCTTAAGCCGGTCCGCCAGTTCTTCCGCTTCCAGGGTGGCGGACATGACGAGCAGCTTAAATCCGGCCCCGAGAAGCCCGCGGGCTTGCAGACACAGCGCCAGGGCAGTGTCGGCATGCAGGCTCCGCTCGTGGAATTCGTCAAAAATGACGAGCCCGATGCCGGACAGCAGCGGATCGCTGAGCAGCATGCGAGTCAGCACGCCTTCCGTCACCACTTCGATGCGGGTGTCCGGGCCGACCCGGGTGTCCCCCTGCATGCGGTACCCGACGGTACGGCCGACCGGCTCGTCCAGTTCGTCGGCCATGCGCCGGGCGACGGCGCGGGCGGCCACCCGGCGCGGTTCCAGCAGCACGATTTTCCGCCCGCCAAGCCACGGTTCCCGCAACAGTCCAAGGGGAACCCGCGTCGATTTTCCCGCTCCCGGCGGCGCCACGAGCAGGGTCGTTTCGCGGGTCCGCACCGTTTCCGCCAGTTCGGGCAATGTCCCGTCGATCGGCAGCGGCCGTTTGAACGTCATGGTTCGCCAGATCCTTTCCGCACATGCTTCAAGAAGGCTTTCCGCCTGTCTTTTCTTGTCACCCGTCTTTTGTCCATGATAAAATGATAGCGTGACGAGAGCAGGGTGCAAAGCCCCTGCTCGTTTTTGTCGCGCACAAGTTCCGCTGGCCGGGCCGGCATCCGCCCGGCGGGAGGAGGGCATCCCGTGAAACGCGGCCGCTATGCGCCATCGCCTTCGGGCCGTCTCCACATCGGCAACGCCTTCACCGCATTGATCGCCTGGCTGCATATGCGCAAGGCCGGCGGCGTTTTCGTGCTGCGCATCGAAGACATCGACCGGGACCGCTGCAAGCCCGAGTATGAGGCGGCGCTCCTCGACGATTTGCGCTGGCTCGGCCTCGACTGGGACGAAGGGCCGGACGTCGGGGGGCCGCACGGCCCGTACCGGCAAAGCGAGCGGATCCCGCTGTACGAAGAAGCGATCGGCCGGCTGCTCGAAGACGGCCGGCTGTATCCGTGCACCTGCACGCGGAGCCAGCTCAAGGCCATCGCCAGCGCGCCCCACGGCCTCGCCGGCGAAGGCCCCGCCTATCCCGGCTTCTGCCGCGGGCGTCGCCTGACGCCGGCGCTCATGCAGAGCCGCTACGCCCTCCGCTTCCGCCTGCCGGACGAGCCGCTGTCGTTTGTCGACGGCGTGTTCGGCGGACAGTCGTTTCCGCCCGGCGCCGGCGGCGATTTCATCGTCAAGCGGTCGGACGGCCTGTTCGGCTACCAGCTGGCCGTCGCCGTGGACGATGCGGCCATGGGCATCACCGACGTGCTGCGCGGCGAAGACCTGCTGGATTCCACGCCGCGGCAAATTTTTCTGCTCCGCGCCCTCGGGCTGCCGGTTCCCCGATATGCCCATGTGCCGCTCATCCTCGGCGAAGACGGCAGGCGGCTGGCCAAGCGGCACGGCGCCGTCACGCTTTGCGAGCTGCGGGAGGCGGGCGTGGATGCCCGGAAGCTGGCGGGCTGCCTCGCCCACTGGGCCGGCATCGCCGACCGGCCGGAACCGGCGTCGCCGCGGGAGCTCATCCCCTTGTTCAACCTTTCGTCTTTGAAAAAAACGCCCGTCGTGTTCGATGAAGAAAAACGCCGGCAGCTCTTCTCCCGCTGACGGGCTTTTCAGGCCCGCCGGGCAGGCTGCCGGCGTTTTGCCGCGCACGGTCAGTCTTTCATCATGCAGATGATGCCGGCCGTGCCCGGACCGCAGTGGGAGGCGATGACGCTTCCCGCCTCCGTGACGGCGACGTTCGCCCCGGGCATTTCCGCTTCCAGCTTCGCCTTGAGCATCCCGGCCGCTTCCGGCGCGCCGGCATGGGTGACGAACATAAGCTCCGGATCGATGCGCTCCCGGTCGGCCAGCACCCGCTCGAGCATGATCTGGTAGCCCTTTTCGACGGAACCGCGGATCTTTTCGCCAACGATCATCCTGCCGTCCACCACTTTCACCAGCGGCCGGATTTTCAGCATCGAACCGACCATGTGGGACAGGGCGCTCAGTCGGCCGCCCTTGTACAGGTACTCCAGCGTCTCGATGACGAAGGCCGTCCGCACCCGGTCCGTCATGGCGCGGATCGCTTCCGCCGTCTCTTGCAGCGATTTGCCTTTCTCCCGAAGGCGCGCCGCCTGCATCACCAGAATGCCGATGCCCGTGGACAGATTGCGCGAATCGACGATTTCCACCGTGCCTTCCGGGAGCTCGGCGGCGGCGATTTTGGCGCTTTGCAGCGTCGAGGAAAATTCCGCGGACAATCCGATGTAGAGCGCCTTCTTCCCTTCCTCGGCCAGTTCCCCGAACAATTTGGCGAAATCGCCGGGAGACGCCGCCGACGTGGTCGGTAGCGTTCCCGTTTCCTCCACTTTCCGGAACACGAGCGCGGCGTCGCAATTGACGCCGTCGTCCAGCACCTCCTGGCCGAACACCACCTTCAGCGGCACGACCCGGATGCCGTATCGCCGGATCATGTCCGGCGCCAGGTCGCTGGTGCTGTCCGTCACGAGCACGAAGTTGTCCATGCCGGATGTTGCAGCTCCTTTCGATGGGGTGGGAAACCTTCTTTCCAAATCCTGCACTGAAGCGGTCCGCTTTCGCAATGATATTTGTCCGGTGCCCGCAAACCGGGTGCCGGCCGCTTTCCGCCGCCCGGCAAGCAAAAAACCGTTTTGCGTCCCGGACGTCCGGCGACGGGCAAAACGGTTTTCTCCTTCAATCGCTGCACGACGCCGGGGCGGGAGGCGCCGCGTCGTCGACGGCGATCTTCTCGGACACGGTGTCGCGGATGACGCCGATGACCATCTGCAGCACCTGGTTGATGTCGTCCTGGGTTTGCTTGAATTCCCGGACGACCGGGTAGCTGTTCAGCTTCTGTTCCAGCTCCGCGATTTCGCCCTCGATTTTCTTGACCATCTCATCGTTTTTGAAATACTCGAACCCGACGATTTCCTTCTGCTTTTTCTTGATCTGGCGGATCAAATCCTGCACTTCGGGGTGGCTCGCCACTTTCCGCTCCGCTTCCCGGAACATGCGCACTTCCTCGGACGCGGCGATCATGCCGGCCAGTTCCCGGGCTTTGGCCAGCACGTCTTCCGCCAGGAGCACGTCGCGGGAGTTGACGGTCGGCATGCCGCCGTCGCAGGCCCGGCCGCCGTGATTCGGTTCATGCATGGGCAGGTTTCACTCCTTCCGGTGCGGCCGGTCAGACGGCGGCGGTTTCCGCCGTCCGTTCCGCCGGCACCCATTCCCCGGTCAGATACCAGGTTTGCGTGTCGGTGATTTTCACTTGCGCGAACGTGCCGGCCAGTTCGGCGGGACCGCGGAAATGGACGAGCTTGTTGCCGCGCGTGCGGCCGGTCAGCACGTCGGGCTCCCGTTTGCTCGAGCCTTCCACCAGCACTTCCACCGTCTGGCCGATCATGTTCCGGTTGGCGGCAAGGGCCAGTTCGGCCACCAGCTCGTTCAGCCGGGCCAGGCGCTCCTTCTTCACCTCGTCGGGCACGCTGTCTTCCATTTCCGCCGCCGGCGTGCCCGGGCGGGGCGAATAGATGAAGGTGAACGCCGAGTCGTAGCCGACTTCCCGCACGAGGGACAGCGTGTCTTCGAACTGCTCCTCCGTTTCGCCGGGAAAACCGACGATGATGTCCGTCGTGAGCACCGCGTGCGGAATGGCGGCGCGGATTTTGCGCACGAGTTCCAGATATTGCTCCCGGGTGTACCGGCGGTTCATCCGTTTCAGGATCTCCGTGTTGCCGGACTGGACGGGCAGGTGGATGTGCTCCACCAGGTTGCCGCCCTTGGCCAGCACCTCGATCAGCCGGTCGTCGAAATCCCGCGGATGGCTCGTCGTGAACCGCACCCGGGGAATGCCGATCTGGCGGATGTCGTCCATCAGGTCGGCAAACCGGTATTCACGGTCCTCGAAATCTTTGCCGTAGGCGTTGACGTTCTGGCCGAGCAGCGTCACTTCCTTGAACCCCTGGCGGGCCAGCTCCCGCACCTCGGCGATGACGTCCTCCGGCCGGCGGCTGCGCTCCTTGCCGCGGGTGTAGGGCACGACGCAGTAGGTGCAGAACTTGTCGCACCCGTACATGATGTTGACCCAGGCTTTCATGCCTTCCCGCTTCTTCGGCAGGTTCTCGATGATGTCGCCCTCGCGCGACCACACTTCGACGACCATTTCCTTGCCGAAGTACGCTTCCCGGAGCAGCTCGGGCAGCCGGTGGATGTTGTGGGTGCCGAAAATGAGGTCCACGTACTGATGCTGCTGCAGGATTTTCGACACGACGGCCTCTTCCTGGGACATGCAGCCGCAGACGCCGAGAATGAGCTCCGGCTTCTCCCGCTTGAGCGGCTTCAGGTGGCCGAGCTCGCCGAACACCCGGTCTTCCGCGTTTTCGCGGATGGCGCACGTGTTGAGCAGGATGACGTCCGCCTGCCGCCGGTCTTCCGTCGGCAGGAACCCCATCTGCTCCAGCATGCCCTTGATCGTTTCCGAGTCGTGCTCGTTCATCTGGCAGCCGTACGTCTGCACGAGGTAATATTTCTGGCCGCCGCGCCGGCCGAAATCGCGCATGTCTTCCGGAATGCCGGCGTAGATGACCTCCGGTCCGGCCTTGCGCCGCTTGCCCTCCCGGTAGTCGGGCTGCGACAGGATGGTGATTTCCCTTCCCTTTATCCGATAGCGGCGGGTGCCGTCTTCGCCGACGTGGATCAGTTTGGCATCGGAAAAATCGAAATACTTCGAGTAATCCTTCGTGTTGTTGTCCATCAGGCAGCACCTGCTTTCCGTTTGCGAAAAGGTTCGTGAACCATTATAACATGTCTGGTCACGCATATCTATCAGGTGCCGCCGGAAGTTTTCACAGCAGGATTTCCCCGGTGTCCCCCGTCACGACGCCGGCGGCGTTGGCCTCGTCGGTGTCGATGTGCATGTCCAGGGCGAACGATTCATGCACCCGGGCCAGCACGTTTTCAAACACGAGCCCGCGCTCGCCGCCGACCCGCACCTTCAGCATCTGGCCGTCCTTGATGCCCCATTTTTCCGCATCGCTCGGATGGAAATGGATGTGGCGGGCCGCCACGATGGCGCCTTCCTCCACCGTCAGTTCCCCCTTCGGGCCGACGATGGTGAAGCCCGGCGTGCCTTCGATGTGTCCCGACGCCCGCACCGGCGGCTTGATGCCGAGCACGTAGCTGTCCGTGCGGGAGATTTCCAGCTGGGTCAGGTTGCGGGCCGGACCAAGGATGCGGACCTTGTCGAATTTGCCCTTCGGCCCGTACACGGCCACCGTCTCTTCGGCGGCAAACTGGCCGGGCTGGGACAGTTCCTTCATCACCGTCAGCTGATATCCGGGCCCGAACAGGATCTCGATGTGCTCCGGCTTCAGATGGATGTGGCGGGCGGACACGCCGATGGGAACGATCATGCTCACGTTCGGTTCTCTCCTTTGGAAAAATGTGCAAAACGCCTGCAATCGGCCGTTTTCATTGTATCGCCGCCGGAAAAAAGGACATGTGACCTTTCGCACATGTCCTTCCGTCCGTTCTGCTATAGTATATCCTCAAACGAATTCCGCGACCAGGCTTTCGAACTGTTCCCGGCTCAGCGACAGATCCTGTTCCGCCAGCGGCTCTTCCCGGAAACCGGGCACCATGTCCTGATAGCCTTTCCGTTCCTTGTTCTGGTAGATGAGGCCGCAAAGCATGCCGTCCGTTTCCATCAGCTTCGTCATCGCCATGATCCGGTTGGACGGATCGTAGCCTTCGATGTCCTCCGTGTTGACGATGTGCTCCTTGAACCAGTCGTACGTGTTGATCTTGTTGAACGTGACGCACGGGCTGAACACGTTGACGATGGAAAAGCCGTTGTGCCGGATGGCAGCTTCGATCAGTTCCGTCAGCTGCTTCAGATTGCTGGAGAACGACTGGGCGACGAAGGTGGCGCCGGCCGCCAGCGCCAGTTCCAGCGGCGACAGCGGGCTTTCGATGGAACCTTCCGGCGTGCTTTTCGTCTTGAAGCCGTATCCGCTGCGGGGCGACGTCTGTCCTTTCGTCAGGCCGTAGATTTGGTTGTCCATGACGATGTAGGTGATGTCGATGTTGCGCCGGATGGCGTGGATCGTGTGCCCCATGCCGATGGCAAAGCCGTCGCCGTCCCCGCCGGCGGCGATGACCGTCAGTTTCCGGTTGGCCATCTTCAGCCCCTGGGCGATCGGCAGCGCCCGGCCGTGGATGCCGTGATAGCCGTAGGAATGGATGTAGCCGGACAGCCGGCTGGAGCAGCCGATGCCGGTGACGACCGCCAGCTGTTCCGGTTCAAGCCCGACGTTGGCGGCGGCGCGCTGGATGGCGGCCTGCACGGAGAAGTCGCCGCATCCCGGGCACCAGTTCGGCTTCACCTGGTTCCGGAAATCTTTAAACGTTGCCATCTTCGAGCACCTCTTTGCAATGTTGATGGATTTCCTTCGGCAGGAACGGCGTGCCGTCGTACTTCAGGATGCTGGCGATTTTGTCCGCATGGCCCAGGTTCATCCGGATCAGGCCGGCCAATTGGGCGGTGGCGTTGTTTTCCACCACGGCGATCCGCTTGGCCGCCGCAAGATGCGGCGCGAGAAGATCCGCCGGGAACGGATGGATCTGCCGGATGGTGATGTGGTTCGTCCGGTACCCTTCCTGCGACAGGCGCCCGCGGGCTTCGTCGATGGTGCCGCCGGTGGAGCCCATGCCGATGATGAGCAGGTCGGGCTCGTCGTGGGGCGCCTGCACGTGGATCGGATTCGTGATGGCGACGTCCTTCAGTTTGCCGAGCCGTTTGTCCATCATCTTTTTGCGGTTGGCCGGGTTTTCCGACGGGCGGCCTTCCTGGTCGTGCTCCAGGCCGGTCACGTGATGGAGGCCGTGTTTCTGGCCGGGGATGGTGCGCGGCGAGATGCCGTCTTCCGTAAACGCATAGCGCTTGAACAGCTCATTCTCGCCCAGGGGCGGCAGTTCCCCGCGGACGAGCTTGCCCCGGTCGATGACGATCCGGTCGTAGTCGAAGGGTTCGGCGGTCTGCTTGCCGAGGGACAGCTGCAGGTCCGTCATGACGATGACCGGCACCTGGTATTTTTCGGCCAGGTTGAACGCCTCGATCATGTCGTAGAAGCATTCTTCGATGGTGCTCGGAGCGACGATTATCTTCGGGATTTCCCCGTGGGTGCCGTAGATGAGCGCCATCAGGTCGCTTTGCTCGTGCTTGGTCGGCAGGCCCGTGCTCGGCCCGCCGCGCTGGGTGTCCACGATGACGAGGGGCGTTTCCGTCATGCCGGCCAGTCCGATCGCCTCCATCATGAGGGACAGGCCCGGCCCCGCGGACGCGGTGAACGCGCGGGCGCCGCCGTAGTTGGCGCCGATGGCCATCGTGACGGCGGCGATTTCGTCTTCCGTCTGGATGACGGTGCCCCCGAATTTGGGCAAATGTTTGATCAAATATTCCATGATTTCCGAAGCCGGCGTGATCGGATAGGCGGCCATGAACCGGCAGCCCGCCGCAATGGCGCCGAGGCCGATCGCTTCGTTGCCGATCATGAACAGCTTCTGCTTGCCGTCCGGTTCGGCCAGCCGGAAATCGTCCAAAGGTCCGCCGGTGGCTTCCAGGATGTAGTCGGCCGCGCGGCGGGCCGCCTCGATGTTCTTCTCGACGATGGCGGGCCCTTTCCGGCCGAACTCGCGCTCCACCGCCTTGTAGAACACGTCCATGGGCAGTCCGAGCAGGGCCCAGGAGGCGCCCGACGCCGCCATGTTTTTGAACAGCGAGGTGCCGAGTTCCTCGGCGATGGCCGTGATCGGGACCGGGATGAGCCGCGCCTCGACGCCCTCGGGCAGTGCCGGATTGAATTTGGCATCGGCGATGACGATGCCGCCCGTCCGGAGCTCGCGGACGTTCACGTCGATCGTTTCCTGGTCGAATGCCACCAGAATGTCCGTTTCATCGGAAATGGCCCGGATCGGCTTCGTGCTGATCCGGATCTTGTTGTTCGTATGACCTCCCTTGATTCGCGATGAAAAGTGCCGATAGCCGTACAGGTAGTACCCGAGACGGTTCAGCGCTGTGGAAAAAATGCGGTCGGTGCTCTCCACGCCTTCCCCCTGTTGCCCGCCGATTTTCCACGTCAGTTGACTGATCACCGGAAGCCACTCCTTTGGACGTTTTCGTCGAACCGGGGTCGAAATCCGAGTTCGAATGATGGCAATAAAAAAATTTTTTCAAGCACCATATTAAATGTTATGGCTTCGGAACGGTTTTTTCAAGTGTCCGGGGACCTTTTCTTAGATAGTGATTTTCGATGATATTGATATCAAAAAGAGAATAGTTTTTCCGCCATCGTTTCCTTTCATTCCGGCAGCCAGCGCGCGAGGAAACGGAGCCAGTTGCCGCCGAGAAAGGCGGCCGTCTGTGCCGCGGAATACCGTTTCAGGAGCATCTCGCGCAGCGTGCCGTATTTGCCGGGGTGTTCGAGTCCCGGAAGCGGCGTGTCGAACCCGTCGAAATCGGAGCCGAACCCGACGCACGACGCGCCGCCCCGCTCGCAGATGAACTCGAGATGCCGAAGCACGCTGTCCGCCGTCGCCGCGCGGCCGCCGGGCGCGAGGAAATCCGGCACGAAGGTGAGGCCGATCATGCCGCCGGCGGCAATGAGGTGGTCGATCTGCGCGGTTTTCAGGTTGCGGGGATGGGGACACCGGTCGTGGACGTTGGAATGGGAGGCGATCAGCGGCCGGGCGGCGCATGCCGCCGCGTCCCAGAACGCCCGTTCGGACAGATGGGACACGTCCACGAGAATGCCCAGCCGGTCCAGTTCGGCCACGAGCTGCCGCCCCGCCCGGGTCAGCCCGCCGCCGCGGGGCTCCATGGCACCGTCCGCCGCCCAGTTGGCGTTGTTCCAGGTGAGGCCGACGGACCGGACGCCGAGTTCAAACAGCAGCCGGAAAGCCCACGGCTCCGCCGGCACCGCGTCAACGCCTTCCAGCGCCAGCAGCGCGCCGATCCGCCTGCCGGGCGCAAGCGCACGAAGATCCGCCTTGCGGCGCACCGGGACGATTTCCCGCCGCGACAGCACCCGCTCCCCGAACAGCGCGGCGGACCGGAGCGCCTGCTCGAAGGAAAACGGCCGCATCGATACCGGGATATAAATGGCGAAAAACTGCAGCATCACCCCTCCTCCCGCCAGGCGGTCCAGCGAAGCGATGACGCCCGTCCCCTTCGCGAAGTCGGCCCCCTCGCCGGCCAGCAGTTTGAGCAGCACGTCGCAATGGGCGTCGACGACGCCCGTTTCCTCCATGTCCAAGCCCTTTCCCTCCCCAAATAAAAAACCCGTTCAACCGAAGGTCCGATTGACGGGTTTGGCGACAAACGATCCAGGCGCGGTCGTCGGCCGCACGCCGGCGTCTCGCGCGGCGGCGGGAATGCGATGCCGTCGTGGCGACGTTTCAGCGTTTCTTTCGGGCAATGGCGGATGAAACGATGCGCAGCCATTACCGGGGCTCGACGATCAGCTTGATCGCCGTGCGGTCTTCGCCGTCGATTTTGATGTCCGTGAATGCGGGGATGCAGATCAGATCGACACCGCTCGGAGCGACAAAACCGCGCGCGATGGCCACCGCCTTGATGGCCTGGTTCAGCGCGCCGGCTCCGATGGCTTGCAACTCGGCGGATCCGCGTTCCCGCAGGACGCCGGCCAATGCCCCGGCCACGGAATTCGGGTTGGACTTTGCTGAAACCTTTAATACATCCATGCGTGGTACCCTCCTTTGTGAAGTGACGGGTGCATTCACTACCTAAAACTATTCGCGGGAACCAAAAAAATTCCTTCTGAAACGTGAAAAGATTCTAACTATTTAGAATGTTGAACGGGGCGGCGCTTGCCGGCCGCCCGCCCATCCGGCAACCGCCGGAAGTCTCCGTCAGGCGGAGATCCATTCGTCCTCGAAATGGCGGATGAGGCGGATCGACCGGGCGCCGCCCGTCTCGTCGTCCAGTTCGATGAACACCGCGTTGAACTGCCACTTGCCTTCCGCGGGAACGAACCGGACCGGCATCTGGGTGCGGAATTTGCGGACGACCGATTCGATTTCCATGCCGATGACCGAATCCCGCGCGCCGACCATGCCCACGTCGGTCACATAGGCCGTGCCGCCGGGCAGGATGCGTTCGTCGTGGGTTTGCACGTGGGTATGGGTGCCGACGACCGCCGACACGCGGCCGTCCAGATGCCAGCCGAGGCTGATTTTTTCAGACGTCGCTTCGGCGTGCACGTCCACCAGCACGTGCCGGACCCGGCCGTTCCATTCCTCCAGGATCCGATCGGCCGTGCGGAACGGATCGTCGAAGGGCGGCAGGAACGTGCGGCCGATCAGGTTGATGATCCCGAGTTCGTATTTGCCGTTTTTGATGATCGTACAGCCCCGCCCGGGATTGCCGGGCGCGTAATTGGCGGGCCGGACGATGCGCGGCTCGTCGTCGATGAATTCGAAAATTTCCTTGTTGTCCCACGTGTGGTTGCCCATCGTCAGCCCGTGGATGCCCAGGTCGAACAGTTCCCTGGCGATCTTGGCGGTGATGCCGCGGCCGGCGGCCGCGTTCTCGCCGTTGGCGATCACCAGGTGCGGGCGGTATTTGTCCCGCAAAACCGGCAGCACCTCCCGGACGGCACGGCGTCCCGTGGAGCCGACGATATCCCCGATGAACAAAACGTTGATGGCGGTTCCCTCCCCGTAGATGGTGCGAAAAAAGGAAGAAGCGACTCGCATCAAGCCGCTTCCCCCTGCTCCGTATTCCGTTATTTCGCGTATTCCACCGCGCGGGTTTCGCGAATGACGGTCACTTTGATGTGGCCTGGATAATTGAGTTCGTTCTCGATCCGCTTCGTGATGTCGCGGGCCAGGCGGAAGCTTTCCGCATCGTCGATCTTGTCGGGCTGCACGATGACGCGCACTTCGCGGCCGGCCTGGATGGCGAAGGCGCTCTCGACGCCTTCGAAGGACGAGGAGATTTCCTCCAGCTTTTCGAGCCGCTTGATGTAGGTTTCCAGCGTCTCGCGGCGCGCCCCCGGCCGGGCGGCGGACAGGGCGTCGGCGGCGCCGACGAGCACGGCGATGACCGACGTCGGTTCCGTGTCGCCGTGGTGGGACGCGATGCTGTTGATGACGACGGGATGTTCCTTGTACTTTCTCGCGATTTCCACCCCGATCTCGACATGGGAGCCTTCCACTTCATGGTCCAGCGCCTTGCCCATGTCGTGCAGCAATCCGGCCCGTTTGGCCAGGGCGACGTCTTCGCCGAGTTCGGCGGCCATGAGGCCGGCCAGGTGCGCCACCTCGATGGAATGCTTCAGGACGTTTTGTCCGTAGCTGGTGCGGAACTTCAGCCGGCCCAAAATCTTGATCAAATCCGGATGCAGGCCGTGGACGCCGACTTCGAAGGTGGCCTGTTCGCCGTATTCGCGGATGCGTTCGTCCACTTCCTTGCGCGCCTTCTCCACCATCTCTTCGATGCGCGCCGGATGGATGCGGCCGTCGGCGACCAGTTTCTCCAGCGAGGTGCGGGCGATTTCCCGGCGGATCGGGTCGAATCCGGAAAGGATGACGGCCTCGGGAGTATCATCGATGATGAGATCGATGCCGGTCAGCGTTTCCAATGCGCGGATGTTGCGGCCTTCCCGTCCGATGATGCGCCCTTTCATTTCCTCGTTGGGCAGGTTGACCACCGTCACGGTCGTTTCCGCCACGTGATCGGCGGCGCAGCGCTGGATGGCGAGGGCGATGATGTCGCGCGCCCGCTTGTCGGCTTCCTCCTTGGCCTGGGTTTCGATCTGCTTGATCAGCTGGGCGGCTTCGTGCCGCGCCTCCTGTTCCACCTGGCTCAGGATGAGATGCTTCGCCTCTTCCGACGTCAGGCCGGAGATGCGTTCCAGTTCAAGCAGCTGCCGGCGGTGCAGATCCTCGATCTGCTTCTGGATTTCCTCGATTTTCCGTTCCTTCTGGTTGAGGGATTCCTCCTTGTGCTCGAGGGATTCCAGCTTTTTGTCCAGCGTTTCTTCCTTCTGCATCAACCGCCGCTCCTGGCGGATGATTTCGTTCCGGCGTTCGCGGATGTCCCGGTCGGCTTCGGCCCGGAGCTTGAACACTTCGTCCTTCGCTTCCAGAATCGTTTCCTTCTTCAGCGCCTCCGCTTCGTGCTTCGCCTTCTCGATGATCTGGCTGGCGGCTTGCTCGGCGCTGGAAATTTTCGCCTCGGCGATCGATTTGCGGATGAAATACCCAATCCCAAAGCCAACAACTCCGACAACGAGAGCGATCAGGATCCAATGGATGGTGTCCATCTGTTATCACCTCCTCGTGTGCACCAAGGGGGCAGCCTTGGGAAGTATGCGGTTTTCAATTCCGTTCCATTCGATCCACAATTTGGGATTTCAGGCTTTCCGAACGACTCACGGCGGATCAAAAACAAAAGAAAAGTGTAATGGTGTTTCATTACACTTAAAATCATTGTATCTTTTGTGCAAGAAAAATGTCAAGAAGCGTGTCCGGCCGGCGGCTTCACTCCGCATCCGGCGCGTCTTGCCGGCCGCCGTCCGGTCCGTCTGCCGTCCCGGCTTCGCCGCTTCCTTCCGGCACGGGATGTTCGCTCTTCAGCTTCAGGACCACGCTGCGGGCGACGTCCGGCGGAAATCCGCGCCGGATCAGCATGTTCATCGCCTTGTGCATCCTCGCCGGCAGATCGCCCCGGATGGACGGCCACCGCCTGGACGCCAACCGCCAGGCCTGCTCCCATTCGTCCCGCGGATCAATCGAAGCCAGGGCGCGTTCCGCTTCCGCTTTGCCGACGCCTCGTGCGGCGAGTTCCCGGCGGATCCAGAGACGGCCCTTCCGGCCGAGCGCAAGCCGCTCGCGGGCCAGCGTTTCGGCGAAGGCTTCGTCGTCCACCAGCCTTTCCCCCTTCAGCCGCTTCAGGACATCGTCGATGACATCCGGCTCATGGCCCTTCGCCTCCAGCTTCGCCCGCACTTCGCCTGCGGACCGCATGGCGCGGCCGAGGAACCGGAGGGCGTCCCGGTACGCCTGCTGCAGGCGCGCTTCTTCCAGCACGCCATCCAGCAGCGCCGCGGACACCCGCGCGCCCTTGACGAGGCGAAACCGGACCAGGACGTCTTCGTGGACGTCGAACGTCCGCCCGTCATCCAGTTCGATCCGGTAAACCCCTTTGCGGCGGGAATCGGCCACCACCTTCGCGACGATGCGATCGTCCCCACCCATGGCGCCGCCCATCCTCCTTCATGTCCGGTTTTGCCCATGCGGAACGCAGCCGCAAAAAAAGGCCCGCCCCGGTTGGAAACCGCGGCGGGCACCGGGCCGGTCATCCGAGATCGACGGGATCATCCGCGAATTCGTCCGCCGCGGACACCGCCGGCAGCGGCGCCGATCCGCTGGCGGCGCGGATCTGCTCCTCGATCTTCCGGGCCAGGTCCGGATGGTCCTTGAGAAACTGCTTGGCGTTTTCGCGCCCCTGTCCGAGCCGTTCCCCTTCGAAGGAGAACCAGGCGCCGCTCTTCTGGATGATGTCCAGCTCGGTGCCGATGTCGATGATGCTGCCTTCCCGCGAAATGCCTTCGCCGTACATGATGTCGAGCTCCGCCTGCTTGAAGGGAGGCGCCACCTTGTTCTTGACCACCTTGATCCGGACGCGGTTGCCCACCAGCTCGTTGCCCTGCTTGATCGATTCGACGCGGCGCACTTCCAGCCGGATCGAGGCGTAAAACTTCAGCGCCCGGCCGCCCGGCGTCACTTCCGGGTTGCCGAACATGATGCCCACTTTCTCCCGCAGCTGGTTGATGAAAATGGCGATCACCTTCGTCTTGCCGATGGCGCCGGACAGCTTGCGGAGCGCCTGGGACATCAGGCGCGCCTGCAGGCCGACGTGGGCGTCGCCCATTTCCCCTTCGATTTCCGCCTTGGGCACGAGGGCGGCGACGGAGTCGATGACGATGATGTCCACGGCGCCGCTGCGCACGAGGGCTTCGGCGATTTCCAGCGCCTGTTCGCCGGTATCCGGCTGGGACAACAAGAGCTCGTCGATGTTGACGCCGAGCTTTCTCGCATAGAGCGGATCAAGGGCGTGTTCCGCATCGATGAAGGCGGCCGTTCCGCCAAGCCGCTGCACTTCGGCGATGGCGTGAAGGGCCACGGTCGTCTTCCCCGACGATTCCGGACCGTAGATTTCGATGATGCGGCCCCGCGGAAACCCGCCGACGCCGAGGGCGAGGTCGAGGGCCAGAGAACCGCTGGACACCGTTTCCACCTGGATGTTGGCCGATTCTCCGAGCCTCATGATGGACCCTTTGCCGAATTGCTTCTCGATCTGCTTCAAAGCCATCTCCAAAGCGGCCCGACGGTCTGACAAAACCTTCACGTCCCCTTTTCCCGCAAAATAATCCGTCATGGATGGATGCCTGATGGATGTTGCGGCGCGTCGCCCGCCATGGCGGTTCCGCGCCCGGGCCCGTCCCCGCGGCTTGTCCGCCGCGCGGCATCATGCCGCCCCTTTCATGATACCTCTTTCCGGGACGGATGCCAAGAGGGTTTTCGAACATACATTCGATTTTTTTTCTTCCGATCGGCCCGGCCGCGCCCTTCCGGCAGCCGCCGCACGAAAAAAGCACCGCAACAAAACGGATCCGTTCTGTTGCGGTGCTTCCGCATCATCTCGTTGAAAGATTACCACATCTTTCGCCGCTTGGCAAGCATTGCCGCGCCAATCCGTCATCCGGCCTCGCCCGCCGGCCCGTTAAGGCTTTTCCTTCGCCCATTGCCACAGGCGGTACAGCGCGTGGCGGGCGGCGCGGAGCCGGATCCCGTCGCGGCCGCCGGTCAGGTTCAGCCGGTCGGTGCGCACCGGTTCGCCGCGGGCGGCGAGGGCGACATACACGAGGCCGACGGGCTTCGCTTCCGAATGGGCGGGGCCGGCCACGCCCGAGATGGCGACGGCCGCATCGGTTCCCGTCAGGCGGAGCAGGCCCGCGGCCATCGCCTCCGCCGTCTCGGCGCTGACCGCGCCCGGCGCTCCCGGTCCGTCGAGCAGTTCCTGCGGCACGCCGAGTCCCTTCGTCTTCCACTTGTTGGAATAGGCGATGACGCCGCCATAAAAGACGGCCGAACTGCCCGGCACGCTCGTGACGAGCTGGCCGAGCAGGCCGCCGGTGCAGCTTTCCGCGACGGACAGGGTGAGCCCCTTCTCCGCCAGAAGGCGGACCACCGCTTCCTCGAGGCCGACGTCCTCTTCCGCGAACAGATGCGCGCCCGCCCGCCGGCGAATTTCGGCCACAACCGGTTCCATGCGCCGGTCCGCTTCCGCCCGGTCCGCCGCCCGGGTCGTCGCCCGCAGGGTGACCGTGCCGTCGCCGGCATAGAGGGCCAGCGTCGGATCCGTCTGTCCCCGGAACAGATCCTCCAGCGCCGCCTCCAGGGACGACTCGCCGATGCCGGCGAATTTCAGCATGCGGGAAAAAATCGGCTGCTCGCCGTTCAGCCGGCGCTCGATCCACGGGCGGGCATACCGGTCGAACATCGGCTCCATTTCCCGCGGCGGTCCCGGCAGCAGCACGTACAGCTTTCCTTCATGTTCGAGCGCCGTCCCGACGGCCATGCCGGTGTCGTTGGGCAGCGGCTCGCCGCCTTCCACATACTGCGCCTGCCGCGCGTTGCTCTCCGGCATCGGCATCCGACGCTCTTCGTAAAACCGGCGGATCTTCTCCAGGGCCGCCCGGTCCGTGGCGAGCTTCCGGCCCGTGACATGAGCGAGCACGTCCCGGGTGATGTCGTCCGTCGTCGGGCCGAGCCCGCCGGTGAGCACCACCAGGTCGGCCCGGCCGGCGGCCAGCCGGATCGCGTCGGCCAGCCGCCCGGGGTTGTCGCCGACGACCGTCTGCCAATAGACGTTGACGCCCATTTCCGCAAACCGCCGCGACAGATGGCGGGCGTTCGTGTTGACGATCTGCCCCATCAACAGTTCCGTGCCGACGGCGATCAATTCCGCATTCATGTTCGAACCTCCCGTCACAAAGCAAAACCGGCCCCGCCCGCGGGCGGCTGTCCGGTTTTGCAAGCCTCAAGCGTTGTCGCTGAACTGGATCACGTTTTTGCTTTTGACGAAATAATCGATGCCGGAATAGATCGTGATGACCGCCGCCGTCCATACGGCGATCTGGTCGAACGGGATGCCGAAATAGAAGAACGGAAAGTTGTTGATCAGCGTGGCGATGATGGCGACGATCTGGGTGACGGTTTTCCACTTGCCCCATTTGCTCGCCGGAATGACCACCTGGTTCAGCAGCGCCACCTGGCGCAGCGCCGTCACGGCAAATTCCCGGCTGATGATGATGATCGCCGCGAGGGCGCTCAGCTTGTCCATCTCCACCAGCGAGATGAGCACCGTGGCCACCAGCAGTTTGTCCGCCAGCGGATCGAGCAGCTTCCCCAGATTGCTGACCATCTTCCGCTTGCGGGCGATGTAGCCGTCCAGGCTGTCCGTCGAAGCCGCGATGATGAAAATGAGGCAGGCGATGATCTGGTTCCAGGTGATCGCGAACGACTTGCCCAGCATTTCCGGAATCGTGATGGTCGGCAGGTTCAGGTTGACGAGCAGAAAAAACATGATCACCGGAACGAGAAACAGGCGGGCAAGCGTGATGCGGTTGGCCAGGTTCATGAGACCGCAACCCCCGACAGATCGTATTCGAAGGCATGGGTGATCCGCACTTTCCGGATCGTCCCGATTTCAAGCCGCTCTGCGCTGACGAACACCTCGCCGTCGATTTCCGGCGCGTCGTACATCGACCGGCCCACGTACACGTCATTCCGCCCGTCGTACCGTTCGATCAGCACATCGAGCACCTGGCCGATGTGTTTGGCGCTCACTTCCCGGGCGATTTCCCGCTGCACTTCCATGAGCGTGTGCGCCCGCCATTCCTTCACGTCGTCCGGCACCTGGTCCGGCAGGCGGGCGGCCGGCGTGTCTTCCTCGCGGGAATACGTGAACACGCCGAGCCGGTCGAACTTGATGTCCCGCACGAAATCGACCAGCCGGTTGAAATCGTCCTCCGTTTCGCCCGGAAAGCCGACGATGAGCGACGTGCGAAGCGCCACGCCGGGGATGCGCGAGCGGATTTTTTCGATCAGTTCCCGCGCGTCCTTCTCCCGTCCCGGACGGCGCATGCGCCTCAGGATCGCGTCCACGCTGTGCTGCAGCGGCAGATCGACGTATTTGCAGATTTTCGGGTTGCTTGCCATCGTGTCGATCAGTTCGTCGGTGAAGAAGCCGGGATAGGCGTAATGCAGCCTCACCCATTCAATGCCGGGCACTTCCGACACGCGGTTCAGCAGTTCCGGCAGCTTGAACGTATCGTACAGATCCCGGCCGTAATTGGTGGAATCCTGGGCGATCAGGCTCACTTCCTTCACGCCCTGGGCGGCCAGCTCCTCGGCCTCCGCCACGATCGATTCGATCGTCCGGCTGCGGAACCGCCCCCGCATCAGCGGGATGCTGCAGAACGTGCAGGCGTTGTCGCAGCCTTCGGCGATCTTGATGTAGGCGGTGTAGCGGGGCGTGGACAGCCGCCGCGGCAGCCGCTTCTCGTAATTGAACACGGGATTGCCGACATAGACCGGCTTGCGTCCCTGGAGGGCTTCCCGCACGATCTCGGCGATGCGAGGGAAATCGCCGGTGCCGACGATGCCGTCGATTTCCGGCATTTCCTTCATCAGCTCTTCCTTGTACCGCTGGGTGAGGCAGCCGGACACGATGAGCGCCTTCAGGGCGCCGGTTTTCTTGTAGTCCGCCATGTCCAGGATCGTGCTGATCGACTCTTCCTTGGCCGCGTCGATGAACCCGCACGTGTTGACCACGATGACGTCGGCTTCCTCCGGACGGTCCGCGATCGAAAAGCCGTGCTCCGCCACGATGCCCGCCATGATTTCCGAATCGACGAGATTTTTCTCGCAACCCAGCGTGACGAAGTGGATGGATCCGAGATCCGCCTTGCCGCCGCTTCCTCCGCTGCCGCCGGTTTTTTCCTTTTTCGCCTTGAAGTTCCCCACGAACTCAACGCCAACCGTTTGCGCCATCGACTTCGCTCCACTCTTTTCCGTTGTCGGTTTGCCGTCCGGTTCCGGCGGCCAAAAAAATCCCGCCGGCTGTCAGCGGTAGTTGACAAACTGCAGTTCGATCGGCAAATCCGCGCTTCGCAGCGTCTGGATCACCTTTTGCAGGTCGTCTTTGCTTTTGCCCGATACGCGGATCTGGTCGCCCAAGATCTGGCTTTTCACCTTCAGCTTCGTATCGCGGATGATGGTGTTGATTTTCTTGGCGTTTTCCTGGTCGATGCCCTGCTTCAGCCGGATCCGCTGGCGCACCGTGCCCTGGGCGGCCGGTTCCACCTTGCCGTAGTCCAGATTTTTGACCGGCACGTTCCGCCGGACCAGCTTGGACAGCAAAATGTCCAGGACGGATTTCAGCTTGTATTCGTCGTCGGAGACGACCACCAGCTCATCTTTCTCCAGCGCGATCTCGCTCTTCGATCCCTTGAAATCGAAACGCGTGGAAATTTCCTTCATGGCCTGGTTGATCGCGTTGGACACTTCCTGCAAATCCACTTTTGAAACGATGTCAAAAGAGTTTTCGCTTGCCATGGCCGAAAACCCCTCCCTTCTCATATCCTTCACGATTATACCAATAATGAAACCACAAGAAAAGGCAACCCCCTGCGGGATTGCCTTCCGTCAGGCCCGTCTTCCTTCCTTCAGCCCGATCAGCGCGCCGAGCACCAGATGGGCGGAAAAAAAGCCGACAAGCAGATACCCCCATTTGTCGGGCAGCAGGTAGACCCCGAGCGGGAGGCCGACAGCGCCCGAAACGAGCACGGACGCGGCGGTCCGCATGGCGGCACCCCCTTACGCCCCGTTGTCCGGCGGGGCCGACTCCGTCCCCGCGGCCGCCAGGTCGATTTGCAGCTTGCGGGGATTGGCCGTGTCGCCGACTTTGATTTCCAGTCCGTTCACCGTCATTTTCAGGGCGTTGGCCCGGCCGAAATGGAAATAGGCGCCGCCGTCGAACACCCACTCGCGCCGGTCGCCCTTGTTCATCGTCAGGTTCCCTTCAACGACTTCGCCGTTCTCGTTGTCCTTGTAAATGGCCATCCAGCAACGGTCGCCGACGATCTCGATGATGACGTCTAGCTGCGTGCTGCCGGACAGCACATAGAAGTCCTTGTTGCCTTCCGTCTTGACCAGGGTGATCACCGGCTCGGCCACGGGTGCCGGCTCCGGCTCCGGTTCCGGCTCCGGTTCCGGCAGGACGGTATCCGCGGGATTTGACGGCGCTTCCTCCGCGGCCACCCGGTCCGTCAGGGGCAGCGGTTCCCGCACGGCGTTTCCGTCCCCGCCCAGCCCGAAATAGCCGTTCAGTTTGAAATAGTAGAAAACGGCCAGAATCAGGAGGGGGAACGAGATGAACAGGAGGGCGGACAGCCAGCGGTTCATCCGCTGGGTGTTCCGCGGCGGCTTTCTTCTGCGGCGGCGGACCGGCTCCGCCTTCGTCTCCACCGGAGGCTCGGCCGTTTCGGGGCGGTACAGCTTGAGCACTTCCGCCGGATCCAGGTCGACCGCTTCGGCGTAGCTGCGGATGAACGCCCGCACGTAGAAGTTGCCCGGCAACACCTTGTAGTTGCCTTCTTCGATGGCCTCCAGATACCGCTTGCGGATTTTTGTCGTCTCCTGCAGGTCGTCGAGGGTGAGGCCCCGCTGTGTCCTTGCCTTCTTCAGCAGCTGTCCGAGTTCAGACATGGTTCACCTCCTGCGCCCAGCGTAATGCCATACAGCAAAAAACTCCCGGGGAGTTTTGCGCGCGTCAGGTCAAGTCGGGCGGCGGTGCCGCCGGCCGCCGGAAGCGGCCCTTCATCATATCAATAGTTCTACAATTTTCGGCATATTCCTTCCACCGAAATGGCAATTTCAAAGTTATTTTAGCTGCGGTCCGCCCCGGATATGACGGCAAGGAAAAAGCCTTCTTGCGAAGGCTTCAGGCGGTTCATTTCAGGCTGTCCACGTATTTGACCATCAGCCGGGCGATCGTTTTTTTCTCTTCTTCGTCGGCAACGTCCCACAGTTCCTTGAGCAGCCGTTCCTCCCCGTTTTTCGGGTCGACCTTGTCGCTCAGGAACTCGCCGATCTGGAACGCCAGCTTGCTGATCGTTTCTTCGCTCATGCCCGCTTTCTTCGCCTGATCCACCCGGTCGGCCAGGAACTGTTTCCATTTCTCGAACGTTTCCAGCACGGTTGCCATCTGGATCTCCTCCTGTGTTCATGGTGGCGGACATCCGTAGCATGCGCAACCGGCCGCAAAAATATGCGGATGCTTCCGTGCCGTTCGTGGCAATCATGCCGCTCCGCGCCGGTCCTACGTGACGATGCCGCCGTTGGGGCTGATGATCTGCCCGGTGATGTAGCCCGACTCCGGCAGCGCGAGAAAATAGACCAAAGCGGCGATCTCTTCGGGGCCCGCCAACCGGCCGGCGGGAATGTCGCTGACGAGAAGCCGGCGGTCTTCCTCGCCCAGATGGTCCAGCATGGCGGTGTCCACCGCGCCCGGCGCCACCGCGTTGACGGTGACGCCGGAAGGCGCCAGTTCCTTCGCCAGCGCCTTCGTGAACGCATTGACGCCTCCCTTGGAAGCGGAATAGACGACTTCGCAGGACGCGCCGGCCATGCCCCAGATGGAGGAAATGTTGATGATGCGGCCGAACCGGCGGCGGATCATGCGCGGCATGAACGCCTGGGTGCACAGAAACATCCCCTTCAGATTGACGTCCATGACCCGGTCCCAGTCTTCCTCCGTCACGTCGGACAAAAGTCCCCAATGGGCGACGCCGGCGTTGTTGACGAGGATGTCCGGCTCCATGCCGTGCTGCGCCAGCTTGTCGCGCATGCGCAAAATCTGCTCCCTGGAACGCAGGTCCGCGGAAACGGTCAGCACCGCCGCGGCGCGGGCGAGGCAGCGCCGGGCGACCTCGTTGGCCGCTTCATGATTGGACCGGTAATGGATGGCGACGCGGTACCCGGCGGCGGCGAACCGCTCGGCGATGGCGCCGCCGATGCCGCCGCTTCCTCCGGTGACGAGAACCGTCGTTTCCGCCGGGCCGAGCCAGTCGCCCGGGGGGATTCCCGTCCCATTCCGCAAATCCGGCGTTTCTTCCGTCATGTCCGTTCTCCCCTCCGCCGGCCGTTCATGTTCGTTCTCCGTTTCTTACGACGGAAACCGCCAGCCGGTCCCAGTTCACGTGCTCTTCGAACCGCTCCCGGATGTCGTCCGGCGTCAGCGATTCGTACACATCCAGCCAGCCGAACGGATCGATGCCGCGGAACCGGTGCTTCGTGAATTCGTTGGCGATCGCTTCCGGCGAGTTGAACGTGCGCAGGAATCCGCCGATCCGTTTCCGGCGCTGCCGCTCGAAATCCGCTTTGTCGAACCCGTCCCGGGCGATGCGCCGGACGCCTTCCCGCACCCGTTCGATGAGCAGGTCCGGATCCCGCGTGTCGCCGCCGATCATCGAAAACGCATAGCGGCTTGTCACCTGGACGTCGAAGCCGAAGGTGTCGGAAATCAGGTTGTCGTCGTACAGCTCCTGATAAAGCGCCGATCCGGGACCGAGCAGGAGGTCCAGCATGATCCGGGTGGCCGCTTCCTTCCGGGCGAGGTCCGTGCCCGCGGCGGGCTTCTTTTCCTTGAACCCGAAGTAGCATTTCGGAAGCGCCACGGGCAGTTCCACGACGCTCAGCGGACGGTGGACCGGTTCCGGCTCTTCCGGGTACAGGCGCTCGGGATGCGCCGCGGGTCCGAACCGCTTGGCCGCCTGGTTGGCCCGGATGCGTTCCATGAGGCGCTCCGGTTCCACGTTGCCGACGACCAGGAGCAGCATGTTGCCGGGGTGGTAGAATGTTTCATGGCACAGGTACAGCGTTTCCTTGTCGATGGCGGAGATTGATTCGAGGCTGCCGGCGATGTCGATGCGGATCGGGTCCTCCGCGTACATCGCCCCGATCAGGCCGTAATAGACCCGCCAGTCGGGATGGTCCCGGTACATCTGGATTTCCTGCCCGATGATGCCCTTTTCCTTCTCCACGTTCTCATCGGTGAAATAGGGAGACTGCACGAAATCGAGCAGGATTTCCACGTTTTCTTCCACGTCCCGCGTGGCGGAAAACAGGTAGCTGGTCCGGTCGAAGCTGGTGAAGGCGTTGGCCGAGGCGCCGCGGGCGGCAAATTTCCGGAACACGTCGCCGTCCGGCTCCTCGAACATTTTGTGCTCCAGGAAATGGGCGATGCCGTCGGGCAGCCGGACTTCGCTGCCGTCCGCCTTGCGGAACCGGTTGTCCGCCGAGCCGTACCGGGCGGAAAACACCGCGTACGTCTTGGAAAACCCGGGTTTCGGCAGCAGGCACACCTCCAGCCCGTTCGGCAGCGTTTCGGCATGGATCGTCTCGTTCAGCCGTTCATGGCGGATGGCTTTCATTCGCCCGTCCCTCCTTGCCGGTCCCGCAGGAAATAGACCGTGTCCATCCGCGCCAGGCGCGCGACGCGCACCACGTCGTCCGGCGCGACGTTCAGGACCGCTTCGGCCAGCTGCTGCGGCGAACGCCCGCGGCCGGTGAGCACCCCGTTGAAATCGAAGGCGATCATGTCGAAGGCCGAGTCCGACAGTTCGTTCAGCTGGCTGACGATCAGCGCTTTCGTCTGCGCCAGTTCCGCATCCGTGATGCGGCCGCCGGCCAGCTCAGCCAGCTGCTCTTCGATGATGGAAAGCGCCTTGTCCCGGTTGCGCACGTCAATGCCGGACTGGATCATCGCGTAGCCTTTCCAGCCGTCGTAGCGGGACGAGGCGTAATAGGCCAGGCTCGCTTTCTCGCGGACGTTGACAAACAGCTTCGAATGCGGAAAGCCGCCCAGAATGCCGTTGTACACCAGCGCGGCCGGGTAGTCGTCGTCCGACGCCAGCACGGGCAGCGCAAGCCCGATGTTCAGCTTGCCTTGCGAGACGTCCAGCGCCTCCTCCACCCTTTTGGCCTCCGGCTTTGGCTTGGGCGGCTCGCCAAGCCGGTACGGGGCGGGCGCCCGCCGCACGGCGGCGAACGTCTCTGCCACGAGCCCGAACACCGCCTCCGGCGTCACGTCGCCGGCGACGTACAGATCGAGCTGCGCATCCGCAAGCCATTGCCGGTACCGGTTGTGCAGCGTCTCCGGCGTGATGGCGGGAAGATCGCCGATGGCGCCGAGGGCGTTCAGCCGGTACGGATCGCCGGCGAACATTTCCTCGAGGCACCGCTGCGCCGCATAGCGGATTTTGTCGTTGATGACGGCTTCCAGCCGTTTCTGCACCGTCGTTTTTTCCGACTCGACATACCGGGCGGTGAAGCGGCCGTCCTCCAGCGCGGGACGGCACACCGTCCCGATCAGGAAGCGGAGCGCCTCCCGCAGCATGCCGCCTTCGGCGCCCGCCGGCACGTAGCGGTCCGCCACCGCGTCGAGGCGGAACTGAATGATCTGGTTGTTGCCCCTCTTGTAAACGTCAAAACCGAATGACGCCCCGTACAATTCGTCCAGCCGGGCGCGGAACGCGCGGGTTTCCGGATAGTCCGCGGACCCGCGCCGCAGCACGAAGGGAATGACGGCGTTGGCCGTGACGGTTTCCTCCAGCAGCGGGGCGCCGGCGTACAGGCTGACCGAATGGGTTTTGAACCGTTCGGTCGGCAGGACGTGCACCCGGATGCCGTTGACCTCCCTGCGAATGAACGGACTTGCCGACATGATGGTCCTCCCCGAATCGTGATCCGAACACTGCCAGTATAAAGGAAAAAGCAGCCGGATGGCTACTTCTCCCGTGAAGGCAGCCGGCCGGCCGCTTTTTTACATGCAGAAAATGTGCTTCCCGATTTTTTTCACCTGCGGCCTCGTCCAGATCCATTTGCTGGTGGCCGTTTCCGGGTTGAAATAGTAGATGCAGCCGCCCGTCGGATCCCAGCCATTGACGGCATCCCGCACCGCCTTCTTCGCGGTTTCGTTCGGCGTGAGCCAGATCTGGCCGTCGGCAACCGCCGTGAAGGCGCCGGGCTGGAAAATGACGCCGTGCACCGTGTTGGGAAAGAGCGGCGATTTGACGCGGTTCAGGATGACGGCCGCCACCGCCACCTGCCCTTCATACGGTTCGCCCCTCGCTTCGCCGTATACCGCGTTGGCCATGATCGTCAGGTCGTTCTCGGTCAGGCCGAGGCTGTTGGAGGTGGCGAGACTGCTTGCGCCCTTCTGCCCCTGCGGCTTGTCCATGGTCATGTCCGGCGTCCACTTTTTGGTGGCTTCCCACAGCTTCAGCTTCGTCTTCGGACCGACGATGCCGTCGACCTTCATGCCGAATTCCGACTGGAACCACTTGACCGACCGGAGGGTGCGCCAGCCGTAGACGCCATCCACCTTGCCGTCGTAAAAGCCGAGATATTTCAGGCGGCCCTGCAGTTCTTCCACGTCTTTGCCCGTGGAACCGTATTTGACGATCGCGTTGCTGAACGCTTCCCTGCTCGCCGGCTGCTCGGCCAGATGATACGCCACGAGCAGGAACGTTGTCAGCAGCAGCGCGACGATCACCAGTCGTTTGCCCATGCGTGCCCAACCTTTCTCATGCTGGTTCAGTCGGTAGTATGAGAAACGGGGCACGCTTCTATGCAGGGTTTGCCGTTCGCCGGCGCCTGCCGCCCGCCGGGACCCGCTGTTGGCAGGGGACTGCCGCTTCGCCGGGGAGCGAAGCCACCCGGGTTCTCACGGCCTTCCACGAGCCGCGGGAACCGGGCTCGCCGGCAGCCGGACCGGAACGTCAGGCGCCGGTCCGGCTGTTCATGTATTGTTCCAGGGTCATGAGCACGTCGCGGGGCTTGCTGCCCTCGTAAGGCCCGATGATGCCCGCCGCTTCCATCGAGTCGATCAGCCGGGCCGCCCGCGTGTACCCGATGCGGAGCCGCCGCTGCAGCAGGGATACCGAGGCCTGGCGGGCTTCCAGCACGATCATGACCGCCTGGTCGAACAGCTCGTCGCGGAACTCGTCTTCTCCTTCGCCGCTTTCATCCACCTCGGGCACGAGTTCCTCGCGGTATTCCGCTTCCGCCTGGGCGCGCACGTAGTTGACGACGGCTTCCACTTCCTTGTCGGACAGGAACGCGCCCTGCACGCGGATCGGCTTCGTTTCGCCGACGGGGAAATACAGCATGTCGCCGCGGCCGAGCAGCTTTTCCGCGCCGGCCATGTCCAGAATCGTCCGCGAATCGACCTGGCTGGACACGCCGAAGGCGATCCGCGACGGAATGTTCGCCTTGATCACCCCGGTGATGACGTCGACGGAAGGCCGCTGGGTGGCGATGATGAGGTGAATGCCCGCCGCCCGCGCCATCTGCGCGAGCCGGGTGATGGCGTCCTCCACGTCGTGGGGCGCCACCATCATCAGGTCGGCCAGCTCGTCCACGATGACGACGATGTACGGCAGCTTCTCCGCGCCTTGCGCTTCCGCCATCGCGTTGTAGCCTTCGATGTTGCGGATGCCGGATTTGGAAAACAGCTCATAGCGTTTTTCCATTTCCTGCACGATTTTCTTCAGCGCGAGGGACGCCCGCCGCGGATCGGTGACGACCGGCGCCAGCAGATGGGGAATGCCGTTGTAGACGTTGAGTTCCACCATCTTCGGGTCCACCATCAGAAACTTCACTTCGTCGGGCCGCGCCTTGTAAAGGATGCTGACGATGATGGCATTGATGCAGACGGATTTCCCGGAGCCGGTGGCCCCCGCCACGAGCAGGTGGGGCATGCGGGCCAGGTTGGCCACGATCGGCTGTCCGGAAATGTCCCGCCCGAGCACGAAGGTCAATTTGGAGGCCGCGTCGCGGAACGCCGGCGTCTCCATCACTTCCCGCATCGTCACGATGGACACTTCGTCGTTCGGCACCTCGATGCCGATGGCCGACTTGCCGGGAATCGGCGCCTCCATGCGGATATCCCGGGCCGCCAGCGCCAGGGCGATGTCGTCGGTGAGGGACACGATGCGGCTGACCTTCACCCCGGCTTCCGGCGTGATTTCGTACCGGGTCACCGCCGGCCCCCGCACGACTTCGGAAATTTTGGCTTTCACGCCGAAGCTGGCCAGCGTCTGCTCCAGCTTGCGCGTTTTTTCCTGGATGCCGGCCATGCCGCCTCCCCGGCCCTGGGCGACGGGACGGGCCAGAAGATGCGGAGGCGGCAGCTTGTACGGTTTCGGCTTCGGGACAGACGGCGGCGCGGATGCGTCCGGTGCGTCCCTCTCCGCCCCGCCGGCCGGATCGTCCGCGGCGGCCGATCCGGCGCCGCCGGCTTCGGCAGCGGACGCAAGGGGATCGGCCATGCCGGGATGCTCTTCGAAATGGCGGAACACGACATCGGGCGCCGGTTCCGCGTCCCCAACCGGTTCCGCGGCCGCCTCTCCGCCCGCTTCATCCACTGGCGGCGGGGCATCCGCCTCCCGGCCGGACGGGGAGGCGTCCGCGCGGCCGGCTTCCCGCCTTCCGCGGCCGAACAGCCGCCTGAAGCGGCCGCCCGGTTCACCGGCCGCCGCCGCGTCCCCGCCATCCGTGTCGTGCCCGGCGACGTCGGCGTTCGAACCGTCTTCCGCGAAAATGGACGGCGCCGGTTCCGCGCCGCCGGAAACGGCGATCGGCTCCCCTTCCCCGCCATCCGCATCGTCCGCCTCGTCCGCTGCCGCGGGCACGGCGTAAACGGCGGCGGGCCGGCGGCGCTTCTTCCGGAACAGGCCGGACATGAGCCGGATTTCCCTCGCCATCCTGGAGAAGGCTTTCGCCAGCGCCTTCCGGAGGCGGCGGAAAAACTCCACGTAGGACCAGCCGGTCACGTACAGGAGGCCGACCGGAATGAGGGCCAGCAGCACGAACCGGGAACCGGTGTAGTCGAAAAACAGGAACAGCACGCCGAACACGAGGGCGCCGATCATGCCGCCGCCCGCGCCGGCCAGAAAATCGTCGTAGGTAATGGCGGCGTCAAACAGAAACTGCTTCAGGTTGTCGAACGGATCGGAAAACACGCCGGCGGCGGAAAGCCCGCCTTCCGGATACAGCTGGCGGAACGTCGAGATGCTGAGCAGCCCGAGGCGGATCATGATCAGCAGCAGAACGCCCGTCATCCGGTGGGTCCACCGGTTCGGCCACCGCCGGTGAATCATCACGTAGAGCCCGAAGTAGACGGCGACCAGCGGGATGGTGAACCACCATTCGCCGGCGAGAAACAGGCAGATATAATGGAGGGCACGGCCGAAAGGCCCCATGCCGGGCGCTTCGCCGCTGCCGGCGGCCAGCGCGATGACGGAGACGATGAGGATCAGGATGCCGTAGACTTCGTATGTAAACGTGGCGTTGGTCTGTTTTTTCCGATTTCGTCTGGACAAGCGTCGCACCCCCGTACCGAAAATTATACCACAATTCGGATGAGGCGCCGAAATGAAACGAAATGAAAAAGGTTGTCCGGGATTCCCGTAACCGGCATCCGCGGACAACCCGCATGAGTGATCTGGTAAGCGACCATTTTGTTAATGGATTTAACGATTCATGTTCTTAAACTTCCATGATGATCGGAAGTATCATCGGCCGTCTGCGCGTCTGTTCATACAGGAAACGGCCGAGCGCTTCCTTGACGTGGTTTTTCAGCGAGGACCATTCGTTGATGTTTTCCGTCATCAGGCGGTTGAGGGTTTCCTTCACGATCTTGTTGGCATCCTCCAGCAGCCCTTCCGACTCCCGCACGTACACGAAACCGCGCGAAATGATGTCCGGGCCCGACAGGATGGTGCCGTCCTGCTTGCTGAGGGTCACCACCACGACCAGGATGCCGTCCTGGGACAAGAGCTTCCGGTCGCGCAAAACGATGTTGCCGACGTCGCCGACGCCGAGCCCGTCGATCAGCACGTTGCCGGCCGGCACCTTGCCGGCGCGGCGGCCGACGCCGCCGGAAAACTCCACCACGTCGCCGTTGTCGATCAGGAAAATGTTGCCCGGATCGACGCCAACCATTTCCGCCAGTTTGCCGTGCTGATACAGCATCCGGTATTCCCCGTGGATCGGGATGAAATACTTCGGCTTCATGAAGTTGAGCATCAGCTTCAGGTCTTCCTGGCTGCCGTGGCCGGACACGTGCACGCCGGTGGCGTGGCTCGGACCGTAGACGACGTTGGCGCCGAGGCGGAACAGCTCATCCACCGTGCGGCCGACGAGCCGCTCGTTTCCGGGAATCGGCGTGGCGGCGATGACGACGGTGTCGCCGGGCAGAATGTCCAGCTTCTTGTGCGTGGCGCGGGCCATGCGGGTCAGGGCGGACATCGGCTCGCCCTGGCTGCCCGTGCACAGGATGGCCACCCGGTCGGCGGGCAGCTTGTTCACCTCGTCCGGTTCGATCAGCATGCCCTCCGGCATGTGCAGATAGCCGAGTTCCATGGCGATGTTCACGACATTGACCATGCTCCGGCCGACCACCGACAGCTTCCGGTTCGTCTTGACGCACGCGTCGATCACCTGCTGGACGCGGTTGACGTTTGACGCGAACGTGGCCACGACGACGCGCTGTTTCGCCCGGCGGAAAATTTCCTCCAGCTCGACGCCGACGCTGCGTTCGGAACCCGTAAAGCCGGGCCGTTCCGCGTTGGTGCTGTCGGACAAGAGGACGAGGACGCCCTTTTTTCCGATTTCGGCCATTTTGTGGACGTCGGCATACTGCTCGTTGACCGGCGTCTGGTCGAACTTGAAGTCGCCCGTGTGCACCACGATGCCTTCCGGCGTCTCCAGCGCGATGCCGACCGAATCCGGGATGCTGTGGTTCGTCCGGAAGAAGGTGGCCCGGATCGAACCGAGCCTGATGACGGAATCGCCGTGGATCAGGTGGCGCTTCGTCTCGTTCAGCAGTCCGGCTTCCTTCAGCTTGTTCTCGATCAGGCCGAGGGTCAGCTTCGTGGCGTAGACCGGCACGTTCAGGTGCTTGAGGACATACGGCAAGCCTCCGATGTGGTCCTCGTGTCCGTGAGTTACCAAAATTCCCCTTACTTTGTCTCTATTTTCCAGCAGATACGTAATATCCGGGATGACGATATCGACACCGAGCATTTCTTCCTCGGGGAATTTCAGACCGGAGTCGATGACCACGATGTCGTTGCCGTACTGCACGACATACATGTTCTTGCCGATCTCGCCCAATCCGCCCAGCGCGAAGACCGACAGAACATTGCTATTCTTTTTTGCCAAATGCGTTCTTACCTCCCGAAAGGTTTGAAAAATCAAGTCCGCACCAGGTCACTCGAAACCCATTATACATGAAGCCGGAGCAGAAACACAAGTGACCGCAAAAACGAACGGCGGCCCCCGCTTGCCGGGGAACGCCGTTCATGGGCGAGCTTTGGCTGTGGGCGCCGGCTTCGCCGGCGGAGCTGTTGACCTTTGCGTCCGGAACGCGTCAGAACGTCTCCAGCCGGCGCCGGAGGGTCTCCTGTTCGTCTTCGGTCAGGTTGGCCAGGGGCGGCCGGACGCCGCCGGCGTCAAACCCGCGGAACCGGAGGGCGTATTTGACCGGCACCGGATTCGGATAGATGAACAGCGCCTTGAACAGGGGCAGCAGTTCGCCGTGCAGTTCCGCCGCTTCCCGCACGTTGCCGGACACGAACGCATCCATCATCCGCCGGATTTTCCGGCCGGCCAGGTGGCTGGCCACGCTGACGACGCCGTATCCGCCGACGGCCATGAGCGGCAGGGTCAGCTCGTCATCGCCGCTGTACAGTCTGAACCCTTCCGGCGTCTCCCGGATGATGCGGGTCGCCTGGGCGAAGTCGTTGTAGGCTTCCTTGACGCTGGTCACGTTGGGCAGATCACGGGCCAGCCGGATGACCGTGTCCGCTTCGATGTTGACGGCCGTGCGCTTCGGCACGTTGTACAGCATGACCGGCAGCCTGGTGGATTCGGCGATCGTTTTGAAATGGTGATACAACCCGTTCTGGGTCGGACGGTTGTAGTAGGGCGCCACGAGCAGAATGCCGTCGACGCCGGCTTTTTCCGCTTCTTTGGTCAGGTGCACGGAATGGGCCGTGTCGTTGCTGCCCGTGCCGGCGATGACCCGGCACCGGCCGGCAGCCTGTTCCACCGCCGCGCGGAACAGCCCGATCTTTTCTTCATCCGTCAGCGTCGGCGATTCGCCCGTCGTTCCGCAAACGACGAGGCTTTCCGTTCCCTGTTCCTCGATCAGATGGTCAACGAGCCTGCGGAAGGCGTCTTCGTCGACGCGATTGTGCGCGTCGAACGGCGTCACCATCGCGGTGATGAGTCTTCCGAAATCCACGGCTACCAGTTCCTCCCGTATCGATGTGGATGGACGGCGGCGGCCAAAGCCGGACCGGGATCACGGGCCGGTCGTTCCGCTCCACCCCTTTAATGCATCATTATACCGCATCACGCGCCCGCTTCATAGCGGAATCGTTCGATGAGAACCGGCTGCAGCTGGCGGCCTTCCAGCGCCGCTTCGCACGTTTCCATCAAAAGATCCATGCGGGCCACGAGGGAATTCGGCTTCTTAAGCGGCGCATCCTGTCCGAAGGGAACGAAATAGATGTTTTTCGTCGCCATCAGCCGGGCGATGTTGACCATGTTCAGCCCGAGCCCGTCATTGGTGGAGATGGCGATGACGACGGGACGCAGGTTCCGGAGCTGGGCTTTGGCGGCCATCAGCACCGCGCTTTCCGTCATGGCGTTGGCGAGCTTGCTGACGGTGTTGCCGGTGCAGGGCGCGATCACCAGCACGTCCAGCGTCTTGTTCGGTCCGAGCGGTTCTGCTTCGACAATCGAGGAAATGATATCATTCCCCGTCCGTTCTTTCAACTGTTTCCGCCAATCTTCCGCCTTGCCGAAACGGGTGTCCGTCGTCAGAAGCGACTGGGAAATGATCGGAATGACCTTCGCCCCGGCATCCACGAACCGCTGGATCTGCGGCATCACCTCATCGAAGGTGCAATGGGAGCCGGACAGCGCGAATCCCACCGTTTTGTCACTCCAGTTCAACATGCATCCCTCGCTTTCGAGCTTCTTCGGAAAACAGCCGGCCCAGCACGCCGGCCATGATCCGGCCGGCCGTCCTTGGCGCCACGATGCCCGGCAGACCCGGCGCCAGGATCGCCTTGATGCCCCGTTTTTCGGCAAACCGGAAATCCGTTCCCCCGGGTCTGGAGGCCAGATCGATGATGACCGCCCGCCGCGGCAGCTCCGCGATCACCCTGGCGTTGACGATCAGCGCGGGAACGGTGTTGAACACGATGTCCGCATCGCCGGCTTCCCGCACCAGATCCGTCGTGTAGAAAGGCGAAAGCCCCATTTCGAAGGCCCTGGCAAACTGGTCCGGCCGGCTCACCCCCGTTTTCACCTTCGCGCCGAGCGCCGCCAGCAGGCGGGCCAGCGTCATGCCCGTGCGGCCGAACCCGAGCACCAGCACGCGGCTGCCGTGAATCGTGATGTCGGTGTTCTGGATCGCCAGCATCAGGGCCCCTTCGGCGGTCGGGATGGAATTGTAGATCGCCACCTCGTCCAGTTCGAACAGACGGACGACTTCAATGCCGTGGCGGGAACACAGATCCAGCAGCCGGGCATTGGCCATTCCCGCGTAGATTTTGGCGTGTTTCGGCATCCGTTCGATGTGCTGCTCGGCCAGCACCAATTCCCGGTCCGTGAAGATGGATTCGACCCTGCCCTTCTCGTCGGTTCCCACCGGCGGCAGCACCACCGCATCGGCGCCGTCGAACGCCTCCGGCGCGAGACCGGCTTTTGCCGCGCCCTCCGGGACGTCCTGCAGGCTGTCATATCCGATCAGCGTGACGGCGGCATCCCTGTCGGCCAGTTCGCGGATCACTTCCAGCATCCTGGCGTCCCCGCCGATGATCAGCACCCGGAATCCGGTCAGCACGTGAACGATGCCCCCTTTGCGGTTTCATGACAGTTTATGCCTCCGCCCAACGGGTGGTGAGGGACACCCGCCCCTGCCAAACGGCCGCGGCGAAAAAAAAACATCCCGTCCAATCCGGAACGGGATGTTTCTTTCCGCCGTTTCGGCGTCCGGTTTCAGACGCCGGTGTGTCCGAAGCCGCCGGCGCCGCGGGCGCTTTCCGGCAATTCGTCCGTTTCCGTCAGCCTGACGTCCGGCATCCGCTGGAACACGAGCTGGGCGATCCGCTCGCCCCGGTTGATGGTGAACGGCTCCTGACCGAGGTTGATGAGCAGCACCTTCACTTCCCCGCGGTAGTCGGCGTCAATCGTGCCCGGCGTGTTGAGGCACGTGATGCCGTGTTTGAAAGCCAGTCCGCTGCGCGGCCGCACCTGGGCCTCCAGATCGGGCGGCATGCTCATGCAAAAGCCGGTGGGCACCAGCGCCCGCTCGCCGGGCCGGAGCACCAGCGGTTCGGCAACCGCTGCGTGGACGTCGAATCCGCTGGCCCACTCCGACATTTTGACCGGCAGCGGCAGGTCGTCGTTGCCGGGCAGCCTTTTGATCAACACTTCATAGGACAAGGGAATCCCTCCTCAGCGCGTTGATGGAGTCGTCGGATGAACCGACCATCGCCGCCGCAAACGGCCGGGAAAACAGATGGCGGATGCAGCGCCGGATGTCGTCGTGGCTGACCCGGTCGATGCGGTCAAGCAGTTCGTCGATGGTGTAATGCCGCCCCAGCAGCAGCTCGTTTTTGCCGATCCGGTTCATGCGGCTGCCGGTGCTTTCCAGGCTGAGAATGAGGTTGCCCTTCAGCTGTTCCTTCCCCCTCGCCAGTTCGGCGTCGGTGATGCCGTTGTCCCGCACGTCGGCCAGCGTCTCGAGGGTGATGTCCAGCACGTCGCGGGTTTGTTCCGGCGCCGTGCCGGCATAGATGGTGAACAGCCCGGAATCCGTATGGGCCGAATGATAGGAATAGACGGAATAGGCGAGCCCGCGCTTTTCCCGGATTTCCTGGAACAGCCGCGAGCTCATGCCCCCGCCGATCAGGTTGTTCAGCAGGATCATCCCGTACAGGTCCGGGTGATCGTACGCATAGCCGGGCAGGCTGAGGCACAGGTGGTTCTGTTCTGTTTTTTTCCCGTGGAAGACGAGGCCTCCGGCAAACGCCGGCGCGTCTTCCGCCTCCCCGCTTTCGGCCGGCGCGAAGGCGGAAAACCGCTCGCGGATCATGTCGAGCGCGCCGGCCGGCACGCGTCCGGCCAGGGCGATCACCGTGTTGTCCGGCCGGTACCGGCGGCGCATGTAGGCTCTCAGGTCGTCGGGTTCGAATGTCAGAAGCCGCTCTTTCCGCCCGAGGATGGACCAGGCCAGGGGATGTTCGCCGTAAGCGGCCCGGGAAGCCAGATCGTGCACGAGATCGTCCGGGGTGTCCTCGTACATGGCGATTTCTTCGAGGATCACCTTCTTCTCCTTCTCCATCTCTTCCGGATCCAGCTTCGGGTTGAAAAACATGTCGGACAGCACGTCCACGGCCACCGGAAGATGGTTGTCGAGCACCTTGGCGTAGTAGCAGGTGTATTCCTTCGTGGTGAACGCGTTCACGTTCCCCCCGATGCCGTCAAAAATGTCGGCGATTTCCCGGGCCGAACGGCTCGGCGTTCCCTTGAACAGCATGTGTTCGATGAAATGGGAAATGCCGCTTTCGTCCCGCCGTTCGTTGCGGGATCCCGTCCGGACCCAGATGCCGAAGGAAACGGAGCGGAATCCGGGCATCTCCTCGGCGACGACGCGCAAGCCGTTGTCCAGCCGGTGGTTGATCACGTGGACCCTCCTCGCATGTCCGATGATGGTCAGGCAGATTCTTTCCTATCCTATCAAAATTCATCCGCCCGCTCAACCGTTCGACAATCATCCGTCCATGCATCCGGTTCAACAATCATCCGATCATTCAACCGGATCCGCATGCATCCGTCCGTTCGACCGGACCGCCATTCATCCGAACGCTCAAATGAATCATCCGCCCGCCCGGCCGGTTTTACAAATCTTCCGCCCACTTGACCGGATCCGCGTCGGTCCGGATTCGTTTTTCGTCGATCAGCTCGCTGACCGTGCCCACCGCGAATCCCCTTTCCCTGGCGTGGCGGATCAGGGCCGGCAGGCTTTGCACTGCCGCTTCCGTCGGGTGCATCAGCACGAGCGAACCCGGCTCGAGGCGGCTTTTGATCTTGCGGATGACGAAAGCGGGTTCGGGTTTTTTCCAGTCCACCGTGTCCAGCGTCCACAAAATCGTGTACAGCCCTTCGCGCCGGGCCAGGCGGACCGTTTCCGCGTCAAAGTCGCCGGCCGGCGGGGCGAACAGCCGGTTGTCCACGCCGAGTTCCGCGAGCAGCGCCTGGGTTTTGCGGATCTCTTCCAGCGCCTCGGCTTCCCCGAGCCGGCTCATCATTTTGTGGGAATAGCCGTGGTTGGACAGCTCGTGGCCGTCTTCCAGAATGGCCCGCGCCAGGTCGCGGTTGTTTTCCAGCCAGGTGCCGTCCAGGAAAAAGGTCGTCTTCACCTCTTCTTCCCGCAGCACCCGCAGCAAATCCGGCAAATGCTCGTTGCCCCACGCCACGTTCACCATGAAGGACACCATCGGTTTGTCCGGATTGCCTTTGTAGATCGGTTCCGGGGGCAGATCGGCCAGCTTGATTTCCGGCTCGACTTCCCGGAACGCGAAAGGAATTTCCGTCACGCGGGGATTTTCCATCAGCCGGGCGAGCGTCCGGTCGAGGTCCACTTCCAGGCCGTTGTAGCCGGGGATCGCCCGCCACACCTTGTCGACCCGCGCATTGACCGGCGGAATCCGGAGCCGCTCGGCCTCCGCCAGGAGGTCCGTCCAGGCGCCGTCCGTCCATATGCCCTGCATCCGCGATTCGCCTGTCCGCGCGCCGGCCGTCCGCGTTTCGTTCGCCAGCGCGTGGCCCGTTGCCGTTCCCGCCGCCTGCGCCCGGTCTCCCGCCGAAGGCGCTTCCGCCGCCGCCAACCCGGGGAACCGGTCCGGCACAAGGCGTCCGAACGCGGCCATGGCCAGCACAAACATGGCGAAGGCGGCGAGCAGCTTCTTGCTCCGGTGATCCATCGGCATTCCATCCCCATGCATGGATGCTTGTCAATCTTATCCTATGCAATGCCAACGCGGGCTAGTACACCGCGCCGCACCGGCACAGGCGCACAGGCACCGAACCGGCCCGGCGCTGCAAAATAAAAAAACTCCTTGCGGAGTTTTTGGTGCAGGTGTTTTGCTTTCGGATATGGGTCTCTGTTGCCGCGTCGGATGCTGTATCGCACGGATGCCGTCAGGCGCCTGAAACCGGCGGTCGTTTAAATCCGGTAAACGCCTGAATCCGGCGAAGCGGACCCGCGATGGGTGTTGACGCATGCCGTGCCATCCATCGCCTTGCCGGATCAGCGGGCCGCTTTCTGCTGGTTCAAAACGGCTTTGCGCGACAGGTTGACGCGTCCGAGGTTGTCGATTTCGGTGACTTTGACGGTGATCCGGTCGCCGACCTTGACCACGTCTTCCACCCGGCCGATCCGTTCGTTGGACAGCTGGGAAATGTGGACGAGGCCTTCCTTGCCCGGCAGCACTTCGACGAAGGCGCCGAATTTTTCGATCCGCTTTACGGTGCCGACGTACGTTTCGCCGACGACGACTTCCCGGACGATCAATTCGATCTGCTCTTTCGCCTTGGCCAGCATTTCCAGGTCCGGCGACGCGATGTACACCCGTCCGTCCTGCTCGATGTCGATCTTGACGCCCGTCTCGTCGATGATCCGGTTGATCACCTTGCCGCCGGGGCCGATGACGTCGCGGATCTTCTCCGGGTTGATGTGGATGATTTCGATCTTCGGCGCGTACTTCGACAGTTCCTTGCGGGGCTCGCTGATGACTTCCAGCATTTTGCCGAGGATGTGCATGCGGCCTTTCCTGGCCTGCTCCAGCGCCCGCTCCAGAATGGCGCGGTCGATGCCGTCGATCTTGATGTCCATCTGGATGGCGGTGATGCCCTTGGCCGTGCCGGCCACCTTGAAGTCCATGTCGCCCAGATGGTCTTCCATCCCCTGGATGTCCGTCAAAATCGACACGTGCTCGCCGTCCTTGATGAGCCCCATGGCCACGCCGGCCACCGGCGCCTTGATCGGCACGCCCGCGTCCATCAGCGCCAGCGTGCTGGCACAGATGCTGGCCTGGCTCGTGGATCCGTTGGACTCCAGCACTTCCGATACGAGGCGGATCGTGTACGGGAATTCATCCTCCGACGGGATGACTTTCGCCAGCGCCCGTTCGCCCAGCGCTCCGTGGCCGATTTCCCGGCGTCCCGGCGCCCTGAGCGGCCGCACTTCCCCGACGGAGAACGGCGGGAAATTGTAGTGGTGCATGAACCGCTTCGAGTCTTCCGGATCGATGCCGTCGAGAATCTGCTCGTCGCTGACCGCGCCGAGGGTGCAAATGCTGAGGGCCTGGGTTTGTCCGCGGGTGAACAGCCCGGAACCGTGCGTTCTCGGCAGCACGCCCACCTCGCAGCTGATCGGCCGCACTTCGTCGAGGGCGCGTCCGTCGGGCCGGATTTTCTCGTGGGTGATCAGGCGGCGCACTTCTTCCTTGACGATGTCGTGCAGCACCTCGCGGACATCCTTCAGCTGCTCCGCCTCTTCGCCATACAGCGCGGTGAAATGCTCGACGGCTTCCGCATTGATGGCGTCGATGGCGTCCTGCCGCGCCTGCTTGTCGGCGATGCGGACCGCCTGGATGAGGCGCTCGGCCGCGTAGGCCCGCACGGCTGCGTTCACGTCCTCGTCCACCTTGTGGAGGACGACTTCCATCTTCGGCTTGCCGGCCAGTTCCACCAACTTGTCCAGCATGTCGATTTGCTTCTTCAGCTCTTCGTGGCCGAACATGATCGCTTCCAGCATGACGTCTTCCGGCACTTCGTTGGCTTCCGCTTCCACCATCATGACCGCATCCCGCGTGCCGGCGACGACGCAGTACAGGTCGCTGGCCTGTTCCTGCTCCTCGGTCGGGTTGATGATGAACTTCCCGTCGATCCGGCCGACGACGACGCCGCCGATCGGGCCGTTCCAGGGCACGTCGGAAATGCTCAGCGCGGCGGACGTGCCGATCATCGCGGCGATTTGCGGCGAGCAATCCTGGTCGACGCTCAGCACCAGGCAGATGATCTGCACTTCATTGCGGAATCCGTCCGGGAACAGCGGGCGGATCGGCCGGTCGATCAGCCGGCTGGCCAGCACGGCCGCTTCGCTCGGACGGCCTTCCCGCTTGATGAACCCGCCGGGAATTTTGCCGACGGAGTAAAGCCGTTCCTCAAAGTTCACCGTAAGCGGAAAGAAATCCAGGTCTTTCGGTTCCTTCGAGGCGGTGACGGTGCAAAGCACGACCGTGTCGCCGTACCGCACGGTGACGGCGGCGTTGGCCTGCTTTGCAAGGCGGCCCGTTTCCAGGATCAGTTTCCGGCCGCCCAGGTCCATCTCCACTTGATGCAAATTTGATACACCTCCAAAGTTTGCCGTCTCTCCTAAGATATCATTTTTTTGGCGGCAGTCATAGTATTTCCTTGCCGCCCGGGCGGCATGACGCCGGCGGCCGGAACCTTGCCTGCCGCATCATGCTTGCCAAAGCCGCAAAGCCGTCCGGGAAGTTCCGATTCGCGGCACGCGCGACGGCAAACGCATGTCTTTGGGCGGATAAATGAAAAGACAACCGGTTTTGCCGTTTGAGCCTTCCGCTTCCGAAGCGGTTGCCGGCGGCGAAACGGTTGTCTTCCGCGCGTCAGCGGCGAAGCCCGAGGCGTTCGATCAGCGCGCTGTAGCGTTGGATGTCCTTGTTCTTCAGATACGCCAGCAGTTTGCGGCGCTGGCCGACCATCTTCAGAAGACCGCGCCGCGAATGGTGGTCCTTCTTGTGCTCGCGGAAATGTTCCGTCAGGTTGTTGATGTTTTCCGTCAGGATGGCGATTTGCACTTCCGGAGACCCGGTGTCATTCTCGTGGGTCTTGAATTCTTCGATGATCTGCCGTTTGCGTTCCTGGCTGATGGCCATGATGGTTCACCTCCACATTCCGTCATGTCCTCCGGCCGAGAAAGCGTCGGTGAGCTCGCGTTTCCAAGCCGGGGCTTGCCTTCCTCCGGTCCGGATGGACCGGACGGCTGACAGCAATTTCATGTATAACAGATTGGATTATAACATGAACTCCGGGATAAAGTAAATGGCCGGATCTTGCATCGGCCCGCCTGCGTCCGGCACCGTCCGGTTTCCTTCGCAGCCGGGGACGCCGAAGCGGGCGATTTTCAGCAGCCGCCGGTTGCGTCCTCCTTCTCCGGCTGCCGCCGGACGCGTCCGGCCTCTTCGATGTCCCGCCGGATTTGGGCGATCAGCGCATCCGCGCCGGGAAACTTCCGTTCGTCGCGGATCCGCGCCAGAAACTCCACCTTCAGCGTCCGTCCGTACAAGTCGCCGTCGAAGCCGATCAGATGCACTTCCAGCGTCGGCTCGGGCGGATCGTCGGCAAAGGTCGGCTTGACCCCGATGTTCATGACGCCCCGGTGCCGCTCGCTGCCGCCATCGATCCGCGCGTCCACCGCGTAGACGCCTCGCCCGGGGATGACGTAGCGTTCCGCCGGCGCCAGGTTGGCCGTCGGAATGCCGATCGTCCTCCCGCGGCCAAGGCCGTGGACGACGGTGCCGGTCAGGCTGAACGGCCGGCCGAGCAGCTCCGCCACCCGCTCCATGCTTCCCTGATGGATCATTTCGCGGATCAGGGTGCTGCTCACTTTCACCCCGTCCTGCAAATGCGGACGGACAACGGTGACGCCGAGCCGCCCGCCGCCGCAAGCGCGGAGCGTGTCGGCGTTGCCGCTGCCGTGCCGGCCGAAGGTGAAATTGAAGCCGACGACGGCATGCTCCACTTCCAGGGGGAACAGGATGCGCTGCACGAACTCGTCCGGCGTCAGGGCGGCCAGCGCTTCGTTGAAGGTGAGCACGTAGCAGCGTTCGAGACCGCAGGAAGCAAACTGCTCCAGTTTGTCCGGAAGCGGCGTAATGTAGTCGATGCGGCCGCCCTTGCCCAGCACCTCGCGCGGATGCGGATCGAAGGTCATGACGGAAGCGGTCATGCGCTCCCGGCGGGCATGCAGGACCGCCCTGCGCAACACTTCCCGGTGGCCGGCATGCACGCCGTCAAAAAACCCGATGGCCATCGCCTGGCGGCCGGCTTTCGGCCGTTCGGCAAACGGATGGGTCAGCCTGATGATTTCCAAGTCCATCACCTTTCGGCGGCAAAAACTTTGAACGGCGCGATGCGCCGCCGGCTTCCGGCGAGGCGGAACAGCCCGATGAACCGGTCCCCCCCGTAAACCCGGACGAGCGTCCCCGGACCGGCGTCGGCCGGCACGTTTGCCGCCTCCACCGCGCGCCCGTTGGCCGCGAGCATGGCCTGCTCGTCCGGCAAATGGACGGCGGGCAGATGGGCCACCGCCCGGTCGGGGGGAATGACGGCTTCGCCGACGGTGCCGTCCCGGACCATCCGTTCCAGATCGTCCAGGGTGACCGCGGCCGACAGGGGAATGCCGGCGGCTTCCGTCCGCACGAGCCTGCTCATGACGGCGGGAAGGCCGAGGGCCCTGCCGATGTCCGCGCACAGGGTGCGGATGTAGGTGCCCTTGGAGCAGCGCACCGACAGCCGGGCGACAGGCCGGTCGCCTGACGGATCGTAGCCGGCGAGCTCCAGCCGGTAAATGGTCACGCGGCGCGGCCGCCGCTCCACCGTCCGGCCTTCCCGCGCCAGTTCGTACAGCCGTTTGCCGTCCATCTTCACGGCCGAGTACATGGGCGGCACCTGTTCGATCGTGCCCCGGAACCGCTCCAGCGCCTCCCGAAGCCGCGCTTCGTCCAGATCCACCGCATCGACGGATGCCGTCACGCTGCCGGTGATATCCTCCGTATCCGTGGAAAAGCCGAAGATCATCTCCGCCTCGTACGCTTTCGGCATGTCCTGCAGCAGATCCGAAAGGCGCGTGGCGCGGCCGACCACCAGGGGAAGCACGCCCGTTGCCATCGGATCCAGCGTGCCGGTGTGCCCGATGCGCCGCTCGCCGAGCAGCCGGCGCGCTTTCGCCACCACGTCGTGGCTCGTCATGCCGGCCGGCTTGTTGACCGGCAGCACGCCCTCCAGGGTCATGCCATCAACCCCCGCAGGGCGCCGACGATCGTGCGGACCGCTTCCGGCAAAGGCATGTGGAGCGTCACGCCCGCGGCCCGGACGTGGCCGCCGCCGCCGAACGATTTGGCGAAGGCGGCCACGTCGACGGTGCCGGCCGACCGCAGGCTCACCTTCACCTTGCCTTCATCCACTTCCTTGAACAAAATGCCGACTTCGACGCCTTCGATGTTGCGGGAATAATTGACGAGTCCTTCCAGATCTTCGGCCTTCGCTTCCGTTTCCTCCATGTCCGCCCGCGTCACCGTCAGCCAGCTGATCCGGTTGCCGGCGTCAAACGACAGCGTGGCCAGCGCCCGCTTCAGCAGCAGGACGTGCGAATGGGACAGGCGCTCCAGCAACCGTTCGGCGATGCGGCTGCCGTCGGCGCCCCGTTCCAGCATTTCGGAGGCGATCCGGTGGGCGGCCGGCGTCGTGTTCTGGTACCGGAAACCGCCCGTATCCGTCAGGATCCCGGTATAGATGCACTCCGCCAGTTCCCGGCTCCAGGGAACGCCCATGGCGCCCACCAGTTCGTACAGAATTTCGGCGGTGGCCGAAGCGTCCGGCCGGATGAGGGTGACGTCGCCGAATCCGTCGTTGGTCGGATGGTGATCGATGTTGAGCAGGCGGGCGCCCGGCGCGCACCAGGCCGCGGCCGGGCCGATGCGGGAAAAATCCGCGCAGTCGAGCGCGATGACGCGATCGTGCAGCCGTTCGGGCGTCTCGCCCGGCGTCGCGGTGCGGATGGATCCGCTGCCCGCGAGAAACCGCAGCCTGCCCGGCACCCGGTCGCCGATGACCGGCGTATGGCGCTTGCCCAGGGATTCGAGCAGCAATCCGGCGGCCAGCAGCGAACTGACGGCATCCCCGTCGGGCTGCACGTGGGTGACGAGGAGGAAATCGTCCCCGTCGCGGATGAATGCTTTCGCGCGTTCCAAGTCAAACAGGTTCATGCGTTTCCTTCTCCGTCATTGATCTGTCGGAGCAGCTGCTCGATGCGGCCGCCGTATTCCACCGACGTGTCCAGTTTGAACACGAGTTCGGGAACCCGGTACAGCCGGATCCGCCGTCCGAGCTCGCTCCGCAGAAACCCTTTGCCCCTGGCCAGCGCGCCGAGGCTTTCCGATTTCTGGTCATCGTTGCCGAGCACGCTCAAATAGACGGTGGCCTGGGACAGGTCGTTCGTCACGTCCACGCCGGTCACGGTAATGAACCCGAGGCGAGGGTCCTTGAACTCGTTTTGCAAGATGAGCGACAGCTCTTTCTTGATTTGTTCGCCCACCTTGCTGACGCGAACTTTGGACAAGGCCGATCACCTCTCCACGGTTTCCATGATGTAGGCTTCGATGACGTCCCCTTCTTTGATGTCGTTGTACTTTTCGATGGAAATGCCGCACTCGAAGCCCTGCGTCACTTCCTTCGCGTCATCCTTGTACCGTTTCAGCGATTCGATCCGGCCGTCGTAGACGACGGCGCCGTCGCGGATCAGGCGGACCTGGGCGTTGCGCGTCACCTTGCCTTCGGTGACGAGGCAGCCGGCCACGGTGCCGACCTTGCTGATCTTGAACGTGCTCTTCACTTCGGCCCGGCCGAGGACCGTTTCCTTGTAGACCGGGTCCAAAAGACCCTTCATGGCCGCCTCGATTTCCTCGGTGGCATGGTAGATGACCGAATACAGGCGGATGTCCACCTTCTCCTGCTCCGCGATCGTCTTGGCCGCCGGTTCAGGCCGGACGTTGAAGCCGATGACGATGGCGTTGGATGCGGACGCCAGGTTGATGTCCGATTCGGTGATGGCGCCGACGGCGGCGTGGATGATCCGGACGCGGGCGCCTTCCACGTCGATTTTCTCGAGAGCGTTCCGGAGCGCTTCGACGGAACCCTGCACGTCGGCCTTGAGCACGATGTTCAGTTCCTTCCGGTCGCTCTCCTTCATGTGACGGTACAGGTCTTCCAGGGTCACCCGGTTCGAGGCCGCCAGCGACGCCTGGCGGAGCCGGGTGGCCCGCGTTTCCGCGATCTGCCGCGCCTTGCGCTCGTCCTCGAACACGAGGAACGGATCGCCCGCCCGCGGCACGTCCGTCATGCCGGTAATTTCCACCGGCGTGGACGGCGGCGCTTCCTTGATCCGCTTGCCGCGGTCGTTGATCATCGAGCGGACACGGCCGAAGACGGTGCCCGCCACGAAGGCGTCGCCGACTTTCAGCGTGCCGTTCTGGATCAGCACCCGGGCCACGGCGCCCTTGCCCCGGTCCAGTTCCGCCTCGAGCACCGTGCCCCGCGCCCGCTTGTTCGGGTTCGCCTTCAGTTCGCGCACTTCGGCCACGAGCAGGATCATTTCCAGCAGTTCATCCAGCCCGATCTTCTGTTTCGCGGACACGTTGACGAAAATGGTGTCGCCGCCCCATTCTTCCGGCACCAGGCCGTGCTCGGTCAGCTCCTGCTTGACCCGTTCCGGATTCGCTTCCGGTTTGTCCACCTTGTTGACGGCCACGATGATGGGCACATTGGCCGCCTTCGCGTGGTTGATCGCCTCCACCGTTTGCGGCATGACGCCGTCGTCGGCGGCCACGACCAGCACGGTGATGTCCGTCACCTGGGCGCCGCGGGCGCGCATCGCCGTGAACGCCTCGTGACCCGGCGTGTCCAGGAAGGTGATCTTCTTCCCGTTCGCCTCCACCTGATAGGCGCCGATGTGCTGGGTGATGCCGCCGGCCTCGCCGGCCACGACGCTGGTGGAGCGGATGGCGTCAAGCAGCGTCGTCTTCCCGTGGTCGACGTGGCCCATGATCGTGACCACCGGCGGACGTTCCACCAGATCCGCCGCGTCGTCCTGTTCTTCCAGCTCCTCGATGTTGCTTTCGTCGACGGCGATCTTCAGTTCGACTTCCACCTTGAACTCGTCGGCGACAAGCTGGATCGTGTCGAGGTCGAGCACCTGGTTGATGGTCGCCATGACGCCGAGGAACAGGAGCTTCTTGATCACTTCGGACACGTCTTTGTGCAGCAGTTTGGCCAGTTCGCCGACGGTCATTTCGCCGCGGACGATGATCTTCTTGGGCGTGTTGTCCACTTTCTCCTTTTGCGGCTGCTGTTGCTGCCCCTTGTTTTTCTTCGACTTGAACCGGACGCCGCGTTCGTCGTCAAAGGGGATGACCTTCTCCTGCTTCGCCTTCTTGGGCGATTTCATCCGCATGCCGTCGTCTTTGCCTTCGAAGGGTTTGCCGCCCTTGCGGCTTTCGCCGAACGCTTTGGATTTCTCCCGCTGTTCCCGTTCGGCGGCAATGGCCGGGTCCGGTTTCGGGATGGCGGGAAGCCGCAGACGGGGTCCGCCTCCCGGACGCGGGCCGTCACCGGGCCGTCCATGCCGGGACGGACCCTGGCCGGCGCGGGCATCCGAAAGGCCGCCTCCCGGACGCGGGCCGCCCTGCTGGGCGGGACGCTGGTGGCCCCGTGCGCCCGGATGATCTTTCCGCGGTGCGCCCTGCCGCTGCGGCTGTCCCTGGGACCGGGACGCGGGCGGGCTTTGCGGCGCGGAATGGCTTGGCGCCTGGGCGCCGGCGGCCGGCTGCGAAGACGGACGGGCCGGCCGGTTCGGAACGGCGGGCCGGGCCGCCGCGGCGGAAGCGCCCGCATCTTTCGGCTGCGCCGGCTTCGGCTGCTGCCTTTGCTGCTGTTGCTGCTGTTGTTGCTGCAAGCGCTGCTTCTCGCGCTCCTTCGCCTCCCGCTGGCGGGCCGCCTCCAGTTCCGCGGCGTGTTTCGCGGCGGCATTCGCCTTCACGTCGCGGAAAAATTTCTCCACCGCGGCGATCATTTCCGGCTCCATCACGCTCATGTGGTTGTTGACCGGCATGTTGACCCGCTTCAGGATCGTGATGATTTCCTTGCTGCTCATGTTCAGCGATTTGGCATATTCGTACACCCTCGTTTTCTCTTTTTCCTTTTTGCTCAATCAGTGTGCACCTCCGTATTCGCCCGCCGATTGCAGGATGCCGCGCGCCATGCCGGCGTCGGTCACCGCCATGGCGACGGCCGCGCTACGTCCGACGGCCGCTCCCAATTCGTGCCGGGATCCGCACTCGATCAAGGGGACTTGATAGAACGCACATTTGTCCCGGAACCGCTTTTTCGTGTTTGCCGAAGCGTCCCGCGACAGGATGAGCAGGAACGCCTTGCGGCTTCTCAGCGCCTTCAGGCAGCCTTCCTCGCCGACGGCCAGCTTGCCGGCCCGCCTTGCCAGGCCGATGCGGCCCGCCGTTTCAGGCTTCATTCCGGGATTCATCCCGCGTTTCCCCGCCGCAGGTGAATCCGGCATACCGCGGGGCGATCTGTTCGAACTGTTCCCGCAGCCGGTCGTAGTCTTCGGGGGAAAGCTGCACTTTCAGCGCGCGTTCGAATGCCTTCGTTTTCCGGGCGCGTTCGAATCCTTCCGGCCTGCCGCAAATGTAGGCGCCCCGGCCGTTTTTCTTGCCGGTGGGGTCGAGTTCCACCACCCCTTCCGGCGTGCGGACCACGCGGATCATTTCCTTTTTCGACAACGCCTTGTGACAAACGATGCAAGTGCGCAGCGGCACCTTCTTCCGCTTCATGCCGCATCCCTCCCCGTATTGCGCCGCATCTCGCCGTGTTTCCCCATCCCGCGCCGACGCGCCGCATCCGCCGTCATTCCCCGGACAGGTTCAGCCAGTCGTCGTCATCCGCATCCGACTGTCCGTATTCTTCCCGGACCTGGCTTTCGCTCTTGATGTCGATTTTCCAGCCGGTCAGCTTGGCGGCCAGCCGCGCGTTCTGCCCGCGGATGCCGATGGCCAGGGACAGCTGGTGGTCGGGCACGACGACACGCGCCGTTTTCTCCTCCTCGAGGAGATGCACGTCGACCACCTTCGCCGGACTGAGGGCGTTGGCCACGTATTCCGCCGGGTCTTCCGACCAGTTGATGATGTCGATCTTTTCGCCCCGCAGTTCGTTGACGACCGCCTGCACGCGGGCGCCTTTCGGTCCGACGCAGGCGCCGACCGGGTCCACTTCCGGATTGCGGGACCAGACGGCGATCTTCGACCGCTGGCCGGCTTCCCGGGCCACCGAGCGGATTTCGACGACGCCGTCGAAAATTTCCGGCACCTCCAGTTCGAACAGCCGCTTCAGCAGGCCCGGATGGGTGCGGGACAAGGTGATCACCGGCCCCTTGGTCGTGTTCTCCACCTTGGTGATGTAGCACTTGATCCGGTCGCCCTGCCGGAACTCGTCGCCCGGCATCAGCTCGCCTGCGGGCAGCACCGCCTCCACCTTGCCGAGATCCACGTACAGGTTTTTCGCATCCATGCGCTGCACGATGCCCGTGACGATGTCTTCTTCCTTGTCGATGAACGCATCGTAGATGAGTCCGCGCTCCGCTTCGCGGATGCGCTGGGTGACGACCTGCTTCGCCGTCTGGGCGGCAATGCGGCCGAAATCCCGCGGCGTCACTTCCGATTCCACGATGTCCCCGATCATGTAGTTCGGATTGATGGCCTTGGCCGCGTCCAGGGAAATTTCCAGCCTGGAATCCGTCACGTCCTCCACCACCGTCTTGCGGGCAAACACTTTGATGGAGCCGGTTTCGCGGTCAATGTCGACGCGCACGTTCTGGGCCGTGTTGAAGTTTCGCTTGTAGCTGGAAATGAGCGCCGCTTCGATGGCTTCCAGCAGCACGTCCTTGCTGATTCCTTTTTCCGCTTCCAGAGCGGACAGGGCTTCCATGAACTCCGAATTCATGGGCGGCTTCGTTCCCCCTTCCGAATAGTGGCATGAATATCGCTTGGTCAACGCATGGCAACGCCGGTTTCAAGGCGGGGACGGTCCGCGGACCGCCGGGCGCAGGCTGCGCCGGCTCCCGCCGGGACGGATCCGCGGGTTCACAGCACGACGGCCCGCCGGGCGAAAGAGACTTTCTCCATCGGGATCGTGTAGGTTTTCCGGCCGATGCGCACGGTCAGGCTTTCGCCGTCGTATGCCGTCAAAAGCCCCTCGAACGACGTGCGTCCGTCCACCGCTTCCCGCGTGGTGACGTACACGTGCCGGCCGACGGCCCGCTCGAAATCCGCCGGTTTCTTCAGCGGCCGCTCCGCTCCCGGGGATGTGACCTCGAGAAAATACGAGTCGGGAATCGGGTCGGCTTCGTCCAGCCTCGCGCTCATGTACTCGCTGATTCGGCTGCAATCCTCGATGTCGATGCCTTCCGGTTTGTCGGCGATGATGCGGAGAATGCGATTTCCCCCCTCCCTGACGAATTCCACGCCGACCAGCTCGAAGCCGTTCTCCCGCATGAACGGTTCGGCCAGCTCCTTCACGGCGGAAATGATGGCGTCACTCAATGCGGACTTCCTCCCATCCAAAATGTAAAGAGTGGGTCGCCCCACTCCTTGCATCGAAAGCGTATGCGCAGAATTTCAGAAAACATTATAGCACAGCAAGTCAAGGCTGGCAAGACGCGGTTTCGCCGGCGGAAAAACGTTTTTCCCGTGCGGCACGCGCGCGGCACGCGGCGAACGTTCCCCGGGCTTCCGTCAAAACAGCGACAGCTGGTTCGTCTCCGGCAGCCCGCGGAAGCATCCCATGTTCGCGAGCAGCTCCACGACGGTTTTCGTCGCCTTCGTGCGGATCTGGAAATCCTCGACGGACAGGAATTCCCCGTCCTCCCGGGCGGCGGCGATGTTTTTCGCGGCGCTGAGGCCGATGCCCGGCACGGCGGCAAACGGCGGCAGCAGGCTGTTGCCGTCGATCTTGAAACGGGTCGCGTCGGACCGGTACAGATCGACGTTGCCGAAACCGAATCCCCGCGCCGTCATTTCGAGGCCCATTTCCAGAATGGGCACCATCGCCTTCTCCTTCGGCGTCGCCTGGATGCCCTTCGCCTCGATTTCGTCCAGCCGGGCCAGGATGGCGTCGTACCCTTTGCGGAACAGGTCGACGTCGAAATCGTCCAGCGCCCGCACCGAGAAATAGGCGGCGTAGAACGCCAGCGGATGGTACACCTTGTAATAGGCGGTGCGAACCGCCGAGATGACGTACGCCGCGGCGTGGGCCTTCGGGAACATGTACTCGATCTTCTGGCAGGAATCGATGTACCACTGGGGCACGCCGGCTTTCTTCATTTCCTCGATCCATTCCGGCGTCAGGCCTTTGCCCTTCCGCACGCTCTCGGTAATTTTGAACGCCAGCGACGCGTCCATGCCCGCCTTGTAGATCAGGTAGAGCATGATGTCGTCGCGGCAGCCGATGACCGTCTTGATCGTGCACGTCCCGTTGCGGATGAGCTCCTGGGCGTTGCCGAGCCAGACGCCGGTGCCGTGGGACAGCCCGGAAATCTGCAGCAGGTCGGCGAACGTTTTCGGCTGCGTTTCCTCCAGCATCTGCCGCACGAACCGGGTGCCCATTTCCGGCACGCCGTAGGTCGCCGTCTTCGACCGGATTTGGTCCGGCGTGACGCCGAGGGCTTCCGTCGAACTGAAAATGCTCATCACCTTCGGGTCGTTCATCGGAATCGTCGTCGGATCGACGCCCGTCAGGTCGTGCAGCATGCGCATCATCGTCGGATCGTCGTGGCCGAGGATGTCCAGTTTGAGCAGGTTTTCGTCGAAGGCGTGGTAGTCGAAGTGGGTCGTCTTCCATTCGGAACTCGTGTCATCCGCCGGATACTGCACCGGCGTGATGTCCTCCACCTCGATGTAGTCCGGCACGACGACGATGCCGCCGGGATGCTGGCCGGTGCTGCGCTTGACCCCGGTGCAGCCCTTGGCGAGCCGCAATACTTCCGCGGTGCGCCATTTTTTGCCGTGGTCTTCCTCGTATTTTTTGACGAAGCCGTAAGCCGTCTTTTCCGCCACGGTGCTGATCGTGCCGGCCCGGAACACGTTCTTTTCGCCGAACAGTTCCTTCGTGTAGTTGTGGGCGACCGGCTGGTATTCGCCGGAGAAGTTGAGGTCGATGTCCGGCACCTTGTCGCCCTTGAACCCGAGAAACGTTTCGAACGGGATGTCCTGCCCGTCGCCTCGCATCATCTCGCCGCATTTCGGGCACGGCTTGTCCGGCAGGTCGAAGCCGCTCGGGACGCTGCCGTCGGTGAACCAATCGCTGTGCTTGCAGTTGCGGCACCGGTAATGGGGCGGCAGCGGATTCACCTCGGAAATGCCGAGGGCGGTGGCCACGAAGGAGGAGCCGACGGAGCCGCGCGAACCGACGAGGTACCCGTCGGCGTTCGATTTTTTGACGAGCCGTTCCGAGATGAGGTAATTGGCGGAAAACCCGTACTGGATGATCGGCTTCAGCTCTTTCTCCAGACGCTTCTCGACGATTTCCGGCAGCGGGTCGCCGTACATCTCGCGGGCGGTGGCGTAGCATTTTTGCCGGATTTCTTCGTCCGCCCCCTCGATGATCGGCGAAAACAGCCCGTTGTTCGTCGGACCGCCCGTTTTCGGAAACAGTTCGTACGATTCAAATCGTTCCGCCAGCTCGCGGGTGTTGGTGACGACGACCCGGTACGCCGTTTCCTCGCCGAGGAAGCGGAAGGCTTCCAGCATTTCCTTCGTCGTCCGAAGATGCGCCCGCGGCCGCGTGATGTCCTTCAGCGGGCTGTAGCCGGTGATGCCGTGGATCGTGATTTCGCGGAAAATGTGTTCGTGCGGATCGAGGTAATGCGCGTTGCCGGTGGCGATGACCGGCTTGCCCGTCTTTTCGCCGATTTCGACGATGGCGGCCAGCGCCTTCAGGATCTCGTCCTCGCTCCCCACCAGCCCTTTCTCCACCAGATGGCGGTACATCTCCGGCGGCTGGATTTCCAGCACGTCGTAAAATTCCGCGCACGCTTCCGCTTCTTCCCGCGACTTGTTGAGCACCGTCTCGAAAAATTCGCCCTTGTCGCAGCCGGAGGAGACGATGAGGCCGTCCCGCATTTGCGCCAGCAGCGATTTCGGGATGGTCGGCTGTTTGTTGAAATACTCGGTATGCGACAGGGAAACCAGCTTGTACAGGTTTTTCTTCCCCGCCGGATTGAGGGCGTATATGTTGGCGTGGAACGGCCGGGCGTTGTTCGGCATGCCGGCGGTCAGGCCGTTCAGTTCCCGCAGGCTGCGCACGCCACGCCCGGCGGCTTCCTTCAGCATGGCCTGCAGAATGCCGCCGAGCGCCGCCGCGTCGTCCACCGCCCGGTGATGGTTGTCCAGGCTGACCCTGTACTTCTCGGCCAGGGTGTTGAGCCGGTGGTTTTTCAGGCCGGGGTGCAGGGCGCGGGCCAGCTCCAGCGTGTCCAGCACCGGATTGTCCACCCGCGGCAGGCCGAGCCGCCGGGCGAATTCCTGGATGAAGCCGATGTCGAACCGGGCGTTGTGCGCCACGAGCACGCTGCTGCCGGCAAATGCCAGGAATTGCGGCAGCGCTTCCTCCACGCCGGGCGCGTCCTTCACCATCTCGTCCGTGATGCGGGTCAGTTCCTGGATGTGGCGGGGAATCGGCTCGCCGGGATTGACGAAGGTGGCGAACCGGCCCGTTTCCTTTCCTTTCGAATACTTGACCCCCGCAATTTCGATCAGCTTGTTGCTGACGACGGAAAGCCCCGTCGTCTCCACGTCGAACACGACATACTCCGCTTCGTCGAGAGGGATGTCCGCCGGGTTGAGCACGATGGGCATGGCGTCCGGCACCAGGTTGGCTTCCACGCCGTAGATGACCTTGATGCCGTATTTTTTGGCGACCTTGTTCGCTTCGGGGAACGCCTGGACGTTGCAATGGTCCGTCACGGCGATGGCCGCGTGCCCCCACTTGGCGGCGCGCTCGATATATTTGGAAACGTCGGTGACGCCGTCCATCGTGCTCATGGCGGTGTGCAGATGGAATTCCACCCGTTTTTCCTCGGCGTCGTCCATCCGCAGGGGCGGCGGATCCGTTTCCGCCAGGTCGGCGGCGATCAGCACCAGCTCCGGCGGGTTCATGAACCGGTCGTATTCCGTCTTGCCGCGGATTTTGACGTGCATGCCTTCCTTGAGACGCGACAGGGCCAGCTTGTCGTCCTTGTTTCTGGCGAACGCCTTGACGGTGATGGAGTCCGTCAGATCCGTCACGTAGAACGTGACGAGCAGCGAGCCGTTCTTCAGTTCGCGGGTGCCCTCGATCTTGAACACTTCACCCTGCACGACCACCTGGGGCTCTTCTTCCCGGATCGAGGCGACGGACACCGGCGCTTCCCGGGAGATGTCGTTCCCGATGGACAGCTTCGCCATCTGCGGTTCCGGCTCGCCGGACTCCTCCGCCGCATCGCTCACCGCGTTTTCCACCGCCTGGCGTTCCTCGCTGAGCTTCCGTTCCTCGAACTGCTCCAGATGCAGGTCCCGGTTCTGGTCGAGATGGAATTTCACCCGCAGCGGGCAGGCGAACGTGTCGTCGAAAAAGCGGTTGATCAGGCGGGCGACGCCCTTCTTCTCCGCCACGGCCAGGAACGACTCGTCGAGAAGCCCGACCATGAGCACGTCCTCCCGGACGTCCAGCTGGGCTTTCGCCAGCCAGCCGTTGACGGATGCGATTTCCCGTTGCGCCCATTCGATGAAACTGGGCCAGTATTCCTTCACGATGTCGCCGGCCGGCACGGCGCCGCCGTAGTCGATGCGCACGGCCACGTCGGCCTTCTCGCCGAACCGGCCGCTGAGCCGGCTGCACAGCTCTTCAAAAACGTTGCGCGGCAGCAGTTCATTCTTGCGCACGCAGAATGTCCATTCCCGGCGTTTCCGGCTGACGGCCACGTGATCCAGCTGGCCGTCGCGGAAAAAGGCTTCGATGAGGGGTTGGGGCATGTCCGCCTGCTTCAGCACCTGCTCGAAGCGCCTCTGTTTTTCGGCCGGGCCGATCATCGAACCGCCTCCCCGTCCCGTGCTGCATCAGTACGCGCGGGCGAACACGACCGTGTGGGCCGCCTTCTGCCCGCACGCCAGGCAATGCGGCAGATGTTCCGGCACCTCGAACGGCATGTTGCGGATCGTGGCGCCGGTTTCTTCCTTCACCCGATGCTCGCAGGCGTCCGAGCCGCACCAGCCGGCCCAGTAGAAGCCGCGCATCCGTTCCATGGCTTCCTTCAGTTCGTCCAGCGAAGCCGCTTTGCCGAAGCGGCTTTCCATGAACGCCCGGGCGTCGTCGAACATCGTTTTCTGGATCTCGTCCAGCATGCGGCACGCCTCTTCGGCGATCCAATCCTGGCTGACGATCCGCTTTTCGCCGCCCGTCCGGGCGACGAGCACGGCCTGTCCGTTTTCCATGTCGCGCGGGCCCACTTCAATCCGCAGGGGGACGCCGCGCATTTCGTATTCGTTGAATTTCCAGCCGGGGCTGAAATCGCTGCGGTCATCCACGCGGACGCGGAATCCCGCCCGCCGCAGCACGTCCGCCAGCTCGTGCACCCGCGCGTTGACGGCTTCCCGGGCCGCGGCGGGGCCGATCGGGATCATGATGATCTGGGTCGGCGCCACCTTCGGCGGCAGCTTCAGCCCCCGGTCGTCGCCGTGCACCATGATGAGGGCGCCCAGAAGGCGCGTCGAGACGCCCCAGGAGGTGGTGTGGACGTACTGCAGCTTGTTCTCCCGGTCAAGGAACTGGATGTCGAACGCCTTGGCGAAGTTCTGCCCCATGTAGTGGGACGTGCCCGCCTGCACGGCGCGTCCGTCCCGCATCATCGCTTCGATGGAATATGTATCGACGGCGCCGGCGAATTTCTCGGACGGCGTCTTGCGGCCCGCGATGACCGGGATGGCCAGCACGTTCTCCACGAATTCGCGGTAAAGGTCCAGCATCCGCATCGTCTCTTCCCGCGCGTCCTGCTCCGTTTCGTGGGCGGTGTGGCCTTCCTGCCAGAGGAATTCGCTTGTCCTGAGGAACGGCTGCGTCCGCTTTTCCCAGCGCACCACGTTGGCCCACTGGTTGATGAGCACCGGCAGGTCGCGGTACGACTTGATCCAGCGGGCATACATATAGCCGAACATCGTTTCGCTGGTGGGACGGACCGCCAGCCGCTCTTCCAGCTTCTCCCCGCCGGCTTCCGTCACCCAGGGCAGCTCGGGATTGAACCCTTCCACGTGTTCCTTCTCTTTCTGGAAAAAGCTTTCCGGAATGAACACGGGGAAATAGGCGTTGCGGTGGCCCGTCGCCTTGAAGCGGGCGTCCAGCTCCCGCTGGATGAGCTCCCAGATTTCGTATCCGTCGGGCTTGAACACGATGCATCCCCGGACGGGGGCGTAATCCATCAGGTCCGCCTTGCGGATCACGTCCAGGTACCAGCGGGAAAAATCTTCGCTTTGCGGCGTGATTTCCTTGACGAATTCCTTGTCCTGCTTGTTCGACATCGCAATCCTCCCGGTGTGCGTCCCAGTTATTTAATCATATTAATAATAAAAAGCATGAACCAAATATATCCGGATCCGCCCTTAGAGCGTCCCGTTCGCCAAAGCCGCCTCCTTGCCCGGAGCAAACGCCCGCTGAACCGGCTCATCCCCTGAACAGGCGCAAAATGTCATTATACGTGACCGCCAGCACGAGCACCATCAGCATGGCGAAGCCGAGGAAATGGATCAGGCTTTCCCGGTTCGGGTCCACCGGGCGGCCGCGCACCGCCTCCAGTCCGAGGAATAGGAGTCGGCTGCCGTCCAGCGCGGGAAACGGCAACAGGTTGAAAATGCCGAGATACAGGCTCAGCATGCCCGCCCACAGCACGAACCGGTCGAACCCGAGGGCGGCCACTTCCCCCGTCATCTGCACGATGCCGACGAATCCGGCCATGTCGTTCAGGCCGACCTGGAACGAGACGAGCTGTTTCAGGCCGACGAAAATTTGCCGGGTGAACTCCCACATGAGCCGGCCGGAACCGGCGATGCCTTCGGTCAAGGTGGCCGGACGGGTGGCCGGGCTGATCTGGACGCCGATTTTGCCGATGCCGTCCACCGTCTCCGGCGTCACGTCCATTACCAGCAGTTCGCCGTCCCGTTCGACGGTCCAGATCATCTCCCGGCCGCCGCTTTTGGCGATCCGTTCCACCAGGCGCGCGGAATCGCCGCCCACCGGTTCGCCGTCCACGGCCACGATGACGTCGCCCTCGGCGAGGCCGGCCCGTTCGGCCGGCGATCCCGGGACGATCTGCGTCAGCTCGAGCTTGTCGGGCAACGCGACGCCGCTCATGAACACGAAAATGAAAAACAGGAGCCAGGCCAGCACGAAATTCATCATCGGACCCGCGAAGATGGCCAGCGCCCGCCGGCTGACCGGCTTTCCTCCGAACTGCCGGTCCAGGGGCGCGATCTGCGTTTCCTTGCCGCGGGCGATGACGTGGGCGTCCCGCGCCACCGGATACGTCAGGCGCTCGCCGCCGGCGATCAGGGTGACGGAAAGTTCCCGCTCCAGATCGATGGCGGCCACTTCGCCGATAACGGCATCCGTTCGCGTGTCGAGTTTGTCCAGATACAGCCGGTCGACCGTCCCGTTCCGGACGGAGACGCCGATGGTCTGGCCGGGCGTCACCAGGACCGTTTCCGGATCCTCGCCCGCCATCCGGACGAAGCCGCCGATCGGAAACAGGCGGAGCGTATAGCGGGTTTCCCCTTTCCGGAACGAAAAAATCCTCGGCCCGAATCCGATGGCGAACTCGCGGACGAGAATGCCCACCCGTTTGGCGAAATAGAAATGACCCCATTCATGGATGCCGATGAGCACGAAAAACATCAGCAAGATGAGCAGGACGACGTCCGGCGTAAACATCCGTTTTCCCGCCCTTTCCGCGCGGCTTGGGCATGAGCCGCAATGTCCGATCCCCCGGTTGCCGGGTTCTGTTCTAGCTTACCATTATTGCGGCGGACGATTCAAGACGAAGGACCGTCACGGCGACAGGCGCGACAGGACGGCCGTTCTCGCCCAGCGGTCGGCCTGAAGCACGCCGTCCAGGTCCGGATCGCGTTCCGGACGGTGGGCGTCCATTACCCGCTCGACCGTTTCCTCGATCTCCAGAAACCGGATCCGCCGCTCCAGAAACAGCTGCACCGCGATTTCGTTGGCCGCGTTGAACACCGCCGGCATCGTTCCCCCGGCGCGCCCGGCCTCGTAGGCGAGCCGCAGCATCGGGTAGCGGCCGGTGTCCGCCTTGCGGAAATGGAGCCGCCCGATGTCCGCCAGATCGAGGCGGCGGACCGGGGACTCGATCCGATCGGGCCATGTCAATGCGTACTGGATCGGCAGGCGCATGTCCGGGGGGCCCAGCTGGGCCATGACGCTCCCGTCCACGAACTGCACCATGGAATGGATGATGCTTTCGTCGTGCAGCAGCACGTCGATGCGGTCGTACGGAAGGCCGAACAGCCAGCGGGCTTCCATCACTTCCAGCCCCTTGTTGGCCAGCGTCGCCGAATCGACGGTCACCTTGGCGCCCATCGCCCAGTTCGGGTGGCGGAGCGCGTCCTCCGGCGTGACATCCGCCAGCTCGTCCCGGCGCCGGTTCCGGAACGCGCCGCCGGATGCGGTCAGGATGAGCTTCTCGACCGAATTCCCCGATTCGCCGTTCAGGCACTGGAAAACGGCCGAATGCTCGCTGTCCACGGGCACGATCGGCACGCCCCGGGCGGCCGCTTCCGCCGTGACCAGATGGCCCGCGGCCACCAGCGTCTCCTTGTTGGCCAGCGCCACCGGCACGCCGGCGCGGACGGCCGCCAGCGTCGGCACAAGGCCGGCGATGCCGACGATAGCGCTGACGACCATGTCGCATTCCGTTTCGGCGGCGGCCTGGACCAGGCCGGCCTCCCCGGCCGCCACGCGGATGCCGCCGGGCAGAAGGCTGGGCAGCTTCCCGGCCGCCTCTTCCCGGGCGACGGCCACCAGTTTCGGCCGGAATTCCCGGGCCTGTTCGGCCAAAAGGCCGATGTTGCCGCCCGCGGCGGCCAGGGCGGCCACCTCGAACCGGTCCGGATGGCGGCGGATGACATCCAGCGTCTGGGTGCCGATGGATCCCGTCGAACCGAGAATGGCAATGCGTTTTTTCATGTCGGCCTCCTTCACAGCAAACCGCCCAGCACGATTTGGACGAACGGAAACACGATCAGCCAGCTGTCGCAGCGGTCCAGCACGCCGCCGTGGCCGGGCAGGATCCGCCCCGAATCCTTCACGCCGTAATGCCGCTTGTAGGCGGATTGGATCAAATCGCCGATCTGCGCCGCCACGCCGACGGCCGCCCCGAAGACAGCCGCCCACCGCACGTCCAGCAGATCCGGCCGGATGAGCGAAAACGCCAGCGCGGCCAGGACGGACAGGACGAGGCCGCCGACGGCGCCCTCCACCGACTTGTTCGGGCTGATTTTCGGGATCAGCTTGCGTTTGCCGAACCGGGAGCCGATGAAATAGGCCCCCGCGTCCGTCAGCCAGATGCAGGCAAAAACGGCCAGGGAGACGGCCAGACCGCTGTCGTCCCACCGGACAGAGGCCATCTGGCGGAACCCGAATCCGATGTACAGAACGCCGAACAGCAAAACGGCCGAGCGGTCGATCGGCGTGCGGTTGTTGGTGAGCACCATGCCGGTCATGATGAGGAGCATGACGAGCCACAGTCCGTCCAGCGGATCGACGGGCCACGGATTCCCGCCGCCGGCGGCGGGCCACATCGCCAGCGCGACGCCCGCATAGCCGGTCACGGCCGCCGGGTCGCGCCGCTTCACGCCGCTCATGCGAACGAGCTCGTCGAACGCGACGACCGCCATGACGGCAAGCAGCGCGTGGTAGTACCAGCCGCCCAGGGCCAGCACGGCGAGGAACCCCGCACCGGCGAGCACGCCGGTGACAATGCGCGTTTTCATGTTTGCATGTCCCCCATTCTAGACGGCCCCGAACCGGCGCTGGCGCCGCTGGTATTCGCCGATCACGCGATGGAAATGCTCGACGGTGAAATCGGGCCAGTACACGTCGACGAACGCCAGTTCCGCATAGGCGATCTGCCAGAGCATGAAGTTGCTGATGCGCTGTTCGCCGCTCGTGCGGATGAGGAGATCGGGGTCCGGCAGTCCGCCGGAAAGCAGCTGGGCGGAAAACAGGTCTTCCGAAATGTCCTCCACGGAAATCCTGCCGTCTTTCACCAGCTCCGCGATCCGCCGGATGCCGTGCAGCAGTTCCCTGCGGCCGCCGTAATTGAACGCAAAATTCAAGATCATGCCGGTGTTGTCCTTCGTGCGGTTCACCGCTTCCTCGACCGCGGCCAGCGTGTGCGCCGGCAGGCCTTCCTTCCAGCCCATCATGCGGACCCGCACGTTGTTGGCCATCAGTTCGTCCAGCTCCTGGTGCAGAAACTGGCCGGGCAGCCTCATCAGATAGTCGACTTCGTCCTTCGGACGCTTCCAGTTTTCCGTGGAAAACGCATACATCGTCAAAATCCGGATGCCAAGGTCGCTGGCGGCGATGGCGATCCGCTTGATCGTCGCCATGCCGCTTCTGTGGCCGGCCACGCGGGGCAGTCCGCGCTCGCTGGCCCAGCGGCCGTTGCCGTCCATGATGATCGCCACATGCTCCGGAAGACCGGCGAGCGCCGGCCTGTCAGCCGGCGCATCGGGTTTGGCCCGCGTTTTCAACCAATTCCATCCGCCCATGGCTTCCTCCGATCGATGAGTCGTCCGCGTCCGTCAAACTTCCATGATGTCCTTTTCCTTGGCGGCGATCATTTTGTCGACTTCGGCGATGTATTTGTCCGTCAGCTTCTGGATGTCATCCTGCGCGCGGCGGGACTCGTCCTCCGAAATCTCGGTTTTTTCCAGCTTTTTGCATTCGTCGTTGGCGTCCCGCCGCACGTTGCGGATGGCCACACGGGCCTCTTCGCCGAACTTGCGGGCCAGTTTCACCAGTTCGGCGCGGCGCTCTTCCGTCAGCATCGGGACGCTGATGCGGATGACGCGGCCGTCATTGGTCGGCGTCAGCCCCAGATCGGACTTCATGATCGCCTTCTCGATGTCCGCCAGCGCCGACTGGTCCCAGGGCTGCACCTGGATCGTCCGGGCATCGGGCACGGTAATGCCGGCGAGCTGGTTGAGCGGCGTCATGACCCCGTAGTATTCCACCTGGATGCGGTCGAGGAGGCCGGCGCTGGCCCGGCCGGCCCGGATCGCGGCGAGTTCGCGCTTCAGCGCGGCAACGGCCTTTTCCATGCGTTCTTCCGCATTTTTCTTGATCGTCTCGATCATGGAACCCTTACTCTCCTTTCACGAGTGTGCCGATTTTTTCTCCGAGGACCACGCGCTTGATGTTGCCCTTCTCCGTGATGGAAAACACGATGAGCGGTATGTTGTTGTCCATGCACAGGGATGACGCCGTCGAATCCATGACGCCAAGCCCCATGTTGAGGACGTCCATGTAGGTGAGCCGTTCGAACTTCTTGGCCCGGGCGTCCACCCGGGGATCCGCGGAATAGACGCCGTCGACCTTGTTTTTCGCCATCAGGATGACTTCCGCCTCGATCTCCGCCGCCCGGAGCGCGGCCGTCGTGTCCGTCGAAAAAAACGGGTTGCCGGTCCCGGCGGCGAAAATGACGACGCGCCCCTTCTCCAGATGGCGGATCGCCCGCCGGCGGATGTACGGCTCGGCCACCTGCTGCATTTCGATGGATGTCTGCACGCGGGTCGGCACCCCGATTTTCTCCAGGCCGTCCTGCAGGGCCAGGGCGTTCATGACCGTCGCCAGCATGCCCATGTAGTCGCTGGTGGCCCGGTCGATGCCCTTGGCGCTGCCCGAAATGCCGCGCCAGATGTTGCCGCCGCCGACGACGATGGCCACCTGGACGTTCATTTCCCACACTTCGCGCACCTGCTCGGCAATCGAAGCGATCATGCCGCCGTCAATGCCGAATCCCTGCTGGCCGGCCAGCGCTTCGCCGCTCAGTTTCAGCACGATCCGCTTGTATCGAGGTTGATTCATCGGCAACCGTTCCTCCCCTGCCTGTTCTGCCCGTGGACGTTGTGGCCGTGTGACATCAGAGCGGCCCGATCTACAAAGAAAGGAACACGTCGTGTTCCTTTCCGCGGGCCGTCCGTTCGCCGCCGGCGACGGATCAGCGTTTCATTTGGGCCATGACTTCTTCCGCGAAGTTCTCCTGTTTTTTCTCCAGGCCTTCGCCCAGTTCGAAGCGCGCAAACCGGCGAATCGTGATGTTCTCGCCGATGGTGGCGATCTTCTCGCTCACCAGCTGGGCCACCGTCTTGTCCGGATCCTTGACGAAGGGCTGCTCAAGCAGGCACACTTCTTCAAAAAACTTGTTGATGCGGCCTTCCACGATCTTTTCGACGACTTTCTCCGGTTTTCCTTCATTGAGCGCCTGCGTCCGCAAAATCTCCTTTTCCTTTTCGATCACTTCGGCAGGGACCTCTTCACGGGAGATGTATTGCGGATTGGAGGCGGCGATGTGCATGGCGATGTCCCGCACGAAGGCGCGGAAATCGCTGTTGCGGCCGACGAAGTCGGTTTCGCAGTTGACTTCCACCAGCACGCCGATTTTGCCGCCGGCATGGATGTACGATTCCACGGCGCCTTCCGTGGCGATGCGCCCCGCCTTCTTCGCCGCTGCGGACAGTCCTTTCTCCCGCAGGATTTCCGCGGCCCGGTTCATGTCGCCCCCCGCTTCTTCCAGCGCCTTTTTGCAATCGAGCATGCCCGCTCCGGTTTTTTCGCGAAGTTCCTTGACCATGGCTGCACTGATCGACATGTTCATGTTCCCTCCAGATTCGGCAGTTTTCTCATGGATTTTTCGGTTGCGGATCGTCCGTCATTCTTGAAAAAAGGGTGGGAGCGGTTTGTTCAACCTTCAACCCACCCTTGCAGGCCGTTTGTCGCAAGCGTTCCGTCAGGCCGTCGTCTGCTCGCCCTGATGCGCCTCGATGATGGCGTCGGCCAGCTTCGACGTGATCAACTTGACGGCGCGGATGGCGTCGTCATTGCCCGGAATGATGTAGTCGATTTCGTCCGGGTCGCAGTTCGTGTCCACGATGGCCACGATCGGAATGCCGAGCTTGCGGGCTTCCTGGACGGCGATGCGCTCCTTGCGCGGATCGATGATGAACAGCGCGTCGGGCAGTTTCTTCATGTTCTTGATGCCGCCGAGGAATTTTTCGAGCCGTTCCTTCTCTTTGCGCAGAAGGATGACTTCCTTCTTCGGCAGCACGTCGAACGTGCCGTCCGTTTCCATCCGTTCGAGCTCGTGCAGGCGCTCGATCCGCTTGCGGATCGTCTGGAAGTTGGTCAGCGTGCCGCCGAGCCACCGGTGGTTGACGTAAAACATGCCGCAGCGTTCGGCTTCTTCCCGGACGGAGTCCTGGGCTTGTTTCTTCGTGCCGACGAACAGCATCGTCCCGCCTTCGGCGGCAAGGGATTTGACGTAGTTGTATGCCTCCTCCATCTTCTTGACCGTCTTTTGCAGGTCGATGATGTAGATGCCGTTGCGTTCGGTGAAGATGTACTTGGCCATTTTGGGGTTCCAGCGGCGGGTCTGATGGCCGAAGTGGACCCCGGCTTCCAGCAGTTGTTTCATGGAAATGACTGCCATTCGGTATTGTGCCTCCCTAAATTTGGTTTGTGCCTCCGCGCCTCGCATCTTCCGGACTGACCGGCGGCCGTCCCGCCGGCACCAAGCCCGGAATTGAAGCGCGTGTGTCCTTTTTGCACCGTCAAATACTATACCACAATCCGTCACGGAAGTGCAACCGAAAGCCGGACCCGGCGGCTTCCGGCGTCATCGCCCTCCGGTCTTGAGGGTGACGGCGTCGATCAGTTCCGCCAGGTCCGGCTTGTAGGCGAAGGCGTAGGTGCCCGCGCGGATCCGGATCGTCAGGCCCCGGGCATCCATCTCCCGCCGCCATTCGTCGAGGTCGTCGACAAGTCCGGCGGCGTGCAGCATGCTTCCGACCTCGTCGCTGGTCATGCCGGCGCGGATTTCGACCAAGTAGTAGTGCGGCAGTTCGTCCGGCCCGACCGCTTCCACGCCGCCGGTCCGGCCTCCGGCCGCCGGCGCTTCTTCGCGGGCGCGGTCTACGGCTTCCCGCACCATGGCGTCGGCTTCTTCCCGGGTCAGCCACGTCTTCGACGCATCGTGGAGCACCAGCCCGAGCCGCCGCGCCTCTTCCGCCAGCCGGTCCGGATCGGCCGGCGTTTCCTCCCGACGCAAGGCGTCGTCCACCGTTTCCGCGGGACCGCTCCCGAACGCCGTCATCAGCTGCAGCAGCATGGCGCCGATCATCAGCCCGGCCCCGAGGCCGGTCAGAAACCGCCTGTCCCTAAGCACGGTGCTGTTCCTCCCGTTTGGCCAGCTGCAGGATCAGCATCACTTCGCCTTTGTTCATCCCGGTCTTCTTGGCGATGTATTCCACCGATTTGCCGGCGTCATGCCAGGCGAACAGCTCGGGATACCGGCTCCGGATGCCCCGTCCGGGAACGGGGACGGCCCGGGCCTCGTCTCCGCCGCCCGGCCCGTCGCCGGCATCGGCGTCGCGGGCAGCGCCTGCGGCAGACGGCGGTGAGGCGTCCGCCGGAAGACTGCCGCCGGACGGACGCCGCTCCAGCCGCCCGTCCGGACGCATGGCGGGTTCGGCCGGCCGTTCCGTTTCACCGGCGCCGCGGCGGTCCGGGTCTCCGGCCGACGATGCGGCCGGTTCGTCCGTTGCCGGTCCCGCCGGCCGGTTCGGCATTTTTTGAGACGCTTCTCCGGACGCCGCCTCCGGTTCGGGCGGTGCCGCCGGCGTCGCGGCGCCGGCCCGGGACAGCTGCCGCTCCAGCGCGTCCACCCGCCCGCGCAGCCGGTTGATGTCCGCTTCCAGATCGCGCCGCCATCCCTGAACGGTTTCCAGCAGCTGCCGGTTGTCTTCGTCCATCACGTCGGCAAACCGGTCCAGCGCTTCCTCGAATTCGGCGATGGAAGCGCCGCCCGGCTTCCCGTCTCCGCGTCCCCGGATCATCGCCAGCACCATGACGGCGATGCCCAGGAGAACGACGTATACCCATGCATCCATACGGTTGGCTCCCTTTTGGCGCTGTGTTGGACTACAAGGTCAAATCGATGAATTTTCCCTTGTAGGGATGGGCGGCTTCCCGCGGCTTCGGCTGGTCCTTCGCCTGCCCGCCGCCGTCGTCCGCCCGGCCGCCCGACGCGCCGGTGCCGCCCCGGCCGCTGTTGTCGCCGGCGCGGATTTTTCCTTCCGATGGCTTCTCCGACCGGGCGCTTCGGGATCGCTCCAGCTCCTGCTGCCGCATCGCCTGCTGGGCGGCGGCCGCCTGGTCGCCAATCGGCTTGTGCGCCATCTGGCTCTGGATCTGTCCGGCCTCCAGCGATCGGGTCACCGAAAGCTGCAGGTCGATCGATTTCAGGGACATCGGCATTCCCTCCCGTCACACGGCGGAGACCATGGAAATCTCCCCGTCCACCATGCGGAACGTGACCCGCGTTGTCGCGTCCTTCACGAACCGGGTGTAGCGTCCGATGACGATTTTGCAGCCTCCGTAAATGGTGTTGACCACTTCCACCTTGGCGTTGGAGATGTCTTCCAGCGATTTTTCGATTTCCAGAATGCGTTCGCGGATTTCCGCCATCTCCTGGTTCAGCTGGTTCCGCGTCACGGACAGCCGCGACCGGATGTCCGCCTTGTCCGGCGTCAGCTGGCCGGTGGCCGCCAGCTGGTCCAAAAGCCGGAGCGCCTTCTCCGTCTTGTCGGCGTTCGCCGTCATGTCTTTCAGGCGGTTGCGCAGATCGGCCATCTCGTTGCGCAGTTCCGGCAGCACGCCGACTTCCAGCGTCGTCGCCGTCGACGTCGTATTGCCGATGACGCGGGCCCGGATGTGCTCGCCGGCCTGGATGAGCCCGCCGACGATCAGGCCTTTGGCGCCCATGCATTCCACCTTCCTGCCGGCGCGGACCGTGGAGTGCATGATGCTCTGCGTCACCAGGACGTTCTCGCCCGCCTCCACGTTGCCTTCCTGGATGAACGAGCATTTCACGTTTTTGGCGGCCTTGACGAGTCCCTTCCCGCTGCCCATGATGCCGGCGGAAATTTCGATGGAGCCGTCGCTGACGACTTCCGCGGCCTCGACGCCGCCGATGATCCGGATGTCGCCGGCGGCGCGCACCTTGAAGCCGGCGAGCACGTTGCCGCGGATGATCACGTTGCCGACGAAGTTGATGTTGCCGACGCTGTAGTCCACGTCCCCGTTCACTTCATAGACCGGAAAGACGTTGATGCGGTCCCGCTCGGTGATGGTGATGAGCCCGTCGATGGCGGCGTACATCCGCCGCTGTTCCGGATCGATGACGACGTTTTTGCCGGGTTTCAGGCGGGCTTCCTTCCCCTTCTTCGCCGGAATCGTCTCGCCGGTCACGCCGCGTCCGTCCTGGCCCGCTCCGGCGGGGATCCGTTCGGCGATGAGCTGGCCTTTCTTGATGTTGTTCAGGCTGGTCACTTCCTTGAAGTCGACCCGTCCGCCTTCCAGTTCCAGCGGCCGCTTCTCGCTCTGCATGTCAAAATGGTAGCGGATGTAGCCGTCTTCGCCGTCCACCGGCAGGATGCCGCTGGCCACCGTCACCTGGTTGAAAATAAATTTGCGGGGTTCCCTTGCGATTTGCGCCAGCGTATCCATGCGCAAACCGAATTTGACCCCGTTCTGCTGCAAAAACTGTTCCAATTCTTCGATCGTGCAGTTGAATTCCGCGTCTTCGTGCAATATTTGCAGCTTGGCGGTCATCCTGTCGTCGGATATGATTACGTTCATATAATAATCCAGCGGCAATTTGTCTTCCTGATTCGGTTTCGGATTCACGCTAAACGCCCCCTGACCCTCTGTACCGGCCTCTACCTCTATCCTTCAACGAAAAGTCAGTCTGTGTCAACCCTCTGCTAGTTTTCCCTCATCAGTTGGTCTTTCGCGTGCTCCAGGGCGCTTCTGAGCCGCATCATCGCCTTGGAGTGCAGCTGGGAAATGCGGGACGGCGTGAGGGACATGACTTCCGCGATTTCGCCCAGCGTCAGTTCTTCATAATAAAAGAGGGTGATGACCGTCCGCTCCCGCTCCGTCAGCCGTTCGATGGCCCGGGCGAGGCATTCCTTCAGATACATTTCGTGGACTTTCCGCTCCGGATTTTTGGCCCGGTCGTCCACGAGGACCGACAGCCGGGTTTCCGGCTCGTCTTCCTTCAGCGGTTCTTCGAGCGACACCACGCTGGAAAGGGCGATGTCCTGCTGGAGCTGGCCGAATTCCCGCTCGTCCATCTGCATGTAGGCCATCACTTCCCGGTCGGAAACCGTCCGCAAGTGGGTTTGCTCCAGCGTCTGGTAAGCCTCCTCCAGCCTGCGGAATTTCTCCCGCACCGACCGGGGCACCCAGTCGTTCTGCCGAAGCCCGTCGATGATGGCGCCGCGGATGCGCCAGGTGGCGTACGTTTCGAATTGCAAACCGCGTCCGTAATCGAATTTTTCGATGGCGTCGATGAGCCCCATCACCCCGAGGCTGGTCAGGTCGTCCCGGGACAGGTTGCGCGGCAGGCCGGTGACCATCCGGTTCACCACGTAGTCGATCAGCTTCAGGTGCTTTTCCACCAGCTTTTTTTTGGCATCCGGATCACCGTGCCGCTTGTAGGCCAGCCACAGGTCGCGATCCGTCACGCGGTCCGGTTGTTGTCCAGCCATAATTCACCTTCTTCAGTCTTTCGACATTTGACTGACCGCCCGGGCCAGGACATCAGGGGGCAGCTTGTCCCGGGAAACGAGCTTTTCCGGCTGAAGCGGTACGAAATCGTCCCCGCCGCTTTCGCCCGGGGGAAGGTTCATCATCTCCCGGAGCAGCGCCTCGTCGTCCGCCGGCGTGGCCAGATCGACGGCCAGCCCCGCGGATGCGCCGTCTTCCGCCCGTCCGGGACGGAATGCGAATCCCCACAGCCACCTGACGGCATACACCGCCGCAAACAGGATGGCGAAGGCGAGCAGGGCGCGGGTGACGGAGGTGGCAACGGGATTTTTCGGCCAGGAAAGGACGAGCGTCAGCAATCCGGCCGCCGAGGCGACCGCCAAATTCCATCTCCAGGTCCCGATCATCGGAGCTATAGCCGTTTCACCCCCTGCTGCACGCTGCGCACGACGAGAATGCCGGTGTCGCAGTGAAATTCAATGGTGCGGCCGTAATGTTCGCCGGTATCTTCCGCGACGAGCGGGATGCAAAAGTCCGCCAGCAGCCGTTTGACGGCTTCGACGTTGCGCGGGCCGATCCGCATCGTTTCGCTGGCGGCGAAAGCAAACATTTGTGCGCCGCCGGCCATCTTGGCGACAAGGCGGTCCGGTTCCGCTCCAAGCGCCTTCATCTGCCGGATCAGTTCCGGCACGGCGGTATCCGCGTATTTGGCCACGTTGATCGGCTGTTCGCGGGCGATGTCGGAATCCGGCAGCATGATGTGGGCCATCCCGGATACGCCGGCCTGCGCATCATGAAGCGTCAGGCCGACGCAGGACCCGAGCCCCGTCGTGCGCAGGATCCCGGTCCGGCCGCCCACCGCCTTCAGGTCTGCCATGCCGACTTTGATGCACGTTTCATTGGTCATCAAATGGTACTCCCAATGCCGAAAAGATCTTCTGGAAGGATTGCGGATCCGGAATGTAGGTGAAGTGGCCTTCCACTTCGAGTTCGCCTTCCTTGAACTTGGTGTCGATGAGGAGCGCCTTGTCCCCCGTCTGGCCGTATTCCATGACGCCGAAGCTCAGGATCGCCCCGGACATGTCGATGGCCAGGGACGGTACCGTGGGCACGAGATGCAGCCTTGTGAAATCCGACAGGCTCGTCAGGTAGGAACCGACCATGATGTTGCCGATTTCCTGCAGGGCGGACCGTTCCATCTCCGTGAAGGAGTCCGGATCCTCCGAGCGGATGCCCGCCAGGCCGCCGAGCAGTTTTTTCGCCGACGGGATGGACAGGATGAAGAACATGTTGCCGGGCGCTTCGCCGGATACGCGGAGGAAGATGGCCACCACCACTTCCTCCGCGCCGCCCAGGCTTTCCGCCACGTCCTGGAAGGACACGATCCGCACGAGGGGAACCTTCATGTCCACCTGCTTGTTCAGCAGCTTGGCCAATGCGGTGGCGGCGTTGCCGGCCCCGATATTTCCGACTTCCTTCAGCACGTCAATCTGGAAATCGGCCATCCGCTTCAGGGGGTCCACCTTCGAATGAACTCCTTTACTCGTAAATTTGCTCCAGCTGCACGATCTCGCTCTTGTTCAGCACTTCCGAAAGGTTCAGCATGACGAGCAGGCGGTCGTCCGCCAGCTTGGCCACGCCGCGCAAATATTTCGCCTTGACGCCGCCCACCACTTCGGGCGGATCGACGATGCTGTCCGAATCGATGTCGATGACGTCGTTGGCCGAATCGACGATCAGGCCGACCTCCAGGTTTTCCGCGTTCACGATGATGATCCGGGTGTCGTTCGTGTACGCCGTCTCCGGCAGGCCGAACCGTCCCCTCAGATCGATGACCGGAACGACGACGCCGCGGAGGTTGATGACGCCCTTGACGAATTTCGGCGTTTTCGGAACGCGCGTCATCGGCATCATCCGTTCGATGGTCTTCACCTTGTCGACTTCCACGCCGTACTGTTCGGAACCGAGATTGAACACGATCACTTTCAGCTCTTCACCCATTGCATTTCCCTCCTCGCGATGTTAGGCGTCCGTCCGATCATTTGATCAGGGCGTTGGTGTCGAGAATGAGCGCGACCTGGCCGTCCCCGAGAATGGTGGCGCCGGAGATGGCGAACAGGCCCGTCAGGAACTGGCCGAGGGATTTCAGCACGATTTCCTGCTGGCCGAGGAGCTCGTCGACGATCAGCGCGGCCATCTTGTCGCCCTTGTGGACGATGACGACTTCATATTCGTCGCGCTCCGCCGCCCCTTCGTCCCGCGGGCACTCCAGCACGTCGGCAAGATCGACGATCGGCACGAGGCCGCTGCGGAAATCCATCATCGGGTTTCCGTGCACGTTCCGGATGTCGTCCCGCTTCAGAATGGCCGTCTCGACGATGGACGACAGGGGAATCGCATATTTCTCCCCGCCGGTGCGGATCAGCATGGCGCCGATGATGGACAGCGTCAGCGGCAGCTGCACGGTGAACCGGGTCCCTTCGCCAGGCGAAGAATGGACGTGCACCCGTCCGCCGAGGGATTCGATCTTGTTTTTCACGACATCAAGCCCGACGCCGCGGCCGGAAATGTCGGACACCTGATCCGCGGTGCTGAACCCCGGCGCGAACAGGAGCTGGTACACGTCTTCATCCGGCATGGCGTCCGCCCGGTCGGGCGGCACGATGCCGGCCTGGACGGCCTTGTCCAGCACTTTGCGCCGGTTGATGCCGCGGCCGTCGTCCTCGATTTCGATGAAAACGTGGTTGCCGCTGTGGTAGGCCCGCAGATGGACGGTGCCCGTCGGGTTTTTGCCCGCCTTCTCCCGTTCCTCCGGCGGCTCGATGCCGTGGTCGACGGAGTTGCGCAGCAGATGGACGAGCGGATCGCCGATTTCGTCGATGACGGTCCGGTCCAGTTCCGTTTCGGCGCCGGTGATGACGAGCTCCAGTTTTTTGTTCAGCGTCTTGGCCAGATCGCGGACCATCCGCGGGAACCGGTTGAACACCGAATCCACCGGCACCATGCGCAGCTTGAGGACGATGTTCTGCAAATCCGAACTGATCCGCGCCATGTGCTCGACGGTTTCCGTGAGGTCGCTGCGCCGGATTTCGCTCGCCAGCTGCTCGAGGCGGACCCGGTCGATCAGGAGCTCGCTGAACAGGTTCATCAGGTCGTCCAGCCGGTCAAGATCGACGCGGATTGTCCGGCCGAGGGAGGCCTGGCCGCGGCCCTGGGCCGGCTTCCCGTTTCCCGCCTCCGCTTTCGCGCCCGGCTTTGCATCCTCCCGGCCGCCCGGTGCTTCCGGCTTTCCGGCCGGCCGCGCGTCCGGCGCGGCGGCGGATCCGGCGGACGGGGTCCGGCCGGCAAAGCCGGCCAGCGCATCCTGGTCGATGGCCTCGATCTCCACCCGCTCGATCTCGGAAATGCCCTGGATGAGCGAAGCGATCGCGTCCGCCGGTTCTTTCGTTATGTAATACAGCATGAAGCTGCGGTCAAACTTTTCCTGCTCGATGTCCTGCGCGGGCGGCACCGATTTGGCGATTTCGCCGTGCCGTTCCAGGGCGTCGAACACCATGTAGGCGCGCGCCGCCTTCATGAGGCAGTCTTCCCGCAGGGTGACGGTGATGCCGTACACGTGATGGCCGCTTTCCAGCGACTGCTGCAGAACGGCATACTGGTACTCGTCCAGCGCCAGATCCGCCGCGCCTGCCTGCGCGCGCCGCGCCGGAGATCCGCCCGCCGGGACCGTTCCCGCGCCGGCGTCGCCCGCGGCGGCCGCCTTCAGCTGGGCCACCACGTCCGTCACGTCCATCTGGCCGGTGCCGCCCGCCACGATATCCTGCACCATGCTTTCCAGCGAGTCGAGTCCCCTGAACAGCACGTCGAAAATGGCGCCGCTCATCGCCAGCTTCCCGTTTCGCACCAGATCCAGCACGTTCTCCATCTCGTGGGTGAGCGATGCCAGATCGGCAAAACCCATGGTGGCGGACATCCCTTTCAGGGTGTGGGCGGAACGGAAAATGCTTTGCACGATGGACAGATCGTCCGGGTTCTTCTCGAGCTCCAGCAGATTGTCGTTCATCGCTTGCAAATGCTCTTTCGACTCGTCGATGAACATGGTGAGGTATTGGTTCATGTCCATGCCAGATGTCCCTCCTGCAGGCAAAGTGGAATGAAAGCGTCAGCCTTCCCTGATCAGTTCCGCCAGTTTGCCGGGGATGTCATGCAGTCTGGCCACGTGGCGGGCGGCCTGCAGGTTCACCGCAGCGCGCGGCATGCCGTAAACCACGCAGGTTTCCTCCGATTCGGCGACCGTCTGGGCGCCGCTGTCCAGGAGGCGCTTGAGTCCGCAGGCGCCGTCGGCGCCCATGCCGGTCATGATGACCGCCACCCGCTTCAGTTCCGTCAGCGGGACCAGCGAATCGAACAGCACGTCGACGGACGGCCGGTGCCCGTTGACGGGCGGGTCGTCCGTCAGCCGGATCCGGTACCGGCCGCCGACGGCCCGTTCGGCTTCCATGTGGCGCCCGCCCGGCGCGATGTAGGCCGTTCCCGGCTCCAGCGCCTCCCCGTGTTCCGCTTCCCGGACCCGGATGGCGCACAGGGCGTTGAGCCGGTCGGCGAGGGATTTCGTGAACACGGGCGGCATGTGCTGGACGATGAGGATCGGCGCCGGAAAATCGGCGGACAGCGCGGACAGCACCGTCTGCAGCGCGCGGGGGCCGCCGGTCGACGTGCCGATGGCCGCGATCCGGCCGACGGGACCGCCGGCGCCGTCGGGCGCCGCATGCGGGCCGGCCGCGGCGACGCCCGGCCGGCCTTCCTCCCGGCCGCCGGCCCGATCGCCGGTCCGGTGTTCCGGGCCGCCGGCCGTCGCCGGCCGGCTTTCCGCCGCTCCCTCCGCGGCGCGGGGCACCCGGGCCCGGACGGCGGCTTTCAGCTTGTCCAGCAATTCCCGCTGGACTTTATGCAGGTCAAGAGAGATGGATCCCGACGGCTTCTGGACGAAGTCGACGGCGCCAAGCTCCAGGGCCCGGATCGTTTCCCGCGCGCCCGCGTCCGTCAGGCTGCTGAGCATGACGACGGGAACCGGGCATTCCCGCATGATGATCTCCAGTGCCCGGAGCCCGTCCATGAGCGGCATCTCCACGTCCAGGGTGACAACGTCGGGAGCGAGCTCCCGGACTTTCCGCACCGCTTCCTCGCCGTTTCTGGCCGTGCCGACGACGGCAAAGCCCGGGTCTTCCGTGATCAGGTCGGTGATGATGCGCCGCATGAAGGCGGAATCATCCACGACCAGAACCTTGTGCCGCAAGATGGATCTCCTCCGGTAAAATCATGCTGTCGAACGATGCCGGAAGCGGATGCCGGATGCGAAAGCGGCGGCGGAATCAACGAATCAGATGGAGCATGCGGCTCAAAAACCCCTTGATGCCGGCCTGTTCGTCCGGCCGGGCTTGTCCGCCGTCGGCCGTCTGCGAGAAGCTGGCGGCGATCCGCCTGACCGAGCGGGAGGCCGGGCTGTGCGGGTAGGCGATGCTGAAAGGGATCTGCTTTTTGACCGCTTTCGACACGTTCGGATCGTCCTCGATGCAGCCGAGCAGCGGAATGTCGAGATCCAGGAACTGTCTGGCCACCATGCCGATCTTGTCCGCCGTGCGCTTGCCCTCGCTCCATTCCGACACGCGGTTGACCACCAGGCGGAAGGAAACGGACGAATCGATGGCGTGCACCATCTTGATGACCGCATAGGCGTCGGTGATGGCGGTCGGTTCCGGAGTGGTGATGACAATGGTTTCCTCCGCCGCCAATATAAATTTCAACGTTTCTTTCGACAATCCTGCACCGGTGTCGAAAATGATGTAGTCCACATGCCCGTTCAGTTCGCTGATCTGCCCGGTGAATTCGTCCAGGTCTTCTTCCGACAGCCGGAACAGGTCGCCGAACCCGGAACCGCCGGAAATGATCTGCAGATCGTGCTGGGCCGTGTAGATGATGTCCCAGATCGTTTTTTGCCGCTTCAGAAGATGGTACAGGTTGTATTTCGGCGTCATGCCGGTCAGCACGTCAATGTTCGACAAACCGATGTCGGCGTCGAAAATGAGCGTGCGGCGGCCGAGCGCCTGCAGCGACAGGGCGAAATTCAGCGTGAAGTTGCTTTTGCCGACGCCCCCCTTGCCGCTGGTCACGGTGATGACTTTCGTATTGAGGGAGCCGGACGGCTTTTGCCCGCCCAGCAGTCTGCGCAGCGACTCCGCCTGGTCAGGCATCGCCCACCCCTCCCATGATCAGGTCGACGATGCGCTTTTCGTCCAGTTCGGCGATGTCGTCCGGCACGTTCTGGCCGTCGGACACGTAGGTGCCGCGGAACCCGTACTCGTGGGCCAGATTGATGATGGAGCCGTAGGTGTCCGTTTCATCGAGCTTCGTGTACAGCACGTCGTCCAGGTCGATCCGCGAAAAGCTGTCAACGACGGTCTTCATGTCGCGGTATTTGGAAGACAGGCTGAGCACGAGGATCGTCTCGCTGTTGTCGCTGGCGCGCAGCAGCGCGTTCAGTTCGGACACCATCATTTCGTTGCGGTAATTCCGGCCAGCGGTGTCCATGAAAATGAGGTCGCGGTCCTCCAGGGCGCGGAACGCCTTGGCCATCTCCAGCGGCGAAAACACCACCTCAAGCGGCACGTTGAGAATGTCGGCGTATGTGCGGAGCTGCTCGACGGCGGCGATCCGGTACGTGTCCGCCGTGATGAAGCCGATCTTGCGGCCGTGCCGGAGCACCTGCTCGGCCGCCAGCTTGGCGATGGTGGTCGTCTTCCCGACGCCCGTCGGACCGACGAAATGCACGATTTTCGTTTCCGGCCGGATCGTGCGGGGCTTGACCGGCCGAAGCATCTCCGTCAGGATTTGCCGGACGCTGCCGGCCGCTTCCCGCACCGTCCACTCGCCGGCCGCCCCGTCCCGTTCGTCCAGGGCGCGCTCGAAAACGGCGCGGATCACCTCCGGCAGCACGTCCTGCTCCATCAGCCGCCGCTCGACGGGCAGAAAGGCGGCCGGCCACGGGCCCGTTGCGCCGGCCGGCGCCGGCGCGGCCAACCGGGCCAGCATCTCCTTCATCTGCCTCATTTCGCGCATCAGGAGTTCGTTCCGGGAATCGTCCGAAGGCGGCTGAACGGAGGAGCGGGCCCGGATGGCGGGACCGTCTCCCGCTTCCAACCGGACGGCGGCATCGGGAATGCTCCGGGCGGCCGCCTGCAGGAAGTCGGCGGCGGAAGCGGCGGTTCCGCGAACGGCGGCGGACGGCGCGGCGGCAGCGGAAGCCGCGCGGGGGACGGCCGGTGCGCCGGGGACGGAAGCGGCGGATCCGCGGCCGGAAAGTCCGGCCGCCGGTGCCGCGGCGCCGGCCGGGGTCGGGACTGCGGGCGCCGGCGCCGGACGGTCCGCCTCGTCGTCCGCCGCGATCACCTCGATGCGCCGCTTCCCGAACAGGCCGAACAGGCCGCCGGTGCGGATCGGCTTCGTATCCAGGATGATGGCGTTTTTGCCCAGGTCGGTGCGAATGCGCTGCAGCGCCTCCGGCATGGAATCCACCACGTAGCGTTTCACTCTCATAGATTGACCACCCCGACACTCTGAATTTCAACGTCCGGCTCCAGCTCGTTGTAGGACAGGACGGGCACGTCCTGCATCGAGCGTTCCAGCAGCTGGCGCAAATACATCCGGATGGCCGGCGAAGCGAGAATGATCGGCTGGTTGCCCGACTGCACGAGCTTGTTCAGCTGCTCGCTGATCCGCTGGTGCAGCGTCTGGGCGGAGACGGGATCAAGCGCCACATACGATCCGTGCTCGGTCTGCTGCACGCTTTCCGAGATTTTTTTCTCGACGGACGGTCCGACGGTGACGACGCGGAGCGTTCCGCCGCTGGCGGCGAACTGCCGGGTGATCTGCCGGGACAGCGCCTGCCGCACGTATTCCGTCAGCACGTCCGGATCCTTCGTGTATCCCGCGTAGTCCGCCAGCGCCTCGAAAATGGTGACGAGATCGCGGATCGAAATTTTTTCCTTCAGCAGCTTGACCAGCACCTTCTGCACGTCGCCGATGCCGAGCTGGTTCGGAATGAGTTCGTCGACGAGGGCGGGATGGTGCTCGCGCAGATTGTCGACCAGCACTTTCGTTTCCTGCCGGCCCAAAAGCTCGTGGGCGTGGCGCCGGATCACTTCCGTCAGGTGGGTGGCCACGACGCTGGGCGGGTCGACGACGGTGTAGCCGGCCAGTTCGGCCCGTTCCTTCATCCGCTCGTCGATCCACAGGGCCGGCAGCTGGAAGGCCGGCTCCACCGTCGCGATGCCGGTGATCGACTCGTCCTCGATGCCCGGGCTCATGGCGAGGTAGTGGTTCAGGAGCAGTTCGCCCCGCGCCACGGTGTTGCCCTTGATTTTGATGACGTATTCGTTCGGCTTGAGCTGGATGTTGTCGCGGATGCGGATGACGGGCACGATGATGCCCATTTCCAGGGCGCACTGGCGCCGGATCATGATGATCCGGTCCAGCAGGTCGCCGCCCTGGCCCGTGTCGGCCAGCGGAATGAGACCGTAGCCGAACTCGAATTCGATCGGGTCGACGTTGAGCAGGCTGACGACGCTTTCCGGGCTCCGCACTTCCTCGATCTGCGTCTCCTCGGCCATTTGCCGCGACTCGGCCTGCTTCGTTTCCTGGTATTTCTGGAGGCGGTAGCCCCCGTAGGCCAGAACGCCGGCGATGGGCACCGCGATGACCGGACCGATCGGGGTGAACAGCCCGAGGGCGACGAGGGTGCCGGCGACGATGTACAGCATTTTCGGAAAGCGCAAAAGCTGGACGGACAAATCCGAGGCCAGATTGTCCTCCGCCGCGGCCCGGGTCACCACCATGCCCATCGCCGTCGAGATGAGCAGCGCCGGGATCTGGCTGACGAGGCCGTCGCCGATGGTCAGGATGGCGTAGCGCTCCAGCGCCTCGGGGACGGAGAAATCGTGGACGAGCGTCCCCATGACGATGCCGCCGATGATGTTGATGAACACGATGACGATGCCGGCGATGGCATCCCCCTTGATGAACTTGCTGGCACCGTCCATCGCGCCGTAGAAATCCGCTTCCCGTTCGATCTTCCGCCGGCGCTCGCGGGCCTCCTCCTCCGTGATGAGGCCGGCGTTCAGGTCGCCGTCGATGCTCATCTGCTTGCCGGGCATCGCATCCAGCGTGAAGCGGGCCGACACTTCGGCGACCCGTTCCGCGCCCTTCGTGATGACGATGAACTGGACGACCACGAGAATGAGGAAGATGATGAATCCGACGACCAGCTCGCCGCCGGCGACGAACCGGCCGAACGTCTCCACCACCCTTCCCGCTTCCGCGTGGGCCAGAATGTTCCGGGTCGTGGAAATGTTGAGCGCGAGCCGAAACAGCGTCGTGATGAGCAAGAGCGTCGGCAGGACGGAAAATTCCAGCGCATCCACCGTGTTCATCGCGACGAGGATGATCACAAGTGCGACCGAGATGTTCGTGAGCAGAAGAAAATCAAGCAGGGTGAACGGGATGGGCACGATCATCATCAGCACGATGCCGATGATGCCGATGAGCACGACCAGATCCCTGATTTTCATCCGCCGATCTCCTCCAGACTGGTGTTGGGTTCAAGGCCCGGAACGCATCACGCTTTCTTCTTGAGCCGATAGACGTAGGCGAGCACTTCGGCGACGGCCTGGAACAGCTCCGCCGGCACGAAGCCGCCGATGTCGACTTTATCGTAAAGCGCCCTTGCGAGCGGTTTGTTTTCCATGATCACGATGCCATGCTCCCTGGCGATCTCCCGGATGCGCAGGGCGATGAGGTCCGCCCCCTTGGCGATGACCTGCGGGGCGTCCATCTCCTCCGCCACGTAGCGGAGGGCGACGGCGTAGTGGGTCGGGTTCGTGATGACCACGTCCGCCTTCGGCACTTCCTGCATCATCCGCCGCATCGCCAGCCGGCGCTGCTTGTCGCGGATCCGGCTTTTGATCAGCGGGTCGCCTTCGAGCTTCTTGTATTCGTCCTTGATGTCCTGTTTGGACATCCTTAACCCTTTTAAATATTCATACCGTTGATAAAAGTAGTCGAGAATCGCGAGAACGATCAGCGCCGCCCCGATTTTCAGCACGAGGTTCATCGTGACGGAGGCGGCGTATCCGAACACGCCTTCGATCGGCAGCGCGTGCAGATTCAGCAGGGAATCCCGCTCGGCCATCAGCGTGACATAGGCGATCCAGCCGACGATGAGCAGCTTGAACAGCGATTTCAGGAAATCGACCACCGAGCGGAGCGAAAACATCCGCTTGAAGCCTTCCACCGGATTCAGCTTGTTCAGTTTCGGCATCAGCGGATGGCCGGTGAACAGAAACCCGACCTGCACGTAGTTGGCCGCCAGGGCGACGGCGATGGAACCGGCCATGACCGGGGCGAGAATGAGCGCCCACCGCCACGCCAGATCCGCGAACATGGCCAGGACGGCGTCCGCCGTCACGTCCCTCCGCATGTAGTCGGTAAAAAACGCCTCAAACAGGGAAAAAAGGCCCTCTTTCAGCCAGCCGCCGAACATGAGGAGCACCAGCAGGGAAAAGGCGAGGACAAACGCCGCCGGAAGCTCGGCGCTTTTGGCGACCTGGCCTTTCTGCCGGGCTTCCATCCGCCTTCGCGGTGTGGGGGGTTCCGTTTTTTCCTGGGCAAACCATTGCAGATCCAGGGGAAATCCGGTTGCCGGCTTCATCGTCTCCATCCCTTCATCCTGCGGACAGCATGAGGAGCAGCCTTTCCATGTGCCGGAACATTTCCTCGAACAGGAAGCGGAACATGACCGCCAGACCGGCCACGGTCAAATACAGCAGGGCAAAACCGGCCATGATCTTCAGCGGCAGGCCGATGACGAACACGTTGAACGTCGGCACCGTTTTGGCCAGCACGCCGAGGGCCACGTCCACCAGAAACATCGCCACGACGACGGGCGCCGCCATCTGGAACGCGATGTAGAACATGCGGGCCAGCGAATCGAGCAGGAACGAGGAAACGCCGCCGTCCGCAATGCGGGCGAACACCCCCCCGTCGACGGGCACCCAGTCGTAGCTCTGCATCAGCGCCGACAGCAGATGATGATGGCCGTTCATTCCGAGAAACGCCAGCAGGCCGATGAAAAACTTGAAATTGCCGACGATCGGACTGTGCAGGCCGGTGAGCGGATCGACGACGTTGGCCATGCCGAGGCCGATCATGTGGTCGATGAACGCCCCGGCCACCTGGACGGCGGTGAAAAACAGATACGCCACGAAGCCGAGCAGCAGGCCCACCAGCACTTCCTGCACGATCAAATACACGTAACCGCCCGGGGGCAGCGACACCGTCCATCCGCCCGTCGCCGCAAACACGATCAGGCTGACAAAAAACGCCAGCCCGATTTTGAAGGTGTTCGGCACGTTTCGGAAGGAAAAGACGGGCGACGTTACAAGAAACGCGCTCATTCGACACAACACCAGCAAAAAAACGGGCAACATCTGCTGCAAAACCGCCATCGCCGCCAACCGTCCCTATCCGATGAACCGGTGCAGATTGTCCAGAATGCGCGAGGCGAAGGTGACCAGCGTATTCAGGATCCACGGGCCGAAGACGAGAAGCGCCACCAGGATGGCGACGATTTTCGGCACGAAGGCCAGCGTCTGTTCCTGGATTTGCGTCGTCGCCTGCAGGATGCTGACCGCAAGGCCGACCAGAAGTCCGGCCAAAAGCAGCGGGCCGGCCGCCTTCAGCACGGTCATGATCGCCTGTCCGGCGATGCCGATGATCGTATCCGCGCTCACGTTCGTCCCCCTCCGCTTTCCTCTCAGCCGGGTCAGAAACTGAGAAGGAGCGATTTGACCACGAGATGCCAGCCGTCCACGAGGATGAACAGCAAAATTTTGAACGGCAGCGAGATCATGACGGGCGGCAGCATCATCATCCCCATCGCCATCAGGACGCTGGCCACCACCATGTCGATGACGAGGAACGGCACGAAAATCATGAACCCCATCTGGAAGGCGGTTTTCAGCTCGCTGACGGCAAAGGCGGGAACGAGGGCCGTCAGCGGAATGTCCTGCACGCTGGCGGGACGCTCCGCGCCGGCATGATCGAGAAACAGGAGCAGATCCTTCTCCCGGGTATGCTTGGCCATGAATTCCTTGATCGGGATCGCGGCCTGCCGGATCGCTTCCTGCTGGGTGATCTCGCCCTGCAGATACGGCTGCAGCGCCGTTTCGTTGACCGCCGACAGCGTCGGCGCCATGACGAACAGCGTCATGAACAGCGCCAGGCCGATGATCACCTGGTTGGGCGGCATCTGCTGGGTGGCCAGCGCCGTGCGGACGAATCCGAGCACGATGACGATCCGCGTGAAGCAGGTCATCATGATGAGAATGCCCGGCGCCAGGCTGAGCACCGTCAAGAGCAGGAGAATCGTGACCGTATTGCCGACGGACTGCGGTTCATCCGGCAGATTGATGCCGGGCAGTTCCAGATCCGCCGCGGAGACGGGATCGGCCCATGCCAGCAGCATCAGCAGTCCGATGGCGATTGCGAAAATGGATCGTTTCCGTTTGTTCATGGCCTTTTACCGTCCGCTTCTTCATCTTCCGCCGGGCGTTCCTTCAGCCGGCCGCTCCGGCCCGCCAGTTCCCGGATTCGGGCGTCGAGCAGATGCTGAAAGCGGGAGGCGTCCAGCTCCTCCCCGTCCGTCCCGCGCGTTCCGCCGCGGCTTCCCGCTTCCGTCGTCCCGCGCAGGCCGCCGAGCCATTTCCAGTCGGGCATGAAGCCCGCAGACGGCAGGGTCGCCGTGATTTCGCGGATTTCCTCTTCATCTTCGATCTTGTCCAGCAGGCGGACGTCGTTGCCGACGCCGATGACATACAGCTTTTTGCCGATTTGCACCAGCTGGACGGATTTTTGCTGGCCGACGCCGATGCCGCCGAGATGGCGTATGGCCCCCGTCCGCGACCAGAACTGGTTGCGGGTCGCCAGAAACCGGACGAGCAGCATGATCAGCACGATGACGAAACCGAGCGCCAGAACGACGGCAATGAGGCTGCCGATGCCGCTTTGCGGAGGCCAGTCGGCCGCCTGGCCCGTCTGGGCCGCAAGCGCCAGAAACGGTCGCGCGACTGTCAAGGAAACGAACATCGTTTACCCCAGCGTTTTCTTGATGGCTTCGATGACGCGATCCGCCTGGAACGGCTTTACGATGAAATCCTTGGCGCCGGCCTGGATGGCGTCGATCACCATCGCCTGCTGGCCCATCGCCGAGCACATGATCACTTTGGCGTTCGGATCGATCTTCTTGATTTCCCGGAGCGCCGTGATGCCGTCCATTTCGGGCATCGTGATGTCCATGGTGACGAGCTCCGGCTGCAGCTCCTTGTACTTTTCGATGGCCTGCAATCCGTCGCTTGCTTCGCCGACGACTTCGTACCCGTTCTTGATGAGAATGTCCTTGATCATCATGCGCATGAATGCGGCGTCGTCAACGATCAGAATTTTGTGTGCCATCTGACTGTCCTCCTAGTGCTGGGTTCATTTGATTTTCTCGATGCGATCCCATTGGCTGACGATGTCCGTCACCCGCACGCCAAAGTTTTCATCGATGACGACGACTTCCCCTTTGGCGATGAGCTTGTTGTTGACCAGGATGTCCACCGGTTCGCCGGCCAGCTTGTCCAGCTCGATGATGGAACCCTGCGTGAGTTCGAGGATGCTTTTGATCGTCCGCTGCGTGCGCCCGAGCTCGACCGTCACCCGCAGCGGAATGTCCAGGAGCAGATCGAGATTGCCGGGACCGGCCTGGGGATAGCCGGCGTCGGAAAACCCGGCGAACTGCACGGGCTGCACGTTGACGTTCCGGCTGACGTTCGAATGCCCTCCGTCATGGGGCGTTCCGCCGTATCCCCCGCCGAATCCTCCTCCGCCGAATCCGGCCGGCTGCGCTCCAAAGGCGGAAGGCGGCGGAGAAGCGGACGCGTGCGCGGCCTGCGCCGTCTGGACGACCGGTTCCGGCTGCATCGCCGCCGCGGGTTCCTCCCGGACGGGTTCCGGAGCCGCGGCGCCGCCGCCTCCGATCAACGACGCAACCATCTCCTTCGCGAACGGGATCGGCAACAGCTGCATGATGGTGGAGTCGATCAGGTTGCCGATCGTGAGCCGGAAGGCGATCTTGACGTAATGATCGTACCCTTGCAGCGGTTCCGTCCCCTTGCCCGTCGCCACGTCGAAAATGCCGATGCCGGGCGGCGAAATGTTGACGAACCGGTTGAAGATCGTGGACATGCTCGTGGCGGCGGATCCCATCATCTGGTTCATCGCTTCCTGGACGGCGCTCAGATGGATGTCGGTCATTTCCCCGCCGACGTTCGTGCCGTCGCCGCCGAGCATCAAATCCGCGATCACCTGGGCATCGTTCGTCTTGATCACCAGCAGATTGATGCCCTGGAAGCCCTCGATGTAGTTCACGCTGATCGCCACGTGGGGCTTCGGGAATTCGTCCTGCAGCTGGCTGCGGGAAATGGTGGACACCTGCGGCGTCGTGATTTCCACCTTCTGGCCGAGGAGCGTGGAGAGCGCCGTGGCGGCGCTGCCGAAGGAAATGTTCCCGATTTCGCCGAGGGCGTCCCGCTCCATGTCGCCCAGCCCGGACGGATCCGCGGCCGGCTCCGGCTCCTCTTCGAATCCGGCGGGCCCTTCATCGGCCGATTGCCTCAGCAACGCATCGATTTCCTCCTGGGTCAGGTAATCCCTGTTATTGCTGCTCATCCTCTTCCTCAACTCCTTCTTGCAAAATGTCGGTGATCCGGACGGCCAGCTTGCCCCGCGCGGAACCGGGCACGCCCAGAAACTTCAGCTTGTCGCCGACCTTGATGCGGAGGGGCTCATCCGTCCTCTTGTCCAGGGCGATGACGTCGCCGGGAGACAGGTTGAGCAGTTCCTGGACCGTGATCGTGGATTCCCCGAGTTCCGCCACCACCGGCAGCTTCGCGATGTGCACCCGTTTTTCCAGCGACTTGATTTCATCGGGAGACCGCTGCTTCTTGTGGGACACGAACCAGTGGTGCACCGACAGCCGGGGCATGATCGGTTCCAGCACGACGTGCGGGATGCACAGGTTGATCATCCCCGTCGTCTCCCCGATTTTGGTGCTCATGGAGATGAGCGCGATCGTTTCGTTGGGCGACACCAGCTGCAGAAACTGCGGGTTCGTCTCCAGGGTGACGAGCCGCGGCTTGAGGTCGGCCACGGAACGCCACGCTTCCTGGAAGCTGTCGAACATGCGGCTGAAAATGCGCTCCATGACCACCGTCTCGATCTCCGTCAGCGCGCTGATTTTGGCGGGTGATTGCCCGAGGCCGCCAAGCAGCCGGTCCAGCATGGCGTAGGCCACGTTCGGGTGGACTTCCAGCACCATGCGGCCTTCCAGCGGTTCGGCTTCAAACACGTTCAGGATGGTCATCTTGGGCACGGACCGGATGAATTCGTCATAGGGCAGCTGGTCCACGCTGACGACGCTGATTTGCACGAACGTCCGGAGCTGGGCGGAGAAATAGGTGGTCAAAAACCGCGCGAAGTTTTCGTGGATCCGCGACAGGCTCCGGATATGGTCCTTGGAAAACCGCGTGGCCCGCTTGAAATCGTAGGAGCGGATTTTGCGCTGGGATTCCTCCCGCTTCAGCTCCTCCGCATCCATCTCTCCTGATGAAAGCGCCGCCAGCAACGCGTCGATCTCGTTTTGCGACAGTACGTCGACCACAGGAATCACCCCGCTTGCATCAGGAAATGACGAGAGCCGTGATGTTCACCTGGCGGACCGATCCTTCATCCAGTTCCTGATTGATTTTGTTCAGGAGGATCGTGCTGAGCCTGTCGATCCCGGCGCTTCCCTTGACATCCTCCGGCGTCATGTCCGCCAGCGTCTGGTTGATGATCGCCCGCACTTTGAATTCCAGCAGCTCGAATTCTTCCTTGGCGTTTTCGTTGCTCAGCTCGAAGGCGAAACTGACCCGGATGAAGTCGCCGGATGCCAGGTTGGTCAGGACGTCGTTGATTTCGACGGTCAGCGCCCGGATCTTCTCGGGCTTGAGCCGGCTGCCCTGGACATGTTCCACCTTCTGGCGGGCCTGCGCCGCTTCTCCCGCGCCCGGATCGGTGAACAGATTGTTCCAGATGAGGAAGGCAGCCACCACGATCAGGGTGATGACCACAAGCATCATAATGACCCACGGCAGCATTTTTTTGATCACGAGAATTCCTCCGGTTCTTCCGCAGATTGGGCTTTGACGGCCAGGCGGATCGATCCGATGCCCTGCATGTAGCGCGTGATCCTGTCGGCGATTTCGAGCGCCCTCTCGCGCACGATCATTTTTTTTCCGTTGGTCAGGGTGATCAGCGTGTCCGGTTTTTCCTCGATGCTCTCGATCAGAACGGCGTTGACGTACAGCGTTTCGCCGTTCAGCCTGGTGACCTGGATCAATCGGGTCCCCTCCTTTCCGGCGCCGCCGGCGAACCGGCCCCCGCGGGCCGGTTCGCCGCACGCCGCCGACGCTCAGAGCATCAGATCATCGTTTCAGGTTCACGACTTCCTGCAGGATTTCGTCGGACGTGGTGATGATGCGGGAGTTCGCCTGGAAGCCGCGCTGCGCGACGATCATTTCCGTAAATTCCGTCGTCAGGTCCACGTTGGACATCTCCAGCTGGCCGGAGATGATCGTCCCGGTGCCGAGATCGGGATCCCCGGCCTGGCCGATTTCCAGTTCCCCGTCAGGATTGGCGTTCGGCGTCATCCGGTACAGGTTGCCGCCGACCTTCTCCAGGCCGGCCGGGTTGACCACCCGCACGACGCCGATGAAGATGCCGGTGTTCTCCGTCGTGCCGTCCTCCAGGATGGAGATGATTTCGCCGGTCGAGGAGATCCGGAAGGCGGTGATGTCTTCATCCAGCACGATCGGTTCGCCGTCCGCGCTCAGGACGAACATCCCGTCGCCGTTGACCAGCTGGCGCATGGCGTCGATGGTGAAGTTTCCGGCCCGGGTCAGGTACGGCACTTCCTGATCCTCGTTGGCGATGACGGCGAAAAATCCGTCGCCGTCGATGCGCAGGTCCGTCGCCACGTTGGTCGTCATGGCGCTGCCCGGCGTATGGAGCGTGTCGATGGCCATGACGCCGGCGCCGAGACCGACCTGCTGCGGGTTGACGCCCCCCACGCCGTCCTGCGCCGCCGTCACGCCGGCAATCGTCTGGCTGAGAATGTCCTTGAACATCACCCGGCCGGCCTTGAAGCCGACGGTGTTGACGTTGGCGATGTTGTTGCCGATGACGTCAAGCTTGATCTGGAATCCCTTCATGCCGGAAATGCCGGAATACATGGATCGCAACATCGTCCGATAACCTCCTTCGGATGGGCTGGGGCCGGACCTTTGTCGGTCCGTCCCGGTCTGCCGCTTCCGTCGATCCGCGGCAGGGAGGCTTCCTTTTCAGGGCCAGCCTCGTCACATGCTTCGATCCGCGCGGCTTCTCCTTGCTTATGATACGATGACCGCGCTGTCGATCTGGGTAAACACGTTGTCTTTCATCTGGTCGCCGTCCATGGCCGTCACCACGGTGCGGTTTTTCACGTTGACGATGAGGGCCACGTCGGGAAACAGGATCAGCGATTCCCTGGCGCCCTTCGCCTCGGCCTTGCTGACCGCCTGTTCGAGCTTGGCCATCTTGTCCTCGTTCCAGGCGATGCCCCGCTGCCTGAGCCGGATTTCCGCGTGATGGCTGAACCGGATCAGCTTCTCCCGCAGGACGTCCTGGAACGTCGGCTGATTCGGCCGCGCGCCGGCGTCGGGCTTCGGGATGCCGTGCACCGCTCCGGGCCTGAAGGCGGGGATCTGCAGGCTGCCGATGCGGATCCGCTCATCCGTCATGATCCTTCACCCGACCCTTCTTCGTCCGGCGGGACCGGATCGGCGACGCCCACGGACACGATGTCCTCGACCGGAACTTCCCGGTTGCCGGATACGGCGTACAGCTTGCCGTTCCGGACGACGATCGCGTCCACGATGCCGGTAAAAACTTCCACCGTGCCGTCATCCTTCACGTCGTACCAGCCGATCGTCTTGCCGATCATCGAGGACCAGAGCCCGAGCGATCCCGAAAGCCTGTTCATGGCATCGGCGATGTTCATCATCTGCTCCAGCGCGGAAAACTGCGCCATCTGGGCGATGAACTCCGTGTCCCCCATCGGTTCGAGCGGGTTCTGGCTGCGGATCTGGGCGACCAGAATTTTCAGGAATTCGTCCTTGCCGAGCGATCCCGGCGTCGAACCGGAAGAACCGACCCGGTTCTGGGACGAATAGTTGGGCCAGACGTTCGAAGTGGAGACCGCGTCCGCCATCCGAACGATCACCTCCGTTTCATGCGGTCTTCCGGACCGGTCGGCAAAATCCCGGAGACGTCCTAGGCGGTGGCATGGAACGTGCTGCCTTGGCTGAGCAGGATGTCGTCGTAGGCGGCATCCATGTCGGGCAGCAGCATGTCAAACGGTTCCGTCTCCGCGACCGCTTCCCGTGCGCCGCCCTGGCGCCGCTCCTGGTTTCCGGCGTGCTGTCCGCGTTCATCCTGCGCGAATCCCGGCGCCTGTCCGCCGGTCTGCTGCTGGGTCACGACCAGCCGGTCCACCTGGAATCCCTGTTGCTGGAGGGCGGTGCGGAGCATCGGCAGCTGCATTTCCAGCATCTCCCGCGCTGCCGCGGTTTCCGCCGTGAACAGGGCGGTCACCGTTCCGTTCTGCACGGAAATCTTCACGTCCAGCTCGCCGAGATGTTCCGGAATGAGCCTGATCCGGGCTTCCGACAAGGTGCCGCTTTTGACGACGGCGAACCGCTTCACCGCCAGATCGGCCATTTCCTGCGCGAACTGGCGCACATGGATGACGGGCGTCCTGGCGACCGGCCCGGCCGCATGTTCGGCCTTCGGCGCCGCTGCAGGCTGGACTGCGGACGGTGCGGCGGGCTGCCGGTTGTCGTCCGCGGTTCCGGCCGCCGAAGCCTCCGGCAACGTCTCGGCCGCCGTCGCGGCCGTCACGGCCACCGCTTCGCTTTCCGCCATCGCGGCCATCGCGGCCACGTTCGGCTTCAGGTGGACAAGCCGGTCCAGAAGTTGCGGATTCGACGCGCGCGCGCCGTCCGTGACGCGGATCTCCGGTTCGCCCGTTGCGCGGCGTTCGCCGGCATTGGCCGGTTCGCCGGCGCGGGCATCGGGCACCGGTTGCGAACGGATCGGCTCCTCCGCCGCTTTCGCCTTCGGTTCCGCCGCGTGGATGTGTTCATTGCCGGCCGGCTGCGCCATCTGCGCATTTGCGCCGGCAAGGCGCTCGAGGACGGCTTTCAGCCGTTCTCCCGCCGCCACGATCCGCCCGTCCGTTTCGCCCGCGCCCAGGCGCCGGATGAGCCGGGACAGCACCTCGAGGACGAAACCGCCGGGTTCCCCGTCTTCGGCGGGCACCGGTGATTCGGCATTCTGCGGAGCGCCAGCGGCGGTAACGTTGAGCAGGGCGGCCGCTTCCGCCAGCCACTCGGCAAACGCGGGGTCCTCCGCCAGATGTCCGGCCAGATCGCCATCCGCTTCCAGCAAGGCCAGCAGGCGGCCGATGGCGGCGGCAAGCCGGTTTGCCGGGGACGCCTCTTCCGACTCCGCCGGCGCCGGCATCGGCTGCAGGTTCCACAGACCGCCCGCGCCGGGCACCATGACCGCAACCGGCGACGCGTCTTCCGAACCGGCCGCTGCGGCAACCTGCCGGAGCACGTCGAGGAAGGATCCCTTTCCGGCCGCCTCCGGCACCCGGACAAGCGGCTGGACGGTCTGGCCTCCGGCGGACGCCGTCTGCGGTCCGATGTGCATGACCAACGCTTCCATTTGCTTGTTTCACCTCCTTTCAAGGCATTTGTGATGTATGATGTTCACCGCCCGCCGAGCTGGTCGGCAAGGGCGGCGGCATCCTCCGGTGACGTGTCGGCGATGGCGGCCAGCACCCTCGAACGGGCCTGGTCGGTCATGGCCGCGAGGATGGCGACGGCCCGCCCGCCGTTTTGCCTTTTCAGTTCAAGCAGGATCTTCGCGGCGCTGGCCGGTTCCATGGCGGCGAACGTGCCGGCCAGCTCGGCTTCGGTCAGGGCGGAAGCGGAACCATCATCTTGTCCGTTCCTTCCTTCCCTTGCCCGCCGCTCAAATTCGGCCCAGTTCGCTTCCGAAAGGTCCTTCAGATGCAGGGAGGCTTCGGCGGCGACGGCGGGCTCCATCCGCGCCAGGATGTCCCCCCGCTCTGCCGCGCCCATCTCGTATAAGATGAGGACGAGTTCGGGCATGGTCATCTGCTCCAGAATGGAAGCCGCCTTGGATGCGGACATGCCGGCATACATGCCGGCCAGGGATTTCAGCCTGGAGCGGGTCTCTTCCTGCGCTTCCGCCTCCTGCTCCCGGTCCAGCAGCATCTGCTCGACGCCGGCTTCCAGTTCGGCGATGATGCGGTCCCTGGACGCCAGGTCGCTTTGCAGCGCCGCGATTTCGGCATTTTTCCCCGCCAGGAGCGACTCCAGCTCGGCCACCCGTTCTTCCAGGAGCAGGGCGGCGCTGGCGGGATTGGTGGGCGCCTGCCCCCCGCCGTCTCCGGATTCGGGCACGAATTGCCGGACGACGGGAATGTTCCTTCCGGCATCCAGGAGCGCGCCCTTGACGTCGTAGCCGAACAGGGTCAGCAGGACGCCGACCAGCACCATGGTGAACAGAACCGGCAGAAGAACGATGTACAGAAACCGCTCCAGCGCGCTGTAGGTCTGTTTTTCGGCATTCGATTTGGCCATCGGGTAAACGCCCCTTCCCGCAACCGTCAGTTCGTTTCCGCCCGAAGCAGGGCGATTTCGTCGATTTCCTGCTGCTCCTTCTTCAGCATGAAGGCCCGGTACCGTTCAAGGGCCCGTTCCCTCGCCCGGAGCCATACCTTCTCGTCGAGGGTGCGTTCCACCAGATGCTGCCGCGACGCGTCCACGGCCTTAAGGGCCCGTTCCAGGTCGGCCCGCTTGCTGAGGATCCGGTCGTCCAGCAGCCGGATGCAGCGTTCGATTTCGGCCAGTTCGCCGGCGCACACCGGTTTTCTGGCCGATTCGTCCAGCCGGTCCCGCAGCGATTGGCGATTCCGCTCCAGCTCGCGGAGCGCCTTTTCTTCCTCCCGCGCCCGGGCGAGCGCCTTCGCAAGCCCCCATTCCGCCTGGGCTTTCTGGTTCGATTTCAGATCCACCACTTTTTGCAGCGGAAAGCGAAACGCCATCGTGCTTGTCACCCTCCGGTGCTCAGAACATCCGAAGCAGGGCGTCGACGGCATCCCGGTAAACGACTTTTTCCGTCGTGCGCTGCCTCAGGAAATCCCATATGGCCTGAATGTGGCCGAGCGCCTCGTCGATTTCGGGGTTTGATCCCCGCTGGTAGGCGCCGATGTTGATCAGGTCTTCGGATTGGCGATAGACGGCCAGATGCCGCTTCAGCGTTTCGGCCGCCCGCAGGTGTTCCTCCCCGACGATGTCCGGCATGACCCGGCTGACGCTGGCCAGCACGTCGATGGCCGGATAATGCCCCTTGTTTGCGAGGCCGCGGTCCAGCACGATGTGCCCGTCCAGGATGCCTCGCACCGCATCGGCGATCGGCTCGTTCATGTCGTCGCCGTCCACCAGCACGGTGTAAAAGGCGGTGATGGACCCCCTGCTGCTCGTGCCGGCCCGCTCCAGCAGCTTCGGCAAATTGGCGAACACGCTCGGCGTGTATCCCCGCGTGGCCGGCGGTTCGCCGATGGCCAGCCCCACTTCGCGCATGGCCATCGCGTAGCGGGTGACGGAATCCATCATCAGCATGACGTCGAGACCGCGGTCGCGGAAAAACTCGGCGATCGTCGTCGCGATGAGCGCGCCCGTGATGCGGATGAGGGCCGGCTGGTCGCCGGTGGCCACCACGACGACGGAACGGGCGAGTCCCTCCTCGCCGAGGTCGCGCTCGATGAACTCCAGCACTTCCCGGCCCCGTTCGCCGATCAGGGCGATGACGTTGACATCCGCCGCCGTGTTGCGGGCGATCATGCCGAGCAGGGTGCTTTTGCCCACCCCCGAGCCGGCGAAGATGCCGATCCGCTGCCCTTTGCCGACGGTCAAGAGGCCGTCGATGGCACGGATGCCGACGCTGAGCGGTTCGCTCACCCGCGGCCGCCGGAGCGGGTTGTCCGGCGTCTGGCGGGTCGAATATTCCGGCATGCGCGCCGGCAGCCGGCTGCCGTCCAGCGGTTCCCCGAGGCCGTTCAGCACTTTGCCGAGCAGTTCGTAGCCGACCTTGACGGACAGCGGCTTCCCCGTGGCGACCACTTCGCACCCGGGGCCGATGGCCGCCAGTTCCCCGAGGGGCATCAGGAGAACCCGGTTTTCCCGGAAACCGACCACTTCCGCCCGGATCGGCGCCATGTCTTTCTGGGGATAAATTTCGCACACGTCCCCGATGCTGACCTGCGGGCCTTCCGATTCGATGGTCAGGCCGATCACCTGGGTGACCCGGCCGTTCATCCGGATCGGATCCACCCGGGACAGCACGTCTATGTATTTGTCCGCAGCGGGCACCCGTTCAGTCGCCATGGGGTTCCTCCCGCGCGCAGGCATCCAGGAGCGCCTGCCGGATTTCCGACAGCTGGGTGTCCACCCGCGCGTCCACCGTGCCAAACGCCGTCTTGACGACGCAGCCGTGATCGCGGACGGAATGGTCCGGCACGATCACCAGCTCGGCCTGGGCGTCGATGACGGACGCCAGGTCGTCGCGGACGCTCTGGATGTACGAAAACTGCGAAGGCGCGACGCAAAGCGTGATCGTGTCCTTGCTTGCGCTGCGCTTCAGGGCTTCGCGGACGAGATCCTTCACCCAGTCGGGATGCTCCCCTAGCTGCCGCCCCGTGATTTTGCCGGCGATGGCGCAGGAAAGCTCCAGCAGGAACGGCTCGCTTTCCGCCACGATGCGCCTTGCCGTTTCATGGGCCTGCTCCAGCACGGCGCGGGCTTCCTGGATCATCCCCGCATATTGCTCCCGCACTTCGGCTTCGGCCTCCCGGCGCCCTTCTTCGAAGCCTTCCGCCCGGGCGGCCTCCCGAATTTCGGCGCGATACGCCTCGTCCTCGCTCCGGCGCTGCGCCCACCATGCTTCCGCTTCGTCGCGCGCCTCTTCGAGCAGGCGGGCGGCTTCCGCCCTCGCCCCGTCGATGAGCTTTTCCGCTTCCTTCCGGGCGCTGTCGAGAATGATGCGCCTCAGCCGGTCCGCTTCCCCTCCCGGGCCGGAACCGTCCCGTCCGGCGGCCTCGCCGGCCGGCACGCGGGGGGCGTTTTCCAGCCTTTTCACCATGCTGAGCGGCACGTAGGCTGACGCCTTGATCAGGTTAGACAATGATGTCATCACCTCCGCCGCGGGCGATGATGATTTCGCCTACCTCCTCAAGCCGCCTGATGGTGGCCACGATGCGGGTTTGCGCCTCTTCCACGTCCCTCAGGCGCACCGGGCCCATGTATTCCATTTCTTCCCTGAACGCTTCGGCCATCCGCTTGGACATGTTGCGGAAAATCGCATCCCGCACCTCTTCGCTGGCCACCTTGAGCGCCAGCTGCAGATCGTGGTTGTCCACGTCGCGGATGATGCGCTGAATGGAACGGTTGTCCAGGTTGACGATGTCTTCGAACACGAACATCCGTTTCTTGATCTCTTCCGCCAGTTCCGGATCCTGGATTTCCAGGGCGTCGAGGATCGTGCGCTCCGTCCCGCGGTCCACGCCGTTCAGAATCTGCACGATCGCTTCGATGCCGCCCGCGTTCGTGTAGTCCTGCGTGGCCGTGGACGACAGCTTCTGCTCCAGGATGCGCTCCACCTGGCTGATGACTTCCGGCGACGTGCTGTCCATCAGCGCGATGCGCTTGGCCACTTCCGCCTGCTTCTCCTGCGGCAGCGACGACAGGATCGCGGACGCCTGTTCGGGCTGCAGATAGGAAAGCACGAGGGCGATCGTCTGGGAATTTTCGTTCTGGATGAAATTCAGTATCTGCGCCGGATCCGCCTTGCGGGCAAAGTCGAACGGGCGCACCTGCAGGGTGGCGGTCAGCTTGTTCAGGATGTCGATCGCTTTCTGGGGCCCGAGGGCTTTCTCCAGAATTTCCTTGGCGTAGGCAATGCCGCCCTGCGTGATGTATTCCTGCGCCATGCAGATCTGGTGGAATTCCGACAGGATTTCTTCCCGTTCCTCGGGATCCACGCGGCGCACGTTGGCGATCTCCAGGGTCAGTTGCTCGATTTCTTCTTCCCGCAGATGCTTGAAAATTTCGGCAGAGACATCCGGCCCCAGGGAGACCAGCAGAATGGCAGCCTTCTGGCGGCCGGTCAGCGGTTGGTATTGCGAAACCCGTGCCAAACGAACGTCCCTCCGTCAGATGAGAAGTCCGGTCGACATCCGTTCGTCATTCATCGACCAGCCACGTGCGAAGCAAATTGACGAATTCTTCCGGTTTTCTTTTGGCGAGATGTTCCAGCTGCCGGCGAACCATGTGTTCGTTCTGCGCCTGCTCGATGTCGAGGACCGGATCCGGCTGCGGCGCCTCCTCATGCTGCAGCTGTTCGGCCTCTTCCTCCATCCGCCGGCGCCGGATGAGCAGGACGGCGGCGACGGCGGCCGCCCCCAACACGAGGCCCGCCAGGGCGTACACATACCAGGCGGAAAAGATGGAAGGCCGTTCCTCTTGTCCCACGCCGTCGAAAGAATGGGCGAACACAAAAACCTTTTTGTCCAGTTCTTCGTCTGTAAAGTTGCGGCCGGAATCCGCCAGCGAGGTCGCCACGATGTTCCGGAGAATCGTCTGGATGGCCTGCTTCGTGTCATCCGTGAGCGAGGCCGGATCGTCCTTCACCGGGGGCTCCACGGCCACGTTGATCGTCAGGTCTTTCACCTGGAACGGCGCGGAAATGATCTCGCTGGTGATCCGGTTGACGTCGTAGTTGATCCGTTCGGTCAGGCTTTCCGACTCGGTGTCGCCCCCGCCGGCGGAAAAAACATAGTTGGGAATGTCGGTCTCGCCGGTGCCGACGACGCCGGTTCCGCCACCGCTTCCCGTGCTGGAGTAGGTTTCCTGGATTTTTTCCACGCTGATTTCGATGCCCCGGACGTTTTCCTCATCCACGGGAAGCACCCGGTTTTCGACGCTGTTCTTCTTGTCGAAGTTCAGCGTCGCCACGACGCTGACGATGACCTTGTCGGGCGGGAACACCTTGCCGAGCATGTTCTGCACGTTGCGCTCGATGTCGTTTTCGAACCGGCGCTTGATGGCAAACTGCTCGGAAATGAGGTCCGCGGAGCCGGCGGCGCCGCTCAGCTTGCTGGAAGGCAGCAGCTCGCCGCGCTGGTCGGACACGTAGATGTTCTCGATGCTGATGTTCGGCAGGCTGTGCGCGACCAGGTTGTAGATCGTGTCGATCATTTTCTGGTCTGGCGCAAAGCCGGGCTTGAACGTCACCAGGGCGGAGGCTTTCGACGGTTCCTCGGTCGCTCTCAAAAAGACGCTTTCCTGCGGAACGTGGATGATGACTTTCGCCTTCTGCACGCCGTTGAGCCCCTGGATCAGCTTCTGGATCTCGCCGGCCAGCGCGTCGGTTTTCAGCACCTGGAACTGGTTGTCCGTCATGCCGAAGCTGGACACGTTTTCCCGGAAGATGCCGAACCCGATCGAACCGTTCTGGACCAGGCCCTGGGACTCGACGTCGATTTTCACCTTCGTTGCCACGGTGGACGGCACGCCGATGCTGCGACCGTCGGAACTGAGTTTGTAGCTGATGCCCTGTTCCTGCAGATAGGCCGTGATGGCTGCCGCGTCCGACGCGTCGAGATCGGTGAACGCGTAGGAATATTCCGTCCGCGTCAGGCTGTACAGCGTAAACACGAGAACGAGCATCAGCAAGGCAGCGCCGGAAATGAGGCCGATTCGCTGGGCTTTGCTCATCTGGTTCCACGCTTGAACCGCTCTGGCTCTCATTTGCAGCAATTTCTCTTTCACGAAGCCACCCCACCTGGTTCTGCGTCAATCGTCTGCTGTCAGATCTGCATGCGCATGATTTCCTGATATGCTTCGATGATTTTGTTGCGGATCTGGACCGTGAGCTGCAGATTCAGCGAGGCCTTCTCGCCGGCGATCAGCATTTGCTCGATGGAACTGAAGTCGCCGGCCAGCACCCGTTTGTTCAGCTCGTCCAGCTGGCGTTCGTCTGCTTCGATTTTGGCGATGGCGTCGTTCAACATGTCGCTGAACCGGCGTCCGAGGTCGACGGCGCCTGCCCGCCGTCCCGCCTGGGGCGCGGCAAGGCCCGTTCCGGCCGGCTGTATCCGTTCGATCATGCTCTACACCCCGTCATTTCCCGATCTCCAGCGCTTTCACGTACATGGCCTTGGAAGCGTTGATGGCCGTCACGTTGGCTTCATAGGCGCGCGACGCCGACAGGAGATCCACCATTTCCTTCAGGATGTCCACGTTCGGCATGAGCACGTAGCCTTCCGCATCCGCGTCCGGATGGGTCGGATCGTACACCCGCTTGAACGGCGTGCGGTCTTCGACGACGGCCGTGACCTTGACGCCCTGCCCCGCCGATTTGCCGAGGGCGCTTCTGAGCGCCTGGTCGAACCTGGACGGCTGCTTCGTTTCCATCACCACCATCCGGCGCTGGTACGGCACCCACTGGCCGTTCACCAGCCGGCCGCGGGTCGTTTCCGCGTTGGCGATGTTGGAGGCGGCCACGTCCATGCGGAGCCGCTGGGCCGTCAGCGCCGACGCGCTGATGTCAAATGCGCCCATGTTCAACATGCCTAACTCCTCCTGTCAATGACCGTGCGAATCTTTTCGAATTTGCCGTTCACCATTTGCACCAGCGTGTTGTAGTAGATCTGGTTTTTCGCCATGAGCGCCATCTCGTAGTCGAGATCCACGTTGTTGCCGTTGTGGTTCATGCTCGTGGAATGGTCGACAACAACCTGCGGACGCACCGAAAGGGCGGATCTCCCCCGCCCGATGGGAATGTGGCGCGGATCCGTCCGGATGCCGACGAAAGACGACGGGCGATTGTTCTCGAGAACTTGCCTGAGCAGATCTTCGAACCGGACGTAGGACCGCTTGAAGCCGGGGACATCCGCGTTGGCGATGTTGTTGGCGATCACTTCCTGCCGCAGGGTGCTGGCTTCCAATGCGCGTCCGATCAGGTCGATGGATGACGCATTGATCAGCATGTCGACTGTCACCGCCTTTTTTTGCAGGTTTTTCCCTTATCCGATCGGCCGTGCGAACTTTTTCGCAAATTTTCCAAAACGGAATGAACTATTCTTCAACAACCACCGCCGATTTTCCTCCTTTTCTCGACAATAATATTTCCAATCTGGGAGAAAAGAACAAAAAGACCCACTCGCAAACCGGAAGTGGGACTTTTGGAGCAAGCCTTTCATATGCCGGCTTTCGCCTTGACGTTGCCGATTTCGGCATAGATTTTGTCGTTGATCACTTTGATGTAGGTGCCTTTCATGCCGAGGGAACGGGCTTCCAGGATGCCCGCGCACTCCAGCTTGCGCAGGGCGTTCACGATGACGGAGCGGGTGATGCCCGCGCGGTCGGCAATTTTCGACGCCACGAGCAATCCTTCCGGACTTTCCAGCTCCTGCAGAATGTGTTCCACCGCTTCCAGCTCGCTGTAGCTGAGGGAAGCGACGGCGCTCTGGGCGGCTTGCCGCGTGCGCGCCTCGGTTTCCATCTCGTCCGCCCGGCTGCGGATGATTTCCATGGCGATGATGGTGGCGCCGTATTCCGCCAGCACGGTTTCCCCTTCCGAGAAGGCTTGTCCGTCGCGGGCGGCCAGCAGGGTGCCGACCCGGTCGTTGCCGCCGGCGATGGGCACGACCATCCGCCTCGTTCCCCGCACGAACGGGTCCAGCTGGGCGTTCGCGGCGGCATGCTGGCCGCTGGCGAGATCGGCTTCCGTTCTGCGCACGTCGAGGAGCAGCCGGTTCAGTTCGGCCGGCAGCCGATTGCCGGCAAGGGGCACGGACGGACCGCCGGAGGCGGCGTGTCCGCTGCCGAGAAGCTTGCCCTTTCGGCTGAACACCCAAATGTCGGCGCCCAGCAGCACGCCGAGGACGCGGGTCATTTCCCCGAAGCTCACCGCCTGGCCGGCCGTCCGTTGCAGGAGTGCGTTCAATTCCCGAAGATTGGATACCAAACGGTTCATGCGTCCACTCTCTCCCATCCCATTCGCTGGAACAAGTCCGACAATCCACGTCATAAAATATATTGACTCAAATCTCGATTTTTGACAATGTCCGACAATTTCTCGCGGACGTATTCCGGCGTAATGACAAAGGTTTCGAGATTCAGCTCGGGCGCCTCGAAGCTGAGATCCTCCAGCAAAATTTCCATCATCGTGTGCAGGCGGCGGGCGCCGATGTTTTCCGTGTTCCGGTTGACTTCCGCCGCCAGTTCCGCGATCGCCTCCACCGCTTCGGGGGTGAAGGTGATGCGGATGTTTTCGGTCTCGAGCAGGGCGGCGTACTGCTTCGTCAGGGCATTGTGCGGTTCGGTCAGGATGGACACGAAATCTTCCTTCGACAGATCCGACAGTTCGACCCGGATCGGAAACCGCCCCTGCAGTTCGGGAATCAGGTCGGACGGCTTGGCGACGTGGAACGCGCCCGCCGCAATGAACAGGATGAAGTCGGTTTTCACCGGGCCGTATTTCGTCATGACCGTCGATCCTTCCACGATGGGCAGGATGTCGCGCTGCACGCCTTCCCGGGACACGTCCGGCCCCGACGTGTTCGAGCCGGGATTGGCGATTTTGTCGATTTCGTCAATGAAGATGATGCCGTCCTGCTCCGCCCGGCGGATCGCTTCCTGGATGACGGCGTCCATGTCCAGCAGCTTCTGCGCCTCCTGCTGGATCAGCACGTCCCGCGCTTCGCGCACGGGCAGTTTCCGCCGCTTGGTGCGTTTCGGCATCAGGCTGCCCAGCATCTCCTGCATGTTCATGCCCAGCGCGTCGCCTCCCTGGCCGACCAGGAGATCGAACATCCCCGGGCTGGTGTCTTCCACTTCGATCTCGATGATTTCATCTTCCAGTTCGCCCTTCTTCAGGCGTTCCCGCACCCGGGCGCGCTCTTCCCGCAGGGAATCTTCCTCCGGTTCCGCGGTTTCGCCGGAAGGCGGGCTCTGCGACCCGAACAGCATCTCCAGCGGATTGCGGGGCGTTCTCGCCCTTCTCGGCGAGGGCACGAGAATGTGCACGATCCGTTCCTCCGCCAGCCGCACGGCCCGGTCTTTCACCTTCTCCGTCTCCTCGCTCCTGACCATACGGATCGCCGTTTCCACCAGATCGCGCACCATCGATTCCACGTCCCGCCCGACGTAGCCGACTTCGGTGAATTTGGTGGCTTCCACCTTGATGAACGGCGCCTGCGCCAGTTTCGCCAGCCGGCGGGCGATTTCCGTCTTGCCGACGCCGGTCGGGCCGATCATCAGGATGTTTTTCGGCATGATTTCATCCCGGAGTTCCGGCGGCAGCAGGCTGCGGCGGTACCGGTTGCGCAGGGCGACGGCGACGGCGCGTTTCGCCTTTTTCTGCCCGACGATGTAGCGATCCAGTTCCTTGACGATTTGGCGCGGCGTAAGCGCCTTGTTCGGCATGGTGACCCCTCCGTCTCGTGCTGCGCGGCCGGGCCGCGCGGAATGCGGGCGGCGCACCGCCGGCCCGTCACGCTTCCAGTTCTTCGACGACGATGTTGTCGTTCGTGTAGACGCAAATTTCCGACGCGATTTTCAGCGACGCTTCGGCGATGTCCCTGGCCGACATGCCGGGCGCGTGGCGTTTCAGCGCCCGGGCGGCGGACAGGGCGAAGCTGCCGCCGGAACCGATGGCCAGAATGCCGTCGTCGGGCTCGATGACTTCGCCGGTGCCCGATATGAGCAGCAGCGAATCGTTGTCCATGACGATCAGCATCGCCTCCAGCCGGCGGAGCACCCGGTCCTGCCGCCATTCCTTGGCCATTTCCACGGCGGCGCGGAGCAGGTTGCCGGCGTACTGCTCCAGCTTTGCTTCAAATTTCTCGAACAGCGTGACGGCGTCCGCCACCGACCCGGCAAAACCGGCGATGATCCGTCCGTGGTACAGGCGGCGGACTTTCCGGGCCGTATGCTTCATGACGACGCTATTGCCCATGGTCACCTGGCCGTCGCCGGCGATGGCGCCCTTACCGTTGTGGCGGACGGCGCAGATGGTGGTGGCGTGAAAGCCGGGATTGGCGTTCATGCGGGTTCCCCCTCGTTCGTGATCCGTTTGCGGTCGTTTCATCAGGCCCGCGGATGGGCGCGGTTGTAGATCGTCTGCAGGTGGTCCCGGGTCATGTGGGTGTACACCTGCGTGGTCGACAGATTGACGTGCCCGAGCAGTTCCTGGACGGTTCTGAGATCCGCGCCCGCCTCCAGCATGTGCGTCGCGAAGGAGTGGCGGAGGGCATGGGGACTCATCTTGCGGGCCTCCGACAGCCTGGCGACGTAGGCGTCCACGATGCGGCGGACGCTCCGGTCCGAAAGGCGCGTGCCCCTGGCGTTGAGAAACAGGGCCTCCCCCGCCAGGCCCCGGTCCAGGAGGGGCCTCGCTTCCCGCAAGTAGCGTTGCAGGGCATGGACGGCATATTCGCCCAGCGGCACGTAGCGCTCCTTGGATCCCTTCCCGAACACGAGGGCGACGCCGAGGGACAGATCGACCTGCTTCAGATCGAGGCCGACGAGTTCGGACACCCGCATGCCGGACGCGTACAGCGTCTCCAGCACCGCCAGATCCCGCAGGCCGAGCGGATCCGAGGCATCGGGCAGGCGAAGCAGCTCTTCCATTTCCTCCACGTACAGGAACCGGGGCAGCCGTTTGTCCAGCTTCGGCGTGCGGATGAATTCCAGCGGGCTGTCCGCCAGCCGGCCTTCCCGCACCAGATGGCGAAAAAAGGAACGAAGCGCCGAAAGCTTCCGCGAGACGCTTCGCTTCGCATATTCGTTCCCCTGCAGCTCCGCCAGCCAGGCGCGGACGTGCAAATGGGTGACGCCGGCGGGATCGGGAACGCCCCTTTCCTTCATCCAGGCGGCGAACTGCCGCAAGTCTTCGCCGTAATTGCGGACCGTGTGCGGCGAAGACCCTTTTTCGTTTTGCAACGTGTCCAGGTAGAACGTGATCCGTTCGTCCCACATGTCCGTCGCTTCCCTCCCCGTCGCCTAGACCGCCAGGCGTTGCCGGCGGAACCGTTCCAGGGCGTCCAGCGCCCGTTCGGCCAGCCGCTCGTTCCGCTCCTTCCGGCTGCGGATCCGCTCCGAAAGCGGCGGCAGCAGGCCGAAATTGGCGTTCATCGGCTGGAAGTTTCCGGGATCGGCCGCGGTGATGTAGCGGGCCATGCTGCCGATGACCGACTCCGGCGGAAAGACGACCATCTCCTGGCCGAGCGCCAGGCGGGCGGCGTTGATGCCGGCCGCAAGTCCCGAAGCGGCGGATTCCACATAGCCTTCCACGCCGGTCATCTGGCCGGCGAAAAACAGGGCTTCGCTCCCCTTCAGCCTGTAGGTCGGTTCCAATAGCCGGGGGGAATTGATGAACGTGTTGCGGTGCATGACGCCGTATCGCACGATTTCCACGTTCTCGAGGCCGGGGATCAGGGAAAACACCCGCTTTTGTTCGCCCCATTTCAGATGGGTCTGGAAGCCCACCATGTTGAACAGGGTGCCGGCCGCATTGTCCTGGCGGAGCTGGACGACGGCGAAGGGGCGCTTCCCGGTGCGGGGATCCGTCAGGCCGACCGGTTTCAGCGGCCCGAACAGCAGCGTTTCCCGCCCCCGCTTTGCCATCACTTCGATCGGCATGCAGCCCTCGAAATAAATCTCCTTCTCGAATTCCTTCAGCGGCGCCCGCTCCGCCGTGACCAGGGCTTCATAGAAAGCGTCGAATTCCTTCTCGTCCATCGGGCAGTTGAGGTACGCCGCCTCGCCCTTGCCGTAGCGGGAGGCGACGAACACTTTGTCCATGTCGATGGAATCCTTCTCGACGATCGGAGCGGCCGCGTCGTAAAAATACAAATATTCCTCGCCGAGCCGCGCCCGGAGCCGGTCGGACAGGGCGGGCGACGTGAGCGGGCCGGTGGCGACGACGACGATGCCGCCGGGGATGTCGGTGATCTCTTCCCGCCGGATCTCGACGAGCGGATGCTCTTCGAGCGCCCGGGTGACGCCGTCCGTGAACCGGTCCCGGTCCACGGCCAGCGCGCCTCCGGCGGGCACCGCGCTCCGGTCCGCCTCCCGCATGATCAGGGAATCGAGCCGGCGCATCTCCTCCTTCAGCACCCCGACGGCGTTGGTGAGGCCGGCGGCGCGGAACGAGTTGCTGCACACCAGCTCGGCGAACCGGTCCGTATGGTGGGCCGGGGTCATTCTGGCCGGCCGCATCTCGTACAGGACGACCGGCACGCCGCGGCGGGCGATCTGCCAGGCGGCCTCGCTGCCGGCCAGACCCGCGCCGATGACGGTCACCTTGCGGACATCGCTCATTCGTCCTGCACCTCCGGCGCGTCCTCGCCATGGCCGCACGACGTGCAGCGCCATTGCGTCCGGCCCCGGGCGTGTTTCTCCACCATCAGCGAGCCGCAGTCGGGACACGGCTTGGGCGCCGGTTTGTCCCAGGACACGAAGTCGCAGGCCGGATACCCGTTGCATCCGTAGAAAATGCGCCCCTTCTTGCTGCGCCGTTCCACGATGCGGCCGGTTTTGCATTTCGGGCAGGCGACGCCGACGTCTTTCACGATCGGTTTCGTGTTGCGGCACTCGGGAAAGCCGGAGCAGGCGAGAAACTTGCCGAAGCGGCCCATCTTGTACACCATCGGCCGGCCGCATTTGTCGCACGTCTCGCCGGAGACGTCGTCCTTGATTTCCACCTGCTTCATTTCGTCTTCCGCGACGGCGAGGCGTTTGCGGAACGTCTCGTAAAATTCGTCGAGAAGCTCGACCCAGTCCTTCAATCCTTCCTCCACCCGGTCGAGCTCCGCTTCCATGTCGGCGGTGAACTGGGTGTTCAAAATTTCCGGGAAAAATTCCTCGAGCAGCTGGGTGACCAGGATGCCGAGTTCCGTCGGCACGAATTTCTTGTCTTCGATGGCCACGTATCCCCGCTTCTGGATCGTCTCCAGCGTCGGCGCGTACGTGCTGGGGCGGCCGATGCCGAGCTCCTCCATCGTCTTCACGAGACGGGCTTCCGTGTAGCGGGGCGGCGGCTGGGTGAAATGCTGCTTCGGATCGAGGCCGACAAGCTCCGGCCGGTCGCCTTCCGATAGCGGGGGCAGCATGTGCTCCTCTTCGCCCGCGGCGTTCTCGTCGTTCGACTCGATGTACACTTTCATGAACCCGGGAAACTTGACCGTCGAGCCGGTCGCCCGGAACGAATAGCCGCCTGCCGCCAGATCCGCCGTCACCGTGTCGAGCACGGCGGACGCCATCTGGCTGGCCACGGCGCGCTCCCAGATCAGTTTGTACAGCCTGTGCTGGTCCCGCGTCAAATACGGTTTGACCTTGTCCGGATGGCGAAACACCGAAGTCGGGCGGATCGCCTCGTGGGCGTCCTGCGCGCCCTGGGCGTTTTTCCTGCTGTAGTCGCGGGGCTCCTTCGGCACGTAGGCGTCGCCGAACGCCTCGCGGATGTAGCGGCGGGCTTCCTCGACGAACACCGGGGACAGCCGGGTGGAGTCCGTGCGCATGTAGGTGATCAGCCCGACGGATCCTTCCGGCCCGAGATCGACGCCTTCATACAGCTGCTGGGCGATCTGCATCGTCTTGGCCGCGCGGAAATTCAGCTTGCGGGCCGCTTCCTGCTGCAGGGAACTTGTGATGAACGGCGCCGCCGGATGGCGCAGCCGTTCCTTCGGCTTCACGTCGGTGACGACGAAGGCCGCCTCCCGGACGGCGGCCACGACCCGTCTGGCCTCTTCTTCGTTTTTCAGTTCCAGTTTTTCATGGCCGGCACCGAAAAATTTGGCCTCGAACCGGTTCCCGCGAATGGACAGGGCGGCGGTGATGGTCCAGTATTCTTCCGGCACGAAGGCGTTGATTTCGTTTTCCCGGTCGATGATCAGCTTGACCGCCACCGACTGGACGCGGCCGGCGGACAATCCCTTTTTCACTTTCTTCCAGAACAGCGGACTGATCTTGTAGCCGACCAGCCGGTCGAGGATGCGGCGCGCCTGCTGGGCGTTCACCAGGTCCATGTTGATGCGCCGCGGATGCTTGAACGCTTCCCGGACGGCGTCCCGGGTGATTTCGTTGAACACGACCCGGCACGCTTCCGATTCATCCATTTCCAGATACTGCGCCAGATGCCAGGCGATCGCCTCGCCTTCCCGGTCCGGGTCGGCGGCGAGATACACCTTTTTCACCTTCTTGCTCGCTTCCCGCAGCTCCTTCAGGACGTTGCCCTTGCCGCGGATGGTGATGTATTTCGGCTGGAATCCGTTCTCGATGTCGACGCCGGTCTGGCTCTTCGGCAGGTCCCGGATGTGGCCCATCGAGGCCTTGACGATGTATCGGCTTCCCAAATATTTGGAGATCGTTTTCGCTTTCGCGGGTGATTCGACGATGACGAGTGCGTCGGCCACGTTCTGGCCCCCTCCTGTGGCTGATGCGATTTGATCGAATTCGTTCAATGATACCGGATGAATCGAGAGCCCGGCCTTTGCTCGATCTTTTTTTTCATTAGTAAATGTAGCAGAACTGAATGCAATTGTCCAAAATCAAATTGCGTCGCGGCAAGCAGTTCGTCGAAGGTGACGGGCACGTCGCTCATGAACGAAAGGACGAAACGCTCGTCGCGGCTCAGGCCGTCTTCGTCCACCCCCACAGCGGCGGGACCCGGAGAAGGCCGGGTTCCGGCCGCGGCGGATGTCCAGCCGGGGAACTCCTCCAGAATGTCCGCCGCCTCCATCACCAGCTTGGCATGGGACCTCTGGATCAGTCGGTTCGTCCCGGCGCTCTTGGGCGACGAAACGGGACCCGGGACGGCGAACAGTTCCCGGTTTTGTTCCAGGGCGAACGTCGCGGTGATGAGCGAGCCGCTCCGCTCGTCGGCCTCCACGACCACCGTGCCGAGGGAAAGGCCGGCGATGATCCGGTTCCGGACCGGAAACAGGCCTTTCGTGAGCGGCGTGCCGAGGGGCGTTTCCGACAGGACGAGCCCGTCCTGGCAGATGCGGCGATACAGCGCGGCGTGTTCCCGCGGATACGGCGTGTCCACCGGGGTGGCCAGCACGGCGATCGTGCCGCCCGGTCCGGTAAGGGCGCCGGCGTGGGCTTCTCCGTCGATGCCCCGGGCGAGACCGCTCGCGACGCGCCATCCGGCGTCCGACAGGCCGGCGGCCAGCATGCGGGCGACCCGCCGTCCGTAGGCGGTGGGCGTCCGCGTGCCGACGACGGCGATGATCGGCTGCCGGAGCATCGACCAGTCGCCGATGCCGTACAGCACCCACGGCGGACCATGGATGTGGCGGAGCCATTCGGGATAATCCGGGTCGACGGCGGCGCGGAAGTCCGCGCCGCTTCGCCTCAGCCGTTCCTTCCGGCCGGCGATCCAGTCTTCCCGGGTGGCCGCGTAAATCCGCCTGGCGCCTTCCGGCCCCAGGCCGCGGCCGCGGCCGTCAGGCGGAACCGGCAGCGCCAGGATGTCCTTCTCGCCCAGCGCCGGCAGCACGGACAGATCGCCCACCGCCCGCTTCAGCCGGTCGATCGTGTGCCAGCCGATGCCGTCCATTTCGTGCAATCCGAACAGGACGTCCCTTTCCTTCACCGATGCGCCTCCGCACTATTATTTAATATGGCAGAAACAAAGAATCGTTCCCGCGAAACCGTCCGATCGAAAAAAGCAACCTTCCGACTCCCGCCCCGGACGGGGCGCGATGCGCGAAAGGTTGCTTACCCATTCGTTCCCGATATTCGGCTTGACGGATGTTCGTCCGCATTCTCTATTGTAGCTGGACGAGTCTTCCAAATCAACCTTTTTCTTTCCGGCTTCACCGTTTGCCGGTGATGCACTGCTCCAGCATGCCCCGTTCCTTCAGCAGCGCCTCCAGCGTCGCCCCGATTTCGGCGGGCGTCGGCGCCACGCGGATGCCGCACCGTTCCATGGCCGCCACTTTCTCCGCCGCCGTGCCTTTGCCGCCGGAGATGATGGCGCCGGCATGTCCCATCCGCTTGCCCGGAGGCGCCGTCTGGCCGCCGATGAAGCCGACGACCGGCTTTTTCATGTTCGCCCGGATCCACTCCGCCGCTTCTTCTTCCGCCGTGCCGCCGATTTCGCCGATCATGATGACGGCATGGGTGTCGGGATCCTTGTTGAACATGTCCAGCACGTCGATGAAATCGAGCCCTTTCACCGGGTCCCCGCCGATGCCGACGGCGGTGGACTGGCCGATGCCGCGGCTCGTCAGCTGATGGACCGCTTCATAGGTGAGCGTGCCGCTGCGGGACACGACGCCGACATGGCCGGGCAGGTGGATGTACCCCGGCATGATACCGATTTTGCATTCGCCCGGGGTGATGACGCCGGGACAGTTGGGGCCGATCAGGATCGTGCGACGGCCTTCCATGTACTTTTTCACCTTGACCATGTCCAGCACCGGAATGCCTTCCGTGATGCAGACGACGAGGTCGAGATCGGCGTCCACCGCTTCCATGATGGCGTCCGCGGCAAACGGCGGCGCGACGTAGATGACGGAAGCGGCCGCGCCGGTGGCTTCCTTTGCTTCCCGGACCGTGTTGAACACCGGCAGGCTGACCGTCTCGCCGCTCTCGAGGGTAATGTCCACCTTGGTGCCGCCCTTGCCCGGCGTGACGCCGCCGACCATCTGCGTGCCGTAGTCGAGGGCGCCCTTGGCGTGGAACAGGCCGGTCTTGCCGGTGATGCCCTGCGTGATCACTTTCGTCTGCTTGTTCACCAGGATGCTCATGGATTTCCTCCCTCCGCCTCGTTCACGAGCGCCACGATCTTCTGCGCCCCGTCCGCCATCGAATCCGCCGCGACGATCTTGAGGCCGGATTCGTTCAGGATCTTCTTGCCGAGCTCCACGTTGGTGCCTTCCAGCCGCACCACGAGCGGCCGGTTCAGCCCGAGTTCCCTCGCCGCCGCCACCACGCCTTCGGCGATGACGTCGCAGCGCATGATGCCGCCGAAAATGTTCACGAAGATGCCCTTCACGTTCGGATCGGCCAATATGATCTTGAACGCCTCGGTCACTTTTTCCTTCGAGGCGCCGCCGCCCACGTCCAGGAAGTTGGCCGGTTCGCCGCCGTAGTATTTGATGATGTCCATCGTCGCCATGGCCAGTCCGGCGCCGTTCACCATGCAGCCGATGTTGCCGTCGAGGGCGATGTAGCTGAGGCCGAATTTGGACGCCTGGATTTCCTTTTCGTCCTCTTCGTCCAGGTCGCGCAGCTCCACGATGTCCGGATGGCGGAACAGCGCGTTGTCGTCAAAGTTCAGCTTGGCGTCGAGGGCCATCACTTCGCCATCGCCGGTCACCACCAGCGGGTTGATTTCGGCGATGGAGCAGTCTTTGTCGACGAACGCCCGGTACAGGCCAAGCATGAACTGGACCGCCTTGTTCACCAGCTCGTCCGGCATGCGGATGGCCAAGGCGAGGCGTCTCGCCTGGAACGGCAGCAGGCCGACCGCCGGGTCGATCGTTTCCTTGAAGATTTTCTCCGGCGTGCGGGCGGCCACTTCCTCGATTTCCGTGCCGCCTTCCTCCGATGCCATCATGACCACGCGTCCTTGCGACCGGTCCACGACGAGGCCGATGTAATATTCCTTGCGGATGTCGCACCCCTGTTCGATCAGGAGCCGCTTCACTTCTTTCCCGGCCGGGCCGGTCTGGTGGGTGACCAGCACGCTGCCGAGCAGCGCCTCGGCGTGGGCCCGCACTTCATCCAGGCTGCGGGCCAGCTTGACGCCGCCGGCCTTCCCGCGGCCGCCGGCGTGGATCTGGGCTTTCACGACGACCACCGGCGTGCCGAGTTCCCGGGCCGCTTCCACCGCCTCGTCGACCGTGAACGCGACGCGGCCTTCCGGCACCTTGACGCCGTAGGCCTTCAGCACGGCTTTCGCTTGGTATTCGTGGATGTTCACGTCCCCGTTTTCCTCCCATCGCTTTTGTCTGTGACGGATGTCATTGGACACACCGCATTCATTTTATCATCAACCGGCGCGCCGGGAAAGCCGCCGTCCGCGAAGCGAAGAAGTTCATGTTTGATCGGGCGGCGGAAATTTGGTAAACTTTCGGTGGAAAACCGGAATCCGAATTGATTGTGATAATAAGGAAGCACCTTTTATCGCAAGGCGACGGACGCGCGATGGAGGTGTTTTTTTCATGGTTTCGAAGGTGACGGGCGCCCTGGTGTGCGGCATCGAGGGCCAATTGGTGGAGGTGGAAACCGACGTGTCCGGCGGGCTGCCGCAGGTCGGCATCGTCGGCCTGCCGGACGGCGCCGTGCGGGAGGCAACGGACCGGGTCCGGGCGGCAATCAAAAACAGCGGATACCGGTTCCCCCAGGGACGGGTGACGGTCAATCTCGCGCCCGCCGATCTGCGCAAGGAAGGTTCCTCCTTCGATCTGGCCATCGCCGTCGGCATCCTGCTCGCCGACGGGCAGTGGGACGCCGCGGAGCTCGACGCCGGACTGTACATCGGGGAACTGGCGCTGGACGGCGCCGTCCGCCCCGTTTCCGGCGTGCTGAGCATGGCGCTGGCCGCCCGGGAACGGGGCATTCGCGCCGTGGCGGTGCCGGCGGCCAATGCGGAAGAAGCCCGGCTCGTCTCCGGCCTGACCGTCATTCCCCTCCGCCATCTGCGGGAGGTGCTGCCGCGGCACCGGGGGGAGGCGGCTTGCGCCCGGCGGCCGGACGGGCGCCTGTCCGGTGGCGCGGCCGATTTCTCCGCCGGTCCGGGTGGCGGAAATGGCGCCGGGGTTGATGGCGGGGATGGCGGAAGCGGCGGAGCCGGCCCCGGGGACTTCGCAACCGGCGAACAGACCCGCCGTCCCCCCGACTACGCCGACGTGCTGGGACAGGCCCACGCGAAGCGGGCGCTCATGATCGCCGCCGCCGGCATGCACAACGTGCTGCTCGTCGGGCCGCCCGGTTCCGGCAAGACGATGCTGATGCGGCGGCTGCCGTCCATCCTCCCCCCTCTGACCGACAGCGAAGCGCTGGAAGTGATGAAAATTTACAGCGTCGCCGGCCAGTACCGCCCGGGCGGCGGCCTGTGGCGCCGGCGCCCGTTCCGCGCGCCCCATCACACCGTCTCCCACGCCGGCCTCCTCGGCGGCGGCGCCGTGCCGAAACCAGGCGAAGCGAGCCTTGCCCACCGGGGCGTCCTGTTCCTCGACGAGCTGCCGGAATTCGCCCGCCATGTGCTGGAGGCGCTCCGGCAGCCGCTGGAGGACCGCTTCGTCACCATCGCGCGGGCGCGAACGACGGTTCGCTTTCCGACCCATTTTCTGCTGGCGGCCGCCATGAATCCGTGTCCGTGCGGGTTCGGGGGCATCGGCGGCGATTCCCCTGACGGCCGGTGCACGTGCACGCCGCTCATGAAGGCGCGCTACCTTCGCAAACTGTCGGGCCCGCTTCTGGACCGGATCGACCTCGTGACCGAAGTGCCCGCCATCGACGTGGAGCAGCTCGCCCGCCGGACCGGACCGGCAGCCGGGCCCGATTCCGCCGCGATGCGGGAACGGGTGATCCGCGCCCATGCGATCCAGCGGGAACGGTACAAAAAAACCGGCATCCTGTTCAACGGCGAGCTGTCCGGATCGGATCTCGTCCGGTACGCCCCGCTGTCGAAGGAAGCCGGCCGGCTGCTCCAAAACGCGTTCCGCCATCTGTCCCTCAGCGTCCGCGCCTATGAACGGATCGTGAAAATGGCCCGCACGATCGCCGATCTCGCCGGTTCCGAGCGCATCGAAACCGAACATGCGGCGGAAGCGGTGCAATACCGGATCATGGACCGCCCGCAGGCGGGAACCTCCGGTTGATCGGCGCCGTCGGAAAGACTAAAAAAACGCCTGCCAAGTGTTGACTCGGCAGGAACCGGGGCGACCCATGTCAAAACGCGTCCCGGATGTGGCGGATTTGCGTCTGGCCGCCGTCCGTCCGGCGGATGTCGAACACGTCGAAGCGGACCGGCGTCTCCCCGTCCGGCCCGTTCGCCATAAGCCACGCCTGGGCCAACCGGCGCAGCCGGGCCTTTTTGCGCGCATCCACCGATTCGGCCGGCGTGCCGAAACGGCCCGGACTTCGCCGTGTCCGCACTTCCACAAAGACGACCGTTTTCCCGTCGAACGCCACGATGTCGATTTCCCCCAGCCGGCAGCGCCAGTTTCGGGCGGCGATCGCATGACCGCTTTGCTCAAGATGGCGGCAAGCGAGCGCTTCCCCGCTTCGGCCGAAGGCGGCTTTTCCGTTTCCGTCCCGGACCGGCATCACGGCCGCGCCGCCCTTTCCGTCTCCGGCGGGATGCGACGGTCCGCCCGGTACACGAAGCTGAGCAGTTCGGCCACCAGCTGGTACAGCTCCGGCGGGATCGCTTCGCCCACATCCAGCTTGCCGAGCACTTCCACCAATGACGCGTCCTCCTGCACGGGAACGCCGTGTTTCCGCGCCGTTTCGATGATTTTTTCGGCGACCCGCCCCTGTCCTCTGGCGGTCACCACCGGCGCGTCGTGCAATTCGGGCTTGTATTTCAGCGCGACGGCTTTCGCCCGCGGATTCGGTTTTTTCCCGCTCATATGCGCAGGTCCACTCCCCTGTACGGCTTGCCGCCCGGATCGGTTCCGAACGCGGCCGCCGCCACATCCGGGCCGTCGGGCCGGCCGCCGGGCGATCCGTTCCCGCCCTCCCGCTTCGGCGGCTCCGGAAGCGGCTGGCTTTGCAGGGAAACGAGCCGGTATCCGATGCCCGCCAGGGCGTCTTCCGCCTCCTGCCGGCCGTTTTCCGCCAGCGCTTCGGCCGCCGGGTGGTCGCACAGCAGCCGGACGGCCACCATCCGGTCCACCACCTGGACGTCCATCAGCAGGCGGCCGAGGCGTTCCAGGTTCAGATCGAACAGCAGCCGGCAGTTGTCGGCGTCGAGGGTTTCTCCCTTGCCGCGCCGGGCGTGAATGTGCACCGTCGCCGCCCGTTCCCCGGATTCCGGATGAAACAGCGGAATGCTCAGGGTGACGACGGCCACGGGCGCCTGCCGGTCGGCGGCGAGAAGCAGCTGCTGTCCCGTCAGCGTCTGCAACGTCTGCTGCAGGGCGTCCCGCAGCGCCTGGGGAAGCTGGGCTTCATGCGCCAGGAGCGTCATGACGAGCCCTTTGGCCGTCTCGCGCAGCGCCTCCGCCGACTGTCCGTCCGAAAAGCCGTGCAGGGCGCGTTCCATCAACCGGTGTTCGTGGTCGAGCCCGAGATCCCTGAGCAGCGCGGCGATCCACGGTTCCGGCCGCTGGGCCGGCCAGGCGCCGGCCGGATCCGCGACGCCGGACGGCGTTCCGGACACGGCCGAACGAGCCGCGGCCGCCTGTCCGGCTGAAGGTGGCGAAGGCCGCATCTCGCCGGACGGACGGCCGTCCTCCGGACGGAAGACCGCCGCATGGTCCCCGGCCGGTCCGACGCCAGGCCGCGGAGCCGCATCGCCTCCGGCTGCCGGCTCACCGGACCGCGCGGCCGTCCCGTCCGGGGCGGCGCCTCTCCGCCCGGCCGCATTCGCGGCCGGCTGCAACCCGCCATCGGCCGTTCGGAAAGCCGCCGCGCCTCCCGGCGCAGGTTCCGATGCGGCGCTTCCCCTCGGCTGCGCGCCGCCCGCCGCCGGCCGGACCGCCGTCTGCCCCGCCGTGGCGCGGTCCGTCCGGCCCGGACCGTTATCCGCATCCGCCCCGGCCCGGCCGCCCCTGGCGGCGCCGGTGTCCGTCTCCGGCCAGGCGCCCGCCGGACGCGTCTGTCCGGCGCCTTCCCCCGCGCGCCGGGCGGCCGGCGCCAGCAGCCGGTCCTCCAGCAAGCCAGCCGCACGGTCCAGGAGCGCGGCCAGCCGCTCGGCCGCCTGCGAAGCCGCCTGCGGCAGCGCGGACCGACCGGATCCATTGTCTTGCAGCACGTCGGCCAGCGCCCGCCGCAGGGCGCCCAGCGCCGCGCCCGCGGATTTGCCGAAAAGGGCGGCATGAAGCACCTGCACCGTGTCCTTCGTCAGCGGCAGGCCTTTCGTCTGTGCCGCCGCGGCCGCCTGCAGCCACTCTCTCGCATCCGTCCCTTCCGGCCGTCCGGCGGCGGCTTCCCGCATCGCCCGCACCGCCGTCCGCTCGAGGGGAAGCCCGGCGGCGTGCATCACCTGCAGAAGCAGGCGGTTGTTCGCTGTATCGGCCAAGCCGAGCCTGAGAAGCCAATCCGCCACCGACCGGTCGGAAAGCGGCCCCGCCGCCGGGCCGACGGGCTTCAGCACGATCTCGCCGCCCGGCGATGACGGCTGCACCTGCAGCATAGTGGCTTCCCCCGGCTTCAGGGGCGTTTCAAGCCGGGCCCGGACGGGCACGCCGGCGATGGAGACGATGCCCTCCTGCTCCGACAGCATTTTCAGCAGCACGCCCCGCACCACCTGGCCGACCTTCAGTTCCACCGCCTTCATCTCCCGGGTTTCCGAAAGACCCGCCAGGCCGGACAGGATCCGCAGCATATCCATCAGTGCCCCTCCCTTCGCCGCAAAAAACGCCGGTTCCATCCGCGGCTTTCCTGCCGCTTCCTACTCTCCTCTATCGGCAAAACGCCGCCCGTTTCGTAGAGCGAAGGTGTCCGCGAATGAAGCAAACGCGAACGAATCAAAACAGTTCCAGCTGCTCCGCCGTCAAATTCCCCAGAAACGACCGGCGGTGCATCGGAGACGGACCGAACCGCAAAATGGCTTCCCGGTGCGCCTTTGTGCCGTACCCCTTATGTATCGCGATGCCGTATTCCGGATACATCCGGTCCCATTCCAGGCAAAGCCGGTCCCGCGTCACCTTGGCGACGATGGACGCCGCGGCCACGGAGCGGGACAATTGGTCGCCCTTGATGATCGGCGTCTGGGGAATCGGCAGGTCGACCGACTCGGCGTCGACGAGCAGCCGGTCCGGCGTGACCCGCAAAGCTTCCACCGCCTTCTTCATTGCCAGCCGGGCCGCCTGTTTGATGTTGATCCGGTCGATTTCCGCCGGGGAAACCGTCGCGACGGACCACGCCACGGCGTGGGCGGTGATCCATTCGTACAGCTCCTCCCGCTTCTTGCCGGACAGCTGTTTCGAATCCCGGATGTCTTCATGCAGGCCGTTCCGCGGCAAAATGACCGCCGCCGCCACCACGTCGCCGAACAGGCACCCCCGCCCGGCTTCATCGACGCCGGCGATGGCCTGCGCGCCTTCCGCCCAGGCCCTCTCTTCGAATACCAGCATTGCGTCCGACCCTGCTTCCGGCAATGCCGTCGCCTCCTTCCGTCCCATTGTAGCACATCGCGGCGCGCGTTGCGCCACATGAAAAAGGCCTTCGGCGGATTGTCCGCCGAAGGCCGCAATTCGTCAATGATCCGGCTTGGGCGGCCGGTCGAAACTGAGCCGGCCGAGCCGCCCCGAGCGGATCTCGCGGAGAAAGACGCCCGCCGTGCGGGCCGGATCGATGCGGCCGCCGGCGGCCAGGCACCCCCGCGCCCGCCCGATGGCTTCCATCGTATCGGCCAGCTTTGCCGGATCGTGCGGATCGTCGGGCAGCCGGTCCAGGCCAAACCGCTCCTTGAGCCGCTCCGGATAGTCGAGCACCATCCGGACGAGCGCATACTGCGCCACGTCCTCCAGGTTCAGAATGTCCTCCTTGATGGCGCCGGTCATCGCCAGCTTGTACCCGGTTTCCGGATCGTCGAATTTCGGCCACAGGATGCCCGGCGTGTCGAGCAGTTCCATCTCGCCCTGCACCCGGATCCACATCTGTCCCTTCGTCACGCCCGGCCGGTCTCCCGTGGCGGCCGCCGCCCGGCCGGCCAGCCGGTTGATGAGGGTCGATTTGCCGACGTTGGGAATGCCCACGATCAGGGCGCGGAACGGCCGCGGCTTCATCCCTTTCCGCCGCTCCGCCTCCATCTTGTGCATGAGAAGCCGCCTGCAGGCGGGGATGATCGCCTTCGCGGGCGACGCGCCGCCGGCCGAGTTGACGGCCAGCGCTTCCGTCCCTTCCGCCCGGCGGAAATGGCGCTCCCATGCCCGCGTGACGTCGGGATCGGCCAAATCCGCCTTGTTCAGGATCACCACCCGCGGTTTTTGCCGGACGATGGTCCGGATCATCGGGTTCCGGCTCGCCGTCGGGATGCGGGCGTCCAGAAGCTCGATGACCACGTCGATCAGCTTCAGCTTCTCTTCGATTTGCCGCCGGGCCCGCGTCATGTGGCCGGGAAACCATTGAATCGTCATCGCCGTTCCCTACTTTTCGTGATGGACGAGGCGGAAGGCGCGAACCGGCCAATAGACCAGGTCCGCCCGCCCCTTGACGTGTTCCAGGGGCACGAATCCGACGTAGGGCGACCGGCTGTCCAGGCTTTCCCGCCGGTTGTCCCCGAGCACGAACAGGGCGTCGTCCGGCACGACGAACTCCTCGGTGGAACCGATGTTGTAGCTGCCGCCGCTTGCCCGTGCCCGTTCCACCTCTTCGCGGATGTACGGTTCATCCAGGGGCATGCCGTTGACGTAAACGGTGTCGCCGATTACCTTCACCCGATCCCCCGGCAGGCCGATCACCCGCTTGATGTAGTCTTTCCCTTCGGGCGCCAGGAACACGATGACTTCGCCGCGCCTCGGCTCGCGGAAGGGATAGATCAGCTTGTTGACGATCACCCGTTCACCGTGGGAAAAATTCGGTTCCATCGACCGCCCGTCCACGATGTAGTTGCTGAAGGCAAGCCAGCGGACCAAAAACACGATGACGAAAGCGGCGAAGAGCGCCTTGATCCATTCCAGGAGTTCCCGTTTGATCTTGTTTGCATCTACCGCCATGGTTCGCGTCCTTCCGCGCCGGTCATGGAATAAAAAAGAAAAAGGGGATGTCCCCTTTTCACAGGATTTCTTCGATTCGGGCCGCCTTGCCGCGAAGCTTGCGCAGGTAATACAGTTTCGCCCTGCGAACCTTGCCCCGGCGAGCCACTTCGATGCGATCGATGTTCGGAGAATGCAGCGGGAACGTCCGCTCCACGCCGACACCGTACGAAACTTTCCGAACGGTGAACGATTCGCTGATGCCGCCGCCGCGGCGCTTGATGACCACGCCTTCGAACAGCTGGATCCGTTCGCGCGATCCTTCCTTGACTTTCACGTAAACCTTCAGCGTGTCGCCGGGACGGAAATTCGGGATATCCTTGCGGAGTTGTTCCTGCGTCAGTTCCTGAATCAGATTCATCCGTGACTCCCTCCTTCCACACCGGTGTTCATGCGTCGCCTGGATGGCGCCCGTTCGCGGGGGCGCCGGACGCAGCGGACCACCTGAATGCACATAACAAATTAGATATTAACACAGGAGGCCGGGAAAAACAAGCGCCGGTTTTTGCGGCCGCCGGCGCCCCGCCGGCCGTTCATTCGCCGCTTTCGAATTCGCGAATCCACGCCTTCTCACGCTCGGTGAGCGCCCGCCCGGCCAGCAGGTCCGGCCGCCTTTGCCACGTGCGGCGCAGCGCTTCCCGGTGCCGCCATTCGTCGATCCGTTCATGGTGCCCGGACAGGAGCACCTCGGGCACCTTCCAGCCGCGGAAATCGGCTGGCCGCGTATAGTGAGGATGCTCGAGGAGCCCGGACGCGAACGAATCCCGCCGGGCGCTCGTCTCGTTGCCGAGGACGCCGGGCAGCAGGCGCACGACGCTGTCCACGATGGCCAGCGCCGCGATTTCGCCGCCGGTCAGCACGAAATCGCCGATGGACAGCTCGTCGGTGGCGAGATGCTCGCGGATCCGTTCGTCGAATCCTTCGTAATGACCGCAGATGATGACGAGCTCCCGTTCCTTCGACAGTTCCTCGGCCTTGCGCTGCGTGTACGGTTCCCCCTGCGGGCAGGTGAGGATGATGCGGGCGCTCGTTCTGTCGATCGGCAGGCTTTCCACCGCCCGGAAGATCGGCTCGGGCATGAGCACCATGCCGCCCCCGCCGCCGTAGGGCGCATCGTCGACGTTGCCGTGCTTGCTGGGGGAAAAGTCGCGGAAATTGACGACTTCGATCGCCACCAGCCCCTTCTCCCTTGCCTTGCCCACGATGCTGGCCGAAAGGACCGGTTCCACCATCTCGGGAAAAAGGGTCAGCACGTAGATGCGCATCAGTCGATCAATCCTTCCATCAACCGGATGACGATCCGCCGGCGTTCAGGCTCCACCCGGATCACCACGTCTTCAATGTACGGCAGATAGACGGGCGGTTTTCCCTTGCGCTCCACCACCCACACGTCGTTGGCGCCGGGCTGCAGGATGTCCGTCACCGTGCCGATCGTTTCGCCGTCCTCCGTCTCGACGGCGCAGCCGATGATCTCATGGAAGTAGAACTCGTTTTCGCCCGTTTCCATCAGTTGGTCGCGGCGGATTTTCACCATCCAGCCCCTGAACTTCTCCACGTCGTTGATGGAGTCAAAGCCGGCGAATTTGACGAGATACACGTTTTTGTGCGGACGGGCGGACGCCACCCGGACGGGCACCGTTTGCCCGCCGTCCGGACTGACGAGCGTCAGTTCGCTGCCTTCGGCGAAACGTTCGGCCGGAAAGCCGGTGCGGGAGACGATTTTCAGTTCGCCGCGGATGCCGTGGGTGCCGGCCACGACGCCGACATTGAACCATTCAAGCGTCAACGGGGATCCACCTTTCCGATCAAAGAGCCATGCCTCCCGGTCCGCGCGCCCGCGGCGCCCGGCCGGGAGGGCAAAAAGGCCCAGGGAATCCCTGGACCGTACTTGCCGCGGGACTGGCCGGCCGCCGGCGATCCGGCGGTCCGGAGCGCATCCGCTCAGGAGCTGATTTCCACGGCGATCCGCTTGTTTTGCCGGACCGCGGCGGATGACGCCACGATGCGGATCGCCTTCGCGATGCGGCCCTGCTTGCCGATCACTTTGCCCAGGTCGGCCGGATTGACCAGCAGGTGGTACGTGATGACGCGGTCCTCTTCGATTTCGTGCACGCGGACTTCGTCCGGATGGTCCACGAGCGCTTTGGCGATGGTCTGGATCAGCTCTTTCATCACGGGCCTCCCGGTTCAGGCTCACTTCTGCAGCCTGGATTCATGGAACTTCTTCAGCACGCCCGCCCTGCTCAGCAGGCTGCGCACGGTATCGGTGGCCTGCGCGCCGTTCTGCAGCCATTTCAGCGCCTTTTCCTCGTCGATCTTGACGTCGGCAGGCTCGGTCAGCGGATTGTAGTAGCCGATTTCCTCGATGAAACGGCCGTCGCGCGGAGAACGCGAATCGGAGACGACGATGCGGTAGAACGGAGCCTTGTGGGCGCCCATCCGTCTCAGCCGGATTCTCACTGCCATGTCGGTTTCACCTCCCCGTCAGAATCAACTTTGCGCATGCCGGATGCGGATGCCGCCGGCGGGCCTTCCCGCCCGCTGCCGGCGGTGCCGGTTTCGCTCATCCGAACGGAAACCGCATCCGCTTGCCGAATTTTTTCATCATTTTCTTCTTGCCGCTTCCGCCCATCATCGACGAGAACTGCTTCATCATTTTCTTCATGTCCTCGAACTGCTTGATGAGCCGGTTGACGTCCTGGATCGTCGTGCCGCTGCCTTCGGCGATGCGCCGGCGGCGGCTGGCGTTCAGGATGTCCGGGTTCCGTTTTTCTTCCTTCGTCATCGATTTGACGATCGCCTCGACGCGGGCCATCTGCTTCTCGTCCACCTTGAAGCCTTTCAGGCTTCCCATGCCCGGGATCATGTCGAACAGCTGGTCCAGCGGCCCCATTTTCTTGAGCTGCTCCATCTGTTCGAGGAAGTCCTCGAAGGTGAACTCCGCGCGCCGCATTTTCCGTTCCAGCTCGGCGGCCCGTTCGGCGTCGATGGCGGCCTGCGCCTTCTCGATCAGGGTCAGCATGTCGCCCATGCCGAGAATGCGGGACGCCATCCGCTCCGGATGGAACGGTTCCAGGGCGTCGAGTTTCTCGCCCATGGCCGCGAACTTGATCGGACAGCCGGTCACCGCTTTGACGGACAGCGCCGCGCCGCCGCGGGTGTCGCCGTCCAGCTTCGTCAGGATGACCCCCGTGAGGGACAGGCGGCTGTTGAAATGCTCCGCCACGTTGACGGCGTCCTGCCCGGTCATCGCGTCGACGACAAGCAGCACTTCATCCGGTTCCACGGCGGTCCGGATGCGCTCGAGCTCCTCCATCATGCCGTCGTCGATGTGGAGCCGGCCGGCCGTGTCGATAATGACGTAGTCCAGATTGTGTTCGCGGGCGTGCGCGACGCCCTGCCGGGCGATGTCCACCGGGTCCGCTTTGTCCCCGAGGGTGAACACGGGCACGCCGATCTGGCCGCCGACGACCTCAAGCTGCCGGATCGCCGCGGGCCGGTACACGTCCGCCGCCACGAGGAGCGGCCGGTGGTTCTGCTTCTGCAGCCATTTGGCCAGCTTGCCCGAGGTGGTCGTCTTCCCGGCGCCCTGCAGACCCGCCATCATGATGACGGTGGGCGGCTTCGCGGCTTTGGCCAGCTTGCTCTGGGTGCCGCCCATCAGTTCGGTCAGCTGCTTGTTGACGATGTCGATGACGACCATGCCGGGGGTGAAGCTCTTCATCACTTCCTGGCCGATCGCCTGTTCCTTCACCTTGGCAATGAAGTCCCGGACAACTTTGAAGTTGACGTCCGCTTCGAGCAACGCCAGGCGCACCTCGCGCAGCGCCTCGTTCACGTCGTCTTCCGTCAGCTTGCCGCGGCCCTTCAACTTGCCGAAAACGCTCTGCAGCCGAGTGGTCAATCCTTCAAACGCCATCGTCCGCCGGCCTCCCGCCCGTTCGTTTTTCCGCCGGGGTTTCATCGGCTTCCAGCCGCTCCAGCTCGCCGATCAACCGGCCGATGGCCGCCTGCCGGTCCGCCGGCAGCCCGGCGATGGCGTCCCGCAACCGGCCGTAGACCGCCCGGCGCGCATCCTGCCGGCGCACGAGCTGCAGCTTCGCCTCGTAATCTTCCAGCAGCTGCCCGGCCCGCTTGATGTGCTCGTACACCGCCTGGCGGCTGATCGAAAACCCTTCGGCGATTTCGCCCAGGGTAAAATCTTCCGCAAAATACTGGTACAAAAAGGTGCGCTGCTTCTCCGTGAGCAGGCTGCGGTATGCGTCGAACAGCCGGTTCATGCGCACCGTCTTGGCCAGGGGCGCTTCATCCCGCATGACGCCCACCCCATGGTGTCAAGGTAAACCCCTTTACAGGGGAACGACACATGCATTAGTGTAGCCGAACGCCAGGCGGGTGTCAAGCAAAAAACCATGACGGCAAATCCGGCCTGCCGCCCGCCCCGCCTCCTGCATCACGCAACCGGCATCGCGCAGCCGGCATTACGCACCCGGCATCACACCGCCGGCCCGTCCCCGTCTTCCGCAAGCCCGGCGAACAGCCCGTACACGAACCGGTCGGGGTCGAACGGCTGCAGGTCGTCCATCTTTTCGCCGAGGCCGACGAACTTGACCGGGATGCCGAGCTCCCGGCGGATGGCGATGACGATGCCGCCTTTCGCCGTTCCGTCGAGTTTCGTCAGCACAAGGCCGGTGACGCCGGTCTTCTCGCCGAACAGTTTGGCCTGGTTGAGGGCGTTCTGCCCCGTCGTGGCGTCCACCACCAGCAGCGTTTCGTGCGGGCCGTCCGGCACTTCGCGGTGGATGACGCGATAGATTTTGTTCAGCTCTTCCATCAGGTTCGCCTTGTTTTGCAGCCGTCCCGCCGTGTCGCAAAGGAGCACGTCGGCGCCGCGGCTTTTCGCCGCCTGCACCGCGTCGAAAATGACCGCGGCCGGGTCGCTGCCCGCCTGCTGCTTGATGACGTCGCAGCCGACCCGCCGCCCCCATTCCTCCAGCTGCTCGATGGCGCCGGCCCGGAACGTGTCCCCGGCGGCGAGCAGCACCCGCTTGCCTTCCTGCTTCAGCCGGTGGGCCAGCTTGCCGATGGTGGTCGTCTTGCCGACGCCGTTGACGCCGACGAACAGATAGACGGTGAGCCCGCCGTCCGGCGCCGTCCGGAGGCCGGTTTCCTGCTCCGCCCCGCCGGCCATCAATTCCAGCAGCTTTTCCGTCAGGACGGGTCGCAATTCGGCGGCGTCCTCCAGCTTCCGCTTCTTCACTTCTTCCCGGAGTTCGTCCATCAGCGCCATCACCGTCGGCACGCCGACATCGGCGCCGATCAGGATTTCCTCCAGCTCTTCGTAAAAGGCTTCGTCGATTTTCTTCCGCCTGGAAACCAGGTCCTCGAATTTTTCCACGAAAGCGTCCCGCGTTTTGCTCAGGCCGTCGAGGAACTTTCCGGCGACGGCCCCGGTGCCGGACGCCAGTTTCTCCTTCCATTTTTTGAAAAGGCTCAATGCTTCAACCTCCGCTTTCGACAGGCGCCGTCAGGCGGGAATCAGATCGTCCGCGTCCTCCAGCCGGACGGACACCAGTTTGCTTACGCCGTCGTTTTCCATGGTGATGCCGTACAGCACGTCCGCCTCGGACATGGTCGGCTTGCGGTGGGTGACGACGATGAACTGCGTGTCCTGGGCGAATTCCCGCAAATATTCGGCGAACCGGGAAACGTTGGCTTCGTCCAGGGCCGCTTCCACCTCGTCGAGCACGCAGAACGGCACCGGCTTGACCCGGAGAATCGCAAACAGAAGCGCCAGCGCCGTGAGCGCCTTCTCGCCGCCGGACAGCAGCTGCAGGTTCTGCAGTTTCTTGCCGGGCGGCTGGGCCACGATGTCGATGCCGGTTTCCAGCAGATTGTCCGGGTCCGCCAGCACCAGATCCGCCCGGCCGCCGCCGAACAGGCGGGTGAAGACGATGGTGAACTGGGCGCGGATGGCGTCGAAGGTCGTCTTGAACCGCCGGCTCATCTCCTCGTCCATTTCCCGGATGACCTGGTACAGCGTCGCCTTCGCTTCCAGCAGGTCGTCCCGCTGGGCGCTCAGGAAGGCGTGGCGGTCCTTCACCCGCGCATATTCTTCGATGGCCCCCAGATTCACCTCGCCCAGATCGGCGATTTCCCGCTTCAGCTGGCGCACCCGCTGCTGGACGGCGATCAGGTCGTCGGGCGCCGGGTAGCGCTGCTTGGCGAACTCGTAGCCGATTTCGTATTCTTCCGTCAGCTTCTTCAGCATGCCTTCCAGCTCCACGTCGAGCCGGTTGGCGCGGACTTCCGTCTGCCGGAGCTGCTCTTCCACCTGTTGCAGCGCCCGGCGCCGGTCTCGGATTTCGCCGTCCATCTCGTCGAGCCGGGCCACGTAGTCCGCCCGCCGGGCCCGCAGCGTTTCGATCTCGCCGGCCAGCGCCGCCTTCTCCCCGTTCAGCTGATCGGCCCGCTCCGCGAGGGCGGCGATGTCCGCGTCGCCGGCGGCGATGTCCCGCTCCAGCTGCTCCAGCATCGAACGGGTGGCGTCCGCTTCCGTCTCGGCGCCCGAAAGCTCATTGTCGAGCCGCTCCAGCTGCTCCAGGACGGACGACCGTTCCTGGGTCAGGGCTGCGAGCCGGACTTTCAGGTCCGTCAGCGCGCTTTGCCGCTTCTTTCGCTCTTCCTCGCTTTGCCGGCGGAAGGCTTCCGCCGCCTGCAGCCGCTCCTCGATGCGGGTTTCTTCCCGTTCCATTTCGGCGATGTCCGCAAGAAGCCGCGCTTTCCGCTCCGCGGCGGCGCTCCGTTCCGCTTCTTCCGCCGCCGCTTCCTGCAGGACGGCTTCCAGCTGGGCCGCGGTCAGGTTCCGCTCGTTCTCCGCCTGGCGGAGATCGGCCATGAGCTGCTGTTCCTCCAGCCGCTTCCGTTCCCCTTCCCGGCGCAGTTCATCGAGCCGGGCCGAGAGCGCCTCGCCGGCCTTCTGCCATTCCGCCAGTTTGTCCCGCATCCGGACCAGCGATTCGCCCAGGGATTCGATTTCGCGGTCCATCGCCTCGATTTGCCGGGCGCGGGAAAGAAGGCCGCCGCTTTGCTTTTGGCGGCTGCCGCCGGTCATCGGGCCGCCGGGATGGATCACGTCGCCGTCCAGCGTCACGACCCGGTACCGGTACCGGCAGGCGGCCGCGATCCGCCCCGCCGGTTCGAGACCGTCCGCCACGAGGATCTGTCCGAGCAGATGGCGCATGACGGCGTCGTAGCGGGGATCGTAGCGGACGAGATCGACGGCCGCGCCGACGAAGCCCGCGATGCCGGCGACGGCGGACAGTTCCTTGTCGGGAATGGCGCGTTCCCGGATGACGTCCATCGGCAGGAAGGTGGCCCGGCCCAGCTGCTTCCGCTTCAAATATCCGATGGCCCGCCGGGCGTCGGCTTCCGTCTCCACGACGATGTTTTGCAGCGCGGAGCCGAGCGCCGTCTCGATGGCCGCCTCGTGCTTCTGGTCCACCCGGAGGAGTTCCGCCACGGCGCCGTGGATGCCGGTCAGGACGTCCGCATCGTGCCTTCGCTTGAGCACTTCCCGCACGCCGTGCATGAAACCGTCGTAGTCCTGCTGCATTTCGCGCAGGGTGTCGCGGCGGGCGGCCATCGCCTCCCGCTTCTGCTCGCCTTCCCGGAGCGCCCGGGCGGCCGCTTCCTGCTGCCTGGCGACGTGCTGCATCTCTTCGGTCGCCTTCAGATACGCGGCGCGGATCTGTTCGATTTCCTTCCCGCGCTCCCCGGCGCGGGCGGCAAGCTCCGCGATGCGCCGGTCCAGCTCGGAAAGCTGCCGCTCCAGCGACTCCCGTTCCCCGGCGAACCGCGCCAGCCGCCTGGCGGACGCCTCATCCTGCTGCTCCGCGTGCTTCAGCTCGTTTTTCGCCTGGGCCAGCCGGCTCAGGAGATCGATCAGTTCGCCCTTCAGCCGTTCCTCGGCGCCGGAATCGGCGTCCAGCCCGGCCAGCTTCGATTCTTCGGCGGAAAGGTCCGCCTTCAGCCGTTCCAGCCGGCCCTCGATGTCCGCCAGCTTGTCCGCCAGAAGCGCCCTCTCGGCCTGCCGCTCCGTCATGCGGCTTTTCTGGCTTTCCAGCGCCTGTTCCAGCCGGCCGCGGTTCTCCAGCAGATTCCGCCGCCGCTCCTTCAGCACCTCGCTCTGCCGGACCGCTTCCTCGAGGGATTCGCCGATTTGCGCCAGGCGTTCCCGCATGCCGTCGAGCCGTTCCTCCAGCTGGCGCAGTTCAAGCCGCTCCTTCTCCAGCCGGGCGTCGTGGCGGCTGACGACCGTCGACAGCTCCAGCTGCTGCTCCTCCAGCTCCTTCCGCCGCTGTTCCGCTTCCCGCCACGAGAGGTGCAACTGGTCGATCTGCGCGACGTACATGGAAATCTCGTTGGTTTTGAGTTCTTCCCGCAGGCGCTTGTAATGCCGCGCCGTCTCGGACTGCCGGGCCAGCGGCTCCAGCTGGTCCTCCAGTTCCGACACGAGGTCGTGGATGCGAAGCAGGTTCTGCTCCGTGTCCTCCAGCTTGCGGACGGCTTCCTTCTTGCGGGTCTTGTATTTCACGATGCCCGACGCTTCCTCGAAAATGCCCCGCCGGTCCTCGGAGCGGAAGCTCAAAATTTCGTCGATCCGCCCCTGGCCGATGATGGAATAGGCTTCCTTGCCGATGCCGGTGTCCATGAACAGTTCGGTGATGTCTTTCAGCCGGCAGGGCTGCCGGTTGATGAAATATTCGCTTTCCCCGCTGCGGTGCAGGCGCCTGGTGACGGTCACCTCGCTGAAATCGAGGGGCAGGGCGAAATCCGAATTGTCCAGGGTGAGCGACACTTCGCTGAAGTTGACGGCTTTGCGCGAATCGCTACCGTTGAAGATGACATCCTGCATGTTGCCGCCGCGCAGCGTCCTGGCGCTCTGCTCGCCCAGCACCCAGCGTATGGCGTCGGAGATGTTGCTCTTGCCGCTGCCGTTCGGCCCGACCACCGCCGTGATGCCCGGCACGAACTCCAGCTCCGTCCTGTCGGCGAAAGACTTGAATCCGGTCAATTCGATTCGCTTCAGAAACATGGCGCGGGCTTCACCTCCCGTTCATCATAACACACCGAATGGGCGCAAACCATCGTCAAAAGGAACGGGAAACAAAAAGCGCCGATCTTCCCGATCGGCGCCGGCGGCGTCAGCGTCCGTCGCCCAGTCGCTCCAGCGCTTGTTCCGCCGCCTTCTGTTCCGCTTCCTTCTTCGTCCGGCCGATGCCCGTTCCGAGCGGTTTTCCGCCGGCCAGCACCTCGCAGACGAACCGCCTGCCGGGGCCGCTGCCGATCTCTTCCACGAGCCGGTAGGCCGGATGGCCCATGTCGGACTGCTGGAGCATCTGCTGCAGCCGGCTTTTTGCGTCGAGCCGGTAATGCCGGCTGATGTTCGGAAACAGGTGCCGTTCGAGGAAACGGACCACTGTCTCGTATCCCTGATCCAGGTACAGCGCCCCGATGAACGCCTCGAACACGTCGGCCAGAAGCGCCGGACGCTCCCTTCCGCCGCCCATCTCCTCGCCGCGCCCGAGCAGCACGAATTCGCCGAAGTTCAGCCGGCGGGAGATGTCATGCAGCGACGGCTCGCAGACGGCGGATGCCCGGATGAGCGTCAGCTCGCCCTCCGGCATGTTCGGAAAGCGGCGGAACAAATACTCGGACACGGCCAGCTCCAGCACGGCGTCGCCCAAATATTCCAGCCGCTCGTTGTGCCGCGCGTCCCGGTGTTCGTTGACGTACGAACTGTGGGTGAACGCCTGTTTCAGGAGGCCGGGATCCTTGAACGGGATCCCGATCGTCTGCTGCAGCCGGTTCAGGTCGCCGTCGTTCATCGTTCCGCTCACGCATCCGGTTTCCTGAAAATGAGGGTGGCGTTGTGGCCGCCGAAGCCGAAGGAATTGGACAGGGCCACCCGCACGTCCGCCTTGCGGGCCGTGTGGGGCACGTAGTCGAGGTCGCATTCCGGATCCGGCGTCTCCAGGTTGATGGTCGGCGGCATCAGGCCGTCGCGGATCGCCAGCACCGAAATGACCGCTTCCACGCCGCCGGCGGCGCCGAGCAGATGCCCGGTCATCGACTTCGTCGAAGAAACCGCCAGCTTGTAGGCGTGGTCGCCGAACAGCGTTTTGATCGCCGCCGTCTCCGACCGGTCGCCGGCGGGCGTCGACGTGCCGTGGGCATTGATGTAGTCCACGTCACCCGGCTCAAGGCCGGCGTCCTTCAGCGCCGCCGACATGCAGCGGACGGCGCCGTCCGGATTCGGATCGGTGATATGGTGGGCGTCCCCGCTCATGCCGTAACCGGCCAGTTCGGCATAGATGTTCGCGCCCCGCCGCACGGCATGTTCCCATTCCTCGAGGATCAGGATGCCGGCGCCTTCCGCCATGACGAACCCGTCCCGGTTCAGGTCGAACGGCCGGCTCGCTTTCTCCGGCTCGTCGTTGCGCGTGGACATCGCCCGCATGGCGCAGAACCCCGCGATGCCCGTCGGCCGGATGGCCGCTTCCGCGCCGCCGCAAATCATGACGTCGGCGTCGCCCCGCTGGATGACCCGGAAGGCGTCGCCGATGGAGTTGGCGCCCGTGGCGCAGGCGGTGACGATCGTGCTGACGGGCCCCTTCGCGCCGGTCATGATGGAAATCTGTCCCGTGCCCATGTTGGCGATCATCATCGGGATCAGAAACGGGCTGACCCGTCTCGGCCCCTTCTCCAGCAGCACCTTGTGCTGTTCTTCCCACGTCTCCACGCCGCCGATGCCCGAACCGACGAACACGCCGACCCGTTCGGGCTTCGCGTTCCGGCCGATCTCCAGCCCGGCGTCCCGGAGCGCCTGCAGGCTGGCCGCCACCGCGAACTGGGCAAACCGGTCCATCCTGCGCGCTTCTTTTTTGTCGAAATGGTCCGCCGGATCGAAATGTTTGACGGCTCCGGCAATCTGCGTCGGATACTCGCTGACATCGAACGTGTCGATGCGCGAAATGCCGGATTTGCCGGCGATCAGGCTGGACCAGAATGTGCCGATGTCCTGGCCGAGCGGCGTGATGACCCCCAGGCCGGTGACGGCCACTCTACGTTTCACTGATTGACCACCTCTGTCTGTTGCGTCGGAAAACGGCGTCCATGGCCTCCATAATTAAGCATAAGTCCCGCCGTTTGCATAGCTGGACGGGACTTGCGCCTTGTTCAGGTATGAGCTTCTATGTATTTGACCACTTCGCCCACCGTTGTGACCTTCTCCGCATCTTCGTCGGAAATTTCAAGATCGAACTCTTCCTCGAGTTCCATCACGAGCTCCACGACGTCAAGGGAATCGGCGCCGAGGTCGTCCTTGAAGCTGGCCTCCGGCGTCACCTCCGCCTCGTCGACGCCCAGGCGGTCCACGATGATTTTCTTCACACGTTCAAAAACGTCGGACATGGCCGGTTTTCACCTCCTGCCGCTATGGATCCGGTTGCCCGCGGGATGCCTGGTGCAACCATTTCGAATGCTATTATACTGAAACTCCCCGCAAATTGCCATACTCGTCCGGCATCACATGTACATGCCGCCGTCCACGTGCAGCGTCTGGCCGGTCATGTAGGACGCCGCGTCCGATGCGAGGAACCGGACCACCTTCGCCACTTCCTCCGGCGCGCCCATGCGGCCCAGCGGAATGTGAGCCAGCATCGCTTCCTTGATGTCGTCGCCGAGCCGGTCCGTCATGTCGGTGGCAATGTAGCCGGGCGCCACGCAGTTGACCGTGATGCCGCGGGACGCCAGCTCCCTCGCGGCCGACTTCGTGAGCCCGATCACCCCCGCCTTCGCGGCGGCGTAGTTCACCTGGCCGGCGTTGCCGAGGACGCCGACGACGGAGGAAATGTTGATGATCGTGCCCGAACGCTGTTTCATCATCGGCCGGGCCGCCGCCTTCAGGCAGTTGTAGACGCCTTTCAGGTTGACGGCGATCACCTCGTCCCATTCCTCTTCCTTCATCCGGATGAGCAGGTTGTCGCGGGTGATGCCCGCATTGTTGACGAGGATGTCGAGTTTGCCGAACGTGTCGAAGGCGAATTTCACCAGCGCTTCCGCCTGCGCGGCGTCGGCCACGTTGGCCTGGAACGTCTCCGCCCGCCGGCCGGATCCGCGGATTTGGTCCGCCACGGCTTCCGCCGCCTCCCGGCTGCCGGCGTAGTTCACGATGACGTCCGCCCCCGCCTCCGCGAGTGCCAGCGCCACCGCCCGGCCGATGCCGCGGGACGCGCCGGTGACGAGCGCCGTCTTGCCCGCCAGTTCCATTCAACTCACCTCCCGTATGAACGCTTCCGCCGCCTCCGGCGAGTTCACCGTGAACACCCGGACGCCGCGGTCGATTTTGCGGATCAGGCCGGTCAACACGGAGCCCGGACCGATTTCGGCGAAGGTGTCCACCGACAGGTCCAGCATCCGCCGGACGCTGTCCTCCCAGAGCACCGGCGAGGTGACCTGTTCCGCCAGCAGCCGCCGGATCGTCTCCGCGTCCCGCACCGGTTCGGCCGTCACGTTGGCGACGACCGGCACATCCGCATCCCGGAGGGAAAGGGCGGCCAGCACCTCCTTCAGCCCGTCCGCCGCCGGCGCCATGAGCGACGAGTGGAACGGGCCGCTCACCTCCAGCGGCACGATCCGCCTGGCGCCGGCTTCCCGGCCGCGCGCGATGACCGCTTCAATCCCGGCCCTGGTGCCCGACACCACGATCTGGCCCGGGCAATTGAAGTTGGCCGGCTCCACGAGGCCGGCGGACGCCGACACGTCGCGGCAGAGCGCGACGAGGGCGTCCCGTTCCATGCCGAGCACGGCGGCCATGCCGCCCTGCCCGTCCGGCACCGCCTGCTCCATCAGCTCCCCGCGCCGGCGGACGGTGCGCACCGCATCCTCGAAGGCCATCGCGCCGGCCGCCACGAGGGCGCTGTATTCCCCCAGGCTGTGGCCGGCCACCAGATCGGGGCGGATGCCGGCGTCTTCGATCAGCGACAGCAGGGCGCAGCTGACCGTCACCAGCGCAGGCTGGGCGTTGAACGTCTTCTTCAGTTCTTCGTCGGGTCCGCCGAACATCAGACCGGAAAGCGGAAAGCCCACCACCCGGTCCGCCCGTTCGAAGAAGGTCCCGGCCCGCCCGCCGCCGTCACGCACGTCCTTGCCCATGCCGACGGCCTGCGAGCCCTGGCCGGGAAACACAAACGCGATTTTCCCCATTGTTCTTCTCCCGATTATCCAGATTTCTTTCGTCGCGCGGCGCCGCCCCGGATCACCAGATCAGCACCGACGCGCCCCACGTCAATCCGCCGCCGAAGCCGACCAGCACGACGCAGTCGCCCGGCTTCACCCGGCCGCAGCGCACCGCCTCGTCCAGCGCCAGCGGAATGGAGGCGGCCGACACGTTGCCGTAGCGGTCCAGGTTGACCATGCACTTCTCCGGCGGCAGCTCCAGCCGTTCCAGCGCGGCGTCGATGATGCGCACGTTGGCCTGGTGGGGCACCAGAAGGTCGATGTCCGCCTTGGTGAGACCCGCCTTCGCCAGCGCTTCCTCCGCCGCGGCGCCCATGATGCGCACCGCGAACTTGAACACTTCGCGGCCGTTCATGGCGATGAATCCCTTCTCGTTCAGCGTCAGCAGATCGCCGCCGCTGCCGTCGGCGCCCAGCTCGAAGGCGCGGAATCCCCGGCCTTCCTCCACCGGGCCGAGCACGACGGCGCCGGCGCCGTCGCCGAACAGCACGCACGTGTTCCGGTCGGTGTAGTCGGTGATGGACGACAGCCGCTCCGCTCCGACGACCAGCGCATGGCGGCACAGGCCGGAGGCGACGGATTGGCAGGCCGCCGACAGCGCGTAGATGAAACCGGCGCAGGCCGCCTGCAAATCGAAGGCGGCGGCCCTGGGCAATCCGAGCCGCTCCTGCAGCCGGCACGCCGTCGAAGGAAACGGCCGGTCGCCGGTAATCGTCGCCACGATGACGAGGTCCACCTCTTCCGGCGCCACCCCCGACGCCTCCAGCGCCGCGCGGGCCGCCCGTTCGGCCAGGTCCGTCGTCGATTCCCCTTCCGCGGCGATCCGCCGCTCGCGAATGCCCGTGCGGGTGACGATCCACTCGTCGTTCGTTTCCACCATCTTTTCCAGATCGCCGTTGGTCAGCACCCGTTCGGGCACGTAGCTGCCCGTGCCGAGAATGCCGACCTGCCGTTTCGTCGCTGCCGCATTCATTCCCGCATCTCCAATCCTTTCATCTCCGCCGCGATCGTGCCGGCCAGGTCGCAGGCGACCGCTTTGCGGGCCTGCAGGATCGCGTTGCAAATGCCCTTCGCGTCCGAGGAACCGTGCCCCTTGACCACGATCCCGTCGAGGCCGAACAGGGGGGCGCCGTTGTATTCGCGGTAGTCCAGTTTGGCGCGCAAACCTTTCAGTCCGGGCGCCAGCACGGCGGCCGCCAGCTTGCGCGGCAGGCTGGCCGTGAACTCGCGCTTGATCTCCTTCAGCAGCATGCCGGCCGTGCCCTCGATCGCTTTCAGCAGGATGTTGCCGGCAAAGCCGTCGGTCACTAGCGCGTCGCAAACGCCGAACAGCACGTCGCGCGCTTCCACGTTGCCGACGAAACGGACCGGCGCTTCCCGAAGCAGCGGGTACGCGGCCTTGCTCAGCGCGTTCCCCTTGCCTTCTTCCGTCCCGACGTTCAGAAGGCCGATCCGCGGGTTGGCGAGGCCCCGCACGCGCGACAGATAGATGCCGGCCATCACCGCATAATGCACCAGATGGCGCGGTTCGGCGTCCATGTTCGCGCCCAGGTCCAACACCAGGACGCCCCGGCCGTCCAGCGTGGGAAACATCTGGCCGAGGGCCGGGCGGTCGACGCCCGGGATCCGGCCGACCACCAGCAGGCCGCACGCCATGAGCGCGCCGGTGTTGCCGGCGGAAATCATGGCGTCGGCTTCCCCCTCGCGCACCATCCGGGCGCAGACGACCATCGACGCCTCTTTCTTGCGCCGCACCGCCCGCACCGGCTCGTCGTCGGCCTCGATGACATCCGGCGCATGGCGGATCGAGACGTTCGGCGGACGCTCCTTCAGGAGGGGGGTCAACTTCGCTTCGTCGCCCACCAGCACGATTTCCGCATCCGTCCATTCCTTCGCCGCCATGAGCGCCCCTTCCACGGTGGAAGCCGGCGCCAGATCGCCTCCCATGGCATCCAGCGCGATCCGCATGGTGTCCGCCTCCCGCCTTTTCATGTTGCGTCCCTCTGCGATCGGTAAATCACGAACTTGCCTTCAAACACCAGCTCGTCGCCGACGTAGGTCAACACGTCCACGTTCGCCTTCATCCGGCCCTTCGAGATGGACCGGACGTAGCCCTTGGCCACGCATTTTTCCCCGAGCCGGACCGGCCGGACGAAGCGGATTTCCGCCGATGCCGTGAGCGCCACCTCTTCATTGATCAGCGCCACGGCCAGGGAATTGGCCTGGGCGAAGATGTGGTGGCCGCGGGCGATTTTCGTGCGGGAAAAGACGTGCTGTTCCTGGATCTCGAAAATGGAGATGCCGCTTTGGTCCAGCTGCAGGTCGATGATGTCGCCAATCACTTCGTGGGCCTGCAGCGAACGCACTTCGTCGAAGGTGCGCTCGGCCATCAGCTTGATCCGTTCCCTGAGCTCCGGAATGTTCAGTTCCAGCCGGTCCAGCCGGATCGTCTGGATGCTGACCTGAAAGCGGCGCATCAGGTCTTCGTCCGTCAGAAACGGATTTTCCTCGATGGCCTGCACCAGTTGCCGCTGGCGTTCCTTCTTGGACAAACGCAAAGATGCCGTCCCTCCCCGATTCGCCGCCGTGCCCGGGCCATCCGGAAAATTTGTTACCAGCTACTAGTATGTAGTATATAAAATCGGCCGGGGAAAGGAAAGGACCATTTTCGCCGCGGCTCCGAAAAGGGCGCAAAGCGCAACAAAAAAGCACGCCACCGTCCGGTAGTGTGCTTCTTTCAGGCCACGGTCAGCCTTTGACGATTTCCCTTCCCTTGTAGTTGCCGCAGGAACCGCAAACCCGGTGCGGCATCTTCCATTCGCCGCAATGGTCGCATTTGACCATGCCCGGCAGCCGCAGCTTGAAATGGGTGCGGCGCTTGTCGCGGCGGGATTTGGACGTTTTTCGGAACGGAACGGCCATCTTTCTCCACCTCCTAACGCAAACGAGCGGCCAATGTCAGGATTCCAGCAAGTCTTTCAGTGCGCTCCAGCGCGGGTCTCCGCTCTTCTCGCGGCAACCGCAATCCTTCACGTTGCGGTCGGCGCCGCAGACGGGGCAAAGCCCGCGGCAGTCTTCCCGGCAGAGCGGGAAGGCGGGAACGGCCACGGCGATGTTTTCCTTCAGATACGGATCGAGATCGATGACGTCCGTCTTCACGGCATGCACCAGGCGTCCGTCATCGTCCTCCGTCTCTTCATCTCCGTCCGTTCGGTCCAGCTCGAAATATTCCTCGAAAGGAACCTCGAGGGGATGGCGGAACGGGGTGAGGCAGCGGGAACAGACGAGTTCGGCGTCGCAGGCGATCCGCCCGGTCACCGCGGCGTAGTTCCCTTCGCCCCAGGCATCCAGCACGGCGACCGCCTTCGAAGCGGACAGCATGGCCGGATTGTCCCGGACGACGTCCGAGATGTCCAGCTCGGCCCTCTCCTGGGAAAGGCGCCGGCCGGCGATGATTTCCCTCACGTTGATTCGCATGGCATCCACCTCGAACAAACATAGCCATTATAGCGGTGTTTCCTTCCCGTTGTCAACCGGAACCGCGATCAAGACATCCGTGCGCCTCCCCCCAAATCCGTGGCGGCCGGCGCCGGAATGTGCTATAGTCAAGCCATGAAAACGGTAGGCATCATCGTCGAGTACAATCCGCTCCACTACGGGCATTTGCACCATTTCCGGGAAGCGAAGGCGGTCACGAAGGCGGAAGCGGTCGTCGCCGTCATGAGCGGCCATTTCCTGCAGCGGGGCGAACCGGCCGTCGTCGGCAAGTGGGCGCGCGCCGAAGCGGCGCTGGCCATGGGCGCCGACCTGGTCATCGAATTGCCCGTCCGCTATTCCGCCGCGCCGGCGGAATGGTTCGCCTGGGGCGCCGTCCGGCTTCTCGCCGAATCCGGCGTCGTCGATTCGCTCTGCTTCGGGAGCGAAGCGGGCGACCTGGCCCCGCTCCGCCGCGCAGCCAGGCTGCTCGCCCGGGAGCCGGCGGCGTTTGGGGAACGCCTGAAGCGCGAACTGAAAAAAGGCCTGAGCTATCCCGCGGCCTACGAATCGGCGCTGGCGGCTTTCGGCGGCGCCGGAACGCCCGACATCGGCAAGCCGAACAACAACCTCGGCCTCCATTATCTGATCGCCCTGGAGCGTCTCGGAAATCCCATCGTCCCCCATACGATTCCCCGCATCGGGGCGAATTATCACGATGCGGACGTGACCGGCCGCCGCATCGCCAGCGCCACCGCCATCCGCCGGCTCCTGTTCGGCAGCGGGCTGGCGGAAGCCGCCCATTATTTGCCGGAATGGACGTTTGCCGTCCTGAAGCGGGAATTTGCCGCCGGCCGCGGGCCGGTGTCGTGGGAATCGCTGGCCGTCCCGCTGTTCTACCGGCTCGCGACCCTGTCCGCGGAAGAGCTGGCCCGCTTCGAAGACGTGGACGAGGGGCTGGAATACCGCATCCTGTCCGCGCTTTCCGGCCTGCGCGACGGACCGGCCAGCGTGGAGCGGCTGCTTGATGCCCTCAAGACGAAACGGTACACCCGCACCAGACTGCAGCGGATGCTCGTCCGCATTTTGCTTGAACAGCCGAAATCCGCCTTCACGCGGCAGGAACTCGAGCGGGGACCCGCCTACATCCGCGTGCTCGGCTTCAGCGACCGGGGCCGCCACCTCATCCGGCGCATCCGGCGCGCGTCACGGCTGCCCGTCATCACCCGGGCCGGGCGGGACAACGCCGCGCTCCTTGCGGAGGACATCCGGGCCACGGCCGTGTACGCCCTCGCGTTCCGGGAGCCGGACGCCTGGCACATGCGCCGCGATTTCTACCAGGAGCCGGTCATGGCGGGCGGCGGCTGATCTGCGCAGGACCCGTCGAACCAGCCGCGCCCGCCGGCTGCACCGCGTTCGGCTTCGTTCGCGCCTCCGACTGCCGGACCCGCACCCGCCGAAAGCCCTGCCGCGCGGCTACCTGGCCGGCAGGCCGGCCAGCGCATCCAGTGCGTCCTGCAGCGTGCGCACCTTGACCACCGCCATCGCCGTGCCGAGGGCATCGGCCCGTTCCTTGGCCGCCTCGTAATTGGCCTCCGGCACGAGAAACACCTCCGCGCCTTCCCGATGGGCGGCGGTCACCTTGTGCCGGACGCCGCCGATGGCCGACACGTTCCCTTCCGGATCGATTTCTCCGGTGCCGGCGATTTTGTACCCCCGCGTCAAATCGCCTTCCGTCAGCTGGTCGTAGATTTCCAGGGCGAACATGAGCCCGGCCGACGGTCCGCCGATGCCGTCCACCCGGATGTCCACCCGGTGGACCGGATCCTCCGGTTCGATGGCGACGAGATCGGCGGGCTGGATGCCGAGGCCCGGCCTCGGTTCCCCGCCTCCTCCTTCCGGCCCTTCCAGCGCATTGAAATCGCCCATGGCAAGCGCCGCCTCCACCCGCTTCCCGTCCCGCTCGACGGCCACGGTCACGGGCTCTCCCACCCGCTTGCCGGCGAGGAGGGCGAAGACGTCCTCGCTTTTTTCGATCCGCCGCCCGTCGATTTCCAGCAGCTTGTCACCCGGCCGCAGCACGCCGTGGGCGGGCATGCCGGCGATCACCTGGACGATGCGGACGCCTTCGCTCACCAATTCGTACCGGATGCCGGCGGCCGCGTAGGCCGCCCGGATCGCGTTGCTCTGCGACGACTGCATGATCACCTGCTGCCGGTTCAGGTAATCGCGCCGCGTCTCGCCCTCACGGAATATCTGGGATTTCCGGAACACTTCCCAATCGGACCGCACCCTCGCCAGCATGTATTCCGCCGGCCCCGGGTACGTCTGGCGCACCGTCGTCAGCATCAGCACGCTGCCTTCCGCCACCTTCGGGTCCGCCGTCCGCACCATCGGCCCGACGTCCGCCGCCAGGCCCGGTTTGTAGATCACGTAGGGCGTCGGCGCAAAAAAAAGCGCGCAGAGCGCCAGTCCGGCGACGAGCGCCGCGCCCGTCCTGAGCAGCCATTTCCGTTTCAAACGCCGGTTCATCCGCCCGAATCCCGCCTTTCCCTTGCCGCAAAACCGTGTGGTCTTAAGCGTCGTGCCGCGAGCATACGATGTACCGATCCGACACTCGTCCGACCCCGGAGGCCCGCATGAGCCGATCGATCATCCGCCGCCGTTCCTTCGCCGTCACCGCCGCCCTCGGCCTGTTTTCTTTCGCGGCCGTGACGGCGCTCGTGGCAAGGCCCGCCCAGTCGTTCGATGCCGCCCGGGCGGCCCTGCAATTTTGGTGGAACATCGTCTTCCCGGCGATGCTGCCCTATCTGATTCTCGTCAGGATCGCCTCCGTTTACGGCGTCCACGCGTTTGCCGGACGGCTGCTCGCACCGCTCGTCCGGCTTCTTCGCCTGCCGGCCGGCTCCGGTCCGGTGCTGTCCGCCGGCCTGTTGCACGGCGGCGCCGAAGGCCCGTGCCGGGCCGCCCGGCTCCTGGCGCGGACCGACCCGGAAGGCGCCGCCCGGCTCGCCGCCGCCAGCGCTCCCGCCAATCCGGCCCTCGTCGTCACCGTGCTGGCCGTTTCCCTGCTGGAGAGCCCAGGCACCGCGCCGCTTCTTCTGGCCGTGCATTACGGATCCTGGCTGGCCGCCGCCCTGGCGCTGTCGGCGATCCGCCGGAAATCCCCCGCGGAAGCGGCGGCGCCGGACCTCGGGACGACCGGCTTCCCGGAAGAAAGCCGCCGTCCGCCCTTCGGACGCACGCTGGGCGACGCCGTCACCGACACCCTGCAGCGGCTGCTCGAACTCGGCGGCGTCATCATCGTCTTCGCCGTGGCTGTTCGGCAGCTTTCCCTTCTCGGGCTTCCCCGGCTGGCCGGCGCGGCGGGATTTCCCCTGGACGGCTTTTGGGCGACGGCCCTTGCGGCCGGCTTTTTCGAACTCCACAACGGCCTTCTGGCGCTGGCCGGCGCCGCCGCTTCGAAGGCGGCTTTCTGCCTGATGTCCGCCTTGCTCGCCTGGGGCGGCCTCGCCCTCCAGCTGGACGTGCGCGCCCGTCTCCGCAAAGCCGGCGTCCGCTACGCGCCGAGCCTCCGCTTCCGCCTCGTCCATGCGGCGCTGGCCGCCGCCGGCGCCTGGCTGCTGTGGCCCGCCGTCGGGCCCCGGCTTCGCGAACGGCCGGCCGAACAGGCGGCGGATTCCGCCTTCCTGCCGATCCCGTGGGCCGAAGCGCACGGCGTGCCGGGCGAAGCGCTTTGCGCCGCCGCCCTGGCCGTCCTGCTTCTCATCCGGCGGCTGGCCGCAAGCGGCAGGGGCAAGGGCGGCATCAGGCGCGTCCGCTGAATTTTTCCCGCAGCGCCTTCTCCACCGCTTCCGGCACCAGTTCCCCGACCGGCCCGCGGAACGAGGCGATTTCCCGCACGACGCTGGAGCTCAAATACGAATATTCCGGGCTCGACACCATGAACAGCGTTTCGATGTCTTCGCCCAGCTTCCGGTTCAGCGAGGCCAGCTGCAGTTCGTACTCGTAGTCCGACACCGAGCGGATCGCGCGGATGATGACGCGGGCGTTTTTCTTTTTCATGTAATGGATCAGGAGGTCGCGGAACCCGTCGATTTCCACGTTGGGCAGATCCTTCGTCACTTCCCGGAGCAGCTCGATGCGCTCTTCCAGGGAAAACAGCGACTTTTTGCTCGTATTGTTCAGCACCGCCACGATCAGATGGTCGAAAATGTGGGCCGCGCGCTTGATGATGTCCAGATGCCCGTAGGTCACCGGATCGAAGCTGCCCGGATAGACCGCGATGTGTTTCATGCGTCGTCAGACTCCCCTGTGCCAAATTCGTATAGCGTAACCGCCGTATCGCCGTATTCGCCGCGGCGAAACCGGCGAAGCGGCCCGATCCTCTCCGGCAGCGCGCGATCCGAGGCGTGTTCCGCCACGACGACGGCGCCGGGCCTCAGAAGTTCCGCCTCCGCCAAATCCCGCATGAGCGCGTCCAGGCCCGCGAACCGGTACGGCGGGTCGAGGAACGCGATGTCAAACGCCGCGCCGCGCCGCGCGAGCAGCCGGATGGCGCGCATCGCATCGCTCTGATAGACGACGGCCCGGTCGGCAAAACCGCATGCCGCAAGGTTGTCCCGCACCGTTTTCACGCTGGCCCGCTCCCGGTCGACGAACACCGCCCGGTCCGCTCCCCGGCTCAGCGCCTCGATGCCGAGGGCGCCGGTGCCGGCGAACAGGTCCAGCACGGTGCCGCCGTCGAAAAACGGTCCGATCATGCTGAAGATCGCTTCTTTCACCCTGTCCGAAGTCGGCCGCGTCGAAAGCCCGGGCACCGCTTTCAGCCGGCGCCCCCTGGCCGTGCCGGTGATGACTCTCATGGGTTCGTTCTTCCCTGCCGGTCCGTCGATTTTCGTCTTCCATACTAACACAAGTCGCCCGGTTTTTCATAGGCGGCTCGCGCCGCCGGTTTCCCCGCCGCTTCAGGCGCCGGTTCCGCGCCGGCCCGCGGCCCCGGCGGCCGGCGGATTCGCGGTGCCGGATTGGGGTTCCCAAAAATTTGTGCGTTTTTTTCTTCCCGATGTATAAATTTCCCCGAAACGGTTATGCTGAGAATGTCGGCGCCGGAAGACGCCGATGAAAACCGCGGAGAAGACTTACGTTTCCCCATAAGCTCTTCATCCGGTTTCTCCTCTCCCATGAAGATAGCGCGGGCCTGAAAACCCGCGCTATCGCCCTGTTTTCGGGAGTTGTTCCCCGGGCTGGTAGCAGAAGTGGTCGCAACATCATCCCGAATCATAAACCGCCATCCCGATGGAGGATGGCGTTTTTTGCATCCTTGGCCGTTTTTTTCGTCACCGGCTCCGGCGCAACCGCTCCCCGAGCCGGTCGTGTTCCAGCGCCTGCCCGATTCCTTGACCGGATTTAGGCTCCTCCAGTCCCATCAGCTGCAGCCATTCCCGGAAAAAGAAGGAGCCGTCGTCCCCCGCGGCCTCCCTCTCGGTCAGATAGACGGCCGACGTCACTTCGTTGCATGCATGGGCTTCGCAAAGCATTTCTTCGGGCGCCCACCGGGTCGGCGCGTCCCCGAATTTTTCGCGGATCAGGGATTCCTCCGCCTTCATTCAAAAAATGCTTCGGCATCATGCGCCTGTTTTTGCGGGCTTTCCGCTTCCGTAGAACAACCGCGCATTTTCATGCAGGATCCGCGAAACTTCCAGCTCATCCATTCCCCGGATGGTTGCGATCTCCGCCACCACGTCCCGCGTCATGGACGGCACCGTCATCCGCCCGGCGAACTTGCCTTCGTACGGCCACGGCCCGTCCGTTTCCGCCATCAGCTGCGACAGCGGGTAGACGGCGGCGATCTTCCGGATTTCCGCCTCGTACAGCACGTCCGGCGTCACCGAGATGAACCAGCCGTTGGCCGCAATCCGCTCCGTCGTCCGGTCGTCCCCCTTGTACCAGTGAAAATGCGCCTTCGCCACGCCCCGCTTCTCCAGCACGGCGCAGGCGGCCGCCGCGTCGTCGTACACGCAGTGCAGCGCCAGCGGGACGTCCAGCTTCACGGCCAGCGCCGCAAACCGGTCCAGAAGCTCCATGTACGGCTCGAGATCGAATCGTTCGCCCTTCGCCTCCGCTTCCCGCCGCCGGTAATACGGAAGGCCGACTTCGCCGACGGCCGCGGCGGAATCCGCGTGGGCTTCGATCCAGGCAAACAGCTTGTCGAGTTCATCTTCCGGCGGGATCGGCTGTTCGGGATGGAAGCCGTACGCCGGCAAAATCCGGCCGGGATGGCGCTCGGCCAGCGCCCGGTTCGCCTCGCAGGACGCCAAATTCACCGATACGGCCACCACCGCCTCCACGCCGCCTTCCCGTCCGATCTCCGCCAAAACCGCGGCGAGATCGTTCCCTTCGTACTTGTCCAGATGGATGTGCGCGTCGATCGTTTTCAGCGGTTCCACCGCCATCACCCGTCCTTTCGCATCATGTCGTGAATCCGTTTCCTGAGCCCGGCGAACGCCGGCTCTCCGTACAGCCCGTCCGCCCGCGGCCGGGGAAACGGCACGCGGATTTCGTCCACCACCCGCGTCGGCCGGTCGCCAAGCACGTACACCCGGTCCGACAGGACCAGCGCCTCCTCGATGCTGTGGGTGACGAACAGGACGGTGCGCCGGTTTTCTTCCCAGATGCGGAGCAGCCAGCGCTGCATGTCCTCGCGGGTGAGGGCGTCCAGGGCGCCGAACGGCTCGTCGAGGCACATGACCGTCTGCGGGCTGATCAGGGCCCGGATGAACGCCGCCCGCTGCTGCATGCCGCCGGACAGCACGCGGGGATACGCCTTCGCGTAATCGCCGAGACCGACCCGCTCAAGCCATTCGGCGGCCAGCCGCCGGGCTTCGCGCCGGCTCGTCCCGCCGGCCACTTCGAGGCCGAGCACCACGTTGTCCAGCACCGTGCGCCACGGCAGCAGCGTATTGGCCTGCGGCATGTAGCTGATGTGGCCCCGCTCTCCCGTGATGTCCCGGCCGTCGAGCACGATCCGGCCTTCGTCCGGCCGGAGGATGCCGCCGATCATGTGGAACAGCGTGCTCTTGCCGCAGCCGCTCGGCCCGACGATGGACACGAATTCCCCGGCGTCCGCGTGCAGGGTGACCGACTTCAGCACCGTCGCGGCATATTCGATGCCCGCGAACGACTTCGACACGCCCAGCACCTCGAGCCGTCCCTTCGGCGCCTTTCGCTCCCGCCGTCCCGTCTCCATCACGTTTTCTCCTCCCCGGCCGGCTTCCAGCGGATGACGAGCCGCTCGATAAGCCCGATCAATCCGTAGAATGCCAGGCTCACGGCGACGATCATCAGGATGGCCGTCAGCGCCCGGTCCAGATCGAAGGCGGACAGCGTCATGTTCAGGAACAGCATGAGGCCTTCACGCTTCGTGGACCCGACCCATTCCGCGATCACCGCCCCGAGCACGCTGTAGGTGGCCGAAATCTTGAGCCCGGAAAACAAAAAAGGCAGCGCATGGGGCAGCTCCAGCTTGAACAGGAGCTGCCCGCGGCTGGCGCCGATCATGCGCATGTAGTTTTTCATCGCCGGATCGGCGTCCTTCAGGCCGTCCAGCATGGAGACGCAAATCGGAAAAAAGCACACGAGAAACACGACCACCAGCTTCGGAAAAAGCCCGTAGCCGAACCACGCCGCCAAAAGCGGCGCAAGGATGATCGTCGGCACGTTCTGGCTCATGACGAGAAGCGGCGCGAAGGCGCGCTTCAGCCAGCCGAAACGGTGCATCAGAAGCGCCAGGCCGGCGGCGCCGATGACGCTGGCGGCAAAGCCGGGCAGGCAGATCATGAGCGTCGCCTTCGTGTGCATCCACAGCCTCGGAAAATTGACGGCCGCCTCCCGGAACACGTCCACGGGGCCGGGCAGTAGCCACTTTTCCACCCGGAACGCCGTCACGGCGCCCTGCCAGACGGCCAAAAGCAGGATGACCGCGATGAGCGGCGGCCACCCTTTCCAGGCCCCGATGCGGGATTTCCTTCCGTTGCCGGTCATGTCCGCACCATCCCGTCACGCATCATGCCGCGCTTCCTTCCCGATTGATCCGTGAACGCCTGCCTCCCGCGCCTCATCGTACTTTCCCGTCAGCTGCCTGATCGAAATCCCGCCCGGATGGTAGGCGATTTTCACTTGTGAAATGACGCTCGGGCAGCCTTCCCCGATCATCGCTTCGTTCATCCGCCGGACGATGGCGAGAAGGCGGTCAAGATCGCCCTCCATCGTCGTTTCCAGCGGGCCGACGCGGTACGGCACGCCCGACGCGGCGATGATGGCGATCGCCTTGTCCACGTAGGGCACGACGTCTTCCCCGTTCGGCGTCCGGGGCAAAATCTGGATGCTCACCAATGCTTCGGCCATGTCGCTCTCCTCCCTGCCGCGGGGGCGCCCGTCCGCCCGGCCCGCCGCCTCCCGCTCTGTTCTGCGTGATCCGCCGGCGCTCACTCCGGCAAAAAGTCGTTGGTGAACGCCGCTTCCGGATCGAAATCCCGGATCAGAATGTCGTACCGGTTCAGCCAGTTCGCGAAGTCGCGCCACACGTCCGGTTTCTGCTCGCCCCAGCGCGGCGCGTCATCCCGGTACCGCGGGCTGAGCCACTTCTGGCTGGCGATGACGAGCTCCCGGTCGAGATCCGGCTCGGCGTCCGCCAGAAGGCCCCCGGCTTCCTCCGGATGGTCGATGGCGAAGGCGTATCCTTTCGCCGTGGCCCGCATGAACGCCCGGACCAGTTCCGGCCGCTCTCCGATCGTTTTCTCGGAGGCGATCAGCACCGGCGTGTAGTAGTCCAGTTCCTTCGCGTACTCGTTCAAATACAGGATGTCCAGCGGCTCGCCGCGCAGTTCGGCCTCGATGCCGGTCCATGCGTAGAAAATCCAGGCAAAGTCGATGTCCCCGCGCTCCACCGAGGTGAAGAAGTCGGCGCTGCCCGTCGTCACGATGCGCACTTTGGACGGATCGGCGCCGGCGTTTCTCATCAGCGTGTCCAGCATCGCTTCCTCGATGGTCAGGTTCCAGCCGCCGCCGTATTTTTTGCCCTCCAGGTCATGCGGCGATTTCAGGCCGATGGAAGCCGGCGCGGCAAATCCCGACGTATTGTGCTGGATCACGGCGGCGATGGACACGATCGGCACGCCTTCGCTGCGCGCCAGCGTCACCGCCTCCTGGTAGCTGACGCCGAAATCGGCGTTCCCCGTCGCCACCATCTGTTCCGCTCCCGCCTCGCCGGGCAGGATGATGCGGACGTCCAGGCCTTCCTCCGCATAATACCCTTTGGCCCGGGCCACGTACAAGCCGGTGTGGTTCGTGTTGGGCGTCCAGTCCAGCACGAGGGTCACCTTCTCCAGGCGCCCGGCATCGCCCTTGCCGCCTTCCGCGGGCGTCCGGCCGTCCCCGCCGCCAGCGCCGGCGCAGCCCGCGGCGACGGCGCCCGCCAGGAGGACGGCCAGCGCCGCCGCCAGTCGTCTTGCCTTCCGCATGATTCTTCTCCCCGCTCCCGTTCGATGTGATGTTCGGCGATCCGGATGCAGCCGGCTCCGCCGACGGAAAACCGCAACAAAAAACGCCGTCCGGGTGGACAGCGCCGACAAGCCAAGCAAGCACACGTGGCTGCGCCAAACAGGCACATGTGCGTGTCAAGTCCCTACGCTGGCATTACCCAGATCAGGTTCTCGGGTCTGTATCGCATGGGATACACTCTCAGCCGGCCGCTGCTCCAGCTCCCCGTGACGTTTTTGATTCGGTTTTTCCAAAACCCATTATAACAAAGCGTGCCGATTTGTCCAACCGCTTTCCCGCGGTCGTCAGGGGACGATGGCCTTCAGCTGCTCCAGCGATTCGATGACATGATCCGGACGGAAGCCGTCGTCCAGGGCGATTTTTTTCCGGTTGTAAAAGCAGAACGGGATGCCGGCGTTTTTCGCCCCTTCGTAATCGTCGCTGACGGAATCGCCGACGAACAGCGTCTCCGCCGGCCGCACGCCGAGAAGGTCCAGCGCGATTTCAAACACGCGGGGATCGGGCTTCCGGCAGCCGACTTCGTCGGAAATGACCACCGCCTGGAACCGGCCGGCGATGCCGCACGCCGCAAGGCGCCTGCGCTGGGCGGCGGCGAGCCCGTTCGTGACGATGCCGAGCCTGTAGCGGCCGGACAGATGGTCGAGCACGTCCCGGGCGCCGGGTTCAAAGCGGCACAGGCTGCAGAACCGTTCCCAGTACAGATCGGCCAGCTTGCGGGCCGCATCGTCCCGGCCGGTGAACTGCCGCAGCGCATCCCGGAACGTCAGGTACGTCATCTCCTCCGCGGTGTAGGCGTCCCGCTTCAGCCAGTAATGCAGGCTGGCCGGCTCGAAGCACGCCCGGAACGCCAGCCAGTCCTCCTCGCCGCGCAGGATGCCGCAGCCGGAAAGGGCAAGCCGCAGCGCTTCCTCTTCGGCCGCCGAATAGTCGACCAGCGTATTGTCGAAATCGAACAGCACGGCGCGATACCGGCTCACGGCTCGAGATACCCCTTCTTTACGGCGGAATCGATCAGGCGCTCGGCAAACCGCCACAACGCCGGCGAGCCTTCGGCGATGACGGCGTTCCGCTCGCGCACCTTGCGCGCGGTGACGCCGTGCTTCTTCCACGTATGGCCTTCCGTCAGGTAGTTGTGGATCATCGGCTGCAGCCGGTCGAGGGCGTTGGCGAACTTCGCCTCCGGCGTCTTCCGCTCTTCGAATTCGGACCACAGCGCCTCCAGTTCCGCCCGCTGGTCGTCCGGCAGGAGGGAAAACAGCCGCCTGGCCGCCCGCTTCTCCCGTTCCGCCTTGTCCGCGTGGCCCGCCTCGTCGTAGGCGAACGTGTCGCCCGCGTCGATTTCCACGATGTCGTGGACGAGCAGCATGCGGATGACGCGGTCCGCGTCCAGGCCGCTTTCACACGCGTGCTCCCGGAGCACCGTTGCCATCATCGCCAAATGCCAGGAATGTTCGGCGGCGTTCTCCCGCCGGGAACGGTCGGTGACAAGCGATTGCCGCAGGACGTTTTTCAGCCTGTCGATCTCCCGGATGAACGCAAGCTGGCTGGCCAGCCGGTCATCGCCGGCCATCTTGCCGATCATCGGCCCGCCCCCCCTGCCCTCTGCCGCCTCCAGGCGGGCGATCAGCGATTCCAGCGGCATGTCCGCCAGCGAGGACAGCCGCAGCGTTTCCCCGGCGAAGGGCAGATGCTTCGTCACCTCATTCGGCACGACGACGCAGCGGAGCCCGGCGGCAAGCGCCGCGTTCAGGCCGTTGAGCGAATCTTCGATGGCGAACGCTTCTTCCGCGGCCACCCCGAGAAGGTTCAGCGTGCGGACATACAGGTCGGGCGCGGGTTTGACCCGCTCCACGTCTTCCATCGTGCTGATGGCATCAAAGAAGTCAAACAGACCGCATTTCCGCAAAAAACCCTCCACCCACGGGCGGTCGGAACTCGAAGCGAGGCCGATTTTCAGTCCGAGCCGGCGGGCGTCGGCCATGAGCGCCTCAACGCCCGGCAGGACGGGCAGCGTTTCCGTGAGCCGTTTGTACCGCTCGAACGCCCGCCGGCGGATGGCTTCCGCGTCCACGTCCCGGCCGGTGCCTTCCGCCAGCAGGGCGAAAATGGGTTCGTGCTCGAAGCTGGTGCCGATCCCCTGGGCCCACAGCCCCAGGGGCAACTCCACCCCCTCTTCCCGGAACACGTCGGCGTACGCCCGGTACCAGGGGGTTTCCGTATCCAGAATGATCCCGTCGAAATCAAAAATGACGGCTTTCAGGTGCATGGTTTCCTCCCGCTCCGCAGTTGTTCCGTGACGGATGTCACGATTGGCGCCTCTTCCGCCGCTGTACAATGGACTTGAAGGAGGCTGATGATCATGTACCGGAACATTTTGGCGGCCTATGACGGTTCCGAACCCGCCAAGCGGGCCCTGTCCGCGGCGATCCGGCTGACGGAGACGTTCGGCGGACAGCTGAAGGTGATCCACGTGTTTTCGCTGTCGGGATTTCCGTTCGGCGAAGCGTTCATGCCCCTGCCGCAAAACGTCGCGCAGGATTTCTACGGCATGGCCGAGCGCATCGTGGAAGAGGCCAAACGGCAGATCGAGCGGCTGCCGTACGCGGAGGCCGTGCTGCAGCAGGGCGTTCCCGCACGGGCCATTCTCGAATTCGCCGAACAGACCGGCAGCGACCTGATCGTGATCGGCAGCCGCGGTCTCGGCGGCATCCGCGGCATGGTGCTCGGCAGCGTCAGCCACAACGTCGTGCAGCACGCCAAAGTGCCGGTGCTGGTCGTCAAATAGGCCCGGCCGCAAGCAGGCCGGGTCAGGCAGCCAAGCCGGCCGGACAGATCGGATCAGGCAGGCCGGATCAGGCAGGCCGGTCCATGAAAACCGAACAGTCAGGCCAGGCTGTCAAGTTCCTTGCGGCTTCCGTACAGTATACCAAAAAAACGGGCTGGCGCCCAGCGCTCAGCCCGTTTGCTCGTCCGGCGGCGACAGCACGATCCGGCCGTTTTCCAGGGTCACCCGGACCCTGCCGGCATCCTTCAGCCCGGTTTCCCGCAAATAGTCCTCCGGAATCTGCAGCCGGCCCGCCCGGTCCATCACCGCGTATTCCACGTGGGTGTCCCCGCGCTGCTCCGCTTCCAGTTCCGCCAGTTCGTCGGCGTACGATTTGCGCCGGAGGATTTCCGAGCTCGTCTTGCCGTCGCGGATGGCGACCACCCGGTCCACCATGCGCGCCAGCCGCGGATCGTGGGTGACGATGACGATGGTGATGCCCATTTCCCGATTCAGCGTGCGAAACAGGTCCATGATCTGGTCCGCCGTTTTCGTGTCCACCGAACCGGTCGGTTCATCGGCCAGCAGGATTTTCGGATGGTTGGCCAGCGCGATGGCGATGGCGACCCGCTGCTGCTCGCCGCCGGACAGCTGGTTCAGCCGGTTGTTCCGCCGGTGGGAGAGCCCGACGGCCTCCAGAAGATCGAGGGCGCGCTGCCGGCGCCGCCGGCCCTGCAGCAGGATGGGCAGCTCCACGTTCTCCAGGGCGGTCAGATAGGGAATGAGGTTCCGCGCGTTGTTTTGCCAGACGAACCCGACCGTTTCCCGCTTGTACCGGATCAGGTCGCGTTCGGTGAACTTCAGGAGATTTTTTCCGTCGACGATCAGCGTGCCGGCGGACGGTTTGTCGAGGCCGCCGATCATGTTCAGCAGCGTCGACTTGCCGCTGCCGCTGTTGCCGATGATGGCCATGAGCTCCCCTTCTTCGATGTGCAGGTCGAGCCCCTGCAGCGCCACCACTTCCAGATCGGCCACCTTGTAGATCTTGACCAGGTTTTCGCAATGGATCACGGGTCAATCCTCCCCCAGCTTCACGGCCTGGTGGATGCGGATGCGGGACAGAAGCCAGCTCAGCGCCGCCATGGCGACGACCATCATGACCGTGACGACGAAAAACATGCCCGTTGTATCCCGCGGATCGAAAATCACCTCGAAGGGCGGCACCTGGGTGCGGGGATCGGCGGTCAGCTGGAAGAAGGGCACGAACAGCCGGCTCGTGACGAGGCCGTCGGCAAGCCCGACCAAAATCCCGGCACCCGACGTCAAAAGCTGCTCCGCCCCCAGCATGACGACAAGCTGCCGGAACGAAATGCCGATCGCCCGGAAAATGCCGATCTGCAGCACCCGCCCGTACAGCGACAGCACCCAGTACAGCAGGAAGCCGAAGAAACTGACGACGGCGGAAATGAGGAACCCGAGGGTCATGGCGCCGTTGACGGCCATGCGGAACGGGTCGTTCTTCACCTTCGTCAGTTCGCCCCGGACATCGGTGAAGGACACGAGGAAGATCTGCCGTTCCCTCAGTTCGTCCACGATCGCCTGCCGGCTGGCGCCGGGCTCGAGCTTCATCCAGATTTCGTAGGGCTCGGTGGCCAGGAACGTCTGGACCGTGGACAGATGCGCCACCACCAGCTTCGGCGTCTTGTCTTTCGGCGACATCTTGTTCGGCATGAAGGCCGGGAAGTAGTCCACGATGCCGTAGACGACGAACGTCCGGGGCGACACCATCGTCCAGCCGACATAAATCTGGTCGCCCGGCTTGAGGCCGTGCTCTTCCGCCATCGAGCGGGAGATGAGCACCGCATTCGGATCGCCGGCGATCAGGTTCAGGTATTCGTTCAGATGGTGGTCCAGAAGCCCGTACTTGAACCGGACGGTGTTGCCGAAGTCGTCGGTGTCGATGGCCATGAGCTTCGCTTCCGTATTGAATCCCGTTCCCGACACGATGGCGTCCGGCTTCGTGAACACTTTCGCCGTATGCACGACGCCGGGCAGATCGCGGACAATGGAATCGTAATCGGGCTCCACATACTGGACCCGCGACGTCGGCATCTCCACCGCCGGCGCCGGCGCGCCGCCCGGCATCGGCATGCCGGCGGGAGCCTGGGCCGGCGCGTCGCTGCGCCAGAACGTCTGCATGATGATGTCCGCGCCGTATTTGTAGATGATTTTGTCTTCGTCATTCTGGTTCATCGTCCGCGCGGCGCTGGCGCTGAACAGCCCGGTGGCCACCGTCAGGATGAGAAACAGCATCAGGAAATGGTATTGGGTGCCCGAACGGCCGACCTGGATAAGGGTCGAATACAGGGACGGCGGCCACCATTTGCGACCGATCCAGTAGACGAGCCGGATGAACGGCGGGTACAGCCGGAGCACGAACAGGCCGAACCCGACCGTGAACAGGGTCGGCACCAGGAAAAACAGCGGATCGATGCCGAAATCTTTCGACTCGAGGCCGGTGGACATCAGGATGTCCATCCGCTGCCGGAAACCGCGGTAGCCGTAGGCGGCCAGCGCGATCAGGATGACATCGAGGAACGTCTTGTGCAAAATCGACATGCTTTGCCGGCGCGCCGCCTTCTGCTTGTGCCCGACGATGGTGGTGCGGGTGGCCAGGAACCCGGGCACGAGCATCATGACGAGCGCGGCGGCCAGCGCGCAGGCGCCGTAGGCGTAAACCGTCTTGTCCAGCCGCACCTCCAGCGCCGCCCGGTTGACGAATTCCAGAAATCCGTTGGAAGCGCCCAGCATCCGGGTGAACAGCAGGGACACCGGCGGTCCGATCAGAAGGGCGATGCCCGACAGGATCACGCCCTCGATGAAGAAGCTGAACATGATCTGCAGCCGGCTGGCGCCGCGGCTGCGGAGCACCGCGATTTCGTTTTTCTGGCGCTCCATGATCAGGTCGGCGACCATGTACAGGTAGAACGCCAGCATGATGAGCACCGGCACGTTCATGGACCAGAGCAGAAGACGAAGCTGCTCTTCCCGTTCGCCGTAGTCGGCCAGCATGTCCATCATCGGCGACGTGAACCGGGTGTGGTACGTCATGCGGGCGAACTCGTTCTGGATGTACGCGTAGGCCTCGAGGAACGCGTTCAGGTCCCGCAGCTTGATCTGGTGATAGTCGAACACGTAATGCAGATAGATGGACTGGGTCATCCAGTCGCGGTTTGCCGATACCGCCTGTTCGAAAACGGAAAACGGCAGGAGGAACGACCGGTTGTACCGGTTGGGCGGAAGGCCGTTCCAGTACAGGTCGCCCGGATCGATCCGGTCGATCACGCCGACCGGTTTCAGCAGCACTTTGTTGTCGGTCTGCGGAACCTGCATGACGTAGGTGTCATTCAGCGCGAGTTCCAGGTCCAGGAGCGCCTGCCGGGTGACCAGCACCTCGTAGACCCCGTCCACGGGCTGTCCGTCCGCCGGCCGCCGGCCGTCGATGACGCGGACTTTTTCTTCCAGTCCCTGCAGGGCGGCGAAATCCGCCTGGCGGATGAGCCGGGGATCCCGCTTGCTTTCGTCCAGGGGATCGACCCGGGTGTAGCCGGACCGGTATTCCCAGATTTTGCTTAGGGTCGGCAGGCCGAAGCCGTTCTCCTCGGCCTCCCGGATGATGCCGTGCAGCCGGTCCGTCCGGGCCAGGCGGGTGTCGGCCGACTCGCTGGAAAAGCTGTAGGCGATCGTCACCCGTCCCGGATACGAGTTCGTCTCGGTCTGGAGCGACTCCAGATCCTTGATGAGCATGCGCTGCAGGATGGCGTTCGTATAGACCGGGATGCTGCCGACGAGGGCCACGCTCAGGATGAGGCCGAACAGCAGGGACAGCTGCAGCCAGCGGTTGCGGATCATCTTGCGGATGATCATGACCAGGAGTGCAAACAACGCGGCCGCCTCCCCTCAGCGCAGGATGATCTGCTGGCCTTCCTCGACGCCGGACAAAATCTCCAGTTCCGACGCGGTCCGGATGCCGATTTCCACATCCGCCTCGAACACCCGCTCCCCGTCCATCACCTGCACGTAGTTGCGGCTCGCGAACGTGCGCAGCGCGTTGGCCGGAATGACCAGCGTGTTTTCCCGCCGGTCCGTCACGATGGTGACGTCGACCACATCGCCCATGTTCACGCCCTCGGGCAGCGTTTCCGGTTCGATGTAGACGGACCGGGCGTACAGTTCCAGAAGCCGGGTGTCGTCCGTCGACGGCGCCGAACCCGGCGTCTGCACCACCTTGCCGGCGAACGTCTGGCCGCGCCAGGCGAGGACGGCGTCCATGCCGACCTTCACGGCGCTCGCCCAGTTGCTGTCGTTCTTCGTGAGGATGACGTGCAGCTTGCTGGTGTCGGCCACCACGACAAGCGTTTCATAGGCATTGACCATGTCGGGCGGCTCCTTGTTCGTGACGAACGTCACCACGCCGTCCCGTTCCGCCTTCAGCAGCTTGTTGTCCAGCCGCTCCTTCACCAGGTCGTATTCCGCCTGGGCGATGTCCAGCTGGATGAGCTTGACCCTCATTTCGTCCGGGTTCATGTTCGCCTTCGCCTGTTCCAGTTCGAGTTTCGCCTTCTCCAGATTGAGCGCCTTGTATTTCAGCTCCAGGTCGAGACCTTCCAGTTCCAGCTGCACCAGCGGATCGCCGGCTTTGACCTCCTGGCCCCGGCGCACGAACACTTCCTTGATCCGCCCGCCGCCGGCCTTGAAGCTGTGGTAGCGGAGATCGTACGGTTCCAGCACGCCGCTGCCGCGCACCGTCTGCTCCAGCGTGCCCCGCCGCACTTCGACGGTGACGATGTTCTGCTTGACCGGTTCCACCAGCGGAGGCGCCAGGGGCGGCTCTTCCGCCGGAAGCAGCGAACAGGCCGCAAGAAGCGATGCAAGCATGCAGGCGGCCAGCATTTTCAGCACCGGGACCGGGTCAATTTTCTTCCACAATGAGACCATCCTCCAATGCATAGACTTGATCCACGATTTCCATGATGGCCGGGTCATGGGTCGTCATGACGATGGTCACGCCTTCATGCCGGACCAGGTCCTTGAACAGTTTGATGACTTGCAGCCCCATCCGGCTGTCGAGCTCGGCCGTCGGTTCGTCCGCCAGCACGAGGGCGGGACGGTGCGCGATGGCCCTGGCGATGGCGACGCGCTGCTGCTCGCCGCCCGACAGTTCGTAGGGGCGGTGGTGCATCCGTTTTTTCAGCCCGACGTAATCCAGCACGTCCTCCGCCCGCCGGCGCCGTTCCGACGCCGGCACGCCGGCGATGCGCAGCGCGAATTCCACGTTTTCGTAGGCGGACATCATCGGCACGAGGGCGAACGACTGGAAAATGAGCCCCATGTGCTTCCGCCGGATTTCCCCGCGTTCGGCTTCGCTCAGGCTGCTGATCTCCCTGCCCATGAAGTAGACCGCGCCTTCCGTCGGGCGGTCCAGGGCGCCCAGCATGTTGATCAGCGTCGTCTTACCGGAGCCGGAGCGGCCCCTGAGTGCCACGAGCCGGCCGGGCATGACGGACAGGTTCGCGCCCTTCAGGGCGTGAACCGCGGCCGAGCCGCGGCCGAACACGCGCCTGACGCCCACGGCGCGGACAATCGGTTCCTCGGTGGCATGCAACGGACGTCTCCCCTTCCTCCCCCTTGGCGGGGGTACCGCAACTTCCAATGTAACCGTTTCCGAGAATGTTGAACAGACCTCCGCTGTTCGATTTGGTGTCTATTTGTTCGATCGCATGTACTCCTTCGGCGAACAGCCGACCAGCCGCTTGAAGGCGCGGGCGAAGCTCTTTCCGTCGGCAAATCCGACCGCCCCGGCCACCTCGTAGACTTTCAGGTTGGACTCGTCGAGCAGCCGGCACGCTTCTTCGATGCGCACGCGGGTGATCGTTTCCGCCAGCGTCTCCCCCGTTTCCCGGCTGTACAGATCGCTCAGGTAGCTGCGGGACAGCTTCACGTGTTCAGCGATGTCCGCCGTGCCGATGTTTTCCGCATAGTGCTCGCGAATGTAGTTGTAGGCCTTGATCACGAACGGATGGCGCGATGCCGGGCCGCCGGAGCCGGTCCGCGCAGAGAGGAGCCGGCGGAAGAAACCCCTGAACTCCCGGGCGGCGTCCTCGAACAGCGAGCAGGCCGCCATCCGTTCCGGCCCGGCGTGCTCCCGTTCCAGTTCCGCGAGGCCGCCGTACCCGTTTTCCCGCGCGTATTCGAGGGCAAGCGCCATCGTTTCCGCCATGTAGGCCAAAAGCCGGTCCGGTTCCGGCCGGGCCGCGCGCAGCGCTTCGATCATCTCCATCGCGTTGTGCATCACCGCCTGCTCGTTCCGTCCGCCGACCGCCCGGAAAAGCAGCCGCCGGATTTCCGTCGGCCAGGCGACGGGGGCTTCGCGGACGGGTTCCGGCCGCGCCAGGTGCAGCCGTTCCCGCGAACCCGCGTAAAACCGGGCGGCAAACTGGGCGCGATGGAGATCGATGACGCGGGGAAAGTCGGCCAGGCTCTCCATCGGCTCCGCGGCAAACAGCACCGCTTCCGTTCCCGCCAGCACGGTGGAAAGGAGCCGCGAACCCGTTTCGGCGGCTTCGGCCAGCCATTCCTTCGCCGACATCCCGCGGCGGCACGGCACAAGCAGCCAGTACCGGCCTTCTTCCAGCCGGACGGCCGCCGCCACGCCGGGCGCGTCGGAAAGCCCGTCCGGCGCCTTCGTTCCCGGCGGCAGCCACAGCAGCATGGAATACAGCCGGCGGTCCTGCGAAAACCACTCCGCCGCCAGCTCCGGCACATGCTCGCCCCGCTCCAGCACGCGCATCACCATCGCCTGCAGGCGGTACGGGCGCGTCTGGCGGAGCGCTTCGTCCAGATTCCGGACCCGCTCCTTCTCCCGTCGTTCCTGCAGAAGCCGCGCCGACAGCGACTTCAGGACGGCCAGCAGCTGCTCCGGCTCCATGGTCGGCTTCAGGATGTAGTCGGCCGCGCCGAGCTTCATCGCTTCCCGGACATATACGTAGTCATCCAGGCAGCTGAGGACGACGATGCCCATATCTTCCCGTTCGCCGCGCGCCCGCCGGATCAGTTCCAGCCCGTCCATGCGGGGCATGCGGATGTCGGTGACGAGCAGATCGACGTCCTTGCGGCGGATTTCGTCCAGCGCCTCCGCGCCGTCCGCCGCTTCGCCGGCCAGGCGGAACCCGTGGGATTCCCAGTCGATCAGCCGCCTGAGCCCGACGCGGATGACCGGCTCGTCGTCGACGATCAGCACGTTCACGCCAAACCGGCACCTCCCTTTCGCTTCATTCGTCGATCCGGTGGATCGGCAGCGCCAGGCGGACGCGCGTGCCTTCCCCCGGCTTGCTGATGATGCGCATCGGATAGTCGGGGCCGTAGTACAGCCGCAGCTTCTCCCGGATGTGCTTCAGGCCGATGCCGCTCATCCGTTCCATCGGCGCAAAGCGGCGGCCCGCCGGATTCGGGCCGTCCGGCTCTTCTTCCATGCCGATGCCGTTGTCCTCCACCTCGATGAACAGCATGTCCCGCTCCAGCCAGGTCCGGACCGCGATCGTCTTGTCCCCTTCCTTCGGCTGGAGGCCGTGAATGACCGCGTTCTCCACCAGCGGCTGCAGCATCAGCTTCGGCACGAGACAGGAAAGGGTCAGCGGATCCGCCTCCGTGACGAGCGTGATGCCGTCTCCGTAGCGGAACGCCTGGATCGCCATGTAGTCGCGAACCAGCTCGAGTTCCTCGCGCAGCGTCAGAAAATCGCCCTTCTTTCCGAGACTGGCCTGCAGGAGGCGCACCAGGGCGCTGACCGCGTCGGCGATCTGCGGCGTGTCATGGATTTTGGCCACCCATTTGATCGTATTCAGCGTGTTGTACAGAAAGTGCGGATTCAGCTGGTAGTGCAGCGCCTCGATTTCCTTTTCCTTCTTGAGGGCTTCTTCCACTTTCACCTGCTTGATCAGTTCATCGAGGCGATTCAGCATCTGGTTGTAGCTGTCGCCGAGCCGCCCGATTTCCCCCGTCGCCCGCATCGTCCAGTACGCTTTCAGGTCGCCGGATTCGGCGCGCTTCATGAGCGCCCGGAGAGACTCGAGGGGGCGGCTGATCGCGGCGTGGAACAGCACCTGGGCGCCGGCCGCAAGGAGCAGCGCGGCCAATCCGGCGGCGAAGCCCGCCGCCAGCAGGGCGCGTTTCAGTCCGGCGGCCGGCGCCGCCTCCCAGAGCGCCACGGACTTCCATCGCCCGTTCAGCATCATTGCGGCATGCGCGGTGACGATGCCGGACCGCTCCCCGGCGGCGGAGGCCGCCGGCAGGTAGCCGGCCGGGATGCCGGCGGCGACCCCGCCCGCCGGATCCGTCAGCGCATGCGCCTTCAGCTGCGGCCAGTTGCCGGGGTTCAGCAATTCCCGTTCATCCAGCAAAAACACGAGGGCGGGCGCCGGCCCCTGGCCGGTCGCCGGAAGCGGCTTGACGAACCGGACGAACGTTCCGTTGCCGGTGTCGTACGGCTCGATCCGGGTGTCGCCGCCGGACGTCGACCCGCTGGCCATGAGCGCCGACTGGTCGCTGCAGACGGACAGGCCGGACGTTTCCGACGAAAAGCAGATGCCGGTCACCGGCAGCCGATCCGACAGCGCCCGGGTGAACAGCACCTGCATCGCTTTCAGCCATTCCGGATCGACCGCCGCCGGGCCGCCGGCCTCCGCGGCTTCGGCCAGCGCGCGGACCGCCGGTTCGCCGGCCATTCGCTCCGCCGCGTCGTCGAGCCGCGCCACCGTCAGTTCCAGCGTCCGCACCATCATCCCGTGCAGCGCCGCCGCGTGCCGTTCGGCGTCCGCGGCGGCTTCCCGGGCGCCCACGTTCCACGCCATCGCAAGGGCGGCGGCCAGCGGCAGAATGCAGGCCGCCAGAAACACGGCCGCAACCCCCAGCTTGAGGGACGGAAAGGACGTGTCCGCCAACCGGTCTTCCTTTCGCATCATAAACTCCTCGGTCCCCCCGTCATGGCCGCCAGCCGGCGGTTCGACCCGCCCGTTGGTTCTTCCTGTCCTTTTTCGACAACCTTTCCGAAAATCCTGTTCACGTCCGCATCCCGGCCGCCTGAGCGGACCGCCGGACATGAAAAAACAACCCGGATCCGGGTTGTTTCGCCGTCTGGTTTCCGATTGGGACGCCTGCCGGACCGGCCCGACGGGTCATTGATCCGCCGGCTCCTGCGGCATCAGCGACACCGCCCGCGCCGGCGTGAACGTGGAGATGGCGTGCTTGTAAATCATTTGCTGGCGTCCGTCGCTGTCGATCACGATCGTGAAATTGTCGAAGGCGCGCACCTGCCCGCGGATCTGGAACCCGTTGGTCAGGTACACGGTCACCGGCACGTTGTCTTTCCGCAACTGGTTCAGAAACGCATCCTGTATGTTGATCGATTTGGACATCAACGCTACCCCCGTTACTTGTCATTGTTCTAAACTATATTCGCTTCCGCCGCAAAACTTTCCTGCTATTATAGCATTGATTGTTTGCAATTGCTCGGTTTTTTTTCCCGGGTCCGTCACGTCCACCCAGACGATTTCCTTCATCCGCCTGAACCAGGAAAGCTGGCGTTTGGCAAACCGCCGGGTGTTCCGTTTCAGGAGCGCCGTCGCCTCCTCCAGCGTCATCCCGCCGCGCAGGTGGGCGGCGATTTCCTTGTACCCCAGTCCCTGCATCGCCGTCATCGTATCGTCAAAACCGCGCTCGAGCAGCCTGGCGACTTCGGCGACGAGCCCGCGGCGGATCATCTCGTCCACCCGTTCCCCGATCCGTTCGTACAGCCGCTGCCGGTCCATCGTCAGACCGATCATGCAGAGCCGGTACGGACTTTCGCGGGTTTGCGCGGCCATCTGGTCGGACAGCGTCACGCCCGTCTGTTCATACACTTCCAGGGCGCGGATCACGCGGCGAAGATCGTTCGGGTGAAGCCGCACCGCGGCTTCTGGATCGACGGCCGCAAGCCGGCGGTGCAGCGCCTCGTTGCCGTGTTCCCGGGCAAAGGCCAGCATCCGCGCGCGGAACGCTTCATCGGGCCCGCCCTCGTGGAACGCATAGCCGTAGCAGACGGCCTGGATGTACAGGCCGGTGCCGCCGACGATGAACGGCAAGCGGCCGCGGGCGGTGATGTCCTCGATCGCTTTGACCGCTTCCCGCTGATAGTCGCTGACGGAGAACGGCTCGTCGGGCTCCCGGATGTCGATCAGGTGGTGCGGCACGCGCCTGCGCTCCTCCGGCGTCGCCTTGGCGGTGCCGATGTCCATGCCGCGGTACACCTGCATCGAATCGCCGCTGATGATTTCGCAGCCGAACGCCTCCGCGATGTCGAGGCTGAAGGCCGTCTTGCCCACCGCCGTCGGGCCGACCAGCACGAGAAGGCGCGGTTTTGCGCCCGGGTTTGCGGGTCGCGTCATGGATCGATCACCCCGTATGCGATGCCCGAATTGGACGGCCGGATCCGCTTAAAGCCGAGCCTTTCCCACTCGCCGCTGTCCCGTCTTTCCTTCATGACGACGGCGCGCCGGGCCACGCGCCGCGCTTCGCCGATCGCTTCCTCCCTGACGGGCGAAGCGTTGACGAGGCCGCGCACGCGGTCAATGGGGCCGCCGCTTAGGCCGCTGCGGAACATCGGATCGAAATAGACGATGTCCGCGGATTTGTCGGGCAGCCGGCGCAAGTAGTCCAGATGGTCGGCCCATACCGGCCGGATGCGGCGCATGGCGGCCGCAAGTTCCGGCCGTTCGCCTTCGTAGGTCCGGAGACCTTCCCGGACCAGCACGTGGAGGATCCGCTCGCTCTCGAGAGCGGTGACGCTTCCCTCGTCTCCGGCGGCCCAGGACAGGATGATGGCGTCCCCCGCCAGCCCCATCGTGCAGTCGATGATCGCGTCGCCCGGCTGCACGCCGCAGACGGCGACCAGCGGATCCTCTTTTCCTTCCAGCAGCCGAAGCAGGCGCAAATACGCCATGCCGGGATGGAAAAACACGGGCTGGCCGCCAAGGGGCACCAGCTTCACGTCTTTTTCGGACACGACCAGAATCCGGTCATCCCGCTCCCGCCGCATCAGCTGCGCCAGCGAGCGGTTGCCCCGCCGGACGAGCCTGGCGCCGAGTTCGCGCGCCAGCCGTTCCGCCCGCTCCAGCGCGGCGGCGGATGGCGAAATCGCGGTGGTGGCCAGCATCACATCACCCGTTTGAACATTTTTTCCAGCTCGTATTTCGTGAACCGGACGATGATCGGACGGCCGTGGGGGCAGGTGAACGGATTCCGGCAGGCCGCCAGGCGGTCGATCAGGGCCTGCATTTCCAGGACGGTGAGCGGCTCGTTCGCTTTGCGCGAATGGCGGCAGGCGCAAAGAATGGCGGATTTTTCCCGCAAAACGGCGATGTCCACCGCGTCCTTTTCCTCGAGAAGCCACGCCGCCATCTCTTCGATGATCTGGCGCTCCTCTCCCTTCGGAAACCAGTGGGGGCAGGAACGGACGATGAAGGCCGAACCGCCGAACGGTTCCATCCGGACCCCCGCCTGCGCGAGGACGGAAAGCCGCCGCTCGATGATTTTCGCTTCCGCGGGCGTGAACTCCAGCGTCAGCGGCACGAGAAGCTCCTGGCTCGCTTCATCGGGGTTGCCGAACAGCTCCAGATACCGCTCGTAATTGATCCGCTCGTGGGCGGCATGCTGGTCGATCAGATACAGCCCGTCCTCGTTCTGCGCCACGATGTAGGTGCCGTGGGCCTGCCCGATCGGATGGAGTTCCGGGAATGCCGGCGCCGCATCGGCCGGGTTTTTCCCCGCGGGCGGTTCATACAGGCGAACCGCCTGCCCGCCGGTCGCCGGCATCCCGGACGGCGCGCGGGACGCCGCGCGGAAGGACGCATTCGCCGCCTTCGTCCCGCCGGGTTTGTCCGGCCCGTCCCGGCCGTCCCGCGCCGGCGGGAACAGGCCGCCGTCTTCCGCCGTCTTTGACCGTCCCCCGCCTTCCGGACGATGCGGCCTGACGGACATGCCGGCATCCTTCGTCCCGCTTTCCAGGACGGCAGCGCCGGCAGCCGCCGGCCCCGCCTCCCGGTAGGGCGGAGCGGCGGCATGCCCCGCGCCTGCGGCTCCGCCGTCATGCCGCTTCTCCCGATCGTCCGCCGGGCCGTACAGCGGCATCTGCTCCTGGACGACCCGCTCGCGCACGACGGCCCGGTCGGCCGGGCGCTGGTCCGGAATGAGGGTCTCGGCCCCCAGCGTGCGCCGAATCGCTTCCTCCACGAATTCGAACAGTTCCCGCTCCTTGCTGAAGCGCACTTCCAGCTTGGCCGGGTGCACGTTGACGTCCACCAGGGTCGGGTCCATGCGGAGATGCAGGACGAGAAGCGGGTACCGGTTGATCGGCAGCAGCGTATGGTACGCCTGCTGGATGACCCGCGCCAGCCCGGCGTTGCGGACGTACCGTCCGTTGACCGCCACCGTCATCGCATGCCGGCCGGAACGGGCCACTTCCGGACGGCCGATCCAGCCGCTCAGCGCATAGTCGGCATTCTCCGCCGCAAGGGGCACCATATGGCGGGCGCAGGCCCGCCCGTAGATGGCGGCGATCACCTGGAGCAGGTCGCCGTTTCCCGTCGTTTGCAGCAGCACGCTGCCGTTGTGTTTCAGCGAGAAGGCGATGTCGGGACGCGACAGCGCCAGCCGGTACATGTAGTCCGAGATATGGCCCATTTCGGTCTGGACGGTTTTCATGTATTTCAGGCGGGCCGGCGTGTTGTAGAACAGGTCGCGCACGATCATGTCCGTGCCCCGCGGGGCCGCCGTTTCTCCGAAGTCCGTCTCGGCGCCGCCCTCGAGGACGATCCGCCACCCGAGGCCGTCCTCGCGGTCGCTGGACACGCACGTGACCCGCGACACGGCGGCGATGCTGGCCAGCGCCTCTCCCCTGAAGCCGAGGGTGCGGATTCGGAACAGGTCCCGGTCCGTCCGGATTTTGCTCGTGGCATGCCGGGCGAAGGCGAGGCGCAGGTCACCGCGGTCCATGCCGCAGCCGTCGTCGGTCACCCTGATGCTCGCCAGGCCGCCGTCTTCCGCCGTCACGTCCACCTTCGAGGCGCCGGCGTCCACGGCGTTTTCCACGAGTTCCTTCACCACCGACGCGGGCCGTTCCACCACTTCGCCCGCCGCGATCAGGTCGGCCACGTGGCCGTCCAGCACGCGGATGATCCCCATCCTATTTCCCTCCGTCTTCCATCAGCGTCAGCAACCCGTCGCGATCGGTCCAGGCGAAGGGCGCAAAACGGGCCCCGAACCGGTCCAGGTCGATGAAGCCCGTGCCGTCTTTGAGCAGCACGCCGTCCGAACCGGCCGGATAGGCGGCCTCTCCCCGCGGCGAGCGGATGACGATCGCCCGCGACGCCGCATCCCAATCCGCCGAGCCTTCCACCATGGCGGCCAGCACCCGGGCCGGCGCGTACACGCGCCCGTTTTCCCGGATGACCGCGAAGCGGTCCGGCACGGGCACGCCGTTGACGGTCATCCGTTCGTCGCCGAGCTCGAGTTTCACGTTGATGTCCCCGGCCATCTGCAGGGCGGTGACGAGCTGCGGCACGTCGCCGTGCACGGTTACGTCCGGCTTCAGCCCGACATGGTTGACCGGCCGCTTCAGGGGCGTCAAATATTCCTGGACCGTCAGCTTCAGCACGCTGCCGTCGGAAAGCCTGAACGACCATTGCACGCTGCCCTTGCCGTACGTTTGCAGGCCGACCAGGCGGGCGATCCCGTAATCCTGCAGGGCGCCCGCCAGCACTTCCGATGCGCTGGCGCTGTTCTGGTTGACGAGGATGATGACGGGCACGTCGAGGGGATCGTCGCCGCCGATCGGATACGGCTCTTCCTGGCCGGCCCGGTTCCGGGTGTGGATCAGCACCCCTTCCGGCACGAACCGGGAGGCGATGTTGGCCGCCGTTTCCAGCAGGCCGCCGGGATTGTCGCGCAAATCCAGCACAAGGGCCTGCATGCCTTCCGCGAGCAGCCGGTTCGTCTCGGCCGCGAACAGCTCGTCCGCGTCGCTGGTGAAGCTGTTCACCCGCACGTATCCGATGCCCGGCTCCAGGAGCCGGGCCGTCAGCGCCGGATAGTGGATGGTGCGGCGTTCCATGACGAGGTCCCGCCTTTCGCCGCGACGCTCCACCGTCACGGTCACCTTCGTCCCGGCCGGCCCGGTGATGCGGGAAACGAGCTCGCTGGACGCCAGGCCGGCGGTGCTTTCCCCGTCCACGGCCACGATGTAGTCGCCTTCCTTCATGCCGGCCTCCGCCGCCGGCGATCCGTCGAACACTTCCACCACGAAAAACCCGCGCTCGTTCGTGCCGAACCGGATGCCGATGCCGACGTAGTTGTTTTCCAGGGAATTCATGAACGATTGCCATTCGTCCGGCGTCATGAATTCCGTGTACGGATCGTTCAGGGACGCGATCACCGAATCGATGCTTTCCGTGTCCAGATCTTCCGGCTGGACGCCGCTGACGTGATAGCCGGCGATCAGATCGATGACTTCCTGCTTCAGGCCGTCCGTGTCCGCGCCGCGGACCGGGGCCGGCGCGACGAGCAGGACGGCGGCCAGGAACGCCGGCAGGGCGGTTTTGAACCATCGTCTGGCAAAGCTTGCAATCGGGCGAATGTTGTCGGTCACGGGAAGCGCCATCCTTTCCGGGGCTTGAATGTCACGGCTTGGCCGCGGGTTGCGACAGCAGCTGTTTCAGTTCGAACAGAAACTGCATCGCCTCAAGGGGGGTCATGTTCAGCAAATCGGCTTTTTTCAGCCGTTCTCCGGCTTCCTCGAGCCGCGGATCGGTCCCGCCGGCTTCCGGCGCCGGCGCAGCGGACCGGGCGGCGGGCGGTTCATCCCCGAACAGGCTGAGCTGCACGACGGAGGACGCGCGCTTCCGCCGCTCGGCCGCCCGGGCTTCCAGCAGCTGGAGAAGCTCGTAGGACCGGCTGACGATGGAATCGGGCAACCCGGCGATTTTGGCGCAGTAGATGCCGTAGCTCGTGTCCGCCGCACCGGGCGTCAGCTTGCGCAGGAACGTGACGGTGCCGCCTTCCTCCTTCACCGCCATCCGTCCGTTGCGCAGGCCGGCCAGCGATTCCTCGAGCCGGGCCAGTTCGTGGAAATGGGTGGACACCAGCGTCTTGCAGCCGATCCGGTCGTGCAAATATTCGATCACCGCCTGGGCGATGGCCATCCCTTCGTTGGTGGACGTGCCGCGCCCCAGCTCGTCGATGATGACGAGGCTGTTCTTCGTCGCCTTCTCGGTCATGACGCGGATGTCCATCATCTCCACCATGAAGGTGCTCTGGCCGCCGATCAGGTCGTCGGCGGCGCCGATCCGCGTGAAAATCCGGTCGACGATGGGGATTTCGGCGGATCGGGCCGGCACGAAACAGCCGATCTGCGCCATGATGACGATGAGGGCCACCTGGCGCATGTACGTGCTCTTGCCCGCCATGTTCGGACCGGTGATGAGCAGCATCGATCCCCGCTCTTCCGACAGCTCGGTGTCATTGGCGACGAAGCGCCCGTCCTCGAGCACCGCCTCCACCACCGGATGGCGGCCGGCCGAAATGCGGAGCCGGTAGCCGTCCGTAATGACCGGCTTTGTGTACCCGCGCGCCGCGCTGACGTCCGCCAGGGACTGCAGGGCGTCCACCCGGGCCAGCACGTCGGCCAGATGCTGCAGCCGCCCGATCTCGCCGGCGATCCGGTCCCGGAGGGCGCAGAACAGTTCGTATTCCAGCGCCACCATCCGCTCTTCCGCTTCGAGGATGAGCGCTTCCTTTTCCTTCAGCTCCGGGGTGACGAACCGCTCGGCGTTCGCCAGCGTCTGTTTCCGCTCGTAGCGGCCTTCCGGCACCAGATGCAGGTTCGGTTTCGTTACCTCTATATAATATCCAAATACTTTGTTGTATCCCAGTTTCAGGGACTTGATGCCGGTCGCTTCCCGTTCCCGGGCCTCCAGTTCGGCCATCCACCGCTTGCCGCTCGATCCCGCCTCGCGGAACTTGTCCAGCCGTTTGTCGTATCCCGCCTTGATCATGCCGCCCTCGCGGATGGTGGCCGGCGCGTTTTCATCGATGGCGGCGTCGATCCATTCCCGGATGTCGCCGCAGTCGTCCAGCCCTTCCGCCAGGGCGGCCAGCGTTTTCGAACCGCTTGCCGCAAGCAGTCCGGCGATGGCCGGAACGGCGGCGAGGGATGCGGCGAGGGCCAGCAGGTCGCGGGCGTTGGCGGTGCCGTAGGCAATCCGTCCGGCCAGCCGTTCCAGGTCGTAAATCCGCTTCAGGTGGTCGCGCAGCTCGTCCCGCACGATGAACTGGCCGGCCAGGCATTCCACCGCTTCCAGCCGCGCGTTGATTTCCGATGCGTCCATCAGCGGCTTTTCGATCCAGCGCCGCAGCATCCGGGCGCCAATGGCCGTCACGGTCCTGTCCAGCAGCCAGAGCAGCGATCCGGTCTTGGACCGGTCCCGCACCGTTTCCGTCAGCTCCAGGTTGCGGCGGGTGAACGGATCGAGAATCAGGTACCGCTTCGGCTCGTACAGGTTCAGGCGGCGGATGTGGGACAGGGTGCGCTTCTGGGTCGCCAGCAGGAACGAAAGCAGCATCGCCACCGCCTTCGCCGCCGCCGGATGCAGCCCGTCCGCCCCTTCGCCGAACTGGCGGGCGACCAGCGCCGGATCGGCTTCGCCGACCGCTTCCGTCCGGCGCGGACGGACGGCGGGCGGCAGCAGCCGCGCCGTCTCGTCGATCAGCGCCGCTTCCCCGATCAACTCGGCGGGCTTGTACACGTACAGCTCGTCCACCAGCCGGTCGGCGGCCGGTTCCACGGCGGTGGCGTGCAGTTCGCCCGTGGACAGGTCGCAGACGGCTAGGCCGTACCGCCCGCCGTCGCCGGCCACGCACGCGATGAAGTTGTTGCCCGCTTCCGCCAGCGCCTTGCCGTCCATCACCGTTCCCGGCGTGACGATGCGGACGATTTCCCGCCTGACGACCCCTTTCGCGGCGGCGGGATCTTCCATCTGTTCGCAGATCGCGACCTTGTAGCCCTTGTCGACGAGGCGGCTGATATACGCGTCAGCGGAATGGTACGGCACGCCGCACATCGGAATCCGCTCCTCGGCGCCCCCGTCCCGCCCGGTCAGGGTGATTTCCAGCTCCCTCGCCGCCAGGATCGCGTCCTCGAAAAACATTTCGTAAAAATCCCCGAGCCGGAACATCAGGATGGCGTCCCCGGCTTCCCGTTTGATGGCCAGATACTGTTCGATCATCGGCGTATATTTGCTCATCCGGGTTCCTCCAGCGCGATCGCTTCCCGCTTTGCACGGTTCAATCTATTATAGCAAAAAAAGCGGTCCCGCGTCGCGGACGGCCGGTTCGGGGCGCTGCGTTCAGACCGGCGGGATTTTCCACGCCCGGCGGACATCCGTCCCGCTGCGCCACGTTTTTCCGGCCATGATCCATTCCCCGAGGGGATCGAGGAAGCCCGCGTATGCTTCGTACCCGTCCAGTTCCGTCACCCGCTTCCACAGCCGCCGCGCCACGGGGGCGATCCGCGCTTTGTTGCCCGACACGAATGCCTCCAGCATCCCGGGATCGTCCAGCGGACGCTCCGGCAGCCGTTCATGCTGTTCCGCAATCAGCTTGGCCAGCGCCACGGCGCCCTTCGTGACGCGGGGAGACGCGATCACGCTCGGCAGGGTGCGATATTCGAAGCCGCCGTGGCGCTTCGCCCGGACGTCGCCGGGACGGCCGTACCGCTTTCGCCTGAGCGCCGCCGTCTCATCCTCGAGGAGCATCAGGGGAAGCGCCAGATAGTTGTCCAGGGCGCGCACCAGGGCGGTGCTCAGGCGCACGCCGCTGAAGTGGATGTGTCCGCCGAGCGGCAGACCGGAGACGGGCATGCCGCCCGCCAGCCATTTCAGGCCGGGGTCCCCGATGCGCGAGGCGGCCGCCAGCATCGTGCGGCGCAGATGGACGATGAGCCGCTTCGGATCGCCGCTCGGCGCCGGGCGGAGTTCGGCCAGCGGATGCACGCCGCTTCTCCCCGGCACGGTGGCGCCGTCGCAGCCGACCGGTCCTTTTCCGGCAAAAAAACGGCTGGCCGGCACGATTTTGCCGGCTTCGTTCACGAGAACGAATTCCGCGTCCATGCCGAGCACCGTCCGTCCGTCCTCCCCATCGCCCCGGATCGCCTCGCCGGCCAGCGTTGTCAGGGCGTCCCGCCAACCGGGCCATTCGTCGTCCGGGACGCGGGGCGCCGGATCCAGACGCTCCAGGACGGCCTTGCGCGATCCTTCCAGGCGAATGACCGCCGTGCCGAAATCGAGACCCGCTCCGTACACGGCCCGCACGGCAAACCGGGCAAGCCGCGCAAGCCGGCGCGGGTCCGCCGGCGGCGCGGCGGCCCGGCCGGCATCGGTCGCGCTTCCTCCGCTCCCGCCGGCATCCGCCAGGCGGCGGATGCCGACCGGCGCCATGTCGAAGACGCCGACGATCCACCGCTCCGTGCCGGGAATGGCGAGATACGGCCGGGGCCGGTCCGCGCGGCCGGCGGATCCGGGCGGTTCATACGCCACGCCGAACAGCGCCAGCTTGCGGCGCAGCATCCCGTTGTCCCGCGCGGCGGCGGCATGGGCGGGATCGTTCAGGATGCGGCGGAAACCGTCCGTTTTCGCCCCCGCGGCGTCCCCGCGCCAGCAGACGAGCACGCCGCCGGATGCATCCGGCGGCGCGGCGCCGCCCGCGATTCCGCTTCCCGCCAGCCGCCCGTCCCAGACGCCGCTTCCGTCGTGCCAGACGTAGACGCTCACCGCGCCCGCCGCCCCGCCGTCCGGTCAGCTCCGATCCGCCTCCGGCGGGCGGGGACGGACGCCCGGTCATGGCGGCGCAGGCCGCATAGACTAATGAAAGAAGGACGACGGATCATCAGGAAACCGGTTCCTCCCCGTCGTCCAGCAAGTCGGGATCCAGGTCCTCGAATTCGTCCGCATCCGCGTCCACATCCAACGGGAAATCAAAGTCTTTGGCGCCGTCATCGCATCCGCCGGGGCAGACCACCACGCACACCTTCGTCTCCGCGATCATTTCCACCTGGAATTCCCGCTCGACCCGCACGATCACGGCGCCGCCGCCCGTGACGCTGGCCTCCAGGCAATGCGGTTCCTGCGTCGCCACCGCCGTTACTTCCGCCGTATTGCGGCGGTAGTTGGGATCCAGGTACGTCATCGGCACCGATTCGACGTAGGAGACCGTTTCCTTGGCCACGTCCGTCTTCGTGTTCCTGCTGTGGGAATACCAGACGTTGATGTCGTACGTACCCGCGATTTCGACGCCGTCGTCCGTTTTCACCGCTTCATAGTGGTGGTTTATGATCCAAGCCCCCAGAATGTTGGTCGGTTGGTGAGGCGGATTTACGGTGTGGGTGACCCGGGAGAACTTGCGGCCTTTGCCGCAGACCGCTTTCGTCACGATTTCGCGGCAGGCCAGTTCCTTGTCGGCGATCGTCATCCTTTCAACCTCCTCCTTGCGATCATTCACTAAAGTGTATGCAGGGCATTCGTCTAGGGTGACAGCGGCGGCGGGACTCGCGGGACGGGCGGCTCTTGGCGCCGGCGGCAGGCGGGTCGCCACCGGCGGGACAAATGCCTTGATAGCTCATCATATGCGGGAAACCGGCCCGGGTGCATGATCCGCCGGCATGAAAAAAGAAAGCCGGCCGGACAAACCGTCCGGCCGGAAAGGAAAACAGCGGCCACGGGAAGCGCGCCGAACGGCGCGCCGCTTGCGCGTCATCCGAATTTCGCTTTCAGATGGCTGATCAGATGGCGGGGATTGAGCGGTTCCCCCGTCGCCTGGCGGATGAGTTCGTCCGGCGTGCGGGACCGGCCGAAACGGTGGATGCGCTCCGTCAGCCACCGGCGGATCGGGACGAGCTCTCCCCGCTCGATTCGTTCGTCCGCGTCCGGCATGTCCCGCCTGAGCGCGTTCATCAGCTGGGCGGCGTACATGTTGCCGAGGGTGTACGTCGGGAAATAGCCGAAGGAGCCGCCGGACCAGTGCACGTCCTGCAGCACGCCTTCGCCGTCATGGGACGGGACGACGCCGAGGTACGCTTCGTACTTCTCGTTCCAGAGCCCGGGCAGATCCCGCACGCGGATGTCCCCCGCGACCAGCGCCTTCTCGAGCTCATAGCGGATGATGATGTGCAGGTTGTACGTCAATTCGTCCGCCTCGATGCGGATGAGGGACGGGCGGGACCGGTTGATCGCCCGGCAGAAGGTTTCCGCGTCCACGTCCGCAAGCTGCTCCGGGAACAGGCGGGCGAGTTCGGGGAAATACCGGCGCCAGAACGGCTGGCTGGTGCCGACGAAAATTTCCCAGAACCGCGACTGCGATTCGTGGATTCCCATGGATGCGCCGTCATACAGCACGGTGCCGGCCAGTTCCGGCGCCAGATTTTGCTCGTACAGGGCATGTCCGCCCTCGTGGATCGTGCCGGACAGGGCGAACCAGACGTCGTTTTCCTTGTACCGGGTGGTGACCCGCGCGTCGCCGGGTCCAAGGGTGATCATGAACGGGTGTTCCGATTCGTCCAGGCGGCCCGCTTCGAAATCGTAGCCCATCTCCCGCAGGATGAACAGGCTGAATTCGCGCTGTTTGTCGATCGGATAATGCCGCTCGAGAAAATCGGCCCGCACGTGCCGGCTCCGTTCGGCAGCCGCCGCCACGAGTGGCACCGTCTCCTCCTTCAGCTCGCCGAGCACGCGATCCAGCACGTCCACGGTCATGCCCGGCTCGTAATGGTCCAGCAGCGTGTTGTACGGATGTCCGTCGTGTCCCCACAGCCCGATGAAGTCCCGGGTCATCTCCACAAGGCGCTCCAGATACGGGGCCAGCATGGAAAAATCGGCCTGGCGCTTCGCTTCTTCCCACACCGCTTCCGACTTGCTGGTCAGGGTGACGAATTCCTGGTGCTTCTCCGGCGGAATTTTGACGCTCCGGTCATACTCCTTGCGAACTTCCTTCACCAGCCGCCGGTCGAGATCGCCGAGCCGCTCCCTGGCGGACGGTTGTTCCAGTTCCGAGAGCAGCGCCCCCATTTCGTCGGAGACGGTCAGCTTGAACCGCTCGGACGCCAGAAGGCCGATCGTTTCGGCCCGCGCGTCCACTCCCTTGCGCGGCGCACCGGTGCGCAGGTCCCAGTACAGGACCGCTTCGGCATCGGCGTAAGCCTTGATTTTGCGGACCAGTTCCCGAAACCGCCGCAATTGCTGTTCCACATGGTTCCCTTCTTTCTATCGATTCGTGATGAAGCGCGACAAATCTAGCATACTCCTTTCGGCATGCCAGTTCAACTTGCCGGATGCCGCGCCGGATGATACACTGGAAGCCAAAATCCGGAAAGGAGCAAATCCCATGGGCACCCGGCTGGACGACATTTTGCGCCACAATGAGCGATTCGTCCAAAACGGCGAATACGAGCAATTTCGCACCGGCCGCTATCCCGACAAGAAGCTGGCCATCCTCACCTGCATGGACACCCGGCTCATCGACCTCTTGCCGCGGGCGATGAACCTGAAAAACGGCGACGCGAAAATCATCCGCAACGCCGGCGCCATCGTGTACCAGCCCTTCGGCAACGTCATGCGCAGCCTGATGGTGGCCGTCTATGAGCTCGGCGCCGAAGAAATCTTCGTCGTCGGCCATCACGACTGCGGCATGACCGGCCTCGACGCCGGACGCATTTTCCGGCGCATGAAGGAACGGGGCGTGGCCCCCGGCATGTTCGACACCCTCCGAAACGCCGGCATTGACCTCAATCGCTGGCTGACGGGCTTTGACTCCGTGCGGGAAGGCGTGGAACGGAGCGTGTCCCTCATCCGCAACCACCCGCTGCTGCCGCCGGGACTGCCGGTGCACGGGCTCATCATCGATCCGGTGACGGGAAAGCTCGAAGTCGTCACCGAAGGGTACGGCAAAGCCGGCTGACGGGCGTCGCGCCGGCCGATTCCGCCGAATGTCCCATTTGCCGGGAAGCAAGCGGCGGCCGGCCGCCTCGCACGGCGCATGCGGACCATCCGGCGCCCGGACCTTTCGGCCCCCGGACATGGAAGGCGGACCGCCTATTTGCGGCGGTCCGCCCTGTTTTTCGCCTCCAGCGCGGCGCGCCGCGCCGCGACCACGTCCGACCGGTCCCGCAGCCGGTGGCGCTCGGTGACGGCGGCCCCGAGCGTCCGGCTGTCCACCGCCGGCTGCGTCAGCGGCGCGAGAGCGGCGTCCAGAAGGGGAATGTCCAGATCCCGGTAGGGCGCCGCCGGATGTTCCTCCAGCTCGCGGATCCGTTCGTCCAGGGCCGCAAGCAGCGCGTCTCCGTCGATGCCGACGGCCGCCGGATCGCTTCCGGCCAGCTTCCCGCGGGCGCCGCGCAGCATTTTGAGCGCGCCCCGCGCGTTGCCCCGTCGCTGGTGGTACAGTCCGACCGCCAGCTGGATGAGTCCGACCCACAGGCCGCTTCGGAGGCCGTCCGGATCGGTCTTCCAATGCTCCTCCAGGATTTCGTGGCACTCGAAAAAATCCCGCGTTTTGTGGAACTCCTCGAGATATCGCAAGTATGCGTCCGGATAGGGCCGCGCCGTTTTCATTCCGGTCTCCCCCGTCTCTTGCGCCCGTTTATTGCGCGTCCTGTTTCGATTCGCCGTTCCCCTGCCGCTTTCCTACTTGATCCGCACGCTGAACGGCTCCGAAATGTAGGCCGGGTAGTCGAGGAGCGGGAACGTCAGGGGATCTTCGTAGGCGTCGCTCGCGGGAATGCGAAAATCCAGAACTTGCCGCATTTCGACCGTTCCGTTCGGCCCGGATTCCGCCCAAAGAGAATTGCCGTTTTGGCCTTCCGCTTTGTACGTGCGGCCGCTGCCGTCCGAAAAATATCCCCATGGATCGACAAGAACATAACCCCAACGGTCCCATTCCGCAAACTCGGTCATTTCCAGCGTGATCAGCCAGTCGTCCCCCGTTTGTTCGATGCTTTTCAGCTTCACCCGATCCGAGGGCGCCTTCACGATCCGTCGCTCCGCCAGGCTGATGGAAATCTCCATGTCGTCCCTGTCCAGGGCGCCCAGATGCTCGCCGACGAGCGAAATGGACGCCGGTCTCCTGAAGTAGGGGCTCGGAAAATGGAACACGAAGCGTCCCGCTTCATCCGGACCGTTGGCGGTGAACCAGCCGACTTCTTCGCCGCCGTCCAGCCGCAGCCGCAAATCGTGGAAACGGAAAATCCGCTTTTCGTTTTCGGGATCGGGAACGATGTGCACCGAGATCCGCACCGGGGTGAGCACCGCCTTCTGCACCGTGAAGCGCTGGCCTTCCACGCTCACCGCGGCGTCCACTTCATACGTTTCCGTCATGCCGGCAAACCGGTTGCGGTCCACCGGGATGTCCAGGCGGAGGAGGCCGCCGGCAGGCCCCTCCGCTTCAAGGACGACCAGATCGGGAATCACGCGGCCGGTTCCCATGTTGACGTCGATGGCGTTCAACCGCGGACCCGTTTCCTCGCGGCTGCCTCCGACGGGAATCGGGTCAGCCAAGGAAATCGAGGCCACAAGGCCGTTCCCGTCGGCGTCCAGCAGCCGGACGCCGCCCATGCGGCCGCCCGTTTCCGTGTAGAACAGGACCATCCGTCCCTCGTCCGCCACAAGGCCGTCCACCGCGAGGCGGTAGCCGTCCAGTTCCGCCGCCAGGCCGAGCGGCTGGTAGTAGTCGTGTTCCAGCGCCAGCCGGATGCCGGGATCCTTTTCGAGGATCCAGACGAGCCCGGACAGGACGGGAATTTTCGACATGGCCAGGGCAAAGCCGGGCGACAGCTTCACCGCCGTCACGAAGGCGGCGAGAACGGCCATGCAGGCGGAAACGGCGAGGCGCCGCCTCCACCGGCGCCTGCGCCGCGCCCGTTCCATGCCCCGCCGGATGGCCGCATCGAGCATGTCCGGCGCGGGCATGATCGGTCCGTTTTGGCCGATGGCCGACAGTTCCGTTTCCAGCCGCTTCGATTGTCCGTCCCGGTCAGGGGGTTCCGGTGACGCCGGATGCGGACGTCCGCCCGGTTTCGCCGGTTGTCCCGGACCCGCCGGTTGTTCCGGATCGATCATGCTCGCCTTCCTCCCTTCCCAACGCGCTGCGCAGCATGGACAGCGCCCGGTGAAGCCACGTCTTGACCGTTCCTTCCGGCCGGCCCAGAACCTGCGCAACCTCTCCCAGCGTCATGTCCTCGAAATATTTGAGCACCACCACCTGCCGGTACGGCTCCGGCAGACGGCCGACGGCATCCTTCAGCCATATGCGTTCGTCGGCCGCCGGGCCGGCTGCCGGGCAGTCCGGTTCGGCCAGCGGCTGCGCCGGCTTTCGCTTTGCGAACATGTCGGCGCACACGTTCAGCAGTATCCGGATCAGCCAGGTGCGCGCGAATCCCGGTTCCCTCAGCTTCCGGATGCCGCGGCAGGCCCGGTATGCCGTTTCCTGCAGGGCATCCAGCGCATCCTGCTCGTCGCCGAGATACCGGAAAGCGATCCGGTACATGCGTTCCCTTTCGGCCTGCATCAGCCGGAAAAGCGCTTCGCCGTCGCCGGACCTGGCTTTTGCCGCCCATGCCGCCGCTTCCGGTTCCGCCGGCCGGTTGATCGCTCGATCCGTCATGGGATTCTCCTTTTGCCTTTTTCAATATGGTTAGACCGCCGGGGAGCACAATCGGTTTCGCGCCGGGACGGATTTTTTTCCCTCTCCGTCCGGGCGCAACGATTCACGGTTTCAGAAGCGGCGGCTGGGTCTGGCATTCCTACAAACGGATCGAGCAGCCGTATCTTCTCATGCAGGGGGACAAGACGCTGCCCGGCTGGCAATTTGCCACCCTGGACGAAGCGAAGCGGGAAGCGGAAAAATGGGCCGACGCCCACATCATCGACCTGAGGACGAACGAATGGATCTGGGACAACCTGACGGAGGAGCGGAAGGAAGAACTGAGGGGCGGAGAACCCGTCTACCGGATCGCCGTGAACGGCATCGCGCTGACGGGACCGGTTTTCGCCTATCTGGAAGACGCCGTCAGGGAAGCGCTCCACATCGACGACGCCGCCGTGTTCAACGTCAGGACGGGCAAGGCGGTGTACGTCAACAAGCGGCCTTACGAAGTGTACCAGAACGACCGGCTGCTGAGGCGCCACGCCTCCCTCGACGAAGCGGTCGCCGACGCGAAAAAATGGGCCCATGCGATGATCCGCCTGGAGGGCCGGGTCATCTGGAGCAACCTCCCCTACTACCGGGTGTTCCAGAAAGACCGGCAGATCGGCGCCTTCCACGACCCGTACGAAGCGATCGCTTTTGCGAAAACATTTGCCGACTCCTCGGTCGTCACGCTGCATGACGAAGTGCTGTGGGACAACCGGCAGCGGCTGCAGTTCTGGGCCTGGACCGGCAGCGCCGATCCGGATGCGATCCGCGCCTTCGTGTCCGGCACGATGGGCCTGGACGTCGTGTCTCCCACCTGGTTCGTGCTGGAGAAGGCCGACGGCACCCTCGGGGACCGGTCGGACCGGGCCACCGTGGAGTGGCTGAAGAAAAACGGCTATGCCGTCCATCCCCTCGTCCACAACCAGTTCGACGGCAAACTGACCACCGCGTTCCTGAAAAACGCCAAGGCGCGGCAGGCGTTTGTCCGGTCGCTGGTGGACCGGGCCGCGGACCTCGGCGTCGATGGCCTGAATCTCGATTTCGAATCGGTGGCCGGCAGCGACCGGGCGCGCTTCACGGCATTCGTCCGGGAACTGGCGGAGGCGGCGCGGGCCAGGGGACTCGTCCTGTCCATCGACCTGCCGCGGGGCAGCATCAAATGGAACCATCAGACCGCCTTCGACCACGCGGCGCTGGCGGACATCGTCGATTATGTCATCATCATGGCCTACGACCAGCACTACTCGGGCAGCGACAAGCCGGGTTCGGTGTCCGGCCTGCCCTGGACCGAGGAGGGCGTCCGGGAATTCCTGTCCTACGGCATCCCCCGCAGCCGGCTCATCCTCGGCATACCGTTCTATTCGCGGGACTGGAAGCTCGATTCCGCCGGCCGTCTCGTCGGCAACCGCTCCCTGCTCCTGAAGGACATCCCCGCCCTGCTGGCGGAACGCGGCGTCACCCGGGCGTGGGACGACGAGTTCGGGCAATTCAAAATCACCTACCGGGAAGACGGCCACACCCGCGTATTCTGGCTGGAGGACGAAACGACGGTGGCCGAGCGGCTGAAGCTGGCCAGATCGTACGGTCTCGCCGGCGTCGCCGCCTGGCGCATGGGGCACGAATACCCGGAAATCTGGGAGACGATGGTGCAGCACAAGTGAGGATCGGTTTCCAGCCGGAGCCGTTCAGCCAACGGCCACTTCCACCGGATCCCCGATGGCGATTTCCGCCTCGGTCACCACGGCATCAAAGGCGAGCACCTGCACGCCCCGCCCGGCGGCGTCCCGCAGAGCGCCGGCGAACGCGGCGTCCATCGCTTCGTGGGGTTTGAACAGCCGGCATCCTTTCATCTGGATCAAAAAAAGGACAACGCCGAGATGCCCTTGTTCCGCCGCCTCCGCCAGCTCCAGCAGGTGCTTCGTCCCCCTTGCGGTCGGGGCGTCGGGAAACAGGGCCACGCCGTCCCGCTCTAGGGTGACGCCTTTGACCTCCATGTACCCGGACCGGCCTTCGCTTTCGAGCCAAAAGTCAAAGCGGGAATGGCCCCATGCCGCTTCCCGGCGCCACGCGCCGATCCGGCCCAGCCCGTCCAGGAAGCCGCCGGCCAGCGCTTCCGCCACCACCGCGTTCGGCGCCTGGGAATCGATGTTCACCCACCGGCCGCCGTGCCGGACGGCAATGAGCGAATGGCGGGTTTTCCGTCCGGCATTCGCCGCCGTCTCCAGGCTGACCTCCGCCCCCGGCACGAGCAGCTCCTTAAGCCGCCCCGTGTTTTTCACGTGCACCGTCTCGATCCGCCCGCCGATGGCCGCTTCCGCCGCAAACCGGTTCAGCCTGCGCACGAAAGTGCCGCGCAGGACGTTGCCGTAGCGCATCGGTCCTTCCTCCCCGCATTCGCGTGCAAGTCTTTCGGCCGTCTGCAACCCGTCCGGCCGTTTCCGCGGACCGGGCGGCCCGTCAATCGAAAAACACGAAATACCCGATCACCAGTACGCCCAACGCGATCCGGTACCAGCCGAACGCCTTGAAATCGTTCGTCTGGATGTAGCGCATCAGGAACCGGATCGCCAGCACCGACACGATGAACGCCGTGATCATGCCGACGGCGAGCAGGGCCAGTTCCGCGCCGGTGAACGAAAAGCCGAATTTGGCCAGCTTCAGGGCGCTGGCGCCGAACATGACCGGAATGGACAGGAAAAACGAATACTCCGCGGCGATGGTGCGGCTCGCCCCCAGGATGATGCCGCCGAGGATCGTCGCGCCGGAGCGGGATGTGCCGGGAATGAGGGACAGCACCTGGAACAGGCCGATCAGAAACGCGGTCCGGTACGACAGGTCGGCGAATTGCCCGATGGCGGGCTGCCTGTTTTTGTTGCGGTTTTCAATGATGATGAACAGGATCCCGTACAGGATGAGCGTGACGGCCACCGTCCGGTAGTTGTAGAAATGATCGTTCAGCCAGTCGTCGAACAGGAAGCCGACCACCGCCGCGGGCAGCACGCCGACGGCCACCTTGTACCAGATCGCCATCGTCTCTTTCTTTTCCGCCGGCGTCTTGGCCGGGGAGAACGGATTCAGTTTGTGGAAGTACAGCATGACGACGGCCAGAATGGCGCCCAGCTGGATGACGACGAAAAACATTTCCTTGAAGGCGTCGGACGCGTCGAGCCGGATGAACTCTTCCACGAGGATCATGTGGCCGGTGCTGCTGATGGGCAGCCATTCCGTGATCCCTTCCACGACACCCAGAAAGACGGCTTTCAACAGTTCGAGGAATGACAAAAGGGTTCCCCTCCACGGACCTTGCATGGTTGGCGCTTTAACTATATCAACACGTTTCGGACGATCTTGCAAGGGATTTTTTGTCGAACGGGCGGCACAATAAAGCCCGGCATCCCGTCCGAAAACCCGGAAGCCGGGCGCCTGCCGCGCGGACCGGCGGCATTGAAGGGGCGCCGCCCGTCTGGTACCATGTGGAAATGGACGGGCCTTGCACCGTGCAACCCATCAAACCGGGAGGTTTCGACATCATGAACGCCGTCATCCAATCGCTGCTCAACCACCGGTCCATTCGCGCCTACAGCGACAAGCCGGTGGAGGAAGATCAGCTCCGGACGATCCTGCACGCCGCCCAGGCGGCGCCGAACTGGATCAACGGCCAGCAGGTCAGCGTCATCGTCGTCCGGGATTCCGCGCGAAAGGCGAAGCTGGCCGAACTGTGCAACCGGCAGAAACACATCGAACAGGCGCCGGTGTTTCTCGTGTTCTGCATCGATTTTTACCGCCTGCGCCTGGCCGGCGAAATGGAACGCATGGCGCCCGGCGCCCTGGAGGAAGATCTCGACCCGCTTCTCGTCGGTGCCACGGACGTCGGCATCGCCCTCGGCACCGCCGTGGCGGCGGCGGAATCGCTCGGCCTCGGCACCGTGCCCATCGGCAGCATCCGCCGCCATGCGCTGGACGTGATCCGCGAGCTCGGGCTGCCCGAGGGCGTCTTTCCGGTCAGCGGCCTGTGCGTCGGGCATCCCGCCGAGGATCCCGGCCTCAAGCCCCGCCTGCCGTTCGAATCGTTCTCCCACGACGAGACGTACAACCGGGATCAGAAGCCGCTGATGGAACGGTACAACGCGGTGTACGCCGACTACCTGAAAAAGCGCGGCGAACCGTCGCCGGCCCCCAATGCCTGGACGCGCCGGATCGCGTCCTACTACCACAAGCCCTATTACGAGGGCATCATCGCCGCGCTGGATCACCAGAAGCTGCTGCCCCGCGCCTTCCGCCGCTGACGAAGGCGGATCGGCCGCCGGCTTGGCGGGCGGACCGGCCCAGCGCGGGGATTCTCATCGGATTCTCATAAAAGCGCTGCAATTCCCAGCCCGCAAGGGTTTTCCGACTGCCAGGAAAATTCTGTGCGGCAAAATATTTGCTATACTGGCGTTGTGACGTCAGCCCGTCCAATCCCGACACAACCGCAGCGCAAGGAGGAATGCAGATGAGACGAACCCGCAGAGCGGGCAAGCTGGCGCTGGTGCTGGCGCTTTCTTTCTCGCTGTTTGCCGGATTCGCCCTGATCGATCCGCATGAAGCCGAGGCCGCCTGGTCGGAAAAGAAGGCCAACGCGATCCTCAACACTGCCAGGCAGCAGCTTGGCAAACCGTACAAGTTCGGCGCTTCCACCAGCACGACCCGGTATTTCGACTGTTCTTCGTTTACCAAATACGTATTCGGCAAACATGGCATCACGCTGCCCCGCAGTTCCAAGGAGCAGGCCAAAAGGGGCGTGTTCGTCGCCCGGAAAAACCTGAAGAAGGGCGATCTCGTCTTCTTCGACGTTTCGTCCAAAAGGGCGGGCATCGACCATGTCGCCATCTATGCCGGAGACGGGCTCATCATTCATACTTATCAAACCGGGGTCGGCGTCACGTATACGAAACTGAGCAAAAAGTACTGGAGCGACCGGTATGTGACGGCCCGCCGGGTTCTGTGACGGACCCGGACGGCGGGGGCGGAACCATCCGCCCCCTTTTTTGCCGTCAGCTCCTCCCTTCCCTTTCCCGACGCTCCGCGCCCGCCTTGCCGGCTGCAAACCGGTATCCGAACCCCCGCACGGTATGGAAATACTTCGTGCCGAATGCCCGGTCGATTTTCTGCCGCAGGTAGCGGACATAGACGTCCACGAGATTCGTCCGGCCCGCGGAGAAGGTGTATCCCCAGACGCGCTCCATGATTTCATCCCGGGTGAGCGTCCGCCCCTCGTTTCTCGCAAAATAGAGCAAAAGGTCAAATTCCGTCGGCGTCAGCGCCAGCGGCTGTCCGGCCATGTCGGCCGTCCGGCGGTCCGGATCGATGGTGAGATCGCCGGCGCGGATCGGGCCAATGAAGGCTTTCCCGGTCAAGTCGAGCAGATTCCGGACCCTGGCGGCGAATTCATCCGGCCAGAACGGCTTCACCATCACGTCGTTGGCGCCGAGCCGGTAATAGCGGATGCGGCGGCGCGGGCCGGCGGACGACGTCAGCAGCATCACCGGCAGGCCGCTCCGGATGCGCCGCAGCCGTTCCACAAGGCGCGCGCCGTCCAGATCGGGCAATCCGTCGTCGGCCGCCGCCAGGTCGAACGAATCGCCGGCAACGAGATTCAGGCCTTCCGCGGCGCTTGCGGCCACCGTCGTTTCGATGCCGTCCCGCGCCAGCCGGGCCCGGAGCCGTCCGGCCAGCGCGCCGTCCGCTTCCATCAGCAGCACCCTGGGCACGCCAAAGCCCCTCCTCGCTTCCTCCTTCCTAGTGTGGCCCGCCGGACGCGCGCGATGCATGCCGGTGCCGCCGAATGGTGAAGCGGGTCGCCTTGTGGTACAATAAACGGGAATTTAGCGAAAGCGGGAGACGTGCCGACATGTTCATCGCCAGAGACTGGGAAGATTACGAATGCCTGGACGCCGGCGACGGCGAAAAGCTGGAACGCTGGGGATCGGTCATCCTGCGCCGGCCGGATCCGCAGGTCATCTGGCCGGTCCGCAACCGGCGGCTGTGGGAGAAGGCGGATGCCCATTACCATCGCAGTTCGTCCGGAGGCGGCAGCTGGGAGTTCCGCCGGCCGCTGCCGGAGCGCTGGCAGATCCGCTACCGGGAACTGAGGTTCCACGTGCGGCCGACCAACTTCAAGCATACCGGCCTGTTCCCCGAGCAGGCCGTCAACTGGACGTGGATCATGGACAAAATCCGGGCGGCCGGTCGCCCCGTGAACGTGCTGAATCTGTTCGCCTACACCGGCGGCGCCACCCTGGCCGCCGCCGCGGCGGGCGCCTCCGTCTGCCACGTGGACGCGGCGAAGGGCATGGTGCAGTGGGCGAAGGAAAACGCCGAGCTGTCGGGGCTCTCCGGCCGCCCGATCCGCTACATCACCGACGACGTGTTCAAATTCGTGCAGCGGGAAATTCGCCGCGGCAACAAGTATGACGCGGTCATCATGGATCCGCCCAGCTACGGGCGGGGGCCGTCGGGAGAAATGTGGAAACTGGAATCGAGCCTGTATCCGCTGCTCGAAGCGTGCCTGTCCGTGCTGTCCGACGATCCGGTGTTTTTCCTGGTCAATTCGTACACGACCGGGCTGTCCGCGACGGTGCTCGCGAACATGCTGGAAATGACGGTGAAGGCCCGCTACGGCGGCGTCGTCCGCGCCGGCGACGTCGGCCTGCCGATCGGCGGCGCGGGCCTCGTGCTGCCGGCCGGCACGGCGGGCCGTTGGGAGGCGCGGCCGTGAGCGCCGCGGCACAAAAGGAAAAACCGGTCCGATATGGCGGCGTCATGCCGGGAACGGCGGACGCCTGCCGCGCGGCCGGAAAGGGAAAACCGGGTGCGCCCGCCGCAGGCCGGGCGGCGGCGATCGCAAGGCCGGTTTTCTTCGGGTTTCTTCTCGCCGTGCTTGTCCTGGCGGCCGGTTGCACCGCCGGCGGGCCGGAATCGTCCGGGACGGGCGCCGGGACGGGGGCCGCCGGGATCGCCGGCCGGGAGACGGCGGACGGCCCCGCCGGGTTTTCCGACGGAACCGGCGCCGGAAGCGGCGGCGCGGAATCGGCCGACATCCCCCCTCCGCCGCCGGAACCCGCATTCGCCGAAGCGCGGCTGATCGCCGTCGGCGACATCATGATGCATCTGCCGCAAACCCGCTCCGGCTACGATCCGGAATCGGGGACGTATTCGTTCCACCACTTTTTTGAAATGGTCAAACCGTTCCTTTCCGCCGGCGACTGGGTCATCGGCAACCTGGAAACGCCGCTGGCCGACGGCGACAGGCGCGGGTATACCGGCTATCCGGAATTCAATGCGCCGCCGGAACTGGCCGACGCGCTGAAGGAAGCCGGGTTCAACATTTTGACGACGGCCAACAACCACGCCCTCGACAGGCGGGAATCGGGCGTGCTCCGCACGCTGGAAAACCTGCGGGACCGCGGGCTCGTCGCGGTCGGCACCCACGCGTCTCCCGAGGAAGCGGAGCGGGTGACCGTCGTGGAAAAAAACGGCGTTTCCCTCGCCATCCTGGCCTACACCTACGGAACGAACGGCATTCCGATTCCCGAAGGCAAGGACTATCTCGTCAACCTGATCAACGAGGAGAAGATCGCGAACGACATCAAGAAGGCCCGAAGCGCCGGCGCCGACGCCGTGGCGGTGGCGCTCCATTTCGGAACCGAATACCAGACGATGCCGAGCGACGAACAGAAGCGGCTGGCGCGGAGCCTGCTGGCGAAAGGCGCCGACCTCATCCTCGGCAGCCACCCCCACGTGCTGCAGCCGTACGAAATCGTGGAAGCCGCGCGGGAAGACGGCACCGTGAAAGAAGGCATCATCCTCTATTCCATGGGCAATTTCATTTCCAACCAGGACCGCCTGAACAACAACGGCAAGCCGACGGACATCGGCGCCATTTTCGAAATCGGCATCAAAAAGCAAATGCCCGGCGGGCCGGTGTCGTTCACCGGCGTCCGGGCGATTCCCACCTACGTGCACAAATATTCGAAGGACGGCGTCACGCGGCACCGCGTCCTTCCGCTGGAAGCCGTCCTGCTGGAAAGGGACGATGCCCTCCTGACCGAAAAGGACTATGTCCGCCTGGAACAATATTGGGCCGAGACGAACGCCCATCTGGCCGCGTTCCTTCCGGCGCCTTCCGCATCCGCCGCTCCCTGACGCGATTCTACAGGCCGGACACCTTGCCCAGCAGGTACACGAGCAGCTGCTGATTGTGGGCGGAAATCCGGCTCAGGTACTGTTCGAAAAACTGCTTGCGGATTTCGAGGCCCCGCTTCCCTTCCGCCAGCCCCTTCGGCGTCAGCTTCAGCCGGACGATCCGGCGGTCCTTCTCGTCCCGTTCGCGGACGATCAGGCCGTTCTTCTCCATCCGGTCCATCAGCGTCGTGATGGCGGCCGGCGTCGTGGCCACGTAATCGATCAGGTCGGACGGCTTGACCTGGTCGTGATTCATGATGTATTCCAGCACGTTCAGCTGGCTTTCCGTGAGCGTCGGGGCCAGGCGGGCTTCCATGTAGGTCCGCATGTCGCGCGACACTTTGAACCAGACCCGGGCGAAATCGTCGGCATACATCGGCGTGAACCCCCTTGCCGTTGGATGATCCCGCGTCGTCTTGACTGTCGCTTCGTATGCATTATACCACCCGGAATGCCCGGTTGAATAGATTAATAGAATTAATAATTTATGACACGAATCAACAAAAACCGCCCGGCTTGCAAGGCCGGGCGGTTCGATTGCTGCGGAATTTACGACAATTGGATCGGATGGACGGCCACGATGTCGCGGATCGTGTCGCCCGCCGCCGGCTGCGCCAGCGGCCGGCCCGGCGAGCGGCGCTCTTCGATCGGGATGGCCTCGGTGTTGACGGTGACGGGGTCCCCCTTCGCGAAGGCAAACCGCAGGTCGTACGGCTCCCGCACGTAGAAGGCGCGGATCAGCCGCGTGCCGTTCGGTTTCACCCGCTTGCCTTCCCGGAATTCGAAGGTTTGCACCCCCTTGCCGCCGCGGCCCTGCACCGGATAGTCGGCGAGGAGCGACCGTTTGCCCCAGCCGAGGTCCGTCACCGTGATCACTTCCCCTTCGTCGCCGAACACGTCCAGCGCGGCGACGACCCGGTCGTTCTCCTTCAGCTGAATGCCCCGCACGCCGGTCGTCACCCGTCCCATCGCGCTCACTTCGTCCTGGCGGAAACGGATCGACTGGCCGCCTTCCGTCACCAGCAGCCATTCGCCGCCGGCGCCGGACAGCTTCACGTCCACCACTTCGTCGCCGTCCGCCAGCTTGACCGCCGCCACGGCGGTCGTCCGCGACGTCCGGTATTCCGCCAGCTCCGTCCGCTTGACCTGGCCGCCCTGGGTGAAAAACCAGAGCGACAGGTCCGGCGCGGAAAAATCTTTGACCGGAATGATGCGGACGATCCGGTCGTCCTTCGGCAGGGACACGACGTTGACGATGGCGGTGCCGGTATCCTTCCACTTGTGCTCGGGAATCTGGTGCACCGGCAGCACGTAATACTGCCCCTTGCGGGTGAACAGCAGCAGGGTGTCCAGCGTGTTCACTTCCAGCAAATCGCTCAGGTAATCGCCGTCCTTCAGTCCCGTCGCGTCCACTTCGCCACCCGAGCGGGCGAAGCTCAGCTTGCCGGTGCGCTTGATGTAGCCGTCGCCGCTGAATGCCACGAGCACGTCCTCCGACGGCACCACCACTTCCAGATTCACTTTGAGCTCCTCGATGTCCCGCTCGATGACCGACCGGCGCGGCACGCCGAATTTCTTCTTGATCTCGGCCAGCTCCGCCTTGATGACGCCGGTCAGCTTGCGTTCGCTGGACAGGATGAGCCGCCATTCCTGGATCTTTTTCCGCAGGTCGTCCAGCTCTTTGGCCAGCGCCGTGATTTCCAGGTTGGTCAGCCGGTACAGCTGCAGCTGGAGGATGGCGTCCGCCTGGCGTTCGGTGAAGCCGAACGTTTCCACCAGGTTGAACTGGGCGTCCTGCCGGTTTTTCGACGCCTTGATGACGGCGATGACGTCATCCAGTACGTCGAGGGCCTTGATCAGGCCTTCCAGCACGTGGGCGCGGTCCTCCGCCCGGGCCAGGTCGTGCCGGGTGCGGTTTCGGACCACGTCTTTCTGGTGGGCGACATAGGCTTCGATGAGCGCCTTGAGGCCCAGCTGGCGGGGCGCCTTGTTGACGATGGCCACCATGTTGAAGTTGTAGGTGATCTGCAGATCCGTCTTTTTCAGCAGGTAGTTCAGGATGCCCCGGGCGTCGGCGTCCTTCTTCAGCTCCACCACGATGCGCAGGCCGTCCCGGCCGCTTTCGTCGCGGACGTCCGCCAGCCCGTCGATTTTTTTCTCCAGCCGCAGGTTTTCGATGGCCGCCACCAGCTTCGATTTGACGACCTGGAACGGAATTTCGCGGATGACGATCTGCTGCCGGCCGCCCTTGAGGTCCTCGATCTCCGCGCGGGAGCGGATGACGATCCGGCCGCGCCCGGTGGCGTACGCTTCCCGGATGCCGTCTTCGCCCATGATGATGCCGCCCGTCGGAAAATCCGGCCCGGGGACGATGCGCATCAGCTCGTCGAGGGAGATGTCCGGATTGTCGATGACGGCGATGCAGGCGTCGATCACTTCGCCCAGGTTGTGGGGCGGAATTTCCGTGGCGAACCCGGCGGAAATGCCGCTTGCGCCGTTCACCAGCAGGTTCGGAAAACGGGACGGCAGCACCACCGGTTCTTTCGTCGTATTGTCGAAGTTGTCCTTGAAGGGCACCGTTTCCTTTTCGATGTCCTGCAGCATCAGCTCCGCGATCGGCGACAGCCGCGCTTCCGTGTACCGCATGGCCGCCGGCGGGTCGTCGTCGAGGGAGCCCCAGTTGCCGTGGCCGTCGATGAGCACGTGGCCCATTTTCCACGGCTGGGCCATGCGCACCATGCCGTCATAGATGGACGCATCGCCGTGCGGGTGGTAATTCCCCATCACGTCGCCGACGGTTTTGGCCGATTTGCGGTACGGCTTGCCGCTTGTGTTGCCCGCTTCGTACATGGCGTACAGGATGCGGCGCTGCACCGGCTTCAGCCCGTCCCGCACGTCGGGAATGGCCCGGTCCTGGATGATGTATTTGGAATAGCGGCCGAACCGGTCGCCCACCAGGTCTTCGAGCACCGCCGGCAGCATGTGTTCGTTCGCGCTCGCGTTCATTCAACGCATCCTCCTACACGTCGATTTCCGTGAAATCCACGTTTTCGACGATCCACCGCTTGCGCGGATCCACCTTCTCGCCCATCAGGACGGAAATCCGCCGCTCCGCCTTGGCCGCGTCCTCGATGCGGACCTGGTACAGCGTGCGCCGCGCGGGATCCATCGTCGTTTCCCACAGCTGCTCCGGGTTCATCTCGCCGAGCCCCTTGAACCGCTGGATGTCCGCCTTCTGGCCGAACCGTTTCAGAATGCCCGCCAGTTCCTCGTCCGAGTAGGCGTAGGCCACCTTGTCCTGCCGGCCCGATTTGCCCGTGATTTTGTACAGCGGCGGCTGGGCGATGCAAATGCGGCCTTCGTCGATCAGCGGTTTCATGTAGCGGTAGAAAAACGTCAGGAGCAGGCACTGGATGTGGGCGCCGTCCATGTCGGCGTCGGTCATGATGATGACTTTGGCGTAATTGCTTTCCGCCGGATCGAATTCGCTGCCGACGCCGGCGCCGATGGCATGGATGATCGACCGGTACTCTTCGTTTTTCAAAATGTCGGCCAGCTTCGCCTTTTCCGGATTGAGCGGCTTGCCCCGCAGGGGGAGGATGGCCTGGTAGCGGGCGTCCCGCCCCTGCTTGGCCGACCCGCCCGCCGAATCGCCTTCCACGATGAACAGCTCGTTGCGGGTGAAATCTTTCGACTGCGCCGGCGTCAGCTTGCCGCCCAGGCTGGTGGACTGATTTTTCCCCTTCTTGCCGCTTCTCACTTCCTCCCGGGCCCGGCGCGCCGCCTCCCGCGCCTTCGCCGCCCGGATCGCCTTGCGCACGAGCATCTGGGCCGTCTCCGGGTTTTCCTCCAGGTAGACCGCCAGCTTCTCCGCCACGATGGCGTCCACCGCCGTCCGGGCTTCCGCGCTGCCGAGCTGGTCCTTCGTCTGGCCGACGAATTCCACGTTGCCCATTTTGATGTTGACGACAGCCATCATGCCTTCGCGCAGGTCGGCGCCTTCCAGGTTTTTCTCCTTTTCCTTGAGCAGGCCGCTTTTGCGCGCGTAATCGTTCATGACGCGGGTGAAGGCGGTTTTGAATCCCGTTTCGTGGGTGCCGCCGCCGCGGGTCGGAATGGAGTTGACGAAGGACACGATCGTTTCGGAATAGCCGTCGTTGAACTGGAACGCGACTTCCACTTCGATGTCGTCCCGTTCGCCGGCGAAATGGACCACGTCGTGCAGCACCGTCTTGTCCTCGTTCAGAAAGCGCACGAACTGGGCCGCGCCGCCCTCATACCGGAACGTTTCCCGCTGCCCGCTTCTTTCGTCGGCAAGGGTGATGGTCAGGCCGGAATTGAGGAAGGCGATTTCCTGCAGCCGTTCCGCCAGCGTGTCGAAACTGATGGCATCGGCGTTCTGGAACACCCGCCGGTCCGGCTTGAACGTCACCTTCGTGCCGGTTTTCGTCGTCCGGCCCACCACTTCCAGGCCGGTCACCGGTTCGCCGACATGCTCCTTCCCGTTTTCATCCACCCAGTATTCGAAACGCTGCCGGTGGATTTTGCCGTCCCGGTAGATTTCCACTTCCAGCCATTCGGAAAGCGCATTCGTCACCGAGGCGCCGACGCCGTGCAGGCCGCCGGATTTCCGGTAGCCGCCGCCCCCGAACTTGCCGCCGGCGTGCAGGACGGTGAACACCACCTGCGGCGTGGGAATGCCGATTTTGTGCATGCCGGTGGGGATGCCGCGGCCGTTGTCGAGAACGGTGACCGAACCGTCCCGGTGGATCGTCACGTCGATCCGGCTGCAGGCTTTGGCCAGATGTTCGTCCACCGCATTGTCGATGATTTCCCAGATGATGTGGTGCAATCCCGAAACGGACGTGCTGCCGATGTACATGCCCGGCCGTTTCCGGACGGCCTCGAGGCCTTCCAGCACCTGGATGTCGTCCGCATCGTAACAGGCCGAACCGGCCGCGAACAGATCGAGTTGTTCCGCCATTCGCTTGCCCCTTCCCGTCTCCGGCGGACGGTCGGTTCCGCCGGGCCGTGCGTTGGTCCGTTTTCACCATGCAAGAATCCGTCGACCATGCGATCCGTCTTGCATTCCGTTTTGCATTATATCATGCCTCAATTGAAGATGTCCTGCTTCGAAAACACAATGAAACTTGCGGCGAGGGCGGCGAGCGACCAAAGTCCCAGCACCGCCATGGAAAACGGCAGCGTCATCCCTTCCACGGGCGGCAGCATGCCGGACAGGTAGCGCGGCAGGTCCAGGTTGAGGATGAACAGGTATTTGGCGCTTTTCCAGGCGCCGGCCATGTTCATCAGGATCATGCCGGCGATGATGGACGCCATCATGATGACAATGCTGGCGGCGGTGCTGCGCACCAGGACGGAAACGAAAAACGCCAGGCAGGCGACGCACATGGCGGCATACCAGACGAGGCCCGCCTGCATCCAGACGTAGACGCCCTGGCTGACCGCGTGCACCCGCGACAGATCCACCTCGGTGCCTTCCAGGGCAAAGCCGGTGAACACCGGCACGCCCCATCCGCCGTACCCGAACACGGCGCCGGAAATCAGATAGGAAACCGCCACCGATACGAGCACGATCAGGCCGACGAACAGGGCGAGGGCGACCAGCTTGGACAGCAGGATTTTGCGGCGGGACACCGGGCGGGTGAGCAGCAGCTTGATCGTGCCCATGCTCCGCTCGCCGCTCACCAGATCGGAGGCGACGGCGAGCACGAGCAGCGGGATGAACATGGAAGCGGATTCGGACAAAAACATTCGGGTGAAGGTGACGCCGCTCGGATGGGCCGGGTTCACGTCATGGTCGAGATAATATTGCAGCTGCTGGATCTGCACCCGGTACATGCGCTTCCATTCCTCGGGAATGCGCGCGCTGCCGAGCCGGTTGGTCATGTCGTAGATTTGCTGCTGCACGACGACCCGCCAGTCGTCGGTGCCGAACTGCTTCTCGCGCTCCTTGGCGGTTTTGAGCTGGGCGTAGACGAACACGGGGGTCAGGACGACCAGCACGAGCACAATGACGAGAAACCGTTTTTTCAGCAGGATTTTGAGCACTTCGTTCTTCACGAGGGGCAGAAGGCCGACCGTCGCCTCAGACAATGTGTCCGCCTCCCGTCAGGGTGATGAACAGATCTTCCAGCGTCGGCTTCAGCCGCTCCACGGCATGGATGCCGATGCCCCGGGAGGCGAGAAGCCCAACGATCGCCGGGATGTCCGCTTCTCCCGCGCGGACGGCGAGCGTGCCGCGGGGCGGCGGTGCATATCGCGCGGCACCGGCGTCCGCGCCAACGGCCGGAAACGGCGTCTCCGCCGCCTCCCGCTCCCGCATTTCGGCCGCAACGCCCGCTTCCGCCAACAGGCGGCACGCGGCTTCCGGATCGTCCACCTCCAGGAGGACGCCGCCCGACGCCTGTCCCAGCAGTTCCTTCACGCCGCCGACGGCGATCGTCTCGCCCCGGTTGATGATGGCCACCCGGTCGCACATCAGCTCGATTTCCGACAGGAGATGGCTGGAGACGAGAAGGCCGATGCCCCGATCCGCCAATTGCCGGAGAAACCGGCGCAGCTCGCGGATGCCCTGCGGGTCCAGGCCGTTCGTCGGTTCGTCGAGCACCAGAAGCCGGGGATCGGCAAGGAGCGCCTGGGCGATGCCGAGCCGCTGGCGCATGCCGAGGGAGTAGGTTTTCACCTTGTCGTCGATCCGGCGTTCCAGTCCGACCAGGCGGACCGCTTCTTCGATCCGCTTTTCGTCCGCGCCGGGCGACATGCGGGCGAAATGCCGCAAATTTTCCCGCCCGGACATGAACGGATACATGTCCGGGTTTTCCACGATGAAGCCGGCTTTGGCGAGGGCTTTGTTCCGCTCCTTCGCCAGGTCGTGGGAACAGATGGCGACGGATCCTTCCGTCGGCCGGATCAGGTCCGCCAGCATGCGGATGGTCGTCGTCTTGCCCGAACCGTTGGGACCCAGGAATCCGAAAATTTCCCCGGCATGCACGTCGAAGGAAATGCCCCGGATGATCCACCGGCCGCCGGCCCTTTTTTTCAGATTTCGGACCGACAGCACAATTTCGCGTTCTTCGCCCGTCCGCACATCCATGCTCATCCCTCCCTGCCGCGCGGCCGCCGCCCCGGCGGCGACCGGGTCACTCCAGCGCCCGGAACACCCGCTCCGCGATCCGTTCGTATCCTTCCGCATTCGGGTGGAAATGGTCGGTGTACAGGTAGCGTTCGGGATGGCGCTCGAACAGGTCGGCCACCGGCACGAACAGCACGTTCGGGTGCCGGAGCGCATGCCGGCTCGCGGCGGCGTTCCACTCGGCGACGGCGGCGGACGTCTCCCGCGTGCCGTCCAGATCGGCAAACGGATTGTACAGGCCGACGCAGACGACAAGCGCTTCCGGCCGGATGGCGGCCAGCCGGTCGAGGATGCGCCCGAGCCGTTCGGCGGGTTCCCTGACGGCCGCCCGCAGTCCGTCCACCGTCAGCCCGTCCGGCGCGTCGAGGCCGTCCCGCAGGGATCGGAACAGATCGTTGCCGCCGATGGTAAGCAGGATGAGGTCGGCATTCCGGATGGCGGCGGCGACGGACGGCTTGTCCAGGTCGGCCAGCAGCTGGTCCGTCCGGTAGCCGTTCACAGCCAGGTTGTTGAGAAGACGGACCGGCCGGTCGCCGGCTTCCTCCAGCCGGTTTTTCAGCCGGCCGACGTAGCCGAGGCCCGCATGGTCGCCCATGCCCGTCGTCAGGGAATCGCCCAGGGCCACGATGTCAAGGTGCTTGTCCTCCTTGTCCGGCTCCGGCCCGTCCCGGCCATCCCCGGCGCCGGCCGCCGGATCGTCCGGGCCGGCCGCCGGGGGATGCAGGATGTCCGCCACGGCCCACACCAGCCCGGCGGCCAAAAAAAGCGACGACGCCAGGGCGGACAGACCGGTCAACCGCCAAAGAAACCCGGTACGCATCGCGTCCCACTCCCCGTGATCCGTCCATCTTTCCCCTTTTCTGGACGCTTCGAACAATAGCGTACCGCATTCCGGGCGCCTTTTTCAACAAGGCGCCGCCGGCGGGTTCCGATCCGACCCGCTTGTCGCCGCCTAGGGCCGGACGCGCCGGATGTTGAAGTTGTCCGACAGGAGCAGCCAGTTTTGCGGAAAGTCGTTGCCGAGCACCCAATAGCTGATGCCGGCCAGGCCGTACGTTTTGATCAAATCGAATTTGGCCTGCATGCTGCGGGCGTCTTCGAACCAGACGACGTGCTCCCGGCCCTCGGCGTCCCAGTACCGGTAATACGGCGCCTGGGCCGCCGGGTCGTACTGGATCGCCGCGTTCATGCGGCCGGCCTGCTCGACCGCCGCCTGCGGGCTGAGGGTGCGGGCGAATTCGCCGCCGGGCACGAAGGGAAGCGTCCAATCGTACCCGTACAGCGGCGCCCCCATCACGATTTTGCTCCTGTCAATGGCCGTCACCGCATAGTCGAGCACCGCCCGCACCTGCGGAATCGGCGCGACGGCGAGCGGCGGACCGCCGGACCAGCCCCATTCATACGTCATCAGGATGACGAAATCGGAGAGCGCCCCGAGGGCGCCGTAGTCATGCCCTTCGTACCATGTGCCGATCTGGCCGGCGCTGGTTTTCGGCGCCAGGGCAACGGACAGCCGGCCGCCAGCCCGCCGGACGACCGGCGCCAGATCGCGGACGAACGCGGTGTACAGATCCCGGTTTTCCCTGCCGAGATTTTCGAAGTCCAGATTGACCGCGCGAAACCCTTTGACCCGCATCGTGTCCGCGATTTCTCCGATCAGCCGGCTGCGCGCCTCCCGGTCGGTGAACACCGCCCGCGCGACCTGCGGCGAAAAATTGCCGTCGGCAAAATTCGTCACCACCATCATCGGCGCCGCCTCCGAGGCGCGAATCGCCGCCAGCTGCTCCCCGTCGTTCGGAGCGCTCAACTCGCCCGTTTCCAGCGCCCGGTACTGAAACACGCTCACATATGTCAAATGGGGCGCCGCTTCCCGGATGACGGGCAGGTCCCGTTCGGGCGTCGTCACCTGCAGATAGGCGTTGGCCAGAATGGCGCGCTTCGGCGGCTTCGGCAGCTTGAGCACCGTGCCGGCCGCCAGCTCGTTCGGATTGGCGATGCCGTTCAGCTGCATCAGCTCCTCGACGCTGACGCCATAGCGCATCGCGATCGACCACAGCGTCTCGCCGGGCGCCACCGGATGGGTGTCCCCTTCCGCCGGGATGACCAGCGCCTGCCCGACGACGAGACGCCCCGGATCCGCCAGGCCGTTGGCGGACGCCAGTTCCTCCACCGTCACGCCGTGCCGCCGGGCGATTTCCCATGCCGTGTCCCCGGGCCTCACCGTCACAATCCGCATGTTCTTCCCTCCGCCGCAACGTTTTCCATCCCTAAAATCTATTCAGGGCGTCACGGCAACATGCGAAAAGCATGGGTCTTCAACAAGCCGTTCGAACCGTTCCGACAGTTCCCGCCAGTCCGTTGCGGCCGTTTCCCCCGCGCCGCCGTCCGCGAGTGCCCGGGCAAACCGCAGCACGTCCTCCGAAAGCCCGGCGCACGCCGCCTCCATCAACCGCTCGAACCGTCCGGCAAACGCATCGGCAAAGACGGCCGCCGCGCGGTCCGCGTGCCGGCACGCCGCGTCGAGAATCAGGCTTTCCAGCCATCCCCGCATCGCGTCGCGCCCGCCGCCTTCGAAAAACGACCGTGCGCTCTTGAACCGCCGCACAAGCTGGCCGGCGGAAACGGGCGGCAAATCAAGCCCGTCCTCCACGCCGGGCATGTCGGCCGGCTCCGGTTCCCACGCGCCTTCCGTCCACTCCGGATACAGGCCGGCCAGCCTTTCCGCCGCCTCCCGGCGCCAGGCCGACGCTTCTCGGACCACCCATTGCTCCATGCGCAGTCCCGTCGCCAGCATTTCGCCCGTCACGTAAGCCGACGCCATCTGCACCAGCTCATGGTACGCGGAGACGAGGGCCGTTTCCGCGCCGCGGCCGTCATCCCGCAGCACGGAAGGGTGGAACGTTTCCGCGAACATGTCGCCGAAGCGGTACTGGCACCGCTTCTTCACGTGGTGGGTCAATTCCGCGAGCTCCCGCCGGATCCGCTCCAGGCCCCGGGCGGCGGCTTCCGCCCGCCACTCGCGGAGCAGGCCGGGCACTGCCCGTTCCATGTCCGCCGCCCGTTCCAGCCGGTGATGCCGATCCGCCAGCTTTTGTTCGGCCAGTCGGCGGATTTTCCCGCGGACCCGCATCAGCTCGCGCCGTGCCGCCTCCAGCAGCGTTCCCGCCAGTTCTTCCTCCGCAAACCGGGCAAACGCCGCCTCGAAGGCGGCAAACCCGGAACGTTCGAGCCGCTGCCGGTCGCCGGTCCGCTTCGCTTCCAGCGCCTCCCGGCTGGAGACGGCGAACAGGCGCGGATTTCGGATGCCGTGCCGGGCCAGTTCCCGTTCCACCCGTTCCAGCACCTGTCCGAGCTCCTCCTCCGACTCGGCCAGGTCCGCCGCGTTGACGATGAAAAACATGCGGTCCAGCTCGAAGGCTTCCTTCACCCGGCCCAGCTGCTCGAGAAACCGGCGGTCCGCCCGGGAAAAGGCATGGTTGTAGTACGTGACATACACGATGGCGTCCGCCTGGCGGATGTAGCCGAACGTGACGCCGGTGTGCCGGGCATGGATGGAATCGGCGCCCGGCGTGTCCACCAGCACGACGCCCTGGCCGGCCAGCGGCGTCGCCAGATGGAGATCGATCGACTTGACGAAACAGGCCGTTTCCTCTTCAGCCGCAAACTTGCCGTACGTTTGCGGATCGGCCCGGAGCGTGCCGCCGAGCCGGTCCTTGACGGCGTCGTACCCGGCCGCGGCGGCGCGGATGAAGGAAACGTGGGCCCGTCCTTTTGCCGCCGGCGCGCCGGCCGGCATCCGGTCCAGAATGGCGGCCGCCTGCCCGGGCGTGCGGATGTCGTCCGCCGGCAATCCGAGCATGGACAGGGAATGCCGGAGATCCGCCATCAGCTCCTCCTCCGTCTTCATCCGGACCAGAATGGTGCCGTGCGGGTGCCCGCCGTCGGGCGGCAGCACCGCGTTGATGGACGCCGTCGTCGGATTCGGCGACACCGGCAGGACGCCGGATCCGAACAGGGCGTTGGCGAAGGACGATTTCCCGGCGCTGAAGGCGCCGAACAGGGCCACCGTGAACCGGTGGTTGCGCATGTTGTCCGCCCGCGCCAACAGCGCCTCCCGCTCCGCCGCCAGAGCCGGCACGTCCGCGATCAGCCCGGCCGCGTCCGCCAGACGCTCCGCCGCCCGTTCCAGCAAAGACCGGTAGCGGAACGCCGGTTCTCCCCGCGGAGCGGGTGCCGCCGCGCCTATCCCGGCTTCCTCCGGCTTCTCCCGCTCCGCCGCCCGGGCCTCCGCCGGAACGGCGCCGGCATCGCTTGCGGGAACTCCGGCGCGGCTTTCGTCCCCGCCGCCGGCGTCTTCCGCATCCCCGCCGGCCGGCCGAAGATCGGCGAGCATCCCGGCCAGCACCCCGTCCAGCGCTTCCCGGCCCGCCGCGTCGCGAAACGGCGCGGACCATTCCTCCACGAGCCGCCGCCGGCTTTCATGCGCCGCCAATCGGCGCCCCGCTTCCGCCATCGCCGCTTCCGCCGCCTCCGCATCGGCCGCCAGTTCCGCCAGGGCGGCTTCGGCCGCAGCGGCATGCTCCTTATGCACCGTCCCGTCGTAGACCTCGATCGCCCGGCGCCGGTACCGGCTTTTGATGTCCTGCTCCACCATTTGGCAATACGTCATCACGTAGGCATCGTTCACGAGCGCCCCTTCCCGGACGGCGCCGGCCAGTTCTTCAGCGGCAAGTTCCGTCCGGAAACGGGGCCCGAGCCAATCATTCAGGTGCCACACCAGGCGGGATTCCACGTGCTCCGCCAGCTTGTCGCGGAAGGCGGCAAGCCGCTCCCGCCGCTCCCTTTCCGTTTTTCGGGCGGCAAACAGCAGGCCGGCCCTGAACCCGGGCCGCCGGCTTTGCAGGTAGGCGGCGGCCCGTTCCCTCACGTCGGCGGTCATCAGCTGCGCGTTGCCGATCAAACCGGCGAGTTCCCGGAGAAACGCCTGCCGCTTCTCTTCCGGCTCCCGCCGGCATGCGTCCTGCTTCCGCCGGACGGCGGCAAGGCGGGCTTCCGCCTCCCGGACCGCTTCCTCCGGATGCCCGTCCTCCCCGTCTTCCGCCTGCGCGAACCGGCGGTCCGCATGCTGCCGGATGAGGTCCAGCGCCGAACGGGCGGCGCCGCAGGACGCCAGCGCCCCGGCATGCGCTTTCAGCCGTTCCAGGAGTCCGGCCAGACGGTCCCATTCGCTCAAGGGATGGTCCGGCGCCTTGACCGAGACGTACAGCACCGCGAACGGAACCAGATGCCAGTCGCGGAGCGCCCGCTCCACCTGCCGCCGATAGGCGGAAAACGGCATTTCCCCGGACCGGTGCTTGTCCACCTGGTTGACCAGCACCGCGTACGGTTTTTGCCGTTCTTCCAGCCGGCGGAGGAAATCCAGATTCGTTTCCGACAGGACGTGGTTGTAGTCCGTCACGAAAAACACGACGTCCGCGAGATACAGGCTCGCCTCCGTCGCTTCCCGGTGGGCGTCGTCGGTGGAATCCACCCCGGGCGTGTCGATGAGCTCCAGTCCGCCTTCCAATAGCCCGCAGGGAGCCAAAATCTCGATGCGGGGATACGTCCGGCCGTCCCGGCACGCTTCGTCCAGCCCGTCAAGGGACAGACGGCGTTCGCCCCGCGCATCCCGCACGAACGCCGCTTCTTCCCGTCCGTGGGCGATTCGCACCAGGTTGGCGCTCGTCGGCAGCGGCCCGGTCGGCAGCAACGGCTTGCCGCACAGGGCGTTGACGAGGCTGGACTTTCCGGCGGAAAAATGGCCCGCGAAGGCGACGGCGATGCGGCCTTCCCGGAGTTTGCCGGCCAGCTCCGCGGCCTTGCCGGCGCTTTCCGCATCACCCGCCTCCGCGAACCGCCGCCCGAGTTCAAGCAACGCATCCGGCCTTGTGCCGGTTGACGACGCAGTCAGCATGCGATCTTCCTCTCCCGGAATGCATGAAAAATCCGGCCCCGCCGGACCCGTCCGGCCGGCAAAGCCGGAATCTAGTGTACCACATTTTCGGAATCGGGGAGGAAAATTTCGAACACGCCGCCGTGCTGCAGGATGGTGATGCCGCGGCCCTTCTCCTTCAGCACGGCCACGTCCGGCTTTTGCATCAGGCGATCGACGTAGCCGGCGTCCGTTTCCCCGGAATCGGCGATGACGATCCCGTCGAGCAGCTTCTCCTCATTCTCGCCCGGGGGCATGCGCAGGATGTCGTCCACCAGATCGGAAAACCGGTCATAGTCGCCCGTGTACACCGAAATGCATCTCAATCCCGTTCTCTCCCGCCTTTCGTCCGTTTGCCCGTTATTTTGGCCCGTCCGGCCGTTTTCATGCGGGTTTTCCCTTCCCCGCACAGATCGATCAGCGGGCAGGCGTCGCAGCGGGGCGACTGGGCCTTGCAATGGTACCGGCCGAAAAAAATGAGCCGGTGGTGGGTGATCGTCCATTCATCCCGCGGCACCAGATCCATCAGCTTCTGCTCCACCTGCAGCACCGAATCGTCGGGCGCGGCGAGTCCGAGCCGTTTGGACACGCGCTCCACGTGGGTGTCCACGGCGATGGCCGGCACCCCGAAGGCGTTGGAGACGACCACGTTCGCCGTCTTGCGCCCGACGCCGGGAAGCCGCATCAGCTGTTCGCGGGTGCGGGGCACTTCGCCGCCGTATTCCTCCACGAGCATGCGGCACAGTTCCTGGATGTGCCGGGCCTTGTTCCGGTACAGGCCGATCCGGCGGATGTCCCGCTCCAGCTCCTCGCGGCCGACGGCCAGATAATCTTCCGGCCGCCTGTATTTCCGGAACAGATCCTTCGTCACCCGGTTGACCGTCTCGTCGGTGCATTGGGCCGACAGAAGGACGGCGATGGTCAGTTCGAACGGATTGGAATGGTTCAGTTCGCATCTCGCGTCGGGAAACATGTCCCCGATCGTGTCGAGAATGCGGCGCATTTGCGTTTTGTTCAACGGTCTTTCGTTGCCTCCTGCAAGTCGGCAAAGAGAGAGGCGAACCGTCACCGGTTCGCCGGCCTCTTTGTCACCGTTTTTCGATCTCGACAATCTTCCCGTTGTGGAAATAGACGTTCACGACATCGTTCATTTTCAACGACGCGGGCTGCAGCACAATGCCGTTGTGATGGATGTACACGCTGTCGTCCAGTGGGAACAGGTTCTCTTCATCCAGCGTTTTGACAATGAACTGGATCGTCTTGGTATTGGCGATGTAGCGGTTCACTTTCTTTTCTTCCTTTGTCAGGACGTCGATCCAGAGGACGCCGTCGGCTTCCACCAGGTGGATGCGGTCCCCCTTCTTCAGGAAAGACAGCGACGATTGCAGTTTGCCCTGATGCCAGAACGCCCCGCCGGCGGAGACGGTCCGGGCAGTCTGGCCGTATTCCGCGAACGCGAACGCATTGCGCGGCGCGTCGAGGTTTTCCACGACGCCGTACGAAGCCTTGTGGACCCGGATCTCCGTCACCAGCGTCCCGTCGAACGACACGGTGATGAAGCTGCCCGGCTCGATGTCCGCGTAGCCGGCGTACAGCTTGTCATAGTGGGTGATCCGCGCGCCGGACACGTTGCCGATGTCGTAGGACGTTCCCTGCAAGTCGGTGACGATCAGCTTGTAGGACAGTTTTTCCTTCACTTTGAACAGACGTTCCTGCATCACATGGACAAACTGCACGTTCGCCTGGGCGTCGTCCAGTTCCAGCCTGACCCGGTCGCCGACGCGCAGATCGCCGAACAGCGCGCCCGATTTCCCGAACGCCAGGACGTAGGGCGGGTAAGTGTACGAGAACGTCGTGCGGCCGAACTCGTCTTCATCCAGGGTGATCGTGTTGGAGCGGGCGGAGATGTCGACGATCACGCCGGTGTAGGATTTGGAATACCTCATCGAAACGACCCGGCCGCCCGAGATGACGAGGTCGATTTTGTCGCCTTTCTTGAAACGTTCGTTGATCTGCGCGGGTTTGATGGCGGCCCCTTTGTAGTCCACGGCCGTGTTGTTCGACAGCTCCAGCGATTCCAGCTTCTTGTCCCCGGAAATGAAGAACAGCGTATTGTAATCGTCCCGGTACGAATCGAAGGTCACCTGCATGCGCGCATCGACGGTGCGGTTTTGCACGATGATCTTCTGGACCTTGTCGCCGGCGTTCAATTCCAGCAGCACGTGGTCCCCCTTCTGCACGTCGGACAGCCGCGCCGACGAAATGCCGCTGATGGACACCGTCACCTTGCTGTCGAGAAACTTGCTGACCAGGATGTGATTGGCGTCCAGAATGGTGATGATTTTCCCGGCTTCATCGATCGATTGCACTTCGCCCGCCATCGTGGTGATGACCGATTTCGTGACGACAAGCTCGGTGACCGTGCCGTCTTTCAGTTCCACGGCCACTTCGTCGCCGACATGGAGGTCCGCCACGTCGATTTCCCGGGAATCCGACACGATTTTGACGTTCTCCGGAATTTGCAGCCAGGTCTTTTTTCCGGTTTCCCGATCTCTGATCGCAACAAAACGGTTGCTCGAGGTTTCTTCAATTGTCCCGTAAATGGTCTCTTTCTCCGCGATTTTCTTGACGACGACCCGCGTGATCTGCTCGGTTCCGGCAACGCGGTAAAGTTCCAGCAGGCTGCCTTCCGTCAGATCGCTGAGCGAGAGGCCGGTGCCGTCCTCCGCCGTGAACGTCGTGACGCCCGGCGCGAACGGATACGCGCGGGGCTCGCCGTCCACGAGCACCGCGATGCGCATCGGCTGGCCGGCGGACGTGTCCGTGTAGATGTTCAGGAACTCGCCGACAATCGTCTCATACCGGACGGTCTGGGCCGTCTTTTCGACGAAGTAGGCCGTGCCGCCGTGCTGGATGACGAGGACGGCGTCGCCCCTCGTCAGGGTGGACGGCAAAATCGGATTGTTGTGTTCATGGGTGTAGAACACGGCGCCCGCCGCCAGCGGATACGTGACGAGGCCGGTTTGCGTGCGCACGGTGATGGCGCCCGGCGTGACGGCATCCAGCGTTCCCGTCACGACGCGGGGGTCGCCTGCGGCCAGCATCTGGACCGTCTTGCCGAGCACGACGGCCATTTCCGCCCGGGTGATCGGCATCGTCGGGTTGAACCGGTTGTTGTCCCCCATCATGATGCCGAGTTCCTTCGCCACGATCACGTACCCGGCATAGCCGTCGCTGATGGCGGCGTCATCGGCGAATCCCGTGTATTCGCCGTCCCGCTCGGCGGCCTCCGCGCCTTTGCCGAGGGCTTTGACCACCAGCTTGGCGATCCATTCCCGGCTCGCCGGGACGGTGCCCCATTCCCCCGTGCCGGCCGCGGCGTTCGCGCTTTCTTCCCGGAGGTCGATCAATCCTTTGACCACGGCGTATTTGACGTACTTCTCGGCCCAGGACGACACGGCGAACCCGAGATTGACCTGCACCGTGTTCGCATCCGCTTCCCGCTGCAGGCCCATCAGGTTGATCGCCATGATGACGGCCTGCTCCCGCGTGATGTTCTGGGTCGGATTGTACCGCCCCTGGTCGTCGCCGCTCGTGATGCCGAGCAGACCGATTTTTCTGACGTGTTTCGTCGCCCAGTGGCTGTCGCCCAAGTCGATGAAATTCCACCTCGGAACGGCCGCGCCGTCTTCCGCCAGGGCGGCCTGGGGCAACAGCAGGCAGAAGGCCAGCGCCAGCAGCATCCATTTTTTGAGCGATACGTTCCATCCCGGCTTCATCCGCTAACGTTCTCCTCTCCGGTTATGTAATCATGCTATCATTCTAGCAAATCGCAGCCTCATTTAACAGGAAAAAACCTGCCGGCTGTTTTCGCCGGCCACCGGTTTCGGGCGGCCCACCCTATTAGACGATGCCGGAAAAAAATAGTTGCGAAAGCCCCGCGATCGTTGCCGAAAAGTGGCGGCCGCCACCGAAAAAAAGGGAAAACACCGCGGCATTCGCCGAATGCGGACAAAGGAAAGACGGATGCGGACGAAAGAAAAAGCCGAACGAAAAGCGGGCGCAAAAAAAGAAAAGCCGTCCGTCCCCGTTGCCGGGACGGGCGGCGTGACGCATCCGCGCCGTCGGGCGCCGCTCAGAACACGACGCGTGAAGCTTCGTAGGCGGCAATTTTGTCTTCGTGCTGCAGGGTGAGGCCGATGTCGTCCAGCCCGAGCAGCAGAAACTGCCGGCGGTGTTCATCCAGATCGAAGCCGATGGAAAGGCCGTATTCGTCGGTGATCGTCTTGTTTTCCAGATCGACGGTCAGCCGGTAGCCCTCGTGCCTGGCCGTCCGCCGGAACAGCTCCTCCACCTGGTCGTCCGGAAGGGTGACGGGCAGAATGCCGTTCTTGAAGCAATTGTTGTAGAAAATGTCGGCGAAGCTCGGCGCGATCACGACGCGGAACCCGTAGTCGAGAATCGCCCAGGGCGCGTGCTCGCGGCTGGAACCGCAGCCGAAATTCGCCCGCGCGAGCAAAATGGAGGCGCCCTTGTAGCGCGCCTTGTTCAGTTCGAAGTCCGGATTCGGATTGCCGTTCTCGTCAAACCGCCATTCGAAAAACAGGAACTGTCCGAATCCGGTCCGCTCGATCCGTTTCAGGAACTGCTTCGGCACGATGGCGTCCGTGTCCACGTTGACGCGGTCCAGCGGCGCCACGATGCCCGTATGCTTCGTAAAGGCCTGCATGGCTCGTTTCCCCTTTCCCGTTCAGCCGACGACGGCTTCTTCCGTCTTGAATTTCCAGTCCCGCACATCCACGAAGCGGCCCATGATGGCGGCGGCGGCGGCCATTTCCGGCGACACCAGGTGGGTGCGCCCGCCGCGGCCCTGGCGGCCTTCGAAATTGCGGTTGGACGTCGAGGCGCACCGTTCGCCCGGCTGCAGCACGTCCGGGTTCATCGCCAGGCACATGCTGCATCCCGGCTCCCGCCATTCGAAGCCGGCTTCGATGAAAATCTTGTCGAGGCCTTCCTTCTCGGCCTGCTGCTTGACGCGTCCCGAGCCCGGCACGACCATCGCCTTCACCGTCGGGGCGACCTTGTAGCCTTTGACCACCCGGGCCGCGCGGCGCAGGTCCTCGATCCGGCCGTTCGTGCAGGAACCGATGAACACCCGGTCGACGGTGATTTCCGTCATCGGGGTGCCCGGCACAAGGCCCATGTATTCCAGCGCGCGGCGGGCCGCTTTCCGCTCGGTTTCCGTCGGGAAGCTGTCCGGGTCGGGCACGCATTGCGTGATGTCCGTCCCCATGCCCGGGCTGGTGCCCCAGGTGACCTGCGGGGCCAGCGTGGCCGCGTCGAATTCCACGACGGCGTCATACACCGCGTCTTCGTCGGAGCGGAACGTCTTCCAATATTCCACGGCCCGGTCGAAGGCTTCGCCCTTCGGCGCGTACGGGCGTCCGCGGAGATATTCGAACGTCTTCTCGTCCGGCGCGATGAGCCCGGCGCGGGCGCCGGCCTCGATGGACATGTTGCACACCGTCATGCGCTCTTCCATCGACAGTTCGCGGATCGCTTCGCCGGTGTACTCGATGACGTGCCCCGTGGCGAAATCGGTGCCGAACTTGGCAATGATGCCGAGGATGAGGTCCTTCGCCGTGCAGCCGACGGGCAGCCGGCCCTTCACGCGCACTTCCATCGTTTTGCTTTTCGCCTGCTGCAGGCACTGGGTCGCCAGCACGTGCTCCACTTCGCTGGTGCCGATGCCGAAGGCGAGGGCGCCGAAGGCGCCGTGGGTCGACGTGTGGCTGTCGCCGCACACGATGGTCATGCCCGGCTGGGTAAGGCCCAGCTCCGGCCCCATGACGTGCACGATGCCCTGGTCCGCCGAATGCAGGTCGAACAGCCGGATGCCGAATTCGCGGCAGTTCCGTTCCAGCGTTTCGATCTGCTGCCGGGAAATCGGATCCGTGATGTTGAAGCGGTCCTGCGTCGGCACGTTGTGGTCCATCGTGGCGAAGGTCAGATCCGGCCGGCGCACCTTGCGTCCGGCCAGACGCAGGCCTTCGAAGGCCTGGGGCGACGTCACTTCGTGCACCAGATGCAGGTCGATGTAAAGGATGGCCGGCTTGCCTTCCTCCTGATGGATGACATGCCGTTCCCAGATTTTTTCATACAGGGTTTTTCCCATGGAAGCCATTCACCCCTCGTCGGACTTGGTCCCCTTTTCGTTTGCACCCATTTTACCATTCCGGTGTTCATTGTTCTAAGATATAATATCTATAATTGCAATAGTTATGAACTATAAAATGTGCCGGGCATGCCGGACGGCCCGGACGGCTACCGAAAGGCGTGATGCGACATGGAACTGCGGCAGCTGCAATATGCCCTTGCCATCGCCAAGGAACTGAATTTCTCCCGCGCCGCCGAAAAGCTGCACATCGCCCAGCCTTCCCTGAGCCAGCAGCTGGCCAAGCTGGAGAAGGAGCTCGGCGTGCAGCTGTTTTCCCGCACGACGAGCTCGGTGGAACTGACGTATGCGGGCAAGGTTTTCCTGGAAAAAGCCCAGGCGATCATCGACACGGTGGAAATGCTGAAGCGGGAAATGGACGACATCTCGCAGATGCGCAAGGGCCGGCTCGTCATCGGCAGCCTGCCGATCACCGGCTCGCACGTGCTGCCGATGGTGCTGCCGGCGTTCAAGGCCCGGTATCCGGACATCGAGATCCAGCTGGTGGAAGAAACCACCCGGAATCTGGAAGCGCTGACGGCATCCGGCGAAACCGACATCAGCCTGCTGTCCCTCCCGCTGGCGGATGCGTCTTTGGCCTGGGAGACGCTGGTCGAGGAGGAAATCGTCCTGGCGCTGCCGCCCGCCCATCCGCTGGTCCCGCGGGAAGGCGATGAGGCGGGCGTCCGGATCGACGCCCTGAAGGATGAACCGTTCATCGTCCTGAAAAAAGGACAAGGCTTCCGCATGATCGCCGTGGATCTGTGCCGGAAAGCCGGATTCGAACCGAACATCGTGTTTGAAAGCAGCAACATCGAAACGGTGCAGTCGCTCGTGGCGGCGGGCATGGGCATCGCCTTCGTGCCGCGGATGGTGATCCGCGACTCCCGCCTCCCCTTCACCCCGGCCTACGCCCGCCTGGCCGAGCCGCGGCCGGCGCGCACGCTGGTGATCGCCTGGCGCCACGGCCGGTATTTGCCGAAATCGGCGGAGGCGTTCATCGCCGTCATGAAGGACGTGATCCGCCGGCAGGGCGCGCTGTTTAGGGAACCGCCGGCGCGGTGAAGCCGGCTTCAGGACCGCTACCGCTTTCGCAACAGGTCCCCGACCGCCTCTTCGATCGTCGGGAACTTGATTGCCTCGCATCCTTCCAGAAGCGCCGGATCGTCCTCCAGGTCCCGCGCCAGGTGAGTCGGCGGAACGATCCGGCGGCAACGCCTCGCGCGGGCTCGCGCGGGACGATCACCGCTTCGTCGCCCCGCTCCGCCAGCGCGCGGGCCAGTTCCCGGCCGAGATGAATCCCGTGCCGCCAAAAATGGCCACTTTCTTCATGGAAACCCTCCGAACACTGAACATTTCCGGTTTGAATTGGACGTTCAGCGTTCGAATTCCTTCATTCGCAGATTGCGCGGATCCACCTGCCGAAGGGCGGCCAGTTCCTGCGCCGTGGGCGCCGGCGTCGTCCGGATTTCATCGGCCTCAAGCTCGAAGCCGGTGTTTTCCCGCACCTCTTCCAGCGACGAATAATAATGGATGGAATCGAGCCGCAGCCGGCCGTGGCGATATTCGAACACGCAGAGGGGCGTGACGATCTTCCGCACGTTGCCCCGCGTCGTCACGAAATCCACCTGCTCGACGAACGTCCGCCGGTCGTGTTTCGTCCGCCAGATGATCGCCTTCTTCGCCGTCGGGATGAGCACCGCGCTGCCGGCGCCGCCCGGCAGCCGCACCTTCGGCTTCCGGTAGGAGCCGATCACCGAGGCGTTGACGTTGCCGTGAACGTCGAACTGGACGCCGCCGAGGAACGCCACGTCCAGGCCGCCGCGCATCGACAGGTCGAAAATGTCCATGAGCGGGAAATAGGCTTCCGCGCCGGCCAGAAGATCGCCGCCGGCGGACGACACGCCGGCTTTGGCGACGGACGCCGGGTTGACGCCGCCGGGAATGTTCAGCATGACCAGATTCGGGGCGTGCAGCCGCTTCGCCAGCGCCATGGCCACCATCGGCATGTGGGACGCCACGCCGTGAAACGCCCGCTCCCCGTCCTGCAGGAGGCGCGCCATGGCGCACACCATCATGTCTGCCATCTGCTGCGGCGTTGCGCTCATCGGTTCCACCCCCCGTACGTTCTGGCGCCCCGGTCGCTTCTTTCATATTCGGCCAGATAGGCGCCGATGTCTTCCGCTTTCAGCTGCCTGAACCGCTCCAGCGCTTTCGCGTCCGCCTCGTACAGCCGGTCGCAGGAACAGGGCGCCGCGCCGCGCGGCGCATGGACGACGGCCGCCACGAGGAACCCCGGAATGTCCACCGCTTCCGGCCGCGAGCGGAACGCCCGCGAAGGCAGGATGCGTTCGGCGGTGACGATGACGGTTTTCGCCGCCCGGCTCATGAGCACGTCCTCGTATTTCGGCCCGAGTATGACGGCATTGCCGTCGGCGTCCGCTTCCTGCACGTGGAGGATGGCCACGTCCGGCACGATCGCCTTGACGACCGGCACGTGGTAGCCGCCGAACGGGTCCGGGATGACGGTCAGACTGTCGTTTTCCTTCAGCAGATCCCCCGCCTTGAGCCCGACCACCGGCATGAACGGAGCGCCCATGGCCGCCGCGCGGAGCGCGCCGATCACCGTGTAGCAGGCGTGTTCGTTGGCTTTGACGGCCCCGCTTTCCACCGCCCGCCGGTAATGCATCGCCAGACCGAACGCCGTTTCGTAGCTGACGAATCCGGCGTCCACTTCCGCCACGCAGCCGGCGGCGCAGAGCAGGTCGATGTCGTGGGCGCCGGCCGTTTTGACGAGCCGGAGCCCCTTTCGTTTCTGCCGCGCCAGTTCGCGGACCATCGCCATCGGCGCCCGGTGCAGCACGTTGCCGCCGAGGGCGACGCAATCCCCGTCCCGCACGAGCCCGGCCGCTTCCGTCAAACCCATCAGTTTGCCTTTGCCGGCTTTCTGCATCTTGTCACCACCCCTGCTTGACCGCGTTGCAGGCGATGTGGACGGCGTCCCACACGCCGGCGAAAGGCGGCGCATAGCACAGATCCACCATCCCCATTTCCTGTGCGGTCATTCTGTTGTGGATCGCCACCGCGAACACGTCGATGCGCAGCACGACCCCTTTCCGGCCGACGCCCTGGGCGCCGAGCAGCACGCCGGTTTTCTTCTCGTAGATCAGCTTCAGGACGATGTCCGTCGGATCGGGATAGTAGGCCGGATGGTCGCTGGCGGTGACGACGACGGTGCCGTAATCGACGGCCAGTTTCTTCGCCTCTTCTTCCGACAGGCCGGTTCGGGCCATCTCCAGCCCGAACACCTTGACGGCCGCGCTGCCCAGCGTGCCGATGAACTTCTCCCGGCCGCCCAGCAGATTGACCCCGGCCAGCCGGCCCATCTTGTTGGCCGTCGTCCCGAGGGGGATGTAGGTGTTTTCCTCCGCCACGCGGCTGTACACGACGGCGCAGTCGCCGGCCGCGTAGATGTCCGGCAGGCTCGTGCGCATTTCCCGGTCGATGATGATGGCGCCGTTGTCGGCCATCATGAGGCCCGTGCCGCGCAGGAAGTCCGTGGCGGGCCGCATGCCGGCGGCCATCAGCACCAGATCCGCGGGATAGGCGCCCTTGTCCGTCCGGACGCCGCTTGCCTTCCCGCCGGTGCCGGTAATTTCCTCCACCCGTTCGGACAGGTGCAGGTTAACCCCGTTGTCCGCCAGTTCCTTCTCCGCCAGCGCCGTCATTTCCGGTTCGAAGGTGCGCAGGATGCGGTCGCCCATTTCAATGATGCGCACCCGCTTGCCCAGCTGGACCATCGCCTCCGCCGTTTCGATGCCGATGTACCCTCCGCCGATGATCGCCACGTCCCGCACGGCCGGATCGCGGGCGGCCTTTCGCAGCGCGATGCCGTCTTCCAGCGACTTCAGCACGTGAACGCCGGCCAGGTCCCGCCCTTTCACGGGCGGCACGACGGGCCGCGAACCGGTGGCGATCATGAGGCGGTCATAGCGGTCCAGAAACACTTTGCCCGTGTCGAGATTTTTCACCATGACCTGCTTGGCGGACGGCACCACCTTCACGACCTCGTGGCGCGTGAAGGCGCGGATGCCCATCTTTGCGAACTGCTCTTCGGTGCGGGCGATGAGCTTCCGGTAGTCGTCGCTGTCGCCGGAAATGTAATAGGGCAGGCCGCAGGCGCCATAGGACAGAAAACGCCCCTTCTCGTACACCGTCACTTCGGCGCCTTCGTTCAGCCGCCTGATTTTGGAAGCGGCGGACATGCCCGCCGCGACGCCGCCGATGATGATGATCTTCACCGCGCATGGTCCCCCTTTCCCGCGTGGCGGGCCGCCTCAGCCGGCCATCAGATCCAGAATGTCCCGCTCGGCCCGCGCCAGCGCTTCGCCGGGCGAGCATTCATCCCGGAATGCCGCGGCGAGGGCGCGGTACAGCGCGTCGAGCCTGGCTCCCGCATCCTTCATCTGGGGAAGCGGCTTCGCGTACCGTTCGATCAAGTCCAGATGGGCCGCGTACCAGCGGTATTTGCCGCCGTCGGCCTCGTAGGTCGAGCGGCGCACCGGCGATCCGCACCAGGCGCCGACCAGCCGGTCGACTTCCCTGGACGCGAGGTGGCCGAGCAGGTCATTGGCCAATTCCTTCCGCGCGGAACGGGCGTTGACGGCAAATCCCCACGTGACGTTCCACGCCGTGCGGAGGACGCAAAACCCGACGTCTTCCGGCTCCAGGCACCGGTCGTCCAGCACGACGCCGAGCTGGCCGCCCCAGGTGACGGCAAACGCCGCCCGCTTCTGCTGGAACGCCTCCCGCACTTCGTCGTTGCCGAACGTTCCCGTCTCCTTCGGGGCAATGTCCCGCAGCGCGAGGTACTTTTCCAGCGCCCGGACGCCCGCTTCCCGGTTGAAATCGGGCCGGTGGGTGCGGGGATCGAACAGCTCCACGCCTTCCTGGCGGAAATAGGGCAGCACGTCCAGCAAAATTTCGCTCGGATGCGCCTTCAGCACGATCCCGTGCATGCCCTGCACGCCGTGGCAGCGGAAGGCGGCCTCCCGCAGCTCGTCGGTGGTGACGACGTCCGGCATGGGGCGGCCCAGCGCTTCCTGCACCGCGGATTTGCGGTACAGGACGAAATGGCCGTCACAGAACGACGGGTACATGTAGCACACGCCGTCCACGCGCATCTCTTCGCGAATGGCCGGCACGATGTCCGCTTCGTCCCATCCGGGATCGGACGGCCAGGAAACGGGCGCCAGATGGCCTTTTCCGACGAGATCCCGGAGCCACAGATGGCCCGCCGCCATGACGATGTCGCCTTCCCGCCTTCCTTCGAGCGCGTCCATCATCGTTCCGTAATAGGATTCGAACGGAATGATGTCGAACCGGACGCTTGCGTTCCGGGACCGCTCGTATCGGTCGATGATGCCCAGCTTCCGGTCAACGTAGGCATAGACGGCCGGATCCCCCACGGCCACGACCGTGATCGTTTGGCTTCCCATGGCTTCGCTTCCCTTCTTGCGGAAGGTTATTCGGTCCGGATGTCCGGTTCATGGTCCACAATGCCGACGACCAGCGCGTCGATCGGCGCAGGCTGGTCGAGGGCGGCCTGCACCGCCGAGCCGAAGGCCACCAGCACGAGCTGGCCGATGCCCGCGCCGATCCGGTCGGCGGCGACGAACCGTTCCTTCCGGCCGTCCAGCATGCTCTGGACCACGAGCAGCTTGTGTCCCTGGATCGAATCGTATTTCCGGGTGGACACCACGGTGCCCACCACTTTCCCGATGATCATCGCCGTCAACCCTCTTCCTCGCGGATGACGGCCAACAGGCTTCCGTGCCGGATGCCGAACCCGTTGGCTTCATCCGTGTCGATGTGCAGCTCCAGCCTGAAATCGTTTCGCACCCGGATCGTCACATGGTCCATGATGCCGCCCCTCTCGCCGTTCACCCGCACCTTCACCTTCTGCCCGTCCCGCACGCCGTAAACGCGCGCGTCGTCCGGCGTCATGTGGATGTGGCGTTCGGCGATGATGCAGCCTTCGGCCAGTTCCAGACGGCCGTGCGGGCCGATGACCGTCAGGCCGGGCGTGCCCGCCAGATCCCCGGAGCGGCGAACCGGCGGCGAGATGCCGAGCTTTCTGGCGTCGCTGGGCGCCAGTTCCACCTGCGTCCTGCTGCGGTACGGGCCGAGGATGCGCACCCGTTCGATGGTGCCCTTCGGTCCGACGAGCGTCACCTGTTCGTTGGCGGCGAATTGCCCTGGCTGGGAGAGGGGCCGGTGGACGGTCAGTTCGCTTCCCGGCCCGAACAGGACGGCCATGTGTTCCTTCGTGACATGCATGTGGCGGGCGGACACCCCGACGGGCACCAGCATGGGCGGGCGCCTGCCGGGCGCAAGGCCGCTTTTGGCCAGTTCCTCCAGGACCAGCCGCCTGACGGCGTCCGCCAGTTCCCTGCGCGCCGCCTCGTTCATCGTTTCATGACCTCACCGGTTTACTGCAGATTGGGGAGGATTTTGAGCACGTCCCCGTGGGGCCGCGGAATCACGTGGGCAGCCACCAGCTCGCCGATCCGCTGGGCCGCTTCCGCGCCGGCTTCCACCGCCGCCTTCACCGCGCCGACTTCGCCCTGCACCATCACCGTCACAAGCCCGGAACCGATTTTTTCCGTGCCGACGATGCTCACGTTGGCCGCCTTCAGCATCGTGTCCGCGGCTTCGATGGCCGCCGTCAGGCCTCTCGTTTCGATCAGGCCGAGGGATTGGTTCATGGATAAAACCTCCTTGCAAATTGGTCAATGATGGTTGTGGATGGTTTCGGATCGGCTTTCCGTCAGCCGACGACCGGCAGCACTTTGGCCAGATCGCCGTGCGGCCGCGGGATGACGTGCACGGCCACCAGTTCGCCGATCCGCTGGGCCGCTTCCGCGCCCACTTCCGTGGCGGCTTTCACGGCGCCGACGTCGCCCTTGACGATGACGGTGACGAGGCCGGAACCGATCTTTTCCGTCCCGACGATTTCCACGTTGGCCGCCTTCAGCATGGCATCGGCCGCCTCGATGGCCGCCGTCAGGCCCCTCGTTTCGATCAAGCCCAGAGATTCATTCATGGCAAAAGCCCTCCTTTTTTTGATTCATCCGAACGGATGGATGAAGTTGCATGAAAAATGGATGGACATGCGGTGAAAGCTTCATGCGCCGTTCCATGCGGCGGCGTAAGGCCGCCTCCTGCTATCCCCGTCCGCCCCTGCGGCCGCCCGGCTTGCGCCTGGCCGCGGGCCGGCAGATGAATTTCATGATTTCCTGATGGGGATTCGTGACCGCGATGGCCGCCTTGAGCGGCCCGTTCTCCGCCGTTCCCGCGAACCGGCGGACCGCCTCCACCGCCTCCAGCACGTTGGCCGTGCTGCCGCCGACGGCGACGGTGACCAGCCGGCCGCCCAAGTACCGCTCGCTGTGCAAATAGTCGACGTAGGCGGTTTTGCACATGAGATCCGCAAGCTGCACGGCTGTCGCAAAATGGAGCGTTTCGATGAGGCCGACGGCTTCGTAGCTGCCGTCGCTCCGCGCGTAACGGCGCTTCGCCGGTCCCGCGGGAAGGGCCACCTTCCCGATGCCGATGAGCGGGGCAAGCCCGTCCGCCTCCATTGCGATGGAATGGACGAGGACGGCTTCCTCCGGCACGTGCCGAAGCGCTTCCGCCCGGGCGGCTTCCAGGGCGACCCGGACGCCGCTGACGTCGCCGGCGAACTTGACCTGCACCATCACCGGAATGGCGAGCTTGGCGCCGGGATCCGGATTGTTGCTGTCAATGCCCCGGATGTCGATGTCCGCGGCTTTGCATGCCTTGTCCATGGCCGCCAGCGCGACGCTGTACCCCTGCACTTCCAAAAAACCGATGGCGCGGCGGTCGCTCGCCATGTCCGTCACCTACCCCACGATTCTGAATCCGCCGTCCGCCAACACGCAGCGCACCTTCCTCGTGAACGTCCTGGCCGATGTCAGCCCTTCGCCCGTCGGCCCCGCGATGGTCATCGTGGTGAACCCTTCCCCGCCGTAGCCGACGCCGGCCAGGGAAGACGCGTTCTTGACGAATATCGTGGTGGCGATCGCCCGGGCGAAGCGGGTCAGGTTGTCCACGTTGCGGGAATGCATGATGGCGGTGTGGCGGTTGCCGTGCTCTGCCCGGACGGCCATCCCGATCGCTTCGTCGAGATCCCGGACCCGCACGATGGGCAGCACGGGCATCATTTGCTCCAGCTGGACGAACGGATGGTCGAAATCGACTTCGCACAGCAGCAGGTCCACCGGGCGATCCGTCTTGACGCCGATTTTCTCCAGGAACAGCCGGGCGTCCTTGCCGACCCATTCCTTGGTCACGTGCCAGGCCCGCCGGGGATCGATGCTGCATCCCGCGCCGCCCTGGCTTTCATCGGCGGTGAGGGCGAACTGCATCACCTTCTCCAGCTCGTCCCGGCCGAGCATGTACGCGCCGTTGTCCAGCATGTGGTAGATGAGGCCGTCGGCGGCCTTGTCCACCACGAACACTTCCTTCTCCGCGATGCACAGGATGTTGTTGTCGAAGGAAGCGCCCTTGATGATTTCCTTCGCCGCATGCTCCAGGTCGGCGGTGTCGTCGACGACGACCGGCGGATTGCCCGCCCCCGCGCCGATCGCCTTCTTGCCGGAGCGAAGCAGCGTGCTCACCAGCCCGGGACCGCCCGTGCCGACGAGCAGCTTGACGCTGGGCGACCGGATGATCGCGTTCAGCGTCTCCATCGTCGGCTCCCGCACCATCGTCACCAGATTGGGCGGGCCGCCCGCCGCCATGACGGCCTTGTTGATCATCTGGACCGTGTAGGCCGAGCAGCGTTTCGCCGAAGGATGGACGTTGAAGACGACCGCGTTGCCCGACGCCAGCATGCCGATGGCGTTGTTGATGATCGTTTCGGCCGGGTTCGTGACCGGCGTCACCGCGCCGATCACCCCGTAGGGCGCGTGCTCCACGATGGTCAGCCCGTTGTCCCCGGAGAACGCCTCCGTGCGGAGGTCTTCCGTTCCCGGCGTCTTCAGGGCGGTCAGTTCCAGCTTGGCGATCTTGTGTTCCAGCCGGCCCAGCTTCGTCTCTTCCCAGATCAGGCGCGCCAGCTCTTCCTTGCGGGCCAGCGTCTCTTCCCGGATCGCCCGCAGGATCCGCTCCCGGTCTTGCAGCCGGCATTGCCGGAGGAACGCTTCCTGGGCTTCCGCGGCGGCGGCCACGGCGTCCTCCGCCCGGTCAAACACGCCGTATTCGGGCCGCGGCGACGCCGCCGGCGATCCGCCGGGCGCCGTCCGGACGGGAGCGGCCGGCGCAGGTGAGGCGGCGGACGCGGCGCTTCCCGCCTCCGCGGAACCGAGCCTTCGCTCGATATTGGCCATCACCTGCGCCACGATGGCTTCGACATCGGCGTCCGTCAGCTTCAGATCCACGCGTTCTCACCTCGCCCCGCTTGAAAGTCTGGCCAGCACCGCTTCCGTCACCCGGTCGGCAATGGCCTGCATGAGCCGCCGCTTGGCCTCTTCGGTCTCTTCCCGTTCCGCGGGGGCCCCGTGCCCGCCGGCGCTTTCGCCCGCGGCGTCGATCCGGCACGAAGGCACGCCGCCCGACTGGATGCCGAGCTTCCGGCGGATGTCGATGAGATCGGACACCTGGCTGCAGCTCAGTTCGTTCGCCTTCTTGATGATTTCGTTCGTGTACATCAGCATCGTGGCGTAGTGCTCCAGCGATTCGAGCCGGAAATAGGCTTCCAGCAAATCCTTGCCCCAGGTCAGCACGCCGTGGTTGGCCAGGAGCACCGCGTTGTAGTCCCTGCAATAGGGCGCGATCGACTCCGGCACTTCTTCGGAACCGGGCAGCGCGTAGGGGGCCACCGGAACCCGTCCGAGCAGCACGACCGCTTCCGACGACAAAGCCTTGTCCAGTTCGATGCCGGCGATGGCGTAGGAGGTGGCCACGATCGGATGGGCGTGCACCACCGCCCGCACGTCGGGGTTTTCCCGGTACACCCGAAGATGCATCTTGATTTCCGAAGACGGCTTGTTCCGTCCGGCGAGCACGTTGCCGTCCAGATCCAGCTTGACCAGCATGTCCGGGGTCATGAAGCCTTTGCTGACGCCCGTCGGGGTGGCCCAGATCGCGTTCGGCCCGACTTTCGCGGTGATGTTGCCGTCGTTGGCCGCCACGTAGTTTCTCGCGTACATGCGCCGCCCGATTTCGCAAATCCACTTCTTCGCCTCGAAGTCCGTGTAATACCCGTTTCCGCCCGTCACGCTCCGTTTCACCTCCCGCGTCGGTGGTCTGACGCCATTGTTATCTCCATCTTCTTTCTTTTTGTTGGATTTGTCAATGATTTTGTTGGTTTTATTCGATATTTGTTTTGATTTCCTATGGTTTTCGCAATCGAATTTCGGTCAAATTTTCGGTCCCGCGCCGTTTGCCGCTCCGTTTCCGTTCCCGTCCGCCGGATTCGCTTTCCGTTTTTGATGACGAAACCACAAATTTTGTGGTATAATATTGTACACAATCAATAGGAAATGAGGGTGAATCATGCTTCCGATTGCCCGGAAAGCGAAAATCAAAGAATACCTGCTGGAGAAAAAAAATGCCACCGTCGCCGAACTCCGCGACATGTTCCAGGTGACCGAGGAGACGATCCGCCGGGACCTGAAGCAGCTGGAAAGCGAAGGCTTTTTGACGCGCATCTATGGCGGCGCTTACATTCTCGAAGGCGTGCAGAACGACGTCGACGTCAACCTGCGCGAGCACATCTACGTGGAAGGCAAGCAGAAAATCGCCAGGCAATGCGTGGAGTTCATCCAGCACGGCGACTCCATTTTCCTCGACGCCTCCACCACGAGTCTGTTCATCGCCAAGATGCTCGGCAGCCGCCGCATCACGGTCGTCACCAACTCCATCAAGATCACCAACGCCCTCGTGGAGAACCCGAACGTCCATCTGGTGGTCATCGGCGGCAGCATCTCCGCGCGCTCCATGTCCGCCCTCGGCCGGAACGCCGAACAGAACATGAACCGCTACTACTTCGACAAAGCGTTCATCTCGTGCCGCTCCGTCAGCATGCAGCAGGGCATCACCGATTCCAACGAGCAGCAGGCGGAAATCCGGCGGCTGGCCATCGAGCGCGCCAACCAGGCGTATCTCGTCGCCGACATCACGAAGTTCAACCGGGCGTCCTTCGCCAGCATCGCCGGATTCGAGAAAATCAACGCGGTGGTGGTGGACGAACATCCGGGCGACGAATGGCGGACGTTCCTGGACGAACTGGGCGTCGAACTGGTCGTGTGCGGCGATGCCGGCCGGCAGGACGGCTGAAGCGCCGCGCCCGAATCCGCCGCGCCGGGTTTTCAAGGGCCTGCCCGCCAAGGCGGGCAGGCTTTTTTCTGTTTCCGTTTCCGTTCCCGTCCCTTTTCCGCCGGCTCCGTCCGTCCCGTCACGATTCGAACAGGCGCGGAATCGACTCCTCGTAGGGCGGGTACGCGATGCCCTTTTCCGTGATGATGGCCGTGATCAGTTCATGGTCTGTCACGTCGAAGGCCGGATTGTACACCTTCGCGCCTTCCGGCGCCATCGGCTTTTCGTACCACTTGGACGTCACTTCTTCCGCGGGCCTCAGCTCGATGTGGATGTCGTCGCCGGTCCGGCAGTTCAGGTCGATGGTGGAAAGGGGCGCGTGGACGTAGAACGGAATGCCGTAATGCTTCGCCAATATGGCGACGCCCGACGTGCCGATCTTGTTGGCGGTGTCCCCGTTTCGCGCCACCCGGTCGCAGCCGACGAGCACCGCGTCGATCTTCCCTTCCTTCATGACGATGGATGCCATGTTGTCGCAGATGAGGGTGACGTCCACCCCCGCTTCCATCAGCTCCCACACGGTCAGCCGGGCGCCCTGCAGAAGCGGCCGCGTTTCGTCCGCAAACACCCGGAATCCGTATCCCCTCTCCTGGCCGAGGTAGATCGGGGCCAGCGCCGTGCCGTATTTGGCCGTGGCGATGGTGCCGGCGTTGCAGTGGGTCAGCAGGCCCATGCCGGGCTTGAGCAGCGACAGGGCGTGTTCCCCGATGCGGCGGCACACGTCCTCGTCCTCCGCCCGGATGCGTTCCGCTTCATCCCGGAGCGCTTCCCTCACCCGGTCTGCCGGGCTGCCCGCTTCCCGCCGGATGCGGCGTTCCATCCGGTCGAGGGCCCAGAACAGGTTGACGGCCGTCGGCCGGGAGCTGGCAAGGTATTCCTTCGCCTTCAGGAAATCCGCCAGCAGCCCGTCATAGGTGGCCGCCCCGGACCATTTCGCCGCGAGGTAGACGCCGTAGGCCGCCGCGATGCCGATGGCCGGCGCGCCGCGCACCCGGAGCTGGTAAATCGCTTCCCAAATGTCCTCGATCCTGGTCAGGCGCAAAAATTTCTTCTCGCCCGGCAGCAGCGTCTGGTCGAGAAGCACGAGAGCGCCGCCGCCCTCGTCGTCCAGCATCACCGAGCGGACGACGCCCTTGTCTCCGCCGTCTTGCATGGCTGTCATCTCCTTGTCGGTTATTGCGCGTTGGCGAGAATCTCGCTTTCCTTGACGACCTGCTTGAACCGTTCGCCGGTGGCGATTTCGCCGCGGCGCATGATGAACGTCTTGCCGGCGATCAGGCACAGTTTTTCCGCCGCCAGGCGCTTTTGGGGATCCGCGATGGTGGTGAGGTCCTTCACCCCGGCGATGCCGAGCGTCCGGCGGCACAGCTCCAGGCCGGCGACGGCGCTCGTATCCTCCATGATCCGGCCGAGATAGTACCGGTCAAAACCGGGGTACCGGGCCGTGCGCTCGGTGGCGCGCTCCGCAAACAGCGCCAGGAACTTTTCCCTGAACAGGTCGGCCACCTGCCCGATCGTGTCCAGAAGCCAGCCCGTGAAGTCTTCCTTGTCCGGGCCCTCCTCCATCGTGACCCGCGCATTGGCATAGGCGAAAATCAGGTTGGCGATCACGTTGCCGACGTCGTATCCGGCCGGTCCGTAGAAGGCGAATTCGGGATCGAACACCTTCGTCGAGTCGGGTTTCACGAAAATCGAGCCCGTGTGCAAATCCCCGTGGATGAGGCATTGGGCGTTCGTCATGAAGTCGAATTTCAGCTTGGCCGTCTCCAGCTGCAGCGCTTCGTCCTCCCACAGGAAGCGGCGGGCGAAGTCCCGGGTCGGTTCAAACACGTCGTTGCGCGGGCAGTCGTAAAACGGTTCGGTGTACACCAGGTCCTCGGTGATTTCGCACAGATCGGGGTTGATGAACTGGCCGACGAGCCGCTTCTTCTCCTTGTGGTTCATCACCACGTCGCTCGTCAGAAGCAGCGTGTTGGCCATGAACGTGGTGATGTGGTCGGCGAAGAGCGGAAATTTCTCCCGTTCCAGAAGCGCCCTGCGCATCAGCTTGTGGTCGGACAGATCCTCCATGATCGTGCAGTTCATGACCGGGTCATAGCCGTAAATTTTCGGCACGAGCCCGGGCGCCAGCTCGTTCTGCAGGGCCAGAATGTCGGCCTCGATCCGGTTGCGGTCCGGCGAGACGACGAATTCGTCGGACAGCCGGGCGACCGGACCGGCCTGCTTGATGATGATCGATTTGCCGGAATCTTCGTCCGCGATCCGGAACACGTAGTTCAGGTTGCCGTCCCCGATCTCCCGGCAGCTGAGCCGGGCGCCGGCGGGAAACACGTCCAGCTTCGTCCGGGCGTATTCCAGGGCGTCGGATTCCTTCATCGTGAAGTAGGCGGAAAAATCGGCCATGTTCCTTCTCCTCCATTATCCTTTCTTTTTGTAATAGGTCAGCGCCAGGGCGAAGGCGAGCACGCCGCCCTTGACGATGTCCATGGCATAATAGGGAACGGACATCATGACGAGGCCGTTTTGCAGGATGCCGATGAGCACCGCGCCGATGAACGTGCCGAAGGCGTTCGGTTTTCCGGCCCCGAGGACGGAGAAGCCGATGAACGACGCCGCCACCGCATCCATCAGGTAGGGAGCGCCGGAATTCACTTCGGCGGTGAGGATGCGCGCGCCCAGCATGATGCCGCCGATGGCGGCGAACAGCGACGAAAGCAGGTACGCGGCGACCCGGTACCGGTTGACGGGAATGCCGGACAGTTTCGCCGCTTCCCGGTTGCCGCCGATGACGTACATGAACCGCCCGTGTTTCGTGTAGGTCAGGAAGACGTGCACCAGGAACACGATGACGAGCATGATGATGATGATCCAGGGCACCTGCCCGATTTTGGCGAACGCGGCCGGGATTTTGCCCGTGGCGAAGCTGCCGTCGGGCATGATCATGTTTTGCGACACCTGGGCGCCGCGCGTGTAGGTCAGCGCGATGCCCTGGACGATGAACATGGTGGCGAGGGTCATGAGCATGTCCTGGATGCGGACTTTGACGATCATGAACGAGTTGAACACGCCGACGAACAGGCAGACGGTGATGGCGGCCAGAATGGCCGTGATCGTCGGCTGCCCGTACCAGACGAACATGGAAATGGCCACCGCGTTGGCCAGCGAGGCCGTGGATCCCACCGACAGGTCGAAGCCGTCCACCGACAGCGAGACGGTGATCCCGATGGCGATGATGGTGACGATGGAGATCGAACGCAAAATGTTGACGATGTTCGTCGGGGACAGAAAACTGTCGGTCAGCGTGCCGAACACGATGATCAAGAGCACGATGGTGATGATGGTGCCGTATTTGTACAGGAAATTGAACAGATCGAAGGATTTGCGCGGAGAAGCCGCGGAATTCGCCGATGCGCCGCTCACGGTTATCTGCCCCCTGTCGAATAGAACATGAGTTCTTCTTCGGTCGTTTCCTTCGTGACGAGTTCCTTCACGATTTCGCCGTCGTACATGACGTAGATGCGGTCCGTAATGCCCATCAGCTCCGCCGGTTCGCAGGAGGCGTAGAGAACCCCTTTGCCGGCTTCGGCGAGGCGGGCGATCAGCTCGAAGATGTCCTTCTTGGCGCCGACGTCGACGCCCTTCGTCGGCTCGTCGAAAATGTACAGCCTGGCGTGCGCCGCCAGCCACTTGCCGATGGCCACCTTCTGCTGGTTGCCGCCCGACAGGTTTTCCACCTTCGTCTGGCCGCTTGGCGTCTTGATGCCGAGGTCGCGGATGAGATCGTCGGACACCTGCTTTTCCCGGCCGAAATCGAGAAACGTCCGCAGCCGGCACAGGCCGGACAGCACCACGGTGGTCAGGTTGCTCGCGACGCTTTCCTTGACGAGCACGCCTTCCTTGCGGCGCTCTTCCGGCACGAGGGCCATCCCCTGCCTGACCGCGTCGTGCGGCGTTTTGATGTCCAGCCGCTTTCCGGCCATGAACCGGTCGCCGGTCACGCGCTCCGCCGCCCCGAACAGCGCCTTGCACAGTTCCGTCTTGCCGGCGCCCACCAGGCCGGCGATGCCGACCACTTCGCCTTCGCGCACGACGAGGTCGATGTTTTTCACCTTGCCTCCGTCGCCGAACCGGCGCGCTTCGAACAGCGGTGCCCCGATCTTCGCCTCGTGCTTCGGAAACTGCTGTTCCAGCTTGCGGCCGAGCATGTATTCCACGATCTGGTTCTGGGTCAGGTTGGCCATTTTCTCCCGGATGACGAATTCCCCGTCCCGCATGATGGTGATTTCGTCGCAGATTTCGAACAGCTCCGGCAGGCGGTGGGAAATGAAGATGATGCCGACGTTTTCCTCCTTCAGCTGGCGGACGACCCTGAACAGCTCCTCCGTCTCGGCCAGGGAGAGGGGCGCCGTCGGCTCGTCCAGGATGAGGAAGCGGCATTCCCGTGAAATCGCCCGGGCGATCAGCGTCATCTGCTTTTCCGCCAGCGTCAGTTCGCTCACCAGCTTCCGGGTGGGCACGTCCACGTGCAGCCGGTCCAGCACCCGCCGCGCTTTCCGGTGGATGTCCGTCCAGTTGACGAAAAAGCGCCGGCCCGGATCGTTGACGGTTTCGTCCAGCATGATGTTCTCGCCCACCGTCAAATACGGGATGAGCGCCGTGTCGACTTCCTGGTAAACGATTTCGATGCCGAGCCGTTTGGCGTCCTTCGGGGACCGGATGCGGACCGGCTGCCCGTCGATCCGGATGTCGCCGGTGTAGTGGCCGTATGCGCCGGAAAGCACTTTCATCAGCGTCGACTTCCCGGCCCCGTTGGCGCCGATGAGCGCGTGGGTGGTGCCGGAGGCCATGGAGAAGCGGACGTTGTTCAGCGCTTTGACGCCGGGAAATTCGATGGAGATGTTTTCCATTTCGAGCAACACGGGCTTGCGCTCGGACAAGGCATTCACCTTCCTGGGCACGTTTCTTGTGAAGCCGCGTCGGACAAGAAAAGGCAAGCGCCCAACCGGAAGGTCAAAGCGCTTGCCTTCGGGAAGCAAGTCACGCCCGAGAGCCGGATGGCGGCGTCAAACGTTCGGCCATTCAGTTGCCGGCTTCCTTCAATGCTTTCATCCACGTTTCTTCGAAAGCGTCCGTCTGGCCCCAGCCCGGAATGAGATCGGCCAGGGTGACCATGTTCACGGGTTCGGACGACTTCTTCAGCATGTCCTGGGTGATGAGAGCCGCTTCAAGGTCGTACGTCTGCGGCGTTTCCTCGCCGGCGATCTTCTTGGCGAGAATCCGCATGTTGACGGCGCCGATCATCTTCGGATCGACGGCCGCGGTGGCCACCCACGGGCTGTTTTCTTCCTGCATGATCTGCAGGTCCGCGTTGGACACGTCGATGCCGTAAATTTTCACTTCGTTGCGACCGGCTTCCATGATGGCCCGCGCCGCCCCGATGGCGAAGGCGTCCCAGGTGGCGAAGATGGCGTCGATTTCGCCCTTCGGATACTTGGTCAGCATCGCCGCCACGGCGTTCTGGGTTTGCACGGACGTGTCCGCGGCCGCGACGCCGAACCGTTCAAGCTCCACGATGCCGGGGTTGGCCGCCAGCACTTCCTGATAGATCTTGTTGCGGCGCACCATCGGCGGGAAGCCGTCCACCCACAGGTAGACGATCTTCGCGTTGCCGCCGGTTTCTTCCACCAGCTTGCCCAAAGCCAGCTCGGCCAGCGCATAGTCGTCCTGGGCCGTCAGGGTGACGCCCTCGACGTCGAGCAGGCCGTCCACCGAGTCGAAAGCGACGACGGGAATGCCTTTTTCCCGGATTTTTCTCACGTTTTCGACCGTCGCCTCATCGTCGCCGTGGGAAATGATGATGCCGTCATACCCTTTTTCCATCGCCTGCAGCAGGGCGTCGTGGAACTTCGCGGAGTCGCCGTTGGCGGAGAAGGTATCCACCTTGAATCCCATCGCTTCGCCTTCCTGCTTGGCGCCGGCCAGAAACTGGGCCGTGTGGTCGTCGCCGCCGATCTTGCGGACGACCATGATGGAAATGTCGTCCTTCTTGGCGATCGCCTCCGGCAGCCCTTCCACGTTCCGCTTCCCGGAACCGGAACCGGAACCGCCCGACGCGCATCCGGTGGCGATCAGCACAAACGCCAGGATGCCAAGCACCGCCGTTTTGATGGCTTTTCTGTTCATCCGATTCTCCCCTTCTGTTGTTGATGGAAATGATGCCGTGATCCGGCCGGCGATCGCGCATCTGCAACCGTTTTCACCGACCTGTCTACCTGAATGGTATCACATTTTGGGCGCATTTACAATAGATTTGTTCGTCATTCTTTATGGAATGATCTTGTTTTTTGTTGGTTTGTGTGTGTTTTGTGTTCCGATTCATGGATGATGCTGGCATGATTTGCATGCTTTCCGTCCGGCCGCCCTCCCCCCGCGCGATGGCCGGCGAGCGTCAGAAAACAAGAAAAATCCCCGCCGCTTCGCCGGCGAAGCGGCGGGGACCGTCGCGGGGGCCGCGCGGCCGTCAACCTTCGAGGGGCACGAACGGGTCGGTGTCCGCTTCGTAATCCACGCCTTCGAGTCCGAAGCCGAACAGTTTCAGGAAGTCGGCCCGGTAGCCTTCGATGTCGGACAGAAGCGCCAGGTTGTCCGTGTTCACCCGTTCCCACAGCGCCGCCACTTCCCGCTGCACGTCGTCGCGCATTTCCAGATCGTCGATGCGGATCCGGCCGAGCTCGTCCACCGGCACGGCGCTTCCCGTGTAAAGCCGTTCGGCCAGCAGCCGGTGCATTTGCTCGATGGTGCCTTCATGCAGTCCCTTGTCTTTCATGACCCTGAACAGCAGCGAGATGTACAGCGGCACGATGGGAATGGCCGAGCTGGCCTGGGTGACCAGCGCCTTGTTGACGGACACGTAGGCGCACCCGCCGATTGGCCGCAGGGCGCCGTCGATGTCCCGGGCGGTCCGTTCCAGGTCGTCCTTCGCCCGGCCGATGGTGCCGTCCCGGTAAATCGGCCGGGTCACTTCCGGTCCGACGTACGAATAGGCCACCGTGACCGCCCCTTCCGCCAGCACGCCGGCCCGAAGCAGCGCCTCCATCCACATCCGCCAGTCTTCGCCGCCCATCACGGCCACGGTGCCGCGGATTTCCTCTTCCGTCGCCGGTTCCAGGGTCACTTCCGTCACCCGGCCGCTGGAGACGTCCACCGTCTTGCCCGTGTACGGCCGGCCGATCGGCTTCAGGACGGACGCATGGACTTCCCCGGTGCGCGGGTCCGTCCGGCGGGGCGCCGCCAGGCTGTAGACGACCAGATCGACCTTGCCGAGATCCCGGCGGATCGTCTCGATCGCCTGCTCCTTGATCGCGTCGCTGAAGGCGTCACCGTTGATGTTGCCCGCATACAGGCCCGCCCGGCGGGCCGCCCGGGTGAAGGCCGCCGTATTGTACCAGCCGGCCGTCGCCGTCCGGCCGCCTTCCGCCGGACGCTCGAAAAAAATCCCCAGCGTGCCCGCGCCGGCGCCGAAAGCCGCGGCGATCCGTGTGGACAGGCCGAAACCGGTCGAGGCGCCGATGACGAGCGCGTTTTTCGGTCCGTCGATCCGCGGTTTCGATTGCACGTAGCGAATCTGTTCCTCCACGTTCCGGGCGCATCCGTCCGGATGGGCCGTCGTGCAGATGAAACCGCGCACTTTGGGCTGAATGACCATGTTTCGATTTCCTTTCCCGATCGGTATTTTTTTGGCTGACAGTTTGCATTATACTGGAACGGCCCGTTTCCCACAATCGTTCCCTTTGCCGCGGGATGCCCGCGCGGGCGCCGTCCGACCGGTTCCCCCGTTCGCGGTCCCGGATGGCCCGCGGCTTTACAAACCTTCGATGCCGTGATATGCTATAGCAAAACGAAACACCGGCAAACGTTGTGAAGGGACCAGTACGGACGGTACGCTGCGATCAGGGAGCAAATTCCTTGGACTGCGAGAATTTGCCGCCGCGCGTTCGGAACCCCATCCCGGAATGGCCGATGAGGAATCGGACGGCACCCTCCGTTAACGGGTTCAAGCCGGAGGCCGGCCGCAGCCGACGCTGCGCGCGGCTTCAAATAAGGTGGTACCGCGGAAGCAAGCTTCCGTCCTTATGCGGACGGGAGCTTTTCTTTTTACGCCACGGGAGTGAGAGTCGAACCATGCGTCAGCCCATCGTCATCAAAATCGGTTCCAGCTCGCTGACGTCCGCCGACGGCGGCCTGGACGAAGGCAAAGTGGCCTTCTTCGCTTCGGAAATCGCCGGCCTGATGGACCGCGGCCACGCGCCGCTCCTTGTCACCTCCGGCGCCGTCGCCGCGGGCTTCAGGGCCATCGGCCTCCCGGGCCGCCCGAAACTGCTGCACGAAAAGCAGGCGGCGGCGGCCGTCGGGCAGGCGCTCCTGATGAAAGCCTATCACGAAGCGTTCGCCCGCCACGGGCGCACCGTCGCGCAACTGCTGCTGACCCGCGCCGATTTCTTCGACCGGGACCGCGTCCACAACGCCCTCATGACCGTCACGGAACTCGTCCGGCGCGGCGTTCTGCCCGTCATCAACGAAAACGACACCGTGTCCGTCGGGGAACTGAAATTCGGCGACAATGACAGGCTGTCGGCGCTGGTGGCCAATCTGGTGAAGGCGGAGCGGCTCGTCATCATCACCGACACCGACGGGCTGTACACCGACGACCCGCGGAAAAATGCCGACGCCCGCAAGATCGACCGGGTCGGCGAAATCGGCGAGGAATTGCTCCGCATCGCCGGCGGCGCCGGCAGCGACGTCGGCACCGGCGGCATGCGGTCCAAAATCGAAGCCGCCCGCCTCGCCATGCGCGGCGGCGTGCCGGTGTTCATCGGCCGGGCCGGCGAACCGGGCGATCTGGAGAAAGCGCTGCGCGGCGAAGGAAAAGGCACCTACTTCGATACGGATCTCCATTTCCTGCCCGTGAAAAAACAGTGGATCGGCTTCCATTCGATTCCCCAGGGATTGATCCGCATCGACGACGGCGCCGTCGACGCCCTCCTCCGGGGCGGCAAAAGCCTGCTGCCGGCGGGCGTGCGGGCGGTCGACGGGGAATTCCACCCCGGCGACGTGGTGGAAGTGGCCGACCTTTCGGGCGCCGTCATCGGCAGGGGCGTGATCAATTACGCCAGCTGGCAGCTGGTGGCCGTCGCCGGCCTGTCGGTGGCGGAAGCGCAAAAGCGCATCGACGTCCACCGGCCGGAAGTGATCCACCGCGACGAATGGGTGGCGCTGTGACGGCGGGCCGCGTTTCGGCCTTCATCGCGCCGCCGCGCCGCCGGCGGCCGCCCGGCCGGCACGCACATTCGTCGTGTTATCCTTGTTTTCCGCGCCATCCGCGGATGGCGAAAAGGATTCCAATCATGGCGAGCAAACCAGCCATCATGAACGGGAGGGATTGACTTGATCGACAACATCGCGACACGCGCGGGTGAAGCGGCTGTCAAGGCCCGCAAGGCCAGGGAGGCTTCGGCGGCGCTCGGGCTCGTGGACGAGCGGCGGAAAAACGAAGCGCTCCTGATCATGGCCGATGAACTGGAGAAGGAACATGAAAGCATCATCGCGGCCAACCGGGAGGATCTGGAAGCCGGCAGGCAGAACGGCCTGTCCGCCTCCCTGCTCGACCGGCTCGCCCTGGATCGCCAACGGATCGCCGGCATCGCCGAAGGCTTGCGGCAAATCGCCGCCCTGCCCGATCCGGTCGGCGAAGTGCTGGAAGAAACGGTGCGGCCGAACGGGCTCAAAATCGTCAAGAAGCGCGTTCCCCTCGGCGTCATCGGCATCATCTACGAGGCGCGGCCGAACGTCACCGTCGACGCCGCCGGCCTGTGCCTGAAAACCGGCAACGCCGTCGTCCTGAGGGGCGGTTCCGCGGCGATCCGCTCCAACATGAAAATCGTGGACGTGCTGCGGGGCGCGCTGGCGAACACCGCCGTCCCCGCCGACGCCCTGCAGCTGGTCGAAGACACGAGCCGCGCCTCGGCGGACGACATGCTGAAGCTGAACGGCCTTCTGGACGTGCTCATCCCGCGGGGCGGCGCCGGCCTGATCCAGCATGTGGTCGAACATGCCACCGTCCCCGTCATCGAGACGGGCGCCGGCATCTGCCACACGTATCTGGACGAATCCGCCGATCCGCATATGGCGGCGTCGATCGCCATCAATGCCAAGGTGCAGCGCCCGTCCGTCTGCAATTCCATGGAAACGCTGCTCGTCCACGAATCGTTCGCCGCGAAGCACCTGGCCGGGCTTCTGGACAAATTCCGCCAGCTCGGGGTGGAAATCCGCGGCTGCGCCAAAACCCGCGATTTCGCGCCCTGGGCGAAGCCGGCGACGGACGCCGACTATGCGACGGAATACAACGACTTTATTTTGAACGTCCGGGTGGTGCCGGACCTGGACGAGGCGATTCGCCACATCGCCCGGTTCGGCACGAAGCATTCCGAGTGCATCGTGACGGAAGACGCCGCGCGCGCCGAAACGTTCATGAAGGCGGTGGACTGCGCCGCCGTCTACCACAACGCCTCCACCCGCTTTACCGACGGCTTCGAATTCGGCTATGGCGCGGAAATCGGCATCAGCACCCAGAAGCTGCACGCCCGCGGGCCGATGGGCCTTCAGGCGCTCACGTCGACGAAGACGTTCGTATACGGCAGCGGCCAGATCCGCACCTGAACCGGCACCGCGAATCGGCAGATCCTGTTGGAAACGGAGGAATGCAGCATGACCACCGTGAACGGGGACAACGCCCTGGCCGGCAAGACGCTCCTGTTCATCGGCGGCGGCAACATGGCGGAAGCCCTCATCCGCGGGCTGATTGCGAAGGCGGTCGTCGGTCCGGGCCAGATCCGCGTGGTGGACAAAGCCGGTCCGGCGAGGCTGGATGTCTTGCGGGACCGTTATGGCATCCGGCCGGTGCCGGAGGAAGCGGCGCCGGATGCCGCCCGGGATGCGGACGTGATCGTGCTGGCCGTCAAGCCGAAGGATGCGGCGGGAGCAATCCGGCAATACCGCGGGGGCTTCCGGGACGGCCAGACGGTCGTCTCCTTCGTGGCCGGCCTGTCCATCGCCTCCATCCGCCGCCTTCTGGGCCGTCCGCTGCCCGTCGCCCGGGCGATGCCCAACACGTCCAGCTCCATCGGTCTCGGCGCCACCGGTCTCAGCTTCAGTCCGGACGCCGGCGACGCGTCGAGGCGGATGGCCAGACAATTGTTCGAGGCGATCGGCGTCGTCCGGGAAGTGGACGAGTCGCTGCTCGACATCGTGACGGGCGTTTCCGGCAGCGGCCCGGCCTATTTCTACTATGTCGTCGAAGCGCTGATCGCCGGCGGAACCGCCGGCGGCCTGGACGCGGAGACGGCCCGGCAGCTGGCATACCAGACGATGCTGGGCGCCGCGGAAATGCTCCGGCAAACCGGAGAACCCCCGGAAACGCTGCGCCGGAACGTCACGTCGCCAGGCGGCACGACGGAAGCCGCCATCCGGCTCATGGAAGAAGCCGGCGTCGGCGATGCCATCCGGCGCGCCGTCCTGCGCGCGGCGGAGCGGGCCGCCGAAATGGGAGCGGACATCGACGCGGAAATCGGGCGCGAAACCGGCGCGGCGGAAAACGGCTGAGCCCGCCTCCCGCCTCCGGCGGCCGCCGGCCGGTCGCCTCCTGCGGCACGGCATGGAGAAGCGCCCTCCGAAACATGACAAACCAAAAAAGCACCCCCGGCGACTCCACGTCCCGGATGGGTGCTTCGCTTTTTCGGCAGCGCCTTGCGTTCAAGCCCGTCCCTACACAAATCCGCCGCGGAAACGGGTCGCGTACTCCTTCGCTTCCTCCGGCGTGCGGATCCGGTTGCGCGCCCAGTCCAGCAGCATCCGGTCGATGTACCGGAAATGCAGCTTGCCGGCGTACACCGCCTCCTTCAGGGCGGCTTCGATGAGCGGTTCCGGATAGCGGTCCTTGTCCAGCCAGCCGTTGATCGTTTCGATTTCCATCGGCGTCAGCGGCCGTCCGAACTCCTGTTCGAACAGCGAGAACAGATTGCGCCCGCCCTCCGGCCGGCCGAAACCGGCGCCCGATCCGGCCGTCCCCTCCGGTCCCACCTCGCTTCCGGCCGCATCGCCGCGTTGGCCGCGGCCGGGCGCATCTTCGCGTCCGAAGGCCGATTCCCGTTCCTCCTGCCGCGCCCACTCGGCGACCACCGCGGCCAGCCGCTCATACACCCCCGAAATGTCATAGCTCTCATAGGGCAGGCCCGTTTCCGGGTCGACCGTTTCCTTGATGGCGATCCATTCCTCGCTGACCAGTTTTTCCAGCGACGCGGCGATCTCCTCCGGATCGGCGCTCATCCGGGCCTGGAGATCCTCCACCGCGGGCAGGTCGTTTTTTTCCTTCTCGCGGAACGCCATCAGATGGATGAGCAGCATCATGTCCACTTCCGTCAGGCCGAGGCGCGCATACCATTGAAGAAGCAGGCTGGGGACGCTGACCGCCCCCGTCTCCAGCGCGAGAAACAAGCCTTTATCCATCGACATGACGTTCTCCCCTCCCTCTGCCGGCGTCCGTCACGGGGCCGCGATGCGGATTCTCGCGGGCACAAGTCCGCCGCGGCTTTTCCTCCGCGACGAAACGGTCAGGCCACGGTGATGGCTCCTTCACGGATACAGGCGGTACAGCATCCGCGGAAACGGAATCGTTTCCCGCACGTGCTCCAGTCCGCATATCCAGGCCACCGTCCGCTCCAGGCCGAGGCCGAAACCGGAATGCGGCACGGTGCCGTACTTCCGCAAATCCAGATACCAGCCATACGTTTCCGGCGACAGGCCGTGTTCGGCGAATCGCCGCTCAAGCAGCGCCGGATCGTCGATCCGCTGGCTGCCGCCGATGATTTCCCCGTAGCCTTCCGGCGCGATCAGATCGGCGCACAGCACCACCTCCGGCCGGGCCGGATCCGGCTTCATGTAGAACGCCTTGACGGAAGCCGGATAGTGCGTGATGAACACCGGCCTGTCGTACGCTTCGGCGATGGCCGTCTCGTGGGGCGCCCCGAAGTCGTCTCCCCACTTGATGTCGTGCCCCTGCCGCTGCAGGAAGGCGATGGCTTCGTCGTAGGTGATGCGCGGAAACGGCGCCGTCACGTTTTCCAGCCGGGATGCGTCCCGCTGCAGCACGTCGAGTTCCCGGCGGCAGTCCGCAAGCACGGCCTGCACCACGTGGGCCACGAGCCGCTCCTGGATCCGCAGGTTTTCTTCATGCTCCACGAACGCCATCTCCGGCTCCACCATCCAGAATTCGATCAGGTGGCGCCGCGTCTTCGACTTCTCCGCCCGGAACGTCGGCCCGAAGGAGTAGACGCGGCCGAGCGCCATTGCCGCCGCTTCCATGTACAGCTGCCCGCTCTGGCTCAGGTAGGCGTCTTCGTCGAAATATTTCGTGTGAAAAAGATTCGTCGTCCCCTCGGCGGCGGCCGGCGTCAAGATCGGCGGATCGACCTGCACGAATCCTTCTCCCGCCAGAAATTCGCGGATGGCCCGGATGATCCGGTCGCGGATGACGAGAATCGCCCGCTGGCGCAGCGAACGGAGCCACAGATGGCGATGGTCCAGCAGAAAATCGATGCCGTGCTCCTTCGGCGTGATCGGATACCCTTCGGTCACCTGGATGACGTCCACGCCGGCAAGCGCCAGTTCGTAGCCGGACGGACTGCGGGGATCTTCCCGCACCGTGCCGACGGCATACAGCGAGCTTTCCTGGGTGAGGCGCGTGCAGGCGTCCCAGACGTCGTCCGGCACTTCGTTTTTGACGACGACCGCCTGGATCGTGCCCGTGCCGTCCCTCAGTTGCAGAAATTGAATTTTGCCGCTGGACCGCTTGTTGTACATCCAGCAGCCGATTTTGACCGTTTGGCCGACGTGGCGGCCCACGTCGCGAATGAGACACGTTTGCATGATTTCACCCTCCGGCCCTTCCAGTTTACCCGCTTCACGGGCGGTTTGCAACGAGCCGGTACGTGTCCCTCGCAATGACCAGTTCCTCGTTGGTCGGAATGACGTAGGCGGCCACCTTCGACGCTTCCGTCGTGATGCGCCGCTCGCCTTTTCCCTTCTCGTTCGCTTCCCGGTCCAGCTCCACGCCGAGATACGTCAGGCCGTCCAGGACGCGTTCCCGCAAAATGTGCGAGTTTTCGCCGACGCCGGCGGTGAACACGATGACGTCCACCCCGTTCATCGCCGCGGCATACGCGCCGATGCATTTGCGGATGCGGTATTCGTACATGTCGTAGGCCAGCTTGGCCGCCTCATGCCCGGCGGCCATCGCCTCCTGGATTTCCCGCACGTCGCTCGAAATGCCGGAAATGGCAATGAGGCCGCTGTGCTTGTTCAGCATCGAATTGACTTCGTTGATCGTCAGCTCTTCCTTCGCCATGACATACGGCACGATGGCCGGGTCGATGTCGCCGCTGCGGGTGCCCATCATGAGGCCCTCGAGCGGCGTCATGCCCATGCTGGTGTCCACCGATTTGCCGCCCATGATCGCGGTGCAGCTGGCGCCGTTGCCGATGTGGCAGGTGATGATCTTGAGCGCCTCCAGGGGCCGGCCGGCAAGATCCGCCACGCGCTGGCTGACATACATGTGGCTCGTGCCGTGGAAGCCGTAACGCCTCACTTTGTGCTTGTTGTACAGCACCATCGGGATCGGGTACAGGTAGGCATGGGGCGGCATCGTCTGATGGAACGCCGTATCGAACACGACCGCCTGGGGCACGTCCGGCAGCGTCACCTCGACGGCGTTGATGCCCATCATGTGGGCGGGATTGTGCAGCGGCGCCAGATCGAACAGCTCGCGGATTTTCTGCTTCACATCGGGCGTCACCAGCACGGAATCGGAAAAATATTCGCCGCCGTGCACGACACGGTGGCCGACGGCCTGGATTTCATCCATGGAGGACAGGACGCCGTATTCCGGGTGGGTGAGGGCGCTGACGACCTTGCGGATCGCGGCCGTGTGGTCGAGAATTTCCGACACTTCCCGGTGCTCGTCCTTTCCCGCCGGCCGGTGGACGAGAATGGCGGTTTCCATGCCGATGCGCTCCACCTGGCCCTTGGCCAGGACGGATTCGTCGGTCATGTCGTACAGCTGGTATTTCAGGGAAGAACTGCCCGCGTTGATGACGAGAATTTTCATTGGATCCGGTCACCGTCCTTGTCGTAGCGGAAAAAGCCTTCGCCGGTTTTCACGCCGAGCTGGCCGGCGCGTACCATTTTTTTCAGCAGGAAGGAAGGCCGGTATTTCAGGTCGCCGAATTCGCGGAACATCCGTTCCAGGGCCGCCAGCACGGAATCGAGGCCGAACCGGTCGGCCATCTCCAGCGGACCGTATTTGAATTCGTAGCCGTTTTTCATCGCCGTGTCGATGTCCTCCGCGGAGGCGACGCCCTCCGTCAGCACGTGGATCGCTTCGTTGATGAGCAGGCAGATGAGCCGGGTGGTGACGAACCCCGGCGATTCGTACACGAGGATGCTCACTTTCCGGAACACCTGCTCCACCAGCGTGCGGATGGAAAGGAACGTTTCCTCCGACGTGCGCAGACCGCGGATGATTTCCACCAGGTTGACCTTGGACACCGGATGCAGGAAATGGAGGCCGATCACCTTGTCGGGCCGCCCGGTAACGCTGGCCAGCTCCGTCAGGCTGAGGGTCGACGTGTTGCTGCTGAACAGGACATCGGGCTCGCAGATCCGGTCCAGCTGGCGGAACACGTCCTTCTTCGCCTCGAGATCTTCCGTGATCGTTTCGATGACAAGATCGACGCCGGCCAGATGGCTGAGCTCGGCCTTGTGGATCCTCGACAGGATCAGTTTCTTTTCAGCGGCGGTGATGGCCCATTTTTCAATCTGCTTGTCCAGGCTGATGTTGATCATGTCCCAGGCCTGGTCCAGCTTCTCGGGCGTGATTTCCACCAGGTGCACGTCCAGGCCGCTTTTCGCCAGCATTTCGGCGATGCCCTGGCCCATGGTGCCCGCGCCGACGACGCCGATCCGCTTGAATGTTTTCATGTTACCACCCTTCCGTCATTTCCATCCATCCAACACCCTACATGACCATCTTACACGTTTCCGTGAGCATTTTCACTGTCGCCGGCCGAAACGCCGCCGTTGCGCGGGCGGCCGTCCCCTGGCGGACGGATGGCCGCGGGCGTCCGAAAAAAAAAGACCGCAGTCCCGGCCGTCGGCCGGACGATGCGGTCAGGAGAATGTGCCGTTTTCAGGCCGAAACCCGGGCAACTTCCGCCAGGAAGGCGCGGAACGCGTCGCCGTCCAGCCGCTCTTCGCGAAGCAGCACGTCGAGGCACCGGTCGAAAACGGCGCGGCGCTCCTTAAGAAGCCGTCTCGTGCGTTCCGTCAATTCGCCCAGAATGGCGGCGTTTTCGTTCATCAGCTGCTCTTTCGTCACCATCGAACGGTCGATGATGCCGAGGCGCGTCAATCCGGATTCCATCATGAGCGACACGATGCCGAGCGCCTGGTCGAAATCGCCCCGCGAACCGGTGCTCCGCTCGCCGTAGAACAGCTCTTCCGCCGCGGCGCCGCCGAGGGCGATCATGATTTGCTGCTCCAGGTGGGTTTTCGTGTGAAGGTACCGGTCCTGTCCCGGATTGTGCCGCACGTAGCCGAGCGCCCGCCCCCTCGGACTGAGGGAGATCTGGGACACGGACCCCGGCCGCACGGTTTCGGCGACGACGGCATGGCCGAGCTCGTGGATGGCGACGCGGCGGCGTTCTTCCCGGGTCGTTTCGCGGTCCGTCCGCTCCCCCATCATCACTTTGTCCACGGCCATGGACAGATGGCGCGGCATGACCGCGGGCGATCCTTCCCGCATCGCGTAGATGGCGGCCTCGTTCATGACGCTTTCCAGCTGGGCGCCGGAAAACCCGTACGTTTCGCCGGCCAGCTGCTCCAGGGAAACGGACGGATCCAGCGGCTTGTTGCGGGCATGGAGGCGCAGGATGTGGAGGCGGCCCGCCTTGTCCGGCAATCCCACTTCGATGAGCCGGTCGAACCTGCCCGGCCGAAGAAGCGCCGGATCCAGCATCTCCGGCCGGTTCGTGGCGGCGATCAGCAGGATGCGCGGCTCCCTTCCCGCATCGATGCCGTCCATTTCCGTCAGCAGCTGGTTCAGCGTCTGGTCGTATTCCCGCTGCTGGCCGCCGTCGCGTTTTCCGCCGATGGCGTCGATTTCGTCGATGAAAATGATGGCGCTTTTCTTGTCCCGCTTTTCCGCCTGGCGGCGTGCCTCGCGGAACAGGTCGCGCACCCGGCTGGCGCCGACGCCGACGTACATTTCCACGAATTCGCTGCCGGAGGCGGCCACAAACACCGAATCCGTATGGCGCGCCGCCGCCCGGGCGAGAAGCGTCTTTCCCGTTCCCGGCGGTCCGGTGAGGAGTATGCCCTTCAACGGCCGGATGCCGAGGCGCCGGATTTCGTCCCGCCTGATCAGAAAGTCGAGGGCTTCCGCCAGTTCCTGCTTGGCCCGCTCCTGGCCGCCCACGTCGTCAAAGCCCGGTTCGCCGTCGCCCGCGGCGGCCGGCTGCCGCCGGCGGACGAAAGCGCCGCCGCCCCGCGACCTGACGACGGCAAAGGCGACGAATGCGATGGCGGCGGCAACGAAAACCGGCGCCGCATTGACGCCGGCAAACGGCAGGAACAACAGCAGGGCCGGGATCGTGCCCAGAACGATTTCTTTACCGTACCGGCCCATTCGCCCACGCCTCCAGTCTCCCGCCCGCGAGCGGCAGCGCCTTGTGCATAGCGGCGCCGTCCAGCCGGAGCGTCACGTATACCCGCGATTCATCCATGGCCGCCTCCGCCGACAGGCCGGGATGGCGGCGCTCCGCCGCTTCCATCAGTCCGGGAATGTCGCCGTACCGCCGGTTCTCCATGGCCTCCGCCAGGTCGAACAGCATCTCCTGCCAGACGGCTTCCAGGTCGCCGCCGGCTTCCGTTTCCACCACGACGGCAATGTTGCGGCCGCCGGCCCGGCCGGCGGCCAGCGTTTCCACCTGGCGGTACACCCGCATCAGATCGGCCTCGGGACGAAGCCGGAGCCGGATCGTGACGAGGCCCCGCTCCGTTTCCAGGGAGACGGCGGACACGCCTTCCACGCCGGCGATGCCGGATTCCATCGGTTGCTGCACGGCATAGGCCTGATAGACAAAATAACCGCCAAACAGCAGGCCGGCTGTCACCAAAAACGCCAGCAGCACAGGCAACGGTCGTACGTTCACGGATCCGTACCCCCCTTTTTTTTGCGTCCCATTCGTCCGCATGTTTCATACAGGCGACCAATCATGCAGGCCATGATGGATCAAGTGATATATCAGAAGTATATCATACGGAGCGTCGCCTTGGCGGATGCAAAGTCTGGAACGGGACGCGAAAAAAAAGGAGTCCGCCATCGGGCGGACTCCCGTCGCGCCTGTCATTGGACGTTCAGGCGCAGCGTGTCCAGCAGCGCGCCGTCGGAAAACCGGTAATAATCGTAATACCGCCGCACGCCGCCGTCTTCTTTCCGTTCGTAGAACACTTCCCATACCGGTTCCCCGTCCAGCATGCCCGGCACCACGCGCAGAACGGCGGCGCCGTCCATCCGCGCGATCGTCCGTCCGGCCGCCTCTTCCCCGCTGATGCCTTCGGAAGCCGGCCTCGCCGTCACGCCGTCCGGTCCCACCCAGACGTAGAACGGCCGCTCTTCCGCGTCCGTGCCGGCCACCACGTAAACCACCCCGTCGCCGGCAAACCGCCAGACGCGCTCGGCGCGGACGAGGTCGGTCTGCTCCAGGGCCGTGCGCCGGGCTTGCTCCATCCGGTCGTAATGGTCCCGCTGGACGGCGCGGTACATAAGGCCCGCCAAGACCAGGAGGACAAGCACGGCGGCCGCGGCCGCCGCGACGATTTTCTTTGCCACGTCCACCGCCTCCCCGTCCGGTTCATCGCTGCCCGGGGCTTTCGGCCGCAGCCCGGGCCTTCAGCGCCCGAGCAGCCGTTCGAAGCGCCGCTGGGCTTCAAAGCGGATCCGCTCTTCGTCCAGGGTCAGCAGCTCGCGATCGCGCATCAGCCAGCGGCCGTCCACGCACACGTCGGTGACGTCATGGCCGGAAGCGCTGTACACCAGATGGGACACCACATCCGTCTGCGGAACGAAATGGGGCTGATCGATGTCGACGGCGATGAAATCCGCCTTCATGCCCGGTTCCAGCCGCCCCGCGATGTCGCCCATCCAGACGGCCTCCGCGCCGTCGCGCGTGGCCATGGCGAGCGCCTCTGCGGCCGGAAGCACCGTCGGATCGAGGGTGACGCCCTTCTGCAGCAGCGATGCGAGCCGCATTTCCTCGAACATGTCCACGTTGTTGTTGCTGGCCGAGCTGTCGGTGCCGAGGCCGACGATGACGCCCGCCCTCTTCATGTCGCGGACGCGGGCGATGCCGCTGGCCAGTTTCAGGTTGCTGCCGGGATTGTGGGAAACGCGGACCCCGTGGTCGGCCAGCATCCCGATTTCCTCGTCGGTCAGGTGGACGGCATGGGCCACGAGGCACGGCCGCGAAAACACGCCGAGGCGCCGCAGGTGTTCGACGGGCCGGACGCCGTACCGCGCGACGTTCTGCTCCACTTCCTTCCGCGTCTCCGACATGTGGGTGTGAAGGGGCAGGTTCCATTCGTGGGCCGCTTCCACGATCGATTCGATGTAGTCCGGCGGACACGTGTAGGGCGCATGGGGCGCCAGCATCGTGCGGATGCGGCCGCCGGCCGCCCCGTTCCAGCCGCGGGCGAAGGCGACCGCTTCGGCCAGCTTGGCCGCCTGCGCTTCCTCGGGAAACCCGATCACGCCGCGGCACAGCACGGCGCGCAGGCCGGATTCCTCGGCGACCCGGGCCACTTCGTCCATGTGGTCGTACATGTCCACGAAGCAGGTGGTGCCGCTTCTGATCATTTCCGCCGCCGTGAGCAGGGCGCCGGCCCGCACGTCTTCCGCGGTGAATTTCGCTTCCATCGGCCACATGTGGTCTTCGAGCCAGACCTGGAGATCCAGGTCGTCCGCGTAGCCGCGCAGGAGCGACATGGCGGCGTGGCCGTGGGTGTTGACGAGTCCCGGCAGGAACGCGCGCCGGCTTCCGTCCACGATGTCGCCGGCTCCTTCCTTCAGGTCGTCCCTTTTTTCTCCGATGTATTCGATCCGGTCATCTCGGATGACCATGGCGCCGTCCCGGATCACCCGGCCGCCGGCGTCCATGGTTACGAACGTGCCGCCCCAGATTACCGTTTTTGCCAACAGGGTCACCTCCGCCGACGGCTGAAGCCGTCAGTTGTCGAGAAAATAGGCAAGGCTCTGCAGGTCGATGGTGAAATCGGCGTGATGGATCCGCACGTGGTCCGGCACCTTCAGGATGGCCGGGGCAAAGTTCAGGATCGCCTCGATGCCGGCGTCGACGAACTGGTTGGCCACCGACTGGGCTTCCGACGCCGGCACGGTGATGATGCCGACCCGGATGTTCAGCCTGCGGACCGTTTCCTTCAGCTCGCCGATCGGCTGGACCGTCAGGTTGTTGATTTTCTCCCCGATTTTTTCCGGCGCGGCGTCAAACACCGCCACGATTTTCATGTTGTCCTTGGCGAAGGCGTTGTAGTTGCACAGCGCCCGGCCGAGGTTGCCCGCGCCGGCCAGGCCGACGTGGATCACCTGATTCAGCTTCAGGATTTGCCGGATTTTTTCCACCAGATACTCCACGTCGTATCCGATGCCCTTGCGCCCGAATTCGCCGAAGTAGGCCAGGTCTTTCCGGATTTGCGCCGGATTGAGGTTCAGCTTCTCGCCGAGTTCCTGGCTCGAGACGGTGGTGACGCCGTTGGCCGTCAGTTCCTTCAGGTACCGCAGGTAGACCGGCAGCCTGCGCACGACGGCGTCCGAGATTTTTTCCGTTTTCAACCTCGATTCCCCCTGTTCAGCCATTCCTCCACCCGCGCCGGCAGTTCGCCCGCCGGCACCCGCTCGATGGTCGGGCCCGGAAGCGACTGGAGGAAATATTTGCCGTAGGACGTATCGGTGACCCGCGTGTCGTAGATGATCACGACGCCCCGGTCCGTCGCCGTGCGGACGAGCCGTCCGAACCCCTGCTTGAACCGGATGACGGCGGACGGCACCGACAGCTTGAGGAACGGATTTTCGCTTCGCTGGCGGGCCAGTTCGGTGCGGGCTTCCAGCACCGGTTGGTTCGGCGGCTGGAACGGAAGCCGCACGATGGCCAGGCAGCTGAGCGCGTCACCGGGAATGTCGACGCCTTCCCAGAAGCTGCTCGTGCCGAGCAGCACCGTCGTGCCCTGGTCCTGGAACAGGCGCAGCAGCTTGCTGCGGCTCGTGCCGTCCATCCCCTGGCCGAGCAGCGACACCCCGTGTTCCGCCAGCGGTCCCGCCATGTATTCGTACGCCTGCTTCAGCATCCGGTAGGACGTAAACAGGATCAGCATGCGCCCTTTCGTGCCAAGCGCCACCCGGCACAAGGAGTCGGCCAGCGCCCGGACGAAGGCGTCGTCGGATGCGCCCCGCACGCTCGGAAAATCGCGCGGGATGAGCACCAGCGCCTGGTTCCGGTAATCGAACACCGCCGGCAGGCGCACCGTCTTGAGCCGTCCGGCTTCCGCCGATGGGATGAGCCCGAGCTGCCGGCACACATAGTCGAAGGAATCGCCGACGGCGAGGGTGGCGCTCGTGAGCACGACGCTGTCCTTGCCGTCGAAGAAATGGCGGTGCAGGGCGTCGCTCACGTCGACGGGCGCCGCATGGAAGCGCAGGGAACGGGGGTTGCTCCCGGCAGCTTCCAGCCAGAACACGTGCGCCGGTTCCCTGGCCGCCAGAATGAAGCGGAGCGCGTCGCGGCAACGGACGAGCTCCCGCAGAACGCCCGCGAGATCCGTGACCAGTCCGGCGACGGCCGGATCGTCGCCGAAGGCTTCCCGGACGGCGTTCAGCCGCCTGTCGACGGCGGCCGCCAGCGACGTGACGCGCACGTGCAGGTTGTTTTCCAGCGCCGCGATCTCGCCGTAATCCCGCGGGGGCGATTCCGCCTTCAGGCGGAGCACGAACCCGCCGTCGGCCGACGCGTCGTCCGGGCGCCGGCCGATCATGCCATAACATTTCTCCGCGAGCCGGTCCCAATCCTCTTTGATGGCGACGACGTCCCGAAAGGCCGCCTCCAGGGCGCCGATCGCCTCGTCCCAGTCGCCGTCGCCGTTCACCTGGCGCAGAAAGAACACGAGGCGCGGCAAGAGCCCCGTATAGGCATCCCTGTACAGGTCCTGCAACGGACGGACGAAGGAATGGTAGCCGAGTTCCGTGCCCAGATGGCGTAGGGCGGTTTCCTCCAGCTGGTGCGCCTCGTCAACCACCAGATGGCGGTACGCCGGCAGAAGCCGGTGCTCCGCCTTCATGTCGGTGAACAGCAGGGAATGGTTCGTGATGACCAGATCGGCGCCGGCCGCTTCATGTTTCGCCCGGTGATAGAAGCAGCGCCTGAACCACGGGCAGGCGCGGTTCAGGCACGACTCGCTGTCGCTTCTCACCGTCCGCCAGAAATCCCGCCCCCGGTCGCCGAACTGGAGCTCCTCCTCGTCTCCGCGCTCCGTCTCTTCCAGCCAGACGACGAGCTGCGCCGCCGTCAGGGGATCTTCCCGCGGATGGTCGAAATCGGCGCCGCTGACCCGATGCTCGAACTTCCGCAGGCACAAATAATGGTTGCGGCCCTTGAGGAGCGCGGCGCGGAACGGAACGGGGAACAGTTCCGAAAGGAGCGGCAGGTCCCTCGTGCGGATCTGCTCCTGCAGATGGATCGTGTGGGTGCTGACCACCACCTTCTCGCCGCTCGACAGGGCGTGGAACAGGGCGGGAACGAGGTAGGCCAGCGATTTGCCCGTTCCGGTGCCGGCTTCCACCAGCAGATGGCGGCCGCTCGCGAAGGCGTCCGCCACTTCCCGGATCATCCGTTCCTGGGCTTCCCGCTCCTCGTAGGCGTCAAACCGCGTCCGGAGCCGTTCCTTCAATTTTTCGTAAAAGGCGGCAAAATCCCCGTTTTCGATGTCGGGGTCGTCGGGGTCGGGCCTGTCCGTTCCGCCGGTCCACTCCCCCGCCCGCATGCGAAACCCGCGGTACACCCCTTCTTCCGCCTGCGGCGTCCACGCCTCCCGCTCCCTCCGGTCGATCATGCCGCCGATGAGGAACGCCATGTCGTCCCAATGGGGGGACGCGGCAAACAGATCCCGCAGTCTGCGGAGGGTGACCAGGGACAGGGATTCCATCCGCTCGAGGCACAGCAGCCACAGCCTGGCCGTTGCCAGGGCATCGTGGTCCGCCCGGTGGTGTTGTTCAAGTTCGATGCCGAACGTGCGGGTCACCCTGCCCAGGGACAGCCCGGCCAGTCCCGGAAACAGAAAGCGCAGGGCGGCCAGCGTGTCGTATACGCGGCCGGGAAACGGATCGTAGCCGCATTCGGCGAGCGCGCGCTGCAGCACGCCATAGTCGAAGGCCGCGTTGTGGGCGACGAAAGACGCGCCGTCCAAAAGCGGCAACAGGTCGATCATCACGTCATCGAGGCCCGGCGCGTCGGCCACGTCGGCGTCCGTGATGCCGGTCAGCCGGGTGATTTCCGGCGGAATCGGCACCCCGGGATTCACGAACGAAGCGTATGTCCGCTTGATGGAACCGCCTTCGATGACGGCGACGCCCACCTGGATGATCCGGTCGCGCGGTTCCGGCCCGGTCGTCTCGAAGTCGACAACGGCGAATTTGTCCATGCTCCCGCTCATCGAACCGTGGCATGTTCCTCGGCGCGGATGACCCGTTCGACCCGGTTCCGTTCGTCCAGCAGGACGACGATCGGTTTGTGGACTTTCGCTTCCTCGCTGGTCATGATGCCGTAGGAAATGATGATGACTTTGTCGCCGGGATGCGCAAGCCGCGCGGCGGCGCCGTTCAGGCAGATGACGCCGGAGCCGCGGGGGCCGGGGATGACGTACGTTTCAAAGCGCGCGCCGTTGTTGTTGTTGACGACCTGCACCTTCTCGTTTTCGTAGACATCCATCAGGTCCATCAAATCTTCGTCGATGGTGATGCTGCCGACGTAGTTCAGATTCGCCTCCGTCACCGTGGCGCGGTGCAGCTTCGATTTCATCATCGTTCTAAACATGGCGCAGCTCCCCTTCCGTTTTCCAGAATACGCGGTTGTCGATCAGGCGGGTTTTCCCGAAGCGGACGGCCAGCGCGACGATGAGCTCCCGGTCCTCCGTTTCCTCCAGCGCCCGCCAGACGGGCCCCTCGAGGGCCAGGAGGGACGGATAGGTCAGCACCGACACGTAATCGATGTCCGCCAGCGGGGCTTCCCGGATTTTCCGCGCCAGCGCTTCTTCCAGTTCGCCGGCGGCCGGGTCGCCGGCCCCGAGCATCCGGCCGGCAAGCTCCAGCGCCTGCGACAGCACGACGGCCTGCCGCCGTTCGTCCGGCGAAAGGTATACATTGCGCGAACTCATGGCCAGCCCGTCCGGTTCCCGCACCGTCGGACAGGCGACGATCTCCAGCGGAAAGTTGAAGTCTTCGGCAAGCCGCCGCACCACCGCCACCTGCTGGGCGTCCTTCATCCCGAAATAGGCCCGGTCGGGCGCCACCAGATGGAACAGCTTGGTCAGCACCGTCGCCACGCCGTCGAAGTGGCCCGGCCGGGAGGCGCCGCACAGCCGGTCCGCCAGGCGGCCGACCCGGACCCGGACCGCCGGCTCCCGCGGGTACATCTCGGCGACGGGGGGCATGAACAGCACATCCACCCCGGCGTTTCGCGCGATGGCTTCGTCGCGCGCGGCATCCCGCGGATACCGCTCGTAATCTTCATTGGGGCCGAACTGCAGCGGATTGACGAACACGCTGAGCACGACGAGATCGTTTTCCCGCCGCGCCCGCTCGATCAGGCTCGCGTGGCCGGCGTGCAAATACCCCATCGTCGGCACGAAGCCGACGGTCGCATCGGGCCGGCCGGTTTTCAGCCGGCGCAGCGCCGCTTTCAAATCCCGAACGGATCGGATGACCTCCATCGCATTCCCTTCTTTGGCGTCCCGTTTCCGCCGTCAGGCGCGGCCGTACAGGCCTTCCGCCCTCTTCTCTTCCGCCTTGCGGAACGCGTGCTCCGCGGCGGGAAACAGGCCGTTTTTGACTTCCCTGACATATTCGGCAATGGCGGCCTCGATGGTGCCGCCGACGTCCGCGTACGTCTTGGCGAACGTTTTCGGGGCCGGGTGCCCGATGTTCAGCATGTCGTGAAAGACGAGCACCTGCCCGTCGCAATGCCGGCCGGCGCCGATGCCGATCGTCGGAATGTCCAGGGCCCCGGTGATGCGGGCGGCCACTTCTTCCGGCACCAGTTCCAGCACGAGGGCGAAGGCGCCGGCTTCCTCCAGCCGCTTCGCGTCCTCCAGCAGCTTTTCCGCCTTCGCGTCCGTCTTCCCCTGCACGAAATAGCCGCCCAGCTGGTGGATCGACTGCGGCGTCAGGCCGATATGGCCCATGACGGGCACGCCGGCGGAAACGAGCGCCCGGACCGTCCCGGCGATTTCGCCGCCGCCTTCCAGCTTCACCGCTTTGGCCATGCCCTCCTGCATCAGACGGGCGGCGTTCGCCAGCGTCTTGTCCAGGCTGCCGTGATATGTCAGAAACGGCATGTCGACGACGACGAAACTCCGCTTCGCACCGCGGGCGACCGCCTTCGCGTGATGCACCATGTCGTCCAGCGTGACCGGAACGGTGGAATCGTAGCCCAGCACCACGTTGCCGAGGGAATCGCCGACGAGGAGCACGTCCGCTCCCGCCGCCTCCGCGTGCCGGGCCGACGGATAATCGTACGCCGTGATGACGGCGATCGGTTCCTTTTCCCTTTTCATGCGCCTCAGCCTTGCCGTCGTGACCGGCTTTTCACCGTTCATGATGCCCACAACCCCCGTTTCGCGTTCGGTTCCGCCGGTTCGCACCGCCTGCGCATGCGACAAAAAATCCTTTCGGCCGAAACAGCCAAAAGGATTCCCCTCACGGCAAATTCCATGCGGCAAATCCCGGCTCGTTCTGTCTCGGTCCGTTCCGGCTCAGAGCAGAAGCAGCGGTTGCCCGTTGTCCGGTTTGCGGCGCCCATGGGCGCCATGCGCGTTCGTGCAGGAAAGTGCGGTTCCGCGCGGCGGATACCGCCTTTGATCTTTCTACTATACCATGCCGGACGGCCGGACGGCAACCGGTCATCCGAACTCGATGTCGCCCGCGACGAGCGTCACCCGTTCGCCGGCATCGGTCCGCACCACGAGGCCGCCCCGTTCGTCCAGCCGTTCCGCCGTGCCTTCCGTCCACCCGCTTGCCGACCGGTGGCGGATGCGCCGGCCGACGGTGACGGACAGCGATTCCCACAACATGCGGATCGGCGGGAAGCCTTCCGCCAGGTACAGCCGGTACATGGCGTCGAATTCCCGCAGAAACGCGCCGGCCAGGGCGTTGCGGTCCACCCGGCGGCCGGTGGCCATCAGGAGGCTCGTCGCCTTGCCCGCCAGCTCCGGCGGATAGTCGGCTTCCTCCAGATGGCAGTCGATGCCGACGCCGACGGCCATGTGCCGGACCCGCTCGTCCTCGCCGACGGATTCGACGAGGATGCCGCACAGCTTGCGGCCGTCGCCGGCGAGGAGATCGTTCGGCCATTTGATGCCGATGTCGGCGCCCGTTTCGCGGCGCAGCGTGCGGGCGAGGGCCACCGCCGCCGCCATCGTCATCTGGGGCGCCTCGCGCACCGTGATCGGCGGACGGATGATCAGGCTCATCCAGATGCCCTTGCCGGCCGGCGACAGCCAGAAGCGGCCAAGCCGGCCCCTTCCCGCCGTCTGCTCTTCCGCGGCGACCAGCGTGCCGTGGGGGGCCCCGGCGGCGGCAAGCCGGTGCGCTTCCGTCTGGGTGGAGTCCACCGTCCCGAGGACGACGACGTCCGCGAGGACGGAAACGGAGCCGGCCGCCAGGCGGATCGCTTCCGCGGACAGCGCGTCGGGCCGTCCGACCAGCCTGTAGCCTTTGTGCGGCGACGATTCGAACCGGTACCCCTGTCTCCTGAGCTCCCGGATGTGCTTCCATACCGCCGTGCGCGACACGTTCAGCCGGCGGCTGATTTCTTCGCCGGACACGTAGCGGTCTCCGGCTTCGGCAAAGCAGGCCAGAATGTCGTCTTTCACCGGCCGCTCTCCCCTTCCGGGCTTTCCGTTCCGGCGCGCGCCATCTCCAGCGCTTTCGAGACCAACAGCTCCCGCCGGTTGTCCAGTTCCCCGAGGGCGACGCCTTCCAGCAGCTTCTCCAGGATGCGGCCGACGGCCGGGCCCGGCGCGAGGCCGGCGCGGATCAGATCGCGGCCGCCGGCGGCGAGTTCTTTCGGTTCCCGGGCCGGCATCTCCGCCAGCCAGCGCCGGGCGGCTTCGAGGAACGCCCGGTCCGCATCCGGCGCGACGGACCGCGCCATGAGCCAGCGTTCGGCCGTTCGCGGGCCGTGGCGGAGCACGAGCCGCTTGAAGGCGCGCGACGCTTCGCCGTCCGTCCGGCCCGCGAAGGCGTTAGCGCCGGCACCGAACGCCAGGGCGCCGGCCACGTCCGCCGTCTTCCGGTTCGAAAACGTGAGCCGCCGCATGAGGCCCGCCGCTTCGCCGGAATCGAGCCCGATCGCTTCGAACAGCCGGGTCCAGCGCACCGTGCCGTCGGCGGCCTCCGCCATGCCCGCCAGCGTCCGGTCCGGCTGTTCGGGCAGGCGGTCAAGGGGGAGCGGCGCCCGGAAATGGGCGTACAGGCCGCTGTCCCGGAGCATCCGGTACCCGCGGGCGGGATCCGCCCCCTCCGTCATCCGTTCCAGTTCCATCCGCACCCGCTCCGCGGCCACGAGGCCGATGCGGGGCGCCATCGCCAGAATGGCCTGCCAGGTACCGGGCTCGACGGACAGCCCGTACTCCGCGGCAAACCGGACGGCGCGCAACATCCGGAGCGCATCTTCCCCGAACCGCTGCCGCGGGTCGCCGACGGCGCGCAGGATGCGGTTTTCCAGATCGCGCCGGCCGCCGAACGGGTCCACCAGTCCGCCGTCCCGCGCCAGCGCCATCGCGTTGATGGTGAAGTCCCGGCGGGCGAGATCTTCGCGGATGTCATCGATGAAGCGGACTTCGTCCGGCCGCCGCCCGTCGGAATAGCCGCCTTCGGTGCGGAGCGTCGTCACCTCGAACGGCCTGCCCCGCAGGATCACCGTGACGGTGCCGTGGGCCAGCCCCGTCGGCTCCGTCCGTTCGAACAGGGCCATCACGTCTTCCGGCCGCGCGCTGGTGGCGATGTCCACGTCCTTGAGCGGGCGGCCGAGCAGCCGGTCGCGCACGCATCCGCCGACGAGCCAGGCGCGCCAGCCCCGCTCTTCCAGCCGTCCGACGATGTGCCAGGCCAGCGACAGCAGCGTCCCTTCGTCCATCGCCCCGGCCGGACGGTTTTGGTCAAAACCCATCGTCCACACCCGGCTTGTATTTGTCCACCAGTTCCCGCCACGCAAAATCGCCCCGGGCCAGCGCCCGGACCAGGATTTCCGCCGTGGCGATGTTCGTCGCCACCGGCACGCCGTACACGTCGCACAGCCGAAGCAGGGCGGAAATGTCGGGTTCGTGGGGCTGGGCCATGAGCGGGTCGCGCAGGAAGATGATCAAATCCAGGTTGTTTTCGGCCACCATCGCGCCGATCTGCTGGTCGCCGCCGAGGGGGCCGGACATGAACCGGTGCACGGAAAGGCCCGTCTGCTCCATGATGAGGCGTCCGGTGGTGCCCGTCGCGAACAGCCGGTGTTCCCGGAAAACCGGTTCGTACGCGATGGCGAAATGGACCATTTCTTCCTTTTTTCTGTCGTGGGCGATCAAGGCGATGTTCATGCGGCAAACCTCCGTTTGCATGAAGCGGATGCCGGATCCGGATGCGGCAAGCGCCGGGACTTGTCCGTCAATCGAGGAGATGCTCGAACCCGTACACGAGGCCGTCCAGTTCCACGACTTTCTTGACGGCCAGATTGACGCCCGGCATGTAGCCGGACCGTTCGTAGGAATCATGCCGGATTTTCAGGGTTTGTCCGTAGCCGCCGAAAATGACTTCCTGCTGGGCGAAAATGCCGGGCAGACGGACGCTGTGGATGCGGAATCCGGCATAGTAGCCGCCGCGGGCGCCTTCGATCGTCTCGTGTTCCTGCGGATTGCCCTGGCGGAACTCCCGCCGCACGCGGGCGATCATTTCCGCCGTCTTGACGGCGGTGCCGCTCGGCGCATCCAGCTTCTGGTCGCCGTGGTACTCGATGATTTCCACGTGGGGCAAGTATTTGGCCGCCTGTTCGGCGAATTTCATCATGAGAACGGCGCCGATGGAAAAGTTGGGCGCAACGATGCCGCCGATCCCCTTCTCCCGGCACAGCCTGTCCAGCTCGTCAATGTCGCCGGGCGCAAGGCCCGTCGTCCCGATGACCGGCCGCACCCCGTGGCGGATGGCGGTTCTCGCGTTGTCCATCACCGTGGACGGCACCGTGAAATCGACCATCACGTCCGCCCGGGATTCCACCAGCGCCAGCTCCAGGTCGTCGGTGACGAGGATGCCGCAATCGGCGACGCCGGCCAGCCGGCCGGCATCGCTTCCCGCGCATCCCGGGTCGACGGCGCACGCCAGCTCCAGCTCTTCGTCTCCCAGCACCATTTTGACCACTTCACGGCCCATCCGGCCGCCGGCGCCGGTGACGGCCACCCGAATGACTTTCCCTGCCATGTGCGTTTGTTCCTCCCGTTTCCGATCGTTCTCGCTCCGCTTCGCGCAATGCTTCGTACAAGGCCATCGCTTCCCGGTTCGCGGGATCCAGCTTGAGGGCGTCCCCGGCGGCGCGGGCGGCGTCGCCGCGCCGTCCGGTCCGCCGCAGGGCTTCCGCCAGCATCAGGAGCGCTTCCACCGACAACGGGTCGAGGCGCGTTGCTTCCTCCAGCTTGGCGACGGCGGCTTCATCGGCTTCCGCGCGGTTTTCCGTAAGGAGGGCGTCCGCTTCGCCCAGCAGCCGGCGTGCCGTCAGCCGGACGAGGTGCATGCGGTACGCGGCCGAATCCGGGTCCAGGGCGACGGCACGCTCCGCGTGTTCCAGCGCCTTGGCCAGCTTGTCGCTGCGGGCGAGGGTGATCGAATACCGGTAGTGATGGGACGCGTTGTCCGGCTCCTCGTCCACCGCCCTGGCAAACCAGCCGGCCGCCCGGTTGTAGTCCTGGCGGATGATCGCCTCATAGGCTTTCCGGATGTACGGATTGTGCCCCACGCGCTGTCCATCCTCCCTTCCCGCAGGCGGAAGGCTCGATGGTACAGCATATGATCACGCCGGGCTGTCGGTGCCCTTGGGTGTCCAGCGGTTTTTGTCCCGGGTTCTGAACTTGTCCATGACCCGGTTGAAGGAATCCGTCAGGTCGATCCCCAGCGAATTGGCGAAGCAGATGGCAATGAACAGGATGTCGCCGAGCTCCAGCTCGATGGAATTTTCCTCTTCCGTCGGTTTTTTCGGCTTTTCGCCGAACCGGTGGTTCACCTCCCGCGCCAGTTCGCCCACCTCTTCCGCCATCCGGGCGAGCATGGCCAGCGGACTGAAATAGCCTTCCTTGAACTGCGAGATGTAGGCGTCGACTTCCCGCTGCATCTCCGCCAGCGTCTTTTCCCGTCCGTCGTTCATCTCCCATGATCCTTCCGGCACGATTTTACCTTTTTCATGTTATCGCAAAGCGCCCAGGAATACAATCGCAAATGGCGGTCGCGCCCGGCGCCGGAACCGGCGCGGCCGGCGGGCTCGCGGCCGGGGCGGCGGAACGGCGGAACGGGAAGGCGGATGACGGATCGCACTTTTCCTTGTGGTATGATGGTATATACTACCGACATCATCTCCGTTGAAAGGAGGCATCCCGATGGAGCTCGACAGGCGCGCCGTGTTCACGAACGCCGCCGCCATCCTGTTCGGGACGGCCGTTTACGCCTTCGGCCTGAACTATTTCATCGTGCCCAACCAGCTGATGGAAGGCGGCATCACCGGCATCGCGCTGCTCGTCAACTACGCCTTCGGCGTCAGGCCCTCCGTCATGACCGTCCTGATCAACCTGCCGCTGTTCATCGCCGGCTGGCGCGTGCTGGGCCGGCGGGGCATGGCGTACACCATTTTCGGCACCGCCTCTTTGTCCGCCTTCCTTTGGGTGATGGAAACGGCCGTCGCCAGGGGCTGGCTCGCCCCGTTCCATGCCGGACAGGATCTGATGCTGGCCGCGCTGTACGCGGGCGTGACCCTGGGCGCCGGCCTCGGCATCGTGTTCCGTTTCGGCGGCACCACCGGCGGCATCGACATCGTCGCCCGCATCCTCAACAAAATCGGCGGCTGGAGCCTCGGGCAAATCATTCTCGCCATCGATGCGGCCATTTTGCTGGCCAGCCTGATCTATCTTCCGAAGGAAAAAATCCTGTATACCCTCGTGTCCGTTTTCATTTCCACCCAGGTGATCGATTTCATCCAGGAAGGGGCCTACGCGGCCAAGGCGTTCACCATCATTTCGGAACGCGCCGGCGACATCGCCAGGGCCATCAACGTCGAGATGGAGCGGGGCGTCACCGTGTTCCCGTCCCGCGGCGCCTACTCCAACCGGAGCCGCGAAGCGCTCTATTGCGTCGTCTCCCGGCAGGAGGTGCACAAATTGAAGGCTCTGGTCCGAAAAATCGATCCCAGAGCCTTCATGGTCATCAGCGACGTGCATGACGTGCTGGGGGAAGGGTTTCGTCCGGAATGAACCGAATGCGGCCTTCTCCCGTCCGTGTCCCGCCCGCGGCGGGCGGGTCCGGTTCAGGCGCCGCTTGGCGCCCGGTATTTGCGATAGCCGACATAGACCAGCACCGACACGATGGCGCCGCACACCATCGCCGCCCACCGCACCGGTTCGCCCGCCGGGCCGGCGCCCGCCGCGGCGGGCTCGTCGTCCGCGCGGAACAGGTCGTCGATCAGCCGGTCCGCATGCTTCGCCCCTTCCTTGAGCCGCGCGTCGCCCGGATCCCCGGCGGCCATTAGGCCGTTCATGAAGATGAACCAGGAATCCAGCTGCTCCGCCAGCGAGGCGCTGCGGGAAATGAGCACCGCCGGGCGGATCAGCAAATAATGGTCGTAGAAAGCCTTGAGCGCCCGCCGGGCTTCCTCCGGCCGCCCGCCGTCGATCGCCTCCTTCAGCCTGGCGGCGTCCCGCCCGAACGCGTCGCGGTAGCCGAGCCACATCGGCTTCTCCCGGTGCGTCAGCGCATCGGCGGCCAGCCGGATTTTGACCGCGGCTTCCAGCGCCTTCACCCGGTCCAGCCGGACGCGGTTGTAGATTTCCCGGGATTCGGCCACCAGCGAGGTGAGCGCGTTCAGTCCTTCCAGCGTGGTCAGGCCGCCGTACGAAATCCGCGTGACCATGTCGGAAAACCGCTCCAGCTGCTCCCGCGCCTCTTCCATCCGTCCGTCCTTCGCCGCGCGGTACAGGGCGGCCGCGGCTTCGTCCAGAAGAAGCAGCTTCCCGTCCGCCTGCCCCGCCCGTTCCGGGCCGTCCGTCGCGCCGGGCGCCATGGCGGCCAGGACGGAAGCCGACGCCAGCACGAAAACCGCGAGAACCCATGCAGCCGGCGCCATCGTCGGACGCCGCCGTCTCGTTCGTTTCCCCATGCGGACATCCCTCCTCTTATCACATCTATATGGGAGGATGTCCGCAAATAGACTAGCCGTCCGCCCCCGCGCCCCGCTTCGCCCGTCGGGGCCGGAGCGCCGCCGCGAGGCCGATGGAGACGGCGCTCATGAAAACGGTGAAGGCGCCGATGACCGGCACGTCGTCGAGGAGCGGCGGATACAGCCACGGATGGATCTTGAGGCCGTAATCCAGGGCGTCGTTGAGAAGCGTCCAGGCGGACGCCGCCAGCAGGGCCGGCATGCCGTAGGCGAGCCGGCCGGCATACACGATCGCTTCGATCGCCATGCCCGCATGGGAGACGATCAGCATCCATTGCAGCGGATCGATGCCGCCCCCCTGCCAGCCGTCGGCAAAGTTGATGACGACCGCCCATACCCCGTATTTGAACAGCGTGACCACCGCCAGGGCGTCGACGAGCGCCCGCACTCCCGACAGCCGTCCGACGGCCGTCCGCCGGACGGGATGGCGTTCGGCCATTAGAAACAGGAGCGACAGCGAAAAAAACAGGCTGGCCGTCGGGCTGTCCGGCACGAACGGCAGCAGCCAGAACGGCTTTTCGGCCGCCGTCTCGCGGAGCTGGTCCCAATACCAGGCGTAGCCGCCGGCCGTGCCGAGCAAATTGACCCAAAACAGCAGGCGAAGCGCCGGCGCCGAATGCAGCCATGCGAGAACCGCCCGCGTCACATCGGGACCGGTTGGCGCCCCCTTCATGCGCGTCCTCCTTCCTTCTCCGCAAACGTCCGGCGTCCGCGGCCGGGGCCGGCTTCCGGCCCGTTCTTGGCCGCATGCCGGAATTGATCCGCAAAAGCAAAAACCCGACCTTGCCGGTCAGGTTTTCCTTGCCGATGGGCCGTTACTGCGTTTTCTGCATGGCCAGCCAGCCGGCCAGCGCGTCAATGTCTTCCTCCGTCAGCCCGCGGTCCAGATTTTCCGCCAGCTGGGGCGGCATGCCGCCGATGCCGTTTTCGATGATGCCCAGAATGTCTTCCTTCGTGTATTTGTCGCCGATGCCGAGGAGCGACGGCATCGGGCCGGACAGGTCGGCGCCGTGGCAGGTGACGCAGGTGGCCTGCTGATAGATGGCGTAGCCCGGATCGTCCTGGGCGACGATGGACGCCGCCGGCTTCCTGGACGGAGTCGGTTCCGCTCCCTTGCCGGCCAGCACTTCCTCGTGCTTCAGGATGTGCTCGGGGGTGATGCCCCGCACTTCCAGTTCATGCTTGTAGTCGGTCCAGGCGTCATACGTGAGATAAAAAATCGAAACGAGCGTCAGGAACATCAGGGCGCTGGCCACCGGGCGGCGGTAGAACCGCCGTTCGGGGCCGCGGTCGAGGAACGGCGCCAGAAGCAGCGCGGTGAACGCGATGCCCGGAACGCCCACGGTGCCGAGGGCGATGAATTTTTCCGAAACGTAGGGCAGCTTGAGGAACTGGTACAGGAACAGGAAATACCAGTCCGGCATCGGGATGAAATCGGTATTGTTCGGGTCCGCGATGTAGCCGAGGGGAGCCGGATGGGTCAGGACGAGCACCATGAACCCGACCAGCACCACCGCGCCGACCATCCATTCTTTCAGCAGGAAATTCGGCACGAACACTTCCGTCTTGCCCGGATAGGCCGAGAAATCCTTCGGTTCCGGCTTCCGGTCCCGGACGCGGATGCGCGAGTCGCCGACGTAGACGATTTTTTCTCCATCATGTTGGCGGGTCACTTGCCGTTCCTCCTTTCAATCACAGCGGTCCCGAAATGCCCTGCTTGCGGATCAGGTAGAAGTGCACGCCGAGCAAGGCCAAGAGGACGCCCGGCAGGAAGAACACGTGGATGGCGAAAAACCGCGTCAGCGTCTGGGCGCCGACGATCTCGCCGCCCTGCAGCAATTCCCTCAGGTATTCGCCGGCGAAGGGCACCGAGGCCACGATTTCCATGGTGACCTTGGTGGCGAAATACGCCTTGTTGTCCCACGGCAGCAGGTACCCCGTCAGGCCGAGGGCCAGCATGACCAGGAAAATGAGCACGCCGACGACCCAGTTCATTTCCCGCGGATGCTTGTACGAACCGGTGAAGAACACCCGGAGCATGTGCAGGAACATCATGACGATGACCAGACTGGCGCCCCAGTGGTGCATGCCGCGCACGATGTAGCCGAACGCCACCTTGTGCTGCAGGTAGTCGACGCTGGCGTAGGCGTTCAGGATGTCCGGCACGTAGTACATCGTCAGGAACATGCCCGACAGCACCTGGATGATCGTGATGAAAAAGGTCAGGCCGCCGAAGCAATAAACAAAGGCGGAAAAATGGTGGGCCGGGTTGACGTGTTCCGGCACTTCATGGTCGGCCACGTCGCGCCACAGCGGCGTAATGTCGATGCGGTCGTCGATCCAGTTGTAGATGCGTTTCAACATGCCGTGCTGACGCCTCCTAGACTCTCGAATTCGGCTTCAGTCTGCCGAGGTAGACGTACCCGTTGCGGATGTCCACTTCGTATTCGTCCAGCGGTCCCTGGGCAACGGCCAGATCCTTGCCATTTTTCGTATAGTGGGCGCCATGGCACGGACAGTAATATTCGTTCGGCAAATCCGGATTCGTGTTCCAGTCCACCGTGCAGCCCAGATGTTTGCACACCGGCGACAGGGCGAAAATGTTCCCGTTTTCGTCCCTGCTGATCCAGGCGGTGAAGGTCGCCCCCTCGTCCACGTACCAGCCGTCCGTCACGACGCGCTGGAAGTTGAACTTCTTCGGTTCCGCCGTAATCTCGTCCACCGGCGCCACGCGGACAAAGTCGCTGTCGCCGGCCGATTGCAGAAGCGGATCCACCGCGAACCGGATCATCGGAACGAGCGGCGTGACCGCGAGAAAGGCGCCGGTGCCGCCCAGCGTATAGGTCAGGAACTGCCTGCGGGACATTTCCCTTTTGCGCGCCGGTTTTTCGGAGTGCTGGCCGGAATCGCGCGTTTCGCTCATGTCTGTTGCCCCCTCTGCGTCGCCCTGAGTGTGAAATTTGTCATAGATTAAACATCCCTATAATAACCCACCCCCCATACAGCGTCAAGGACGCCGGGCGGCGGCGCGAAAAGGGTGACACGGAATTGTTCCCGTTTTGTCACAAATCGTTCGCTTTTTGCCGGTCCAGCCGGTCCGGCGGGTCCCCCGGTCCGCCGTCGCCGGCGGAAGCGGGATGCCAGAGGGCGGTCAGGCGTCGCCGGATGGAGGCTTCGTCGCAATCGTCCGTCAGCACGAAATCGCAGGACGGCACGGACCGGCCGGCCAAGAGGTTCCCGTCGGCCAGCGCGACGATCACGTGACGGAAGCCGGCCGCCTTCAAATTGCGGCACAGCCGGTCCAGTTCAGCGGCCAGGTCCGCCGAGGTCAAATATTGAAAGGCCGGGTACGTCACCACCCGGCCGCGGTACGGCTTTTCCACCAGATCGAGCAAATCGCGCAGCTTCTCCAGCCGGCGGGCGGCCTCGTGCGGCGCCTCCGTGCCGGCAAGGCCGGTGACCGGCAGCAGGCACGTATCCATCCAGGGCGCCAGCTGCGGCCAGTCGCTTTCCCGGATGTCACTGAATTTCACCGCGAAACTCCTTCCCCTTGCGCACATAGCTTTCCGCGTTTTCGGCCATCGCCCGGATCTCGTCATCCGTCAGTTCCCGCACCGGCTTGGCGGGCACCCCGACGGCGAGCCAGCGGGGCGGGATGACGCTGTTTTCCCGCACGACGCTTCCCGCGCCCACCAGGGCGCATTCGCCCACCTCCGCTCCGCTCAGCACGATGGCGCCCATGCCGATGAGGGCGCCGTCGCGGATCGTGCAGCCGTGGATGACGGCGCCGTGACCGACGGTCACCCGGTCGCCGACGATGAGCGGCTTGCCTTCGTCCACGTGGCCGACGGCGTTGTCCTGGATGTTGCTGCCCCGGCCGATGCGGATCGGCGCCAGATCGCCGCGCAGCACGGCGTTGAACCAGACGGATCCTTCTTCGCCCACCGTCACGTCGCCGATGATCCGGGCGCCTTCCGCCACGAAGACGGACGGATGCAGATTCGGCATCTTGCCCTTGTACGGAATGTTCATGTCGGTGCTCCCCTCCCGTTTGTTGAGGCGGGCGACGATGCGCGGCCCGCCGCGCGCCTTCAGACCGGCTGGCGCATCCGCTGCGGCGCGGCGCTCCCCGGACGGGGCGCTTCCCGGCCGGGACGCAGCATCCGCTGCAGGATCGGAGCCGCGGCGGCATGGGCGCGGATCACCGCGCCGCGCGTTTCGTGCTCGCCGAGCCTGAGAAGGCCGAGGTGCATGAGCATGCGGATGATCCGCCGTTCCAGCACCGTTTCCGGACTGTCGTAGAAGAACGGCCTGGCCAGCGGACGCAGACAGTCCACCAGCGACCGCACGGTGATCCAGCCGCCGGCAAGATGGAGCGTCCAGTACGCCAGCGCCGCCACGTCCGGAATCGGCCCTCTGTACAATCTTAACCAATACCGGACCATTTGCCAAAGATCTTCCTCACCATCCGCGGCGAGGCGGCGCGCCCCTTCGGGGGTCAGCCGCAGCTCGCCGTCATCTTCCGCCACCAGCCCGAAATGGAAGCAATAATCATACAGAAACGAGAAGCGGTCGGGATAATGGCGGAATTTGCGGCCGTATCCGAACCGGAACCCGACGCGGCCGAGCGGTTCTTCCCGGACCGCCAGCCCGTCCAGCAGCTGGACGAGCACCCGCTTGTAGATGACGCCGTCGGCCGTGAGCGGCACGGGGTTGTTCCGCACGAACGAGAGAAACGCCTTCACGTCCCGCTGGATCAAACCGTGCTCGTCCCGGTAGGCGCTAGGCTCGCCGGCGGTTTCCAACGCGCGGGAAAACCGCCGGCCGATGGCGGCCGCCAGGGCCGCTTTCAGATCGTCGGGCATCTGCACCAGGCTTTTCGTCTGTTGCGAGCAGCCGTTGAACAGCCAGCCGCGTCTCCTGAACCGGGCAATCAGCTCGCGGGCGTCCGTCTCGCCGCCGTCCCCCTCGTCCCGCGCCGCCTGCATGGCCCGGGCCGCCAGTTCTTCCTGGCTGAACCCTTCCCGCGGGTCGAACGCCAGCGCGTTCACGAGCCGCAAATCCGCCGTGGCCAGCCCGTCCGCCTGACGGTCCATCCAGTCGCGGCGCAGCACCGTATTCAGGATCGCCTGGATCAGTTCGTTTTTGGAATGGCCGTCGCAGCCGCATCCGCAGCTTTCGGCGATGCGGCCGAGCTCCCGGATGTCCGCGTAGCACAAAAAATCGGCCAAATTCATGGCAATCCTCCGTTCGCACGTTCCTTCGTCCGCACATCCAATCGCACGGATCGGGCATTACCATTATTTGAATTTGGCCGTCCGTTATGCATGCCGCTTCAGTCCAGGTGGGACATGTCGCCCGCGAGGAGGCACCGCCAGATGCCGCCGCGGTGCTCGAGCAGGGACAGGGAGGTGTTGCCGGGCCGGATGTCGGCGAAATCCGGAAACAGGCGGCGAAACACGCAGCGGATCCAGCCGCCGTGGGTGACGACGATGAACCGCCCTTCTTTCCGCCCGGCCAGTTCCCCGAGAAACGACTCCGCCCGGGCGAACAGCTCGCCGTCGCTTTCCGTCCCGTGCAGCAGCCGCCGCCAGTTTGGTCCGTACAAACGGACCCGCTCCTCCTCCGTCGTGCCCTCCAGCCGTCCGTAATGCCGCTCGCGCAGCCGGGCGTCCAGCACGACGGCCGGCACGCCCGCCCGGCTGGCCACGCGGCCGGCCGTCATCGCCGCCCGCGACAGGTCGCTGCTGAACACGCCGTCCCATCGTCCGGCGGCAAGCCGGGCCGCCAGCCGGTCGGCCTGCCGGATTCCCCGCTCGTTCAGGGGGATGTCCCGATGACCCTGCATTTTTCCCTGCACGTTCCAGTCCGTCTCGCCGTGGCGGACGAGCGCGATTTCGACCATGGTTCCCTCCGCTTTCCGATCAGGCTCTCCGAAAATCCCGCATCAATGGATGCATATGCAAAAAACGCTTCCTCCGCCATTTTCGGCGCAAGAAGCGTTTCGTTCGTCCCGTTCCGCCGCTGCTTTCCTTTTGTCCGCCAGGCGGGCGTCAGGCGCGCAGCCGCGACAGCCAGTTCATGAGCAGCAGGGTGACGATCACCCCGAGGACGCTGGCGGCCAGATAGACGTTGGCAAACGTCTGCGCCTTCCCCGTGAACAGCACCGTCGGACCGATGCTGACGACGGGCGAGTCCTGGAACATGGCGGCCTGCGCGTCGGGAGCCTGCCCCTGGGCGACGACGGTGACGACCTGGATGCTGAATTCGCTCCCGCGATTCGCCTCGCCGGCATCCGGCACGAGGGCGAAAAACAGCGAGGCGAAAAACAGCGCCAGGCACATCGCGAAGCAGACCATGATGTTGCGGCGGACGCGCCATGACAGGGAATAGACGTGCTGGGCCACCGGTTTGCGCCACGATTCCGTCTCGTAGATGCGGGCCATCACCCGGGCCGCCACCGAACCGGTTCTGGCGAAGCCTCCCTCCGGTTCCCCGACGGTCCGGATCAGCTCGGCGCTTCGTTGCCAAAACAGAAATTCGGCCCGGCACGATTCGCATTCGCGGATGTGGCGGTCGATGGCTTCCCTCGCCGGATCGCCGGCGGCCAGATCCCGGTATTCCCCCATCCTTTCCAAAACGTCCTGGCAGTTCATTTTCGCTTCATCCCTTCATACTCGTCGAAAATCGGTTCGGATATATAGGGCGCAAGCTGCATCTTCACGCTGCTCCTGGCCCTGAACAGAAGCGATTTCACCGAACTGACGGTTTGTCCGAGGATGCTCGCGATTTCCTGGTAATCCAGCTGGTCGTACTCCCGCAGGATGAGCGCAGACCGTTGCTTCTCCGGCAGGTTGTTGATCGCTTCCCGGACCATGGACACTTTCTCTTGCCGGAGCATCGTTTCTTCCGGCAGGGCGTCCACCGCCTGGACGCGGGGGACGTAGCCGCTGTCTTCCAGGGACACCGACGCGTTCTTCTGCTTGCGCATTTCGCTCAGCACGGTATTGCGGGCGATGGTGTACAGCCAGGTCGAAAACGACGCTTCCACTTCCCGGAACGAATGCAGGCTGCGGTACGCCTTGAAGAACGTTTCGGCGCACAGGTCTTCGACCATCATTTCCAGCGGCGTGTTTTTCAGCATGTGATATATGAAATTCAGGATTTTCCGTTCATAGCGGGCCATCAGTTCCGCGTACAGTTCCACGTTGCCGTCCTTGATTTCGCGGATGAGCTGGGAATCGGTCATCAAGGCGACCCTCCTCGTCTCCCCAGGCCGCGCTTGACAGCTTCAAAGGATTGTACCCTGCCAAGCGCAAAAAGTTTCGTTTCCCGCCGCAGGAAAAAGGAAAGCCGGGCGACGGGCATTCGTCCGTGAACCTTACATATTCGAGAAAGACCGCACAAATTCCTGCCCGCTTTCGACATTTTCCGGGCGGCTGGTGCCGCGCGGGCATGGCCGGACGCGGCCTGGATTGCCGGAGCATGCCGTGCAAAAAAAAAAGAGACCACCTTGCATCCCAAGGTGGCTGCACAGACGTGCCATTCATTTCGGATAGGAGTGGAGAGAAACCATACTGTAACTTCAGTATATGTATCCGTTTTCATTTTGTCAACATCATTTTGAAAACGCTTTATCCCTTCATCCCGTTCCGCTGTTTCACAGATGGACGGAGCATCCCATTTCCTTCAGGGCTTCCTCGGCGCGGAGCATGTCCGCTTCCTCGCGGAACGACAGCCGGAGCACGCCGGGCACGTCAAGGCGGTTCTCCATGATCTGGATGTTGCTCAGGTTGATCTGCCGCTCGCCGAGCCTGGTCGCGATTTTGCCGATGATGCCCGGTTCGTCCGTCACGTCCACATAGATGTCGTACATGGACGCCAGCACGCCCTTGCGCCGTTCCGGCAGCTGGCTGCGGAACGCGCCGGCCCGGGCGAACCGTTCGGCGATGCCCGCTCCGTCGCCCGCCTCCAGCAGCCGGATGAAGCCGTCGATTTCCCGGTTCCAGTCTTCCAGCAGCGGAAGCAGCACGTCCCGGTTGCTGAGCAGGATGTCCCGCCAGATGACCGGATCGCTGGAAGCGATCCGCGTGATGTCGCGGAAGCCGCCCGCGGCGAGCAGCCGGTACATGCCGTTTTCCCGGTCGAAGGAAGCCACCAGGTTGACGAGGGCGACGGCGATGATGTGGGGCAGGTGGCTGATGGCGCCGACGATCCGGTCGTGGGTGTCCGCGTCCAGCTCGACGATCTGGGCGCGGGTATGCTCCAGAAGCGACGCCAGCCTCCGGACGTCGTCCGGTCCGGCCGACCGGCCCGGCGTCAGCACGTAGAAGGCGTTTTCGAACAGGTGGCCGGTGGCCGCTTCCACGCCGGATTTTTCCTTGCCGGCCATCGGATGGCCGCCGATGAACACCGGCCCCTTCCGCTGCCCGGCCAGCCGGTCGGCCGTTTCGACGATGCCCTTCTTCGTGCTGCCCACGTCGGTGATGATGCAGCCTTCCTTCAGCGGCAATTCATAGAGTCTGGAAAGATACGCCTCGAGATTGCCGACGGGCACGCACAGAAAAATGAAATCGGCGCCGGCGGCCGCCTCGGCGAAATCCGTCGTGGCCCGGTCGACGACGCCGCGCTTCAAGTATTTTTCCACCGACGCGGGGTTCGGCGAATGGCCCGTCACCCGGAAGCCGGGCTTGCCTTTGTAGCAGAGCGCCAGCGAGCCGCCGATGAGTCCGACCCCGTAAATCGTGATGTTGACCATGTCACGCGTTCACCCGGAGGGTGGCCAGCACGTCCTCCAGCGCCCGGATGAAGCCTTCGTTCTGCTCCCGGCTGCCCGCCGTCACGCGGATGGACGTGGGGAAGTTCCCCAGCTGGTGGCCGGCCCGGACGATGTACCCCTTGCGCAGGAGCGCGTCGAACACAAGGGCCGAGGGCAGGCCGGTGTCCACCATGATGAAGTTGCCGTAGGCCGGATAGAACGAAAGCCCGAGGCGCCGGAATTCGCCGGCCAGGTATTGGAGTCCCGCCGCGTTTTCCCGCCGGCAGCGCTCGACGAACGCCTGGTCCCCGAGCGCCGCAAGGGCGGCCTTCTGGGCCGCCCGGGTCGTGTTGAAGGGCGGGCGCACCTGGTTGATGGCGCGGATGACGTCGGGATGGCCGATGCCGTAACCGATCCGGAGGGCCGCCAGGCCGTAGATTTTCGAAAAGGTGCGCAGCAGCACCAGGTTCGGGAACTGCCTGAGAAGCGAAAGCCCGTCCGGGTAATCCGGCGTCATGACATATTCCGAGTAGGCTTCGTCCAGCACGACGAGCACGTCTTCCCCGACGCGTCCGAGGAACGCTTCCACTTCCTTGTGCGTCACGATCGTGCCCGTCGGATTGTTCGGATTGCAGATCCACACGATCCGCGTCTTTTCCGTCACTTCGTCCAGCATCGCCTGCAAGTCGTGCTTGCCGTCGCGGAGCGGCACTTCGATCACCACGGCGCCTTCCACCTCGGCGTTGTGCCTGTACTGGCCGAACGTGTCGCGGGCCATCACCGTTTCGTCGCCGGGCCTGAGGAACGCCCGGGCGATCATCAGGATCACTTCATCGGCGCCGGCGCCGAAAATGATCTGGCCGCCGTCCACGCCGAGATGCGCGGCCAGCGCTTCCCTCAGCTCCGCGGCCGACCCGTCGGGATACAGGCCGGTGTTGGCCAGTTCCCGCACGACGGCTTCTTTGGCGGCGGGCGAGCAGCCGAACGGGTTCTCGTTGGACGCCAGCTTGACGACGCGCTCGAGGCCGAGCTCCCGCTTGACTTCCTCTATCGGTTTGCCGGGCTGGTACACCGGCAGGTGAACGATGTTCGGTTTGGGCTGGATCACGGATACCCCTCCATCGCGTTGATCGCGTTCTGGCATACGTTTCGTATGTGTTCCATTTTATCGCAACGAATGCCGTGAGACCAGCCCGTTTTTGCGCGTTCCGGCCGCCACGTCCGGCTCAGTCCTTCAGTTCCGCGGCGAAGCGGCCCAGCTCGTCCAGCGCCTCCCGGCGGCTCGACGGCTCCGCCAGCTTCGGGGCGAGTTCCCCGATCCGCCGCACGAAGGCGCTGCCGACGATGACCCCGTCGCACCGCTTGGCAAAGGCGCGAAACTGCTCCCGGTTCGAAATCCCGAACCCGACGGCGACGGGCAGATCGGTGGCGCTTTTCACCGTGTCCAGAAACTCGTCCACCCGTTCGTGGAACGACTGCCGCTCGCCCGTCACGCCGAGGGACGACACGCAATAGACGAAGCCGCCGGCGCGGGAGACGATGCGCCGCACCCGGTCCTTCGACGTCGGCGCCACAAGGGGAATGAGGTGCAGGCCGTAACGCGTTGCCGCTTCCCGCGCGTCGCCGTCTTCTTCCATCGGCAGGTCGGGCACGATGGCGCCGGAAAATCCCCGTTCCGCCGCCAGGCGGAACACGCGGTCGATGCCGGCTTGAAGAAGGGGATTGAAGTACGTGAACAGGACAAACGGCAGCTTCGCTCCCCGCTCGCGGGCTTTGCCGGCCGCTTCGATGCAGTCGAGGATGGTGATCCGGTTCCGGAGGGCCCGTTCGGCCGCCCGCTGGATGACGGGCCCGTCGGCGAGGGGGTCCGAATACGGAACGCCGAGCTCGATCAGATCGGCGCCGCTTGCTTCCAGCTTGAGGATGATGTCGACGGTCGTCTCCAGATCCGGATCCCCCATCGTGATGAACGGCATGAGCGCCGTGCCGCCTTCCGCGCGGATGCGCCGGAACAGTTCGTCAATGGCGTTCATCGCTCTCGCCCTCCAGGTACGGCATGATCGTTTCCACGTCCTTGTCGCCCCGGCCGGACAGGTTGACGACGATGATCCGGTCCCGCCCCATGGCGGGCGCCATCTTGACCGCCTGGGCGACGGCGTGGGCGCTTTCCAGCGCGGGGATGATCCCTTCCGTGCGGCTGAGCAGGCGGAGCGCCTCGAGCGCCTCCCGGTCGCTCACCGGCACGTATTCCGCCCGGCCCGTTTCCTTCAGATGCGCGTGCTCGGGACCGACGCCCGGATAATCGAGCCCGGCCGAGATCGAATGCGCGGGCAAAACCTGGCCGAATTCGTCCTGCAAGACGTAGCTGTACGACCCCTGGAACACGCCCGGCCGCCCTTTCGTCAGCGTGGCCGCGTGTTCGCCCGTGTCGATCCCCCGCCCGGCGGCTTCCGCGCCGACGAGCCGGACGCCGGCGTCATCGAGGAACGGATAAAACATCCCGGCCGCGTTGCTGCCGCCGCCGACGCAGGCGATGATCACGTCCGGCAGGCGGCCTTCCGCCTCCAGAATCTGGCGGCGCGTCTCGTCGCCGATCACCCGCTGGAAATCCCGCACCATCATCGGATACGGGTGGGGGCCCGTGGCGGAGCCGAGAATATAGTAGGTGTCTTCCACGTGGCTCACCCAGTGGCGGAGCGTCTCGTTGCAGGCGTCTTTCAATGTGCGCGTGCCGCTTGTGACCGGCACCACTTCGGCGCCGAGAAGCCGCATGCGGAAGACGTTCAGCTTCTGCCGCTTCATGTCCTCTTCGCCCATGAACACCTTGCATTCCAGGCCGAGCAGGGCGGCGACGGTGGCCGTCGCCACGCCGTGCTGCCCGGCGCCGGTTTCGGCGATGACCTTCCGTTTGCCCATGCGTCTGGCCAGCACCGCCTGGCCGATGGCGTTGTTGATTTTGTGGGCGCCGGTATGGTTCAGGTCTTCCCGCTTCAGATAGATCGTGGCGCCGCCCAGCGTCTCGCTCAGCCGGTCGGCCCTGTACAGCGGCGTCGGCCGTCCCGAATATTGGCGGAGCAGTTCTCCGACTTCCGCCCGGAAGCCCGGATCGTCCTTCAGCCGCAAATAGGCTTCTTCCAGTTCCAGAAGGGCGCTCATCAGCGTTTCCGGCACGAACCGGCCGCCAAACCTCCCGAATTTTCCGAGCTCGTCAGGCCCGCTGCGTTTCAATGGTTCTCACCCTTTCGATGAATGCCGCGATTTTGGCGGCGTCCTTGGCGCCGCCGGTTTCCACGCCGCTGGAAACGTCCACGCCGTCGGGACGGTAGCGGCGGACAAGGCCGGCCACGTTGTCCGGATCGAGGCCGCCGGCCACGAAAAGCGGCACGCCGATTTTGGCGGCCGCCGCCTTGCAGCCGGGAAGAACGGCCCAGTCGAACTGCCGTCCGGTGCCGCCGCCCGCCGTGTCCAGCAGGATGGCGTCGGCGGCGCCGGCGTAAGCCAGCAGGCGCTCCGCCGCCGAGCCTCCCTGCGTCCGGCCTTCGGGTTCGCCTGATGCGTCGATGGCCTTGATGACGGCCGTATCCGGAAAGCGGGCTTTGACTTCGCGCACGAATGCCGGCGGCTCGCTGCCCGACAGCTGGATGGCGTCGAGCCGCACCGTTTCCATCACCCGTTCGAGCTGTTCCGGATCGGGGTTGACGAACACGCCGGCGATTTTCGCGCCGAAACGCCCGACTTCCCCGCCTTTGGCGATGGCCGCCGCTTCCTCCGCCGTCACCCGCCGGCGGCTTTCCGCAAACACGAATCCGATGAAATCGGCGCCGCACCGGGCCGCGCAAAGCGCCGCGTCCGGCGTCTTCAGCCCGCAGATTTTCACCAGCGTGCGGCCGCTGGCGGACTGAAAGGCGTTCAAGGCTTCCGCTCCCCCTTCGCGGGCAGCGGGCCGAGAAGCCGCTCCACCGCTTCTTCGATGGACGCCTGGCGCATGAAATGCTCGCCGACCAGCACCGCATCGGCGCCGGCGGCCGCCACGCGGGCGACATCGGCCGGCGAGGCGATGCCGGATTCGCTCACTTTCAGCACCCGGTCCGGCAGCCGGCCGACGAGCGCTTCCGTCACGGCCAGATCGGTGACGAACGTGCGGAGATCCCGGTTGTTGATGCCGATCATGTCCGCCCCGCATGCCAGCGCCGTCTCCAGCTCCGCCTCGTCGTGCACCTCCACCAGCACGTCCATGCCGAGGGCCCGGGCTTCGGCGTGCAGGGCGATAAGCCGCCCGGCGGGCAGGATGGCGGCGATGAGCAGCACCGCGTCGGCGCCGATGGCCCGCGCTTCGTAAATCTGCGATTCGTCGATGATGAAATCCTTGCGCAGGATCGGCAGCGAAGCCGCCTGCCGCACCGTTTCCAGCACGTCGTTGCCGCCCTGGAACCAGCCCCGGTCCGTCAGCACCGACAGGCAGTCGGCGCCGGCCCGTTCATAGGATCGGGCAATCGCCCGCGGGTCGAAGTCGGGCCGGATGAGCCCCTTGCTCGGCGACGCTTTCTTCACTTCCGCGATCAGTCCGACGGATTCCCGGCGCCGGTTCTTCAGCGCCGCCAGAAATCCGCGCGGCGGCGGAGCCGCCGCCGCCGCCCGCTCCAGGCGCGCCAGTCCCGTCTCGCGCCGCAGCTCCTCGACTTCGCGCCGTTTCGTCTCCACGATCCGGTCAAGATACATCTTCCCTGAGCGCCTCCGTGTACGAAATGAGTTGATCGAGTTTCCGGGCCGCGAGGCCGCCGTCCACCACGTCCGCCGCCAGTCTGACGCCCTCCGCCAGTGAAGCGGCTCTGCCCGCCACGTAGAAGCAGGCGCCGGCGTTGGCCAGCACGATGTCCCGGGCGGCGCCCTTTTCGCCGGCGAACACCCGGCGGATGATGTCCGCGTTTTCCTCGGCCGTTCCACCGGCCACCGCGCTCAGCGGATGCCGGTCAAGCCCGAGATCCTCCGGCGCGATGTCGTACGTCCGGATGTCGGCGCCGTTCAGTTCCGTCATCTTGGTCGGCGCGGAAATGCTGATTTCGTCCAGTCCGTCATGGCTGGCGACGACGAGGCCGCGCCGGAGCCCGAGGTTGCGCAGCACGGCGGCGATCGTCTCCGTCCGGCCGGGCTCGAAGACGCCGAGCAGCTGCCGGTCGGCGCCGGCCGGATTGGTCAGCGGACCGAGCAGGTTGAACACGGTGCGGATGCCGATCTCCCGCCGCGGCCCCGCCGCATATTTCATCGACTGGTGGTATTCCTGGGCAAACAGGAAGCAGATGCCCACGTGCCGCAGGCATTGGGCCGCCTGGACGCTGTTCAGCACGATGTTGACGCCGAGCGCCTCCAGCACGTCGGCGCTGCCGCTTTTGCTGGACATGGCCCGGTTGCCGTGCTTGGCGGTACGCACGCCCCCCGCAGCGGCCACGATGGCCGCCGCCGTCGAGATGTTGAAGGTGCGGGCGCCGTCGCCGCCGGTTCCGCATGTGTCGAGCAGGCCGCTCCGCTCCGTTTCCACCCGGCGGCATTTGCCGCGCATCGATTCCGCGAATCCGGTGATTTCGTCCACCGTCTCCCCTTTCATCTTCAGCGCGGTCACGAGGCTGCCGATCTGGGCGTGGGTGGCCCGCCCTTCCATGATCGCATCCATGACCTGCCGGGCTTCATGCCGGTCCAGATGCTGTCCCTCCGTCACCTTGCGGATGGCTTCCTTGACGGGATCCGGTCGTTCCATGAACGGTTCCTCCTTTGCGATGGTTCGCTTTGCCTGCCGCTTCCGCCGGCGGGCCGCTTTACCGGTTGATCACGTAATCGTGATTGACCGCCGGCCGGTCCGGTTCCGGCTTCGGCCGGAACATCGCTTCGGCCATGCGGATCGCCTTCAGCACGCCTTTGGCCTTGTTCACCGATTCCGCGTATTCGTTCTCCGGCACGGAATCGTGCACGATGCCGGCCCCGGCCTGCACGTAGGCCTTGCCGTCCTTGAACACGGCGGTGCGGATCGCGATGCACGTGTTCAGGGAGCCGGTGAAGCCGAGATAGCCGATGGCGCCGGCGTAGACGCCCCTTGCTTCCGGCTCCAGCTCCGCGATGATTTCCATTGCCCGGATTTTCGGCGCTCCGGACACGGTGCCGGCCGGCAGACAGGCGACGAGCGCGTCGAAAAAGTCGCGGTCCCCGCGGAGTTTGCCCGACACGTTGGAAACGATGTGCATGACGTGGGAATACCGCTCGATGTCCATGAACGAATCGCAGCGCACGCTGCCGAACTCGGCGACCCGGCCGATGTCGTTGCGGCCGAGGTCGACCAGCATCAGATGCTCGGCCCGCTCCTTTTCGTCCGCCAGAAGATCCCGCTCGAGCCGGAGATCTTCCTCCGGCGTCGCGCCCCGCGGCCGGGTGCCGGCGATCGGCCTCGTTTCCACCCGGTCGCCGTCCACCTTGACGAGCAGTTCCGGCGAGGCGCCGACGATCGTCTCGTCGCCCATCTTCAGGCAATACATGTAGGGGGACGGATTCAGCGTGCGCAGCACCCGGTACACGTCGAGGGGCGACACGCCGGTTTCGACCATGAAGCGCTGGGACAGCACCACCTGGAAAATGTCCCCCGCGCGGATGTAGTCCTTTGCTTTCTCCACTTTCTCCATGAATTGTTCGCGGCTCATGTTGGAGGAAAGCGGCCCGATGTCCGCGTCGGACGGCACGGCGCCGGCCATGACCGGATCGGGCGGCAGCGGCATGCGCAGCCGGCGGGTCAGCGCTTCGATTTTTTCCAAAGCCCGCTCATAGTTCCGGCGAATGTCCGCTTCGCCGGCGCCGGGTTCGGCATGGACGTTGGCGATGACGTGGATCTGCTGTCTGAAATGGTCGAAGGCGATCACCTGGTCGCAAAACAGGAAGTGCACGTCGTCCATGGCCAGATCGTCGACGGCATGGGCCGGCACGTTTTCATACATCCGCACGACATCGTAGGCGAAATAGCCGATCGCGCCGCCGGTGAACGGCGGCATGCCGTCCGGCCTGGCGCTTTTGTACGACCGCATGACCGACTTGATCAACTCCACCGGCTTTCCGGCGATTTCCGTCACCCGGCCGCCCATCTCCATGGCCATGCGGCCGTTCTTTCCGCGGACGACGAGGAACGGATCGGTGCCGATGTAGGAGTAGCGCCCCCACTGGGCCCCCCCTTCGACGCTTTCCAGCAGAAAGGCGTTTTTCTCCTCCCAGAACTGGCGGAACACGCGGATCGGCGTTTCCATGTCGGCCATCAGCGTGCGGACCACCGGAATCAGGTTGAAGGACCGGGCCTGTTCCAGCACCCGCGCGAATTCCTCCGAACGGTCCATGCGGTTCCCTCCCCGGAAAAATAAAAAACCTCTGCACCCGTGCAGAGGAAGAAGACGTTGATGTGCGGTTTTGGCCCACGCACCGTGCAGGACGGCATCTGTCCGCCCCGCTCCCGGAAAATGCCCGGTGCGCATGGGACGAAACACTCCGCTCCGCTCGACTCAACTCTTCTTGCTCGGCTCAGGCTGAACTGGTTTCATGATACATGAACGGGCGAACGTTCGTCAACCCGCAATTTTCGACGGCAGCCGGCACGGGCCGGGCGGCTCTCCCGCATTCCGCCGGAAGACGATGCCCGCCCGCCGGCCTGTTGTACCCGGCGACGCGCGGGTCCGCCGGCGGCGGCCGATCCGCCGGTTACGCGTCGGAACCGCCCGCCAGATCCGGCCGCAGGCTCCGGGCGTCGTTCAGATAGACGTGGCGGATTTCCGACTGGTCCTTGTCCGTGTTGTACAGCACCATCACCCGGATGCAGCGCTCCAGTCCGCCGGGAACGTCGATTTCCAGGGAACACATGAGCGGCACGAGTTCCCAGCCGGGCAGCGCGCGGATGGCGCCGGCGGGAAACGCCGCGTTCAAATCCTGGGTGACGGTGATGAACACGGCGGCCACGTTGTCGGGCACCAGCCCGTTTTCCGCGATCAGTTTCTGCATCAGGTCCACCGTCGCCCGCTGCATCAATTCCGCGTCGTTTTCCCGTATCGTGGTTGCGCCGCGAATGCCCCTCACCTTCATCGGCTCAAGCCTCCCGCTTCAGTTGCTGCAAAATGTCCCGCACGAGCCCGGCGGGAACGCCTTCCCGCACGGCGGCGGCGCCGAGTTCCGTCGGCAGGGCGAACACCGCCTTGCCTTCCCGGAATTTCTTGTCATGGCCCATCGCTTCCAGGACCCGGTCCGGATCGATGCCGGCCGGCAGGGAAACGGGCAGGCCGAACTTGCGGAGCACCCGCACCGTCTCGCGGTGGACGGATTCCGGACACCCGTAATGCACGGCCAGCAGCGTCTCGCCCGCCATCCCGATGGCGATCGCCTCGCCGTGCAACAGCTCGCCGTACCCGGCCACCGCCTCGAGGGCGTGGCCGATCGTGTGGCCCACGTTCAGGATCGCCCGCAGCCCTTCCTCCCGCTCGTCGGCGGACACGATGTCCGCCTTGATCCGGCAGCCCGTCAGCAGGGCATGTTCCACCGCGGCGGGCTCCAGCGCCAGCAGCCGGTCCGCCTGTTCGTCGATCCATCGGAAAAAGGCGGCATCGGCGATGAGACCGTGCTTGATCACTTCCGCATACCCGTTGCGGATTTCCCGCTCCGGCAGCGTGCGGAGGAACGACAGTTCGAAAACGACCATTTCCGGCTGGTGGAACGCGCCGATGATGTTTTTCGCCAGCGGGTGGTTGACGGCCACCTTCCCGCCGACGCTGGAATCGTGGGCCAGAATCGTCGTCGGCATCTGCACGTAGCGGATGCCGCGCATGTAGCTGGCGGCGACGAATCCGGCCAGATCGCCGACGACGCCGCCGCCGAGCGCCACGATGGCGCTCCTGCGGTCGAGGCCGGCCTTCAGCGCCTCGCCGGCGAGCTTCTCCAGCATGGCCAGCGACTTGCTCGTTTCGCCCGACGGCACGACGGCCGTCGCCACGCGGTAGCCCGCCTCCTCCAGCACGTCCCGCACGCGGGGAAGGTGCAGGTCCGCCACGGCCTGGTCGCTGATGATCATGAGCGGGGAGCGGCGCGACAAATTCCGCTCGGCGAACCATTCCCCGAGCCGCCCGACGATCCCTTCCCCGATATGGATCGGATAGGAGCGTTCGCCAAGATGGACGTGAAGGGTTTTCATCAGTACTTCCTCATTTGCTCCAGATAATGCTCGTAATTCGCGCGGATTTCCTCCATCGAGTCGCCGCCGAACTTTTCCAGGAATGCCGCCGCCACTTCCCACGCCACCACGTTTTCCATCACCACGCTGGCCGCCGGCACGGCGCAGACGTCGGAGCGTTCCAGCTGGGCCGCGAACGGTTCCTTCGTGTCGATGTCCACGCTGGCAAGGGGCTTGTACAGCGTCGGAATCGGCTTCATGACGCCCCGCACGACGATCGGCATGCCGTTGGTCATGCCGCCTTCAAACCCGCCGAGCCGGTTGGTGGCCCGGTAAAACCCGCGCTCTTCGCTGTACAGGATCTCGTCGTGCACCTGGGAACCCGGCCTGGCGGCGGCCTCGAAGCCGATGCCGAATTCGACGCCCTTGAAGGCGTTGATGGACACCACCGCCCGGGCGATCCGGCCGTCCAGCTTGCGGTCCCATTGCACGTGGCTGCCGAGGCCGGCGGGCACGCCCTCCACGATGCATTCCACCACGCCGCCGAGGGAGTCGCCTTCCTGCTTGGCCTTGTCGATGAGCGCCATCATTTTCGCTTCCGCTTCCTTGTCGACGACCCGCACCGGCGACTCCTCGGTGATGCGGACCAGCTCGTCGAGGGGCAGATCGAAGCGCCGCGCTTCCACTTCGCCGATGCGCAGCACCTGGCCGGCCACCCGGATGCCGAACGCCCGCAGGATCATGCGGGCCACGGCGCCGCACGCGACGCGGGCGGCCGTTTCCCTGGCACTGGACCGCTCGAGGATGTTTCGCAAGTCCCGCTGGTTGTATTTCAGCCCGCCGGCCAGATCGGCGTGGCCGGGCCGCGGCCGGTGGATCCGCCGCTTCGCCTCGTCCCCGTCCACCGGCTCGACGCTCATCACCTTCGTCCAATGGGTCCAGTCCCGGTTTTCGATGACCAGCGCGATCGGCGCGCCCGTCGTGCGCCCGTGCCGGACGCCGCCGACCACCTTCACCGTGTCCTTCTCGATCTGCATCCGGTGGCCGCGGCCGTATCCTTTCTGCCGCCGGGCCAGCTGTTCGTTCACCAGGTCGAAGTCGAATTCCAGGTTGCTCGGCACGCCTTCGATGATGGCCGTCAGCTGCGGCCCGTGTGTCTCTCCAGCCGTCAAAAACCGCAAGATCGGTTCTCTCCTTCCCGCTTCCCGTTCCATTCTTTGCGTTAAAGCGATAAAGCCCCGGATCAAAAAAACAAAATGCTGTGCACATTATAGTACAGCCGGTCGGCGTTTGACAAGAAAGGGCGAACCCGGCCGGCGCGCCGGCCGGGCGGCCGCGCGGAACGGATCGTCCATCCGGCGGGCGTTCCGGCCGGGCCGGCAAGAGCGGCTCCCCTCTCCCTTCGCCCGGGCCGCCGGCGGCCTTCCGGAGCGGCGCTTCTATCCTTTCTTCCGGTAGAAGAAGGAATCCGCCGCTTCCAGCCCGTATTGCGCCGGCGTGAAAATCTGCTCCGTGCTGCCGACGAACAGGATGCCCCCGGGCTTCAGGGCATCCGCCAGGCGGCGGTACAGCTCCCGCTTCGCCGGTTCCGTGAAATAGATCATCACATTCCGGCAGATGATCAGGTCATGGTCCCTCCCGAACGGGTCCTGCAGCAGGTCCCCCTGCTCGAACCGGACCATGCGTTTCAGCCTGTCGATGACGACGTATTCCCCGCCGTCCTTCACGAAATAGGCATCCAGATAGTGTTTCGGCACGTCCCGCACCGACCGCTCCGCGTACCGCCCGGCCTTCGCCTTCTCCAGCACGCCGGCGTCGATGTCCGTCGCCCGGATTTCCGCGTTGCGGATGCCGTGCCGGTCCAGAATCATGGCCAGCGTGTACGGCTCTTCCCCCGTGGAACACGCCGCGCTCCAGCACCGGAGACGCCGGGAGGAAGCCGCCAGTTCCGGCAGGAAGCGGCTTTCCAGCACTTCCCAGCGGCCGGGATTGCGCCAGAATTCGGAAACGTTGATCGTCACCCGGTCCCTGAATTCCGCCAGCAGGCGCTCGTCCTGCATCAGCGCCTTGAAATAGGCGGCGAAGGTGGAAAACCCCCGCCGCTCCCGCAGCGACGTCAGCCGCCGCTTCATCTGCGTTTCCTTGTAGCTGGACAAATCCAGGTCGAGATGTTCCTTCACCTTGCGGACAAAAAGCGCGTAGTCCATGTCTTCCATTGCCGGTTTCTCCCGTCGCCCGTCAGATCCATGCGTCAAGGGCCCGCGCGTAATCGACCAGTTCCTCGTCCCGGAAGAACAGCCGGATTTCCCGCTCGGCGCTTTCCGGGGAATCCGATCCGTGGATGAGATTGAAGCCCGTGTGGACGCCATAGTCGCCGCGGATGGTGCCCGGCGCCGCTTCCTGCGGATTCGTCTTGCCCATCATCGCGCGGGCCTGGGCGATGACGCCGTCTCCCCGCCACACCATGGCCACCACCGGCCCGGATGTGATGAAAGAAATCAGGCTTTCATAGAACGGCTTGCCGGCATGCTCCGCGTAGTGGCGTTCGGCCAGTTCCCGCGTGATCCGCATCAGCTTCATGCCCGCCAGCTGAAACCCCTTCCGTTCGAAGCGTCCGATGATTTCGCCGACGAGGCCGCGCTGCACGCCGTCCGGCTTGATCATGAGAAACGTTCTTTCCATCGCATCCATCAACCTCCGTGTCGATCGTCGCCTGTCGCTTCCGAATTTTTGCAAGCGTCTTGTCCGCTTCAGTGGTCCCGGTTTGCGAGAAACTGCGAGATGCCTTCCAGCCATCCGCGCGCCGGCACGTCCGGCAGTCCGTCCAGCGCCTCGCGGGCTTTGGCGATGTAGCGGGCCGAAAGCGTCTCCGCCCGCTCGACGCCGCCGCTTTCCCGCACGAGGGCCAGAAGCTCCCCGGCGGCTCCGCTTCCGTTCCCGTCGCGAAGCTCGCGGATCATCGCCAGCATGCGGCCGCGGAAGGCTTCATCCTGCAGCGCATAGATGTACGGCAGGGTGATGTTGCCTTGCCGGATGTCGCTGCCCGGCGGCTTGCCGAGCCGCTCTTCCGTTCCGGTGATGTCCAGGATGTCGTCGCGGATCTGGAACGCCATGCCGATGTTGTACCCGTACCGGTACAGCCGCGCGGCCACCTGCCGCGGCGCGTCCGCCGCCAGCGCGCCCAGCTGGCAGCTGACGGCGATGAGCAGCGCCGTCTTGCGCCGGATGCGCAGCAGATAATCCCGCACCGACTGGCCGATCTCGAAAAAATGGCGGATCTGTTCCATTTCGCCGATGCACATCTGCACCATGGCCCGCGACAGGATGCGGTGAATGTCCGGGTGTTCCAGTTCGGCGATGGTCGAAAGCGCCTTGGCGAATATGTAGTCGCCCGTATACATGGCCACCTTGTTGTCCCATCTGGACTTGACCGTGGGCATCCCGCGGCGGATGTCCGCGTCGTCGATGACGTCGTCATGCACGAGGCTGCCCATGTGGATCAGTTCCAGGGCGACCGCCACGGGCATCAGCCGTTCCATGGAATAGCGGCCGAACCGTCCGGCGATGAGCACCAGCGCCGGGCGGACGCGCTTGCCGCCGGCTTTCAGCAGATGGGCCGCCGCTTCGCCGAGCAGACCGTGGTCGGCCCGTAGGCAGCGTTCCAGTTCGGCTTCCACGGAGGCGAGGTCGGGCTTCAGTTCCGCGTACAGTTCCAGCCGTTTCATCCGATCATTCGCTGCCTTTCACGCCGATGTGCAACGCCGCGATGCCGCCGGTGAGGGGCCAGGCGCGGACGTCCTTGAGGCCGGCTTCGACAAACAGCGCCTCCAGCTCCCCGAGCCCGGGAAATTCGTCCAGCGATTCCGGCAGCCATTTGTACTGCTCGTATTTTCTGGCTACCCATTCGGCGATGAGGGGCAAAATGTTCCGGAAATAAAAATAGTAGACCGATTTGAAGGGCTGCCATTCCGGCTTGGACAGCTCCAGGCAGACGACTTTTCCGCCGGGCCGCACCACCCGCCGCATCTCCCGGAGCACCCGCACATAGTCGGGCACGTTGCGCAGGCCGAACCCGATGGTGGCGTGATCGAAGCTGTTGTCGGGAAACGGCAGGTCCATCGCGTTGCCGTTCACCAGTTCGATTTGGCCGGACAGCCCTTCCCGCTCCACCTTCTCCCGTCCGATCCGGAGCATGTTCTCGCTGAAATCCAGGCCGACGATGCGGCCGGTTACGCTGGCCCGGGCCAGGCTGATCGTCCAGTCGCAGGTGCCGCAGCACAGGTCGATGGCCGATTCGCCTTCCCGGATGTCCAGCTTCTCCATGGCAAACCGCCGCCACGCCTTGTGACGGCGGAAACTCAAAATGTCGTTCATCCGGTCGTAGTGGCCGGCGATGCTCTCGAACACCGCATGCACGCGCCGTTCTTTTGCCATCCGGTTGTCCATGTTTCACCTCTGCAAATCATTCGCCGTTTTCATGACGGGCATGCGACCGGCAATGGAATCGAGGATGCGTCCGATTTCCGCAAGGAGCGATTCCGATCCGAAGCTTTCGGCCAGCCGGCGGACCGCCGCCAGCTGGTGGTCGAGCATCTGTTCCAGGAGACCGGTCACCTTGTATTTGGCGGCCAGCGCGGCAACGGATCCGGCCCGGCCGCCAAGGAGCGCTTCCCGGTCGGCCGGCGACCCGTGCTGCAGCAGATGCCAATACACATAGCCGGGCCTGGCGGCGTCGCCGTTTGCCGCCGCGAGCTCCTCGCCGATCACTTCGCAGCGGACGAGGGCGCGCAGCAGGACGGGAAACCGCTCGGCGTCGCCCGCCTGCATGAAACAGGTGAATGGCGTGAACAGCCCGCTCTTGATCATCACCAGCTCGTCCAGGTACTCCTCCGCCGTCATGCGCAGGCTGCGCCACTTCTCGTACAGGCCCGCCTTCAGCCGGTTCACTTCGCACATCGCCCGCGACACGAGGCGGATCGCCTCGAGGCCGCCCGCCTGGGACAAAAGCTCGTAGAAGCGACCGTTGAAATAGTCGCCGGCCAGCACCGTCAGTTGCCGCTTCCGCACGGCCGGCAACGGCTCGTCCCGCGCCGGCTCGCTCACCAGGTCATGGGTTTCCAGCCCGAACTGGGCCAGCGACACGGCCAGCGCCACCACGTCCCGCCAGCCGGAAAGCCGGCTTCTCGACAAAAACCAGTACAGAAGCCGGGCCCGGTTTTCGGGATACGGCGGCAAAGCCGAGTACGCCTCGATCAAATCGTGTTTCGCCAGCGATCGCGCCTGATCCACGCTGAAGTCCGTCATTCGTCCGTTTCCTCGCCACGGGCGCCCGTCGCCGTGCGCCATAATTGAAGTTCATTATATCATAACCTGTCCCGGTTCGCACAATGACCCGACGCCGGCCTCACGTCCGTCACCTGAGCGGACCTGTCAGCCGGAAATGGCGGGATAGCCACGCTTTCGCCGGCACGCCGCGGGCCGGACGCGCTTCCTGCGCGACGGCGTCGAAGGCGTCCCGCCCCGCGTCCAGCGCCAGGAGGAGCCGCCGTTCGCCCGGCGCCCCGTACGGGTCGAAAATCCGGACCATGAGCCGGTCGACGTTTTCCGTTCCGGCCAGGGCGGCCACCACCAGATCCGACAGGTCGCCGAACAGTCGCTCCTCGTCCAGCGCGCCGGCATCCGCCCGGAAATCGAGGCTCAGGGTGCGGCCGTCCCATTCCGCCCGTTTCAGTTCCATGGAAGCGGGCCGCGCCGCCGACAGCCAGTCGACCAGGTTTCCGTCGGTGAGGGCCGCTGCCTTTCCTTCCGAAAACACGGCGATCCCTTCCCGCGGACCGAGCCCCCGCTCCGCCATGCCCGGCAGCAGGCCGGCCGTCCACGCGAACGCCGCGCACGCCGCAACGGCCAGAAACGCTCCGGCAAGCCGTCTTGCCATGGGATGGTCCTCCTTCTTCCCGAATCGTTACTCTATCTTACAAACGATTCGGGCAGGCTAGACCGACGCCCCGGGAAAACGGCAAAAAAAGCGTCCGCCGTTGCCGGCCGGTTGCCCGGCGGCATCGGCGGACGCAAGTCCGACGCACAGTCCATGCCGATCCCGATTCAGACCTTCTCCGTGTCCACGACCCCGTAGCGGGTGTAGACCGTCGCTTTGCCGCGGATTTTGACCGCGGACGTGTGCTCGGTGAACTGGGCGATCATCAATTCGCCTTTGTCCAGTTTCTCGGTATGGTGAAACCGCGTGTCCTGTCCCCGGGTGAGCCCGAATACCTGCACGCCGTTGTCCCTGGCATGAATGACGACATAATCACCATTGATATCCGAAACCGACATGATGCGCCCACCTCGGCACCAGCACTGGCGTGTTCGACGAAAGATCGGGTATGCCGGATTTGAACCGACGACCTCTTCCACCCCAAGGAAGCGCGCTACCAAGCTGCGCCAATACCCGAAACCGTATAACAGTATACATGAATTTCGGAACCGGCGCAACTTGGAGATTGCAACGCCCTCTGCCGGCATTTTACAGCTGCTGGATGCCTTCCCTCAGCGCCTTTCCGGGCTTGAACGCCGGCACGCGGCTGGCGGGAATGTCGATTTCTTCGCCGGTCTGCGGATTGCGCCCCTTTCGCGCGGAACGCTCGCGGATTTCGAAGTTGCCGAACCCGACCAGCTGCACCTTTTCCCCGTTCCGGAGCGCCTCCGCGATCGTTTCGAATACGGCGTCCACCGCCTTGGCCACATCCTTTTTGGACAAATCCGTTTTTTCCGCCACCGCGGAAACGAGATCCGCCTTGTTCATCGCCTGCAGGTCACCTCCCTTGCGCTCGGCGGCAAACCGGTTTACTTTCTTTGTTTACCGAAATCCGGCATTTTATACGTCCCGCGCATCGCCCGGCGCGGCGGGAGGCTTACAGGATGATGGCGATCAGCCCGCCGGAGCCTTCGTTGATGATCCGTCCGAGGGTTTCCTGCAGCTTGTAGCGGGCGTTGTCCGGCATCATCGCGATCTTGCCCTGGATGCCTTCGCGCACGATGCTGTGCAGGGAACGGCCGAAAATGTCCGATTCCCAGATCTTTTTCGGGTTTTCCTCGAAATCCTGCATCAGATAGCGGACCAGTTCCTCGCTTTGCTTTTCCGTGCCGATGATGGGCGCAAACTCCGACTCCACGTCCACCCGGATCATGTGGATGGAGGGCGCCGTCGCCTTCAGGCGGACGCCGAAGCGGGAACCGTGGCGGATCAGTTCCGGTTCGTCCAGCTTCATTTCCTCGAGGGATGGCGAGGCGATGCCGTAGCCCGTCGTTTTGACCATTTCCAGCGCTTCCGCGAACCGGTCGTATTCCCGCTTGGCGTGGGCGAATTCCTGCATCAGCTGCAGCAGATGGTCCTTGCCGCGGATTTCCACCCCGACGACTTCCATGAGCACCTGGTCGTACAGCCCGTCGGGAGCGTACAGGTCGATTTCCGCCACGCCCTGTCCCATGTCCATGCCCGACAGGCCGGCCCGCTCCACGAAATCGTATGCGGTGAACTGTTCGACGACGCGGTCGACGTCGCGCAGGCGCCGGATGTCCTTCACCGTCTCGCGGACCGATTGCTCGAACCGGCTTCTCAGCCAATGGTCTTCCGGCAGCACCATCACCCAGCCGGGCAGGTTGACGTTGACTTCGTGCACGGGAAACTCGTACAGCACTTCCCGGAGCACGTGCAGCACGTCCTGTTCGCCCATCGCGGGCACGCTCAGGGCCACGACCGGAATGTCGTATTTCTGCTGCAGCTCGTCCCGCAGCCTGCGGCATTCTTCCCCGTGCGGATTGGCGGAATTGAGCACCATGATGAACGGCTTGCCCACCTCGCGAAGCTCTTCGACCACCCGCTCCTCCGCCGCCACGTAGCTTTCCCGGGGAATTTCGGCGATGCTGCCGTCGGTCGTCACGACGACGCCGAGGGTGGAATGCTCCTGCACCACTTTGCGGGTGCCGATTTCCGCCGCTTCCTGAAACGGGATCGCTTCCTCGAACCAGGGCGTATTCACCATGCGGGGCCCGTTCTCGTCCTCGTATCCTTTCGCCCCTTCCACCGCATAGCCGACGCAATCCACCAGCCGGACGTTCACTTCCAGGCCTTCCGCCACGCGGATCCGCACCGCCTGGTTCGGCACGAACTTCGGTTCCGTCGTCATGATCGTCCGTCCGGCCGCGCTTTGCGGCATTTCGTCGGTGGCCCTGGCCCGCTCCGCCTCGCTGTGGATGTTGGGCAACACGACCGTCTCCATGAACCGCTTGATGAACGTGGACTTGCCCGTGCGCACGGCGCCGACGACGCCGATGTAGATGTCGCCGCCTGTGCGCTCGGCAATGTCCCTGAAAATATCCACTTTCTCCAATGCGATCCCTCCTGTACGCTCGTACATCGACTGGACTTGTAACCAATATATGAGAGCGTACGGGGTTTATGCCTTTTCCGCCGTGAAAAAGGCCGGCGATGCCGCCGGCCGGATCATGCTGCCGTGTTGTTTTTTTTCGTTCATTCCGCCGCCGGAACCGGCTCGCCGCCGATCCAGCGGTACGGGAAGGCCGCCGGCGGCGCGAAGGGCGTCCCGTCCAATACGAGAGGCCACAGCTCCTCGCCTTCCGCCGGTTCGATCCCGGCGCTTCCGACAAACCGCATCAAATCCAGCGCGTAGTGGATGCCCAGACGGCCGGATTCGTGCAGCATGTACGGCAGGTAATGGGAAGAGAACACGCTTTTCGCCTGCACGGGCCGAAGTCCCAGCCTGCCGAAATCGACGGCATAAAATCCGGGCGCCACCGGTTCGCCGAACGGCCATTCCCCGTGCCTGGCGAAGTAGCCGTCCACCGCCCGCTGCAGGTCGGCCGCCGCCTGCGTCGCCCGCACGTCCAGCAGTTTGACGGCCGGCTGGCCGTCCGTCTCCACGATCACGTAATAGTAATAACCGCCGCTTTCGAAGGCGGGAGCCGGAACGTGCCCGATGAATCCCCGGTTCTTGAGCTCCCGGAAGTCCACCCGCAGCCGTTCGAAAAGCGGCGCGTCGGCCGCGCCCGGGACGACCGGCAAAGCGGCGTGGGTCAGCCGGTAGGCGAGGACCGCCTGCTCGACGGCCGCGATCGTCTGCACGGCCGCCGCCGGCGTTTCCGGCTCGCCGCCGTCGCGGTACAGGCAGCCGGACACAAGGAACGCCGGAAGCAGGACGGCCAGGACGAGCGCCGCCCGCCCCGCCCGAACGCCGCGCCTGTCCGGGAGCACTCGGGCGCTTTTCCCCTTCATGGCCCATCCCCCGTCAAAAGATCGAGACGATGCTCAGGAGAACGATCGGAATGATCAGCAGAAAAGCGACGAGGGACAGCAGAAAGCGCAGGATGCCCCTCGTTTTGGCCCGGGCGAAGGTGATGAGCCCGGTGGCGACGAACATCAGGGCGATGGCGACGAGCGACGCCCACATTTTGTCCATGCTGCTCATGGTGGCCCCATAACCTCCGATTCGCGTCAGCATCCATCGCCCATCATATCGGTTCGCCGGCAAAAAAACAAGCTTTCCGGACGTTTCGATCCCGGAAAGCTTCGGAGGGAAGGCTCACTTTTTGAGCATCGAGCGGATCATCGACTCCAGGCTGTTCGGGTTCATGCCGCTTTTTTTGATGGCGGCCACGAGTTCCCGGACCGTCGATTCCGCCACCGGCACGCCCGCCAGCCGGGCCACCTGCTTGATCAAGGCACGGAGCTGCTGCTCGCTCCGGATCGTGGACGGGCCGATGCCGCCGGCCACTTTCTGGATGTCTTTCGCCGTTATGCGCTTGCCCGTCCGCTTGTTCACCGCGTTCAGCACGTCTTTCGATATCGGATTTGCCATGCGCCGCCTCCTCATCGTCGTGCTGGACTATCGTATGTGGACGCGGGCGGCATGGTGCGGGCTAACGGAGCCATTTCTCGCTGCTCGTGCGGGCGATTTCCTCCAGCTCATGGGTCTGCACCCGGCCCATGAGATCCTCCACGGCGGCCCTCGGCGTTTTTCCTTCGAACAGCACGCTGTACAGTTGGCGGGCGATCGGCATGTCGACGTTGTGGAGTTGCGCCAGCCTGACGGCGGCGCGGGTCGTCCGGACGCCTTCGACGACCATGCCCATTTCCGCCAGCACGTCCCCGAGCGCCTTGCCCCGGCCGACGGCGTATCCGCACCGGTAATTCCGGCTGTGCCGGCTCGTGCAGGTCACCACCAGATCGCCGACGCCGGCGAGTCCGGCAAACGTCAGCGGGTTGGCGCCCATCGCCTTGCCGATGCGGGCGATTTCCGCGAGCCCCCGCGTGATGAGCGCCGCCTTGGCGTTGTCGCCGAAGCCGAGGCCGTCGGACAGGCCGGCGGCCAGGGCGATGACGTTTTTGAGGGCGCCGGCGATTTCCGCGCCGGTCACGTCCGGATTGGTGTAAACCCGGAAATAGCCGTTGCCGAGCAGATCCTGGGCGGTTTCCGCCGCTTCGATGCGCCTGGCCGCCACCACGACGGTGGTCGGGCAGCGGACGATCACTTCCTCCGCATGGCTCGGGCCCGTCAGGACGCCGATGGTGCCGGGATCGACGTGCGGCAGTTCTTCGGCCAGCACGGCGGTCATCGGTTTGAGCGTTTCTTCCTCGAACCCTTTGGCCGCGTGGATGACAAGGGTGCCGGCGTCAAGATGCGGCCGCATCTTTGCCGCCACGTCCCGCACCGCCGACGTCGGGGCGGCCACCAGCGCCATGGCGGCGCCCTCCAGCGCCTCCCGGATGGACACGGTGGCGCGGACGGCCGGGTTCAGGGGCGCATCGCCGAGAAACCGTTCGTTGCGATGGCGCGAGTTGATCGCCTCCGCCTGTTCCGCGCTGCGGGTCCACAGGCGCACCTCGTGGCCGTTGTCCGCGAGCACGTTGGCCAGGGCCGTCCCCCAGCTCCCCGCCACGAGGACGGCCATTTTCTTTCCGCTCAACGCCCGTCGTCCCCCTCCGCGGAAACGGCCGATCCGTCCGCCGGCGCCGGATTCCCGGCTCCGGCTTGCGGAGCGCCGCGTCCCGCCGGACGCTCGCCGCCTTCGCCGGCGGGACGGTTCCCCTTCCGCCCGAATTCGATCCTTCGCTCCTCGCCCCGGACCAGCTTGGCCAGATTGCCGCGATGGCGGTACCAGGCCAGGACGGCGATGACGAGGCTGCCCCACACCAGTTCCGCCGGCCGGCCAAACAGCAGGACGGAAAGCGGCAGAAGACCGGCAAACAGCAGGGACCCGAGGGATACGTAGCGGGTGAGGACGATGGCCAGGATGCCCACGATGCCGGCCGCAAGGCCGGGCAGGAACATGAGCGTCGCCACGACGCCGATGGTGGTGGCGATCCCCTTGCCGCCGCGGAAGCGGAACCAGACCGGCCAGTTGTGGCCCGCCACGGCCGCCAGGCCGGCGGCCATGTGCGCCCAGGCCTCGCCCGGCACGAGCCACTTGGCCGCCAGCACGGACACGACCCCTTTCAGCACATCCAGGACGAACACCGCGGCGGCCGGGCCCGGACCGAGCACGCGCAGCGTGTTGGTCGCCCCGGCGTTGCCGCTGCCGTGGGCGCGGATGTCGATTCCGCCGACCCATCGCGCGATCAGCACGCTGAAGGCCACGGAACCGAGCAGATAGGCTGCCAGAATGACGAAAACCGCCATAAGCCGTGACTCCTCCGATTACTCCTCCGATTTTTTCCGGACCAGGAAGCGGACGGGCGTTCCCTCGAACACGAAGGCTTCGCGGATCCGGTTTTCCAGGTACCGTTCATAGGAGAAATGCATCAGCTCGGGATCGTTGACGAACAGCACGAAGGCCGGCGGCTTGACGGACGCCTGGGTGGCGTAATGGATGCGCAGCCGCCTTCCCCGGTCCGTCGGAGGCGGACTTGCCGCCACCGCATCGGCGATCAGGTCGTTGAGCACCGGCGTGGCGATGCGCATCGCATGCTGTTCCGCCACGCGGTTGATGACGGGAAACAGTCGGGATACCCGCTGCCCCGTCAGCGCCGACACGAACACGACGGGGGCATAGTCCATGAACCGGAACTTGTTTCTGATCTCGCGGGTCATCCGCTGCATCGTCTTGTCGTCCTTCTCGACGGCATCCCACTTGTTGACGACGATGACGGACGCTTTCCCGGCTTCGTGGGCGTAACCGGCGATGTGCTTGTCCTGTTCGATGACGCCTTCTTCCCCGTTCAGGACGACGAGGGCCACATCCGCCCGCTCGATGGCGGCCTGCGCCCGCAGGACGCTGTATTTTTCCGCCTTTTCGTACACTTTGCCGCGCTTGCGGATGCCGGCCGTGTCGATCAGCACGTATTTCTGTCCGTCTTTCTCGAAAGGGGTGTCCACCGCGTCGCGGGTCGTGCCGGCCACGTTGCTCACGATCACCCGCTCCTCCCCGAGCAGGGCGTTGACGAGGGACGATTTGCCGACGTTGGGGCGGCCGATCACGGTCACCTTGATGACGTCATCGTCGTAGTCCTCCGGCTGGCCGTCGGGCAGCCGCGCGACGACGGCGTCGAGCAGGTCGCCAAAGCCGAGGCCGTGGACGCCGGAGACGGCATGCGGCTCCCCGAAGCCGAGCCGGTAAAACTCGTAGGCTTCCGCCGCCATCTGCGCGTTGTCCGCCTTGTTGACGACCGGGATGACCGGTTTTCCGGAACGGTAGAGCAGGCGGGCGACGACCTCGTCTTCCCGGGTGACGCCCGTCCGGAGATCCGTCACGAACAGGATGACGTCGGCCTCCGCGATGGCCAGTTCCGCCTGGGCGCGCACCGATTTCAGCAGTTCGTCGTCCTCGAACACCTCGATGCCGCCCGTATCGATCACGTAAAACGGACGGCCGTTCCATTCCGCCCGCGCATAGAGACGGTCCCGGGTGACCCCCGGCTGGTCTTCGACGATGGCCAGCCGTTCGCCGATGATGCGGTTGAAGATGGTCGATTTGCCGACGTTCGCCCTGCCGACGATGGCGACTACCGGCAGTCCCATGGAGACACCTCCGTCCATTCACGGTATCCATCATATCAAAAAGCCGGCCGCTTGGCTATTTTGGCCGGACGCGGCCCGTTCGGCCGCCTTCCGCCCCCTTCATGGTTTGCCGGGGCAGGCCGCTTCATTCCAGCAAAAAAGGCGGGCCGCCCGCAGCTGGAGCGGCGGAGCCCGCCTGGACCGCACAATCCGGAACACGCCGGATCATTTCAGTTTGCTCAATTGATCGCCAAACCGTTCGCCGAGGGTGACGGTGAGGCCTTCGCCCGCATATTCTTCCGGAATCTGCGAAGACCGTCCTTCTCGCCGGGCCGGCCGTTCCGGCGGCGCGGGCGGCTCTTCCGTTTCCTTGATGCTCAGGCTGACCCGCTTCTCGGCAGGATTGATGTCGAGGATTTTGACCTTGACTTCCTGGCCTTCCTTCAGCACCTCATGGGGCGTGGCGATGTGGCGGTGGGCAATCTGGGAAATGTGCACAAGGCCTTCCACGCCGGGCATGATTTCCACGAAGGCGCCGAAGGACGCGAGCCGTTTCACCGTGCCGGTCACGATGCTGCCGGCGGAAAACCGGCTGGCGACCTGCTCCCACGGGCTCGGGCCGGCCTGCTTGATGCTGAGGCTGATCCGTTCCTGTTCCGGATTCACCTTCAGCACCTTCACCCGGACCGTGTCGCCTTCCTTGAGAACGTCGGACGGCTTGTCGACGTGCACCCAGTCGATTTCCGACACGTGCACAAGGCCGTCCACGCCGCCCACGTCGACGAAGGCGCCGAAATTCGTCAGGCGCTGCACGGTGCCTTCCACGATGTCGCCGGGCTTCAGCTCGGCCATCCGCTGCCGCTTCTTCTCCTCGTATTCCCGCTCCAGCACGTCTTTGTGGGAAAGGATGACCCGGCCCGCCTCGCGGTCCAGTTCCTTGACGACAAGCCGCAGCGTGCGGCCCTTGTAGCCGCTGAAGTCTTCCACGAAGTGGCGTTCCACCATGGAAGCCGGAATGAACCCGCGGACGCCCACGTCCACGACGAGACCGCCCTTGACGACGTCGGCCACCCGGGCTTCGAACACTTCGCCGGATTCATGAAGCTTCTGCAGGCGGTCCCACGCCCTGGCGCTGTCCACCGCCCGCTTGGACAGGACGAGCGTTTCCTTCGAATCGTCAATGCTCTGCACGCGGCATTCCACTTCCTGGCCGACGGAAACGACGTCGGCCGCGTTTTCGACGGCGACGGCGGAAAGCTCGCGAAGCGGGATCACGCCTTCGTATTTATAACCGACATCGACAAAGACCTGTTGATCCTCCACCTTGACGATGGTCCCTTTCACGATGCTGCCGCGTTTGATGACCGCCACCCGGCCAAGATCCAGCACACCCCCGTCCTGCGGCTTCCCGGAAACGGCTTCGTGATCCGCGGAACCGTCCCCTTCCGGCGCGGATCCGGCTCCGGATTCCGCGTTGCCGGCATGTTCGGCGGCCGCTTCGTTTCCGGATTCCGCCGTCCCGGACACGGCCGGATCGGCGTCCGCCGGCGGGTTGGCCCCTGCGGCTTCCGTTTCCACTTCCAGACTTGGCGCTTTGGTCTCTTCGGTCATTTCAAATTCCTCCTCGATTCACTACCCACAGCACTCGACATGACGGGGTTGATCTTTGTGCTTTCCGGTTAGTATCCATTTTTTGCTTCGGTTCCATTCACGGCCGGCCCGCAAGCCGGCGAATGGCCTGCATGACCTGTTCCGTGGCTGCCAGCTCGGCCTCGGTGGTGCCCGCCTCCCGAAACCGGTCCAGATCCACGGGCTCGCCGATTCGCACGGCGATTTTGCTGAACGGCCGATACGTTCCCGTGATCGCCGCGGGGACGACCGCCGCGCCCGATTTGAAGGCGAGGTGGACGGCGCCCCGCTTGGCGGCGGACCGGCCGTCCGTGTTGCGCGTCCCTTCCGGGAAAATGAGGATCATCTCGCCTTTCTCCAGCAAATCCAGCGACAGCCGGATCGTCTCCTTGCCGACCACGCCCCGCTTGACGGGAAAGGCGCCGAGTTTCGTGATCAGGGTCCTGAGGAGCGGGATCCGAAACAGCTCGGCTTTCGCCATGTACCGGAGTTTGCGCGGCATCACGTACCCCAGAATGACCGGATCCCACATGCTCAGATGATTGCTGCATACGATGACGGCGCCTTCCTTCGGGACGCGTTCCCGGCCTTCGGCTTTCACCCGGAACCATGTGCTGAAAACAACGCGCGCGAGCGATTTCAAGAAGGCATACAGCATGTCAGGCATCCGCTCCATGGATGACGGACCAAGCCAGGCCGGCAATCCGGCCGACGACTTGATCGACGGTCATCGAGGTGCAATCTATGAGGACGGCATCCTCGGCCATCTTGAGCGGGGATTCTTTCCGTTCCCGGTCGAGCCGGTCCCGTTCGGCAATCTCCCGCTTCAGGACTTCCAGGTCCACCCGCTCTCCCGCTTCAACCAGTTCCCGGTACCTTCTGGCGGCCCGCTCTTCCACGGAAGCGGTCAAAAAAATTTTCAGCTCCGCGTCGGGCAACACCTTCGTGCCGATGTCCCTTCCGTCCATGACGATGCCGCCTTCTTCGGCCAGCCGCTTCTGGATGCCGGTCAGAAATCGCCGGACTTCGGGAATCTGCGCGTACAGCGACACGGTGCGGGAAATGTCCGGTGAACGGATCAAGCCGGTGACATCGCGGCCGCACAACCAAACCTGCTGCCCTCCTTCCGCCGGCTTCAGTTCCAGCCGCAACCCATCCAGTCGTTCCGCGATGCGGGCGGGATCGGTGGGGGGGATGCCTACCTGCATCATGTGCCAGGCGACGGCCCGGTACATCGCGCCGGTATCGACGTGCACGTAGCCGAGTCTGGCGGCGACAAGCCGGGCCACGGTGCTTTTCCCGGCTCCCGCCGGGCCGTCGATGGCCACCCTGATGTTTCTCGCCGGTTTCAACCGTTGATCCTCCTGAATGTACGCTCGGTTTGTTGTCCTCATGGTGCACATGTTATCGTATTCAACAAAAAAGCAGGCATTGCCTGCATGCGGTGAAAATTATACCACAATTTCGCCATCGGTGCAAAAGGCATTCTCACGGCATGCGCGATTCGGTTGGCTCGCCCTCCAGCCGCTCCGTTTCGCTCAGAACGGAGCGGATGGCCGGCGAGAAAGGCATGAGCTGGAACAGGACGAGCAGCAGCATGAGGACGGCGAGGGCCGCCAGCACGGCCCGCTCCGTCCGGACAAACCAGTCCGGCAGGCGGCCGTCCGCCTTCCCGCCGCCCGCAGTGGTCCTCCTCAAATGCCGTCACCGCTGTCGCGGTCGATGCCGCGGACCTTCAGCTGCTGCTCCAGACAGTAACGGATCACTTTCTGCCGCTCGTGCTCGGGGATGTCGGTGAAGTTGCACATGACCATCTTTTTTCGCTTCTCCGTTTCCCTGAACCGGACGACCCTGGCGGAGAAGGGCATGAGTTCGGTCTTGCCGTTCATGTACTTCAGCCGGATCCGCCCGGTGACGATATCATCGACTTCGATCGGCGTATCGGGATCGCAGACGAAGGAAAAGCCGCCGCCGCTGATGTTCACGGTGAAGGTCATGAAATGGAACCGGTCCGGCACCCGGACCGTCACTTCCAGCATGGCCGGCACGCGGAGAAAACGCCGCCGCTCGGTCCGGACGATGTCTTCCTTCGCCGGCACCCGGACGCAGACGAGACGGATGGCGTCTTCCCGGAAACCGGTCACTTCCGTCCGGAACTCGTGGGGAACGCCGTTGCGCCGAAACCCGACCGTCAGCCTGTCGCCGGGAATCAGCCTCAGCGGCGTGCCGTCGGCGGAAATGGGGATTTCCAGATGGATGTGTTCCGGATCGTTGTCGGCGACCCGCGTCACGAATTCCTTGGACGCCAGTTCCCGGTTCTGGGATACCAACCGCACGGCCACCCGTTCACCGATTTTGGGAAGCATGTCGATCGATCGCTCCTCCCCGGATTCGTCTACGGCCATTATAGCACGGATTCCCGGGCATGAGAAAGAAGGCCTGGACGCGCCGCGGCGCGGGCGGCGTCAGGCCGGTTTGTTTTCGAAGGCGATGTCGATCGGCTGAATGCGCTCCACCGATTCTTCCGAGCCGGTTTCGGCGTTGAGGAAGACGCGGAAATGCTCCCCGTCGATGCTGCCCGCAAATTCGTAGCAGAGCACTTTCTGCCCGAAATCGTTTTTGACGACCGCCATGCCCGACGAGGACACCTTGAAATCGGGATTCAGCAGGCTCCTCGCCTCTTCTTCGGTGATCGCCGGCTCCCCTTTCGCCTGGCCGGCGGGTTCGTGGACGTAGTCCCTCGCTTCGAGGCCCAGCACTTCTCCGTCGTCCAGGGCGACCTTGACGCTCAGCTTGCGCGGATACACCGTCACGTCGCCTTCCTTCGCCGCGAAGGTGACGTGGCCGACATGGCCGTATTCGTCGTAGTTGATCGCGACGAAGTCGGTTCCGTACCGTTTTTCCGCGAGAAATTCCAGGGCGATCCGAGCCGCCTGTTCGGGAGACAGACGGCTGTCCTCCGAATCCCGCGGGTTGGAGTACCAGATGAGCCGGCCGCCCGCCTTGGTGAAGTCCATGCGGATCGGTTCGCGGTCCGGCCGGTCCACCCGCACGCTGTAGGACGCGTATTCCGTTCCCCGGCCGTTTTCGGTGACGGACAGCCGGTCGCCCGGATCCTCTCCCAGAAAGCGGACGGCCGCCCGGCGGATGTCGTCCTCGTCCGCCGGTTCGCCGTCCAGCATGGCGGGCGTCCTTTTTTCGTACAGGCTCATCACCGACGGTCCCCAGTCCACCTCGGAATAGCCGGACACCTTCTCGTCCACCGTCTTGAAGCCGTCGATGATGGCATTGTCCATCTTCTTGTCTTCCGAAGCGAGGGCCATCTCCACGTCCATCCAGCGCAGGCCGTCCCGGATCGTCTTCTCCTGGATGAAGCGCAGTTCGCCGGACAGCTCCTTCGCCCGCTCGTGCAGCGTTTTGAGCGTGGCCGCTTCCTTCTCCGTCAAGGGCTGCTTGCCGAAATCCCGAAGGGAAATGTGATGGGAGAAGTTGGCCAGCCGGTCGAGGAACTCTTCCGTTTTGTTGAAGGGCAGCAGGGCCAGCGGGAGCTGGTTGATGCGGTTTTGCGCCTCGCTGGTGATGCGCCACACCTGGGCGAGTTCCTTGCGCCGGAAATCGCCGGACCGGCTGCCGGCCGCCCTCGCCTTGCCGAGCTCGGATTGCAGCTGGTCCATGTAATACGTCAGTTCGTGGAACGCCCGCTGGTACTGGTTTTCGGCCTTGATGAGCAGGGCGTTCTTGTCCTGGTGCTCGTAATATCCCCACAGGGCGGCGCCCACAAGCGCCGCCGCCGCAAACGGAAACAGCACGGCGGCCAAATTCCGGTACATGGCGGTGGGCATCTCCTTTCGTCGCAGCCGTTGGTTCTGCGAACTAGTGTCTGCCCCCGCTTCCGGGATTATGCACGGGTCATTCGTCCTTCACTTCGATGTCCAGATCGGTGCGGTTGTCGCAAAGGCATTGCTTGAAGCCCGTTTCGATGCGGCCCTGTTCCAGCCTGCCGCGCAGCGTGAACGTTTCGCCGCACCTGCGGCAGCGGATCGTCACTTTGACGCGTCCGGACAAGGGTTTCCCTCCTTTGTTCAAGCACGGCTGCTTCACGTTCGGTTCCCACCCCATTATTGACCGTCGACAGGAAAATTAACCTTGCCGTCCCCCCGCGGATGGTCGGACAAGAGCGGCATGCCGATGGCGCGGTTCACCTTTCGGAGACCGCGATGCCACAGCAGGGCCATGAAGGGGACGATGAGACAGATCCACAGGTTGCCGGACAGGAGAAAGATGCCGTCGAACGCGCCGTGCCACAGGATCGGCACGGCGAGCGCCAGGCGCAGGTAGCGCGTTTCCCGGAACAGGTCGTAGCGGGCTTTGCCGAAATGGTATCCCATCAGCACGCCGAACAGGGCATGTCCGGAAACGGGCAGCAGCGCGCGGGACAGAAGCCCGAGAACGTCGGGATGGAAATACAGGGAAAACAGGATGTTTTCCATCGTGGCAAAGCCGAGGGAAACGGCGGTGGCGTAGACGATGCCGTCATAGGAATGCCGGATCGATTTGGTGCGGTAGACCAGCTGGTAGACGAGAAACCATTTGACGGACTCTTCCACGGCCGCCGACACGACGAAGGCGAAAAACAGCGGGTTCTCGCCGAATCCGAGCACCATGCCCCGCTGCACGACCATGACCGGAAACACGGTCAAAAGGCCCAGCAGAAACATTTTGAGCACGCTGGACACCGGTTCGGACTCGTAGCGATCCTTCAAATAAAAGTAGGCCATCAGCGCCAGGCCGGGAGCAATGGCGGCGGACAACATCGACATCGCGACCATTCCCGTGGACGGCTCCTCTCGGCACGACTTTCAGGATGCCCCGGCATCCGGTTCGGGCAAAAGGCTCAGGCAAAATGGCGGATGAGGCCGGATACGGCGTTGCCGCTGAACACCGCCTTGCCGTATTCTTCCAGCACCGCCTGCGTCACGTTCGCCGCCTCCCCGTATTCCGACAGGATGGAAATGAGCGTCTGCGCCTGCTCTTCCGGAAGCGTCTCCGGGGCAAACTGCAGCACCCATTTCCCCCCGTATGCGTACAGGGAGCCGCCGTCCGCCAGCCATCGCCCGACCGCCCGGGCGGCGCGAACCACGTCTTCGAAATCGGCAAACGAATAGGTGATGACATCCGTCTGTTCGAGGGTCACTTCCATCTCGTACACGGCGTCGTCTTCGTCGGCGTAGTCGGAATCTTCCCCGTCAAACGCGGCGTAGTGCGGCTTGGCGCGGGTGACGTAGATGACCATGCCCTGGGCCGGGAGCGCATGCACTTCCACGGCCAGCGGACCGACCGCTTCGAACCCGAGTTCGGAGTAGGCCTGATCCATCATGTCGCTGAACAGCTGCTGCATCTTGGGAATTTCGCGCCAGATTTCATCCTTCTGGATGCCGCGCTCCGCCAGATCGTCGATCGTCAGGAAAATCCTGATCTTGTCCCGGCCCAGTCGCTCCATCTTCATGGCAGGATCCCCCCGTCCAACGGATTCACAATGTTCATTATGTTCATGTTACCATTTAGCGCAAGGGATTAAAATAGCTAAAATCGAGCAAAAAAAAGTCCATCCCCCGCCCGGGGGATGGAAAGGCCGGCGGCCTTGCGTTACCTTACGGCTTGACGCCTCCGATCTTGGCCGCCCGCCCCATGATCATCTTCCTGAACCGGAGCCACCCGCCAACTTTGGCCATCCGTTCTCCCCATTTCATGCCCGCCAGGAACGCCGGCCGGTTCCGCGAAACGTACAGCGCCGCGGCCGCGCCGAGCAGTCCGCCGAGCCAAAATCCGCGCATGCGCATGTCGGCCATTCCTCCCGTTGGTTTGATCGGCATTTAGTGTGCATGGACGGATGCCCGGCGATGCATGGAACAAACTGGAGGCGGCCGGCTTTCCGGAAGGCGGACGGACCGGCGCCGCCTGTGTTATACTGCTGTTGATGCCCGGCGCGCGGACAGCGCCGGGACAACACAACGGAAAGCGGGCGAACCGATCGATGCAATGCGGAATGAAGACGGGGAAGATGCTGGCCGCCGCGGCGGCGCTCATGCTCGTGCTCGGCGCCGTTGCCGGATGCGGCGGGGGCGCTTCGGGTCCGGCCGGCGGCCCGGCGGACGGCGTCCGGGCCGGCGCAGGCGGGGCGGAAGTGCCGGCCGGCGGCGCGCGGGAAGAAGCGGAAGGCGCCGGAGAGCGCGCGGCGGATCCGGGACTTGCCGGCACGGAACCGTCCGGCCTGACGCCCGTTCCGGGCGAAGGCGGACCGCCGGATCCGTCCGCGGCGAATCCGGACGAAGGCGCGGCGCCCGAACCGGAACCGGTGGCCGTCACCCATTACATGAACAAAAACTACTTTCTCAAGCCCGTCGATGACGGCGGCAACGAACGCGTCGTGCTGCTCACCTTCGACGACGGCCCGAAGGAAGAAGAGATGCTGACGGACATTCTCGACACGCTGGACCGTCACGGGGCGAAGGCGATCTTTTTCGTCAACGGGTTCCGGGTCAGGCAAAATCCCGATCTGCTCCGCCTGATCGACGAGCGGGGGCACGCGGTCGGCAACCATTCCTACGACCACATCGTGCTCCGCGGCGAGCCGGAGGACGTCGTCGACCGCCAGCTGGAAGACGTGCAGGATCTGGTGGAACAGACGATCGGCAAGCGCCCCCGGTTTTTCCGGCCGCCCAACGGCGCCGGAAGCGATTACGTCCGGGCCAAAGCCGCCGAACTGGGCATGCTGTACATGAACTGGTCCAACGGGTCCCTCGACTGGGCGGACAACCGGAACGACCCGGAAGGCGTCATTCGCACGGTCATGGAACAGCTGCGGCCGGGCTGCATCATTCTCATGCACGAACTTTCGTGGACGGCGACGGCGCTGGACGACCTTTTGACCCGGATCGAAGAAGAAGGCTACGCGTTCCTCCACCCGGACGCCATCGATCCGGACGTGCGGTAGGCCGTCACGCGCCGCCGAACAGCCGGAATCCCCAGGCCGTCAATCCGAGGACGAGCAGGATGAACAGAACGAGCAGCGAGTTGTAGAACAGGTTCGCGAGTTTTCGCCGGTTGGACGGAAACAGCGTATTGCGCGGGGGAAGCGTCCCGATGTCTTCCGGCACGTCGTCGGCCCCGAAGGCGTCCGCGGCCGGCGCCTCCCCCGCCTTCGCTTTCATTTCCAGGTGGATCCGGATCATTTCCGAAACGTCCAGATTGCGTTCGCGGCGCGGTTCCGTCATGGTTTTCCCTTCCTCCGAAGCATGAGTCCGTTGACAAAGTCGATCAGGAAATGGGCGAATGCGGGCGCGGCGAGGGAACCGGTCCGCTCCATCGTCCAGCCGAGGGCCAGGCCGGCGGCAAACAGCAGCGCCATCGGCAGCCAGCGGCGCAGGTAGCGGACATGGACGGCCGCAAAGAGGGCGGCGGTCCAGTACGGGCCGATCAGCGGTTGCAGGGCGCCGCGGAACAGAAGCTCCTCGCAGACGGCCACCGTCAGGCAGATGACCGCCAGGTGCCACAGCGGCCGGGCGGCCAGCAGCCGCTCGTCGAGACCGCTTTCGTCCCTCATCCGGTCCGGCGCGAGCCGGGTCAGCGCGGCATCCGCCAGAAGCACGGCGGCGCCGGCCAGCGCCCCGTGGCCCAGAACGGATGCGGCTTGTCCGGACGCCACGGCGAAAAGCGCCACCGGGGAACGCCCCTGCCACCAGATTAGCAGCAGGGCCAGCCCGAGAACAAGCCCCTGGGTCGCGTACAGGCTGGCCACGAGCATCCGGTCGCCGGATTCGGGCCTTTCGGTCCGGGAGGCCCTCACCCGGAATTGCTCCTTTCGACAACTTCCATTTTTTATCGACTTCCCCTATACTGATTGTGTAACGTTTTGAAGCGAGGAGCGTCCGCCCGTATGAACAAGCGCATGACCAAAACGGACTACCTGCTCATGTTTCTGATCCTGTTTGTCATTGTCGCGTCCCTCGGCTCCTTCTTCTACGGCGTCAAAATCGGACGGGACAAAACCGCCGCCCGGTACGAACGGCTGCTGGCCGAACGGCAACAGCTCGATCCCGAGTCGGTCGCCTACCATCAGCAGCATCTCGTTTCATTTTATCATACCGTCTTTCTTCCCTACTCGGAATTCCGGAGCAAATGGTTCGAACATCTGGAGGCCATCGACCTGAACGGCGACACCGTCAGGGCGGAAAGCCTGCTCCAGGATCTGGAGCGGCTGGCCAGGGAAACGTTCCGGGAAACCGAGCCGATGGCCATGCCCGACACGAGCCCGCTCCTGCAGGAAAGCCACGACAACTATTTGAAAAGCCTGAAGCTGTTCGAGGAGGCGCTGGATCGGTTCCGCCCCGGCGGCCGAACCGGCGGCGCCCTCGTGGCCAGCCTCGAAGGCGACGCCTATATCCGGGAGGCGAAAAACTTCGGTCTTGCGGCGCAAACCCGCTTCTTCGAAGCGATCGTCGCCTGGAAGGCGTCCGTCGATGCCGGCGCCCCGGCCGAGCCGGTGCGGGAAGACGACCTGGTTCTCACGGACTGGGCCAAGCTCGACCTGACCCGCAAAAGCGCCTTCGCCGCCCGGTTCCTGGAGCAGAACGGGTATTTCGAGCCGTATTTGCCCCTCGATTTGACCATCCGGATCGACGAGATGATCCTGGCCGGTTCGGCGGATTCGATGAATCTGTCCACGGTCGCGCCCATCGCCGACATGCTGGTGACCGCCGACGCGGTGCGGCCGGGCGATTTCATCCGGAAGCGCGACAAATTTTACAGGGGCGAGACGCTGCCCCAGCTGCCCTTTTACGCGTACTGACGCCGCGCCGGGCGCCCGCCCGCTCCGGCGGACCGCCGCGTCCGAAAGTTGTCCGGAAAATCGTTGCGCGTTCCGGGGCGATCCTATAAAATAATGGAATATGATGCGACGGCATTCGTCCCGTGAGGCATGAACGGGACGATGCTTTTTTGCCGGCCCGGACGGAAGGGGCCGCGGGCGGCCGGCAGCCCCGGCAATCCACAGGCATTGGAGGAGAAGCCATTGTTCAAGATTCTCGTTTCGGATCCCATCAGCGACATGGGCATTCAGCAGCTTCATGACGCGGAGGACGTCGCCGTCGACAAAAAGACCGGCCTCACGGAAGACGAGCTGGCGGCCGTCATCGGCGACTACGACGCCCTTCTCGTCCGCAGCCAGACGAAAGTGACGGAGCGCGTCATCGCCGCCGGCAAAAAGCTGAAGGTGATCGGCCGGGCGGGCGTCGGCGTGGACAACATCGACCTGGAGGCGGCCACCCGCCACGGCGTCGTGGTCATCAACGCGCCCGACGGCAACACGATCACCACCTGCGAGCACACCTTCGCGCTGATGATGGCGGTTGCCCGCCACATTCCCCAGGCATACAAAAAATTGACGGCGGGCGAATGGGACCGCAAATCGTTCGTCGGCGTGGAACTGCGCGGCAAGGTGCTGGGCATCATCGGCATGGGCCGCATCGGCACCGAAGTGGCCAAGCGGGCAAAGGCCTTCGGCATGGACGTCATCGGCTGCGACCCGTTCCTGACGGAAGAGCGGGCCGAAAAACTCGGCGTCAAGCTCGGAACGGTGGACGACATTTGCGCGAAGGCCGACTTCATCACCCTGCACGTGCCGCTGACCAACGAAACGCGCCACATGATCGGCCGGAAGCAGTTCGCCCTCATGAAGAAAGGCGTCCGCCTCATCAACTGCGCCCGCGGCGGCCTCGTGGACGAGGCGGCGCTCCTCGAGGCGATCGACGAGGGCATCGTCGCAGGCGCCGCCTTCGACGTGTTCGAACAGGAACCGCCGCCGGCGGACCATCCGTTCCTGCACCATCCGAACATCATCGTCACGCCCCACCTCGGCGCTTCCACGGTGGAAGCCCAGGAGAACGTGGCCATCGACGTGTCGGAGGAAGTGCTCCACGTGCTGCGCGGCGAGCCGTTCAAAAACGCGGTCAACATGCCCCACGTGCCGGCTTCCGTCCTCAAGCGCCTCGCGCCGTATTTCTCCCTCTGCGACAGCATGGGACGTTTCCTGTCGCAGATGGCGGAAGGCACGGTGACGGAAGTGAATATCAGCTATGCCGGCGAACTGGCCGAAGTGGACACGATGATCCTGACCCGCCACGTCGTCCGGGGCGTGCTGGCCCACTGGCTCGGCGCCGACCAGGTCAATGTCATCAACTCCCTGCACCTGGCCAAGCAGCGCGGCCTGAACGTGACCATGAACAAGGCGGTGGCATCGGGCAAAGGCTTCACCAACCTGATCACCGTCAGCCTGAAGTCGAACCGGGAAACGCGCACCATCGCCGGCACGCTGCTCAACGGGTACGGCGCCCGCATCGTGCAGATCGACAAATATCCCGTGGACGTGGCGCCGGAAGGCCACCTCATCGTCGTGTCCCACACCGACAAGCCCGGCATCATCGGCCGGCTCGGCACCCTGCTCGGCGACAACGGCATCAACATCGCCACCATGCAGGTCGGCCGCCAGGTGGTCGGCGGCGACGCCATCATGGTGCTGACGGTGGACAAGCAGGCGTCGCCCGACGTCATCGGGCAGCTGTCCCGGCTGCCCGACATGGTGAGCGTCAAAACCGTCAATCTGTAATCCCGCCCGTCCGCCGGCCGTACGGCCAGGCGGCGGCAAAAGGGCCGTTCCGGCGCGATCGCCCGGAACGGCCCTTTTCATGTTTCACGACCAACAAGATTTTGCGCCCCGATCAGACAACATTTTCCGCAAGCCGCGGGACGGGCGGCCGCGGCCGCTCCCGCCCGGAAGCCGGCCGTCAGGAGACGGGCAGCAGCACCTCGAACCGCGTGCCGTGTCCGGGCCGGCTGGAGACGGTGATGGCGCCCCGGTGCAGCTCGACGATGTGCTTGACGATGGCCAGCCCGAGCCCCGTTCCCCCGCTGCCCCGGGTCCGCGCCTTGTCGGCCTTGTAAAACCGCTCGAAAATGCGGGGCAAATCCTGCTCCGGAATGCCTTCCCCCTGGTCCGTGACGGCCAGCTTCACCGCCGGAAGCCCCTTGAGCTCGGATGTCTCCGCCGACAGGACGATCTCCGTCCCCGCCGGGGAATGGCGGAAGGCGTTGTCCAGCAGATTGGTCAGCACCTGTTCGAGCCGGTCTTCGTCGGCGCCGGCCAGGACGAGGGCGCCGGCACGGTTGTCCAGGGTGAGGCGGATCTGCTTTTCGCGGACGGGAATGGCGTATTTGCGCGCGACGCGCTCCAGCAGGGCGGACAGGTCCACCCGTCCCCGCTTCAGGTCGAGGCGGCCCGCCTCCATCTTCGCCAGATCCATCAGGTCGCTGACGAGCCGGCCCATGCGGACGGATTCGTCGTAGATCACCTGCGCCAGCTCCCGCCGTTCCTCGGGCGTCGCCGCCACGTCATCAAGCAGCGCCTCGCTGTATCCCTGCAGCATGGACAGCGGCGTGCGCAGCTCGTGGGACACGTTGGCCAGAAAATCGCGGCGCATGCGTTCTTCCAGTTCCTGCTCGGTAATGTCCCGCAGGGCGGCCACCGCTCCCTTGAGCAGCCCGTGCTGGTACAGCGGCGCCATGACGACGGACCAGACGCCGCTTTCGACGTGCAGTTTCGTCGACAGCTGCCGGCGGCTTTCGATCACCTCTCGGAAGACGGCCATGAGCGGTTCGGGCAGCCGCCCTTCGCCCGGCGCGGCATCCCCTTCCCAGCCCACGCCGCTCCAGCGGCGGAGCAGCTCTTCCCCCTGCTGGTTGGCCAGGTTGATGCGCCCGTCCGCATCGAAGGTGATGACCGCGTCGGTCAGGCTTTGCAGGACGTTGGCGAGGCGGTCCCGTTCCAGGCTCAGGTCCGAGATCGTTTTTTCCAGTTCCTCCGCCATCAGATTCATCGCCCGGGACAGCTGGCCGATTTCGTCGCGGCGGGCCACTTCCGGCACGCGGATGCGATAGTCGCCCCGGGTGATCCGGTCCGCCGCCTCCCGCATTTCCACCAGCGGCCGGGTGACGCGCGTGATCAGGAAAAAGGCGAAAAACGTCGTCAGCAAAAAGCCGGCCACCCCGGCATAGATGAACAGCCGCTTGATTTCGCCGGAATTGGCGAAGGCGGCGTCCACGTACCGGATCAGGGACAGCCCGACGATGAGCAGAACGATGGCCACCAGTCCGATGATGGTGGCCCACAGTTTCCCGACGACACTTCGCAGAAAGGACACGTTATTTCGGCACCTCGAGCTTGTAGCCGACGCCCCAGACCGTCGTGATCATGGCCGCCGCTTCCGGCGACACCCGGTTCAGCTTTTCCCGCAGCCGTTTCACGTGGGTGTCCACGGTGCGCAAATCGCCGAAAAACTCGTAGTTCCACACGTCCCGCAGCAGCTGCTCCCGGGAAAACACCTTGTCCGGGGTCGAGGCCAAATAATGGAGCAGCTCATATTCCTTTGGCGTCAGATTGACTTCCTGCCCGCCGGCGGTCACGCGGCGGGCGTCGTGTTCGATCGTCAGATGCGGAAAGACGATGTCGCCCGATCCGAAATCGTCTTTCGACAGGAAGGCGGTGGCCGACGAACGGCGGATGATCGCCTTGACGCGGTAGATGACCTCCCGCGGGCTGAACGGCTTGACCACGTAGTCGTCCGCCCCGGATTCGAACCCCTGGACGCGGTGCGACTCCTCCCCTTTCGCCGTCAGCATGATGACCGGCGTCCCCTTCACCTGGCGCAGCCGCCGGCACACTTCGAGGCCGTCCATCACCGGCAGCATCAAATCGAGCAGAATGAGCGCGTAATGGTTGTTCAGCGCCATCTCCAGCGCCTGTTCCCCGCTGGCCGCCTCGTCGATTTCATAGCCTTCCTTTTCCAGATACATTCGGAGCAGGCGGCGAATCCGCTCTTCGTCATCCACGACCAGGATCCGGTTCATGTGCTGCTCCAACGCGATGCCCTCCTCATACGCCGGCGTAGGAATGCAGGCCGGCGATCAACAGGTTGACGCCCACAAGCGTGAACATGACCACGAGAAAGCCGATGACCGACAGCCAGGCCGACTTCAGGCCCTGCCACCCGCGGGACAGGCGCAGGTGCAGATAGAAGGTGTAGAACAGAAAGACGACGAGCGCCCACGTTTCCTTCGGATCCCAGCCCCAGAACCGTCCCCACGCCTGGTGGGCCCAGATGCTGGCAAAGACGAGGCCGCCCAGGGCAAATATCGGATAGCCGACGGCGATGGCCCGATAGCCGATTTCATCCAGATCATCCGGGTCGATGTCCCCCATGACCCGCTGCAGGACGGCGCCGAGCGGCTTTCGGGCGGCAAGGCGGAGCAGGGCGTACAGCACGGTGCCCGCCATGACCGACCAGAGGATCGTGTTCAGCTTGCGGGCCGCGGCCACCCCCCTGAGCCATTCCGGCGCTTCGACGCCGACGAAGGACCGGCCCAGAAACTCGTCCACATGCACGATCTCGTACCGGTCCGGCGCCACCAGCGGCGGCAGCGTGTATTCCACCTCCGCCGTGACCGTCCGCCAGTTGCCGAGATCGTCCCGCTCCCGCACGGGGTGGGCGAATTCCGCCGAATAGCCGAGGGCGGCGAACAGCTGCGTCACCAGGACGAACCCGACCACCGCCAGAATCGTCCAGAGGGTAAATTCGATGCCGAAACGGGATTTTCCTCCCCGGGAGCGGTCGGCGAAGTCGGTCACCCGCACGAGATACATGAGGCCGACGGCGAAACCGACGGCGAAAAACGCTTCCCCGAGCGCCGCCAGGGTGACGTGCATGTACAGCCAGCCGCTCTGCAGCGACGGGATGAGCGGCTGGATGTCCGACGGAAACACGGCGGCAAAGGCAAGCAGCAGAAAAATGACCGGCTGGGTGAACAGCCCGATGAGGGGCGTCCGGTACCGGGCGAAAACGGCCAAAAAGACGCCGGAGACCATCAGGGCCAGAAAAGTCAGAAATTCGAACATGTTGGCGATCGGAATGCGTCCGGCGGCGATCCACCGGAGCACGAGGTAGGCCAGATGGGCGGCGAAGCCGATGCCCGCGGCGACGGCGCCGAGCTTCGACCACCGGGCCAGGTGTTCGCGCGGATCGCGGTTGCGCCACCGGCGTCCGGTGATGGCGACGGCGAACAGGATAAAGGCCAGCACGGAAAAGATGAAGGCGACCAACAGCGCGTGGCCGCTGATGTCAACCAGATTCATGCTTGGTTCCCCCGATTGTCCAAAAGTTTCGGATCGACGGCGATGCCCGCTTTGCCCAGCGCCTCGGCGAGCTCCCTGCGCAGGCCGTGCCAGTTTTTGTTCGTGTGGGCCGCCACGACGAGGCCCGTCCCTTCAATCCGCACCCAGATCCGCCGGTGCTGCCAGTAGATGCCCATCGCGACGCCGGCGATGAAAATGAGCGCGCCGGCGAGGATGACGGGCAGCGCCCGGTCGATGCGGATGTTCAGGTAGCTCGTGAACCGGGACACCTCCACGTCCTCCATGGAAAGCGCCCCGATGTCCAACAGGCCGGCCAGCCGGCCGTTCAGCACGTCCTGCCGGAACCGCTCCTTGTCCGCGTCCCGGGCGAAATACATGAACACTTCGCCGTCTTCCGGCAGCCCGGGTCCCTTGATGAGAAAAACGAAGGCGGGCGCCTGGGGCACGCGGGATCTGGTGTACGGGAGACCGTTTTCGTCCAGGTCGAAATCGGCGTAGTAGGCGCGAAGTTCCAGCCGGTACGGGCCGGCTTCGTACGTGTCTTTCGGGTTCAGCGTGTCGAGTCCGATCGGCCCGTACCGGTTGCCCGTCGCCTTCTCCGTCAGCCAGACGCGGAGTCGGCGGATTTGCGGCGTTTCGCGGAAATCGACCTGGTAGGCGAGCAGGCCGTCATGCTTGAGCGGCTTGTTGACCTCGATGCCGTGCCGGTGCACTTCCTCCAGCACCGGCTCTTGGCCCGGCATGTCGCAGTTCGCCAGGCACCGATACAGCACCGCTTCCGTCTCGAACCGTTTCGGCACCACCATGCCCCGTTCGCGCAGCCGCGCCGGCACGTCCTCTTCCGGATACAGCTCCACGGAAAACCGTTCGTTGAGCAGCCAGTAGGGCGTGTCCGGAATCGGCGTCGGCACCCCTTCCGGAAACCCGACGATCTGGTCCATGTGCCAGCCGGGGATGCCGCGCATCAGGAGCCCGGCCAGCAGGATGATGAGCCCAATATGGTTGATGTAGGGCCCCCAGCGGCTGAACCGGTTTTTTTCCGCCAGCAGGGCGTCCTCCTCTTTCGCGACCCGGTAGCGCCTTTTTGCGAGCACGTCCGCGAAGGCGTCAAGGAACGCCGGCCCGGCTTGTCCGGCCGGAGCGCGGCCAAGGGAAGCCAGATCCCCCCGGTACACCACTTTCTGGCGCAGGAGAAACTGCGGATGCTTGCGCACCTGCTGGCGGCTGAGCGCCCGGTACAGCGGAACGACCCGGTCGAGGCTGCAGATGATCAGCGAGGCGCCGAGCATGAAGGCGAGCAGCTTGAACCACCAGGACCCGTACATGTCCGTCAGGCCGAGGGTGTAGGCCCACTTGCCGAATGCGCCGTATTTTTCCCTGTAGAACGTTTCCGGGTCCGAGCCGACGAACGCTTCCTGCTCCAGAAAGGTGCCGACGGCGATCAGGCAGGCCATCAGCAGGATGATCAGAACGGCCACTTTCACCGACGAAAAAAACCGCCACGCGAGATCGAGCGGCCCCGGGTCCGCCTTGCGGGACCGGCGCGCCGCGCCGTCGTAGCGCATTTCGAGCGGCGCATCCCCGCCGCCTTCCTCAAGCGGTTTGCCGCAATGCTCGCACAGCAGGGTGCCGACGGGATTCTGGTGGCCGCATTCGCATTTCGTGTTGTCGACGATCAAGCTTCAGGCCCCCTCTCAGCCGCCCGTCCCGAGCAGCAGGGAAAGGGCGCCGCGCAGGTCTTGTTCGTTCATTTCCCCTTCCTTCATCGCGACGACGCGTCCGCGGCCGTCGATGAAAAAGGTGGTCGGGTAGGCGGTGACGCCGTACGCCTTGCGCACCCGGTCCCGGTCCATCAGGATCGGAAACGAAAGGCCGAGCTGGCGGACGAAAGCCCGGGCGGTGACGACCGGATCGTTCTCGTTGACGCCAAGCACGACGAGTCCCTGCTCCCGGTGCATGTCGTAATATTGCTGGATCAGGGGCATTTCCGCCACGCAGGGCGGGCAATAGGTGCCCCAGAAATTGATCAGGACCGGGCGTCCCCGGTAATCGGACAGGCGGAACTCCCCGCCGTCAAGGCCGGGCAGGACGAAATCCGGCGCCGGATCGCCGACGCCGGGCGGGTCCTGTTTCGACACGATGCCGCCGATCAGCGTGACGGCCGCGACGGTTGCAAGACCGAACAGGATGACGGATTGGAACCATTTTCGATGTTTTTTCACATTCCCACCCGCCTTTTTGTGAAAAACGTCATCTCCCCCATTATAGCCGATCGGCGGTTGGGCGGCTTTGGGACAATTGTGAACGTTGTGTGACCGCCCGGCGGGCCGGGCGGGAGGCTATGGCCGCTTTTTCGCGCCGCCCGCCCCGTCCGTTGCCTCCGCCTCCTCCGCGCACCGCTTCAGGGCCGCAATCTCGTCCGCCGAAAGCGGCCGCACCTTGCCGCGGGCAAGCCCGTCCAGCGCCAGCGGGCCGTAGGCGATCCGCTTCAGCCGTTCGACGGGGTGGCCGATCGCTTCGAACATGCGGCGGACCTGCCGCTTCCGCCCTTCCCTGACGGTGATGCGGATGACGGAGGATGAAAAATCGGGCGACACGTCCTCGTATTCCACGTCGGCGGGCGCCGTCACGCCGTCTTCCAGCCGGATGCCGCGGGCAAGGCGCTCCAGCTTGCCGCCGTCGGGCACCCCCCTGACCGTCGCCAGATACGTCTTGGGGACGCCGTATTTCGGATGCATCAGCCGGTTGGCCAGCTCCCCGTCGTTGGTCAGGATGAGAAGCCCTTCCGAATCGTAATCGAGCCGGCCGACCGGATACACCCGCTCCCTGACTCCTTTCAGATAGTCCTTCACCGTCTGCCGCCCGGCCGGATCGTGCAGGCTGGTGATGACGCCCTTCGGCTTGTGGAACATGTAATAGGCTTTCTTTTCATGCAAAATCGGACGTCCGTCGATCTCGATGGCGTCCGATTCCGGATTGACTTTCGTGCCCAGCTTCGTCACCACGGCGCCGTTCACGCGGACGCGCCCGGCCAGGATCAGCTCCTCACACTTTCGCCGCGAACCGACGCCGGCATGGGCCAGCACCTTCTGCAAGCGCTCCATCCCGCATTTGTCACCTCGCCCTAATCATACACGACCGGGACGGGCGTTCTCAACCCGGGCGGCGGGCGCGAAAAAACCGCCGGACCCATCCGCTCCCGGCGGTCAGAAAACGGCCAGGCAGACGGCCACGGCGGCGACAAATCCGACCAGATCGGACAGCAGGCCGACCTTCAGCGCATAGCTGGCGCGCCGGATGCCCACCGCGCCGAAGTAGACGACCAGCACGTACAGGGTCGTGTCGGTGCTCCCCTGCACGACGGACGCGATGCGGCCGATCAGGGAATCCGGCCCGTGGGTCTCCATCAGATCGGCGGCATAGGCCAGCGAACCGGCGCCGGTGATCGGCCGGAGCACGGCGAGGGGCAGCACTTCCGGCGGCACGCCGAAACGGGCGGCAAGCGGCGCGAGCCATCCCGTGACGGCATCGAGGGCGCCCGAGGCGCGGAAAACGCTGATCGACGCCATCATGCCGACCAGGTGGGGAATGATGCGAACGGCGGTGTCAAAGCCGCCTTTGGCGCCATCCACGAACGATTCGTAGACGGGCACTTTCCGCCAGGCGGCATACAGCGGCACGAGCGCCACCACCGCCGGAATCGCCCACGACGACACGAGTTCAACGATCCCCGGCACGCCGCGCCTCCCTCCCCTCCGACCGGCGCCGGGCGCGCCGGCTGCCGCTCCGCACGGTCCTGCGCCGGTACCAGCGGTCCAAAAGCAGCGCGGCGCCGGTGGCGGCGGCCGTGGCCACGAGGGTCGGTCCGATGATGTCGGCGGGATTTTTCGCCCCGTAGCTCATCCGCACGGCCAGGATCGTCGTCGGAATGACGGTGATGCTGGCCGTGTTGATGGCGAGCAGCGTGCACATGGCGGCGCTGGCGGTTTCCTTGTCCGGATTCAGTTTCTGCAGTTCCTGCATCGCCTTGATGCCCATCGGCGTGGCCGCGTTGCCGAGGCCGAGGATGTTGGCGCTCATGTTGGAGAGGATGTAGCCCATGGCCGGATGGTCGCGGGGCACGTCGGGAAACAGAAACCGCACGACGGGCGCCAGCAGCGAAGACAGCTTGGCCATGAGGCCCGCCTGCTCGGCGATCCGCATCAGCCCGAGCCAGAACGCCAGCACGCTGATGAGCCCGAAGCTGACGGTGACGCCGGATTTGGCGCCGTCAAACAGGGCGGCGGTCACCCGGTCCAGGTTTCCGGTGGCCGCGCCGTAGGCGATGCCCGCCGCGATGAACAGCAGCCAGATCCAGTTGACCACCCGCATCCCCTCCCCGGAGGCTTCAGGCGCCGGGCGCAAACAGCCCGTGCATAAGCCGCTTCATCATGCCGAAGGGACCGTCCCGCACCGATGCCGGCCCGGCCGCCGGCCGCCCGGCGTCGCCGCTTCCGCCGCCTTTGCCGGCGAGGGGATGGCCCGGCTCGACCAACGGCAGCCGGCCGATTTCCTCGCCGTCCAGCCGGTAGAGGACAAACGCCCGGATGCCGAACCGCCCGTCCAGCGAATCGGCGGCGACGGATTCCACGACGCGGACGACCCGGCCGTATTCGTCGTCCGTCAGCGGATAGGTCAGGGTGCGGGACCCGTACCAGCCGGTGTTCTCGAACGGCTCGCCGGCCCGGTACAGCTCGCGCGCCGGAAAACGGCCGAATCCGTAATCCAGCAGGCGGGCATGATCGGCCCAGTCGTTGCCGTCGTTCAGCGTCACGGCCGCCAGCTGGCGGCCGCCCCGGGTGGCGGACGACACGAGACACCGGCCGGCAGCCTTCGTATAGCCGGTTTTCACGCCGTCGGCGCCGGGATACAGGTGCAGCAGCTTGTTCTTGTTGCGCCAGAGACGGTCCCATGGCTCCCCGGGGTTCGGCACCCGGATGACGGGCGTCTTGACGATTTCGCGGAAGACGGGGTGCTTCAGGGCATAGGCCGCCAGACGGGCCAGGTCTTCCGCCGTCGACAGGTGGCCGTCGGCGTCCAGACCGTGCGGATTTTTGAACGTCGTGTCGTCCATGCCGATCTGGCGGGCCTTCTCGTTCATCATCAGCACGAACCCGTCCACGGAACCGCCCACGTGTTCGGCGATGGCCACCGCCGCGTCGTTGCCCGACCGCAGCATCAGACCGTACAGCAGATGCAGAAGGCTCATCCGCTCGCCGAGCTTCAGGTAGACGGACGACCCTTCGACGCCGTAGGCGTTGATGCCGGTTTTGACCATGTCGGACAGATCGCCGTGCTCGATGGCGACGATGGCGGTCATGATTTTGGTCAGACTGGCGATTTTCATTTTTTTCCGGCCGCTAAGGCTGTAGAGAATGCGGCCCGATTCCACGTCGATGAGGGCGGCCGCCTCCGCGGAAAGGTCGACGGCGGCCGACGCCCGCCCGCTTTCACCGGCTGGAACAAGCGCCGATGCGAGGACGAACAGGCACAGAGCGGCCAGGCGGATCCGTTTCATCGAGGTTCCTCCCGTCCGCCGGACATGCGGGGCGTTGCGGGTTTTGAAGCCCGCGCCCGTCCGGCTGCTTCACCAGCATGTATATGCCCGTCCGGCGGCGTTATGCCTCGGGTCCCCTCCCGCCGGCATTCTTGTGGTACAATGGCGGCAGAAGACCATGGCGGGAATCGGGGAGGCGAAACCGTGATCCGGCTTGCTGCCGAAGACGGCACGATCCTTTGCGTCCATCGCTGGCCGGCGGAAACGGCGGCATGCGCCGTTCTGGTCATCGTGCACGGGATGGGGGAATACGGCAGGCGCTACGCGCCTTTTGCGTCGTTCATGGCGGAAAGGGGGGTGCATGTTTACGCCGTCGACCTGCGCGGCCACGGCGAGACGGCCGCGTCGTCCGGAGGAAGGCGCGGGCATTTCGCCGACGCCGGCGGCTGGGCGGCCGTCGTCCGCGACGTCGGCCTCGCCGTCGATCACGCCCGCCGGCTGCATCCGGACTTGCCGGTTTTTCTGTTCGGCCACAGCATGGGATCCCTCATCGCCCGCTCCTTCATGCACGAACGGGGCGGCGGGCTGGCCGGCGTCATCCATTCCGCCGCCAGCAAGCCGCAGGGCCTGCTGGCGCGGCTTGGCGCCGCCCTCGCCGGCCGGGAAATCCGGCGGAGCGGCCCCCGCGGCGAAAGTCCGCTTCTGGCCAGACTCCTGACCGGCAATTTCAACCGCGGCATTCCGGCGGCGCGCACGCCCTACGACTGGCTTTCCCGCGACGCCGCCGAAGTGGACCGCTACATCGCCGACGAACGCATCGTCAAAACATTCACCGCCGCCTTCTACCGGGACATGATCGGCGGCGCCCTGGAAGCCGGCCGCAGGGAAGCCATGGCGAACACCCCCGCAAACCTTCCCCTGCTGTTCGTCTCCGGCGGGCGGGATCCGCTGGGCGGTTACGGACGCGGCGTCCGCAAGACGGCGCTGGCCTATGAAAAAGCGGGCCTCCGGGATGTGACCGTCATCGTGTATCCGGAAGCCCGCCATGAACTGTTCCAGGAATGCGAACGCAACCGGGCGATGCTCGACATCTGGCAATGGATGGCCCGGCGATGCGCCGGCCGGGCTTGACGGCAGGCGGCCTGGCCGGTTCCGGTGTGCCGCCTTCGCTCGCTTCTTTGCCGCCGTCGGGCGGCGGATGCGGAAGAAGCAAAAAAAGACCGGACGCCGCGGCGTCCGGTCCGGTGCCCGGTCAAGCGCATCCGGTGCGGCCGCCGGCTCAGGCGGCCTCGATCATCTGCTTGATGATGCCGATGAGAAGCAGGAGCACATAGACGACGGACAGCAGGAGAAAACCGATGCGCCAGACCGCCTTGAACAGCCGGTCCGGATCCAGCCGGCCGCGCATCCGGTTTTGCAGGTTGCCGAGGAAGCCCGTCAGCACGAGAAGCAAAAGCAGGACGAGCCAGAAGCCCTTGATGGACGTCCGGAACAGTTCGTCGTAGGCGACCGACACCGATCCGATCAGGAAAAACATCGTGAAATCGGCGGCGAAGCGCACCGCCTTCTTCCGGTCCCGGACCGCCAGATAGGCGGACAGGCCGGCCAGCGGAAACAGCAAAAAGGGAACCGTTCCCAACAGCGCGTACACATTGACGAGAACGTCCAACAGTCTGCCCATCGCGTCCCCTGCTTCCTTCCCGTCGTCAGGCGCGGGCGTTTTCCATTCCGCGAACGGCATCATAAACCGCCCGGTGGCCGGGCACGGGCACGCCGTGCCGGACGGCCGCGCGGATGAGGCTGCCGTTGATCCAGTCGATTTCGGTCCGGCGTCCGGCGGCCAGATCCTGCAGCATGGAGGAACGGTTTCGGGCGGTTCGCCTGCATACGTCCACCAGCCGGTCCCAAAGGGCGTCGTCGGGGACCGCGCCTTCTTTGGCGGCGACGGCGACCGCTTCGAGGTACAGGATGCGCATCGCGTTCCGCAGAAAGGGGGAGGCAAGCAAATCGCCGTTTTCGATGCCGTGAATCGCGGTCAGCGGATTGATGACGGCGTTGATCACCAGTTTGTTCCACGCCTCTTGCCTTATGTCATTCGACAGGTCGACATGAAATCCTGCCTTCCGGAGACGGCATCCGACATTTTTCAATCGCCGCATCGCCCGCACTCCGCCTCCCGCCGGAAAGCCGAGTTTCGTCTCCCCCCGTCCCGCATGCTCCACCGCGGCGTCGCCGATGTTCCGGGCGCCCTCCGTGGTGACGGCCAGCGCGGCGCGGGATGCTCCGAACGCCGCGGCCATGGCCCGTTCGTGGCCGATGCCGTTCATCCAGGCCACGGCGATGCCGTCCGGCTTCAGGCGGCGGGCGGCCGCCACCAGCAGGCCCCCGTCCAGATGCCGCTGCTTGACCGCGAGCATGACGGCGTCCGCCGGCGGCCCTCCCCCGCCCGCCGCGTATTCGTCCCAGGAGACGGCCCGGATCCGCATCGTCCGGGTCCCGTCCGGCTCCGTCAGCGAGATGCCGCCGGCATTGATGAGATCGGCCTGGGCCGGCCGGCGGGTGACGAGAACAAGATGCCGGCTTTCCCCGGAAAGCGCCAGCCGGGCCGCCAGCAGCTTGCCGATGGCGCCCGCTCCGATGACATGGATGCCCATGTCCATGCCCGCATCCGTGCCCGCGTCCGCGCGTCTGTCCATGTCCGCTCCCCTCTCTTCCTGCCTCCGTTCATCTGCGCTTCGCGGTGTCCGTTATCAGGATATCACGTTTTCCGGCCATTTCCGAAAAAAAAAAAAGAGCCGCGCCTTCCGGCGGGCATGCGCCGGAAGGCGCGGCGGGCAGGCGGGTTGCGCCCGTCATTCGATGCGTTCCAGATTTCCGCTCGCATCCATCCGGAAGCGGGGCCGCGGTTCCTCTCCCTCTTCGGCGAGAAAGGCCAGCTTGCGCGCCCGGTCCATGATCTGGAGAAGCGCCTTGTAGTCTTCGTTCATGACCTGGTAGTCGCTTTTTGCGCTTTCGATCTGGCTTTTCAGCGATTCGTTCTCGCTCCGGAGCGCGTCCAGCTCCTCCTGCCGGGCCTTCAGCTCCTTTTCGAGCTGCTTCAGCTGCCGTTTGATGTCGGCCTGTTCGTTTTTCCACTGCCGCAGGAACCGGATGACCCTGTCGATGGACAGATCCGTATCCCGCGCGGAGGACGCCTTCTTCGCGGGTTCTCCCCCGCGGCCGGCTTCCCGTCCGGCCGCTTTCCTGCTCCGTTTTTGCCGTTCCGCCTTGGCCAGCCGGATCGCTTCCTCGTAGCGCTTGCGCACGCAGCTGTTCCAGCGGAATCCGCAGGCCGCCGGCGTGCGGCCGATCCGTTCCCCCACTTCCTCGAAAGCTTTCAGCTGGGTGCCCCCCTCGCGGATGTGCCGCAGGGTCACCTCCGCCAGAATGAGGTCGTCATCCGGACTCCAGGCGTCTTGTCTGACCGCCGTCATGAAAAACCCAACTCCTCCTTCACTGCCTTTTGCGGACGCATCCCAGATTCCTTGCTTCATTTCTATGCTTTCGGATAAACTCATAGAATCTATTTTCTATCCAATCTATTTCCAATTCCGCCCGAAATCATACGCGTCCGTCCCGGCGGATCGCAAAGGCCGTCCCGAATTGTCACCGCTCCTTCACTTTACAAGGAATCCCTGCAGGGCTATAATGATGGGGAACATGATAACCGTGACATTCCGCACATCGGGAGAAAGGTGGATCCTGCAACATGGCTCGCATGTTCCGCGTGCTCGGATTTACGGCCCTTTTGATCGCCCTGATGGCGCTGGCCGGCAACCTGATGGAAATGGCCCTGCTGTTCTTTTTCCAGACGGCGGTCTTCATGCTGCTCGGCTACATGAACCTGCGGGAAAAGACGTATCTGCTCATTTTCTGGGGATATTTGGTCGTGTCGTTCCTCGGCATCACCTGGTGGTCGTTTTTCCGGCCGGAGCTGCCCGTCGTCTGACGGACCTCCCGCAACGCGACCCGACGGACCGGCATGCGGCATCAAGGCAAAGGCGGCTGGAGCGCTTGGCGCTCAGCCGCCTTTTCGTTGCGTCAGCACTTTGAACACGTCTCCCATCCGGTCCCCGGCGATGAGCTGCCGGATGGCCCGGTTGCGCCGGGCGACCGGATGGAACGGATCCGTTTCCGCGTGTGCCTCCAGCCGGTCGAGAATGCCGTTGCGGAGCAGGAACTCCCTCTGCGTTTCGAAGGATGCGACGGCAAGACCGAGCCGTTCGCCCGCCCGGATGAGGGCGCTGAAGTTGACTTGGGCGGTGATGTCCTGCTCCCCGGGGTGGACGAACGGGTTGTCATGGGCCGTATGGCGCCGGTAGCACATCAGCGTGCCGGCCATGCGGGCGGGCGACAGCAGCACCTCTTCCACATCCCCGTAGTCGATGGTCACGACGAGTCCGTCGGCCAGCCGGCCGGCGATTTGCGCGAGCCATCTTTCGGCCTCCAGATTGACTTCGAACACCTGCCCCGGCAAAAGCTTCCCGGCCAGATCCGCCGCCGCCAGCCACTCTCCGAGCCCGCTCTCCGGCGAAACGGGCCGCCAGACAGGCACGAAGCCCGTTTCGCCGTCCGTCGCCACCAGCTGCTCCTGGAAGCGGCGCCCGTCGAACTTGACGCGGTGGACCGGGAAGGCGTCCAAGAGCTCGTTGGAAAACACCACCGTGCCGGCGGGCATCGGTTCACCGTCCGCCTGCCACGCGTCCGGCGAAAGCGACCGCCACCGGCCCGCGTGGCGCGCATCCAGCGCCCGGTGCTCCCGGCGGTGCCGCGGGCTAACGTCCACGATCCAGTATTCGGTCCGCCCGTACAGGTCCGGATGCCGGGCGGCCAGCTCGTCCAGAATCTGGCCGGCCAGGCGCCCCGTGCCGCCGCCCCATTCCACGATCCGGCACACCGGTTTCGGGTCGGACCGCCAATAACCGGCGAAGCTTGCCGCCAGCATCTCGCCCATGATCGTCCCGACGGACGGACTCGTGTAGTAATCCCCGTCCCGGCCGATGACCGGCCGATCCTCCTTCATGTAGTATCCATGCTCCGGATGATACAGGCACCATTCCATGAAATCGCGGAAGCGGACCGGACCGTCCCGGCCGATCCGCCCGGCGATCCATCGGGCGAGCGGGTTGTCCCGCCAAAGATGGCCGCTCGTCAAATGGGCTTCACTCCTCTTTAGACAAAGAATGCGAGAACCGTTATAATGGGGGAGAATCCAGCCGAAACGGAGACTGACACGATCCATGGCGCGTATCCATGCAACGCTCGTTCTTCTTTTGTCCCTGTCGCTGATCCTGTCCGGATGCGTCGACCGCGGCCGGCTGAAGGCGGAGGTGCTGGACGCCGTCCTGAAGCACGAAAACGTCCGCAGCTACCGCTTCAGCGGCACGCTGGAGCTGTCCGTTCCGGCTGGTGCCGAGCCGCGGGAACCCGCTTCCGGCCTCGGGTCCCTCCTGCCGGCGGTCGGCACCTACTCCTGGCAGGGGGTCGCTTCCTTCGACCCGCCACGGGCGGAAGCGGAAATCCATCTTGCCGCCCCGAACCGCGAGCCGGCCCGGATCCCGGTATTCATCCAGCATAGCAGATTGGTGTTTTCTTTGCCAGGCGCCGGCGGCGACCGGCATTTTGCCGTCGATCTCGACGGGCTGGCCAAGCGGCGCGGGCTCGAAGGCGCGTCGCCCCTTTCCGGCGCCGGCGCCCGGTTCGCCCGGGCGATGGCCGCCTTCGTCGAAGCCCTCGACACCGCCCGGTTCGACGAACCGGCGGACACGGACGGCGGAAGGCGGATTGTCGCCTCGTTCGGCGAGGGCGAATCGGAAGCGTTCGGCCGGTTTCTGGACGCCGCCCTGCCGGCGGCGAAGGCGGCCCTTTCCGCCTATTTGCCGGAAGAGGATCCGGGTTCGGGCCCGCTCGAGGGCGCCGCGCGATCGGGATACGAACTGCGCGGACCGGCGGTTTTCACCTTCGATCTGAACGAAGACGGATACCTGGAGCAATTCCGGGCGGAAGTCCGCCTCGCCTGGCGGCGGGAGGACGGCACAACGGGCGGCGTGAACGTCCGGCTCGTCAGCCGGCACGACGACATCAACGCCGATCCGCCGTTCGGGCTGGAAATGCCGGAAGACGCGATCCCGTTCAACGATTTGCTCAATCTGCTGCCCTGATTGCGGGAGCAGGGAGGGAAACCTTGGTGAAAAAGCGGAAATTCGCTCTCCTGCCGGCCGTGCTCGCGGGCGCGCTCCTCGCCGGCGCCTGCCCCGCTTCCGCGGAAACGGCCATCGAAACGGCGGACAACGCCGGGGCGACGGAGCGGTCCATCGAAGAGCTGCAGAAGCTGCTGCAGGAAAGCCTGACCATCGCCGAAATCGACCGGGAAGTGGAGCGGCTGTCCCGGGAAGAGGAGCGGATCGCCGCGGAACTGGACGAAACGGAAGTCCGGATCGCGGAGCAGGCGGAACTGGAGAAAAAGATGCGGGAACGGGCCGGCCGGGTATTGCGCGCCTATTACATGAGGGACCGGCAAAACCTGTGGCTGCTTCTGCTCCATGCCGACAGCTTCAGCGGCGCGCTGACGGTATTTCAGTACCTGCAGTCCGTCGCCGAACGCGACCGGCGCAGCATGGAGCTGTACGCGGAAGCAAGGGAGAAGCTGCTGGCGCTGCAAGGCGAACTGCAAAACCGGATGCGGGAGCTGGCGGACACCAAGGCGGATTATTTGCGGCAGCGCTCGCGCCTTCTCGCCCTGCAGGCCGAGCTGGACCGGAAACTGGCCGAAGCCGCCGACCGGGAAGCCCTCATCGCCCGGATGGAGGAGCTGAACCGCAAGTGGCAGGAGGAAGGCCTTCCGTACTTCCAGTCGTTCCTCGAAGCCATGAGCGGCGCGCTGGCCGCGCTGCCCGATTACGTCGGCGCCTACCCGGACTCCCTGACCCAAGAGCGGCGGCGCGTCACGTTCACGGTCCGGCAGCGGGAACTGAACGACTTCCTCCGGGAACGGAATGACCTGTTCCGCGAATTCGAAATCGCCATGACGGAAGACGGCCTCACCATCACCGGCGGCCGGGGGGATCTTGCCATCGGCATCGACGGCCGTTTCGAACTGGTGGAGGTTCCCGATCCGGCGGTCCGCTTCATGCTTCGTGCGCTTCGTTTCGGATCGTTCGAGCTGCCGGACACGACGGTGGCGGACATGCAACGCCGCTTCTCGATGACGTTCTCCACCAAGCAGCACGAATTGACCGCCTTTCTGGTGATCGCCGATGTCGTGCACCGGGAAGGGGAACTGTCCCTCATCATGAACATCGATCTTTGACGATCCGCCCCCCGATCCGGCGTTTTCGGACGCGGGCGCATCAGCGGCCGGCGCCTTCTGGCGCCGGCCATGCTGCTTTCAGCGCCTCCGCGAAGCGGTCCGCCGGCGTCTCGCCGGCATACAGGGCCGGCAGGGCGGCCCGCAGCGCATCCAGCTTGTCCGGAAGCTCCGGATCCCCGCCGAAAACGTCCGCCATCCGTTCCGTCCACCGGCCGGCCGCCGCGGGCGCATGGCCGGCGAGGAACGTCTCCAGCCACTCGAACGCCTCGTCCGCGGCGCCGGATGAAGACGAGACGGCCAGTCCCGTCCCCCTGATCCAGTATGTACCGGTCTCCTCCGTATCGACCAGGCCCGCGATCTGCCTGTGGGCCAAGCCGCGCGCGTACAGTTCGGAAAAGGGCACGATGACAATCGGCAGCGTGCCGTCGGAAAACCGCCGCCACATCTCCTCCCGCTCCAGCCTTTGCGTGACCATCAGCGGGCGGCCGGCGCCGCTTGCCCCTTCTGCCGGCGGATGCCCGAACAGCAGTTCCAGCACCGGCGTGCCGCTTTCCCCGGGGACGATCATGCCGCCTTCCGCGCGCTCCCAGTCGCCGCCCATGGCCAGCACGAGGGAGATGAACGCGCCGGGATCGTCCGGGTCGGCGTAAATCAGGCCGCCGGCGCCGTCTTCGGCCGCCGGCGCGTTCCGAAGCCGCGCCCACTCCTCCAGGCTGCGGGGGAGGGATTCGCCGGGCGCGGCCGCTTCCAGCGATCCGCCGTAGGCGACGACATAGGGATCGGTCTCGTAGGCGGCAACCCACCGGTACCCGTTCCAGCCGGTCAAGAGCTGGACGGGATCCGCCGCCGGACGGTCGTCACCGGGCCAGCGGGCCAGATGTCCCCGCGCGGCAAACCGGCCGGCCCATTCCAAATCCAGCATGACGATGTCCGCCAGTTCGCCGCGGCCGGCCGCTTCAAGCAGCCGGTCCTGCGCCCCGTCCCGCGGGAAGTTCGCCGCGTCGACGCGGACATGGGGGAACGCCCGGCTCATCTGCTCCAACCGGCCGTTCAGCCGGCGGAACGACTCCTCCGGCAGATGCACGTCCATGGCGAGGCGAATCTCCGGCCGGGCTTCGTCCTGCGCCGCGTCGGCTTCGGCGTCGGGCGGCGCGGCGGCCATCTTGCCCACGCTCTCGCCGGGCGGATCGGACGGAACCAGCTGCAGGAACAGAAGCATGCACAGCATCGCGATCAACAGCACGATCAAGGCATCTTTTCGGATCGACACGGCTTTCGCGCATTCTCCTTCGGTCCTGGGCATTCATCCCCATTGTAGCACAAACCGGCACGCTTGGCGTCCCGGCGGCGCCGCATATTTCCCCCGCCGCCGGGAACCCTAACGCACAAACGCTTCGTGCCGGGAAAGGACGATCCAACCATGCGACGAATCCTGTTTGCGGCCGCCCTGGCCATCGCCCTGGCGGGCTGCGCGGGGCGGGCGGACAACGCCGTTCCGCCGCCATCCGGCCCGCGGGGGCATGACGCGGCGGGCGAGTATGCCGGCCAATCGGCCGGCCCCTCCGTCCGCACGGACGATCCGGCCGGCTTCGGGGACGAATCCGCGCCGGAAGCGGCGAACGAGCCTGAGCCCGACGACAATGCCGCCGAACGGCTCCGGCGCCTGGCCGAATCGGTGCAGGGCGTCAACAGCGCCGCCTGCATCGTGTTCGGCAACGTGGCCATCGTCGGCATCGACGTGGACGGCAGCCTGGACCGGGGGCGGGTCGGCACGGTCAAATATGCGGTCGCCGAGGCGCTGTCCAAAGACCCGGCCGGCGTGCGGGCCCTCGTGACGGCGGACGTTGACCTCGCAAGCCGCATCCGGGCCATCCGGGAGAGCGCGGCGGACGGACGGCCGATCCGCGGGCTGGCCGAACAGTTCGCCGAACTGGTCGGCCGCATCATGCCCCAGTGGCCAAGGAACACGGCGCCCCGGGCGGAGCCGGCCGGCCATCCGGACGATCGGCGGAACGCCGGCGACGTGCAGAAACCGGAAATGACGGAACGTTAGAAGAAGGAAACGTAAAAAGCACGAAAAAAGGAAAGCCCGGCATGAGCCGGGCTTTCATTGCAGGTTTCGCATGGCGTCGTACACTTGCCGGTCCAGTTTGTCCGCCGCCCGCTTGTCATACTTTTTCTCGTACTCGGGTTCCGTCGTGATGCGGGACCCGTAAAACATCGTATCCCGCACGCTTTCGATGGCGATGTCGTAGCAGGCGAGCCGAAACGGCACGTTCTCCAGCGCTTCCGCCACCCGGCGGGCTTTGCCGTAGGCCGTGTAGACGGTGCCGTCGGCGAAGAACGTGACGGAACAATGGGGGTTGCCGTCCAGATTGCCGTTGATGCGGCTTCTGGCGTCCACCGCGAATCGGATCGTCGCCGGATCGACGGCGTACACCCAGGAGATGGCGTTGTTCGCCGGTCCGCCGCTGTCCTGGTCCACGGTGGAAAGCAGCACGAACGTTTCCTTCCGCAGCTTTTGCACCAGCCCGTCCGGCAACGCCGTCAACGGTTCTTTCATGGGGTCGCCTCCCGGTTTGGATGGTGTGCGAAAAATCGCGTCCATTATAGCACAATCCGCCGGCGGGCAAAAGCCTCGCGCCGGCGGACGCCGCCTTCGGCTCCGCCCGGCCGTCCGGCCTACCCGCCCCGATCTTTCGCCTCTATTCGTTGAACGCCGGATTGCCTTCAATGTCCTGCCACAGCTGCTCGGCAAAACGCCGGTCGAACGTTTTCCTTCCGCTCTGGCCGGCCCGCTCGTACACGACCTGGATCAGGTCGTCGCCCTTCGGTTCCACCCGGACGTTCGTGACGCCGTGGGTGTCCCGCAGCACCGACAGAAAAAAGTCCGCCGTCTCCTGCGCAGCCCGGTCGTCCGGCCGGCGGTCGGCGGCGATCCGGATTTGCAGCCAGTTGAAAAGCGCGTCTTCCAGGGTCATGGCGCCGTTTTCCCCTGTCCTTCGTCTTCCGGCCGGCGGCCCGGGCCACGCCGTTCAAGCAGCCATTTGCGCCCGCGGTACAGGCCCATCAGCACGATGGCGATGAGCAGGCTCTGCACGACGGGCAGATCCGCGTCGATCTGGAAAATCCACAGCATCACCGATCCGAGGGCGATGAGCAAATAGACGAGAACGTTTTTCAGAACCGGCAGCTTCCGCGGCCGGAACACCTTTTCGTACACGAAGGCCATTCCGAGCACGATCAGCACGTATGCGACGACGTAATGTTCCGTCAACCAGGCCTGCATCCCACCAACCGCCTTCCTTGCAGTCGTCTCCTTCCAAGATACCCGTCATCGGCAAAACTTGCAACCGCCGGCGGCACCCGCCATCCATCCCGCTTTCCCGGGCGGCCGCCTTCCGGGAACCTTCGGGACATGCCGGCATTCCGCCGGCGCGGCCGTCTAGCGGCGCGGCCGGGAAGCGATCATGACGAGGCCGGCGGCAATCATGACCGCCGCGATCAGATAGAGGCCGCCGGCCGCCGCCAGGGCGATGCCGAACAGGACCGCGGACACCGCCGTCAGCACCCCGGACGCGATCAACAGCCCGCGCGGTCTGCCCGGATCGAAAAAATACGCCTCGAACAGGCCGACCGCCGGTCCGAACACGAAGCCCGGCCACAGCCAGGCCATGGCCTGCCAGCCGATCAGGTTGCAGGCGAAAAACAGCACGGCGTATGTGACCAGAATGCCGCCGGGCACGAGGACGCCGGCATGGACGCCCATGCCGAAGCGCAAATAATGGAAAAACAGGCCGGGCAGCAACAGAAAGAGAGGCCACAGATTGGCGGCGGCGCTTTGGAACACGCCGAATTTGCCGGCGAGAAGCAGAATGCCGGCGGCAATCAGCAGAAACCCGGCGTAACGGGTCCGATCGTTCATCGCGTGTCAACCTCCCCCGACGATCGGCTTGACCTACGGCCGCTTCCCCCCGCCCGATCGGGCCTGCGCGGCCAGATGCCGGATGAGCCCGATGGCCAGCACCGCCGAAGCGCCGGCAAACGGCGCCACGGCGTCCGCCTTCCGCCACAGGCCGGAAAGCCACGGACCGACAAGCCGGTCGGAGGCGACCATGTCCCCCGCCGCATAGCCGAGAATGGCGGCACCGGCGTGCACGAGAACCGGAAAGCGGCGGAGAATCCGCATCATGACCGAACTGCCCCACGGAATGAGGGGAACGGAAAGCGCGATGCCGGCGGCCATCAGCGCCGGGTTGCCGCGGGACAGCGCGGCGACGGCCAGCACGTTGTCCAGGCTCATGACGAAATCGGCCAGCAGGATGGACAGGACGGCCGCGCGCATCGTGCCGCCGCTTTTCATCCCGTGCCGGGGGGCGCTTTCCGCCGCCAGCCGGACGGCGATGCCGACAAGAAGCAGCCCGCCGGACGCCTGCAGCAGGGGCAGCCGGAGCAGCCGGACGGCCGCGAGCGCCATGGCGATCCGGAGCAGCACCGCGCCGGCGATGCCCCACCGGACGGCCTTCCCGCGCAGCCGGGGCGGCAGGTGGCCGGCGGCCATGGCGATGACGAGGGCGTTGTCGCCGGAAAGCAGCACGTTGATCAGGGCGATCTGCAAAAACTGGACGACCGGTTCAGGCACGGACATCCCCTCCCCTTCCCACTATACGGGAAGCCGTCCGCGCTCATGCCGGCCGCGCCGGTCAGAAATAGCCGGCGACGCTTTCTTCCTTCCGTCCCGCGCCGGACGGATCGCCGACGCGGATCGTTTCGGTCTGTCCGACGGCCTTCTCGATCTCCTCTTCCATCCAGTCCGCCCGCCGCTCGATGCGTTCGACGACGGCGATGTTCGGATTCGTGGCGGGCGATTTCGGCACAAACAGGGTGCAGCAATCCTCGTAAGGCTGGATGGAGATCGGGAACGTGCCGATCTTTTCGGCGATGCGGATGATCTCCTGTTTGTCCATCATGATGAGCGGCCTGAGCACGGGCAGGTCCGCCGCCCGTTCGATGGCCGCCAGGCTGGCCAGCGTCTGGCTGGCCACCTGGCCCAGGCTTTCCCCGGTCACGATGGCCCGGCAGTTGTGCCTCTCCGCCAGCCGATTGGTGATGCGCATCATCGCGCGCCGGACCATCGTGACGAGAAGCTTCTCGTTTCCGAGCTGTTTCAGGCGGGTCTGGATGTCCGCAAACGGCACCATGTGCAGCGTCATCCCGTCGGAATAGACGGCGAGCCGCTCCGCCAATTCCACGACCTTCTGCTTGGCCCGCTCGCTCGTGTACGGGAAGCTGTGGAAGTGGACCGCCTCCACGTGAAGCCCGCGCCGCATCGCGAGAAAGCCGGCCACCGGGCTGTCGATGCCGCCGGACAGAAGCAGCATCGCGCGGCCGTTCGTGCCGAGCGGAAAGCCGCCCTGGGCCTGGAACGTTTCGCAGAACACGTAGGCGCCGTTGTCCCGGATTTCCACGTTCAGTTCGACGTCCGGGTTGTGCAGGTCCACCTTCAGGCCGGGCATGTTGACGAGCACGTGCCGCCCGACGACATGGTTCATTTCCATCGACGTGAGCGGAAACCCCTTGTGCGCCCGGCGCACCTTCACCTTGAACGTGGCCGGCGGCGGCGACAGGCTTTTCATCACCGCGAGCGCCGTCTCGCGGATCGCGTCCGCATCCGCGGCGCAAAGCTCAGCCGGACTGTAGGAAGAAAGGCCGAACACCGTGTCGATCACGCCGGCCACCTGCCCGAAGGGCGTTCCGTTCAGTTTCAGGATCACGCGGCCGGACGCGTGCTGCACTTCCACGTCGGGAAAGGCCTTCATGCGCCGCCGGATGACGTTCACCAACGTATTTTCGAAAAAGGACCGGTTTTTGCCCTTCAGCGTAAATTCGCCAAAACGGATGATCACCGTCGATGCCATCGTTTCACCCCATCACGTTGCCGTACTGGTCCAGAATGCGCACCACCGCTTCAGCCAGGCCCGCCATTTGTTCCGGCGTGTTTTCCGGGCCGATGGATACGCGGATGCCGCTCATCGCTTCCCGTTCGGAAAGCCCCATGGCCAGCAGCACCCGGCTCGGCTTCTCCTCGCCGGACGAGCAGGCCGACTGGGAAGAGACGCAAAACCCTTCCCTTTCCAGAAAATGCACCATCGCTTCCGCCTTGACCCCGGGGATGCGGAAATGGGCGATGTGCGGCGCCATGCCGGAGCCGTCCGGCGTGTCGGTGACGCGGATGCGGGCGTCTTTCGCCAGCGTCTCCAGCAGGCTCCGGCGCATGGCCGCAAGGCGCGGCATCTCGTCCCTCATCCGGTCGGTGGCGATGCGGAACGCCTTGGCCATGCCGACGATGGCCGGCGTGTTTTCCGTGCCGGAACGGTAGCCGCCCTGCTGCCCGCCGCCCCTCAGGATCGGTTCGATGGCGAGGCCGCTGCGCTTGTACAGTACGCCGGCGCCTTTCGGGCCGTGAAACTTGTGGGCGGACAGGGACATCAGATCGATGCCGAGCCGGGCGGGATTCAGGGGCAATTTGCCCGCCGCCTGGACGGCGTCGACGTGGAACACGATCTTGCGCCGCTCCCGGAGCAGTTCGCCCACCCGTTCAATCGGCTGGATGCGCCCGGTCTCGTTGTTGACCGCCATCAGGCTGACCAGGATCGTGTCGTCCGTAAGGGCCGCTTCCACGTCTTCCGGGCGCACGGCGCCCGTCTCGTCGGCATCGAGCCACGTCACGCGAAACCCGCGTTTTTCGAGGGCGCGGAAGCACTCGTATACGGACGGATGCTCGATGCCGGACACGACGAGGTGCCGTCCCCTTCCGGCGTGGGCGAGGGCCGTTCCGAAGATGGCCAGGTTGTTGCTTTCCGTGCCGCCCGAGGTGAAAATGATTTCCTTCCGGTCCGCCCCGAGCCGCTCCGCCATCACGTCCGCCGCCGTGCGAATCAGCCGTTCCGCTTCCGCCCCGGCGGCGTGCAGGGATGAAGGGTTGCCGTAAAATTTCAGCATCAGTTCGCCGACCGTCTCCGCCACTTCCGGATACGGCGGCGACGAAGCCGCATAGTCCATGTAGATCATTGCCGGATGTCCCGCCTTGTGAGAAATCATGTCCATTTTACAAGAAAACCGGCGCGAAAGAAAGAACAGGCAGGCGAACGGATCGTTCGCCTGCCTGCCTTCGGTCCCGCCCTTCGCTTTAGGCCGCCCGCCCTTGGGCGTCAGCCGCCTGACCCCTTCGGCCTGAACGTGTTGCAGCAGGTTGCGGCCGCGTTTTCGGCCGTGTCCCGGTGTTCGGTGTCAAACCCTTCGCCGGAAAATTCCGCGTCAAACGTCCGCTCCGCGTGCCGGTCGACTTCGATCATGATGGCGTCGGCGGCGCAGCGGTTTTGGGCTTTCCAATACTGGCAGTTGGACACGCTGCAGAACACCTGCGGCATGCTGGCCTCACCCCCTGCCTTCAGTTTGCCGGCCGGGTGCGGGGATTATTCCCTCAGCGGCCGCCCGGCAGGCGGCAGTTTCCGCCTGCTTTCGCCGCCGGCACCCGCCGCGGCGGGCCGGGTGCATAGCCGAAGGCCCCGCTTCAAATGCTATGGCCAGTCCCCTTTGCCTCCGGCCATGCAACGGGTGAAATCGCCGGAGCGAAAGGGCCGGAACGAAAGGAGCGTCGAAACGCCATGCGGATCCCGCTGTCCGCCGCCGCGGCCGCCCTTCTGGTGGCCGCCGGCGTCGCCGCCGCCCTGCTGTGGCCGGACGCCGGGCCGGACGGCCGTCCGGGCGGCGAACAAGCCGAACACGGCGGCATTGCCCGAGAAACCGCCCCCGACCGGGAAGACCCCGCCTGGGAAATGCGGGCCAAGGAGCGGATCGTGGAACGGGACGCGGAATTGACGGCCCGCCTCTGCAGCCGGCAGTGCGCCGCCGACCTGGCCGCCATGGCCGCCGAATTGTCCCGCCTGCCGGCCTCCGGCAGGCCGGAACGTCTCCATGACATGCGCGCCGGGCACCCCCGCCTCGTGCACCTGTCCTGGATCGGATCCGACGGAACGCTCTACGAGGCCGGCGGACTTCCCCGGGACGCCGGGGATCTCCGCAGCCGGCTGCGGGAAGCCCGCGAAGCGGTCCGGGCCGGCAAGCGGTACGATTCCGGCTCCGTCGTCTCGGGCGGAGAACGCTTCGCCGTCCTCGCCGTCCCCGCGCAAGACGGCGGGGGCGTCGTCGGCGTCGTGCGCCAGGACGCGGCGGAGCGGGTCAAATCGATGCAGACGAAGCATCTGCGCCTCGTCCCGTACCCGCGCGAGGGCCGTTACGGCATCGAATCGGTGGACGCGGACACGCGCCGGGACATCACCGTGGACCATGGGGAAGAAAACGGGACGGCCAGCCATTACCACAAACATGAAGTCGTGGTCCGCTTTGCGAAGCCGCCCGGCGAACGGGAGCTGGAGCGCATCATCCGGGACCTGGCCATCACCCGGGTGCGCAAGACCGGCTACGCCTACGTGTTCCGTTCCGAACGGTCCACCGCCGAAGCGATGATGGATTATTTCCGCCGGTCGGGCAACGTGATCTACGCCGAACCCCACTATCTGTACATGACCAACGAAGAAACCGGCGGCGTCGTGCCCAACGACATGCTGTACGAAGCGTACCAGTGGAACCTGCCGGCCATCGGGACGATTCCCGGCTGGTCCATCTCGCGGGGAGACGACGGCGTCATTGTCGCCGTCATCGACACCGGCGTCGATCCGCATCATCCGGACCTGGCGGGCCGCCTGACGGAAGGCGCCAATTTCGTCACGCCCGGCGAGGCGCCGGAGGATGACGTCGGCCACGGCACCCACGTGGCAGGCATCATCGCCGCCGTCGTCAACAACGTTGAAGGCGTGGCGGGCATGACCTGGAACGGGCGGGTGATGCCGATCAAGGTGCTGGACGAAAGCGGCGCCGGTTCGGCCTACGCCGTGGCGGAAGGCATCATCTGGGCCGCCGACAACGGCGCCCGCGTGATCAACCTGAGCCTGGGCAACTATGCGGAATCCGAATTCCTGCACGATGCGATCCGCTACGCCTACGACCGCGGCGCCGTAATCGTGGCGGCCGCCGGCAACGACAACACCGACCAGCCCGGCTACCCCGCCGCCTATCCCGAAGTGTTCGGCGTGTCGGCGACGGACGAAAGGGGGCGCCTCGCCGCGTTTTCCAATTACGGCGACTACATCGACGCGGCGGCGCCCGGGACCGGCATCCCGAGCACATACCCCGGCGGCCAGTACGCCGCCATGTCCGGCACGTCCATGGCCAGCCCCCACGCGGCAGCGCTGGCGGCGCTCATCCGTTCCGTCCATCCGCTTCTGACGAACGAAGAAGTGATGGACATCATGCGCCGGACGGCGGTCGACCTGGGCAGCCCCGGCAAAGACCCCTTTTACGGCTACGGGCAAATCGACGTGGCGGCCGCGCTGGAAGAGGCGGTGCGCCTGAAGCGGTCCGTCGGCCTCATGCCGGAATGGGTGCGCAGGGAAATCGGCACATGGCGGGAACCGTAAGCCGCCGTCGCGGCGCGCGGGACGGATGCGAGCCGAAACGGACGGGAATCGCCGGATCATGGCGAAAAAAAGGGCCGTCCGCCGGATCCCGCGATCCGGACGGACGGCTCCTCGGCTTTCTGGCGGGGCAAGGAAAGTTTGTCTGTAAGCCGGGTTCTGTACTTTCCGGCGGGCGCTCCTCACCCGAGCCGGAAAGCGACAATCATCTTTCTAGGCCGATGCATTGCTGCACGGCTCAAGCGACCAACCCAACGCACCCCGGGCCAGGGCCGGGCCTTGAGAAAGGCGCCATGCGTTCTTCTTGGTCTTGCTCCGGATGGGGTTTACCAGGGCATCAGTCGCCAGATGCCCTCGTGGTCTCTTACACCACGGTTCCACCCTTGCCTGTGCCGCGGCAGGCCGCGGCCATCGGCGGTCCGTTTCTGTGGCACTATCCTTCAGCTCGCGCTGACTGGACGTTATCCAGCATCCTGCCCTGCGGAGCCCGGACTTTCCTCCCGCGATGTATCCATCGCCGGCGATTGTCCGACAAACTTTCCCCGAAGCATCAAACAGTATACCAGAGAATCGGCGCGGCCCGCAAGGCGTGTTGTTTCCATCCCGGAACGCGTCAGGCGAACCGGAACGGGTCCGTGTCGATTTCCGAAGCGACGGCAACCGTGGCGTAGCCGGCATCCTTCAGCATGCCGCCAAGCCGGCCGGCCACGGCGGGCTTGACCAGCTTTTCGATATGGTGGCCGGCATCGATCAGCGCAAAGCCGGCCGCCAGCGCGTCGTGGGCCGTATGGTGGTCGATGTCGCCGGTGACCAGCACGTCCGCGCCGGACCGCATCGCGTCCGCCACGTAGCTGCGGCCGGATCCGCCGAGGACGGCCACCTTCCGGACGGTCCGTCCCGGATCGCCGACGAGCCGGACGGCGGACACCCGGTACGCCGCCTTGACCCGCTCCGCCAGCTGCGCCAGGGTCGCCGGTTCCGGCAGGCTGCCGACCCGGCCGATGCCGTACGTTTTGCCCTTCACGTCCAGCGGGTAGATATCGTAGGCCACTTCTTCGTACGGGTGCGCTTTCAACATCGCCTGCACGACCCGGTCCAGCTTCTCCCGCGGCACAACCGTTTCCAGCCGGATTTCATCGGCGGTTTCCAGCCGGCCCACCTGCCCGAGGAACGGATTGGCGCCTTCCCGCGCCAGAAACGTGCCCGTGCCCTCCACATTGAAGCTGCAGTGGCTGTAGTTGCCGATCCAGCCGGCTCCCGCATCGAACACGGCCTGCATCACCCGGTCGTGATGGCTTTTCGGCACGAACACCGCCAGCTTCGCCAGCTGCCCGTGCTTCAGTTCGGCGAACGGCACCGCATCCGTCAGGCCGAGGGCGGATGCCAGCGCATCGTTGACGCCGCCTTCCGCCGCATCCAGATTCGTGTGGGCGACATAGACGGCGATGTCGTGCTTCAGCAGCTTGGCGTACAGCTTTCCGGCGGGAAGATCGGTGCGCAGGTGGCGCACGGGGCGGTAGATGACGGCGTGATGGGCGACGATCATGTCCGCCTGCAGGCGGATCGCCTCATCCGCCACGTCCTCCGTTACGTCGAGGGCCACCAGCACCTTTTTCACCGGCCTGTCCGGCGTTCCGAGCTGCAGGCCGATCGGGTCGCCTTCCATGGCCAGCCATTTCGGCGCGATGTCCTCCATCATCCGGATGACGGTATGCCCGTCTGCAAACATGACAGCACCTCCCTGATCGCGGCGGTTTCCTCTTCCAGGCGTTGCCGCCTGGCGGCGGCTTCGCCGCTTACGGATTTTTTCATGTTTTCGATGATGCGTTCCCGCTTGGCCAGCTCCTCCCGCCACCGCCCGAAAAACGCCGGGGTCGGCCGCCGCAGCAGATGCGGACCCAGCAGCAGCAGCAGGTCGGCCGTCACGACCGGGCCGCCGGCGACGGCAAGGGGCTCGTACAGCCGCCCGAACCGTTCCGCCTCCGGCCGCGCCGGCACGGCTTCGAGAATGTCGTAATACACCCCGTCTTCCTCCAGCACGCATTCGTCCCGCAAATACCAGCCGTGGTCGTGCAGCCAGCGGCGGACGTCGCGGGTTCCGACGTTCGGCTGGAGGATGAGGGTCCGCACGCCTTCCAGACGGCTTTCGCCGGCGTCGAGAATGCCGGTCATCGTGGAACCGCCCATCCCCGCGATCACGATCACGTCCGCTTCGCCGGGCATGAGCACGGCGAGGCCGTCTCCCTTGCGGACGTCGATCCGGTCCGAAAGCCCGGCGGCCGCGATGTTGTTCCTCGCGGCGCGAATCGGGCCGTCATGCAGGTCGCCGGCCACGGCTTTCCGGCACAGGCCCGTCCGGACGGCATGGATCGGCAGGAGCGCATGATCGCTGCCGATGTCGGCCAGCGTTCCGCAACGCGGAATGCGTCCGGCGATGGCCGCAAGCCGTTTCGACAATTGAAATGTCATGGCCGATGGTTCGTTTCCCTTCATTCAAAGTCGTGTTCCCAGTCGCCGTCGCCGCCGTCCGTCCGCCGCCGGCGGAAAGCCGCCGGCACGGCGGCGGCCAGTTTGCCGACAAGCAGCAAAACGACGGTCGCCGCGCCGGCGGCGCCGGCGGCGAGGGCGTAAACCTCCGGCGCAACAAGGGCGATGCCGGCGGCCAGCATCAGCATGGCGCCGGCCGATCCGATCCCGCCGTAGATCCAGCGGCCGGCGGCATACAGCGCGGCAGCCGCCGGCACCAGATACAGCTGCAGCAGCCAGAGGCCCGGTTCGCCGTGCCACGAACGGATCAGCCACAAATAGGCCAGAATCAGCGCAAAATGGCCGCTGAGCTGGAGCAGCCCGATGCGGGCCGCCAGGCCGGCGGCGATCCAGACAACGCCGCAGGCGGCCGTCAGCGCCACCGTCGCCCGCGGCCCGGCCGCATCAAACTGCCAGAGCGCCACGAGCCCGAGAAGCGGCGCCAGCAGGCATCCGGCGCCAAGGGCGGCAAAGCCGGCCAGCGGCCGGCGATGCCGTTCGGCCAATCCGATGCCGATGAGCAGGGCCACCAGGGCGGCGGAAAGGACCGTTTGCAACAGCGGATGGAAAAATGTAAAATATAATCCAGAAAACAACAGCATGGCGATGAAGGCGGCGGCCGCCCAGCCGTACGCCGGCTTCCAGCCGGAGACGAGCCGGTTCGCCGCCCGCTTGCCGACATGCAACCATCCGGCGCCGGCGGGTTCCGCTTCGCCTTCCAGGTACAGATTCCGGAGGAAATCGCAATACTGCTCCGGCAGCAGCCTGCTTCGCCGCCAGCGCTCGATTTCGCCTAGAATCACCATGCGCTTTTCCGGATCCATGGATTTAAGCCCCCTGCAAAGGAAATCCGGGCATCCTTGTTGTCCGGCCCGGATTGGAATGGATCGCGTTCGGTTATTCGAGAAAATCTTTCAGCCGCTTGCTCCGGCTCGGATGCCGCAGTTTGCGAAGCGCCTTCGCCTCGATCTGGCGGATGCGCTCCCGGGTGACGCCGAACACCTTGCCGACTTCCTCCAGCGTCCGGGTCCGCCCGTCATCGAGGCCGAAGCGCAGGCGCAGCACGTTTTCCTCCCGTTCCGTCAGCGTATCCAGCACGTCTTCCAGCTGCTCCTTGAGCAGCTCGTAGGCGGCGGCGTCGGCGGGGGCCAGCGCGTCCTGGTCTTCGATGAAATCGCCGAGGTGGGAGTCGTCCTCCTCCCCGATCGGCGTTTCCAGCGACACCGGCTCCTGGGCGATCTTCATGATCTCGCGCACTTTCTCGACGCTGAGGTCCATTTCCTTGGCGATTTCCTCCGGCGTCGGCTCGCGGCCCAGCTCCTGGAGCAGCTGCCGGGAGACGCGGATCAGCTTGTTGATCGTTTCCACCATGTGCACGGGTATGCGGATCGTCCGCGCCTGGTCGGCAATCGCCCGCGTGATGGCCTGGCGGATCCACCAGGTCGCATACGTGCTGAACTTGAACCCTTTGTCGTAGTCGAATTTTTCGACGGCCTTGATCAATCCCATGTTGCCTTCCTGGATCAGGTCGAGAAACAGCATGCCGCGGCCGACGTACCGTTTGGCGATGCTGACCACGAGCCGCAGGTTGGCTTCCGCCAGACGACGCTTGGCCTCTTCGTCGCCCTGTTCGATCCGCTTGGCCAGTTCGATCTCTTCTTCCGCCGTCAGAAGCGGCACCCGTCCGATTTCCTTCAGGTACATGCGGACGGGGTCGTTGATTTTCACGCCGGGAGGCAGGGAAAGGTCATCGTCGAAATGGTAGTCGTCCGCATCCTGCCGGGAAGCCGGCTCTCCGCGCAGGTCTTCGTCGCCTTCCCCCGTGATGTCGATGCCCAGGTCGGCCAGCTGTTCGAAAAAGTCGTCCATCTGGTCCGGGTCCTGGTCGAAGGGGGCCAGACGGTCCATGATCTCTTTGTAGGAAAGCGAGGATTGCTTTTTCCCCTGTTCGATGAGCTGTTTTTTCACCTGCTCCAGCGTCAGTTCCGATTCCACTTCCGTGTGCTGTTCATTCGCCATGCTTCAAACTCCCTCCTCCCTGGAAGCGAAAAACGGTCAAATCGACTTCAACTCTCTGTCCAGGGAAATGATCTCCATTCCGATTTGCTGCGCCCGTTCCAGATCGCCGGCGCGTTCCGCCTGCTTCTGCTCTTCCCTTTTCCTCTGGAGTTCGCGGATTTTGGGAACCTTTTTGATTTCTCTCACGTAATCGTCGATCGCCTGGCGATTGATGCCGGCGGTATCCTCGAACGCAAGCGAACCGGCCACGTCTTTCAGCCGGGGATCGTCCAGTCCGGCGAGAAAGCGGCCCGGGTTCGGGTCGTGGCCTTGCGCGTAATAGGCATAAAGATAGGCGGCAAGGGCCGCATGGGCTTCCACGTTGAAGCGGTCTGCCAGCCTTTCCTGCACGTACAGGGCGACGTCCCGGTTTTCGAGCATGAGGGCCAATAGTTTCCGTTCCGCGTTGTGATAGGCGGGCTTCAGGACGGGCACGCCTTTGATCCCGTTTTCATTCTGCATACCATTATTCCACGCCGTCCGGTTCTTATCCCCCGGACGCCGGTTTTTTTCCGTCTCCCGCCGGATCTGGCGAAGCTGTTCGTTCAGCGCTTCTATCGAAAACCCGTATTCATCGGACAGCTCCCTGACATAGAATTCCCGCTCCGTCGGAGCGGACAGGCCGGCGATCAGCTTGAGCGCGGCCTGGATGTATTTCAGCCTGCCTTCGTCGGTCGAAAGCGCAAAACGCCTCCTGAGGTGCAGGAGCTTGAATTTGGCGGCGGGAACCGCCCGTTCCACGATGCGTTCCCTGAACGCGTCGCCGCCATATTTGGCGATGTAGTCATCCGGATCCATCCCGTCTGGCAGCAGGGCCACGGTGACCGAGCAGCCGGCCTGCTCCAGCATGACCAGCGCCCGGGCGGCGGCGGATCGTCCCGCTTCGTCGCCGTCGTAGCAGATCACCACGTGCTCGGCGAGCCGGCGGATGAGGGCGCAATGCTGTTCCGTAAGCGCCGTCCCCATGGTGGCGATGGCGTTGGCCGTGCCGGTGCCGAAGGCACGGATCACGTCCACGTGACCTTCAAACAAGACCGCCCTGCCGGTCTTTCGGATGGCCGGCCGGGCCCGGTGCAGGTTGAACAGCGTTCGGCTTTTGGCAAACACGGGGGTTTCGGGGGAGTTCAAATATTTCGGCTGGCCTTCGCCGATGACCCGCCCGGAAAATCCGATGACCCGCCCCTGCGCATCCTGGATCGGAAACAGGACCCGGTTGCGGAAACGGTCATAATAGCCGTCCGATCCGGTCCTGGCCATGATCAGGCCGCCCTTCTCCATGAGCGGCAGATCGAATTTCTTCTCTTCCAGGAAGCGGACGAGCGTGTCCCAGCCGCCCGGCGCATAGCCGATCCGGAATTCGTCGATCCATCGGTCGGTGAACCCGCGGCTGCGCAAATAGGCAAGGGCCCCGTAACCTTCGCTCGTGTTTTTCAGCAGATGGTGGTACAGCGTGGCGGCGAATTCGTGGGCGTCGAGGATGATCCGTTTCTCTCGCTGCTCTTCGGTTTCGGCAACCGTTTCCTGGCCGGGCGCAAGCGGTATGCCGGCTTCCTCGGCCAGTTTGCGGACCGCTTCGGGAAAGCGGAGACCTTCCGTGTCCATGACGAACCGGATCACGTCGCCGCCGACGCCGCAGCCGAAACAGTGGTAGGTTTGCTTTTCCGGGGAAACGGTGAAGGACGGGGTTTTCTCGGAGTGGAACGGGCACAGGCCGACCCAGTTTTTCCCGCGCTTGGTCAGGTGGACGACTTTGCCGACCACTTCGATGATGTCGTGGTGCTTCAAGACGGCGTCGATGATCTCCTCCGGTATCCGTCCTCGGGTCATCCCGCATTCACATCCCGAAATTGCACGTAATACTATTCGCTAAAGAGAAAAATTCTCCTGCAACCGTCGCAAAACTTTTGTCAACGCTTGTAGAAACGCGCGCCGGTCTTCGGCGGTGAAGGCCGCGGGTCCCCTTGTCCGTCCGCCGCCCCGCCTCGCCTTCGCCGCCGCGTGGCGGCGTTCGAGCAGCGCGTCGATCGTCTCCGGCCGGTATTCCCGGCCGCGTTCGTTCAGCACGGCGGCCCCGCGGGCGAGGGCGAGGGCCGCCAGCCCGAAGTCCTGGGTGACGAGCACGTCTCCTTGGCCGATCCGGTTGGCGATGGCAAGATCCGCCGACTGGCTGCCGCGGTCCACCTGGATGACGTCCGCCCCGCGCAAGTCGTCCGGCATGAGATGATCGTAGGACGCGACGAAGACGGCGCGGGCGCCCGTCAACCGGCAGACGTCCAGGATTTCCCTTTTCACCGGGCACGCATCGGCATCCACGTAAACGGTCACGGTTTTCATCCGCATCAATCCCGTTCCCCGGCGGCGGGCCGCCGTTCGGTCAGCATCTACCAGTTCGCCGGCGCCAGGCGGAAATCCTCCTATTTCACCAGCCTGGAGAAGTCCGCGAAGCGGCGGATGTCGCCCGCGATCCGGGAAAGCAGCGCCAGGCGGGACTGGCGGACATGCGGATCTTCCGCCATGACCAGCACCGCGTCAAAGAACGCGTTGACCGCGTCCCGCAGACCGGCCAGCGCCGCGAGCGCCCGCTCCTCGCGGCCTTCCTCCAGAAGCCCGTTATATATGATATGAAGTTGCTGCCATTGTTTGTACAGTTCCCGTTCCGCCGGTTCCGTCAGGAACCGTTCGTCCAGGTCGCCGGACTCCGCTTTCACGGCCAGGTTGCATACCCGGTTGAAAGCGTCGACGGCGGCCTTCGCTTCCTCTCCGGCCAGGAACGCCTCCAGCGCCTCCGCCCGGCGGATGACGGACGGCACGGGCGAGATGAAGACGCCGCTTTCCATGACGGCTTCCGCCACGTCATGGCGCACCTTGTCCGACAGCGCGTTTTTGATCCTTAGGGCGAAGAAATCGCGCAAATCCCCCATGATGTCCGCTTCGTCCCGCTTCAGGCCGCAAGACTCCCGAAGCGCCGCCAGGGACAGGCGGAACAGATCGTCCAGACAGACCGGAAAGCCGTGGCGGATCAACGTCTGCACGATGCCGGTCGCCTGGCGGCGAAGCGCATACGGGTCCTGGCTGCCGGTCGGCACGATGCCGATGGAGAAGCAGCCGGCGATCGTGTCCATCTTGTCGGCCAGGCCGACGACGGCGCCCACGGGGCTTTCCGGCGGCCCGTCTCCGGCGTGGCGGGGACGGTAATGCTCGTTCACCGCGCGGCACACCGGCTCCGGCTCGCCCATGAGCCGGGCGTAGTCTTCCCCCATGATGCCCTGCAGCTCGGGAAACTCGTACACCATCTGGGTGACGAGGTCGAATTTGCAGATGTGCGCCGCCCGGTCGACATGCCGCCGCGCCTCCTCCGGCAGGCCGAGCCGTTCCGCCAGTCCGCCCGCCACGCGGCGGACGCGCCGCACCTTGTCGCCGACGGTGCCGAGCTCTTCGCGGTACACGATCGTCTCCAGCTTGCCGAGCGCCCGGTCGATGGTGAGCTTCTTGTCCTCTTCGTAGAAAAAGCGCGCGTCCGTCAGCCGGGCGCGGAGCACCTTCTCGTTGCCGCGGGCCACCACGTCGAGGGACCGGCCGTCGCCGTTGCGGACCGTCACGAAATGGGGCAGAAGTTTCCCGCCCGCGTCAAACACCGGGAAATAGCGCTGGTGCTCGCGCATGGACGTGATGAGCACGTCCTGCGGAATGGCGAGGAACGCCGGATCGAAGGAACCGCTGAGCACCGTCGGATATTCCACCAGAAACAGCACTTCTTCCAGCAGGTCCTCGTTGACGGCGATCGTCCAGCCCTTTTGCTCGGAGAGGCGTCGGATCTGATCGAGAATGGCCCGTTTCCGTTCCTCCGGATCCGCCAGCACGTACTGTCGCCGCAGCGCCTCCGCGTATTCACCGGCGCGGGCCAGCGAAACGTCCGATCCGAGGAACCGGTGCCCGCGGGTCACGCGTCCGGACGAGACGCCGGCAAGCTCCAGCGGCACGACCCGGTCGCCGTACAGGAAGACGATCCAGCGGATCGGGCGGATGAACCGCAGATCGTGGCCGCCCCACCGCATGCTTTTCGGAAACGACATGGAGCGGATCCATTCCGCGGCCGCCCGGGGCAGCAGGTCTTCCGTTTTTCCGCCGGCGCTCGTTTTCACGGCGAACACGTAAGGCGTGCCGCCCACGTCGCGCACTTCGAGATCGGCCGGATCGACGCCCTGGCTCCGGGCGAAGCCGAGGGCCGCCTTCGTCCAGTTGCCCTGTTCATCCTTCGCGATGGACAGGGCGGGACCTTTCGCTTCCTGCGTCCGGTCCGCCTGCCGGTCCGCCACGTCCTCCGCCAGCACCGCCAGCCGCCGCGGGGTGGCGAAAACGCGGACGGCGCCGCGGGCGATGCGGGATTCGTCCAGCCATCGCTCCACGATGTCCCGGAGCTGCTCCGCGGCCGGCCGCACGAACCGCGCCGGCACTTCCTCGAGCCCGATTTCCAGAAGCAGATGTTCAGCCATGGGCGTCAGCTCCTTTCCCTTTCAAAAGCGGAAAGCCCAGCCGTTCGCGTTCTTCCAGGTACGCCTGGGCGACCTGGCGGGCCAGGTTCCGCACCCGGGTGATGTAGCCGGTCCGTTCCGTCACGCTGATGGCGCCGCGGGCGTCCAGAAGGTTGAAGGTGTGGGAGCATTTCAGCACATAGTCGTAGGCCGGCAGCACCAGCCGTTCGGCCATCGCCCGGCGGGCTTCTTCCTCATACATGGAAAAAAGGGAGAACAGCATTTTCGCGTCGGACACTTCGAACGTGTATTTGGAGTGCTCGTATTCCGCCTGCTTGAACACGTCCCCGTATGTATAGCCGTTCACCCATTCCAGGTCGTACACGTTTTCCTTGTCCTGGATGTAGGACGCGAGCCGCTCGAGCCCGTAGGTGATCTCCACCGCCACGGGGGAACAGTCGAGGCCGCCGATCTGCTGGAAGTACGTGAACTGGGTGATTTCCATGCCGTCCAGCCACACTTCCCAGCCGAGGCCCCAGGCGCCCAGCGTCGGCGCCTCCCAGTTGTCCTCCACGAACCGGATGTCGTGGTCGCGCGGTTCGATGCCGAGCCGCCGCAGGCTGTCCAGGTAGATGTCCTGGATGTTGTCGGGCGACGGCTTCATGATCACCTGGAACTGATGGTGCTGGTACAGCCGGTTCGGATTGTCCCCGTACCGCCCGTCGGCCGGCCGGCGGCTCGGCTCCACGTAGGCGACGTTCCACGGCTCCGGCCCGATGCTGCGCAGAAACGTCATCGGATTCATGGTGCCGGCGCCCGTCTCCACGTCGTAGGGCTGGACGATCAGGCAGTTTTGCCCGGCCCAGAAGTCTTGCAGGGTCAATATGATCTGCTGGAAATTCATCGAATCCCTCCCGCCAATGGCTCTCCCGTTTTCCGAAAACTTCCGGTCCATTTCCGTTCCCGGTTCCGCGGAAAGCGGCCGGGGGAACACAAAAACGCCCCCATGCCCGAGGCATAGGGACGGGTTGTTCGCCCGCGGTTCCACCCTACTTGGCACCCCGGGGCGGCCGAAACGGCCGTCCGCGGGCATGCCCGCTTTCCGTCAAGCGCGCTCCGGAACGCCTTTCGGCGGGGGCGGTCCGCCGGGCTCGCACCGGCCCCGGCTCGCTGGAGAACCCCTTTTCCGCCTACTTCCTTTCCTTCATTGCGCCGATATCAAATTGAGACGTATTATAGCACGGTCCCGGCCCCTTCGTCAAAATCCCGCCTGCTCCAGCTGCTCCAGCACGTGCCGGGATCGGAACCGGATGTCCAGATGCCGGTCCATCCAATCCCGCAAAATCCGGCGAAGCGCTTCTTTCGTATCCGGCTTCAGGTCGATGCGTCCGACGCGGGCGAGGTCGACGGCGGCAAACAGCCTCAGCAGCCGGATCACCGCCGCGCCGGCTTTCACCGCGCCGCCGTCTTTGCATGCGCAGTCGCGGCAGGCGAGCCCGCCGAGGGCGGGGCTGAACCATTCGGCGTCGTCCGCCGCTTTGCCGCAGCCCGCGCAGCCGTCCAGCACGGGCATGTAGCCGGCATGGGCGAGAATGTTCATTTCATAGATGCGGGTGATGACCTGCGGATCCTTGCCGTCGTCCAGCGCGGCCAGCGCCGCCAGCAGCTGCCGGTACAGACGCGGTGCCGCTTCCCCGTCGGCCGTCACCCGGTCGGTCATTTCCGCGAGATAGGCGGCGACGGCGGACAACAGCAAATTTTCCCGGATGCGGCGATGGCTCGTGATGATGTCCGCGCTGTTCAGCGTCCCGAGGCCGCCGGCGCGGAAAAACACGTACTCGCCGTACGTGAACGGCTCGGCGGCGGCGGCGTAGCGGCTGCCGGTTTTTTTCGCGCCGCGGGCCAGCACGCCGACTTTGCCCGCGCCTTCCGTCAACAGCGTCAGGATTTTCCCGCTTTCCCCATAATCGATGCTCCGGATCACCAGAGCTTCCACCCGGTTCAGCACGGTGCACTCCCCCACGATGCGCCCGGATGCGTCCGCCGCGCCGGCTTGCCCCGCGGCCCGCCCGGGTCCGCTTCCGGCGGAGGGAGCGCCGCCGGGCCGCTTCCCGTACCGGCCGCCTGCCGGCCGGGCGCCGGTTCAATCGTCGTCCGGCCGCTCCGGTTCCTCCTCCTCGGACTCGTCCTCCAGATCCCGGTTGTCATAGGGCCGGTTGAACGCTTTGTACAGCAGGTAGGCATCCACATCTCCCGTCATCGCAAACACTTTCCAGGAAAAGGATCGCATGTTCTTCTTCCTTTCGTGTTCGGGAATGGTGACGCTCCGTGCCTGTACGATTAGGATGGTCCGCAAGAGGCGATGTATGCGCTGGAAGATTCAAGCGTCCGGGCCTGACGGCTATTCGCCGCGGTAGCCGAGCGTGCGCAGCACGTGCTCCTGGTTGCGCCAGTCTTTCTTGACCTTGACCCACAGTTCCAGATAGATCGGGGAACCGAGCAGCCGCTCGATGTCCTGCCGCGCCAGCTGCCCGATCTGCTTGAGCATGGCGCCCCCCTTCCCGATGAGGATCCCTTTCTGGGACTCCCGCTCCACGTAGATGACGGCGGACACATACACCGTTCCGTTCTCCCGCGGGCGCATGTCCTCGACGGTCACCGCGACGGAATGGGGCACCTCCTCCCGGGTCAGCTGCAGGATTTTTTCACGGATCAATTCCGCGCAGATGAACTGCTCCGGGTGGTCGGTCACCTGGTCGGCCGGGTAATAGAGCGGTCCTTCCGGCAAATAGCGCCCGATCGCCTCCAGCAGGGCGCCGACGTTGTTGCCGTAAAGCGCCGAGATCGGCACCACTTCCGCAAACGGGTGCAGCTCCCGGTAGGCGTCGATGAGCGGCAGAAGCGCATCCGGATGCACCAGGTCGATCTTGTTGAGCACGAGGAACACCGGCGTGCGGATGTTCCGGAACTGGCTGATGATGTAGCGGTCCCCCGCCCCGGGCATCGACTGCGCCTCGGCGATGAACAGCACGACGTCCACTTCGGAAAGGGCCGAAGCCGCCTGCTCGTTCATGTACTCGCCCAGCTTCGATTTCGGCTTGTGGATGCCCGGCGTGTCGAGGAACACGATCTGCATCCCGTCCGTCGTATAGACGCCGTGGATCTTGTTGCGGGTCGTCTGCGGCTTGTCGCTCATGATCGCGACCTTCTGGCCGAGCACCTGGTTCATCATTGTCGATTTGCCCACGTTCGGGCGGCCGATGATCGCCGCGAATCCGCTCCTGAACGGCCTGTTCTCCGTCCGCCCGATGTCGTCCATGGCCATCGGTTCCATCGTTCACCTCCCGGCTTCTTCCAGATCCTGCGGCGAGAACGCGCCGGGCAGCAGGTCCCGGACGCGGGTTTCGATCCATTCGCCCTTCAGGTTGCCGAGCCACACCGGCATGTCCGGCGGGCACAGTTCGGCCATCACCTGGCGGCAGATGCCGCAGGGCGGCACCGGCCGGCGGGTGTCGGCAATCACCGCCATGCCGCGGAACGAACCGGGCTTTGCACCGTCTGCCACGGCCCGGAACAGGGCCGTCCGCTCGGCGCAGTTGGCGGCGCCGTAAGCCGCGTTTTCCACGTTGCAGCCGGGGTGGATCCGGCCCCGGTCATCGAGAAGCGCCGCGCCGACGGCAAAGCGGGAATAGGGCACGTGGGCGTTCCCGCGCGCTTCGCGGGCCGCTTCCTTGAGCCGGTTTATTTCCATCTCCATGCGGGTCCCTCCACAATCAGCGGTCCGAAAACGGCGATGCCGACGACGACGGCGAACAGGGCGCACAGCAGCACGGCCGCCGCCGCGCAGTCCTTGGCCGCCTTGGCCAGGGGATGGGGCTTGACCGCCGTGGCGTCGATCGTTTTCTCCAAAGCGGTATTGAACAGTTCGGCGGCGACGACGAGCAGGATGGCCAGCAGCACGAACAGCGCCTGCACGAGGGGCACGTCCAGCGCGGCGACGAGCACGACCGCCAGAAGCGCCAGCCATGCGTGGATGCGCATGTTCCGCTCGTGCCGGTAGGCGAAAGCCAGTCCCTGCAGGGCGAACCGCACGCTCCTCCACCAGATCCGCAAGCGGGCCTCACCTCGTCAGGCCGACTTCCGCCAGGATGCGCTCCTGCCGGCTGAACATCGCCTTCTCCGCTTCCTCGGTGTCATGGTCGTAGCCGATCAGGTGCAGAAAACCGTGCACGAACAAAAACCCGATTTCCCGTTCCGGGGAATGGCCGTATTCCACGCTCTGGGCCCGCGCTCGCGGCACGGATATGACGATGTCGCCGAGCGGTTCGCCTTCTCCGCCTTCGTCGCCGTCCGGCCACGGGATGTCCGGTTCGCCGGGCGCCGTTTCGCGCATCGGAAAGCTGAGGACGTCCGTCGGCCGGTCGATGCCCCGGTACGTCCGGTTCAGTTCCCGGATGCCTTCGTCGTCCGTGAACGTCAGAGACACTTCGCCGTCCGCGATCCCTTCCATCGCGCCGGCTTTGTGCAAAATCACTTTGAGCATGTCGATCCAGGCGTCGGGGATCGGTTCCCCGCTTTCGTTGTTGACGGCCAGCGTCAAGGCCATGTGCGTCGTCTCCTTCCCCCGGTCCGCGCAAACGCCCGGGGCCGTTTCATTCGCGGCCGGCCGCGGCCGTCTTTCCGGCTGCGGCGGCGCCTTCCGGATATTCGATGCGGGAATGGAAAATGCCGAGAAGGGTTTCCTTCATCGACTGGGCGATCTTCTCCAGCTCCCGGAGCGTCAGGTCGCATTCGTTGAACTGTCCGTCGTCCAGCCGCTCCTTGATGATTTTGCGGATCACCGCTTCGATCTGTTCGGGCGTCGGATTTTTCAGCGAGCGGACGGCCGCCTCCACGCTGTCGGCGATGCCGACGATGGCCGCTTCCCGGGTTTGCGCCACCGGGCCCGGATACCGGTAGTCTTCCTCGGAAACGGTCTTTTCCGCTTCCCCCGCTTCTTCCAATTGTTTCAGCGCCTTGTGGTAAAAGTATTTCAACACCGTCGTGCCGTGGTGCTGCTCGGCGATGTCCCGGATTTGCTTCGGGATTTTGTGCGCCGCCAGCATCTCCACCCCGTCCCGGACGTGGGCGACGATGATGGATTTGCTGAGGGACGGGTCGATGTGGTCGTGGGGATTTTCGATGTTGTTCTGGTTTTCGATGAAATAGGCGGGCCGCTTCGTCTTGCCCACGTCATGGTAGAACGATCCGACGCGGCAAAGCAGGCCGTTGGCGCCGATCGCCTCGGCCGCCGCCTCCGACAGGTTGCCGACCATGACGCTGTGGTGGTACGTGCCCGGCGTTTCGGTGAGCAGTTTTCGCAGCAGCGGATGGTTCGGGTTGGACAGTTCCACCAGCTTCAGCGGCGACAGGATGCCGAACGCCACCTCGAAAAACGGCAGGAGGCCGATCACCAGGACGGCGGTGACGAGGCCGCCGGCGGCGGAAAACGCCAGGGCGAACAGCACTTCGCGGAGCGTGAAATCGTCGCCGATCGCGATCAGGGACACGGCGGACAGGGCCGCGCCGGCGCCGGCCAGAAGGCCGGCCCGAAGCAGCGCCGACCGCTGGCTGGCCCGATGGATGGCGAAAATCGACACGAAACAGGCGACGATGGCCACGAAGCCGTAAAAGAAGTCGAACGGGACGTCCCGGTTCGCGTTCAGGATGACGCTGGCGGCCACGGCGGTCAGCACCGCGAACAGCCAGGCCAGCCGCTGGCCGAGCAGAATGGCGATCAGGATGCTTCCCATGGCGGCCGGCGCCAGCAGACCGGCATGGGGATAGCGGGCTTCCTGCGCCAGGGAGACGATCCACATGCCGAGGGTCGTCAGCGCGAAAATGAGCACCAGCATGAACAGGTGGATGTTGTTCGATGCCACCGGCAGGTCGTTCTGCCGGATGAACAGATACAGGATGGCCATGAACAGGAGCGAGATGACCGCCGTCCCGGTTTGCGGCCACGGGCTGGCGTTGCTTTTCAGGAGGCCGAGCTCTTCCAGGATCGCGTATTTTTCCGCCGTGATGCGTTCGCCGGCGGCGACGATGACGTCCCCTTCCATGATGTAGATCGGGTTCGTCTGTTCGCTGGCCCGCACCTTCGCTTCCTTCGTCGCCTCTTCGTCATGGAACCGGTTCGGCGTCAGCACGAAACGGACGAGTTCCTGCACCACTTCCCGCTCGTTGTTGCTGGCCAGCTGCGAGGCGTTGACCAGCTCGGGCACCTTGACCCGCGCCAGCTCCGGATCCGTCATCCGGTCGGACATGAGGCGGGAGACGATCGATTTGGCCGTCGCCTCCATGTCGGCGATGACCGACACCGGGATGCGGGGCAGTTTGTAGTACGTTTCTTCCGGGATGCGGTACTCGTGCTCGGCGAGCTTGCTGCTGACTTCCTCCAGCAGGCTCGCCTTGTGGGTGCCCTCGTAGCTTTTCAGCAAAGACGCCATGAATTCCCGGTAGATCATCGGGAATTCGTTCTTGTAGATCGTGATTTTCTCGTCGCTCGTCAGCTGGGTGTCGGCGTTGACCTGCTCCAGCTTGTCGAACAAAAGCTCCAGCAGTTCGTCGTTGCGCAGCGGGATGACGGTGTAGACCGGCTGCACGCCTTCCGCCGCTTCCGCCCGCGCCCGCAGGGTGGCGGCCTTGTTTTCGATCATCCGCGGCGCACGGATTTCCTGCTCGCTGATGCTGCCTTCCTCGATGTCATACGTTTCCTTGACCAGTTTCGGGGAAACGGACAGATAGAATACGGAAGCCAGAAGCAAAAAGACCAGCACGCGCACGGCACGGCTCGTTTTCCAGGCGGAAAGGCGGAGCCATGGCCGTCCCTTCCTTTCGGCTGCCGGTTTTCGCTCCATCGCTGTTCCTCCTCGTCCTTGCCGTCGCCCGCTCATGTGGATGGCCGGCTTTCTTCCCGGTTGTAGGCGGCGATGATCTTTTGCACCAGCGAATGGCGCACCACGTCCGATTCATCCAGGTGGATGAAGCGGATTTCGTCGATGGCGCGCAAGGTCCGTTCCGCGGCGATGAGGCCGGACGCCTGTCCCTTGGGCAGGTCGATCTGGGTGACGTCGCCGGTGATCACCATTTTGGACCCGAAACCGAGCCGGGTGAGGAACATCTTCATCTGTTCCGGCGTCGTGTTCTGCGCCTCGTCCAGGATGACGAAGGCGTCGTCCAGCGTGCGGCCGCGCATGTAGGCCAGCGGCGCGATTTCGATCGTGCCGCGCTCCATCGCCTTGAGCACCTGGTCCGACCCCATCAGGTCGTACAGGGCGTCATAGATGGGGCGGAGATACGGGTCCACCTTTTCCTGCAGGTCCCCCGGCAAAAACCCGAGGCTCTCTCCGGCTTCCACCGCCGGCCGGGTGAGCACGATCCGCTTCACCTGCCCGGCCTTCAGGGCCGCCACCGCCATCGCCACGGCCAGGTACGTCTTGCCGGTGCCGGCGGGCCCGATGGCGAAGACGATGTCATATTTCCGGATGGCGTCGAGATACGCCTTCTGGCCGAACGTTTTGACGCGGATCTGTTTTCCCCGGAAGCCGGCGACCGGTTCCGAACGATACAGGTCCAGAAGCTCCTCCGTCTTTCCCGCGGCGGCCAGATCCATGGCGTACTGCACGTCCCGCTCGCCGAGGGCATGTCCGCTCCGGATCAGCTCAAGCAGGACGCGAAACAGTTCGCGCAGTTTTTCCACTTCTTCCGTCCCGCCCCGGATGACCACTTCCGCATCCCTGGCGTGGATGGCGGCCGTCGTGCGGCTCTGGATCAGCTTCAGCAGCCGGTCCTGCGCGCCGAACAGCGACAGTCCCTCCTCCGCGTCCCGGAGCGGGATGACGGCTTTGTGCAGCGATTCCGTCAAACTGGTTCATTCCCCTTGTACGATCAATCGTTCCGTCGAGATGTCCTGCTCCACTTCGAAAAGGACTTTCATATAAACTTTACCACCATCAATCTTTTCATGCAAAAGGTTTTCCGCGCGGATGACCGCCCCCTCCCCCGCTTTCCGCAGCACGTCGCCGCGGGCCTGGGTCAGGCCGATCGCGCGGGCTTCCTCCGCCGCCACCCGCACGCCGGCCACTTCCGTTTCCCGCAGCTCTTCGCGGATCGTGCCGAAGGGCAGCGTCCGGTTTCGCCAGGCCAGCACTTTCCGTTCGACGCTCGTTTCGTACCGCGCGAAGCCCGGATCCCCGAAACCTGCAATCTGCAGCGCCCGACCGCCGAAGACGAGCCAGCGTTTGACGTGCCGCTTGCCGGTATACACCTTGTGCCGGTGTTCCAGGGGCGAAACGATGTCATATTCATGCCAGACCAGTCCCATCACCGTCCCTTCCGCCGGCACCGCGGCGACCCGCTCCCCGTCGCCCACGAGGCCGGAGACGAGCACGTCCCCTTTCCGGACCCGGTCCCCGGGCCGCACGGCCGGACGCCCGCGCTCGGCCAGCACCCGCGTCACGACGGCGTCGTAGCCGGCCACCAGATGCCGCGGGGAAAGCCGTTCCCGCTTCTCCGGCAACGTCTGCTCCACCACCCGGATGAGCACCCGCGTACCCTGCACGTCGACGCCGATCCATGCCGCGCCGGGCAGAAGGGCCGTCAGCCGCCGGGACAGTTCGCCGGGTGCGTCCAGGCCGAATTTCCAGGCCAGCGGCCGGATGCCCATCTCCGCCGCGGCGGCGCGAACGCGGCTTTCCGGAATCCGCTCCGCCCCCGCCACGTCCACCGTCCAGATGACCTGGCCGAGCAGCCACAGGCCGAACACGAACCCGGCGAAGCCGGCGGCAAAAAACATGCGTCCGCCGGCCCGCCGCAGCACAAACGGCAGTCCCCTGCGCCGCAGGATGCGCAGTCTGCATCGCCGGCGGCGCAAAATGGCCGCCAGGGGGAAGAACGCCGGCACGTCCACGGCCGCCGTTGCCTTGTCCGGGCTTGTCCGCCTGACGTCCTTCAGTTCCAGCCCGGCGGCGGCGGCGTCGTTCAGCACCGCCTCCAGCTCCCCGCCCCGAATCTCGATGTCGACGCTGCCTTTCAGAAAAAAGCGAATATCCGTCCGCATGTCCCGGTCCCTCCGCGGGGCTGGCCGCCATGTCCGGCCGCATCAGGCCAATGGCCGTCCGACGAACCGGATTTCCCGGATGCGTCCTTCGATCTGCACTTCGTCGCGCCCGATGTGCCGGATGCAAAGCCCGTCGCCGGCGATTTCCAGTCCGCCGTCCTCCAGTTTCAGACGCAAGAGGCCGTCGGCAAACAGGTCCACGCCCCGGTGATTTTCGACGGTGAGCCGCCGGTCGCCCGTGAGAACCAGACGCGGCACGCGCAGCACCGCATATTCCGGCAGATCCAGCGCGGCCGCGGCCAACCGGCGGATCTTTTTGTTCCACTCCCGCATGGCTGGGCCGCCCCCATTCGTTCCCAAACATATGCGGGACGGGCGGAATTTATGAAACGGCCCGGAGAATGGCCGGAAAAGGCCGTTTTTGCGCGCAAAAGGGCCGTCCCCCGGCGGAAATTCCGCCTGGCGGGACGGCCCGTTTTTCCTCCACGGATTCACGGAAGGCGTTCCTGGACGATGCGGTTGACGGTTTTGCCGTCGGCCCGGCCTTTCACCTTCGGCATCAGGACGGCCATCACCTTGCCCATGTCCGCCCGGCCCGAAGCGCCGGTTTCGCGGATCGCCTGCTCCACCAGTTCGGCGATTTGCGCCTCGCTGAGCGGCTCCGGCAAATAGCCGGAAATGACGGCGATTTCGGCATTGGTTTGATCCACCAGATCCTGGCGTCCGGCTTTTTCAAACTCGGCCAGGGCATCTTTCCGCTGCTTGAGCTCCCGGCTGAGGATGTCCTCGATCTCCCGGTCGTCCAGCTGCTTTTTGCGTTCGATTTCCGCGTTTTTGACAGCCGCCCGAAGCATGCGGATGACGGACAGCCGAAACTTGTCCTTGGTCCGCATGGCCTCTTTCATGTCTTCGTTCAGTCGTTCGGACAGACTCACGTCTTCTTCAACCTCCTGATCCGGCGGCGGCCCGGCGTCGGGAAGGGAATCAGTGCCGCTTGCGCTTCTGCGCGGCTTCGGATTTCTTCTTCCGCCTTACGCTCGGTTTTTCGTAATGCTTGCGCTTTTTGATTTCGGCCATCACGCCGTCTCTTGCGATGGTGCGCTTGAAGCGGCGCAAGGCCGAATCGATGGATTCGTTTTTGCGAACCTTCGTTTCGGACACCCCTATCCCTCCCTCCGGCCGCAACGCCAAGAAACCATGCGAAATGATGATTAATATGAAAATTATATGCCAAGAAAGGAGGGGGTGTCAACCGAAACGGCGGCCGCTCAGCCGTTGATTTTGCCCAGCGGTTCGCCGCCGAGCAGGTGCACGTGAAGGTGGTAGATCACCTGGCCGCCTTCCCGGTTGCAGTTGTTGACGAGCCGGTACCCCCGTTCGGCGAAACCGAGCCGGCGGGCCGTCTCCTGCGCGGCCCTGAGCAGTTCGGCGACGAGCGGCCAATCGTCCGGCGCCACATCGTTCATCGTCGGAATGTGCTTTTTCGGAATGAACAGGATGTGTTCCTTCGCCTGGGGCTGGATGTCGCGGAACGCCAAGATCCGGTCGTCCTCGTACACTTTCGTGCTCGGAATCTCGCCCCGGACGATTTTGCAGAAAAGGCAGTCCGTCTGCTCCGTCATGGTCCGTCAACCTCTTTCCCTCTGGCATTCTTTTCCCATCATAAAACAACGAGATGCCCGCCGTCAAAAAAGTACAGGGCCGCCTCCTTGACGGGCCGTTTCCGCAACGCGCGCGCCGCCCGGGCGTACAGGTCGAGCTGCACCCGGTATTTTTCCGCCGCGTCCCTCGGATCGCCCGTCACGCGGTCGGTCTTGAAGTCGACGATGACCAGCCCGTCCTCCTCTTCGAACAGACAGTCGATGACCCCCTGGATGAGGACGGTTTCCCCTTCCAGCGCCGCCGGCGCGTCCGGGTAGACGTCCGGCGCCGGCAGCGCCAGCGTGAACGGCACCTCCCGCTCGGCGCTCCCGGAAGCGATGAGCCGCCTGCCGAGACCGGTGCGGAAAAAGCGGGCGATCGGCGCCGGATCGATGTCCGGCAGCAAAGCGGCCGGCAAGATGTCCTTCTCCGCCAGCTGCCGCATCACCGCCAGCACCGCGTCCTCATCGACGGGGCGATCCAGCGGGACATGCTGCATGACGGCGTGCCAGGCGGCGCCCCGTTCCGCGGCGCTGGCGCCTTGCTCGGCGAGAAACCGCGGCCGGCGGGTGAAGGCGCCTTCCGGCCCGGCGAACCACGCCTCGCCGGGCGCCTCTTCCGCCTCCGCCGGCTCCGCAAGCCGCTTGAGTTCCGTCACCGTCGTTTTGGCATGGCGCCTGCCGGCTTCGCCGAACGGGTACGACCAGCCGAGCCAGTCCGCCGCGTCGTCCCCGCCTTCCGCCCGTCCGGCCTCCATGCCGGGCGGAAGCACGATGCGGCCGGCCGGCGGGGGGAGCGGCTCGCCGGCGGCCAGCCTGGCGAGCCATTCGCGGTCCGCCTTCCGTCCGGACGATTCCCCGCCCGGATCGGCGAGCCGGCTTTGCGGGACGACCCGGAGCGCGAACCGGGCCGGGTCGTCCCGTTCGAACGGGCCGGAAGCCGGCAGCCCCCAGGCGCGGCGAAAGTCGGCCAGTTCCGGATGGCGCAGCACCGCGGGGCCGACCCAGTCGAGAAACGACCGGGCGCCGGCGACATGGACCGCCGGCAGTTTCGGCCCCCCGGCCAGCACGGCCCGGGACCAGCCTTCCACGAGCCGGCCGATGTTCCGCGTGGTGGCCGTCAGGATCAGCTTTTCCCTCGCCCGGGTGAGCGCCACGTACAGGATCCGCATTTCCTCGGCCGCCATTTCCATGCGCAGCCGGCGGCTGATGGCCGCATGGGCGACGGACGGATGGCTCGTGCGGGATGCGGGATCGACGACGAGCGGGCCGAACCCGAGCTCCCGGTGCAGCAGGAAGTCGCCGTTCAGATCGCGCTCGTTGAACGTTTTGCCCAGGCCGGCGACGATCACGACCGGAAACTCCAGTCCCTTGCTTTTGTGGATGGACATGATGCGCACGGCGTCATCCCGTCCGCCGCCCGTCCCGGCTGCGCCGAGATCGCTGCCGCTGTCCTTCATCCGCTCGATGAACCGCAAAAACCGGAACAAGCCGCGGAAGCTGGTGGACTCGAACTGGCGGGCCCGGTCGTACAGCGCCATCAGATTGGCCTGCCGCCCGGCGCCGCCGGGCAGGCCGCCCATGTAGTCGTAAAAGCCGGTTTCCCGGTAGATGCGCCAGATCAGTTCCGACAGCGCGCCGCGGGCGGCCTCGTTCCGCCATTCGCGGAGGCGGCCGACGAATTCGGCGACGGCGCGCCGCGCCCGCTCCGCTTCATCGCCGTCCCCTTCTCCCCTTTCCGGCGCCCGCTCGAGGAACGCCAGCATCGCTTCATAGAACGGACCCGACGGTGCGGCCAGCCGGATTTGCGCCAGCTGTCCCGCGGAAAGGCCGACGATCGGCGAGCGGAGGACGCCGGCGAGCGGAATGTCCTGCAGCGGATTGTCGATCACCTTGAGCAGGGACAGCATCATGTCCACTTCCACCGCGTCGAACCAGCCGCCCGCGAGTTCGGCGCGGACGGGGATGCCTTCCCGGGAAAGCCGCTCGGCGAACACCGGCGCCCAGGCGCTCGTGGCCCTGAGCAGGATGACGATGTCCCGGTGGGTGACGTCGCGGAACGCGCGGGCGGCGGGGTCCCACACCCGAAGCGGCGGCTTGCCCGCGCGGCCCGTCAGTTCGCGGATGCGGGCGGCGGCATACCGCGCTTCCAGCTCCGCCGTTTCCAGCTCGAACAGTTCGTCCAGCCCGCCGGCCGCCTCTTCCGGTTCCGACGCCGGAAGCGCCGCTTCGGCGTCATCCGCGCCGCGGCGGATGAGCACCAGCTCCGCCGCCAGACCGTCCGGGTCCGGAGGATCGGGATAATCGGCCCCGTACGCCAGCTCCGCCTGCCGGTCGTATTCGATCTCCGCCGCCCGCTCGTCCATGATCTGCCGGAACAGGTAATTGACGGCGTCCACCACCTGCCGGCGGGAACGGAAGTTGCGGGACAGCTCGATGGCCGTGCCGGTCTCGCCGCCGGCGGCCGCATGGCCCGCCCTGTACGTTTTGTATTTGTCCAGGAAAATGCCCGGATCGGCCAGCCGGAACCGGTAGATGCTCTGCTTGACGTCGCCTACCATGAACCGGTTCCCCCGTTCCGGACGGGCGATGAGGGACAGGATCGCTTCCTGCACCCGGTTCGTGTCCTGGAACTCGTCGATCAGGATTTCCTCGTACTGCGCGCGGTATTCCAGCGCCGCATCCGTCGGCAGCAGCCGGCCGTCTTCATCGGTGCCGGCGCAAAGCACGCGCAGCGCGAAATGTTCCAGGTCGGCAAAATCGATGAGCCGCTTCGCTTTCTTCAGCCCGCCGTAGCGTTCGCCGAACCGGATGACCAGTTCCGCCAGCTCCCGCATCAGCGGCGCCATCCGGCGCATTTCCTCCGCCAGTTCTGCGGCCGGCCTGGCGAGCGGCCCGCCGGAAAGGCCGTTCAACCGCTTTTTGGCCCTCTCGCGCAGCGCCCGGATCCGGTCCGCCAGCTCCCGGTCCACATCGTCCCCTTTTGCGGGCTTCAGCCGGACGAACGGATCGGCCGCGGCGAGGGCCGAAAGCTCCTCCCACGCCCCGCGCCGCGCCGCCGCCAGCATCCGTTCGATTGCCGCGGCCTCGGCGGCGATCCCGTCCGCCCAGACGGCCGGGCCGCCCGGCCGGCGGCAGCCGTCCAGCGCTTCCACCAGCTCCGAAAGCGCCCCTTCCAGCGCGAAGGCGGCGTCGTCCATCAGCTGGCGCATGAGCGGATGGCCGCCCTCCGGCCGGAACGTGCCGAACGCCGCGGCGGATGCCCGCAACCAATCGTCGGGAAACGGATGGCTCCGGGAAAAATCGTACAGGGTCAGCACGAGGGCGCGCAGCCCGTCATCCCCCCGCCCGCCGCCGTAGCGCTCGACCAGCTCCCAGAACGGCGCATCCGCGGGCGAGTGGTCGTACAGGTCGTCGAACAGGGCGTCCAGCGCGTCCATCCGGATCAGTTCCGCTTCCGTCTCGTTGGCGATGCGGAAGCCCGGATCCAGCGGAATGCGGGCATAGTGCCGGCTGATGACCTCCAGGCAGAACGCGTGCAGGGTCGTGAACGAGGCTCTGTGGAGGAGGGCCAGCTGGCGGCGCAGGCGGGGAGACGGCTCGCCCCCGGCCAGCTTCGCTTCCAGCGCCTGCCGCATCCGCATGCGCATTTCGTCCGCCGCCGCTTTCGTGAAGGTGGCCACCAGGAGCCGGTCCACGTCCACCGGCTGCCGTTCGTCGGTGATCATCCGCAAAATCCGTTCGACAAGCACCGCCGTCTTGCCCGCGCCGGCGGCGGCGGCCACCAGCACGTTCGTGCCGCGTTCCGTCACGGCGCGCCATTGTTCGTCCGTCCACCGGCTGTCCGCCGGTTTCGCCGGCCGGATGCTCACGCTTGTTCCCCCTTCCCCTCGAGAATCGGCCAGATGTCCTCCGCCCCGTAAGGCCTCAGCGTTTCATGGGCGTTGCCCTCCACCAGCGGATCGAAGTGGCAGACCGGTTTGAACGGGCAATAGCGGCATGCCGTCCGGCCGCCCAACCGGTAAGGGGCGATGTCCACGTTCCCGGACAGGATCCCTTCGCCGATCTGCCGGATTTTCTCCCTGCCGTGGCGCCTGAGCACGGTCCACCGTTCCGGTGCGATGACCGAGGACGACTTGTGGAATTGGCCGTCTTCCTTCAGGCCGGCCGGGATGACGAGGGACTGTCCCCTGTCCAGGGTCCGGTCCATCAGCCGCGCGATTTCGGGTTCGGCCGTCACGAGGCCGGTCATCCTGAAGCGCTTGAGCAGCTCCGTTTCCGCTTCCTTCCCGTCCAGCGGGCGGGGCGCGCGGATGAGCGGTTCATGGACATGGAAATACAGGACGCCGCCGGGTTTCGCTTCGGAACCGAGCAGGTGCCGGGCGTGGGTGACGACCACGTCCAGATAGGTCAGCATCTGCAGGGACAGGCCGTAATACACGTCAGCCAGATCGAGGCCGTGCCGGCTTGATTTGTAGTCGATGATGCGGACGAGGGGACCGTCCCGGCCGTCGGCCCGGTCGATCCGGTCGATCCGTCCCGTCACCTCCATTCGCGCGCCGCCGGGAAGTTCGATGGTAAGCGGCGGCAGCGGCTGCCCCGGGCCGAAGCCGATTTCGAAGGCGGCCGGCACGAAGTCGCTGCGCTTGCCGTGTTCCGCCAGCACCTTGACGGTCCGCCCGACGATCCGCTTCAGTTTGCCGGCCAGATAGCGGTACCGCCCGCTGCTGAGCAAAATCTCCCCCTGCAGCTGCGGCGCCAGCGCATCCACCGACTCCGCCGCCAGACGGTCGCTTTCCTCGTCCGTCAGCGTCCCCCAGGACCGGCCGGCGGCCGCCAGCCGGCGGCCGATGAGGCTCAGGGCGGCGTGGTACAGCCGGCCGACATCAGGCGCTTCCAGGCGGTAAAGCCGCCGCTCCTTCAGGCGCAGCCCGTAGGCGGCGAAATGGGCAAAGCGGCAGGCGGCGAACCGCTCCATTCGGGACACGCCGGCGAGAAGCGGCACGCCGTACAGACGGCGGCTCACGTCGGGATCGAGCCGCCCCGCCCGGTTTTCGTGCAGCAGGGCAGCGGTGCGGCGCTTCAGCATGTCCCGCCGCCCGGGATCGCGGGCAAACCAGTTGTACACGCGGCGCCAATGGTCGGACAGGGGCTCGCCGTCCGCCGCTTGTTTGAGCCGCACCGTCAGCAGGGAGAGCGCCTGCAGCGGATGGACGACCCGCCGCCGGAACGCCTCCGGATCCTCCCCGTCGGCCGGCACGGCGTCGGCCACGGCGACGGGAATCCCGGGGAACAGCCGGCGGATGCGGCGGACGAGGTCCGCCGGCAGAACGGCTTTCCCTTCCCGGTCCGCCCGGTGCCAGGAAATCCACAGCGTATCGGATGCCAGCGCCACGGCGGCATAGATCCAAAACTCCTCGTCCAACAGGCGCCGCAGATGGCCGGGCGCCAGCTCCAGACCGCCTTCGGCCAGCGCTTCCCGCTCCCGCTCCGTCAGGATGCCGTCTTCCCCGATGGCGGAAGGCAGCACGCCGTCGCACGCGCCGAGCAGGAACACGTGCCGCGCCGTCCCCGGCCGCGAGCGTTCCAGGCTGCCGATCAGCACCTGGTCCATCGTCGGCGGCACGAGGCCGAGGCGGATGTGCGAAAGCCCCGTGTCCACCAGATCGGCGAAGGCCGCCGGGCTGAGCGGTTCGTCGCCCATCATTTCCACGAGCTGGTCCAGAAGGGCAATGCACTCGTTCCAGACGCCCTCGTGTTCCCGCGCCCGCTCCATCTCCCCCCTTAGCCGGCTTTCCCGCGCCAGCCGCTCCAGTTTCCGGGCGGCGTCCGCATCCTCCAGAAACGCCCACAGCGCACCGGCCATTTCCCTTACGGTGGCGGCCCGCTTCAACCCGCTTTCGAGCTTCGCCAGCGGCGCGGCGACTTTGCGCCGGAGGGCGTCCATGCGGGCCGCTGGATCGTCCCGGACGGCCTCCGCGTCCCGGCCGTTATCCGGAGCGTCTTCGCCCGGTGCCGGGTCGGCCTCCGCGGACCGATTTTCCGTGCCGGCCTCTGCGACCGGTCGGCCGTACGGGCCGGCGTCCTTGCCCGGCCCGCCTCTCCCGCCGCCGTCTTCCCCTTCCAGCACCGACGCGGGCTGCCAGTTCCACGGCCGGTCATCCGTCCAGCGGGAACCCTGGATGCCGCACGCCAGCACATAGTTTTCCAGGTGGTCCAGTTCGAGCCGGAGACGTTCCGCCGCCTCTTCGCCGTCTTCGCCGGGCTCAAGGAGCAGGCCGGTCTTCACGGCCCTGAATACGCTTTCATAACGCCAGCCGCCCGTAACGGTTTCCAGCGCGGCGCGAATCAGTTCGGGCAGCGGATGGTGGCCCGCGTCCCGCTTGCTGTCGAAGAAATGGGGAATGCCGTAATCCGCCAGCGTCGTCGCCAGCACGTCGCGGTACTGTTCCGGATGGCGCACCAGCACCACCATGTCCCGCCAGCGGGCGCCCGCGTCCCTCGCCAGAACGATCATGCGCCTGGCGGCCGCCTCGGCTTCCGCCCGCGGATCGGACGCTTCCACGAGGACGAGGGCGTCCTCCCCGCTGGCGCGGGAAGGATCCGGCCGCCGGCCGAGCGCCAGCGCCCGTTCCAGATCGCCAAGCAGCGGGCTGTTCGCGTAGCGCGGCGCCCCCGTCAGATGCACCGGCGGCTCCACTTCGACGCCCATCTCCGCCGCCATTTCCTTGAGCCTGGCGCACGTGCGGGCGGTCGGATGGAACAGGTCCAGCTCGTCCGGCCGTTCGCCGGCTTCCACCACCCGGTCCAGGCAAAGGGTGATGCTGACCCTTGCGGCGTGGCGCATGAGGGCGGCCACCGCCTCCAGTTCCGCGGGCGTGAACCCGTGGAACCCGTCGATCCAGAATTCCGCCTTTCCGGCATAGGACGACTCGGCAAAATGCGCGGCCAGATGCGCCAGATCGTCTTCGGCATCCAGGTACAGCCGTCCGGCGGCTTCTTCGTAGGCGGCGTACAGGACGGCAAGGTCGCGGAGCTTGTCCGCCAGCGCGGAATGGCCGCGCGCATGCGCCCGGTCGGCTTCTTCCATAAGCTGCCGAGGCTCGATGCGGTACCGCTTGAGCTCCACCAGCATGCCGTTCAGCCGGTCGACAAACCCGGGTTCGGCGGCCAGCCGGTGGAAGGCCGCAAGGTCGCTGCGGCGATGCAGGAGCAATTTGTGCAGCAGCATCCGTTTGCCGTTTTCCGCAATGTGGACCCGGGCGGCGCCGCCCGTTTCCTGCATGACCCGGAAGGCGAGACGGCGGAAGCTGAGCACCTGGGCCCGCATGAAGCCGCCGGCGGCGACGGCGCCGGCCAGGAGCCGCTCGTGGCGGAACGTCGCCTGCTCCGGCACGAGGAGCACCAGCGGGCCGTCCCCGCCGCCCGCTTCCAGCCTGTTTCGGATTTCTTCCAGCACGAGCGCGCTCTTGCCGCTGCCCGCGCGTCCCGTGATGAAACGAACCGGCATGTCCGTGTTCCTCCTCTCCCCCGTTGGCGTCCCCGCAGCCGCGCCCGGCCATCCGGAGCTGGCCGGCATCCGGACGGGATGACTTGGCCGGAAAAGCCAGGCATGAACGCCAAACCGAAAGCCGGGTCTCCCCGGCCGGTCATCGCGGCGGCGCGTCCGTCATATACTGTCCGAAAAACCGTGTACGAGCCGGCCTTGCGCCGGCTCCGGGGAGTTTGGCCGATGGAAAGCTTTTTCCGGCAGTTTCTGTTTCCCCTTTCCGCCGGCCTGGCCGTCTTCATGGCCGGCATGAAAACGATGGAGCATGCGCTTTACGCGTGGACGGGCGAATGGATGAAAACGATGCTGGCCCGCCTGACGCGAACGCCGCTGCGCGGGCTTCTGACCGGCACCGTCGCCGCGGCCGCCCTGCAAAGTTCGAGCGCCGTCACCGTCCTCACCGTCGGCATGGTGAACGCCGGCGTCCTCACCTTCCCCCGGTCGCTGGGCATCATTCTGGGCGCCAACATCGGCACGTGCCTGACGACGGAACTGATCGGGCTGAAGATGGAAGACGGCGCCTTTTTCCCCGCCCTGTGCGCCTGCATCGCCGTGCATCTGGCCGTCCGCATGCCCGGCTCCCCGCTGCGGAAAGCGCCGAAGCTGGCTGCCGCCGCCGGCGGGCTTTCCCTCGCAGCGGCCGGCTTTTGCGGCATCCTGCTGGGCATCCGCATCATGCAGGGCATCGTGCCGTACTTGCGGGACAACGGGCTGTTTTCCTGGTTTCTGGAGCACGCCGGCCGAAGCCCGCTGTGGGGCATCGCTGCGGGAGCGGCGCTGGCGGCGGCCATCCACTCCAGCTCCGCGGCCATCGCCATGGCGATGGGCCTGTCCGCCCTCGGCGTCCTTCCCGTTCCCCTGGCCATCGCCATCATGCTCGGCTGCAACGTGGGCACCTGCGTGACGGCGCTCATCGCCGGTTTCGGCGGCGGCCGTTACGGCTTCCTGGCGGCCGCCAGCCACTTCATCCTGAACGCCGGCGGCGTGCTCCTGTTCGCGCCGTTCATCCCCTGGCTCCACGCCCTGTCCGCCTGGCTCACGCCGGATCCCGCCGGACAGATCGCCCATGCGCAGACGCTGTTCAACATCATCAGTTCGCTTCTGGCGCTTCCCCTGTGCTATTTGCCGGCCATCGGGCGCCTCGGGGCGCGCGGCTTCGCCGGCGGAAACCCGGGGTCCGGCGTCGCGGTCGTTCCGGATGCGGCCGGCGCCGGATCGCCGGACGGATCGGGCTTGCCGGAAGCCGGCGCCGTCCCGGCCGCCTCCGGCGGCATGCGGCGCATGGCCCGCGACCGCGGCATGCACCCCGCCGTTTCCGTCCGCACCCGCGTTTTCCGCGGGACGGCGGCGTCCGGCGAAAAAACGGCCGACAGAACCGATCGCGGCGCATGAAGTTCGATGGGCGGCAACCGGCGCGGCATCCGCCGCCGGCCGGCCGGCGCTAGCGTTCGTTCAGCGCGCCGAGCCGGGCCAGCGCCTTGCGGAACACCGCGTGATTGTTCGGATAGCCGGCCGCCTGCTGCAGACGGATCGCCTCTTCGGGCGCCACCCAGCGGGCATCGCCGATTTCCTCCCGCTGCACCGCCAGCTCGCCGCCGACCGCCTCCAGCAGGTAATAGCGGACGGTTTTGCGGACCCGGGTGCCGTCCGCCTTCTCATATTCATAATGCGTTTCATCCAGCAGCTCTTCGATGCGCGCCCGGATGCCCGTTTCCTCTTCAATTTCCCTCACCGCGGTTTGTTCGGGCGTCTCCCCCGGTTCCTCCTTGCCCTTCGGCAGGGTGATTTTGCCGAAGCGGTCGCGGATGAGCAGCATTTCGAAGCCGCTTTCGGCCCGGCGGTACACGACGCCGCCCGCCGCCTTCTCCTCCATGGCCCTCCATCCTTTCTCCCGAATCCGTCCGAAACGGCAAAATGTGCCGCAGGATGAAAACCCGCCGGCACATTGGCCGCTTCAAACCGGATATCCGATTGTTCGCTTCTCCCGTTTCGCAAGCCGGTCCGCCGCCCGGCCGCGCCGGCATGCGGTCATTGGCCGGCCGCCAGCGGCGTTTCGTCCAGAATGCGCACCAGTTCCCCCCGGTGCTCGTCGACGCCCGCCGCCGTCAGCTTGACCCGGCACAGCGAGCCGATCAGTTCCCGGCCGCCGCGGAAGGCGATCGGCAAATAGTTGTCGCTGTATCCGACGAGCCAGCCATCCTCCGCGTCTTTCTTCGGCCGCTCCGGAATGACGGTGAACACCTGGCCGAGGCAGCTTTTTGCGTAGGCGTGCTGCAGCGTTTCCGACAGGGCGATGAGACGGCGCACGCGCGCCTGCTTGACCTCCTCCGGCACCTGGTTGTCCATGCGGGCGGCCGGCGTGCCCGTCCGTTTGGAATACGGGAACACGTGCAGCTGGCTGAAACCGATCTCTTCGATGAACCGGTACCCCCGCTCGAACATCTCCTCCGTCTCGCCGGGGAACCCGACGATGACGTCCGTCGTGATCGCCACGCCGGGCATCGCTTCCCGGATGCGCCGGATTTTGTCGGCGTATTCGGCCGTCGTGTACTTGCGCCGCATCCGCCTGAGCACGTCGTCGTCGCCCGCCTGCAGCGGAATGTGCAGGTGGCGGCACAGCTTTTCGGACCCGTTCAGCACCTCCAGCATCCGCTCGTCGATCTGGCTCGCTTCGATGGAACTGATGCGGATGCGCTCAAGCCCGTCGATCTTGGTCAAATCGGCGAGCAGGTCGGACAGGCGGTAGTCGACCAGATCGTCCCCGTACCCGCCGGTGTGGATGCCGGTCAGCACGATTTCCCGGTAGCCGGCGCCTACCAGTTCCCGGGCCTGCTCCAGCACGTTTTGCGGATCCCGGCTGCGGGACAGCCCGCGCGACCACGGAATGATGCAGAAGGTGCAGAAGTTGTTGCACCCTTCCTGGATTTTCAGAAACGCCCGCGTCCGCTCCGAAAAGCCGGACACCTTCAGCTCCTCGAACTCCCGGGTTTTCATGATGTTGCGGACGGCGTTGATGGGCTTGCGCTCTTCCCGCAGTTTCCGCAGGTACTCCGGCAGCTTCGCGCGGTCCTGGGTGCCGATGACCAGGTCGACGCCCTCGATGGCGAGAATCTCGGCCGGCGACGTCTGCGCGTAGCAGCCGGTGACCGCCACGATGGCGTCCGGGTTCGTGCGGATCGCCCGCCGGATGATTTGCCGGCTCTTCTTGTCGCCGGTGTTCGTCACGGTGCACGTGTTGATGATGTAAACGTCGGCCGGTTCCCCGAAATCGACCTGCTCGTATCCTTCCTTTTTCAGGAGCTGCCAGATCGCTTCCGTGTCCACGAAGTTGACCTTGCAGCCGACGGTGTAGAACGCCACGGTTGGCATCAGGATCCCCCAATTTCCCCGAATTCGTACATGATGCAGCTGAGCGCCACCAGCGCCGCCGTTTCGGTGCGCAGGATGCGGCGCCCGAGACTGACCGGCAGGCAGCCGGCCGCCACGGCTTCCCTTGCCTCCTCTTCGGCAAACCCGCCCTCCGGTCCGACGATGAGCAGCACGTCCGGCGCAGGATGGCGGCTTTTCAGCTCGGCAAGGTGCCGTCGGAACGCGAGCGCTTCTTCCTTCTCGTAGCAGAAAAACGCGGCGGCATAATTTCCGGTGCCATTGAGCAGCTGCCGCCAGGTGGCGATCGGCGCCACTTCCGGCACGACGCCGCGGTGGGCCTGCTCCGCCGCTTCCTTGGCAATGCGCGACCACCGCTCGAGGCGTTTTTCTTCCTTCCGTCCGTCCAGCTGCACCACGGTGCGCCGCGAAATGAACGGAATGAAGCGGACCGCTCCGACCTCCGTTCCTTTCTGGATGACGGTTTCCATCTTGTCGCCCTTCGGCAGCCCCTGGGCCACGGTGACCCGAACGGCGGGCTCGCCCGTTTCGGCAATCGGCCGTTCAAGGCCGGCCACGACCTCGTCGGGAGACACGCGGGTGATGACGGCCACCGCGGCGCGGCCAAGGCCGTCCGCCGCGATGATCCGCTCCCCCGGCCTGGCCCGCAGCACCGCCGCAAGATGCCTCGCGTCAGATCCGGTGATGCGAACCGCGCCATCCGACCATTGGCCGGCAGGAACAAAATATCGCTGCATCGTCATTCGTCCTTCGGTCACATTCATCTTAACGCAAAACCGTCCGGCACACAATTGCCGCTAGCCGCGCTTCACCGCGGTGACGGCCGCCCAGCCGTCCTCCTCGTCCACCGCCTCGATCCCGAATCCCGCTTCTTCGAGGGCGCGCCGCACGGCCGCCGCCTTGGCGGAAATGATGCCCGACGAGATGAAGAGGCCGCCGGGCTTGAGCGCCCGATGGACGTCGGGGATGGCGCGGACCACGATTTCAGCCAGCAGGTTCGCCACCACCAGATCCGCCGGCACGAATGCCGGATCCGGGTTTTCCAGCGCCGCCTGCAGAAGATCGCTTTCCATCACGCGGATGCGGTCCGACAGGCCGCTTTGCGCCGCGTTGTCGGAAGCGCTCCTGACGGCCACCGGGTCCAGGTCCAGCGCCAGCACGCGCCGGGCGCCGAGCCGGACCGCGGCGATGGCCAGGATGCCCGATCCGGTGCCGACGTCGATGACGGCCATGCCCGGCAAGATCCGTTTCTCCAGCGCCTTCAGGCACAGCGACGTGGACGGGTGGGTGCCCGTGCCGAACGCCATGCCCGGGTCGAGCTCCAGCACGATGTCGCCGGGCCGCGGTTCGTAGGGTTCCCACGTCGGTTTGACCACGAGCCGGTCGGATATGCGGACCGGCTTGAAATGCTGTTTCCAGGCGTTCTCCCAGTCTTCTTCCTTCACCTGGCGGATTTCGGTCGTGCCCGGCCCGGTGTCGATCGGATAGCCGGCCAGCTCTCCGAGCAGTTCGCGGACGCCCCGTTCGGCGGCCCGAACCTCCTCTTCGCCCGGAAAATAGGCCTGGACGATCGCCTGCCCTTCGGGCACCGGGCTCGGGGGCAGATCGTACCACTGGCCGAGCGACATGTCCCGCCCGCCGGCCGCGCTTCCCGAATCTTCGATGACGACGCCGCCCGCGCCGATGTCGTGGAAAAAGTTCGCCACCATTTCCACCGCTTCGTTCGACGTCCACACCGTCAGTTCGTGCCAAACCTTCATCCCGATCCCCCCGGCATCCGATTCCCTGCTATTTTATCGCAAGCGGCCGCTTTTTCGCAAAAAAAAAATCAGTCCGCCGGCCGCGGACTCCCGATTCTTCACGACAATCGGCCGCCGCAATCCCGGACGATCCGTTCGGCCCGCTCCCGGGCCGCGTCCGGAACGACGGCGGTGAGCCGGTATTCGCCTTCGTAAGGCGGCCATTCGCCGGCAAATTCCGCATCCGCGCCGGAGTCGGACCGCGGCGTCCGGGCCGGTTCGCGGCGCTGCTTTGGTTCCGCCAGCCCGACGCCGATCTGTTCCGCGCGGATGGCCGAAAGCTTGCCGGCCGCTTCCTGGGCTTTCCGGTAGGTGGAGAAGACGGCGGACAGATGGCGGCCCGTGCCGGCATCATCGGCCGGCCGGCGGGTGCTTGATCCGTTCATCGGCAGAACGCTCCTTTCCTTCTGCCGATTAGTATGGATGCATGCCGCCGCTTCCATGCGGAAAAATCGCCGGCGTTCACGCCGCCGCCCGGCTCCGCCGTCCATGCGGCCGCAAGACGCCTTCACCCACAAAGCGGCAAGGCGCCGCTTCCGTCATTCCCCGCGGAACGCCCGCCGCATCCGGCCCAGGAGCGATTCGTCGGCGCCGCATCCCGCTTCGCCGCCGAGGGCGGCGAATTCGCGGAGCAGCCGCTTCTGCTCTTCCGTCAGATTGGTCGGCGTCACGACGACCACCTTCACGTGCTGGTCGCCCTGGCCGTATCCGCGCAGCCGCGGCACCCCCCTGCCCTTCAGCCGGAAATAGGTGTGGGTCTGGGTGCCCGGCGGAATTTTCAGCTTCACCTTCTCCGTCAGGGTCGGCACCTCGATTTCGTCGCCGAGGGCCGCCTGGGCGAACGTGATCGGCACTTCGCAGTACAGATCGTCGCCTTCCCGTTCGAAGAAGTCGTGGGGCTTCACGTGCAGCACCACGTACAGATCTCCCGGCGGGCCGCCGCGAAGCCCGGCTTCCCCTTCGCCGGCAACGCGGAGCTGGGCGCCGTCGTCCACACCGGCGGGAATCTTGATGTGGATTTTGCGCTGTCTTTTCACCTTGCCGGTGCCGCGGCAATCGGAGCACGCTTCCCGGATGATGCGGCCTTCCCCGCGGCAGGCCGGGCACGTCCTGCGGTTGACGATGCGGCCGAACGGCGTCGTCTGCACGAACTCCTGCTGGCCGGTGCCGTGGCAGGCGGAGCACGCCTCCGGCCGGGTGCCCGGCTTGGCGCCCGTGCCGCCGCACGCGTCGCAGTTTTCAGTCCGGGGAACCGTGATGTCCGTCTCCATGCCGAAGACGGCATCTTTGAACTCGATGGTCAGGTTGTATTGCAAATCGGCGCCGCGTTTCGGCGCGTTCGCATTGCGCCGTCCGCCGCCGCCGAAAAAGATGTCGAACAGGTCGCCGAAACCGCCCATGTCGCCGAAGCCGCCGTCGAAGCCGCCTCCGGCACCGAAACCGCCCATCGAACCGTCCGTCGCGGCGTGGCCGAACCGGTCGTAGGCGGCCCGCTTCTCCTTGTCGCTCAGCACTTCATAGGCTTCCTTGATTTCCTTGAACTTGGCCTCCGCATCCGGGGCTTTGTTCACGTCGGGATGGTACTGGCGGGCAAGCCGGCGGTACGCCTTCTTGATTTCCTCGTCGGTGGCGTTCCGGCCGACGCCGAGCACCTCGTAATAGTCCCGTTTGCTCATGAAGGTTTCACGTCCCCCGCTTTCCGGCCCGGAACAATAAGGAAGTCAAAGCCGGCTTTCGCGTCCGGCTTTGACCGCCCGTTCCTCAGTTCTGCTTCTTGTCGTCGTCGACCACTTCGTAGTCGGCATCCACCACGTTGCCCTTGGCGTTGCCGCCCGCCGACCCGCCTGCCGCTCCGCCCGTCGCCTGGCCCGCGGCTTCCGCGCCGGCGGCCCCGGCCTGCTGGTACAGCTTGACGGACAGTTCCTGCACGACGGCGGCCAGCTCTTCCGTCGCCTTGCGGATCGTCTCCAGGTTGTCGCTCTTCAGGGCGTCCTGCACTTTCGCCTTGGCGGCGTTCGCCCGGTCGATGTCCGCCTGGGCGACTTTGCCTTCCAGATCCTTGAGCGTCTTGTCGACGGTGTAGATCATCTGGTCCGCATGGTTTTTCGCCTCGGCCAGCTCCTTGCGCTTCCGGTCTTCTTCCGCATAGGCCTGCGCTTCCTGCACCATGCGGTCGATTTCCTCTTTGCTCAGCCCGCCGGAGCCGGTGATGGTGATTTTCTGGCTTCTGCCCGTGCCCTTGTCAACGGCGGACACGTTGACGATGCCGTTGGCGTCGATGTCGAAGGTGACCTCGATCTGCGGAACGCCGCGCGGCGCCGGCGGAATGTCGCTCAGGATGAAGCGGCCCAGCGTCTTGTTGTCCTTCGCCATGGCCCGCTCGCCCTGCAGCACGTGGATTTCCACGCTCGTCTGGAAGTCCGCGTAGGTGGTGAAAATCTGCGATTTGCTGGTCGGAATCGTCGTGTTGCGCTCGATCATTTTGGTGAACACGCCGCCCGCCGTCTCGATGCCGAGGGACAGCGGCGTGACGTCAAGCAGCACCACGTCCTTCACTTCGCCCGTCAGCACGCCGGCCTGGATGGCCGCGCCGAGGGCCACCACCTCGTCGGGGTTGACCCCTTTGTGGGGCTCCTTGCCGATGAACTTGCGGATCGCTTCCTGCACCGCCGGAATCCGGGTGGAGCCGCCGACGAGGATCACCTTGTCGATGTCGGCGGGCGTCAGCCCCGCATCGCTCAGCGCCTGGCGGGTCGGTCCCATCGTCCGTTCCACCAGGTCGGCGGTCAGCTCCTCGAATTTCGCCCGGGTCAGATTCATCTCCAGGTGCTGCGGAACGCCGTCCACCATCGTGATGAACGGCAGGGAAATGGTCGTGGTCAGCATGCTGGACAATTCTTTCTTGGCTTTTTCGGCCGCGTCCTTCAGCCGCTGCACGGCTGCCCTGTCCTTGCTCAGGTCGACGCCGTGTTCCTTGCGGAATTCGTCGACCAGCCAGTCGATGATGCGCTGGTCGAAGTCGTCGCCGCCGAGATGGTTGTCGCCGCTCGTGGCTTTCACTTCGAAAATGCCGTCGCCGAGCTCAAGGATGGACACGTCGAAGGTGCCGCCGCCCAGGTCGAACACGAGAATCGTCTGGTCCTCTTCCTTGTCGAGGCCGTAGGCGAGGGCGGCCGCCGTCGGTTCGTTGATGATGCGGAGCACTTCCAGGCCGGCGATGGTGCCGGCGTCCTTCGTGGCCTGCCGCTGGGCGTCGTTGAAATAGGCGGGAACGGTGATGACCGCCTGCTTCACCGGACCGCCCAGATAGGCCTCGGCGTCCGCCTTGAGCTTTTGCAGGATGATCGCCGAAATTTCCTGCGGCGTGTAGGCCTTGCCGTCGATGACCACCTTGTGGTCCGTGCCCATGTGCCGCTTGATGGACAGAATCGTCCGGTCCGGATTGGTGATGGCCTGGCGCTTTGCCGTTTCGCCGACCAGGCGTTCGCCGTCCTTCTTGAACCCGACGACGGAAGGCGTCGTCCGGTTGCCTTCCGCGTTCGGAATCACCACCGCTTCGCCGCCTTCCATGACAGCGACGCAAGAGTTGGTGGTGCCGAGGTCGATGCCGATGACTTTGCTCATGTAACTTGTGCCTCCTGAATATTGAGGATCCGTTGGGCTGTCACGGTTTTGCATTCACCTTGACCATGGAAGGCCGCAACACTTTCTCCTTCAGCCGGTAGCCCCGCTGGAGTTCTTCGACGATGATGTTGTCGCCGTGCTCCTCCGATTCCACCCGCATGACCGCCTGATGCAGCTCCGGATCGAAAGGCTCGCCCACCGCTTTGATCGGCTCCAGACCTTCTTGCGCGAGAACGTCCGACAGCTGCCGGTAGATCATGTCCACGCCCTTGGCGAAGGAATCGAGATCGGCCGCGGAGTGCGCGGCCGACAGCGCCCGCTCGAAGTTGTCCAGAACGGGCAGCAGCTTTTCCACCAGCTGCTGGGAGGCGTACTTGGCCATTTCTTCCTTTTCCTGGCGGGTGCGCCGCCGGAAGTTGTCGTAGTCCGCCTGCAGGCGGAGCAGGCGCTGGCGCGTCTCCTCGGCTTCCCGCCGGTACGCCTCCGCCTCTTCCAGGGTAGCCCGGACGGCATCATCCGCGGCGGGCCCGACCGGCTCATCTTGCGGGGCTTCGCCTTCTCCGGTCCCTTCGGCTTCTCCGGCCCCTTCGCGCCGCTCCGGCACCGGATCCGCGTCCGGACCGGTCCCTCGCGCGCCTGCACCGGAAGCCGCCGCTTCCTGCGGGCCCGCGTCTCCGCCGCCTCCCTCCGGCCGGCCGGTTCCGTTGCCTTCCGCGCCGGTGAAGCCGGGATCCCGGTTTTCCGGATCCGCGGCGGACGTTCGGTTCTCGTTCACTGCTCATCCACCTCCGCGAGTTGTCGGCATGCCGCCGACGGTCGCGCATCCGTTGGCGCGTCCGGTAGCGTGTCAGCTTGCGTTTTTTGCCTTCATGCCGTTTGCATTCCGTTGAACGTCAGCCGTCTTCACTTGTACCATTTGTTCAGGATTTCCGTCAGATCCTGCGAAATATGCCTGAGCAGTCCGATCACCTTGCCGTATTCCATCCGGGTCGGGCCGAGCACGCCGATGACGCCGATCGGCTGGCCGTTCAGCGAATACGTCGCCGTCACCAGGCTGCAGTCCCGCATCGCTTCCAGCGTGTTTTCCGTGCCGATGCGCACCTGCACCCCTTCGCCGACGCCGGACACCATCTGCACCAGCAATTCCGCCTTGTCCAGCAGGTCAAGGAACGGTTTGGCCTTCTCCACGTCGCGGAACTCGGGCTGGTTCAGCATGTTGGTGGCGCCGCTCATGTAGAGGCGCTGATTGTCGTCCTGCTGCAGCGCGCTGTCGATGGTGGCGATGAGCCGTTCGAATTCGTCCACGTGTTTTTTCATTTCCGCGGCGATTTCCGTGTACAGCTTGCTCTTCAGCTGGTAGATCGGAACACCCTTCAGTTTGGCGTTCAGAATGGCCACCGTCCGCTCGATGGAGTTGACGGAGATGCCTTCCGGAATCGTCACCAGCTTGTTTTCCACAAGCCCGGTGTTCGTCACGATGATCGCCACGGCCCGCTTTTCGTCCAGCGGCAAAATCTGCAGATGGCGCAGGGAGGTGCTGAAGATTTCCGGTCCGAGCACGATGGAGGTCAGGTTCGTCAAATTGCTGGTGATGACGGCCACCTGCTGCATCACCTGCTCGATCTGCATGATCCGGTCGGCCAGGGCGTTTTTCAGCATGGCCAATTCTTCCGGCTTCAGATTGCCGGTCTGCAGCAGATGGTCCACGTAATACCGGTAGCCGAGATGGGAAGGGATGCGTCCGGCGGATGTGTGGGGCTGCTCCAGGTACCCCAGTTCCTCCAGATCGCTCATTTCGTTGCGGATCGTCGCCGGGCTGTAAGCCACGTTGCCCCTTTTGGAGATGCTGCGGGAGCCGACGGGTTCCGCGGAACGGATGTAGTCGTCGACGATGGCGCTGAGGATGAGCTTCTGCCTTTCCGTCAACATGCTCCGGATCCTCCCTCGAGTCGTTAGCACTCCCCGCCGGAGAGTGCTAATCTATAACAAACAATAGCAAATCGCCATTCCTCTTGTCAAGGGAATCAGCCGGTCACGTCAAGCCTTTTCAGCACCGCGATCTCGTCGCAGCTGTAGCGCTTCCTGCAGTGGATGCAATCCCGCCACACCTTCTGGGGAAACACGGCCTTGGGCACGATGGAAAACCCGTTCTTTTCAAAAAAAGGCACTTCGTACGTGAGCGCCATCACCTTCGTAATGCCGAGCCGCCGGGCCTCCTCCGTGAGGAAGCCGACCAGGGCGCGGCCGATGCCTTTGCCCTTGTGGGGTTCCAGCACGCCCAGCGAACGGATTTCCGCCAGATCGTCGGAAAGGCGGCTGAGCGCGCCGCAGCCCGCCAGGCGGCCGTCCGCCTCCGCGACGGCGAATTCGTGCAGGCCGCGCTCGATCGCCTCCATCGAACGGGGCAGCATGATGCCTTTTTCAGCGTAATGGGAAATCATCGCGTGCAGGGCGGGCACGTCGGCGGGCGTCGCTTTGCGGCACCGGATCTCCGTCATGGGCATTCCCTCTTTCCGCCGATGCAAAAGCGCCGTTGAAATATGAATTAATATACAACATGCCGCATGAATAAACAACCCTGCCCGCCGCCGGGGCGAGATGATCCAATTTTTCGTGCAACTCGTCCCGCGAGTGCGGGCGCTAAACGAGCACGCCGATGAATTCCGCAAACACTTCGTTGCCCAGCAGAAGGCCCTTCTCCGTCAAGCGGAACCCGTCCGCCGTTTCTTCGAGCAGGCCGGATGCGACAAGCCGCCGCAGCGGATCGCTGAAGGCGTCCGTCAGCCCGATGCCGAACTGCCGGCGGAAATCCGCATCCTTCACCCCGTCGATGAGGCGCAAACCGACCATCATGAAGTCTTCCATCGCCTCCTCGCGGGAAACCGGGATCGATTCCGTGCGCGGAAGGCCGGACCATGCCGCCGCGATGTAGGCGGACACTCCCTTGACGTTGACATGGCGGACGCCGCCCGCGTATCCGTGGGCGCCGGCGCCAAGGCCGTAGTACGGCTCGTTGCGCCAGTACGTCAGATTGTGCCGGCTTTCCCGGCCGGGACGGGCGAAGTTGCTGATTTCGTAATGGCGGTACCCCGCCTCGCGGAACCGATTGACGACATAGCGGTACATCTCTGCCTCTTCTTCCTGTTCGGGCAGCGGCAGGATGCCCTGCTTTTCCCATTCGAAAAACAGCGTGTTTTCCTCCACCTTCAGCCCGTAGACGGAGCAGTGGTCGACATCCAGCGCCAGCGCTTCCTCGACGCTCGTCTCCAGCTGCCGCATCGTCTGGTTGGGCAGGCCGAGCATCAAATCGACGGACAGATTGGCGAAGCCGGCCTTTCTTGCCAGCTCCAGGCTGCGCCGGATGTCGTCGGGCGAATGGATGCGGCCGATCGCCTTCAGCAGGCCGGCGTCAAACGACTGGGCGCCGAAACTGATCCGGTTGACGCCGAATTCCCGCATGACCGCCAGCTTCTCTTCGTCCGTCGTGCCCGGATTGGCCTCCATCGTGAACTCCACCCGTTCCGGATCAAAGGGAAAATGCCGCCGCACGGCGGACAGGAACAGAGCCATCTCCTCCGCCGTCAGCACCGTCGGCGTTCCGCCGCCGACGAAAATGGTGTCGATCCCCTCCGGGGGCATCAGACGGACCGTTTTCTCCATTTCCCGCTCCAGGGCCCGCAAGTAGTCCATCACCGGCTGCCCTTCGCGGACATAGGAATTGAAATCGCAATAATAGCATTTGTTCGTGCAAAACGGAATGTGGATGTAGACCGCGCGCGGAACGGCAGGACGGGATTCGGACGGATGGTTCACGGCGAAAGCCTCCTTTTCGTTCGATGCGGAGTCCGGTGCGGGGGCCCGCGTCGGTTCCTCAGTCATCCATTTTCAGCACGGCCATGAACGCTTCCTGGGGCACTTCCACGCTGCCGACCTGCTTCATCCGCTTTTTGCCTTCCTTCTGCTTCTCGAGCAGCTTTCGTTTCCGCGTGATGTCCCCGCCGTAGCATTTGGCCAGCACGTTCTTGCGGAGCGCCTTGACCGTTTCCCGCGCGATCACCTTCGTGCCGATGGCGGCCTGGATCGGCACTTCGAACAGCTGCCGCGGAATGAGCTCCTTCAGCTTTTCGCAAATGACCCGGCCCCTTGCCTGCGCCCGGTCCCGGTGCACGATGACGCTGAGGGCGTCCACCTTCTCGCCGTTGAGCAGGATGTCCATTTTCACCAGGCGGCTCGGCCGGTAGCCGGACAGCTCGTAGTCGAAGGACGCGTAGCCGCGGGTGCCGGATTTGAGCCGGTCGAAGAAGTCGTAGATGATTTCCGACAGCGGCATGTCGTAGGTGAGCGTCACCCGCGACGCATCCAGGTATTCCATGTTCGCGAATTCGCCGCGCTTGTTCTGGCAAAGCTCCATCACGGCGCCGACGTAGTCGTTCGGCACGATGATGGTCGCCTTCACGTACGGTTCTTCCACGCTTTCGATTTTGCCCTGTTCCGGGTATTGCGACGGGTTGTCGATCCATTTCACGTCCCCGTTCGTCAGCGTCACCCGGTAAACGACGCTCGGCGCCGTCGTGATGAGCGGGATGCCGAACTCCCGCTCGAGCCGTTCCTGGATGATTTCCATGTGCAGCAGGCCGAGAAAGCCGCAGCGGAATCCGAAGCCGAGGGCGTTCGACGTTTCCGGCTCGTACTTGAGGGAAGCGTCATTGAGCGACAGCTTCTCCAGGGCATCCCGCAAATCGTCGTAATCCGCGGAATCGATCGGGTACATGCCGCAAAAGACCATCGGATTGATCCGGCGGTAGCCGGGCAGCGGTTCCGGCGCCGGACGGGCGGCGTCGGTGACCGTGTCGCCGACGCGGGTGTCCTTCACGTTTTTGATGGCGGCCGTCAGATAGCCGACTTCCCCGGGCCCGAGCTCGTCCACCGGCATCATGTCCGGCCGGAACACGCCGACTTCCGTGACGTCGAATTCCGCGCCGGTGGCCATGAAACGGATGCGCTGCCCCGTCCGGATCGATCCGTCCACGATCCGCACGTAGACGACGACGCCTTTGTACGGGTCGTAATGGGAATCGAAAATGAGCGCCTTCAGCGGGCTGTCCGGATCGCCCTTCGGCGGCGGCACGCGCCGGACGATCAGTTCGAGGACGTCCTTGATGCCGATGCCGGCCTTCGCCGACGCCAGGACCGCCTCGCTGCAATCGAGGCCGATGACGTCCTCGATTTCCTTCTTCACCCGCTCCGGCTCGGCGCTCGGCAAATCGATCTTGTTGATGACGGGCAAAATTTCCAGGTCGTTGTCGAGCGCCAGATACACGTTGGCCAGCGTCTGGGCTTCGATGCCCTGGGAGGCGTCCACGACCAGAATCGCGCCCTCGCACGCCGCGAGGGAGCGGGACACCTCGTAGGTGAAATCGACGTGTCCCGGCGTGTCGATCAGGTTCAGGACATACGTCTGCCCGTCGTCCGCCGCGTACGAAAGACGGACGGGCGTCAGCTTGATGGTGATGCCCCGCTCCCGCTCCAGGTCCATCTTGTCCAGCATCTGTTCCTGCATGTCGCGCGGGTTCACCGTGCCGGTCAGTTCCAGGATGCGGTCGGCCAGGGTTGATTTGCCGTGGTCGATGTGCGCGATGATGCAAAAATTGCGGATCATCCGCTGTCTGTCATGAACGGACATGGCCTTCCTCCTGCCGCACAATCGTTAACCGAACCATTATAGCAAATCATTATAGCAATTGTGCGGCGGTTAGGAAAGAACCGCTTCCCCCAGCCGGACGATCAGCCGGATCAGCCCGTCCGCCGCCGCCGCGAGCAGGTCGCCCGCCTTGCCGGCGATCCGTGCGCCGGGCGAAAGCCCCGTCCGCCGGACGGCTTCGCGTTCCCCCGCATCGTCCGCACCGTCTCCGAAAAACGCCTGCCAAATCCGGGCGCGATCCGCCCGGCCGCGTTCCGGCAATCCGGGACCTTCCCGCCCGTCCGGTTCCCGCTGCCAGGCATCCGATCCGGCTTCGGACCCGGGCCATCCGTCCGTCCCCCGCAGCCCGCCGCCCGAACCGGCGCCGGACTTATGCCACTCACCCCGCGTCCCGCCGTCCTCCGCCAGCGGTCCGTACACGTGCCCGAGGCCTTCCCGCGTGACGGAGACGCCGTAAAACACGCCGAACAGGAGAACCAGCGCCATGAGCAGCGCCTGCGGCACCCGCTTACCCATCGCCGCTCACCCGCACGGCTTCCCAGTAGACCTCGGCGATCGCTTCCGCCAGCACCTCCGCCGTCCGCAGGCATTCCTCCAGCGTGTTTTCCGGACCGCCGATCTCGATCAGCACGCTCGTTTTCGACAGCGACTGGTTGTACTCCCCGTTGCCGCTGCCGGCGCCCTTGCCCCATATTCCCCTGGAAATGCCCGGTTTCAGCCGTTCCAGCGCATCGTGCAGTTTCCCCGCGAACGCCTCGTTGTCCTTCCAGTGCGGATTGCGCCGGCCGATGATGAAGTACACCTGGGCGTACGTTTCGCCGTCGATGGTGGCCGTGGTGACGTCCCGGCGCTGCGAGTCCCGGTGGATGTCGAACAGAAACGCGAGATCCCGGTGCTCCTGCATGGCCGCTTCCACGGTTTTTTCCGAGTATTTGTAGGAAAAATTCCAGTTGTAGTCCTTGACTTCGGTGTAGTAGTCGGTGTCCGAGTGCACGGCGCCGATGCCCAGTTCTTCCAGCCGCTCGGCCAGCGCCCGGCCGACCAGCGTGATGTTCGTCTCGGCATCGAAGGCATCCTGGATGTCGGTGACGCCCTTGTTTTTCAGCTCCGGCACCCACGATTCGCGGTTGTGCGAATGGTAGATCAGCACCACCTTCCGGCCTCCGGTATCCGGCCGCGCGGGCCGGTCGCCGTCTCCGGCATCGGCCGCCGCTCCGGTGGCCGGTCCGCCGCCGGCGGGCTTTTCACCGCCGGAAGGCGTATCGCCGCCGTCGGGCGATCCCGCCGCCGTTTCGCCGCGGGCGCCGCCCGCTCCATCCGCCGGCGGACCGGCGGGTTCATCGGGGGAACGGGCCGACCGCGCGCCGCCCTCCGTCCCGCCCGGCGCCGCGTCCCCTCTGGCCGCGTCCGGATTTTGCCGTTCAAACAACCCCGGCGGCGGCGCATAGTCGATCGGCGCCGTCACGTGGGCAAATCGGCCCTTGAGCGGCACCGCGTCATCCCGGATGCCCGGCAGCGCGCCCGCCATCAGCGACCGGGCATCGCGGGGATTGACATCGGTCAGCAGCTGCACGAGGAACGCCAGCACGTTGTCGCCCGACAGCACCCGGGGGCCGCTTTCGCCCGACGCGAACATGGGCAGTTCCATGCGGACCATGTCCGCAAACAATCGGCTCGAAACCGTCGGGGCCACGCCTTTGACGGCAAAAACCGGCTGCTTCAGCCATTGTTCCTGAAGGATGAGGCCGATCCCGACCGCCGCCAGCCCGACCAGATGAAGCCCGAGAAGCCAGAGCGCCGCCCTGGCCGGCCGCGCCGGCCGCATCCCCGTTCCGTCCGCCATGCCGCATCCCTCCCGTCATCGAATGCTTTCTTTCCTCCGATCGGTTCATTCTAGTCTATGAGACGGGACAAAGCGGCAGAACTGGTATGTTTGAAGATTTCCGCCACGCGCGATGCCGGCCAAACGCGAAACCGGCGTCCCGCGGACGCCGGCCGTTTCAAGTCATGCCGTTGTCGTTTTTTTCCGTGGATGCGCCCGGCCGGGCCGGTGCGCGCGGCCCCTCAGTGCGTGTGGATGCCCGCGTTGTCGGACCGGACGGCCTCGTGCAGCGCCATGTTCAGCCCGGAGGAAATGATGTTGGCGACATCCTCGATGAATTCGTCGATCTCCTTCGCCGTGACCAGCATGTCCTGGCCGAGGGGGCCGAGCACTTCGCGGACGAATTCGAGGCGTTCGTTTTCCTGAAGCGTTTCCATCATGCCGAAAATTTCCCGCGTCCGGTTCGTCTGTTTGCGCACGTGCTCCATGATCATCTCGATGCTGTTGTTGACGATCGTCGACGCATACACGACGGTGGGCACCCCGACGGCCACGGTCGGCACGCCCAGCGTCTCCCTGCTCAATCCCTTCCGCTTGTTTCCGATCCCCGAACCGGGGTGGATGCCGGTGTCGGCGATCTGGATCGTCGTGTTCAGCCGGTCGATGGAGCGGGACGCCAGGGCGTCGATGCAGATGACGAGATCCGGTTTCGACTTTTCCACGATGCCCTGCACGATTTCGCTTGTCTCGATGCCGGTGATGCCGAGCACGCCGGGGGCGACGGCGCTCACCTGGCGGTAGCCCGGGCTGACCCTCTCCGGCATCAATTCAAAGTAATGACGGGTCACGAGCACGTTTTCCACCACGATCGGCCCGAGCGCGTCGGGCGTCACGTTCCAGTTCCCGAGCCCGACGATGAGCACCTTCGCGTCCGGCGCCGTGCCGATGGCGGCAAGGAACGCTTCGAATTCCGCGGCGAACGCCCTGGACACCTTCTCCTGCAGGACGGCATCCTTGCGGCGCAGCCCGGGGACTTCCAGCGTGACGTAATGGCCGACCTGCTTGCCGATGGCCCGCGAGCCCCGCTCGTCCAACACACGGATCCGCGTGATGGTGATGCCGTCCTGCGAGACGGTTTCCGTTTCGACGCCGGGGATGGCGTCGCCCAGCTGGCGCGCGGCGACCTCCCGCGCTTCCAGCGCCAGGTCCGTCCGCACGCCCAATCTCCCCATGTCCATGCCCATTCCTCCGTGTCCGTCATTCGTTTCCGACCCTTCCGCTTTAGTTTGCTTGGCGCCGGACGGTTTTATGCCGAACCGCCCGCGGGGATGCGCCACGGAAGGATTGCATTTTGGCCGGACACATGGTAGAATGTTTCAAGTTGTGAGCGGAACACGCACAGCGTTTTTCGTCGGGTACCACGGGAGGTGATAGACATGCCGAACATCAAATCGTCCATCAAACGCGCCAGACAGAACCAGAAGCGCCGCGAGCAAAACCGGTCGCAGCGTTCCGCACTGCGCACGTCCGTCAAAGCCGTGGAAGCCGCCGTGGCCAGCGGCGATGCAGCAGCCGCCAAAGCCGCGCTTCTGACGGCGATCAAGAAGCTCGACAAGGCTGCGGGCAAAGGGCTCATCCACAAAAACGCCGCCGCCCGCAAAAAATCCAGACTGACCAAGAAGGTCAACGCCATCGAAGCAAAAGCCCAATGAGCTTCGGCATAGAAACGGGCCGTCCCGGGCGTCGGAAGACGCTCCCGGGACGGCCCTTCCGGTTTTTCCGGCCCGAATGCCGGGCCGTCCGTCTCCTGGATGTCAGGCCGGATCTTTGCGGGCGATGAGCTCCATCATGAACAGCTCCAGCGCCAGCGCCTTGTCCGCCAGTCCGGCTTTCATGGCGTAATCGAGCTCCGCCAGGCGGGACAGCGCCCGGGCGAGCCGCTCCGTTTCGAACCGCGACGCATGCTCCAGCGCTTTGCGGACGCGGAACGGTTTCGCGTTCAGCCGGGCGGCGATGGCATCGGTCCCCATTCCCCGCGAAGCCAGCGATTTGGCCAGCAGCATGAGGCGGATTTCCCCCGCGATCAGGGCCAGCAGCTTCACCGGTTCTTCCTTCTGGACCAGCAGGTCACGATAGATGTCCAAGGCCCGGTCCAGCCGCTGCCGGGCCAGTTCGTCCACCAGCAGGAACACGTTCTGCTCGGCGGTGCGGGAAACGAGGCGTTCCACCGCCGCTTCGTCCACCGTGCCGCCCGTTCCGGCGGCGAGCGCCAGCTTGTCCAGTTCCCCCGCGACAAGCTGCAGGTTGCCGCCGCACAGGATGAGCAGTTTTTCGGCGGCGGCCCCGGAAAACCGGATGCCGCGCCGGTCCGCCTGCCGGCGCAGCCAATGCGCCAGATCGGCATCGTTCATGGCGGGAAACTCCACGACGGCATCCGCCCGGCGCGCCGCCTTGACGATTTTGCGCCGTTCGTCCAGCTTGTCCCCCGGCACGATGAACACGGTCACGGATACATCCGCCGGCGCCGCCAGGAAGCGGATCAGCCCATCGACGGCCTGCTCGGCCGCTTCACCGTCCCGGGCGGCCGTGAAAAAGGCCGCATTGTCCGCCACGATCAGCTTGCGCGCGCCGAAAAACGGCGCGGTTTGCGCGTCCTCGAGCACCGCCTCGAGCGGCGTTTCCGCCAGATCGTACCTACTGACGGCGAATTCCCGGTCTTCCGGCGCCAGCCATTTGTCCGCCAGATACCGGATGAACTCCTGGATCAGATGCGGTTCCGATCCGCAGCAGACATAGACCGGCTTGAAAATCCCCTTGCCGATCTCTTTGGCGGCCGCGCGATACTCCATCCCGATCCCTCCGACTCGACTCTCGTCCTTGCCGTATCTTTCCGCTTCTCCAACTTTCGCCCGTCCGGACGAACCGCCGGGTGCAAGGCGGCACGGATCGGCCGGCGCGGTTGGTCACGGGCCGGCTACAGGCCGGTCACGGGCAAGCCGCGGCCGGTTACGGCGAGCCGGGCGCCGTCCGGATCGTACCGCTTCCGACGTCGACGGTCACCCGCTCCGTTTTCCCGTCATGTTCGTGGTCGAAGGAGAAGGTGCCGCCGTCTTCCGACCAGCGGAAATGGGTGATGTCGCCGGGATAAGGCGGGGAGATGAAGACCGTTTCGCCCCGTTCGTCAAGGACGTATACCCGCAGGCCGTCTCCGCCCGCTTCAACGGCCACCTGCCAGCCGGCCGGCGGCTTTCCTTCGGCATAGTCCGTCACGATCGTCCGTTCCCCGGCATCGGGCGATGGTTCCATCGGACCGGTGAAGCCGAGGGCCGCCTTGCCGGGTTGCGAACCTTCCATGACCGGAAGCGATTTGTCTACCGTCTCCGGCGCTCCGCTCCCTCCGCTCCGTCCGTCCGGCACGCCCCCTTCCGGCGGGCCGGACGCCCCGCCCGCGCTCATTTCGGGATGTGCGCCGCCGTCCGGCGAGCCGGACTGGTCGGCCACCTTCAGGCTGAATTGGGCGGTGAACGCGTTTTGTTCCTCCGTCTTCGACGCAATTTCCTGGCCGGACATCATCAATGCGGAATTCAGGGAGGCGCCTGCCGACGATGCTTCCATTTCGTAAGCGGACTGCCGGTTCAGAAGCGCGATGCCCGACGGCAGCGCGACGGCCAGCAGCAGGACGGCCGCCGCGGCGGCGCCGGCAAAGGACCGGTTCGGCCGGAACCGTCCGCTCCGCCGTGCCGGCGCGTTATCCGCCGCCGCGTGTTCCGAACCCGCCCCGATTTGATCCAGTCTTGGCAATATGGCGTCCACGATGCTGGTCGGGGGCGTCACCATGGGCAGCTGCTCCAGCTGCAGATGCAGCCGCTTCAGCCGTTCGAACATGGCGGCGGCTTCCGGGGATTGCTGCAGATGGCGCTCCAGCTCCGCAAGTTCCCGCTCGTCCAAATCCCCGTCCAGATAGCGGTTCATCAGTTCCATCACCTCTCGGTTGATCATCCCGTGACACCACCTTTCTGCTCTTCCTGAAGCAAAACCTGAAGCTGCTGCCGGGCGCGGAACAGGTACGACTTGACGGTGTTGAGCGGAAGATTGAGGGCGTCCGCGATTTCCTTGTAGGACAAATCCTGCAGGTATCGGAGCACGACCACCGCCCGCTGCTGGTCGGGCAGCCGGCTGATGGCGTCCCGCACCTCCTGCGCCGCCGCGGCGGCCATCACCCGTTCTTCCGTCTCGTTTCCGGCGGAAAACACCATGTCGTGGGCTTCGATGGAAACGGCCGGTCTGGCCCGCCGGAACTTGTCGATGCACACGTTGGTGACGATGCGCTGCACCCACGTTTTGAACGAGGCTTTTTCCTCGAATGATCCGAGTTTCGTATAAATTTTCAGCATCGCCTCCTGCGATGCGTCCATCGCATCATGTTCGTTGCCCAAAAAATAAAAGGCCGTTCGGTAGACATGGGTTTCGATTTGGCGAAGCAGGGCCACGGCGGCGTCGCGATCGCCCGCCTTCGCGGCACGGATCAGCTCCGGATCTACCAAAAGGATTCCCCTCCCATGCATCAATGTAGACGTTGCGGCGACATGGAATGTTGCGTCCGGTACCGCATTCATACATGCATCGTAACACAGATGGAGGAGACAAGCCACAGGTGGAATGTTTCCGATAGGAAGGCGTCCTCATTTCAAAAACGTCGTGAAGGCGATGCCGTCCGGACGGACGAGAAGCCGGATTTCCCCGTGCAGATCGGTGCGCAGCACCGGGATGCCGCGGCGTTCCAGCCGCTCCAGCACCTCCCGGCCGGGATGGCCGTAAACGTTGCGTTCGCCGACGGATATGACGGCAAGGCGCGGCTTCCACCGGTTCAGCCAAAGTTCCGTCGTGGAAGACCGGCTGCCGTGGTGGGCGATTTTCATGACGTCGACGGGTTCCCGGACGCCTTCCGCCACGGCGCCCGGTCCGGCGCCGCCCGTCCCGGCCCCGGCGGACCGCAGGCGGAGGATCGTCTCGCGCTCCGCTCCGGCGTCCATGTCCCCGGTGAACAGCAGCCGGCTGCCGTGCATGGTGAGCAGAAACGCGAGGGAAAACCGGTTCTGGTCGCGCTCGGGGACCGGCGTCTCCGCCGTTTCCGGATGCAGAAAGTCCAGCCTCGTGTAGCGGTCCGCCTCGATCGACAGGCCGTAGCCCGCCGCATGGAGCGGGATGCGCCGCTCGAGGGCGACGGCCATCAGCCGGGCGAACGCCGGGGTATCGGACAGCCTGCCGTTGAACACGATCCGTTCCGTCGGCAGCGCCTGGGCCACCGCCGCCAGTCCCCCGACATGATCCAGGTCCCCGTGGGTGGCGATCATCAGGTCGATGCGCCGGACGCCCCGCTTCATGAGCAGCGGCACGAGCAGATCTTCGCCGATTTCGTAAGGGTCCCGGCCGATCCGCCATTCTTCCCCGGGCCGGTGAACCCGCATCGTCCCGCCGCCGTCCACGAGAATGGTCCGGCCCTGCGGCGTCCGGATCAGGATGGCGTCCCCTTGCCCGACGTCTAGAAAGGAAACGGTGCTCCGGGTCGTCCAGTCGCCGAAACGGTACGCGAGCGCAAACCAGACCGCGAGGCCGCAGGCGCACAGGAGAAACAGCCGCCTGCCGGCCCGGGCCGCGGCGGGAAACAGCTCCCGTTCCTCGCTTCTCCAGCGGACGATGCCGGCGCGGATGCCGGCCAAGAGCCCATAATACAGCATGATCGCGCCAACCGGCGGACTGGCCCAGACGGTGCCGAACCGGTCGAGATCCGCGCCGGCCTCGATGATCGCGAACCCGATGTCGTTGAGCCATCCCGCCGGCGCGGCCAGCCATCGCCCGGCGGCCGCGCTGGCGGCCGACGCGAGCAGGGACAGGCAGCCGATCGGCAGCACGGCGAGGCTGAACACGGGAACGAGGATGAAATTGGCCAGCCCGGACAGCAGGGAATAGCGGTTGAAGTAAAAAACGGTCAGCGGAAACGACACGAGCTGGGCGGTGACGGCGACCGCCAGGGAGCCGGTCAGCCATTTCGGCCAGCCGGCGGGCAGCAGGCGCATGGCGGCGGGCGTGCCGGCCACGAGGCCGGCGGTGACGAGAAACGACAGCTGAAAGCCGATGTCGTGGATGTACGCCGGATTCCACGCCGTCATGACGACGGCGGACAGCGACACGAATGCGAGGGCATCCTTCGGCTTGCCCCGCTTCAGCGCGGCGAGGCCGAGCAGCGCCATGATGCCGGCCCGCACGACGGAAGGGGCGGCGCCGGACAGGATGACATACAGCGGCACGATGCAGAACGCGGCTGCCAGCGACGTCTCCCTGGAGACGCCGAACAGGCGGAAAAGGAACAGGCAGCCGCCGATGACCACGCCGACGTGCAATCCCGAAATGGCGATGACATGGGTCAAGCCGAGCCGCGCGAACGCGGTGAACAGCCCTTGGTCGATGTCCTCGTCCAGGCCGATCAGCATGGCCTGCATGAAGCCGGCCTGCCGGCCGGGAAACAGCTCCGCGATCCGCGCGCCGATCAGGCTCCGGACATGCTCGATGGCGCCGAGACCGGCTTCGAGCCCGAACCGTCCGGGCCGTTCGACGGACGCCGCCCGGGCGCCGTCCACGGCAAACACCCGGTGGATGCCCCGCTTCGCCAGATAGCCGGCGTAGTCGAACTGGCCGAAGTTGCGGGGGCCGCGCGGCACATCCAGCTCGCCGGAAAGCCGCGCCTTGTCGCCGCGGCGCCATGAGGCCGCCAGCGCCAGTTCCTCCCGTCCGGCCAGCCGGACGGTGACGGCCAACCGCTCGCCGTCATCCGTCCGCAGGATGAAGCGGACCCGGTCACCGTCGATGTCCGGCCGGGTGGCCACGACGCCCGACAGCTCCATCCGCCCCCGCTCGGGAAGCCGGGACGCGTCCGATGCCTCCCTCAGCTGTCCGTACAATAGCCCAAGCCCGAAAACCGCGAGGCACGCCAGCGCCGCCGGCCAGGCGCGCCTTGCCGTCATCGCCGCGCAAGCGGCGACAACGACGGACGCCGCGCACAGCACGATGTCCGCCTTCGGGTCCGACAAGCCGGCGGCGAGGCCGGCCACCCAGCATCCCGCCGCCCACGGCATCCAGCCCAACCGGTTCCGCTCCTCCTTTCATGTTCTTATCCCGACGCAAAAAACAAAGCACCTCCGGCGCATGAATCGCCGAAGGTGCTTCCTTCGATGACGGTCGGGCCGCTCCTCAGTCGGCCCGGGAGCCGGCGACAAACGGCGGCGGCTCGTACGCCTCCAGCCGTCGCATCGCGAAGGCCCGCTGTTTCATCAGTCCCATGACTTTCTCGCTGTCTTTCGGATAGGGACGATAGTAGACGATTTCCCGGATGCCGCTGTTGGCCAGCATGTTGGCGCACGTCCAGCACGGCTGGTCGGTCACGTAAACCGTGGCGCCTTCCCGGTCGTGCCGGTCCGTGAACAGCAGCAGATTCTGCTCGGCGTGAATGGTGCGGATGCAGCGCTCTTTCCGGATCATCCGTTCTTCGCCGCCATCCGTCACCCGCTCGTATTCCTCCACGATCATGCACCCGGCCTCCGCGCAGTCCGGCACGCCCATCGGCGCACCGTTGTAGGCGGTGCCGAGCAGCTTCTTGCCCTGGACGAGCACGGCGCCGACCTGGCGCCGCGGGCACCGCGAGCGGGTGGACGCCATGAAGGCGATATCCATGAAATACGTGTCCCAGTCTTTCCGGTTGCCGCTTGCCATCGGTTGGTCACGCCCCCGCAGGCCGAATCGGAAAACGCGAATCGGCTTTCATGGTCACGCCTGGCTGGCCGCAATGGCTTGATCCAGGTCCCAGATGATGTCGTCGATGTGCTCGGTGCCGACGGACAGCCGGATCATGCCGGGGCTCACGCCCGCGGCGGCCAGCTCCTGCTCGTTCAGCTGCGAGTGGGTCGTGCTGGCCGGATGGATGATGAGCGACTTGCTGTCCCCGACGTTGGCCAGGTGGGAGAACAGCTTGACGTTGTTGATCACCTTCTTGCCGGCCTCGATGCCGCCCTTGATGCCGAAGGTGAGAATGGCGCCCTGTCCCTTGGGCAAGTATTTTTTGGCCAGCGCATGGGACGGATGGCTTTCCAGACCGGGATAGCTGACCCATTCGACCGCCGGGTGCCGCTCCAGCCATCTCGCCACGGCCAGGGCATTTTCGCTGTGGCGCTGCATCCGCAGATGGAGCGTTTCCAGTCCCTGCAGGAACAGGAAGGCGTTGAACGGCGAAATGGCCGATCCCATGTCGCGGAGCAGCTGGACGCGCATCTTGATGATGTAAGCCGCCGGGCCGATGGCGTCGGCGTAGACGATGCCGTTGTAGCTCGGATCGGGTTCCGTCAGGCCGGGGAATTTGCCGCTGGCCTTCCAGTCGAACTTGCCGCCGTCCACGACAATGCCGCCGATGGACGTGCCGTGGCCGCCGATGAACTTCGTGGCGGAATGGACCACGATGTCCGCGCCGTGTTCGATCGGACGAAGCAGATACGGGCTCGGGAACGTGTTGTCCACGATGAGCGGAATGCCGTTTTCATGGGCGATGGCCGCCACCTTCTCGATGTCGAGCACGTCGCCGTACGGGTTGCCGATCGTTTCGGCGAAGATCGCCTTCGTCTTCGGCGTGATCGCCCGGCGGAAGTTTTCCGGATCGGACGGATCGACGAAATGGAACTTGATGCCGATCTTGGGAAGCGTGACGGCGAACAGGTTCCAGGTGCCGCCGTACAGGCGGGAGGACGCCACGATTTCGTCGCCGGCGCCAGCGATGTTCAGGATCGAGTACGTGATGGCGGCTTGTCCGCTGGAAAGGGCCAGCGCCCCGACGCCGCCTTCCAGCGCCGCCACCCGCTGTTCGAACACGTCCTGCGTCGGGTTCATGATGCGGGTGTAGATATTGCCCAGTTCCTTCAGGGCAAACAGGTTGGCGGCGTGTTCCGTGTCGCGGAAGCCGTAGGACGTCGTCTGGTAGATGGGGACGGCGCGGGACATCGTCGCCGGGTCGATCTGCTGGCCGGCATGGACGGCCAGCGTTTCGAGGGCCATTTTGCGTTCGCTAGACATGGGCTTTCTCCTCCATTCGGATTGCGGTGCCGTGATGGTCTCGATCCGGTTCATTCCGGTATATTCCGGTCTATTTTCTCACATTTCGCGCCGCTTGGAAAGTGGGCGCCCGGCATTTTTTGTCCCCGCCGGCCCGCGCGGCCTTACAGTTCGATCAGGTCCTTCAGCCGTTCGAACGTCTTTTTCCCGATCCCCTTCACTTCCATCAGCTGTTCCGGGGTTTCGAACCGGCCGAACGTTTCCCGGTATTCGATGATCGCCCGCGCCTTCGCCGGACCGATGCCCGGCAGCAAGTCCAGTTCCTCCGCCGTCGCTTCGTTGATGTTGATGCGGGCGGGCGCCCGGTCCGCCGGCTCTTCCGGCGCCGGTTCGCCGTTGCCGTCCGATCCGCTATCCCCGGCACCGGCGCCGCTTCCTCCGGCACCGCTTTCTTCGGCGCCGCTTCCCCCTGCCTGATTTCCCCCTGCGCCGTTTTCCCCGGTCGCGCCTTCTCCGCTGCCCTCCAGCCACTCCCGCACGTCCCCGTCCACGCGCCGCCAGTCGCCCGCCGCCGGCCCGTCCGGCAGCATCGCCAGAACGATCGCCGCAAGGAGCACGAGGACGAGAAGGGTCATGAACATGACGGTCGCCGCTCTGTGCACCGAAAACCGCCCTCCGTTTTCCGCGGCCTCCCTTTTCCCCGGCAGGCCGCATCGTGCTTTCGTCAAATCCGGCCCGTTTCCGGTCCGGATTTGATTGCATGCTTCATATCCGCCGGGCCGAAGCCATAAACTGTCAGTGGCGGCATGCTCCGCGCCCCGAGCGGGACGCGGCCCTGACCGGCCGTCTTGTGAGGGAGGGGATGCAGGTGGTGGTCGGCTTCATCGGCACGGGAAACATGGGATCGGTGCTCATCGACGCCCTGCTCAAAAGCGGCGTCGTGAAGCCGGACGCGCTTGTCGTCCACAACCGAACGACGGCCCGGGCGGAAGCGGTTGCCGGCCGGTGGCCGGGCGTCAGGGTCAGCTGCTCGCCGGTGGAAACGGCGGTCGTGAGCGACGTGCTGTTCCTTTGCGTGAAACCGCCGGACATGGCGGCCGTGCTGGACAAAATCGCCCTGTTCCTGCGGCGGGACCAGGTGCTCGTGTCCATCGCCAGCCCGGTGGCGACGGCCCAGCTGGAGCGAATCGTCGTCTGCAAGGTGGCCAAGGTCATCCCCAGCCTCACCCACCACGAGCTGAGGGGCGCTTCCCTCTGCATGTACGGCGAACGGATGACGGAGCAGGACAAGGAGCGCCTGGAACGGCTGCTGTCCGCCATCAGCAAGCCGGCGCGGATCGACGAGGCCCACGTGCGGGCCGCTTCCGATCTGACGAGCATCGGGCCCGCCTTCGTGGCGTTCTTCGTGGAGCAGCTGGCCGCGGCAGCCAGCCGCCGATCCGGCCTGCCCCGGCAGGCCGCGGAACGGCTCGCCGGCGAAATGGTGCTGGGCACCGGCCTTTTGCTCGTTCAGGGAGGGTATTCGCTGGCCGACATCCAGCGGAAAATCAGCGTGCCGGGCGGCATCACGGAAAAGGCGCTCGGCGCGCTCCGGGAGCGCCTTGCGGGCCTGTTCGACGGCATCCTGGAGGAAACGCACCGGAAATTTTGCGAAGACGCGGCCGCCCTGCAGACGGTTCTGGAAAAAAGATCCCGGTAACCGCGCCTTTCGCTTGTCACCCATTTTTGGTACATTATACCGAATCATTCCGTTTATTGTCAAAATCTGCTTCCGCGGCGCCGCGTCCGGATGTCCGGCTGCCTGTCTGCAAAAAAAAAACCGCGCCCGTTCGGGACGCGGATTTTTTGTGACCGTTCGTTCCGGCCGGCGTGTGACCGGCCGGCGGCGCCGGCTGCTCAGCCGGCCACGATGTTGACCAATTTGCCTTTCACCGCGATCACCTTGCGGATCGTCCTGCCCGCCGTCGCGGCTTTCACCTTTTCGTTGTCGAGCGCCAGCTTTTCCATGTCCGCCGGATCCATGTCCGCCGGGATCCGCACCCGGTCGACGATTTTGCCGGAAACCTGCAGCACGATCTCCACTTCATCGTCCACCGTCAGCGCCTCGTCGTAAACGGGCCACGGCTCGTAGGTGATCGTGTCGCCGTGGCCGAGCCGCTGCCACAGTTCCTCGGCGATGTGCGGGGCAAACGGCGACAGGAGCTGGACGAAGTTTTCCATCGCCTTCTTCGGCAGCTCGTCGGCCTTGTACGCCTCGTTGACGAAAATCATCAGCTGGCTGATGGCGGTGTTGAACCGCATCGCCTCGATGTCTTCCGTCACTTTCTTGATCGTCCGGTGCCAGACGCGGCGGAACGCGCCGCTTCCTTCCCCGTCGGTGATTTTCGGGTTCAGCTTGCCGTCCTCGCCGATGAACAGGCGCCAGATGCGGGACAGGAAGCGGTGCATGCCCTCCACGCCCTGGGTGTTCCACGCCTTCGTCGCTTCCAGCGGTCCCATGAACATTTCATACATGCGAAGCGCGTCCGCGCCAAATTCGTTGACGATGTCGTCGGGATTGAGGACGTTGCCGCGGGACTTGGACATTTTTTCGTTGTTTTCGCCGAGAATCATGCCCTGGTTGACGAGCTTTTGGAACGGCTCTTTCGTGTCCACCACGCCGATGTCGTACAGCACCTTGTGCCAGAAACGGGCGTACAGCAGGTGAAGCACCGCATGCTCGGCGCCGCCCACATACAGGTCCACGGGCAGCCATTTGCGGGCCAGCTCCCGGTCCACGAGCGCCTTGTCGTTGTGCGGGTCGATGAACCGCAGATAGTACCAGCAGCTGCCGGCCCACTGCGGCATCGTGTTCGTCTCGCGGCGGGCTTTCATGCCCGTTTCCGGATCGACGGTGTACAGCCAGTCGGTGGCGTTGGCCAGCGGCGATTCGCCGGTGCCCGTCGGCTCGATGCGCTCGAGGTCCGGCAGCAGGACGGGCAGGTCTTCTTCCGGCACCGGCTTCATCGTGCCGTCTTCCAGGTGCAGGATCGGAATCGGCTCGCCCCAGTACCGCTGGCGGCTGAACAGCCAGTCGCGCAGCCGGTAGGACACTTTCTTGCGTCCCTTGCCGTTTTCCTCCAGCCACTTGATCATGGCGGCGATGGCGTCGGCGTTGTGGAGCCCGTCGAGGAAGCCGGAATTGACGTGGGGGCCGTCGCCCGTGAATGCGGACTCCTCCAGGTTGCCGCCCTTCACCACTTCGATGATCGGCAGGCCGAACTTTTTGGCAAACTCCCAGTCCCGCTGGTCGTGGCCGGGCACCGCCATGATGGCGCCGGTGCCGTAGCCGCCCAGCACGTAGTCCGCGATCCAGATCGGAATTTTTTCGCCGTTGACGGGATTGACGGCATAGGCGCCGGTGAACACGCCGGTTTTTTCCTTGGCCAGGTCGGTGCGCTCCAGGTCGCTCTTGCGCGCCGCCTGCTCCTGGTACAGTTTGACGCTTTCCCGGTACTCATCGGTGGTGATGGCGTCGACGAACTCGTGCTCGGGCGCCAGCACGCAGTAGGTGGCGCCGAACAGCGTGTCCGGCCGCGTCGTGAACACCGTCAGGTTCATGCCGGGATGGCCGTCGATGGCGAAGACGACTTCCGCGCCTTCCGATTTTCCGATCCAGTTGCGCTGCATCTCCTTGATCGATTCGGGCCAGTCCAGTTCCTCCAGATCTTCCAGCAGCCGTTCGGCATATTCCGTAATCTTGAGCACCCACTGCCGCATCGGCTTGCGGATGACCGGGTGCCCCCCGCGCTCGCTCTTGCCGTCGATGACTTCCTCGTTGGCCAGCACCGTGCCGAGGGCCGGGCACCAGTTGACCGGCACTTCGGCGACGTAGGCCAGGCCTTTTTTGTACAGCTGGATGAAGATCCATTGGGTCCACTTGTAGTAGTCCGCATCCGTCGTGCTGAACTCCCGGTCCCAGTCGTAGGAAAAGCCGAGCGATTTGATTTGCCGCCGGAAATTGTCGATGTTCTTGTAGGTGAATTCCGCGGGGTGCCGCCCGGTGTCCAGGGCGTATTGCTCCGCCGGAAGGCCGAAGGCATCCCATCCCATCGGATGAAGCACGTCAAAGCCTTTCATCCGTTTGTAGCGGGCAATGATGTCCGTGGCCGTGTACCCTTCCGGATGGCCGACGTGCAGTCCCGCGCCGGACGGGTACGGAAACATGTCCAGGACGTAATATTTCGGCTTGCTGTCGTCGTTCAGCACCCGGAACGTCTTGTTCTCGTCCCAGTACTTCTGCCATTTCGGTTCGATTTCCCGCGGATTGTAACCGTGCGCGTGGTCTTTTGCCATGGTTGCAGAAAACTCCTTTCCCGGCATTTCTTTGTTGTATGGCAATAGGCCCATCAAAAAACCTCCCGTCCCGACGGCCGAAACCGGCGCCAGGGACGAGAGGTGACTCCCGTGGTACCACCCTGATTAGCGAAACGCCGGCATCCGGTACCGCATGCCAGCCGGCATCGTCGGACTCCGGAACGCTTCGCTCACTCGTTGGCCCGTATCGCGGGCGAGACGCCGTCAGCTCCGAGGCGAGTTCATCTCCATCCGTCTGCCGGTTTGCACCACCCACCGGCTCTCTGCCAGACTTGAGGGGACTACTGCTCCTCTTCCCAGCTTCTGGATTGCATATGTATGAAATTATAGTCCATGGCCCGAATGAAGTCAACAACGGCGGCCGCCCGCCGCGGCTCCTCCGCTGCCGGAACCCGTCCGCTGCCGGAACCCGTCCGCTGCCGGAACCCGGTCCGCGACAAGCTCGTTCAAAACGGCTTCCGCGCCACGAAAAAGAGGCGCTCCGACTCGTCGTCCGGCGGATGCCAGCCAAAATCGGCGCAGCGGTCCAGCACGGTGAAGCCCGCGCGGCGAAGCTCATCGGACAAAAAATCCGGCATGTACGCCCGCTGGCGGTGCACCTCCCGGAAACGGGCATACCGACCGTCGCCGCCGGACCGGTCGCCCGAACCTTCTCCCGGCGATGGCCCGGCGCCGGCACCGCCTTCCTCCCCTCCGGCCTCTTCCCGGACGAAAAACGTCAACCGATGCTCCACGAGAATGCGGTCCGGGTCGTATTCGCAAGTCCAGATGCAGGCCAGCCCGTCTTCATCCCAGACGTAGGGCTGCTCTTCGGCATAGACCGGCATGCGCGCGGGCGCGTGCACGTCAAAGGCGAACAGGCCTCCCGGCCTGAGCCCGGCGAACGTCTGCCGGAACACGCGGCGAATCCCGTCTTCATCCAGCACGTAATTGAGGCAGTCGCAGAAGGAAAACACGCAATCCGCCGGCTCTTCCGCCTGCCAGCTGCGCATGTCCTGGCGGGACCAGGCCAGGGCGCCGCCCGCGGGAAGCCGGACGCCTTCCGCCTTCCGCCGGGCGACGGCGAGCATGTCTTCCGACAGGTCGATGCCGAGCACCCGGTACCCCGCCTGCGCAAGGGGGATCGCCAGATTGCCCGTGCCGCAGCCCAGATCGACGATGCGCTCCGGCTTCCCGTACCGGGCGAAGCATTCGGCGAGAAACCGGAGCCACTTACGATAGGGCATCTCTTCCATCAGCCGGTCGTACACCCGGGCCAACAGGCCGTATGCGCCGTCAGCCATCCGTTCCCCTCCATCAGGCGTACTCGACCGCCTTGGCGTCCGACCACAGGTTTTCCAGGTTGTAATACTCCCGCTCATCCCGGTGGAAAATGTGGCAGACGACGTCCCCGAGGTCGATGAGCACCCAACGCGCCGCATCGAGGCCTTCCATGCCCCTGAAAGGCATCCCCTTCTCCGCCGCCATGTCCCGGACCGCCTGGGCGATGGTCTGCACGTGGGTGTCCGAGTTGCCGTGGGCGATGACGAAAAAGTCGGCGACGGGGGACAGTTCCCGCAAATCCAGCGAGACGATCCGCACCGCCTTTTTGTCTTCCAGGGTTTTCACCACAACTTCGAGCACTTGTTCGGACGAATGATCCATTCGTCAACCTCCACCTCCCGGGGAATCGGTATCTTCGCGGTCACCCGCAGCGCCGAAATCTTCCGAATCGTCGCCGTCTCCCGCCCGGCCGGCCCGGCGGCCGATTTCGTCCAGGAGGCCGTTGCGGGCCAGCACCGTGAGGGGAAACAGCTTTTTTCCCTTTTGCAAAAGAAACGAAATCGTGGAGTCGAATCCGGCCACGAGGGCCGCCTCCAGATCCGTCTCCGCCAGGCGGCGGATCCGGTCGACGCCGGGGAAATCGCGGCCGGGTTCGATGTAGTCCGCCAGGCAGACGACCTTGTCCAAAAGCGTCATCCGCTCCCGGCCCGTGGTGTGCCAGCGGATCGCGTCCAGCACCTCCGGGTCGTCCACGCCATATTCCGTCTCCGCCACGAACGCCGCGACGGGCGCGTGCAGGAGCGCCGCATCGTACGGCAGCAGGTCGTCGGCGGCAAAGCCGGGCGGCAGGCTCGCCCGCCGCAGCACCCGCACCTGCTCTTCCACCGGCCAATATTTCGCCAGGTCGTGAAGGATGGCGGCCAGCTCCGCTTTGGCCGGATCGGCGCCGAACCGGTTGGCCAGTTCCACGCTTGCCCGGATCACCCCGACGGTGTGCAGCCAGCGCTTCTCCGGCATCTGGCGCCGCACCTCATCCATCAGTTGCTCTCGATCCATACAACCCCTTCTCCCCGATCAGGCTGATCACGGCATCCGGCACCAGATAGCGGATGCTTTTCCCTTCCCGGATGCGGCGGCGGATGTCCGACGAGGACACGTCCACGAGGGGCGACTCGACCATCGTCACCGCCCGCCGCAGACGGGACGGCAGACGGTCCAGCGCGTCTTCGTGTCCGGGCCGCTTCACGCCGATGAACCCGATCCGCGCCGCAAGGTCATCCACCCGGTGAAAATTCGGCAGCCAGGCGATCATGTCGCCGCCGAGAATCCAGAAAAACCGGTCCCGCGGATGGCGTTCCGCGAGGGCGGCGACGGTGTCCACGGTGTAGGACGGCCCGCCCAGCTCGATTTCCAGGAGGCTCACGCGGAATCGCGGGTTCCCTTCGATGGCCGCCTGCACCATGGCCGCCCGGAGGGCGGCGTCCGTCAGGCCGTCCGCCGGTTTGTGGGGCGGATGCAGGGCCGGCATGAACCACACTTCGTCCAGGCCCGCCTCCTGCCGCGCGCATTCCGCCGCGATCAGATGGCCGATGTGGACCGGATCGAAGGTGCCGCCCAGCACGCCGATTCGCATGTGCACTCGCCTCCCGTCATGCCCGCCGGTCCGTGTCCGCCGGCCGCGGATCCGGCCGGGCCCCCGCCGTCCCCGCGGTTTCGGCTTCCCGCCGGACGGTCAGGGCAGCTCGATCGTTTTGCGTTCGCGGGATTCCCGGTACAGGACGATGGTGCGTCCGATCACCTGCACCAGTTCGGCTCCCGTCGCCTCCGCCAGCTGCCTGGCCGTTTCTTCCCGGTCTTCCGTATTGTTCTGCAAAATGGACACTTTGATCAATTCCCGCGCTTCCAGGGCCTCGCCCACCCCGCGGACGAGCTCGTCGCTGATGCCGCCCTTGCCGATCTGGAAAATCGGATCGAGATGATGGGCGAGCGAGCGCAGGTACCGTTTCTGTTTTCCCGTCAGCATGAAGATGATCCCGCCTTTTCGCGCGATGGCTTTTTTTCGTTCGGCTTTCCGGTCAGCCCATCAGTTCCCGCTCCACCGTTTCCCGCATCACCTGAAGCGGCGCCGGCAGGCCCGTCCACAGCTCGAAGGCGCAGGCGCCCTGGTGGATGAACATGCCCAGCCCGCCGTGGGCCACAAGGCCGAGCCGTTTGGCGGCGGCAAGCAGGCGGGTTTCCCGCGGATTGTAGACGAGGTCGCTGACGATCGCGTCCCCGCCGGCCAGCCTGGAAAGCAGCGTCTCGTCCAGGGGCATGCCGTCCGTATCGGGATGCATGCCGACGGACGTCGTGTTGATGATCAGGTCGAAGCGCTCGCGCAGGCCGGCCAGCTCGTCGGGCCGGAGCGCCCGCAGCTCGCCCGCGCCGCCGGCGGCGCGCACGGAGGACGCCAGTTCCGCCGCTTTTTCCACGGTCCGGTTGGCAATGACGACCAGCTCCGGACCGCCCCGGGCCAGGGCGAAGACGACGCCGCGGGCGGCGCCGCCCGCGCCGATCACGAGAATGCGCCGGCCCGTTGGACGGAAACCCGTCTCTTCCTCCAGCGACCGTGCGTAGCCGATGCCGTCCGTGTTGCAGCCGACCAGGCGACCGCCGCGGTTGACGATGGTGTTGACGGCGCCGATGCGGCGGGCGTCCTCCTCGATTTCATCCAGATGGTCCATGACCGCCACCTTGTGGGGGATCGTCACGTTGGCCCCGCCGAAGCCAAGGGCGCGCAGGCCCGCCACCGCCCGCGCCAGATCCGCCGGCGCCACGCGGAAGGCGGCATAGGCGGCATTGAGGCCGGCGGCGCGGAACGCCGCGTTCTGCATGAGGGGGGACTTGGAATGGCTGACGGGATCCCCGAAAAGTCCGTACATTACCGTATGGCTGTCCAGCATGTCCGGCCTCCCGAAACGTCACAGAATCGCATCGCGCATGACCACCTTGATGCCTTTCGGCGCATGGACGACGAGTTCCGCGCCGGAAGCGCCGCCGCACCGCACCCAGCCGAGCCCGGAGACGAGGATGTCCTTTTCCTGTCCGGGAGGGACGGCGAACGTATGGCGAGTCCACGGCGGCAGCCGGTCCAGCCGCTCCTTCGCCGGCGGCGCGAGCAGCCCGCCGCGGTGTTCGGCGTACAGGTCGTCGGCGCGGGCCAGCTTCGTCCGGTGCACCTTCAGGCCGCGCGCCACATAGCAGATGAACGGCTGGCGCTCGCCCCGGACAAAATCGAGCCGGGCCAGCGCCCCGAAAAACAGCGTCTGCTGCGGATTGAGCTGGTAGACGACGGGCCGGAGCGCCGCATCCGGCACGACCGCCGGCAGATCCTTCGGATCCAGCCATTCCGTCAGCCGGTATTTGTAGACGATGCCGGGCGTGTCGATGATCGATCCGCCGTCATCCAGCGGAATGTGCACCAGATCCAGCGTGGTGCCGGGATAGCGGGAAACGGTCAGTTCCCGGTCCAGCCCGGAATGATCCCGGATCAGCCGGTTGATGAGCGACGATTTGCCGACGTTGGTGGCGCCGACGACAAAAATGTCCGGCCCGTTCCGATGGGCGGCCATCGCCTCCAGCAGGTGCTCCATGCCTTCGCCGCTCCTGGCGCTGAAGAGCACCGTGTCCGCCGGTTTCAATCCGGCGGCCTTGGCCTGCCGCTGCACCCAGTTGCGGATCCGGTTTCGGTTGACGTTCCGGGGGAGCAGGTCCACCTTGTTGACGGCGAGCACGATCGGGTTGCCGCCGGCGAAGCGGGGCAGTCCGCCGATCAGGCTGCCTTCGAAATCGAACAGATCGACGATGTGCACCACGAGGCCGCGGCGTTCGCCGAGCTTGTTCAGAATGCGCAGAAAGTCGCCTTCATCGAGGGCGACCGAAGAGACTTCATTATAATGCCGGATGCGGAAGCATCGCTGGCAGACCGCCGGCTCCCGGCCGGCGGCCGCCGGCGGAATGTACCCGGGCCGGTCCGTGTGCTCGGTCTGGAGGGCCGCGCCGCACCCGGTGCAGACGGTCAGTTGTTCCATTTGAGCAACCCGCGCTTTCGAAGGATTTCGAAAATGAACCGTTCGATTTTCCGGTTGAGCCGGGTAAACGGATTTTCGTCCTGGGGCGCGATGGGCGTCACGAGGATCGGGTGCATGCCCATCCGGTTGGCGCCGAACACGTCCGTGAGCAGCTGGTCGCCGACGACCGCCGTCTGTTCCGGCGACAGCCCCATCAGGTCCAGCGCCTTGCGGAACGCGCCGCGCAGCGGTTTTTTGGCGGAAGGGATGAACGCCACGCCGACCGACTCCGCCACCCGCATGACGCGCTCCCGGCGGTTGTTGGACACGACCACAATGCTGAACCCTTTGCCGCGCACCGTCGCCAGCCATTCCTTCAGCTTCGGCGGCGCCCCCGTGTCCCTGGCGCCCACCAGCGTGTTGTCCAGATCCGCGATGATGCCGCGGATGCCGGCGGACGACAGTGCCTCCAGATCGATTTCATAGACGGAATCCACCCGCAGGCGGGGAAGAAACATGCGCAGCAATCATGTCACCTCGATGGTTCATCATAGGAAAAACTATACCACAGTTGAACGGACCCTGCAAAAAAAGCGGGAGCGGACGGTCCCCCGTCGTTCCGGGGGCCGCCGCTCCCGCAGCCATCGCGTTTGGTTCGTCCGGCACGCCCGATGGCGGTCCGCATCGTCCCACTGCCCGGATGCGCGCGGCCTTCAACGATGTGCGGAGGCCTTCACCTGATTTCTTCGCGGAACCGCCGGCGGATCGCCGCCAGGGCCGCCACGTCTTCGGCCGTCACGCCGCCCGGGCTGTAACGGGCGCGCTCCACGATGAGCGCCAGCCGCTCGAAATCCGCCTTCAGCCACCGGTTCGCCTCGATCCAGCGGGCGGCGGCTTCCCGCACCGTTTCGTGCGGTTCGCGCGGATACCCCTTGCGGCCGAGCCAGTTCAAAATGCGGGCCGCCTCGGCCAACGCCAGCTCGTTCGGGCCGTGCTGCGTCTTCCTGTCCAGCATGTGCCGGATGCGATGCCGGAGCGCCCGGAGAACGTCCGCCCGCCAGGCCAGCCGGACCAAAACCGCGAGGGCCGCCGCCAGTACCACCGCCAGCGCCGCCGCCAGCGCGATCCGGTTCGCCGGGGATCGGCCCGGCGCTTCCGCCGCGGCGCCGCCTTCTTCGAAAAACGCTTCCGGGTTCAACAAGGCCAGCGCCTCTTCCGCATCCGCCGATTCCCTCACCGTCGGTAGGATGAACCCGGACGTCGGTTCGAAGGGAATCCAGCCGTACCCCGGAAAATACACTTCCACCCAGGAATGGGCGTCGGCGTTGCGCACGATGTAGGTCGTTTCCCCGCTTTCCGCCATCCGGCGCATATACTCCTCCGGCACGACGCCGCCGGGCATCTGGAGCTCCAGTTCGTTGATGCCGGTCCGGAACCCTTTCACCCAGCGGGCGGGAAATCCGAGGGACCGCACCATGACCGCCATCGCGGTGGAGAAGTAGTCGCAATATCCTTCCCGGATTTCAAACAGGAACCGGTCCACGAAATCCGCGCTCTGCCCCTTCTCCAAATCCGGGCGATTCGTGTAGGCATACGTCGTCTGCAGATGCCGTTCGATCGCCTTCACCTTGTCGTAGGGCGTCTCCGCTTCGGCGGCGATGTCCGCCGCCAGCTGTCTCACCCGTTCCGGCAGCGCATCCGGCAGTTGCAAATAGGCTTCCCACAACCGTTCGTTCTCCGCCACCAGGCGTTCGAACGCCTCCATCGGCACGCTCCGCCAGCCCGCCTCGTCGGTGACCGGCACGGCCGATTCCACGGCGTATGCCGTCAGCGGTTCGCCGGAGCGGGCATACATGACGCCCGGCAGGATCGTCCAGATGCCGATCGGCGGACCGCCGTCTCCGTCCGCCGTCCCTTCTCCGCCGACACCCGGGGCCGCCGCGTCCCCGCCCGCATCCGCTTCCGGTGAAGGGAGGCCGGCCCGGACGGCCCTCATGTTCATCGCGCCGAACAGCACCGGAAAATCCGCGTTTTCCGCCGTGATCGTCACCCGCTGGTCGACCGTCACCGTCCGTCCGGCCGGCGGCGTGGCTTCCCACTCGAAGGCGGGCAGCTCCATGCCCGAATACGCCAGCATGAACCCGCCTCTTTGTTCCGCATCGCTTTCCTTCCAGCCCGTTCCGGTATAGAACGATTTGGTCTCGCCGCGCCAGTAGGCGGGCTGGTTCGACCGGACGCGCATCACTTCGGAATAATCGTAGTTGAATCCGCCGCCGAGAAACCCGTCGTCGCGGGCGTAGCCCGATTCCGCGGTGAGATAGGGCGCTTCGGGGGCGGAGCCGGAGGCGAACCCTTTGCCGCCCGTGACGACGCGCTCCCCTTTCCAATGCTTGTAGAGCGTGTAGGGGTCGGTGAGCAGCGGCCGCGCATTGGGCGCAAGAAGGCCCGCTGTCATCGCCACCGCCAGCACGGCGGCGACGGGAATCACGATGCTGCCGGGATAGTCGCGCAGATGGGCCCAGCTCGCGGGATGGCGGACGCGGAACTTGTCAAAATGGTCCACGATGAGCAGCCCGAGGCCGGAAAACACGATGACCGCCGCCTGCTCCCACAAAATCAGCTTGCTGTAGGAGTCCACCAGCGCAAAGACCGCCACCGCCGACACGGTCACGAAAGCGATCCGCCCCCGTTCCGTCAGCCAATCCGACAGCAGCCAATGGACGGCGGCCGTACCGACGGCAAACCAGACATACGGATGCATCTCCAGCGCCGCCTCGAGCAGCGCGGCGCCCAGCGTCGCCAGGAAGGCGCGGACGCCTTCATCGGTGGCGATGCCGGCGAACGCGATGTCAAGCCGCCACACGTGCAGCGCGAGCAGCAGGATCAGCGCCGCGGCGCGCCGCCAGGCGGTCCGGACCCGCAGCAGCCATTCGGTCGCGATCACCGTCACGATCGCGGCCCGCACGAGCCATTCCGTGGCGGGCAGCCAGTATTCGTCGAACCAGATGGCGAATTGCCACAGCATGAGGCCGGCGAGCAGCGCCCTGAGCTTCGCCTGCCAATGTTCGGCGAAGAGCCGAATGACGAACGATAGCAAACGCCGGCGGGTGGACGGGTTCATCTCGCTCTCCCTCCCAGCACGTCCGGCAGCTGTTCCAGCCTGTCGACGGGATAGAACACGATGCCCTTCGCCTTGAGCCGCCTATCCCATTCCTCTTTCGCCCTTCGGGCAAGACCGGCGTCAACGGCCACATGGCACGGATTCATCTCGCGAAGCTGCACCCACTGGAGCGCCTGGTACATCCGTTCGTCCGCCAGGGGCGACACGATGACAAAGAAGCATCCCGTGTAAAAATAGCGGGCCCGGTCCTGCAATATGCGGTGGATCGGATGGGCGCCATCCGCCTCCGCGCCGATCAGGTGATGCTGCATGCGCCGGTAGTGGGAGGCAAGCTTGCCCGGTTCCAGATAGACCGATTCCTTCCCGACGGACAGCAGGCCCATCGCCAGATGCTGCCGCTGACCGTATTCCAGCAGGGAGGCCGCCACGGACACCGCCAGCTCGAAATGGGCGGCCGAGCGGTAATGGTCCCGGCAGCGGTCCAGCATGATCACCGTTTTCGGCAGCGACTCCCGTTCGAACTCCTTCGATTTCCAGGTGCCGGTTTTCGCCGTCGATTTCCAGTGGATGCGGGAAATGCGGTCGCCGTAAATGTATTCCCGCACCCCGTTGATCTGCGTCGATTCGCGCAACGCCCGGGTGGTGACCGTCTGGAAGTGGCGGCCTTTCAAAGCCTGCCGGTGCAGCTGCCAGTCGGGAATCCGCACCGTCCGGGGCCGGACCATGAACGAGTCGCGCCGGTTCAGAAGCCCCGCATGTTCAAAAAGGCCGAATATGTCCTCCGTGGAGCAGACCGCCTCTTCAAAATGATAGAAACCGCGGGCGAGCGGCATCGTGACGTATTCCGCCCGGACGCGCCTTTTCCAGTCGGGAACGCCCGACGTTTCGAACGTGACGGCGTCTCCGTTCATCCGCACCAGCCGGTCCCGGAACACGACGTACGGAATCGGCCAGATGCCCGGAATCTCGGCCTGGAACCGGACGGACAGGCTCGTGCCCGCCTCGACGGCCCGGTCCCCGTCCATGTTCAGAAGCGTGCGGCTGCCGCTGATGCGGGCGATGCCGCTGTATTTGCCGAGCACCAGGTAGACCGCCAGCGTGGCGGTCACAAAAAACAGCATGAAGGCCAGTTTTCCGCCCTGAAACAGCATGAACAACAGGGAAGCGGCCAGCAGCCCGGCACAGATCCAGAAACGGGCGGAACGGTTGTGCAGGCCGCGGACCCTCCGGTGTGCCGTCCCCTCCATCGCCCTTCACTTCTCCGTTCCGACCGGCACTTTCACCTGCTGGAACACCGATTGCAGCACCGTCACCATCGAAGCGCCGGCCATGCGGGCTTCCGGGCTCAGGATCATGCGGTGTCCCAGCACGTGGAGAGCCAGGCGCTTGATGTCGTCCGGCAGCACGTAATCCCTGCCGGATACGAGCGCATACGCCTTCGCCGCCTGCGTCAGGGCGATGGTGCCCCGCGGGCTCGCGCCCAGGAACAGGTCGGGGTGTTCCCGCGTCTTGCGAACGAGCCGGACGATGTAGTCGGCCACCGCATCGCTGACGTGCACGTTGCGGGCCCGCCGCTGCAGGGCCAGAATGGTCGGGATGTCCGTCACCGGCCCGATCGTCTCCAGGGGATGGACGGTCGACTGGTCCAGCAGCATCTTCTTTTCTTCCTGTTCTTCCGGATAGCCCAGCTTGAATTTCATCAGGAACCGGTCCAGCTGCGCCTCCGGCAGCACGTACGTGCCTTCGAAATCGATCGGGTTCTGGGTGGCCAGAAGCAGGAACGGTTCCGGCAGCTCGTGGCGCTCCCCGTCCACCGTCACATGGCGCTCCTCCATCGCTTCCAGCAGGGCCGACTGGGTTTTCGTCGTCGCCCGGTTGATCTCGTCGGCCAGCAAAATGTTGGTCATCACCGGGCCGGGACGGTAGACGAATTTCTCCTCCCGCGGATGGTAGATCGACACCCCCGTGATGTCCGTCGGGAGCAGGTCGGGGTTGCACTGGATGCGCCGGAAGTCGCCGCTGATCGATTTCGCCAGCGCCTTGATCAGCATCGTCTTGCCGGTGCCGGGCACGTCCTCGAGCAGCACGTGTCCATTGGCCAGAAGCGCGGTGATGAGGAGATTGATCTCCTCGGACTTGCCCAGAATGCACGTCTCCAGATTGGCCCGGATGCGGGAAATCGCTTGCAATTCCTTGTCCGTCGCGGCATTCATCGGTTTTCTCCTCCTTCGGCCGGCGTCATGGCCGGGCGCTTTGGCGGTGCATCGGTCTGCGCGAGTGCGCGCCGGCGACGCATCGATGGTCCAACCCGCCGCTGCCGGGCGCCGCCCGGCCGTCTCTGTAAAAACTAGCATATCGAAAAATGGCGGGTTCGTATATTTGTATTTGCTCTAAAAATGGTTGTAGGACTTCACACCAGGCCTGCACGCCAGGCAACCGGCTGTGTGCCTCCCCGTTCTTTCGCGCCGGACGACCCGTGCATGAAAAAGCCGCCTGGCGCATGCCGCCTGCGGCTTCCACTTGTGATCTTCACTTTTTCGATTTGTAGAATTCGTGATACAGCTTCATCAGCGCCCGTTTTTCGATTCGCGAAACGTAGCTGCGGCTGATGCCGAGCTCCTTGGCGATTTCCCGCTGGGTCCGCTCCTCGCCGCCCTGTTCGAGGCCAAACCGGCTTCGGATGACTTCCTGTTCCCGCTCGTCGAGAATGTCCAGATGATTGTAGATTTTGCTTTTTTCGATTTTCAGCTCCACCTTGTCCGCCACTTCGTCGCTGTCCGAGCCAAGAATGTCAATGAGTGTTATTTCGTTTCCCTCTTTATCCGTTCCGATCGGGTCGTGCAGGGAAACGTCTTTCCGCGTTTTTTTCAGCGAGCGGAGATGCATCAAAATTTCGTTCTCCACGCACCGGGAGGCGAAGGTGGCCAGCTTCGTTCCCTTGTCCGGCGAAAAGTTCTCGATCGCTTTGATCAAGCCGATGGTGCCGATGGAAATGAGGTCCTCCAGATCTTCGCCGGTGTTGTCGAATTTCTTGACGATGTGGGCCACCAGCCGAAGATTGTGTTCGATCAGCTTGTTGCGCGATTCCGTGTCCCCTTCCGCCATCCGCTTCAGATGATACTCCTCCTCCTCCTCGCTGAGCGGCTGCGGAAAGGCGTTGTTTTTGACATAGGAAACGAGCAGCATGAGCTCCTTGATGAACAACGCCAACGCGGCGATGAGACCAGGCACGGATCCGTGTCACCTCCATGGTGGATTGGAGAACGGGCGGCCGGCACCGCCCTGCCCTACCCAATATATGTGGGCGGCCGCCCACCCGTGCCTGTACGCGCCGCGGCCGTTCTGCGAGGCCCGCGCTCCCGTCCGGAACCGCCGCCAAACCTGCTGCCGGTTCCATGAACGCTTGTCTTCAGTTTCCGTAAAAGACGCCGTCGCAAATGAAAGCCGCCGGTCCGGTCATCAGGATGCGGCCGCTTTCGTCCCAGACAATCTCCAGGTCGCCGCCGGGCAGATGCACCGTCACGGGCGCGCCCCGGTCGAGATGGCCGCCAAGCACCCCCGCCGCCACGGCGGCGCACGCGCCGGTGCCGCAGGCCAGCGTGATCCCGGACCCCCGCTCCCAGACGCGGAAGTCGATTTCGCGGCGGTTGCGCACGGCGATGAACTCCACGTTGATCCGCTCGGGAAACACCGGGGCGTTTTCGATGATCGGCCCGACTTCCTCCAGCGGCACGGCGGCGGGATCGTCCACGATGATGACCGCGTGCGGGTTGCCCATCGACAGGACCGTCATGCGCCAGGGTTCCCCGTCCGGCCCCCGCGTGCCCGGAATGTCCACCGGTTCGCCGATCGTATGGCTGTCCGGGTCGCCGAGCATCGGCACGAACCGCTTCGCCAGCCGGGGTTCGCCCATGTCCACGCTGACCGCCTCCGTTTCGCCCGCCTGAATCCGGAGCTTGACGCGGACCACGCCGCCTCCCGTTTCCACCGCGAACGCCGTCTTGTCCGTCAGTCCCCGGTCATGGACGTATTTGGCCACGCAGCGGAGGCCGTTGCCGCAGCTTTGCCCTTCCGAACCGTCGCGGTTGAAAATGCGCATGCGGAAATCCGCCACCCGCGACGGCCCGATCGTGATCAGCCCGTCGGAACCGATGCCGTAATGGACGTCGGACACCCGCCGGGCGATGTCCGGCAGCGATTCTTCCGCGAGCGGTTCCTCGAACAGATTGACATAGACGTAGCAGTTGCCGAGCCCGTGCATTTTGGTGAATTTCACGGCGGTTCCCCCTTTTCAGAACACGAAGCGGACATCGGACAACCGCCGGACCAGTTCCTCCATCACCCGCCGCTCCTCCGCCTCGTCCGCCGCCTGGAACGTGACGGAAAAGCGGACGCAGCGGCCGGCGTCGTCCCACGGCACGGTGGAAATCAGTTTCTCGCGGATGAGGAACTGGCTGAACGCTTCCGCCGTGGCGAACTCGCGGCCGTCCGCGGTGCCCCGCGGCGCTTCCGTGTACAGGAAAAACGAGCCGCCCGGTTTTTTCACGTCGAAACCGAGGGAGCGGAGAGCGGCCACCAGCATGTCGTGGCGGCGCGAATATTTCTCGCAGGTCCGTTCGGTGATCTCCGGATGCTTCAGGGCATGGACGGCCGCCTTCTGGATCGGGATGAACTGCCCGGAATCGCAGTTGTCCTTCACCGCCGCGAACGCCTTGACCGCCAGCTCGTTGCCGGCCACGAATCCGATGCGCCAGCCGGTCATGTTGTGGGATTTGGACAGGGAAAACAGCTCGACCCCGACCTCTTTCGCGCCGGGCACCGACAGGAAGCTGAGCGGCTTGTTCCCGTCGAACACGAGGGCGGCGTAGGCGGCGTCGTGCACCACGAGGATATCGTACTTCTTCGCGAAGGCGACCACTTTTTCGAAAAAGGCCCGGGTGGCCGTCGCGCCCGTCGGGTTGTTCGGATAGTTCAAATACAGCAGCTTGGCCCTGCGCAGCACGTCTTCGCCGAGGGAGTCCAGATCGGGAAGGAAGCCGTTCTCCTTCCCGATGGGCAGATGCACCACCGAACCGCCCAGATAGACGGTATGGGTGCCGAGCACCGGATAGTTCGGCGTCGGCATGATGGTGACGTCACCCGGATTGATGAAGGCGTAAGGCAGCATGGCCAGCGCGCTTTTGGAGCCGATGGCGTGGTTGATTTCCGTTTCCGGATCGAGGCCCGCCACGCCAAAGACGCGCTCGAGATAGTCCGCGGCGGCGTATTTGAATGCCGCGATGCCGTTGTCCGCATAGAAGCGGTTTTCCGGCTTGGCCGCCTCTTCCGCCAGCACGCGCACCACGTCCGGGTCCGCCATCGCGTCCGGCTCGCCGACGCCGAAATCGAGCAATTCCATGTCCGGATGGGCCGCCAGCGCTTCCCGCTTGACCTGCTTGATTTTTTCGAACTTGTAGGTGCCGCCGGCGCGGCCGAACGATTCGCCGCCGATCCGGTCGGCCAAAAGGCGCCGCACGCGCTCTTCAACCTGCCGCATGCCGTTCATGCCCCCTGTCATCCGCGCGTTGATGGTTTCCTTGCGCCGCGTCCGCCCGGCCGCCCGCCGCCTGCCGCAGGCTGCCGCCGCCGGCCAGGTAACGGTCCACCGCTTTCGCCGCCTCGCGGCCTTCGTGGATCGCCCAGACGATCAGGCTCTGTCCGCGCCGGGCATCGCCCGCGGCGAACACGCCGTCCACGTTGGTGGCGTAGGAGCCGTATCCGGCGGCGATGTTGCTGCGGGCATCCACCGCGACGCCCAATTGCTTCGGCAGCTCCTGCTCCGGCCCGCTGAAACCGATGGCGATCAGCACCAGATCCGCCGGCCAGCGCCGCTCCGTGCCGGGGATTTCCTCGAAGACGTTGCGGCCGTTTTCCCTGCGGACGAGAAGGTCCACCGTCGTGACCGCCGCAAGCCGGCCGTTGCCGTCATCTTCGAATGATTTTGTGCCGACGGCGAAGGCGCGCGGATCCCGGCCGAACAGCGCCTTCGCTTCCTTCTGGCCGTAATCGAGCTTGTAGACGAGCGGCCATTCCGGCCACGGATTGCCGGCCGCCCGTTCGGCGGGCTTGCGCGGATACAGGTCGAACTGCACCACGCTGCGGCACCCCTGGCGGATCGCCGTCGCCACGCAGTCGGTGGCCGTGTCGCCGCCGCCGATGACAATGACGTTCTTGTCCCTGGCGGACAGCGCGCCGTCCGGTTCCGTCCCGCCGTCCAGAAGGCTTTTCGTGCTTGCCGCAAGATACTCCATGGCGAAGTGGACGCCGGCCAGCCCGCGGCCGGCGACGGCAAGATCGCGCGGTTTCGTGGCGCCGGTGCACAGGACGACGGCGTCGAACGCCCGTTTCAGTTCATCCACCGGCACCGTCTTGCCCACTTCGGCGCCCGTGACGAAACGGATGCCTTCGGCTTCCATGAGGCGGACGCGCCGGTCGACCACGTCCTGCTCGATTTTCATTTTGGGGATGCCGTACGTGAGCAGGCCGCCGATCCGGTCGTCGCGCTCGAACACGGTGACGGAATGACCCCGCTTGTTCAGTTCGTCCGCGGCGGCAAGGCCCGCCGGGCCGGATCCGACCACCGCGACGCGCTTGCCGGTCCGCTTCTCCGGCGGTTTCGGCGCCATCCAGCCTTCCTCGAATCCCCTGTCGATGATGGCCCGTTCGATCGTTTTGATGGCCACCGGTTCCTCGTACAGCGCCGCCACGCACGACCCTTCGCAGGGCGCGGGGCAGGCGCGGCCCGTAAATTCCGGAAAATTGTTGGTGGAAAGGAGCAAATCGAGCGCTTCCCGCCAGCGGCCGCGATAGACCAGGTCGTTCCACTCGGGGATCAGGTTGCGGACCGGGCAGCCCGCCGTCATGCCGCCGAAGACGTCCCCGGTCTGGCAGAACGGCACGGCGCAGTCCATGCAGCGGGCGCCCTGCGCCCGCAGTTCGTCTTCCGAAAGTGGCAAGTACAGGTCGCGCCAGTCGCGGATCCGTTCGGACGGACTCCGTTCAGCGGCCGATCGTCTGGCGTACTCCATGAAGCCGGTCGGCTTTCCCATCCGTCGATCCCTCCCTTTCCTCGGTCTTGCGGCTCCTCAGCGCCCCCGCCTTCAGGAAGGCGGCCATTTCCGCTTCGTCCTTCGTCAGGCCCGCCTTGCGGCCGCGGTCGATGAGCGACACGATGCGCATGTAGTCGACGGGCGCGATGCGGACGAGACGGCCGGCGGCGTCCGTCCAGTTTTGCAGCAGCCGCTCGGCCACGGGACTTTCCGTGAGAAGCGCGTGCTTTTCGATCATGGCGCGGACGGCCGCCAGTTCCTCCTCGTCTTCCGGGCGGCCGATCATCACGCGCCCGTTGTTGACGAGCCGTTTCACCGATTCCGGTTCGTCGGCAAGCACGTAGGCGATGCCGCCGGACATGCCGGCCGCGAAGTTCGGGCCGATGCGGCCGAGCACCACCACCCGGCCGCCCGTCATGTACTCGCAGCCGTGGTTGCCGACGCCCTCCACGACGACCCGGGCGCCGCTGTTGCGCACGCAGAACCGCTCGCCCGCTTCCCCGCGAATATAGGCTTCCCCGCCCGTCGCGCCGTAGAACGCCGTATTGCCGATGATGATGTTGTCTTCGGCGGCAAACCGCGAGCCTTTCGGCGGACGGATGGCGATCGTGCCGCCGGACAGCCCCTTGCCGACGTAGTCGTTGGCATCGCCTTCGAGCAGAAGCGTGATCCCCCGCGGCAGGAAGGCGCCGAAGCTTTGCCCGGCCGATCCGGCAAGGCGGATCCGGATCGTGTCGTCGGGCAGCCCGTCCGCCCCGTGCCGCTTCGTCACTTCAAACCCGAGCAGCGTGCCGACGGCGCGATCCTTGTTCGTGACGGGGAAGGCCGCTTCCGTCGGCCGGCCGGTCTCGATCGATTCCCGGACCGCCGGAATGATCACCCGCCGGTCGAGGGTGTCGTCGAGGAACCGCCGGTCCGGCACCGGAGCGCCATGGCGGGCGGCTTGCCAGTGTTCCGCGCCGGGACTTCTGTGCAGCAGGGCGGACAGGTCGAGGCCGGCCGCCTTGCCTTTGGCCTTGGAACGATCGAAGCGGAGCAGGTCGCAGCGCCCGACCGCTTCTTCCAGCCGGCGGAATCCGAGGCGCGCGAGGATTTCCCGCACTTCCTCGGCGATGAACAGCATGAACCGCTCCACGTGCTCCGGCTTGCCGGGAAACTTGGCGCGCAGTTCCGGGTTTTGCGTGGCGATGCCCACCGGGCACGTGTCCATATGGCACACCCGCATCATGACGCATCCGAGGGCGACGAGCGGCGCGGTGGCGAAGCCGAATTCTTCGGCCCCCAGCATCGCCGCGATGACGACGTCCCGCCCGGTCATCATTTTGCCGTCCGCCTCGAGGGCCACGCGGCCGCGCAAGCCGTTGAGCAGGAGCGTCTGGTGCGTTTCGGCCAGGCCGATTTCCCACGGCATGCCGGCGTGCTTGATGCTGGACCGGGCGGCCGCCCCCGTGCCGCCGTCGTACCCGCTGATCAGGATCACATCGGCACCGGCCTTGGCGACGCCCGCGGCGATGGTGCCGACGCCGGCTTCGGAGACGAGCTTGACGTTGATTCTCGCCCGCGGGTTGATGTTTTTCAGATCATAGATGAGTTCCGCCAGATCCTCGATGGAATAGATGTCGTGGTGCGGCGGCGGCGAAATGAGCTCGACGCCCGGCGTCGATCCCCGCGCCCTCGCGATCCACGGATACACCTTGTGGCCGGGCAGCTGGCCGCCTTCGCCCGGCTTGGCGCCCTGGGCCATCTTGATCTGGATTTCGTCGGCGTTCAGCAAATAGTGGGCGGACACGCCGAACCGGCCGGACGCCACCTGCTTGATGGCGCTGTTGCGCCAGTCGCCGCTGGCGTCGCGGACAAACCGCTCCGGACTTTCGCCGCCCTCGCCGGAGTTGCTCTTGGCGCCAAGCCGGTTCATGGCGATGGCGAGCGCCTCGTGGGCTTCCTGGCTGATGGAACCGTAGCTCATGGCGCCGGACTTGAACCGCTTCACGATGGATTCGGCCGGCTCCACTTCGTCGAGCGGCACCGGCGTCCGGGACTCGTCGAAGGCGAGCAGGCCGCGCAGCGTCACGCCGGCGCCTGAGCCCGTTTCCTCCTGCAGCAGCGCGCTGTACCGTTTGTACAGGGCATAGTCGTTTTCCCGGACGGCGCGCTGCAGCAGGTGGATCGTGTGCGGATTGAACAGGTGGGCCTCCCCGTCCTTGCGCCACTGCAAATCGTCGCCGGACGGAAGCGGCGCCGCCCGCTCTTCGCCGAACCCGGCCCGGTGGCGCGCCAGCGTCTCTTCCGCAATGTCGGGCAGCCGGATGCCGCCCAGCCGCGAAGGCGTGTACGGAAACCAGGCGTCGATCACCTCGCCGTGGATGCCCACCGCTTCGAAAATTTGCGCGCCGATGTAGCTTTGCACCGTGGAAATGCCCATTTTGGACAAAATTTTCATCAAGCCCTTGGTCAAGCCTTTGACCGCCCGGCGGACCGCCTCTTCCGGCTCCATGTCCGCCGGTTCCAGCTTGCCGCCCGCGGCGGCGTCCGCCACCACGTCCAGCATGAGCCACGGGTTGACGGCGTTGGCCCCGAAGCCGAGCAGCGCCGCCACGTGGTGGGTCTCCCGCGCTTCGCCCGTTTCGACGGCGAGTCCTGCGGCGGTGCGCCGGCCGGTGCGGATCAGGTGATGATGAAGGGCGCTCGTGGCGAGAAGGGCCGGGATGGGCGCCGCCTCCGGCGACACGCCCCGGTCGGACAGCACCAGAATGGTCGCCCCTTCATCCAGCGCGCGGTCCGCTTCCTTGAGCAGCCGCTTCAGCCCGTTCTCAAGCCCGTCCGCGCCTTCGGACGCCGCGAACAGCATCGGCAGCACCCGCACCCGGATGCCCGGCCTGTCCGCGGCCTTGATCATCGCCATCTCCCCGTTGGTGACCACCGGCGTCTCCAGCCGGATGCGGCGGATCGCGCCGGGTTCGCCCAGCAGCGGGAATTCGGGCCCCAACAGGGAGATGGACGACGTGATCATCTCCTCCAGGGAGGCGTCGATCGGCGGGTTGGTCACCTGCGCGAACATCTGCTTGAAGTAGTTGTAGAGCAGCTGGGGCTTGCCGGACAAAACCGCCAGCGGCGCGTCATACCCCATGGAGCCGACGGGGTCCTCCGCCTTCTCGGCCAGCGGCTTGATCCCCTTTTCGATCTCTTCGCGGGTGTAGCCGAAGGCGCGCAGAACGTCCGCCGTGACGCCGGCCGCCTCCGGTTCGGCGACGGAAGCCTCCGCCCGGCCCGCCAGGCCGGATACGGTCACGATCCGCTCCGACACCATCCGGCGGTACGGTTTGGCCGACGCCATCCGTTCCTTGATCTCGGCGTCGGGAATGATGCGGCCTTCCCGCGTGTCCACCACCAGCATCTGCCCCGGGCGCAGCCGGTCTTTGCGGACGATGGCTTCCGGTGGCAGGTCGATGACGCCGACCTCGGAAGACAGGATGACCCGGCCGTCCGTCGTCACCACGTAACGGGACGGCCGGAGCCCGTTGCGGTCCAGGCTGGCGGCGACCATGTCGCCGTCGGTGAAAATGACGGCGGCCGGTCCGTCCCACGGCTCCAGGATGTTGGCGTGATATTCATAGAATGCCCGCTTGCCGTCACCCATGAGCGGGTCTTTCTGCCACGGTTCCGGAATCATCATCATGGCGGCATGGGGCAGGGTTCGGCCGGTCATGACGAGGAATTCCAGCACGTTGTCGAACATGGCCGAGTCGCTGCCGCCGGCGTCCACGATCGGCCGGACCGTTTCGACGCCCTCGAACGCGTCGGACGAAAGCGCCAGTTCCCTCGCCCGCATCCCGTTCACGTTGCCGCGGATCGTATTGATCTCGCCGTTGTGCACCATGTACCGGTACGGATGCGCGCGCGACCAGCTCGGAAACGTGTTGGTGCTGAACCGGGAATGGACGAGGGCGATGGCCGAGACGTAATCGTCTTCCGCCAGGTCCCGGTAGAAAACGGGAAGCTGCTCGGGCAGCAGCAGCCCTTTGTAAACGATGGTCCGATGGGAAAAGCTGGCGAAGTAGGCCGTTTCGTCGCCAAGCGGCATGGCGCCGAACGCCTTCTCCGCCCGCCGTCTGATCACGTACAGTTTGCGGGCCAGCCAGAGCGGGTCGCCGTCCGGCGCCGGGCCGCCGGGCGCGACGAACAGCTGCCGCATCGCCGGCATCGTCCGTCTCGCCGATTCGCCGAGCACGCTTTCGTCAAGCGGCACGTCCCGCCAGCCAAGCACCCGGAACCCTTCGTCGGCGACCGCCTTCGCGGCGGCCTCTTCGCAGGAAGCGCGCAGCGTTTCATTGCGGGGAAGAAACAGCATGGCCACCCCATAGGCGCCTTCCGGCGGCAGGGGGTTGCCCTGCCGCCGGAATTCCCGTTCGAACAGCCGGTGGGGAATCTGCGTCAAAATGCCGGCACCGTCACCGGCGGAAGGATCGGCGCCCTGCCCGCCGCGATGCTTGAGCCGGACCAGGGCCGACAGGGCGTCCGTCACGACCGCCCGCGATTTTTCGCCACGGATGTTTGCAATCATGCCGATGCCGCAGGCATCGTGTTCGAAGGCCGGATCATAGAGGCCCTGCTTCTCCGGCAGGCCGGAACGGGTCATGTGCTTTCACCTTCATTTCTGCTGGATTGTCGCATTACAACGTTTTCAGATACTGGTCCAGTTCCCACGGGTGAACCTGCGTTCTGTACAGGTCCCATTCAATTTCCTTGGCTTCCACGAAATGCGTGAGCACGTGCTCGCCGAGCGCCGCACAGATGACTTCGTCGGCCTTCAGCTCCTCCAGGGCTTCCTTCAGGCTGGCCGGCAGGCTGACGATGCCGTGCGCCTTGCGCTCTTCTTCCGACATGATGAAGATGTTGGAGTTCACCGGTTTGCCCGGATCCAGGTTGTTGCGGATGCCGTCGAGGCCGGCGGCCAGCATGGCGGCCAGCGCCAGATACGGGTTCGACGACGGGTCGGGGCAGCGGACCTCGATCCGGGTGCTCAGCCCGCGGCTGGCCGGCACGCGGATGAGCGGGCTGCGGTTTTTCGCCGACCAGGCGATGTAGCAGGGCGCTTCGTATCCGGGCACGAGGCGCTTGTACGAGTTGACCGTCGGGTTCGTGATGGCCGCGAATCCGCGGGCGTGCTTCATGATGCCGGCCATGTAGCTCTTGGCCACGGAAGACAGGCCCAGTTCATCCGTTTCGTCATAGAAAGCGTTCTCGTTGCCGCGGAACAGCGACTGGTGGCAGTGCATGCCCGAACCGTTCACCCCGTGCAGCGGCTTCGGCATGAACGTCGCATGCAGGCCGTGCTGCTTCGCCACGTTCTTGACCACGTATTTGAACGTCTGGATGTTGTCCGCCGCTTCCACCGCGTTGGCATACTTGAAGTCGATCTCATGCTGGCCGGGCGCCACTTCGTGGTGGGAGGCCTCGATTTCGAAACCGAGGCTTTCAAGCGTCAGCACGATGTCCCGCCGGCAGTTTTCGCCGAGATCGACCGGCGCGAGGTCGAAATAGCCGCCCTGGTCGTTCAGCTCGAGGGTCGGATGGCCTTTCTCGTCGGTTTTGAACAGGAAAAATTCCGGTTCCGGACCGACGTTCATGGCGGTGAAGCCGAGCTTGGCCGCTTCGGCCAGCACCCGTTTCAGCACGCCCCGGCTGTCGCCGGCAAACGGCGTCCCGTCGGGCATGTACACGTCGCAGATGAGCCGCGCCACGCGGTGGTCGCCGGCCGTCCACGGGAACACGAGCCAGGTGGACAGGTCCGGATACAGGTACATGTCGGATTCTTCGATGCGGACAAACCCTTCGATGGACGAGCCGTCGAACATGATCTTGTTCTCCAGTGCCTTCTCCAGCTGGCTCACCGGAATTTCCACGTTTTTGATCATGCCGAGCAAGTCCGTGAACTGCAGCCGGATGTAGCCCACCTTTTCTTCCTTGGCGAACCCGAGAATGTCTTCTTTGGTCCAGTTGTGTTTCATGGATCCATCCTCCTGTCGGATGATTTGGTTTTCGGGATGGACACATTTTTTCATATTCCGCCGATGGCATCCATGAATTTGTCAGCATTATTTACATCCACAAATTTTATTGGCACGAAAAAAAAGTGTGTTCGGCCGTTCCGTTGGCAAAACACGGGTCGTTGTGTAAGATAAGATTACAAAAATTCGATTGCTCCCCTGATACCCGAACCGTGAGTCCGAACCGTGCGGGAGGAACGAAGCGAAGGAGGTCAGGCGTTCATGTCTTACAGAGACAAGAAAGTCATCTCGATCGGGACCGTCTGCGAGCTGACGGGTCTGACGGACCGGCAGATCCGGTATTACGAAGAGAGAAAATTGATCTTCCCCGCCCGTTCGAAGGGGGGAACCCGGTTGTACTCCTTCGCTGACGTGGAGCTGCTCATGGAAATCGCCGACAAGCTGGAAGACGGGCTGCACACCCACGAAATCCGCAAGCTGCATGAAAAGCGGGCCAAATCCGCGTTGGCGGACCGGGTGGCCAATTGAAAGGCGGCCGGATGCCCCGGGTCCGGGGATCTTGTTAGCGGCGGAGACGGTCTGAAATCCGGGACGCCGGACATGCCGCGGACGACCCGGATTCCGGGACACCGGGTCGCCGGAGACACCGGAAATGCCTGGAATAAAAAAGGAAGCTTCCGGCCATGCAGGCCTTGGCTTCCTTTCCTTTTGCGTATGATTGTGTGTTCGTAATGATTCGAGCATCCCGCGGCATCCGGCGCGCGTCAAGCGGCTTCCGGCGCCGCCCGCCGGTCCAGCGTCCGGAACCTGAACACGAAAAACACGGCGGCCAGGGCGATGAACGCGCCCGCCAAATAGGGCAGATGGATGTCCTTGTAAAACAGGGACGTCGCCAAAAGCGGGCCCGTGATGCGGCCGAGGCTGTCCATGGACGAACTGAGCCCGCTGGCCGTTCCCTGCTCGACGGGCGTTTTCTGGGAGATGAGGCTCGTCACGCACGGACGGACGAGCGCGTTGCCCGACGAGAACACGAGCAGGAACATGAGGGCGTTCCACAGGCTGCTGGACAGAAGCAGAAGCAGAAAACCGGCCGCCTGCAGCAGGAGCCCGGCCAGGACGTACCGGCTTTCCGTTCCGGGCTTCACGACCCGGCGCACGACGCCGCCCTGGATGAGCGCCCCGACCAACCCGCTGGCAAACAGCATGGCCCCCATCTGAAACGCGTTGATGCCGATTTTCTCCATCTGGAAATATTGCAGCGTCGCCTCCAGCCCGGCCAGCACGAACGAGGCGACGAAGACGAGGGCGTACAGATGCTTCATCCGGCCTTGAAGCGCGGCCAGCCGGGACGGGCGCGGCGCCCCCGCCTTCCGGCGCTTCTCCGGCGGCAGCGTCTCCCGCCACTTGGCCTGAACGACGGCCCACAGCATCAGCGACAGGCCGGCGGACACGGCAAACGGCAGCCGGTGCCCGAACACGCTCAGGAGACCCCCGACGCCCGGTCCGATGACGAATCCGAGGCCGATGGCCATGCCGACGAGCCCCATTCCCTTCGTCCGGTTTTCAGGGGTGGTAATGTCCGCCGCGGACGCCACGGCGCAGGATATGACCGCCCCGGAGAAAAAGCCGCCGAGAATGCGCGACAGATAGATCAGCCACAGGTGGTCGAGGGTGACGGCGATCAGCAGGAAGCTGACGAAATAGCCGAAAATGCCCGCGGCAATGACGGGCTTCCGGCCGATCCGGTCGCTCAGGCCGCCCCACAGCGGCGACATGACGAAGGAGACGGCGGAATACAGCGCGAGCATCATGCTCAGGTGAAAAGGCGTCATGACGTCCAGCTCCGGCATGATCGGAATGACGATGCCGAAGCCGACGAACGTGACGGTCAGCAGCATGAAAATCATGGCCATTTGGCTCCGTTGCATGGCTGGTCTCTCCCGAATCGCTTGATCCCAAAAAAACCGCTTTGCGCCTAATCGTACCACATCTGTTTTCCCCGCGAAATATCTGCTATACTCTTGACGTAATTTTATCAGCTAACGATTCCAGACAAGCGAGGAACGACCGGAGCCATGGACCAACGCGCGACGCCGCTTTTTGACGCCCTGAAACGACACGCCGCAAGACAGCCGCTGCAGTTCCACATCCCCGGACACAAACGGGGCCGCGGCATGGATCCCGAATTCCGCGGATTCATCGGCGACAATGCCCTGTCCATCGATCTGATCAACATCGCGCCCCTCGACGACCTGCACCGCCCCGTCGGCGTCATCCGCGAAGCGCAGGCGCTCGCCGCGGAAGCGTTCGGCGCCGACTACACCTTCTTTTCCGTGCAGGGCACCAGCGGGGCGATCATGACGATGATTTTGACGGTGTGCGCCCCCGGCGAAAAAATCATCGTGCCCCGCAACGTGCACAAGTCCATCATGTCCGCCATCATTTTCGCCGGCGCGCGGCCCATTTTCGTTTCCCCCGTCATGGACCATGAGCTCGGCATCGCCCACGGCGTCACGCCGCATTCGGTGGAGCGGGCGCTGAAGCGGCATCCGGACGCCAAGGCGGTCGTCGTCATCAACCCGACCTACTACGGCGTCAGCACCGACCTGAAGGCCATCGTGGATCTGGCCCATGGTCACGGCATTCCCGTGCTGGTGGACGAAGCCCACGGGGTGCACATTCACTTCCACGAAAAACTGCCGCTGTCGGCCATGCAGGCGGGCGCGGACATGGCCGCCACCAGCGTCCACAAGCTGGGCGGGTCCCTCACACAGAGCTCGGTGCTGAACGTCCGCGCCGGCCTCGTCAGCCCGGAGCGGGTGCAATCCATCATCAGCATGCTGACGACCACGTCGACCAGCTACCTGCTGCTGGCGTCCCTGGACTGCGCCCGGCGCCAGCTGGCCCTTCACGGGCGGGAAATGGCGGAACGGGTCATCCGGCTGTCGGACATCGCCCGCAGGCGCATCAACGGCATTCCGGGGCTGTATTGCTTCGGCGAGGAAATGCTGGGCCGGGAAGCGGTGTTCCAGCTCGATCCGAGCAAACTGACGATCCACGTTGCCAAGCTCGGCATCACCGGCTACGAGGCGGAAAACTGGCTGCGGGAACACGCCAACATCGAAGTGGAAATGAGCGACATGTACAACGTGCTGTGCGTCCTGTCCCCGGGGGACAGCGAGGAAACCGTCGACGCTCTCGTCCGCGCCCTCGAACGCATGTCCGGCGCCTACCTGCACAAAAACCACATCCGGGAAGTGGTCGTCAAGGTGCCGGAGATTCCCACCCTGTCGCTGTCGCCGCGGGACGCCTTCTACGCCGAGACGGAATCCGTCCCCCTCGTCGAGGCGGCCGGCCGGATCATCGCCGAATTCATTTTCGTCTATCCGCCCGGCATCCCGATCCTGCTGCCCGGCGAAGTCATTTCGGAAGAAAGCATCGAATACATCCTGGACCACCTGAAGGTCGGGCTGCCCGTCCAGGGACCGGAGGACAAGACGCTGACGAACGTGAAGGTGATCGTGGAGGAAAAGGCCATCTTCTGATCGGCCGCGGGGGATGAATGACGGGAAAAGCAAAAAAGAGGCCTTCGCCCGTTGCGGCAGCCTCTTTTTTTTACAGTTCGTCCCGGCAGCAATGTTCGGGCAGATGCATCGCCAGCACATCCGCCAGATGTTCCGCTTCCGACTTCTCTTCGAGGTTGTAGATGCGCATCAGCTGCTCCGACCGTCCCAGGTCTTCCCTGCCGAGCGCGGCGGAGCGGCCGGACTGCAGGCAGATCACGAGGGGTTTGCCGTAAAAATTGCCGGTATGCACGATGGCGAAATCGTATCGCCTGGCCTCCGTCATGAAGCCGACAAAGTTGAGGGGCGCCCGTTCCGTCACTTCATACAGATGCTCGATCATCTCCGTCCCTCCCGTTGTCTGACTTTTCAGAAATCGTGTTCCCATTGTATCACAAAACTTCCTTTATTGACTCTGGAGTCATGATCGTTCTTTTTTATCAGGGTGATCAACAAAACGATACTCCTCCATCCGCCCGCCATCCGGGACGCGTTGTTGTCAATCCCGTCGGCACATGCTATCATGAAGCGGGAAGGCGTTTTGAACGCCCGTTTTTTCAACATTCGGCTGACAGGGCAGGTGGAGAGGCGTTGGCTCAGGTGGCTGTGATCACCCTGGCGGAAGGATCCGCCGTTTCGTCCGTCACGCTGGATGACGTGGCGGCGCAGCTGGAGCATTATCGCGAACAGTTGAGAAAAACCGGGGAACAGCTCGGGTGGCCGTACGAGCAGGCCGCTTTTCCGTATGTGGTGGAGAAGGACGGGGAAGGCCGGTGGCTTTATCTGAAAGGAACCGGCAAATACGGCCGCATCGCCATCGCCGCAGGCAGCGAGCCGGCCGCCGGCGCGCCGGAAGCGGGCGGCAATGCGGAAGCGGAAGGCGAACCGGCGCCGAAAGCGCGGCACGTCGTGCATGTCGTGCTGCCGGACGACAGCACGTACGGCGACAAGAGCAAGGGAAACGAACTGTGCAAATATCTGGGCAAGACGTGGAAAGCGGAAGTGAAGCTTTTCAACGGAAGAACCATTTACTACAACGTGAAAAAATGAACCGGCGCGGGCCCGGTAACCGGAACGCCCCGGCCGCGTGCGGACGAAACGAACGAAAAACGCGTTCATGAGAAAAAAGGCCGGCGCTTGTCGCGCCGGCCTCAGACTGTCGACAAAGTCCCTGTCGACAGTCTTTTTATACAATAAAACTTTA